>Ga0210057_1000148_pt1 | contig 130759 bp, 169 predicted proteins | sample CryGeyCG2114_010_2_FD_183968 | JGI IMG/M metagenome (GOLD analysis project Ga0210057, IMG submission 183968) | Groundwater microbial communities from aquifer - Crystal Geyser CG10_big_fil_rev_8/21/14_0.10 (SPAdes) (version 2) | ecosystem: Environmental > Aquatic > Deep subsurface > Groundwater...
GACCTGATGGGGATCATGGGGTTCGAGTTCCACGCCGAGGCGCACCCAGCGCTCCCCATCACGAAGACAGGCGTGATCCACCTGTGGGCGAGACGCACGTGACCGCCGGTCCCTTCATCAAGTGGGCGGGCGGCAAGGCGAAGCTCGCGGCCCAGATCGCGGCGCTGATGCCCGAGACCAGTGGCGTGTACATCGAACCCCTCCTCGGTGGGGGTGCAGTATTCTGGCATCTCGTCGCCACGCGGCGTTGGTTCATAGGCCACGCCCTCAGCGACGCTGACTGGGAGCTGGTCAACCTGTACCACTGGGTCTCTGCGGATCCGAACGGCCTCGCGCGGGCGGCCTGTGCGTGGCCTGACGACGCAGACACGTACAGCGAGGTCCGCGCTGCGCGACCCGACGTCGCGTCACTCGAAGCGGCTGCACAGATGCTCTACCTGAACCACCGCTGTTTCAACGGCCTCTACCGCGTCAACAAAGGCGACGGTTTCAACGTCCCGCGCGGGAAGTACAAGCACACCCGCCTCGACAACGCTGACCGCCTGGAGGCAGACCTCGAAGCCTGCGCAACGGTACTTCAGCGCGATGGTGTGCGGGTCCGCCACTGGGACTACGAGGACGCCATCCACCGAGCTGGGCCCCGGGACGTCGTCTACGCTGACCCGCCCTACGTACCCGTCAACCAGACGTCCAACTTCGTGAGCTACACAGCGGGTGGGTTCGGACTGGACGCCCAGACGACCCTCGCGAACGCACTCGCATCAGCCTGCAACCGCGGCGCCTTCGTCATCGCCGGCAACGCCGACGTGCCCCTGGCCGTGTCCCTGTATGAGGATCGCGGGTTCGAGATCCACCGCGTCGAGGTTCGCAGGAACATCAACTCCAAGAAGAGCGGGCGGGGTCCAGTCGGCGAGATCCTGGCAGTCGGGTGTCCACGATGAAGAGGGTCCGGCGCAAGGTTCGACGGCGAGGTTCACCAACAGTTAACTGCCCCCCGACGATCGGGGCCGCGCGTCGTCGAGACGGGACAACGACACTCCTCCCGCAAGGGTGTGTCTGCATGGGTATCGTACCTCCGTGCAGAGCCTGTCTCACCACCCACGCCGAATCCGGGCCGACGACTGCTCAGCCCTCGGTAATGTCCCACGTGCTCGCGTGGCTGCGAGTCCGGTCATGGATGCAGGTCCCCTACCAATGAGCAACGCGCGAACGTCCCTCGAAGACGGTCTTCTCCTCGTCGCAGACGTGGAGACGACCGGACTGGATCCGACAACTGATCGTGTGGTCTCTGTTGGGCTCGCGTACTTCCTCGGCGGGGCCTACACCCGACGACGGTACGAGTGCGTCATCAACCCAGGCGAGGCCGCCATCGCAGCGGGTGAGGCCAACGGTGCAGCCGCTGTGCACCAGCTGAGCGCAGACACGCTCCGCGTGGCTCAGCCGTTCGCAGAGATTGCGCCCGCCATCCGCGACCACATCCTCGGGCTCCACAGCAAAGACAACCCGCCGCCCTTCATCGGCGTGCCGCGCGTCCTCGTGGGCTACAACAGCGACTACGACGTCGCGATGCTCAGCGCGGAGTTCGCTCGCGCCGGCTTGTGCAACCCTCTCCTGGAGATGCCCTTCGTCGATCCCCGCTGGTTCCTCTGGCACCGTGACCCGACGTCGAGCACCAAGCTCGGGACCGTCTGCCAGACCTACGGGATCCCCCTGGCCGCGCACAACGCCAGCGACGACGCGCGCGCGACCGGGGTCCTTCTCTGCACGTTGGTGCGCACAGGGATCATCCCAACGAATTTGCGAGAGGCCCTCGTCCTCCAACAGATCTACAAGGCCCAGCACACGCACTCGCGTGACCTGTTCGCAGGGTGGGCCATCTTCGATGCAGCAGGTGCCCTCCAGCTCCTGAAGGGGCCCAAGCCCGGCGCGCTCGTCGCAGATCTGGATACGTGGGGGATCCGTGCAGTGCAGGGCGCGCCGGGCATCCCACCCCTGCTGGCGGAAGTGCTACAAGCTGAGCTGCAACGACGAGGAGACGCCCCGTGACGCGCAGGAAGCCGAAGCGTAGTGAAGAGGTCATCATCGAAGCCGAGTTCGTCGAGGGTGATGACCCAGTCGACGCTGGCGACGACGATGAGACTGCCAGCGTGGACTTCACCATCGAAGCAGACGGGGATCTGGTCGACATCGTCGACCAGATCGCCCCCTTCCCTATCGACGTGATCTGCTGGACCCCGATTTGCGCACGCCTCCCGACGACCGACGGCTACGTCATCGTCCTCCCCACACTAGAACCCGGAATCTGCGTCGGGGTCGTGCTCGACCTCGACGAGATCGTGCGCGAGATCGCCCCCCAGCTCGGCCAGACTGTCGCAGGGGCGAAGCTGAACCAAGTGGGTGAGAACGCCGTGCGCGCGATCCTCGCGCGCCTCCTGCCCGGGGTTCACAAGCTGTGAGCACTTCAAATCAGGTCGTGGTGTTCGTTCTCCTGGGCTACATCGCGGGCCAGACCTGGGCCACACACCGCCAACTTGACGCGGTACAGGACAAGATCCTGGCGACGGAGACGACCCGCGCCGAGGTCGTCTGGCGTAGCGAAGCCGCGCTCGGCGCGAGCCGGGAAGCGACCGACACAGCCCTCGCCCTGATGGCCACCATGCGCGCTGGACAACAGGAAGCAGCGATCCGCGACTACGTCATGGCTGGGTGGCTGAGCGAGATCAACGCCCAGTGCTGGTTCATGCCCGAATCAGTGCGCGACCTGGGCGTGGTCGCACTTCCCAGACAGTGAAAGCGCTTGACGATCATGCCCACGCGAGTACATAACATCCACCACCACGGCATACCGGCCAACGGTGTCTACATCGGACGCGCAGGGCACGGTCAAGACGGGTACTTCGGTAACCCGATCACCATCGGACAGGTGTGCCGTGTTTGCGGTCACGTGCATCGTCGGGGCGGCCAGACTTTGCCATGCTTCGAGCGCTACGCCCGCGAACGCCTCCAGGTCGACCCGATCTACCGTGCGCGTATCGCAGGGCTCGCAGGTCGCGACCTCTACTGCTTCTGCGCCCCCAAGCCCTGTCACGGACACACCCTGGCCCAGCTCGCGGAGGAGCTGTGCCCAACGTCGAAGGACCCTGCGTGAAGACCAACCACCACAGCCCCGCGACCACCGTCCGCGTCCGCTACGCGCGACCCATCACCCCCGCCGACACGGAGCGCCAACCTGCCCTTGTCCAGGCAGTCCACGGAATCGCGCGACAGCACCTGGAGGACTCCACCGCGATCTTCAGCGACATCGTGGTCTCGGACTGTCTCATCGGCGCGCACCCGATCCTCGGCGGGCTCCTCATCCAGCTGGATCCGCGAGGCCCGAACGGACGCCGCGCCGCCACGGTCACGTGCGTCTCCATCCGGCAGCTCGAAGATGAGATTCTCCCGGGACTCCAGCACATCCTGGATGCCCTGAAGGTTCGAGCTGAGACCCTCGGGGATGCCTGAGATGATCCGGCTGACAGGCGTGATCCGAACGGGGGCCACCAATGCGCTCCTACTGCGATGCGCATGCGACGTAGCGTGGCGGCATCCAAGCGACCGACCCCACATCCGATGCCCGGGCTGCGGGACGGTCACGACAACTGACGACGTGCGGGCACGCTACACAGCGGAGTGGGAGACAGTTTCATGACGTGGTTCGATCCTGACGGCGTCACCGACGTCTACACCGACGCGCCAGCGTCTGATCTCACCGTGACCCTGGACAACCTCGTCGGACGCGAGTCGCGACTACAGGCCGTCGAAAAGGCACGCAACCTCGCGCGAAACGCGAAGCACCCTGTCGTCCTGTCCCTGAGCTGGTTCGAGTCGGATCCGCGCTTCAGCGGCGAGATCGACGACCCCGCTGAGCGCACAGTCTTCGAGATCTTCCGCTACTCGCCTGACGGGGAGCTGCGCACCTACGACCGCGACGAGGGCAGATCACCCCGCTGAAGCTGATCGCGCAGTCCGACCACACGCTCGACGTAGTTGAGTCGTGCCCGGGTCCCCTGCGGACGCTGCGGGAGGTGGCGAAGCGGGTTGTGCGCACCCATCTCGTAGAAGATGTCCTCGAAACGCTGTGCAGCGCGCTCCGCGCCCTCGTAGAGAGCTGCGACTGCATGTGCCTCTGACAACCCGCGCGCCTGCTGCACGGCCTGCAGCAGGTCCAGCGACGCCTCGTCGACCCGTCGCTGAACCCGCTCGGCGAACGCCCGTCGCTCAGGCACCGTGTAGAGGTGATGGTTCGGGCGGATTCTCCGTCGGCTCGCCTCAACCGCAATCGCCTCGGCTTCCTCGATGTCCACGCCCGCATCGCTCACCGCGCGGTAGAACTCCCGTTGGCTCTGCGCACCGCTCTTTCGGGCAGCCCTCACGGCCCGGCCCGAGATGTTGGCAGGCGCCCCACGCTGGGTCATCAGCGCGTAGAGCGCCGACTCCTCGACAGCAGGTCCCGCAGGCTGACGTCGTCCGAAGAGGTTGGGTCGTGCAGGCTTGAGGGCGCACTGGAGATCTTCTGCCAGCCGCTGCTGCTCGGCGGGTGTGAAGTAGCGCACGCGGTTGTGACTCATGGCCGCCTCCTAGCGCTTGCGTGTGGCGACGAGGAGGACCGCGAGGACGGTCCCTGCTCCCAGCGCGGGGAGCACCCAGTTCGGCGATCCCTGCGTGGCCTGCACCGCCTGTCGCGCGAGCAAGTCAGCGGTCTCGGCGAGGCGTCGCCGAAGATCGTCCATCTGATCCGGGGGGGCCTGCTCGACGAGGTCAGCGTCGGCCTCCACGGTCGCGGCCTCGACCACGTCTGCGGCGACCTCGGGAGGGAGATCCTTCAGGGCCGCTCCTGCCCCCTGCGCCGCCTGATCGGCGCTCAGCTGACCCGACGCGACCAGCGCCAGCAGCTCGTCGATCCGCGCCTCCGCAGCGGCAAGGCGCTGTTCCGCGATGGCCGCCTCGGTGCGCGCCGCGTCGGACTGCGTCGTGTCCTGCGCCATCGACGCGGTCGCGTCCTTCCCGGCACTGACACGTGATCGGAGACCACCGACGAGCACGTTGAAGGCCGACCATGCTGCGGTCTGCGCCGACCGTGCTGGGGTCTGCGCCGTCGGGGCTGGGGTCTGCGCCGTCGGGGCTGGGGTCTGCGCCGTCGGGGCTGGGGTCACCGACGCGGTCTGCCCCATCAGCCTCCCCCAGACATTCCTGCCGCTCGATGAGGCGGTGGCCGCAGGCGTTGACGGGTTCGCCTGGGCCTGACGCGCCGCCGTGGCCTGCGATGCCGCCCGACGCGCCGCCGTGGCCTGCGATGCCGCCTGGGCCGTCGCCTGATCGCGGGCCAGCTGTGCCGCCTCGGCGCGCTCGAACTCGACCGCGTCGATCTGCTCCCTCGTCGTCGGCGCGGTGATCCGCGAGGGCTCGTTCGACGTGGTCGGGAGCATGCGCAGCATCTCAGCTGCCTCGTCGGCGCCCTCTCCACTCAACACCAGCCCACGCCCCAGCTGCGTGTGCAGCGCGGCCAGCGCGTTCTTCTGGTTGTAGGCAGGCGTCCCCACCTGATTGGGGGATCCGGCTGCGGGCTGACGCAACTGATCCAACCGTGCCAGAACGTCGGAGAGCTTGTTGCTCTGGCGCCCGCCAGCGATGGGGACGTTGAGCGGCGTCGACTGACGACGCCCATGGGAGTCGTAGCTGCCCGCGATGCCCACCGTGACGTTGGGGAAGAGCCACCGCGGGAGCACCGCGGGATAGCGCCACTCGACGTCGGCACCGACGCGCCACCCTGCGGGAACCGACGGATCGCCGCTCAGCCCGAAGCGAGCCGCGTTGTCAGCGACCCGCCCGCGCAGCGGGACATCGGCGGAGAAGAAGTTGTGTCGACGCTGATCGGTGAACCGGATCTGAGGCCCGAACTCACGCCCGATGTTGGTGCCTGCGACGACGTGTACGCGCAGGCGCTTCATCGTGGTGGTGTCGGCGACGCCCGTCCCAGGAAGGTGCAGCGCACGCTGGAAGCGGTAGAGCGCCGCGACGAGACGGGGGTCACCAGGATCCGCGAGCGCGCCACGCGTCCACCAGACGTCTCGGATGGCCTGGATCCGATTGCGTCGCGACGCGGCACGCATCGTCGCGGGCCCCATGCCGGGCAGGTCGCCCGTGACCTGGATGCGCGTCCCCGAGGCGTTGGGGACGGCGTACGCGACCGTCCCGCCGAGCCCCTGCAGCGGCTCCCCGCTGGACGCGTCCTGCATCACCAGCGGAACGATGGGTGCCGTCTGGATCTGTGTCGGCCGCTGCCAAATGGGCGTCGGTGCGTCGACGCGCGCCTCCGGGACCACAGGTCGCGCGGTGTCGATGACGGGCGGCCACGAATCGACGTTCCACTCCGTGTCAACGACCGCGTTGCCCCCCTCACCCGGCATGAAGATCCGAGTCCCCGCCATGAACGCGGGCGCAGGGCCCTCAGCGTCGATCTGAGCAGACCGTGCATTCTCGCTGACGTCGAACCTCGTGGCCATTGAAAGCGCCTCCTCGTGCGGATACTCTACCGATCACGACTTTCGAGTGCTACACCAATCCAGAATGCGACGCAACGGCCTCCGAAATCAGATCCTCGCAGCGGACCCGGGTCTGCGCGTCAGGGACATCCTCCACCCCGAGATCGCCCAGCGGCTACCGTCCGCGATCGCCGCAGTGTTCATGCCGATGCGGGTCGTGTGGGCCAACAATCGCAGCTGGGGTCTGAGCTTCCGCCTGGGCGATCCGACCGTGACCGTCGGACACCGCCGAGGTGACCACGTCGCGGGGCTCCCCGAAGCTCACGGGTACAGCCCACAGGCCGCCGCGGAGTTCCTCCGCAAGGAGGTCGAGGGGACGCTGCTTCACGAACTGGGCCACGCCGTAGTCGACGCGGCACCGCGTGACGCGGTCGAGGCCGCAGCATCCGTGACGCGGGGCGTGCAGCCGCCCAGCACCTACGAGGGGCATGACGTCGCCGCGATGTCGCCATTCGACCTGTTCCACGAGCGGATGGCCGAGGCGATTCGCTGGTGGCTGCAGTGCCCCTGGCTCATCGAGCAGCGGTGGTCCGAGTGGGGGGGAGCTGCTCGGGTGCTGGTCCGCGAGGCGGGAAAAAGGTTGAACGACCGTGCGGTGCGAACGTAGAATGGCGGCCTGATGATAGGCCAACGACCACCGATCATGACGGCGCGAGAGAAGCTCCAACGCTGTCTCGGGTGCCCCCAGCTACTGCGCTACGCGATTCCGGGATCTGAGCGTTGCAACCTGTGTGGGTGCTTCGTGCGCGCGAAGGTGATCACGCCGGGGCAGTCGTGCCCTCAAGGACTCTGGTAGGCGCGCAGATCACAGGCGTACTCGTAAAGGGCACACTCGTCGGGATGGGCCGCGATGTACGACTCTCGCAGATCGCGGAGACCGTCGTAGCTGGCCTGTCGACGAAAGGCGCGGGTATCCAGGAGCCGAGGAATCGAGGTCGTACGTGGCAGGCCAATCCAACGTGCTAGGCGCCGCGCGTCGTGCGTGAAATACGGCATTAGACTGACAAATGCGAACTGCCGCAGCGCCTCCGGGTAATCAGATCGACATCCGGGCAAGAAAGCGAACCAGTCCAGCAGGTTCGCCTGAAGGAACGCTGCGAGTGTCTCTGGGCGCGTATGCGTCTGACCGTGAATCGTAAGGTCGACTCCAGTAGCAGACTGCCAATACGCGTAGAAACTCAATGCCTGCTCAAACGGGTCACGGAGAAATACCACCATCTGAACATCGGGTAGTGTGCAACCCGTAAAGCTCTCGACAGTGAATCCGAGCGTACTGTCGAAGTGTTCACTGTAGCATTGCCCATCCTCGTTCAGACGAGGCCACCGCGCGCGCAAGATCGATCGGACAGTCGTCCCGCCTGTTTTGGGGATGTGGATGTGAACGACTGGTCGAGTCGGATCTAAGCTCCGCAACGACTACTCCATCGAGCGGACAAGCTGCGACAGGGTCGCGCCGACAGTCGACCAGGAGAGGCGCGACCGGATCGCGTCCGTCGAGCCCTGTGTGCGCGTCGGACGTAGTGCAGCGGCCCTGCGCATCTGCGCGATCAGCGACTCCTCACGCGGTGCAGCCCACATCAGCTGCTCACGGAAGCTCTGGAAGTAGGGCACGTTCCCGCCCAGCGTCCCGACAGGCGCGAGGTCGAAAGCAACTGGCAGATCTCCCACGTCACCGCCCAGCATCTCAGTCGGCGCTGACCACTGCGTGTAGATCACCGGGCGGCCCAGCGCGGCGGCTTGATGCAGCCCGTACCCCCACCCCTCACCGCGGTGCGCCGAGACGTAGCAGTGCCCCACTTCGGCGTGGAACCAGCGGACTTGCTCGTCACTCCACGTGTCCGTGTAGATCCACACGTCGCCGTGCTTGGGGTCCAGTCGACCCGTGTCCCCGCAGATGTCCGTGACAAGCGCTTCAATCAAGCTCCGCGCACCGTAGTTCGTCGTCAGCTTGAGCGCTAGCGCCGTCCGCCCGTCGTTCACGAAACCTCGAAGGTACGCTGCGAGGACACCCATGGGGTTCTTGCGCTCGTTCCAGGTCCCGACGTAGTAGAAGACGTAGGGGCCGTCGTCGGGCTTGCTGACTGGGACATTGTCCCACCAGTAGTCACCAAGAGGGTGCGGTACCACGTGAACAGGCACCTTCAACCCCATCGTACGATAGATGTCGGCCTGCCACGTCGTCGGACAGATGATCCCGTCAAGCGTGTTGAGCTGCGCCATCAGCCACGACGGAACCGGATCGGTCTCCGTGACTGTGAGACCGAGGTTGATCTTTTCGCCTGTGCGCATCAGCGGCGCTGTCAAGTTGTCCGGTGTGTGGTGTGCCACATTGACGTGACGCAGCGTCGGGGACGCGTCTGCGACGCGCTGTAGGCGGCGCGCCCAGGTCGGCATCTTCGGCCACCACAGCATGCTCTGTACGGGCCGCAGATCGACGTCGTGGTGCCCCACCGTGTGCAAGGCGCACAGGTACTGTAGTGCGGCCTGCGTGTAGCCCATCCACGGATCAGAGAAGTCAGTGGTGTAGATCACGACGACAGGTCTCCACAGGTCGAGGAAGTGCGAATGTAGGTGCTGCGCACGCCTTTGTCAACGTCGCCCGGAGACAGGCAGGACGCTACGAGCAACCCGGAAACCGACACTCACGCCTGAGATGGAGGGCGCGAGAGCCCTGCGATCTGCGAAACGTGGTCGCGGCGTCCCCCAACCCCCGCCCCGGACGACGCGCAGGTCACTTGGCGCGTGTACCACAGGGTCCTGCAAGTGGCCCCCCGGGTACCGATCCTGGTACCCATCGAAGGTCCACTCCGCCACACTGCCTAGCATGTCGAAGAGACCCCACACATTGGGATCTAGGGTACCGACGGGCTGCGGCCCACATCCCGCAAAGAGGTTGTGTCCGATCACAGCGCAATCGTACGCACCGTCGTACGTCGCCTCCGCATTCGCGCTGTGCCAACTCGTCGAGTTGAGCTGATCTACGGGCACTTCACCGTTGTTACCTGCGCGAGCGGCGTATTCCCACTCGGCCTCTGTGAGCAATCGGTACCCGTCTGCCGACACGTCCCACTGCACATCCTGATCACGAATCTGATACGCCTCTGTCAGACCCTCAGCTACAGACAGCGCGTTACAGTAGGCCACAGCATCGTACCACGACACGCGCTCCACGGGACACGTCGCACCGCAGCCCACGAAATGCGCAGGCTGGTTGCCGACAACACCGATCCACATACGCTGTGTCGTCTCGGTCTCGGCGACCCACAGGGCCGAGATCTCAACCCAGGTCAGATCTCCCGACGGCGACAGCTCGTCAGGCTCGCCCTCCCCAGTCGCGTCGCCCATCCAGTACCCACCTGCGGGCACAAGCCGCAGTGCCGCACGGAGTGGCGTCGCCGAGGCTACGACATCCCCAGGGTGCACGTGCAGTTGGCCCGCGTCGACTGTTGCGTCGAATGCCACCAACTCGCCATCAACTGCATCCGGCGTGTACACGTCCGCTGTGCTATCGGCGGTACCAGTGTCACTGTACACGTCTGCAAAACCCACCGTACCAATGTCCACGACACCCGGCGCCGCGGTCGCGTCAAGTGCCCCCTCGACACGAATCCCAGCGTCTGCAGCGCCAGCGCGCCCAGTGGATTCGATTGGATCTGGGAAAGGGGTGAGGCACCCCAGGAGAAGCACACCCGCCAGTGCTACGGACCGCATATTGCCCCCTCGCTTCGACAAGTCCAAGTAGAGGAGACCACAATGAACCGGGCTAGTGCAAACGTACATCGAAACGGAAAGACAGAGTCAACGCTACGTCGATCCCTACCGACCCCACATTTGGTTCTCGCCAGGGCGATACACGAGACGCCAACCACGCTGCGTGAACCACTGGCCTTGTTGTCCTACTTGTGTGTGCGGTACTCGTAGAGGTAGAGAGGCGCCTCGACGAAAACCTCTGTCGAGAGGTGCGGGCGGAGTCGGTGTGAGTATGCGCTGTCCTCACCGTGCGACAGATCAGGGAAACCTGCCCGAAGGGCCAGATCGCGCCGTACAGGGTTCAAGTGATTCGGGCAGCGATAGTGGACGCCATCCGCGGTGTACCACTCGGCGTGACGCAGCGAATGCTCGAACGTCGCGGGGCATGCGCCATCAGTCGTGATGATCCCCCGAAGGCCCACGCAGTCAGGCCCCGTGCTCAACGCGCTCAGCACGCGCTTGATGTAGTCATCAGCGACAAGGTCATCATCGTCGATATAGGCGATGTAGACGCCACGTGCGCGGTCCAACAGCGACTGCCGCTTTGCTCCAATCGAGCGCTCGCCCCGGTCCGTGTCGACCAAGACCTCAACCCAAGGCTGAGCAGCGGAGACCTGTGGGCAGAGGTTGTCCAGCAGACGGTTGTACCACTCTCGACGTGACTCCAATGTACAGATCAGAATGCTCAGGCGAACGGGGCTCAACGGCCCAGACCCATCCCACTCCACTGCGCGACGTTGCGCGCACAACGCGCCGTCTGCTGCCCAGTAGCGCTGATTGCCCATTTGGTACGATTCGATCGGAGGGCCACCCTCGCGCGAGTAGTGTGCGTGATGCTGAACAAGATCTGGTCGTTGCCAAAGGCAACCGTGTAACTTGGCGACATGATGTAGTTCTTCGTCCCCGAAGAACGCGATGTAGTTCGGGTGGAGTGGGCCTGCACCACCATATGCACGCGTGAGCCAACCGCGCCCAAGCCAAGGACTCCCGCAGATTCGATCTGTCCCCGGAAGTGGATCCCCTATCGGCTGCATCACGCCAAAACCATCGGGGAAGCGCGCGTAGAACTCGCGCCCGATCTCGACTGCAGTGTGTCTCTCATCGGGGAAGATGTCGTCGCCACCCGTCACCAGGATGTCAGCCTGCTCCCCAATCTCGTGCGCGAGTAGGTTCACAGCTGCGAAGTAACCTGGATATTCTGCAGATACGACAAGGTCTGCGTCGACGCCACCGACGCCAGCGTCAAGGAAGACTGCAGTCTTGTAGCCGCGTGCGCGCCACTTCGCGAGGCACGACTGTGCCCGTGCGGGGTTCGCTGACGGAATCGCGTACCAGACGCGAGGAGTCCACATCGATCACCTCACGAAGACCAGCTAATCAGCAGTTCGTCGAAAAGGGCACGCTTCCCACAACATCGACAGATCAGGTGGAGACATCGACCGCGCCCGACCTACCAGCTCCACGGCGGGTACAGCAGGACCGCTGCGCAGGTCGAGCGGCGTGTGCACTGAAACACCGCAAGACAGAAACAGGTCCATGAACTTGGTCCCATCCCCCAAGACAGAGTCGCTGAACTCAGCCCAGCAGACAGGCTTCCCATACGCGATGCCAGCAACTAGCCCGTGCAACGAACTAGACACGATGACATCACAGGCGCAGATCTGATCGATCACATGCTCTGGCTCACCCAAGATGCTAATGACCCTGACGTCCGGATCCTCGGCGTAAAGTCCAACGGCGCGGTCATGGTCGACGTAGTGCGGGACGATCCCAACCTGGGCTCGCTCGGACGCAATCTTCGGCTGGTAGAACTTCGGGAGGAGAAACCCAGGATCGCCGTAGACTTCAGGACACGCGACACCCGCCTTGTAGACGCGCCACCTGGAGAGAGGGCCACGCACTGCAAGGATCGTTGTCGGTGGCACACGTTCGGACAGGCTACCGATCCCAGCACCCCAAACAGTCATAGTCGCGTTTGCGTGCGCCAGGATAGATCCGCAGACCATGTACTTGGATACTGGGTCCGCACCGCCAACCAGTATTGGCTCCACGCCCGTAATTGCTCGAACGAGATACACGTTCAGTGCATCGCCGAAGTTGTTGGAGAGGAACCAGAAACAACGCACTGGCGTCATCGCTGCGCACCGCCATCAGCGACGCGCTGAAAGACGAGATCTGCCTGCAAGTGATCTGCGTCGACGTCCCAGGACGACGTTGGCCCCTGCACCTGGACCCAGCCGCTTGCACGCTGGAAGATCGACAGGACACGACTGATGCTGTTGTCGGGCCCCTTCAAGTAGTGGGGGAGCGTGTCAGGATCCACCTCACACTGGACACGCTGAATGGTCCCGTCCGACAACATCGGCAGGAGCGTCTCCAGGACTGTCGCGTCGTAGCCCTGCACGTCAGTCACCAGGAGATCGACATGCGTGATCCTCTCCCGGCAAAGCCAGTCGTACAGGTTGACTGTCAGGACTTCATACGTCCCCTTGAGGTCGAAGTGGTCTGCGGCCCAGAAGTCACGCACCACTGCGACGGCGTCAGGGTTGATCTCGGCCAGTGAGCCCGAGCCTGCATCGTTGCCGTAGACCTGGAAGGACTGCAGGCCGTCCTGCGCGGCGAGCGCCGCTTGGTGCACACGCACGTGCCGCCAAGGAGCAAAGCGCGTGCGGAGCGCAGCAGCAAGCCCGGGGTGCGCCTCGAAGGCCTCGATTCGATCGAAAGCGTCCACGAGGCCAGCCAGACTCCCACCTGTGTGCGCTCCGCAGTAAATCAGCGTTGCCACGCTGCTCTCCTCAGGTCGTGCTCGACCATCTCGCTGACCATCTGATCCAAAGTCGTCTCCGGGCACCAGTCGAGGATCCTACGCGCCAGCGTGGCGTCCCCCTGAAGGTGGTGGACGTCCACCGGGCGGAAGTAGTGCGAGTCAACGCAAACACGGCACGCACCCGTGCGGTTGTCGATGCCCTGCTCATCTGCGCCGACCCCACACCAGTTCAGTTGAACATCAACACACGCGAAGGCGAGATCCACGAACTCGCGGACGGTGTGGGATTTCCCGGTCGCCAGGACGAAGTCGCCTGGACTGTCCTGTTGGACCATGAGCCACATCCCCTGGACGTAGTCCCGAGCATGCCCCCAATCCCGACGCGCATCCAGGTTCCCAAGACGAAGTGGCGACACGTCGCCGTGCTGCTGCGCCGCAACGGCCCGCGTGATCTTCCGCGTGACGAAAGTCTCGCCTCGCAACGGGCTTTCGTGGTTGAAAAGGATACCATTCGACGCGTGAATCCCGTATGCTTCTCGGTAGTTCACGGTGATCCAGTACGCATACAGCTTCGCTGCTGCGTAGGGGCTGGACGGCCAGAACGGCGTTGACTCGGATTGTGGCGCGGGTGCATTCCCAAACAGCTCCGACGTCGATGCCTGATAGAACCGCGTCTGCTTCAAACCCAGGATCCGAATCGCCTCCAGCAGGCGTAGGGTTCCCAGACCGTCCGCATTCGCCGTGTACTCTGGCGTCTCGAAGCTGACCTGCACGTGGCTCTGCGCGGCGAGGTTGTAGATCTCGTCGGGTCGGACGTCCTGCACGACGCGAATCAGGTTCGTCGCGTCCGTCATGTCCCCGTAGTGTAGGTGGAATGGCAAGTCGCCGCCACAACCCACAGACTGGTTGAACAGGTCGTCGACCCGCTCCGTGTTGAGCGACGACGCCCGGCGCTTCAGGCCGTGCACCTCGTAGCCCTTCTCCAGCAAGAGCTGCGCGAGGTAGGCCCCGTCCTGCCCGGTGCAGCCTGTGATGAGAGCCCGACGACGCCCCATCACCAAACCTCCAGGACACGCTCGGGGAGCCTCGGCTCCGCCAGCGCTGCGACTACGCCAGGAAACAGGTCCAGGTGCATATCGCCCGCACCGTACTGCTCGAAGATGCGTGTGTTGTCGTGCGCCCCGACGCGTCCGATGTAGACGCCGTGGTTCACAGTCGGCTGGACGGCCCACACCCCAGCGGCGTAGCAGGCCGCACCCAACACCCCGTCGTAGCTCGTCGCCCAATCCATCAGCGGCGGCAACGCGGGCCACCCAAGGATCTCAGCGATGAGTCCACGCACCGCAGGTCGTGGTACGTCGCGGCTGTCGACTCGGGCCAGCGTCGCCAAGTACGCATCAACCGGCGCACGCGTGGCCTCGAACACAGGTCGGGTCAGGAGTGTGCACAGGTAGCTCGGCACATTCGCGGGCGTCATCTGCACGTCGTGCAGACGTGACCTCTTCCACTCGCGACCCTCAGCACACCATGCGTGCAGTGTCGGCATGATCAGATCAGTCTTTGCCGCCACCACAGCGCCGTCGTGCAATGCCTGCAACGCCTGCAGCGCGTAGGGTGCGACGATCAGATCATCCTCGACCTGCAGAACGGCGTCGTACCCTTGATCAAAGAGCGCGCGGTGCATCCGCGGGAGCGCGATGTCGGGTCCCAGATGCTCCCCCCAGACGTGCAACTGCACACCGGGAAGGATCTGTCGCAGGAGGCCGCGCATGGTCGCCTGTGCCTGCACATCAGCGTCCGATGTGGGCCCATCCACGAAGACCCATGTGTCCTGCACGCCGGTCCAGTCAGCACCCGCCAACGCCGTGATGGTCGCTAGGAAATAGGCTGCGCGGTTGTAGGTGGGCACTGCCAAGGCGGTGCGATACTCGTGCACGTGCCCGACTCAGCGCGTCGCGCGGTGGATCTGAATCGGATCGTCGTAGAGGCGCCCCAATTCCAAGCTCCCCCTCCACCCACACGTCCCGGCTTGAATCTGTGCGTGCTTGGGCGCGACGATCCCATTCGTCTCCGAATCGAGGTAGTCGCAGGAGAACGCGCCCACCACCGTCACCAGCGGACGCACGACCCCAGGCTCAGACTGCGCCTGGGTCATCCTGTCCCAGTGGATGATGATCTGGCGCCCACCATCCAGGTGGGGCCCGCGGATATGCAGGGGGCCCCAACAACGCGGGCAGAGGAGCTGGAGACCCAGAATCCGCGCCTTCTCGTCGATGGTCTGGCCCACACGCATCATCTCGATGTCGCAGGAGCACTCCCGCAGCTGATCGCCGTGGCCGTAGACGTAGAAGCCCTCGGGAGCGCCCATTGCATTCAGGCCGAGGGTCGGGCGCACGGCGATCCGCGGCTGGTGCTGCTGAAACTGCGCGTCCATCGACCCCCAGGTAGGGTTCAGCGCCACGCCGTCACCGCCCCGTCAGGACGACCTGCTCGGCCTCCCGCTCCGCCGGAGAGATGATGCCGCCGCAGGTGCACGCGTGGTAGTTGTCCCCGCCCGGCGTCGCGAAGTTCGCCAGGGGACAGCGCGGGTGATGCGCCGAGCCCTCACGGATGACGCCCACCCAGCCGCAGCGCTGGTGGTGTCCCCTGCTGTGACCGCTGGCGTTCATCCCGACCCAGTGCCCAGGACACTGCATCGCGCGCTTGACGGTGATGAGCCCTTCTTCGTCGTACCCGACGACCCCCGCCTCGTGCGGGATCCGGAAGGGGTAGGTGCACTTGGGACAGCAGGCGTCGATGGCGACCAGGATCGGAGGGCCGCCAGGGGGCGTCCACACCACGGGGTCGCAGGTGACGAGCCGTCGCGCTTGGGGCGCCACGTTGCGGTTGCAGGTATCGTACCGTTCACCGCCGCGGAAGATGAACTTCAGATCTGGGAGCGCGTAGTTGCGAGCTGCCGCTTGGGCCGCTTGCGCGAAGTCCCCACCGAAACCCGACATCGCTCACCCCTACGAATCTACTTACGTTCGGATGTAGGTTTACCCGAGCGTCGACGCGGCGGCAAGGCTTTTTCCGAAGGTTCGTCGAGGGGTCCACCCGACGCTTCGCGTGGGGGGCTCCCTGAGTCCTGAGCGTCGGAGTCCTTGGACCGGCCCTTACGCACGCGCGGTGCAGTCGACGCACGCGCTTGAGAGAGGCCCAGGCTAGGTCCAGGGCTGCTCGGGCGCGGGGGTGGAGGGGACGGCTTGGGCGTGCCCATCTCCTTGAGACCCTCAGCTTCGAGGGCAGCGCCTCGCTCCTGCGCGGCACGGCCCTCCTTCACCTTGCGCTCGGCCGCCATCGCCCGCGTGATGACGCCACGCGGGTTCATGAGGCTGTCAGAGACACTCGGGGCCTGCCCCACAGCACGCGGGTAGGGTCGAGTGCCCTGCGGACCCGCAGCGCGCTGGACGCCAGTCGTCCTGCGTCGGGGCGGCGTGAACTCGCCACGTCCAGCCTGGAAGTAGGTCTCGATCGCGTCGTCGGGCGGGATGACGCCACCACGATCCAAGGTCAGGGCCTGGGTCAAGGCGCGCTGCGCGCGCTCACGCGTCTCACGGGACGCTGTCTCGAAACGCTCGACCGAGATTCGCTCCGCCTGATCCGGATAGAGGTGCACTCGCGGACGCGTGGCGTACTCACGCAGCAACTCACGCTCTCGACGAACAGCATCCTGACGCGTCGGGTACACCAGATCAGTTCGGCTGTCAGTGAGGACACGCCCATCTGCGAGCCGCGTAGCCTGGACCTTGAACGCACCGGGACCCCGCTGCACGATCTCGGTCCGAATCGTCGGGACACGCGGCCGGTAGAGCCCACGATCCGAGGAGAGCGGGAAGCCTGACGGGTTCTCACGGGGACCGTGCTGCGCTTCCCACATGGCCGCCTCACGGGCACGGGTCTCCGCGACCGATTGCAGCACGGCCTGCTGATCCGCGATGCGGCGCTGGAGGGCTTCCTCAGCGACTGCGACCCGAGCGACGTCAGCCTGAGCCTGCGCGAGAGCGCGCTGAGCTTGACTGCCTGCCTTGACGATGCCCGACGACGTCTCGGCGCGCTGGAGCAGTCGGTGGGCTGCTGCAACGTCACGCGGGGACACGTCAGAAGGGAGTTGACCTGCTTCGTCCAATCGGACAATCTCATGGGCAGCACGAACCCGATCATCGAACGCCGCTTGCCGCTGCGCAGCTGCGTGCACTTCCGCATCGATCCGTGCTGCGATCTCACGTACTCGGTTCTCGGCCGCCTGTCGGGCTTCACGCAGCTGTGCTCGCTCCGTATCTTCGCGGGGCAGCGTCACGGTCGGCTGGCCCACTGCGTCGGCTTCGACGATCTCAGCTGCACTGCTCTGCGCGATGAGAGCGCTCGCCGGTGCCAGGAAGCCCTGGTAGCGCACGTCGAGCTGTCCAGCCTGAGCAGCCCGCACCACCTGCAACGCCGCCCTCAGATCGTGCATGCGCACAGCCTGTGCACGCCACATCTCGGCGGGTGTCGGCTCACGTGGCCCGATGGGCGCGTCCAATGCTACAACTGGGTCGGGTGCACGCGGGGTGGGCCGGTGCTGCTCCACCAGCGCCTGGGCTGCAGCCAGTGTCCCTGGAGGGACGTCATCGGCCTGTCCAGTCTCGACCATCCGAACGATCTGCCGCGCGGCCCGGAGGCGCTTCACTTCGAGGTCAGCAGCAGCCTTAGCCGTGGCCTCTGCAGCTCGGTGGCGAGCGCGCTGCTCAGCGAGCGCGAGCTTGCGGTCCTGCCTGCGCTCCTGATCCCCCTCGGCCTCCTCATCCTCAAGATCCCACTCGTCCTCGTCCTTCTCACGACGCGCCTGTTCTTCAGGGGACATCGCGTCCCACTCTGCCCGCGCTGCAGCACGACGCGCATCAGTCTCAACCTGACGCGCCTCATCCTCTCGTGCCGTGCGGCGAACCCGTGCGGTCACAGCCTTCTTCTGTGCTTCACCTCGTGCCTCAGTCACGTGCGCCAGAATCGCGGCGCTCGCCTTCCGTGCATCACCATCGAACACGTCGAGCAGCGACGCTGGTGACCCCTGCCCCACGAGTGCGGTCAGCAGGGCTCCGGGATCTCCCTGAACATCCTCCCGGAACGTGGTCAAGTCGTCGCTGCCGTAGATCTCGAACAGGTCGCTGGCGCCGTCCTCCAGCGGAAAGACGTGGAACAGCGCCTTCATCAGCGGCCCAGCCTGTCCGCCGTAGTAGAGCCGTTGGAGCGTGCGTGCCAACGCGCTCCGCTCTGCGATCTCGTGCGCAGACTCCTGGACAGCAATCGCACCCGGGCTGTCCCCGCGGCTACCGCGCGACAAGTAGGCCACCACGTTGGCCGGGGTGTGCCCTTCAAACACCGGGCGCACGCCGCCCAGGCGGTCACCCTCTGAGCCCCCACGCACACCCACGACGACAGGCCAACGCGTGCCGCGCACGACCTGCTCAACGGCGTCCCGGTCCCGCAGTGGTGCGACCGACCCCATGACCTCGTCGAGGTCAAAAGGGAGGTCGACATCGAACTCAGCTTCGGCGATACTGCCCTCGTCGGGGACGACCGTGTAGTAAGGCAGATCCTGTCGCGCAAGCCAAGGGTCGAGCCGTGACACAATCCAACGCGTAGTCCATGTCGTGCGCGTATCGGCTGCACCCCAAGTTATCGCAGCGCCTCGACCCGGCACACCCACACGCGTCAGTCGCCCTGAGTCGTCGCCAACCATCTCTCGGCCCACAGCCGGGTACCAGACCAGCTCGTCACGCAAGAAGAGCGCGCGCTGATCGAACGCGAAGACAGGGGCAGCGTACGCGATCAGCTCGTCGCGCTTCTCGTTAGCGAAGTCCTGCGCATCTTCACGCACACTGAAGTCTGCGTGCACCCGCCGACGCCTGCTCGGATCCTGCCAGCGCACACGATGCACACCGTTCGGCCCAACGACGATCTCGATGGTGGGGGCACGGTACGACGGATCCTTCAGCGCCAGCGCCGCGCTCACCGCCTGTCGAAGCCCACGCCACGTCGTCGCCACGGCGATCGGCACACCTCGACGCACGATCAACCACGACCGCTGCCCACCACCCAACTCACGGTGCCCGACAGCGCCGTCCCGTGTCCCCACGCGGTCCCAGAAGCGCACCTGCCGCGGTCCCGGTGGGGGCCTCGGCGTCGCAGGGAGGGGTCGGTCGCCAATCCAGCGCCGCCGCGACGGATCAGGGATCAGCGCACCCAGGGGCGAGCCCGGGGGGCGCGGCGCGCCAGGGAGTGCCGAGCGAACGATGTCCAGGTCACGACCGAGCTGCTTGCGGTTCAGGCCTGTTGCTGTCCGGCTCGTCTCGAAGTACGTCGACCACATCGGCGCAAACGGGGTCAGCGCAGCGAAGCCCTCGGGCTCCGACCACCACAGCTCGTGAAACGAATCGAAGACCGGCAGCACACCGAGCTTGAGCGTGACCGTCTGCGGAGGCGGCGGGGGGACGTTCGCGGGGTCTCGGTAGCTGAAGTACGTCGCCCACGCGAGGCCTGCTGGATCCTTCAGGAAACGCACCCGGTGCTGGACGTACTCGTCGCGCAACGCGCGCACGCCTTCACGCGCAGCCGTCGTGCGAGGCAGGTGATCGAGCGGAGGTGCAGCAGGGAGCGGGTAACGGACAGGATCCACGGGTCGTCCCTTCTCAGACGTAGACGCGACCCTGGAACAGTACCTCGAAGAGGGCCTTCTGCGGGAGGATGTAGCCGGTCAGATCCACCGACACTGCCGTCGGGATCAGGCCGGGGGCAACTGCGCCCGTGGTCCACACGCCGTCGATGCGCGCGCCGTCGACCGCGTAGAGCGCGGTCGGGTGTGAGCCCAGGTTGAGCAGGTTCTGGTTCAGGAGCGTGTAGCCGAAGACCGTGCGAGTCACACCCACACCGCTGTTTGGGTCGAAGAGCGACTCGCGCAGATCACCAATGGAACCGCCGCCGATTGCGAGGTAGTGCGCGACGCGACCGTAGGCGTCGAACTGATCCGACAGGGCGGTCAGCGCGTTGAGATCCACTGCCTGCTGGCCCGAGACCAGCCACGACGGGGTCCAGGTCATGATGATCACGCCGAGCCCGCGAGGCACCGTGTACAGCGTCTGCCGTACGACAGTACCGGCGATGATGGTCGCCGTACCCTGCGTCGAGATTCGTCGATGCCAGGGTCGCAGGATCTGCGGAGGCAACCTGTCCAGGAAGCGCCCCGTCGTGTTGGTCGCGCCCGACGGACCACGGATGAGCCCGCCTGCGCCGTGCGTCGTCGGGTAGGGGATGACCGCACCGAGCCCAGGCACGTTCATCCCGCCGAGCGCAGCGGCCCGCGGCATCGGGTAGTTCCAGTCGGTGGTCGGGATCAGCTCGGGCGTCGGGCCCACGAAGGGCTCTGCCGTCATGCCCTCTGACGGCTGCGCGTGCGCGATGAAGCCCGTGGGGCCATCGAAGCGCGCCCCTCCCACCATCGCGGGGAGGAAGGGCTTGTGGAACGCGGGCTCCAGGGGCCCCGGGTTGATGAAGGTCACCACGGGGGGCCTCCGCTCACACTGCGTAGTTCAGGATCTGGGCGAGGCGCAGACCGGGGTTCAGGATCCGATAGCCCGTGAGGCTCATCACCAGCTCGCCTGCGCGCGGCATCGCGAGCTTGGGCGTCGCGTCGAGGACGAAGCGGTCCGAGGGATCGATCCACCCCTGGATGGCGAAGTAGTTCGGCACGTTCCAGGTGTCCGCGAAGGGGCCGGGCATCCCCTGCTGGCCAGTCCAGAACACGCCCGAGCCCGCGAGCTGGTACTTGAAGTCGAACTCCGGGACGATCGCGGCCAGGGGCAAGAGACCGTTGGTCAGCTCCACCCCCATGGCCGACCCGAAGAGCGTGACCGGGAGGTACCGATTCACGAGGCTCCCGGCGTCCGTCACCAGGAAGGCTGTCCGGATCTGCGTGACCACGAACGGGCCGTCCTGGTCGACCTCCACGGTGCCCTGCAGGTTCGACGTCGAGCCCACCTCGAAGGCGATCCGCAGCGTGAGCGTCTGCGGACGCCGAATGCCGGGGACGTCCTCGATTCGCTTCGGGCGCACCGTGGCACCACGTTCACCGACGATGAGCCCACGCAGCTCGGCCAGCTGCGCCTGGGTGGCCTGAATCTGGCGGTTGAGATCAGTGACGTCCACGGGCGGGATCCTCCCCTAGAAGCGGGAAAGCCCCCGCGCCGCGGGGCGAGGGGGCCTCCTCATGTGTCGGACACTCACGACGAGCGCGCTGCGCTCCCGCCATGAGGGCGCTGTCCTACTGGACGTCGCGGGTGTTGAAGCCGTCGAGGTAGCAGCGGAACAGCTTCGCGCCGGTGTAGTTGTTGATCGCGTCGAGGAAGTTGTAGCCGGTCGTGATCGACGAGGGCTTCTTCTCCGTGACGCGGATCTGCTGGCGCTTGGCGATCGCGATGGGCAGCGGCAGGACGTAGATGGCCTTGGTCTGCGGCTCGCCGTTGGTGATGAGCACCTGGGCGGAGTCGGAGATGAAGCCCCACGGGCCACCACCGGCCGGGGTCATGCTGACGGGGCCCTCGAACTCCGGCTTGTCGCCGACGACGAACTGGAAGGTCGAGAAGTTGATCGTGGTGATCGCGACCGTCGCCGTCGTCAGGGGCAGCACGCTCGCGCCCGCTGAGGTGGTCACGCCACCCCAGAAGTTGATCTCGTGCCGCACCGCGAAGGTGAGGAACGTCTGATCGCCCGCGAGGAAGCCGGGGGTCGGCATGTTGGTGCGGATCGAGTTGCCGGGCTGCGCGTTGGCGAACAACTGCTTCTCGCTCGCCGCGAGATCGTTGCCCGACGTGACGGCGCCCACCACGGCGAAGTCGGTGTCGTAGAAGAACTGCACGCGCTGCTGGCGCACGCCGAGGACTGCGGCCATGATAGACACTCCTTCAGGTCTGGGGCACAGCCCCGTGCGGGGACCCGAGCAAAGCTCGGCGTCCGTTTCTGTTGTCGGGCTACGCCCTGCATCGAACCCCAGCGGTCACCCGCCGAGATCCGTTGCAGGACGGGGCGCCTTTGCGCCCCGCCCCAGTCGACTCAGCTCGCCGTCGCCATGCCCGGGAGCGCCGAGGCGTCCCCGAACACGCTCTCGCCGAAGATCCCGGCGTAGCGCAGCACGTCCACGTCCGAGGGGCCGCTCGCGGTGTTGCGCGAGGGGGCCATCGGGACCGGGCTGTGCGACGCGATCGCCTTGGGCGACCCGCTCATCAGTGCCTTGCGGTTGACCGCCATGCAGACGGCGCCCGGCTGGTTGGGGCAGTTGCACCCACCCATCGTGATCCCCGACGCGGTGATCTTCCGCGCCAGGGTAGGAGTCACCTTGACGACCTTGGCGACCGACCGATTGGGCCCGCAGAAGCCGGCCATGCCGTTCGCGGCCAGCTCGGCGTCCGACATCTCGGCCGCCTCCGCCATTGCCTCCACGTCGTCGCCGTCGAGCCCGGCGGGCGCGGCCCACACGGGATCACCGCCCTGCGGCCCACCGAAGCCGGCGGGCGCGGCCCACACGGGATCACCGCCCTGCGGCCCACCGAAGCCGGCGGGCGCGGCCCACACAGGATCACCGCCCTGCGGCTGACCGTTGAAGCCCGCGGGCGCCGAGTAGGCGTCGGCCCCGCCGAGCCCGCTGTCGTCCTGCAGGTAGCGGCCGAGCCCGCTGTCGTCCTGCAGGTAGCGGCCGAGCCCGCTGTCGTCCTGCAGGTAGCGGCCGAGCCCGCTGTCGTCCTGCAGGTAGCGGCCGAAGGCAGCGTCGTAGACGTTGCCGAAGCCAGCCGCGCCGGGGAGCGCTGCGGGGGCCGTGCCCATGCGCAGCAGGCCACCGATCAGCGGCAGGTTGCCAAGCGCGTTGAGCAGGAGGCCCCGCGCGAGAACCGACGCGGCCATGCCGCCCGCGAGGCCCCAGCGCCAGTTCTGCGGGATCTGGCGCACCGGGCTGGGGGCCCAGAGCAGCAGACCGATGCCGGCCATGGGGAGCAGCTTGTCGCCCATGGGCAGCGGGATGTGCGTGCCTGCGGCTCCGGCGAAGTTGCCGAGGACGAAGCCACCGAGACCGCCGAGGCCGTAGGCCAGGAGATCACTGCCGCCGCGGTTCTCGCGGTAGGCGTCCATGTTGGCACGGGCCGCCTGCTCATCGACGATCGTCGACCCACCACGCTTGACGACGGCCCACGCGTCCTTGAGGTAGTTCTTGGGGCTCCCGCCCAGCCGCGCTGCCGTCGCGCGCGCCAGCTTCATCGCCTTCGCCGCGTTGCTGTTGCTCTTGCCGTACTTCGGCGGCGCGATGCCGGCCTGCTTCAGCAGGCGCCGCGTGCCCGTACCGTACTTCAGCGCGTTCTCAATGGTGGCGAGGCGCCGCTCGATGCGGTCCCGGGTCTGACGTCCGGCACGGACCTTCGTCGTCGACACCGTCGCTTCGCGCCCCTTGATGGCCCGTTCGAGCTGCGCCTTGGTGGCGTAGCCGAGCTTGACCATGCGCTTCAGCTCGGCGACGTCCTCGGCCGAGGCGGGCGCCCTGCCACCGGACTTGTGCGTGACGGTGCGAACCTTGGCCAACTGCTGCCGAAGATCGGCCTTGAGCTTCTCGACCGCGGCGCGATCCTTGTCGCTGTACGCGATCGGCGCGCTGGCCCCGGTCAGCGACATCGGCTGCGGCACGATGACGATGTTGGGCTTGCCCTCGACCGCCGCCTTCAGGGTGGCGATGCGCTGAGCCGAGACGCGCTTGCCCTCCACCTGGAGCTTCTCCAGGTGCGCCAGACGCTTCTGGTACTGCGCGAGCTGCGACTTGGGCAGCGCGGCGGCGGGGTAGCCGCCCATCTGCTCCACGAAGCGCGCGGTGACGTTGGCGCGAGCCTTGCGCTTGCCACCCTTCCGGGAGCCATTCGCGCGGGGCGAGTCGCCGTTCGCGTGGCCACCCTTGACCTGCGCCCAGGCGTTCTTCAGGTGATCGCGCGGGGCACCCCCGTGCGACGCCGCCATCGACTGGGCCAAACGCATCGCCTTCGCGGCGTTGGCCTGTGCGGGGGTACGTGCCATCCGACTGATCTCCTCGATGTCCGGGGGAAACGAATCAGGTCCCGCCGGGTTGGGTAGGGCAAGGGCCAACGCCCCCACCCCAGGATTCGTGCGTGCCTCGGCGCCCTTGCGCTTGCGCACGCCACCGATCTGTGTCTTCTTGGACTTGGTGAGCCGGTCCAGCACGGACTGCGGCAGGATCCCACGCTCGACGAGACGCCTCAGCGTGGCGAGGTCATCGACCTCGACCTTCTGGGTCTGCCGCACAACGACCTCGACCGGTGGCAATTCAGCTGCCCGATCCCAGATCGCCTCCACCCCGCCCCACTGTTCGAGCACTCGATCCGCAGCCTTCTCGGCTCGCTCCAACGCATCCTGCTGACGCAGGAACTCCGTGATCGTCCCAACTTCCTGGACGCGATCCTGCCACGCCTTCTGAGCGTCCGCGTCGGACAGACCCTGCTCGATGGGAGGCCAGACTGCCTGCGCGTCCAGACCGATCCGCTCGTACGAGGCCAGACCCCGCTCCTCCAGCGTGTCCATCAGCTTGCGCAGTCGACGCGCATCACCCGACGTGACGTTGTCACGCAGGACCCCACGTGACACGCCGTTCGAGCGCATCTGACGCTCGTACATCGCCTGAGCGAGGTGTGAGTGGGTCGCGGGACTGTGAGTGGTGCGGCGAGGGGCCACGGGCGAAACTCCAGGCGAAACGTGATTCGTTGCGCTGGAGGCTCGCGGCCTCTCGAAAGGAACGTGGGCTCTAGGCCCGAGGGGGGTTCGACATAAGTTCTACATCGACAGCGTGGACACTAGAGGAACACGAAATAGACCGTCAAGAGGAAAAGATCAGGAAAAGCGCACGTGACTCAAACAGGCACTGAGACGTAGGGCGCGATCATGGGGACGTGACCGATCAGGAGCGTGTGGCACTTACCGCACACGATGGTGATCGTGCTCCCCGGCGACGCCTGACAGAGCAGCGTGTTGCACGTCACAGCGCCGTCGCGGACCACACGACGCCCGTTGCAGCGGATCTCGACGAGCCCGATCTGCTGGACCGTCCGCATCCGCTCCGCTGGTGCCGCTGTACCGATCACGGTCTGCGTGCTCATCCGCCAATTCCCCGCCAACCCACATGGAGCGAGCCGCCCCGGATCACGATCACGTCCTGCAGGGGACGCCCGTGAAGGATCGTATCAGCGAGCGCTTCGCCGGAACAGGCGAAGAGGGTCGTGCCGCCAGGGAGGGCCCACAGGTCCCAGCCCTTCGGTCGCAGCTCCAAGGTCCCTCGACCAAAGCCGACGTCGATCTTCGAGCCCAGGTACACGCCGAGCCACTGCGTCGCTTGCGGCCAGACCATCGCCACGCTGCGCCCGCCGTTGCCGTAGCGCGTGGCGACACTGCCTGATCCGTACACTGTCGGCAAGACGAAGCCGTCGTGCTTGTGGATGAAGTCCTTGACGACACCGACGACCCCATCTGGGTCCCCTGCGCGCTTGCCGGGGGCCCGGGTATGCGGGTCGTCCTTGTCGTTCTGGTACTTGACGTGGATGCCGGCGCCGATGGGCACCACGACCTGAGGCAGTAGCGTGTGCAGCTCATCGGGGAGCCGAACCACCTCTCGCAGCGGACGCGAGTGGAAGAGCATCAACTCCCGTTCGGCAGCACGGAGATCGGCGCGCAGGTTGGGCTCACGCTGTACAAACGCGACAAGGCGTGCGTCGGCGGGCTCGTCGAGGAGATCACCGCGAGCATCGACCAGGAAATTGGGGCGTGCCCTTCTGCGCACAGATCTACCTCGCCTCTTTGCCCGCGCCGAACCCGGTCACGAGAGTCGCGATCGCAGCGGTCCCGAGCAGCACCCACTTCGCCTTGGGGAGCAGGTAGCCCACCGCCATCCCGAGCACGAATGCGCCGGCCGTGTGCAGGCCGACCCGATCCTTCAGCGTGCGCAACTCGGAGGAGTCCAGGACGGCCTTCGCCTCGGGCGGGAGGAACTGCTGGACCGAGAGCGCACCGAACCCCGCAGGCTGGCGACTCTCGTACTGCGGGCGCCGAGAGGGCTGGACGATCCGACCCACCGCCTGGACGCCGGAACCGATCCGCACCGCGCCTGCTGGTAGGACTGGAAGCACCGATTCGATGTCGACGCCGACGCCTTCACTGCTCCCGACGCCTGTGATCCCAAGCCCCCCGAGCTTGCCCCAACCCCCAAGACTCACCGTCCCGGGCAAGCGGAAGTAGTCGTAGCGGAGCTTGTCCCAGTCCCACTGCGACGCGATCACGGGCGGGAGCCCTGAAGCCATCATCTGCACGTGGGACCCCTACTTCGAGCGAATGCGAATCGGGCCGAGCCCGACATCTGCCGAGACTGCCGTGTGCTTGAAGAGCAGGTAAACACCGCCCACGAGGCCTGCGACGGCAAAGAGCGAGACGGTCTTTGCTGCCGTAGTGAGCCCACGCCACTCGTCACGCACGAGGTTCATGAAGCTGTACTTCTCGGCGATCCGCGTATCGGCGCCGCGCTGATCTGCCAGAGACGCCTGCTGCGACTGTTCGATCGACGCCCTCTGTGCGGCGGCCTGCGCAGGCGTGACACCCGACAGTGCCAGGAGACCCGGATCGTCCGGCCGGACGAGACCCGTCTGAATCAGCGCCGGTGCAGGAATCGCGACCTTGGACACGCCGTCCAGGTACAGCCCGAAAATGCCCACAGTGCCCGCAACGCCGGGCTCGCGCGCCCACCCGTCAAGACGGAGCGACGCGCGCCGCTGCACCACAGCGTCGATGATCTGCTGCGCTGTGAGGATCCGATAGCCACGGATTCCGCACCCGGCCGGGCGAGGGATCTGCACGCACGGGTCGGTGACGTACAGGCTGGTCGCCGCGGTGAGTGACTGCTGAAACCCGATCGCCTCGGCACCGAGCCCCGAGAAAGCCGGAGCACCCAGGGTGTTGTAGCCGTTGCTGTACGGATCGATTGCGTTTCGCGGTTCCGGGTAGGCGACGTTGAACGTGCGCGGATCCCAGAGGCCCAGGCCACCACGTCGAGGCGCTAGCTGACGTGCAGGCTGTGCTGTGGCCGACCCCCCACAACCACAGCCGCCCAGCGACGGACGCAGGTGCTGAGGGAAGGGACGCCACGACGGCTCCCACAGGTGCCCTGGTCGCGGGAAGGCCCGAGCTGATCTGATAGCGCGCGTCGACATCGTCCGTTCTCCGGGAGCTTCAGATCTGGGGCGACGGCGCGGGCTTCGCGGCGGGCTTGCGAGTCCCCCACCAGAGCAGACCACCCACCGCGGCGAGGCCCAGTCCCCAACCCCACGCGGGGACACCCAGGATCGGCGTCGAGAGCAAACCGGGCTGCGCGCCGTAGGTGTCCATCCCGTAACTTGCGGGGGGGTTGTAGCCCGGTGTCCGCACGCGCGACCCCCGCGTCCGCTGCTGACCGCCCCTGAGGAGCACGTTGATGTTGGGCTGCAACGGCAGCGTGAAGTTGATGTTGCCTGCACCACCACCTGCACCACCACCTGCACCACCACCTGCACCACCACCTGCACCACCACCTGCACCACCACCGCTCTGCTGCGCCGGATCCGCCGTGACGTTCGGCTTCGCCAGCTTCATGCACACGTAGGGCTTCTGGTAGCCCGAGTCCGTGCCCTTTTCCGAGAAGCTGTACACACCGAGCCGCTCTTTGGGCGACGCGTGGAAGATCGTCGTGCGATCGATCGTGTACCCAGGCGGGCAACGGAGGCCCCGGTGACAGGCTCCGGGCAACCCATGCCCACCAAGCTGGTTGTTGTTACCGCTGCAGCCGAAGTCCAACACGGGCTTCACGAGGTTGAAACAGGAGTACCTGTTCCCACCCGAGACGGCCGAGTTGAGCCCCACGTTGGCGCGTGAGTAGAAGTTGTCCTTCTGCTTGTTGCCGCCACCGCCCAGAATCGACGTCTTCTCGACGCGCCCCCCGCCAACCGGGCATGAAATCGCCATCAGGTCTTCCTCCGAACGAGCGTGTAGGCGCTAACAGCAGCAACTGCACTACCGAGCGCAAGCCAGCCCCATGATGCCCGAGGTGTCGTGTTCAGTCTAGGGTTTGTCGAGATCGGTCTAGGGTTTGTCGAGATCGGTCTAGGGTTTGTCGAGATCGGTCTAGGGTTTGTCGAGATCGGTTGCGTCGTGAGCCGGCGAGTCGATGTCGTAGTGGGCTGTACAGCTCGCGCCTGCATCGCCTGAGTCGCGCTGGCGCCGAGGACCGGCCGACTCAACTGAGCGCAGAAATAGGGCTTCTGGTAGCCGCCGTCGGTCCCCTTCACCGAGTAGTCCTGCACGATCCGCAACCGCTCTTTGGGGCTTGCGTGGAAGATGTTGGTGCGCTCGATGACGAACCCGGGCGGGCACCGGAGCCCGCGGTGACACGCACCTGGACCTGCGGACGAGCGACCGGAGCAGCCGAAGTCCAACACGGGCCGCGCGAACTTCCAGCAAGACCGGCCACTGACACCGTCGCTGACGAACGCGTTGCCAGTGCGCTGGAGGAAGTCACGCTTCTGCGCGTTACCGTTGCCACCCAAGATCGACGTGGACTCCAGACGCCCCGACCCGGGCGGGCACGCTGTTGGTGTACGAGTCGGACCCGATCCACTTGAGCAGCCCGGAATGACTCCAGTTACAGCGCAGACCGCCTGCTGACCGACTGCGCCAGCTGCACCGCCCGCAGCTGCACCACCTGCGGTCCCCAGCACAGGCACAACGGACCCGGCTGTACCCGCGACCACACCGCTGATTGTTGCAGCAGCAGCCCCGCCAACATCAGAGCAGATGATCCCCGTGACGGTGTCGCTGGCGAAGTCCACGGCGGAGCACGCCCCCGCCTGAATCCCGCCCCAGATGTCATCGATGAACCCAGTGAGCCCTGCAGGCCCAGCCTGGATCTGCTGGCCAACGTGCGTCATCACAGTGAACGCAGTCGCAGCAGCTTCACGTGCGATCGCGTCCACGAGCGTGTCGTAAGGTGGATCGCCCGCAGCGAGGGCTGCTGCGTACCGTGCGCGGATGCGCTCTTCAGCCCCCGTGCGCAGCGCCCCGAACGCACGGACGGCCTCGTCGAGCCAGTGCTCCGAAGCCACACCCGCTTCAGCAATCCAATCCAGGAACGCGACAGCGCGCTGTCGCGCGACCTGAAGTACCTGATCGATGTGCACCTCGACGTCCTGGGGAACGCCCCCCAGACCAGACGTTGCGCTACGTACGTTGTCACGACCGCGCCTGGATCGTGCATTCAGGCGAAGCCGCTCCTGACGTGCAGCCTCGGCAGCGCACACCTGTCGACTGTGCTCAGCGTACGCAGCCTGAGCGCTCTCACTGTCGAGAGCACCAGACAGAGCGCTGGGGCCAGTGTCGGCCCGTTTCGCCAAGCGCGCCGTGCCGACCTGACCGATTCGCGTTGCAGCACCCGCCGGCACGCTCATCGCGACACCCGCCGCGCGCGTCACCGACGGTGCATGCACCTGCACGGTGTCGGAGACCTCAATCTCACGAAGCGCCCGGTGAGCAGCCTGGGCCACGTGCTTCGGGACGGCGTCCACGAGATCATCGAAGACTCCGTGCAGTCCAGACGGGACCACAGTGACGAGGCCCTCGTCAGTCGGAATGCGCCACGGATCCGCTGCGGTCTGTCCCGCGCGCGTGATCCGAGTCAGCACAGTCGCGGCCAGCTCACGGGCCACCGCCTCGCGGAGCGCATTGATCGGTGTCACGCCTCGTCGGAGCAGGCGCCGAACGCCGTCCCGGATGCGCACTGCAGCACCCTCGCGCAGATCTCCGAGTGCAGCCCCAACTGCGTTCACCCACTGATCCCGCGGGACCCAACTCAGCGCGCCGACGAACCGAGCCGTCGCCTGCCGTGCAACACCGAGGATTGCGACCTCCCCCATCTTCGACGAGGGCTGAATATCGTAGTCGGGTCGTGAGATCGCCATCGACGGGTGCGGAAGGATTGCACCCGCAGTCGATCCAGTGATCGGCTTGGGCCCATAAACGGGCAGTCCAGGGAGAATCGCAGGCAAGGTGGCCCAGAAACGCATCGGCGTGACCTCAGACCGGAAAAGCGCGGAAGTGTCGAACACGGCCAAGCATCTTGGGCGTGTCGGGCCCCGCGACCGGATCGAGCACGAGCCAACGACGACCGCGCTCATCGTACGCTCGGGCGAACACGTGCGTGTAGCGCTGCGACTCCGGCGCGTGCTGCTTGAACCCGACGATCGCGAACTCGACGGGGTTCCCGACTGACGCGGCCGCAGTCGCGGCACGAATCAGGACCGCCATGTCGTCGCAGTCCCCAGCGCGGCGCTCAATGACCAGCGCCGGGTGGTGGATCAGCTCTGTATTGGCCGGGTCGCGTGTGTACCGCATCTCACGACAGACCGCGTAGTAGATCGCAGCCAGCTCGGAGAGGTAGTCCTTCGGGAGGATGCGTCGGATCCGCTCTTCAGCCCACCGACGCACGACCGGATCGGACTGACCCGCAAACACCATCTTGCGCATCCCGTTGATGGAGTCGTCGACACCCCGATAGTTCCACTGGCGAAGCGCAGTGTACGGCGTGTTGGGAGCGGCCACATCGAGGGCCGACCCCAGCGCGGACGAACTCGGGATGTGGGTGCGGGGTTGTGAGTAGAGGTACAAACCGATCCTCCAGACACGGAGGATAATAGAGAGCGGCGAACCACTACGCAACCAGCACGAGATCAGTCAGATCCTCAGGCGAGGAAACTGTAGAGGTCTCGGAGGAAGGTCTCGGAGCCGGGCGTGGTAAGATCAGACAGGCCATAGACCGTTGCTGCGCCCATGTACCCGTCCACGACCTCGTCGACTGGCGTCCGCCGGATCTCGTCGAGCATCGCCTGCGGCACCTGACCGACCGAGACGCCCATCCGCAGCTCGGCTGCGACGTCCTGCGCCGACCGGCCATTGTTGATGGCCGCCTGGAGATAGGTGAGGATCTCTGGGATCCCCTCGGCGCCAGTCGGAGCCTGTGCTGCACTCGCGTCCGGCGCAGCCGGCGCGGGCGCCTGCACAGTGACCACCGGCTCGTCCATGCCTGGCCCCGAAGCCACGGGCCGCGTGGGGATCGGCCCGCGTGTCGGCTGCGGCACGATCTGGGGCTCGCCCATATCCACGTAGGCGTGGGTCTCACTGCGCGTGGTGATCGGCGCCTGCGGTCGTGTCGTCCCGATGATCGGTGCGGGGACCGTCGCGATCGGCGGCGCTGCAACGGGACGCACCTGGGCAGGCCGTCGTGCGGTCTGTGCGCGATGCTGCGCGAGCTGCGCTTGGATCTGCGCCCGGCGTGCCGACTCCTGTCGCGCGACGTCCGTCACGTCCGCGACCGTCCCGAGCACGGGCTTCAGGATGCTGTCGGCGATGGTCGGCCCGTAGTGCGCGAGCTTGCCCCAGAAGCTGTCATCCGCAGGCCCGGCTGGCGCAGCCGCAGCGCCGCCACCGAACAGGTCGCGGATCTGCGCCATGTTCTTCGCCTGCTCCTGGAGCTGCACCATCGGGTTGCGGCGATCGATCCCGTCCTCGCGCAGCGCCAGTGCCTCCGTCCGCGCGCTCTGCGCCTCAGACTTCGCAGCCATCAACTCCGACGTCAGACGCTGGACCTCAGTGCGCAGCTGCTCGACGACCGGCTCGTAGCGCGCCGTGAGCGTCTCCTTGGTGGAGTCGAGCCGCGCACCTGCGTTCTCACCCACTTCGCGCCGCGCCTTCTCCTCACGTCGATCAGCGTCTGCGCGCAGCTCGGCGATGTCGGCCTTGTGCGCGGCGACCAGCTTCTCGATCTGCGACTTGTAGTCGGACTCGATCCGCGTGAGCTTGGCCTCGGCCTCGGCACGGGCGTCGCGGACCTCGGATCGCAGCTCCTGCTCGCGCGCCGTCGCCTGCTGCCGCACGTCGGCCAGTGCACGCTCGGCGCCTTCGGCCCGAGACACGATCTGCGTCTGCGCCACGCTGTGAATGGTCGTCAGATCACCCCGGACGCGCTCGACGTTGCGATCCGCCTCGGCGCGGATCGCTTCGATCTTCTCCACGCCCTCGCGCCGCGTGCGCTCGACCTCGTCACGGAGCCGTTGGCTCTCCAGGAGGGCCGCGTCCTTGGTCGCCCGCTCCGTGCGATCCCGATCACTGTGCACGGACTCCATCTGCTGCGCGTGCATGGCCTGCAGCTCACGGATCCGCACTTCCTGCTCGGCACGGATCTGCACGATGCGATCCAAGTTGTCGGCGCGGAGACGATCCATTTCTTTGGAGTGCGCAGCGCGCTCGTCCTCCAGCTGCCGCGCACGCGACTCGGAGGCGGCTCGCAGCGGAGCCAGTGCCTGCTCAACCGCGCCCGCCTGCATCGCCTGCAGCTGATCGACTGCACGCTGGCGGTCTGCGCTCGCCTGCGCAGCCTGCTGCTGCATGAACTCGGTTGCCTTCTGCGCAGTCGGCTCGGCCTTGAGCTTCTCGGCGAGGGCGATCACGTCGCCCATGCTCCCCGCGCCACCCATGCCTGCCAGACCCCCGTAGGGCTGAGGTCCGAAGCCGTCGAACATTCCCCCGGACATCTGTCCCCCATTCGGGTCGCGACCGCCTCGCAGCCGCGCTGCGAGAGAGCTATCCATGTCGAAGTTGTCGTAGAGATCCTGTCGGCGCGATCGGGCTCTGCGTCCCACGGGACGTCGGGCCTCCAACTCGTCTTCCGTAGGTGAGGGGAACAGCGTCAGCTCACCATGCCCGTCGAGGTAGGCGTGCGGCTCGCCCGGAATGGAGAACACCCCAAACTCCGACCGCTTGGGGTCGCCGTCGCCCTTCGCCACCATATACGAGATCTGGTAGTCGCCCCCGCCCCAGGTCTCGCGCACGTAGGTCTGATCGATGGGCTCGCAAACCGTCTCCAGCAGGCCAGCCGCCTTGATCCCACCGAAGTGCTTGGGCGCGAGTCGTGTCAGCACGAGGTAGCGCCGATCCGGGATCATCTCCCGCGACCCTGTCCAGGCGCCGAGATCCTCGATCGTGGCCGGATCGTCTTCGGTGAGTGGAGTGTCGGCTGCGGCAGGCGCTCGTGACACCTTGGGGCTCCTGGGCTTTGACTGCTGTTTTGCGGGGACGGGATCAACTGTCGGGGTCGCGATCGGTTCGGGTTCGGGTTCGGGCAGGGTCGCACGGTATAGCGCCGACAAGCTGCCGTCGTCGTCCGGCGCACCACGCACAGGCGCGGACAGCGCGATCGAAACCCGTGGGGCCGGCGCCAGTAGCTCGGGATCGCGGTCTCCGGCGTACCGCCCATCAGATCCGACCACGATGATCTCGGTGATCGGTTCGACAGGGGGAGCTGGGCGACGCGCAGCGTTCGGGTTCAACCTACGTTTGTCCTTGCGTTTCGATCTGCGTTGAGAGATAGTCCCGCTTGCTCACGCAGTCAAGTCCCCAAAATTCGGGCGGCGGGCTGCAACCGCCTATAGAATAAGCTCGACATAATCCGCGGAGAAACGGTCGTGGCGACCACCCGTGCTCGGAAAACCAAGAGCCCGACCACTACACCCAAGTTTAGTCTAATCGAGGGTCCCGACGGGATCCCGTCGGTCGAGCGCACGCCCGGGGCCAACGACGCCGTGACGGGCAACCAAGGGCACATTGCATGCCCGCTCTGCCACGCGTCCAGCGCCTCGCTAGGTGTTGACATCCGCGGCCGATACTGGATCTACTGTGGGCAGTGCGGTATCCGGATCTTCTCGTACTCGGCTGTGAGCGCCGACCTGATCCGTGCCTGGGCGCGGGTTACACGCCGCGTCCCTGAAGCCCTTCATCCTGTGACGGCCGCCATGGCGATCGCGCGCACACAGATCCAGGAAGAAGACGCTGAGAGGGCAAAGAAGACGAGGACTTAGCTAGAGTCGGTTGGCGCATGTCCGAATATACTTGCGACGACTGATCTGTTAAGCTAAAAGTACCTCGAAACGGAGATCGAAACGCACATGCCGGAGCAGCGCGACCTCAAGGGGCTGGGCCACAACCAGCGCACGATCGCCCAGGCGGACTTCTCGACGCAGCCTTGGTGGACTGCGCAGGAGATCGCGACCAAGCTGGATCTGATTGCACATCAGGTCACGATGGCGATGCGCCGTCTGGTCCGCATGGGGCTCTTCGAGCGCGAGCAAGAAGGCCCAGGGGACAAGTCCCCCTACCGCTACCGGCCCGCCGTAAGGGCATGGTCAGCGTCATCGCCTTGGGTGAGGCGACCGCAGACGCCGAGCCCCAGACAGGCCGACGTGACACCGACCGACGCGTAGCGCCGGTTCGATTCAACTTGCGAGCACGCGTTGGGTAGGCCAGCGCGTGAGAGAGACCAGTTGCAGGCAAGTGTGCCTGCGTTACAGGAGACGTGCACCATGAGCAGCAAGACGGCCGGCGAAATCGAAGAGCCCAGTGACGAGACCGATGCGCCCGAGCCGGATACCGAGCAGGCTGGCGACGAGACCGATGCGCCCGCGGAGCGCCCCAAGCTGGTCGTGAAGGGCCTCTCGCGTCGGGATGTCTACCACGCCAACCCGCTCGACATGATCATCATCGGCCTCGACACCGACGACGGGTGGGAGCACCCACAGTACGATCCGCGCATCGAGCTGCCCATCAACGAGAAGCTGATCGCCGACATCCGCACTGAAGGTGTCCTGGTCCCGGTCATCGCGGCCCGCGACGGCGACGGGCGCTACATCGTGGTCGACGGTCGCCAGCGCATCCGTGCGGCGCGTGCACTCAACGAGCGGGACGGCCTGACCGACACCAGCGACGACTTCTGCCGCGTCCCATTCATGATCCGCGGCGGTGTCGAGAAGAACCTGCTGCGCGTGACGAACGCGACGAACGAGCTGCGCACCGGCGATGATCCCCTGACCCGCGCGAACAAGATGCAGCGCATGGTGGACTTCGGTCACCCCATGTCCGCCGTCGCCGTGACCTTCGGCTTCCGCAACCCGACCGAGGCTCAGGCCGCTTTGCGCATCCTGGATCTGGCGGCCGACGCTCAGGACGCGCTCCGCGACGGCAAGATCAGCTTCGCGGCGTCGCTGGAGCTGGCTAAGGCCAGCCGGAAGGAACAGAAGGCCGCCCTGGCGACGCTCCTGGGCGGCGGGGTCCGCCCGACGCGGGCCCAGGTCAAGCGCACGGTGAAGAAGAAGGACGCGGGGGCCCGCGGCGTGGACCGTCGCCGGCTCGCCCGCATGATTGAGGACACGAGCTTCGCCGAGACCATCAGCGACGACGCCCGCGCGATCCTCAGCTGGGTCACCTCGGGCGACTTCGAGCTGCTCCCCGAGACCATCCGCGGTGCGGTGCAGTCGAGCTTCGACCGCGCGGGCGAGATCCGGAAGCCCGGGAAGCCCGCGAAGGCCAAGGCGGAGAAGACCAAGGCGGAGAAGTCGAAGAAGGGCGGGCGGCAGAAGCCCACCGACGCAAACCGGGCGGTCGCCAAAGCCGCCCTCGAAGCCTTCAACCGCGGCGAGCGTGTCGAGCCTGCCATCGAGGGCGCCCTCGACGCGGCGAGCGAGGCCGCCCCTGCGACCTGACGGTTGAGTCACCCCCTGCGCTACGCGCGAGGGGGCTGACTCCTGTTCGAGGCTCGCGCTGATCCAGACCGCTACCCACCATCGAAGTGCTCGCCGACTACAGGCGACGCCGTCGACCTACGTCGACAGTCGAGTACAAACGTAGAAGCAACGGGCCGTCAGGTACTTGCAGATCGGGGCTGTCAAACCCACGTCGTACCGTGTAGTCGAAATTATTAGTGGACGATCAGGGCGCCCCCGAGTAAATCCTTGGGGTCTGCCCCCGCAATTCGGCGGGGCACACGCGACGGGCTCGACGAGGAGCAAGCCAGATGACGTCGTCCTCAGTGACGAGCCGCGCGTGCAATCAGCTAGGCCAGCAGCCCGTGATCGGGCCGCAGCCAATCTCCGAGTCCAGAAAGACGAAAGCCCCCAGCTGGTCGGCTGGGGGCTTTCTGGACCTCGTGGAGAGGCAAGGGAACTAGCACTGGCGATGTTCGGGAAACAGGGTCGCCACCCACCCGAAGCACCTTAGCACCTACGAGATGCACCTATGATGATAGATGCCCGCCATACGGCAATCAAGTCTTTTTTCCGGGCCGAGCACTTTGTCGCCCCCAACAGCGCAGCCCTCCTCAACGCGGCTGCAACCACGGCGCTCGCAGGCGCTGGACCAAGCAACGCAGCGTCGGTCGCTCAGTCCCTGTACCGCACGGGTGCCGTGGGTTCACTGGGTGAAGCGTGGCGCGTCGTAAAGGACGCGCTCCTCCTCGACCCGACGGCCAAACTTGCTCAGACCCAGACTGATCCCGAAGCGGAAACCAAGGCACCCCCACGCGTCGCCATCGTCGCCCCAGGCCCGCCAGGGATCGGCAAGAGCCGCGCGGCCCTTCAGTTCATCGCGCGCCAACCTGCTCGACTCCTTGAACCGTCACACGATCAAGCTGCCGAGCGCTTGCGCGAGGGCGCGAAGATCCAGCAGCTACGTCACCAGCACCTCATCTCGGCGGGCCCCCACTTCCCCCTCCACATGCTCCAGGGCCTCGGCCCATCGACCCAGCACATCCAGGGCCTCGGTCGTCAGTGCCTGTACCTCCCGCAAGGCGACACCTGGGCCAGTCGCGGGTGGAGCTTCGGGGACGTGGCCTGCGACGAGTGTCCAAAGAAGAAGGAATGCCCGAGCTACCAGCAGTTCTGGGACGAAGCGGACGCGACCTTCTCGGTTCACGCCATCCAGAATTGGCGTCGGCCAGGTGTCCTGATCCTCGACGAGCTGCCCTACCCGGTCACGACCTCGGAGTACGATCTTGACTGCCTCGCCCGGACCATCTTCGGGCCGATGCACAAACTGATCGTGGACTGGCGGACACCCATCTACGACCAGCTCCGCCGCGTGTACGACACCATCGTCAACCAGATCTACGACAACGACGCGTTTTGGCCGGAGTTCGGTGAGACGCTCGACTTGGCTCGGATCTTCGACCTGAGTACGGAGTCACGACAGGCCCTCGACTACGTCGCCAACTACCTGGAGGTCACGCCAATCCCGAAGGCGCCACCACCAGACGTACGCGCGGGGCGGATCACGAGCGGCAACTGGCCCGCCAACTACGTCGGCGCGATCCTCGACGGGCTCGTGCGGGAGTCACAGCAGACGCCCATGACCGAGCGGCGGACTGCGGGGAGCCCGCGGCTCGCGATCCGCGTCTACGGCGACAAGCAGGGGCGCTACTGGAAGGCTGAGTACGAGCTGCGCCGCATCTGGCACCCGCCTGCCGAGCCCCACATCATCCTCGACTCGACCGCGGGCACTCGGGCCAAGCTCTACGAAGCGCTCTATCCCAATGCAGACGTCAAGAAGTTCATCCACGACGTCGCGGTCCCAGGCGAGCACATCCAGGCGCTGCACTACGACACGCTGGGCTTCGCGAAGCGGCGCTGCCTGGACGGCAACGCACTGACCGACGCAGGCGTGAACACGGTCGTCCGTGCACTCCGCGAGCTGACCTACCACGCGCGCTTGATTGGCCCCCCACCGACCGCGACGAAGCCTCGCGTAGGCGTGATCGGACACCGGACGATCCTCCTCGCCATGGGCTTCGACTTCCGCAAGGGCAACCGCGTACTCCGCGATGGGAAGGCAGCCCGGATTCACAGCGCGATGCAGCCCATGATCGAGACGGCGCTGCGCGATCTCGAAGCCGTCGCTGATCTCGTCGTGGGCTACCACGGCGGCGTGATCGGCTCGAACCTCTTCGAGGACGTCCGCGTTCTGGCTGTGCTCGGGGACCCGACAGCGCACATCGGGAAGCTGACCGAGGAAGCCAGGGTCATTGGCCTCGACCCGCAGGGCTACATCGACAGCACGCGCGAAGCGGCTGCGATCCAGGAGGTGTTCCGCGCGCGGCTCCTCGATGCAGGCCCTAACCAGCTGAAGACGGTGCTCTTCTTCGGCGGCCACCCCCCAGTGGTGACCGGCATGGGCTGGGTCAAAGCGCCATGGGCCCAGGGAGGCCGACTCCCTGCTCTGGCGCAGACGCGGCTGGAGGCAGCACTCGCGGCTGCGACCGGACTCGGGGGGGCCCCCTTCTACGGAACCTACTCCACCCAGCTTCTTTGCCGGTTGCACGCTACGCCTAACAGGAGCCCCTTATTGGCGTTGCGTGCAGCCGGCATAGACACTGAAGCCCCCACCCGAGCGGAGTGGGAGATGTACCGGAGGGCCGCCACAACGGTCGCCCGACGCGAGGGCCTATCCCCTCACGAGATGTCCAACCCGCTGGGCGACAGGCGCGCAATCGTGGTCTGGGCAAAGACCCGCAACGAGGCGGACGTCTACTTGGCCGAGGCTGAGTCGATGATGCGGCTGATCCCGGAGGATCGACTAGGGGCGATCGTAGCGGGCGCAGCAGAGCGCGATGAGGAACGCGAGATTCAGGAAGCCCTGGCGGGCGAGATCGAGGAAGTCCGCGTTGAGGTCAGCCAGCTCACGCTGGAGATGAACGCGGCGCTCTCGACGATGAAGCCAGAGGTACAGGCGCCTGTCAAGGCCAAGTACCGCGCTCGCATCCGCGAGGCGCTCGTGCGGTGGCGTGAGCTTCGGGCAAGCTGGAAGGGCGCTCCACGCAGAGCGATCGACGTCGAGATGGAGTACCGCGGGCTCCTGCCGTCGGATCAGACCGTCAGGCCCAGTGCACCGAGACCGCCTCTGCGATCAGGACCGTGGTCTGGGCAAGCGTAGGAGGTTGGGCGTCGTGGCTGACGGAGCAGGGTTCCTGATTCATCATCAGGTCTGGGATCAGTGGTTGATCCTGAAGCGGTCACCATGGACGGGGAATCCAAAGCGATGGTCGATTCCAGGTGGCCGCGTAGATCGCGCTGACCGGGACTTGTACCATACGGCGGTGCGTGAGGCCATCGAGGAAATGGGCAGCCTGCCTGGATCCATCATGCCGATCGCCGAGGTCGAACTAGCTCGCCCACGCAGCCGAGGCCGTTACTTGGCAATCCTGATTGCGACTGCTGACTTGACTTGGACGCCCGCGCTCAACTGGGAGCACACGAAGTGGCGCTGGGCAACATTGGAGAAGATCGTACAGCTCAAGCGCACGAGTCTCCTCGACGCAGTGCTTTTGAACCTCTCGAATCGGTCTGGACAGACGTAGGTCTGGCGCGCTTCGCGTCGGACCTACGAATCGACTTGTCCTCCTACGCTTGTAGGTGTATCAACAAGGGCACTTCCCGCTGTCCGTTGTAAGGAGGCCTCGTGGCCAAGCCCACTCCACCGTCTGTGCACCCGCCAATGCCGGACTCGCATCTCCCGTCGCCGCAGGGTGGTGGGGGAGGTGCTTCAACGCCCCTACCCGATCCGCACTCGCCTGGCTTCGCGTTCCCGGCGCCGATGCCGCCTGATCCGGGGGGCTGGGGTCTGGGCGGTGACGCCCTGAATTACCCGCTTGGCGACTCGCTCACCGGCCTCGACAATCCCGAGGTGCTCTGCACGCGCTGTGTGCACGGCCACGTGATCCGAGCCCGTGCAGCGACGCAGAACCGGAGGCCCGACGGCTCACCCTTCACCGAGATGAAGGGCTGGTGCAACTTCCCGACACCGCCCATCGATCTCGGCTACACGCTGCGCGTCACGGAGTGCAACCGCTTCGAGGACGATCCCAAGTCGCGGGCGCGCCTGAACATCATCGAGATCGAGGAGCCAGCACGTGGCTGAGCAGCGAGACCGTGATCCCGCCGATGTGCTGCGGCGCCTGTTGGCGCAGCGGGACAAGATCCCGACGACCGTGCAGGATCCGCGAACCTTCGCGCAGCAGTGGCTGCGACCTATGCTCGTCGACCTGATCTACATCGTGCACCACATCGCGCACGCGCAGGGCGCGCAGGGTGAAGTAGTCGCTCAGGCGCTGCACTTGTCGCAGCGGGCGATCATGGGGGATCTCGTGCCGGCGCTCTTCGAGCCCATCACGCGCCTCGTGGGTTCACTCGCGGCGCGGCTCGCGCCCGAGGATGAGGCCTGGGTTATCCTGTCGGAGATTGGAGGCCTGCTCACCGACGCAGGGCTCCCGTCGATCTTCGGCGAGGACGACGGTGACGAGGGTGAGGACGAGGCGCTCCCCGAGGCAGCTGCGACGCCTCCGGGAGCGCTGGTGATCACCGGCGTGGAGGGGGCGTCGCAGGTACTCGCCCCGAACGCGTTCCCCAGTTCGGGGACCCACGCTGGAGCGGGTCCAGCCCAACCGGACGCGGCAGCGCAGTCGTCGGTGATCCAACGCTACCAAGCTACGGCGACTGCGCTGCCGCAGGCAGTGCCTGCGCAGCCCCCAGCCGACATCGACGCCGAGTTCGTCGAGGAGGCGCGCGTGACCGTGCCGGTGATGCCCACCGACAGCACGTCGCCCCTCTCCGAGGGCTGACCTCGTGGCTTCACCGATCTCGCCCTGGACCACACCACAGCTCCTCAACCTGCTCCGTCCTCGCAGGCTCCCCGATGAGGTGCGCTACGGGATGCTGGAGGGCATCGTCAAGGATCACGGGTTCACGATCGTGTCCTTCCTGGACGAGCGCGTCTACGGTGGGCAGGTCGTCCCGTGGGGCGTCGTCAAGCTGTACGAGCACCCGGCGTTGCCGCTTCGGTTCCGTACGACGCGGCTCTTGCACGAGGCTGTCCACATCCTGCGCATGACGACGCTCTACCCGAGACTCAAGCGGCTCGGGCCTTGGTGGTGGGGGCTCTGCTACCTGCTGAATCCATGGTACCGGCGTCGTGAGGAGAAGCTGGCCGAGGCACACGAGACGGCGCTTCGTGGGGCTCAGGCAGGCGCAAGCAACACCGCGACAGCCCTTGCGCACCACGTCTCGGCCCGCCTGGGCGGCTGGTTCCGCTCGCCCTACTTCGCAGGTGGTGACGAGAAGCAGATCCGCCAACAGATCGCGGAGATGGCGGTCCAGTTGCGGCGATGGGCCGGCGGAATCCTCTTGATGGACGACCCGGATCAGTAGATCGGTTGCAGTCGGGCGCGGATCTGGTTAATTTCGGCCTCGTACTGGGGAGGCCACCCGCCTGTGAGCGACGACTACGAGATCTCGACGAAAGGCGCCGAACAGTTCAACGACGGATCGTCGCGGACTCTCGGGTGGGCCTGGGCCTTTGAGATCCTCACGCGGCGAAGCTGTCCCGCATCACTAAATCTCATGGTCGAAGCGTACGGCACGCACGGCGCAGGCTCCACCGCCTTCGCTGCGGCAGTCGCGCGTTACCAACAGGCAACCAAGCTCGCGTACGACGGCAAGTTGGGCGCTGCGACTTGGCGTCAAATCATCCGTGCGACGAGCCCCGCTCAGGGTGTCCTCGTCGGAGGTTACCGTTTCCCGCTCTGCGATAAGTCTCTGTACGTGGACACCGAATCGCACCAGCTGCTCGACTTCTCGAAGAGTCGGGCACGCCTGGATCTGCTGGTGCTCCACTGGGGTGGGTTCGACGCGGACAGCTGTGTTGCAGCTCTCGCAAACCGCGACTTTTCAACGCATTTCGTCACGGACGGGTTCCTGAACAGGACTCGCGACTTCCGGGTGTACCAGACCGTGGACATCGCACGGAGCGCCTACCACGTCGGGACGTACAATCAGCGATCAGTCGGAATCGACATCGGGCGGTCTCCGCTACTCACCTTTGCAGACCGTTACCCCGACACGACAGCCGTCTCCAATCCGACATGTCGTGGTGAGCGCTGGGTGATGCCTTTGCCCCCAGCCTATGCCGAGGCTGTCTGGCGATTCGCCGAGCAGATCGCGATCCTCTTGGACATCCCGGTTGGACCCTACCTGGGCGACAAGGTGGTGACTCAGGCGGACTTGCAAGATCATCGCGGGATCGTGGGGCATCACCACCTGTCGCCCACGAAGTGGGATGTCGCGCCTTGGAGTCGAGATCTGTGGCCTGAATTTCGTACAGTAGGTGGAGGGCCGCGCTGATGCTCCCTGGAGATCGCGAACTTCTGAATCGGGTCAACGAGCGTTTACAGGAAGTGCTCGAAAAACTCCCACGTATGGAGGAGCGCGCGGTCTCGCACGACCGGACGCTCGATCGTCTCGAACGGATGGTCGAGGCGAATGGCGGGCAGACATCACGCTTGATCGAGGCAATGTCGCAGGTCGTCGAGCGCATTGATGGGCACGATCGTGAGATCGATGCGCTTCGGAGGTTAGCGAGTCCCCCAGAGGAGATCCTCGCCCTTCCGCGGATCGTCACGAACCTCGCGCATGAGGATGCTGTCCTTGCCGCGGGTGTGGGTCGAGTCGAGGCGGTACAGCAGGATCAGGGAAAGCGCCTTCAGAAGCTCGACACCCGTGTCACTTACTGGGGAGGTGGCCTCGCCGTAATCATCGCCGTCACGATGATCGTCATCAGCGCGGCCCGGTTCAGGATCGTGGGCGAAGTGCCGCCTGCGACGACCATTATCCTGAAGACCGACACCGCGGTGTCCGCGGAGCCTGTGGAGGACGTGAAGCCGTGAACCTGTCCCAGGTCAACATGAAGCACGTCCTCGGCGCCGGTGTTGCGCTGTTCGGTCTCGGGCTCTTCGCGCTGCGGCAGATGGGTGGCGCCAGTGGTGCGCCTGGGCCTCTGGATCTCACCAACTTCCCGCTCACGCCCGGCAAGAGCCCGTCGAAGCCCAGTTGGTGGGGCTTCCGCTGGAAAGAGCAAATCCCGCCGGGGTATCCCCGCACGGCACGAACGTCGGGTGATCTGGGCTCGGCACGCGTCGCAGTCGACGTGTACTCGCACACGCAGAACCTGGGACCTGCCTTCGTCAAGACCATGCACAACTTGGCGCACGGCGAGAGCGGTGAGACGGTGGGTCTCCCGGCTCACATCTTCGATGCGCGTTGCGAGACTGCGGGTCATGGTGTGGACGTGCGCAAGCGGTGCGTGTTCGAGACACCGGGGCGTCCCCCAGGCAAGTCGCTCATCACAGCGACAGGGACCTTCGGCTGGAACTCGCCCGCATGGCAGCTCCTCCAGCCCGGCAAGTTCACCTGGGAGGCGACACCCGCGGAAGAGGTCGGGTTGCCCATCCGGTACTACGCGAACCTCTGGCGACAGCTCAAGGGTGCAGGCGCTACCGATCGCGACGCCGCACGCGGGATCCGCCTGTGGCACAACGGTGTCGGATACTACCAGCCCTACTGGATCCAGGGTCAGCGAATTGGCTTCCCGCAGGCCTGGGCAACGGTCGTCGACCCGGTGCGGCAGTCGCGGATTGACACCCACCTGCGCAAGGACGGGTTGGCGGGCCTCGCAGGGCTCGTCGGGGTCCGTACGCTGGGGCTCGGGTACTTCCCAGCCGGTGGCGTGCCACCTGTCTCGGTCCAGGGCCTCGCGGCGAAGCGTGCTCGGCGGGCCGCGTCGATGATGCGGGCGGCTGCCTGATGGACCTCCGCAACTACCCGATGCCCCTCGACGCGGGGCCACCGTCAGGGTCCAGCGCTTGGGGGGTCGTGACGGGCCAGTCGGGGGCGCTACCCAAGGCCGCAGTCCACACGTTCAGTCGGGCGCTTCTGATCTACCTCGGCGCACGGTTGGCGCAGGTTCCGCACGGTCCTGCGTTTCGGTCGAGCTTGGGCGGCGCCATCGCCATTGAAGTCTTGCTCTTTGGCTGGGCCGAGGCCGCGCGGCGACGTGTTGTACGGGATCTCGCGCAAGCGCCGCTGCCGCCGTCGCCACCGAGCTGAGCTGTGGTCCCTGGCCTCCACGCAGTCGTTCCCGCCTACAACGAAGCACCGACTGTTGCAGGTGTGGTCCGCACGCTTCGCGACGCAGGGGTCTTCGCGACGATCACGGTTGTTGACGACGGTTCGCGCGATCAGACGAGCCACGTTGCGCGAGCCGCTGGGGCTCGTGTCCTCCGCAAGCCGAATGGCGGGAAAGGCGCCGCCATGCGAGATGGCGTTCGGTCTCTGCCGTGGGACTGGCGCGCCGTCGCGTTCTTCGATTCGGACCTGACCACCCTTCGGCGCGATCACGTGCGTTCGATGGTTCAAGGCTCGCTCGACGGCTTTGACATGGTCTGCGGGATGCAGGACTACGGGCCCGGCTTGACTGCGGCGACGCTGACCCTCCCGTTGATCACAGGCCAACGCGTCCTCCGTCGACACGTCGTCGAGGGTGTCCACCCGACGTGTTGGTGCGGGTACGCGATCGAGATGGCGCTCAACTATACTGTGCAGCGGCAGGGGGGTCGCACTCTCCTCCTCGTGCTCGACGGGCTCGACTACCGGAAGAAGCATGAGAAGGACGGTTGGTTGGCGGGCCTCGCAGGCTACGCTACCATGACCGCCGAGATCGCGCGAGCGACGCAACCACTTTGGACTGAGGGGAGGTGCGTGTGTACCCGCTAGCGACACGTCCAGTTTCAATGGCGGTTGCACACGCTGCGCCAGTGCAGGTCCCGCATGTGCGGTCGTTGCCGTTAGGGGCCGTCGTCCTGAGCACGACCGGACCGCAGCGGACGGATCTCGTGGGCAGTGTTCTCCTGGGCAGTCTCACGGTCTTCTTCCTGGGCTACTGCGTTGGGCGCGCCGAGCGTACACGGGCGCAATCACGATGAGCCACCACGCGCTGATCCAGGACGCCGAGGTCGAGTTTGGCCGTGCAGACGAATGGGCGCACGTGCTCGACGACGCGGCCTACTTCGATGACGACGTGCCCGAGTACGAGGGCTTCTGCGTGACGTGCGGGGACTCGGCGCCGTTGGGTGAGGGTGGATCTGACGTCAGCGACGGGTATTGTACGTGTTTGCAGTGTCACGCCGCGGATTCTGACGACGCCCAGGCGTGTGCTGTTGAGCGGCTGCGTCTCCTTGCAGGGGTGGTCGGCGCATGATGTCAGCGCTACGTCGCGGCCTCGATTGGGTTCGACGCCAGCCGTGGATCCTGTGGGTCTCGCTGGTCCCGGTCGTGTTGGTTCTGATCTACGGGACGAATCGCCTACTCGCGGTTGTGGGGATCGTGTTCGGCGGACTCTTTGGATACGCTCGCCGCCAGCGTCGGATCACCCCAACCAAGTCTGCAGTTCACGATCACGTCGCGGATGCGACCATCCCTTTCGAGCCAGATGCTGCACTCCACGACGCGGTGCAGGCTGGGGATCAAGCTGGCGCGGCCGCCGAGCAGCGTGCTCGCGATGATGTCGACAAACCGAGTCGCTACCGACTGCGTGCTCCTTTGGACGAGGACTGACTGCTGTGCATCACCTCGTCATTCTCGTCGCGCTCTGGGGTCCCCCGGTGGGCTTCTGGCCCAACCCCAACGGGGTGTTGGCTGAGCTGCGTTGCCCCACATCGGGTGAGTACGACCGCGTCACCAAGGTGCCCTCGGGGTGTGTCGTCGAGCGACCCTGTGCCTGCTACGACGTCGAGGAGCACGTCCGCACGGTCAGCGGCGTAGCGTCGCTGCGGGCCGAGCGCGATCAGTTGCGACTGGTCGTGCGAGACTGCGCCGCGAAGTCGCTGGATCAAGCTGGGAAAGTCGCGCTCGCAGACGCGGAAGCGACACGTCTCCAGGACCAGCTCGATCGCTTGGCCAATGTCCCGGATCCGCCCAGTCGGCTGGTGTGGACTGCAGTCGGCGCTGGTGGTGCGTCGATCGTGATCGGTGCACTTCTTTTGGCGGTCGCGCTACAGTAGACTGGTTCGGATTGGAGGCTGCGCATGTTCTTCTTGATGGGGCTCGACGGCATCTCCGACGTGATCGGGGATGTCCGTCAGCAGGTGGTCGCGGCCCAGGCGAAACCCGTCCCCGCTGGACTGAACCTCACGCGGGCGCAGAGCGGCAACACGACGTTGGCGGCGCGGCATGGTTGGCGTGCCAACACTGCGGCCTACCCAGCGGGCCCGTCGGACCGCAACCTCGCCATCGACGCCTACAACCTCCAGGCAGCACTCCGCGGGCAGCCGTGGGGGCCGACGAGCGTGGATGGGATGATCGGCCCGGACATGATGCGCGTGATCAACGAGATCAGGCGCCGTGGGGTGCATGTCCCCAACAACTCACTGGCCTACGACATCGTCGTCCCGACCTCGCAGTTCGCAGCACTCTACTCGACACAAGGGCCCTCGGCGCACGTCGTCAACCCACAGCCTATCCTCGGATCGGCGAGGCAGACCCCCAGTGTCAACTCGACCCCTGTGATCCAGGCCGCGTCGGAGAAGACGACCTCGTCGTCGAAGGTGCTGCCCTACCTTGTGGTCGGTGGTGGGGTGATCCTGGCGGGGTTCGCCGCCTACATGCTCAGTCAGCAGAAGTCACAACAGATCGTAGCGTGATCGGGTAAGCACGCCCGAGAGTTTGGAGAACCTCATGCGGAACTATCACCTGCCCATCATGCAGAGCGTGCCCATGCAGAACTACGGTGGGAGCCCGTACGGCCCGCGACCCGTCCTGACGAATCGTGTGCCGGCGTACCCCCAGGCGGCGCCCGCTGGGGTGGGCTCGCCCAGCTGGGTGGCGAACTCGCTGGCGCGGCTCAAGCAGATTCCCGCCGTCCAGGCACAGCTGCAGCAGCCCAAGCCCTTCCCGTGGGCGCTGGCCGGGGGTGGGATCCTCCTGGTCGGTGTCGGGTTCTACGCGTTCTTCTCGCGGCAGCGTGCGCAGCAGCAGACACGCGCCGCGCAGGCGTCGCGCGCAGCCTGATCGGAGCCTTGACTATGTACGTTTACTCCAGCTTCGGCGCAGTTGCTGCACAGGGCTTCGTCGGGCTCAACCCGTGTTTCCCTGGCGACATCGAGCGCGTCCTGCAGTTCAGGCGCTTCGTGCGCGATCCGGGTAGCGGCGAGACCTTCGGTGTCGTCGAGGTGGAGTGCGCCGGTGGGACTCGCCGCGAGGCGCGCGTGACGCAGGACTGGCTCGCTGCTCACCCGAGCGTCCCAGGTGCACCAGATCCCCCCGCGCTGAGCCTCGTGGGGCAGCGTGACGCGACGTTGACCTCGGCGAACCTGAGCGCTGAGCAGGCAGCAGGTCGTGCAGGGTTGCCAGCGACGGTGACCAACCCCGCAGTGGGGTTCGATCTCGCGCGGGCGCAGGGTGCGAACGTCACGACCGCCATGCGCTACGGTTGGACGCCAAACCCGCACAAGTACCCAGGCGGCCCATCGAATCGGCAGCTGGCAATCGACGCCTACAACTTCCAGCGTGCGTCGAAGGCGTACGGCTGGGGTGCACAGTCCGTCGATGGGATCATCGGCCCCGACACGATCCGCGTGATCAGCGAGGCGCGGGCGCGCAACGCGGCTCTGTCGCCTCCGGTGCACCTCAACATCGGGTTGGCGGTCGCATCTCAGCCTGCGCGGCCGAGCGCAACGCCAGCTCCGATTCGTGTGATGCCGTCACCCGTGCGGACGGGCGTGCCTGTGCGGACGGGCGTGCCTGCGCGGACGGGCGTGCCTGTGCGGACGGGCGTGCCTGCGCGGACGGGCGTGCCTGCGCCGGTCGCGAAGACGACGATCACGGCGCCAGTGGTCCTCGGTGGCATCGCTGTCCTCGGGACACTGGCCTGGGCGATCCGGCAACGCCTCTTCGCTTGATCTACGTTTGTAGGTGGGCTATCGTCTGGTGACCAGTAGGGTTCCAGGCGAGAGGCACCTTGACCGAACAGATCACGTCAACCTTCGCGAAACACTCAGCTGATTCAGGCGACGGGTCCCAGGATCCAGCGCCTCGCGCAACTTTTACAGGGTCCCCAGGATCCACTGCTCCCGCAAGTGCCCGAGTTTACAGGGGGGATCCGGGTCCCGGGATCCACCCTGCACGAGATGTCCGGGGGAGGATGGTACCTGGGATCCGCCCGGGGCGGTACTTGGGATCCGTTCTGGGGCGCAAGTCCCTGAGATCCTCGGATCCCGCCCCGGTACCTGGGATCCAGGCACGCACCTTGCCCCTATACCCCCCGAGAGATCGGGGTCTGCCCAAATTCAGGGATCGCCATTTCTGGCGCCCCGGCACGATCCGATCCATGCGTGCGCCCCCAAGGCTACCGCGCTTTTTCCCACTAGAAGTTCAGTCGTTTGCGAGGCGGGGCCGCGTTGCGTGGTCCGGTCGTGCCTTTGTACCGCGTCAGCGTAGACGCGTTCGGGCTGAGGCTTGGGCGCGTGTACGGTCGCACGGTGCGACCACATACCCGAGTTGATAGGAGTTCAAGATGACGCGCGTGGAACTGGTGGAGCTGGCCTAGGTGATCGTGTTCGGTTGGGCCCCTGGGGCGCAGCGGGTGACGGTACAGCCGCTGCGCATGGAGAGCCACCACAAGGAGCCGATGTTCTACATCACCCTCAGCGACGACGGGGTTGAGGTGTAGAGCGCGGTCGTCGCGCAGGGTGCATGGTGGGCCGCACTGCAGGAGGCGCTGGGTGCCGCGGAGCGCGGAGCAGACCGCGACGCGACGCAGGATCGTCTCGATGAGGCGCGCGTGGAGGAAGCGCGCGCTGCAGCGCTGCAGGCGGAGGCTCTGCTGGAGATGTACGAGGCCGACCGCACCTGACAGCGTACCTCACGAGCACAGAACCACCGAGCCCTCCGCGGGGTTCGGTGGTTCGATGGTCGTACGGTGCGACTACATCTGACAGAGGAGGCACAGCGGATGAACCCGACTGTGATCAAGACGATCGTCGCCGCGCAACAGCGCGGCGAGATCGCGTGCGTCATGGACGCGCGCGGGGACTTCAACCTCGACCACGCCCGCACTGCTGGTGTCGACATGTCTCGGCTGCTCTTCAGCCGGCCCGACCACGTCGAGCAGGCAAACGAGATCATCACGTCGCTGGTTCGCAGCGGCGCGATCGACATTATCGTCACCGACGGTTTCATTGTCGAGGACGATGTGACGCGGCGCACGGCTGCGTGCAACGGCACGCGGCTCCTCGGCCTGCCGCTCACGCGGCCGACCTTCAACCTGTACTCCCAGGCGCCCGGTCGCAACGCGGCGCTGTACGTGCTGGCAAAGAACGCCAGTGCGCACAACTGTGTCGAGTGGATCACGGCGCACGCCCGGTACGGCGAGGGCCTGCGGCTCTTCCGTGCCTTCCAGTGGTCACCGTCCGGCGAGCGGTTCGTGTGCGCCTGGATCGTCGAGGGTGGCGCGGGTCGCGTGACGACGTGGCTCGACGTGAGCATCCCGCGGGAGTTCGCGTGATGGCCGCCAGCATTGCGGAGATCGTGGCCTATCGCAGCCCAGTCGAGCACTGGCACGTTGCCCTGCGCGACCACCAGGGCCGCGCAAGTGCCATTCCCGGCCGCTTCGACTCGGCTGAGGGCGCCTTCGTGGCGCGTGCCGCGGCACAGCAGAACGCCAACGCGCTGGGCCTGAAGCGGGCCTACTGCGTGGTGTCCTGCACTGGCACCCACACCCTGTGAGCACAGCAGGGCCGACGCGCGGAGCGTCGGCCCTGCGATGGTCGCATGGTGCGATCCAATGAGAGACAGCGGAGGCAGATGAGGATGGTCCAGTACACCACCCCAGCCGTGGCGCGCGCGATCCGCGCGTACTTCGCGCGATTCAATGGTGATCCGGTGCTCGTGAATGCGATGATCGACGCGGGCCCGAAGGAGGTCACCGCCGGTGGGACGCTCTTCTTCCCTCTGCCGCAGGCGCTTCGGCGCCCGTTCTCCGACGCCGATCCGGCGACGGGGCTGGGCCCGTGCGCGTGCCGCTACTGCTCGCCGGTGGCGCACGTGTCGCAGCCCAACGGATGCTGGGATACATGCGCAGCGTCGTCGGATGGCGAGTCCGTCTGGCAGCCCCACCACCCGGCCTTGAACGGGGCTCTCCCGAAGCGAGCGAAGGACTGATCCCTACCCTGTGAGCACAGCAGGGCCGACGCTCCGCGTGTCGGCCCTGCGATGGTCGCATGGTGCGGCTGATGGCAGACACGACGGAGGAAGCATGAACGCGGCGACGAAGCCGGAGAAGACGCCCCTGGACATCATCACGGACCGCATGTACAGCCACGTGCACGTGGCGCCCGAGCGTTGGCACGGGCGCCTGCACTTCAACGAGTGGGGCGCCTCGCGCCTCGTGGCCACCTACGGGTGGATCGCGGGCGTCGCGACGACGAACCCCGACTTCGCGGAGCGCCTCGCGGATGACCTGTTCGCACGCCTGGACTTCCTGGCCAACTACGCTGGGACGTGTGAGCGGGACGGCGTGACGTTGCCGCGTTGCCGCGTCGTCCTGGGCGACGACGGCACCCTCGGCGGGTTCACGGTGGCGTGGCACCGTCTCGTGGCTCCCGAGGAGGCGGTTGAGACGCGCGCTGACCTGACCGTCGAGCGCTGCGTGCACGACGGCGGGCACACCCGACTCGTGCAGGGGAAGTACAGGTTCTCGGTGAACGGCGCGATGCTCTACCGCGGCCCCGGTGCGGGGGAGACGTTCAGCGTCTCGACCTCGCGGGATTGTCTCTGGGACATCAACTCCTGAGAAGCTCGGGGGCGTCCGCGCAGCAGCGCGGGCGCCCCTCAAGCTCCCCGAGTCGTCTACTCGGGGTGCTTGAGGGGCGGTGGTCGCCCTGACACTCAACGGACAGGAGACAAGCATGGCATTGGTCAAGTCCGCGGGTATCCGCGGCATCGACCCGGTGCCCGTCGAGGTCACCGCGACGCTCCGTAAGGGGCTGCCGCGGTTCGACATCGTCGGGCTTCGGGGGGATCGGGCGGTCAGCGAGACGCGCGTGCGCGTCAAGTCGGCCCTGGAGGCTGCGGGCTGGTGGCCCAATGGCAACCTGCAGGTGCAGGTCGAACCACAGTGTGACCCCGACCCGGCCTTCGACCTGCCGATCGCGCTGGCGGTCGCGCAGGCCGCGGGCTTCCTGCCCGACGACGGCGGCTTCGCCTTCGGTGAGCTGGCCCTCGACGGGCGGGTGCGCGGCGCTCGGGGCGCTATCGTGCGCGCCCAGGGTGTCGAGCAGTTCGAGGTCGTGCCCGACGTGGGCTACGTCTCCCAGGACAACGCGTTCGAGGTCGCGCGTGTGCGTAGTGGCGTCACGCTGCTGGACCATCTCGCAGAGGCGGCGCCGGCTGAGGTGCGGTGGCGTACCGAGCACGTCCACTCCCGTACCCCCGCACCCCAGCTCGACCTCGGGGAGTGCAACCTCCTGCCCGAAACGCTCCGCGCATTGGAGGTTGCCCTGACCCTCCAGCGTCCCTTCCTGCTCGTTGGGCCGCCCGGCGCGGGGAAGACGATGATCGCGCGCCGCATCCCGGGTGTGCTTTGCTCGCTGAGCGAGGCCGAGGGCCGCGAGGTGCTCGCCATCGCCAGCGTGGCTGGGCTCTTGCTCTTGCGGGATGATGCTCCGATGGTCGCGGCGCGGCCCTTCCGAGCGCCGCACCACAGCTGCTCCGAGGTCGCGCTCGTGGGCGGTGGGCCGATGCGCCGCCCCGGTGAGCTGTCGCTGGCGCACCGCGGCGTTCTGTTCCTTGATGAGCTGCCGGAGTTCCGGCGGCTGAGCACCCAGGCGGTCGGGTCCGTTCTGGATCAGGGGGCGGTCACGCTGGGCTTCGGCATCGGGGAGACGGCGACTCTTCCGGCGGCTCCGGCGTTCGTGGTCGCCAGTACGAACCCGTGCCCGTGCGGCTACTACGGGCACTTCGCGCAGTGCTGCAAGTGTCACCCCACGGCGGTTCAGGCGTACACCGATCGGCTGCGCTGGGCAGCACGTGCCATCCACGCACGGATGGCCGTCCCGACCCCGACCCTCCGGGGACCGGGGGTCAACGAACGGCGGGCGTCGGTGTCGATGTCGAGCGAGGAGATGCGCGGGCGGGTTGCCCGTGCGCAGAACCTCCTCGACGATGTCGACGACGTTCGCGCGCCGGGACGGAGCGAGCTGACGCGACAGGTCGCGCGGTGCTGTGCAGCTGTCGACGGATCGCGGGAGGTGCAGGCGGAGCACTGGCGCGAGGCCGAGGGCTACACGGCGCTCCTGGTGGGGTGAGGTGCTGAGGAGCGGGGCGCGCGGGCGCCCCGCTCCCTAGAGCCTCCGAGGTGGACTCGGGGGTTCCAGGGAGCGATGGAGCTTCAACAGATTAGGGGAAATACGGAACGTGGAATGCCATCAGTGCGGTGCGTGCTGCACGCACATTTCGATCTCGTCGGCTCTCCCGGGGCTGCCCAATGGCAAGCCCGCGGGGGTGAGGTGCCCACACCTCGACGCGCGGAACCTCTGTGGGCTCTTCGGGAAGCCTGAGAGGCCACGCGTCTGCTCGTCGTTCCAGGCGGATCGTGAGATCTGCGGGACGAACGGGGCTGAGGCGGTCGAGCTGATTCAGTTGTGGGAGCGCTTGACGGCGCCCTGATCGCAACCGCCTGAGCACAGGCGCGCCGACCCCGGTCGGCGCGCTGATGGTCGTGCGGTACGACCTGACAGACACAAAGGAAGAACGCCAATGGGTAGCAGCCTCATCACGCAACAGGCCGGCGCGCCGGCCGACTGGCAGACGCACGACTACGAGCCCGAGATCGACGCCCTCACCCTTGAGGAATTCCGAGAGGCCCTCGACTACGGGATTCTGAACGAGGAGGCCCTGCGCGGCGAGATCGCGGACGACAAGGACATCAACGATGCTGGTGACGTCTCCGAGGACGATCTGCTGGTCGTGCTGAAGGAGAAGGTGCGGCAGGCGCTGGCCTTCGTGCGGGAGCGCGCCGGCGGGCGCAGCCTCAATCAGTGGGTGCTCGCGGACGGTGGGGCCGGGTTGGAGACCGGGGGCGAGTCCTGGGGCGACGACCCGACCGAGGAGTACGGGCCGCTTCGGCTGTGTGTGGAAGTCGGGATCTTCGATTCGCTGCGGGCGGCGCGCGTCGTCCGGTGCTCGAAGGTGGCCGACGCGCTGATCGCAGAGGTCGGCAACAAGGATGTTGGCTACCTGCTCGACGACCGCGTGCATGACGCCAAGGGGAGCGAAGCGGCGGACATCAACAACGGCGGCGTCGCCGCCCAGATCAGATACCTCATGGACGAGTGCGGGATGAAGCCCGCCGAGATCCGTGAGGCACTCGCCGCCGACGACGACTGATCGCAACCGCCTGAGCACAGAGCCCACGACCCGCGTAGCGCGGTCGTGGGCTCGATGGTCGTGCGGTACGACCCAGTGATGACAGGAGTGTTAATGACACGCCAAGAAGTCCACGAAGCGTTGCAGCGGCTGATCGAAGCCGCCAACGCTGCCGACGGGCCGGGGAGTGATCTCCCGCCCGAGTGGGCCGGGCAGAACCACCTGTACGGGGACGTCCAGGCGGCCCTGGAGCGAATCGCGCCGGGGGCCTGCGACGTCTGGTCGCGGGATGGGGAGTGGCCGAAGTGGGGTGAGTTCGTCCCGCCCCTCCGGGTGGAGGAGCATCCGGCGCTGGACGAGATTCGCCATCGCGCACGGGGCAACGCGTTCATCCTCGCGTTCCGGCTGGCCGAGCGGGCGTGGCCGAGTGTCACACTCGCCCTGGGTGTGCGATTCGGGCGTGACGCGCCCATCGCCACCTTCCTCGGGCGGATGCTGGGCAAAGGGGTCGGCCCGTGGTGGGTCGTGAGCACGCGCCCTGGCGGCGTCCCCAGCGATGAGGAACGCAGCGCGGCCATCCGGCTGCTCGAAGCGTCGGCGCTCGTTGGCGCCGGCGTCGAGCGTGTCGTGATCATGGGAAATGGGGGCAACTACACCATCCTCCCCAGCACTACCGCGTGAGCGCAGAACGGCCGACGCCTCGTCAGCGTCGGCCGTTCGACGGTCGCACGGTGCGGCTAACGACGGACAACGGAGGAATGATGCGAAGCGAGTTCAAGGCTCTCCAGCGCGAGCTGAAGATGCGTGTCCTCGGGCGCGAGGACGAAGTGGAGGGGTTGCTCGTCGCGGCCCTCGCGGGCCAGCACCTGCTGTTGTTGGGTCCGCCCGGCACCGGCAAGAGCATGCTGGCCAACCTGTTCGCGCAGGCGGCCAACACGAAGCACTTCGGCCTGTTGCTGACGCAGTTCACCACCCCCGAGGAGGTGTTCGGGCCGGTCAAGTTGTCGGCTCTGAAGCAGGACCGCTACGAGCGCGTCCTGGACAACCATCTTGCGAACGCAGAGTCCGCGTTCCTCGATGAGTGTTACAAGGCCAACTCCGCGATTCTCAATGCACTTCTGACTATTCTCAACGAACGCATCTTCGACAACGGCGGGACGCGCGTCAAGTGCCCGCTGAAGTTCGTCGTCGGCGCGTCGAACGAGCTGCCCGAAGACAAGTCGCTCGGCGCCCTCGACGATCGCTTCGCCGTCCGCATGTGGATCGAGCCGCTGCAGAGCGACGACGACCGCGCGTGTATCCTGGGCGGACAGCTCAACCACGACCCCATGCCGACGCTGACGAACGGTGCGCTCGACGCGGCGCGCGCCGAGGTCCAGCGGGTCGACATCGCGCCCATCCTCCCGGAGGCCCTGGCGCTCATCCGAGAGATTCAGACCGACCTCTCGGTCTACGTCTCCGACCGCAAGCTGGCCCTGCTCGGCAGGCTCCTCCAGGCGGCCGCGTGGCTCGACGGTCGCACGACGGTCGGCAAGCAGCACCTCGCCATCTTCCGCCACGCGCTCTGGTCGCACCCGGACCAGCGGGCTGCGGTCGCGAACAAGGTGCTCGCGGTCGCTGACCCCGAAGCTGCGGAAGCGGAGAAGATGCTCCGCACCATCGTGGGCGCGGCTCAGGCCGCCGACGCGACGCTCGGTCGGGCCGGGGCCAACCCGGCGAGCGCGGTGAACGAGCTGGCGGGGCTCAACCGGCAGACCCAGGAGGAGCTGCGCAAGCTGCGGGACCTCGCGCAGCGGTCGCCCTCGGCGGCGCGGACGCTGACGCGTGCAGAGGACGCCGCCAAGCGGGTGCACGCGGCGATCTCCCGCGCGGCGGGGATCTGAGCGATACCCTGTGAGCACAGCAGGGCCGACGCTTCGCGCGTCGGCCCTGCGATGGTCGCATGGTGCGATCCACACGACGACAGACGGAGAACGACAGCGATGGCACCCCCATTCTACCGCACCGAAGTGCGGGCAGCCCACGACGCGTTGATCGCACAGTGGCTTGCCCAACCCGGCAACGAAGACGCATTCCGACGGGCGCTCGACGGCGCCCAGGGTGAGCGGATCGGGCTCCTCAAGGAGCAGCACTGCGCGCACGTGTGGCGGGTCAACGACTTGGCCCACGACGTGCGGCTCGACCTTTCGGCGGACGACCCACGAGGGACCTTCGCACGGGTGTGGGTCACGAAGGGGTTCGAGCGCGTACGGCTGACACGGGAGACGGCAGAATGGGTGCAGGCCCAGAACGACGGCGTGCTGTTCACCATCGCACGCGACGCGATGATCGCAGCGGCGAGCAAGCTCGGGCGAGCGCTTGATCGCAAGCTCACTGTCTACTGATCACGTACCGCTAATCACGTACCACCCGAGCGCAGGGCACAGGGGCGCGCAGCGCGTCCCTGTGCCTGACGGTCGCATGGTGCGGCTAACACGGACCAGAGGAGCCCCCACAAATGGGCGAAGAGCAGCAGGATTTCCTCCAGAAGACGCATCGGCAGGTCATCACGGCCCCCGACAACGCCTTTGGCGTCGTCGTGGCGATGACGTCGCGCGGACTGAAGATCAGCACCGATCGCTTCGAGGCCGCCGTTGCGGCCGTCGATCCCGACCTGCGCGCCCTGTGGCGCGACCCCATCGACGACGTGGAGGCGGCCCGCCGGGTCGTCCTCCACAACGCCGGGGTGAACGGTAAGACCCACAAGTGGGTGAAGCTGCCCGACGCCGTCACCGGCAACCTGCGGTCTTCGACGCGCTGGGGGCTCCTCGCCACCACCCCGGAGGGCGACGAGGCCAAGGGCGAGCACGTCGGTCGCCTGTCGCTCGACACCAGCGGCCCGGCCGCGGTGTTCGACGCGTCGGACCTCCCGACCGACGCCATGAAGGCGGAGGTCACGCGCGCCTTCGCCATGTACCGTACCAACTTCCTGACGCCTGACGTCACGGAAGGGTTCGCCAAGGCGTGCGCCAAGGCGAACGCGGTGCAGTGGGGTGGGCACGGGCACCTGTACTTCGTGCCGCCCGAGTCGCTCCCGCTGGTACAGAAGGCCGTCGACATCGTGCGCGACGCCTGCGGCCGGAGCGGTGTGGCGTGGTGGTTCCCGTGCCTCCGCGACGACGAGAGCCACGTGGAGGTCGCGCGTGAGGCCATCCAGGACGACCTGGAGGCGACCATCACGCAGGTCGAGCAGTGGGTGCGTGCCCGCGACGACGCCGAGCGCGGCCCGAGCGCGCGCGGCCTGACGGCGCGGCTGGATGAGGTCGTGGCGGCCCGGGACAAGCTCGACCTGTACCAGGGGCTGCTCACGTTCAAGGCCGACGCGCTCCAGCAACGGATCGCGGATCTGAACGTGCTCCTCCCGATCCTGATTCGGTGCGCGGGTTGATTTCTACCCTGTGAGCACAGCGGGGCCGACGTCGCGAAGCGCGAAGCGTCGGCCCCGCGATGGTCGCATGGTGCGATCCGATGGGTGTGGTGGAGGCAGCGAGACATGGAAGAAGGTAGCTGGACCCCGTGGGGTCGGGCAGACAGTGTGAGGACCCTCGCGGAGGGGGTGTGGGCGGTGGGGACCCCGGGACACGGAGGGGTCAAGCTGGATCGGCGCCGCAACGCCGAGATCCCTGCGCCCATGCGCCGCAAGGGGGGCTGGTACGAGGAGGACTGCGAGGCGCACATCGTCTTCGTGTTCCTGCCGGTGGCGCGGGATGAGAGCCAACGCGAGGAGGCCCGGCGGGGCTGTCGCAACTACTTCCCGGATGAGTGGATGGCTGCGACGGGTGAGGTGCTGACGCCGGACCAGTCTCACGTCTTGGAGGAGCGCGCATTTCGAGTGAAGCACGCGGAGGACTACGTTTCGGTCGCCGCAGTCGGAAGCTGGCACGCGGCGGTCCCGGAGGGGATGGTGGGGTGCACCGCGGTCCCGGGGAAGATGTCGCACCTGGGATACGCGCGTGAGCACGCGCGGTGCTTCCTCGTGCCTGCTGACGAGTACAGTGGGCGTGGGCTCAAGTTCGTGATCGATCTCCAGCGACACCAGGAAGTGCCCGCGCGCACCTTCTGATCACGTACCACCCGAGCGCAGAGGGGGTGAGCCGTAGGGCTCGCCCCCTCGACGGTCGCATGGTGCGATCCGACGGATAGGAGACAGGACAGTGTACAACGCAACTTTCGTCCGACTCAAGGACCGGCTGGGGTGGACTGGGGACGACGCACCCCTCCAACTGGCACTGACGCATCGGTCGCGCAGCGTCGACGCCAACAACGAGCGCCTGGAATTTCTAGGCGACTCCGTGCTGGACCTCGTCATCGGTGGGGCGCTGCTGATGCGGCACCCCACCCGTGATGAGGGCTGGCTTTCGCAGCGCCGGGCGCAGATCGTCTGCACCCCGGCCCTCGCGCGCCTCGCGCGAGACTGGCAGCTCGGGCACCTGTTGGAGATCGACAGCGGTGCCGAGCGCGATGGCGCCCGCGACAACGACCGAATCCTGGCGTCCACCGTCGAGGCGGTGATTGGGGCGTTCTACCAGCGCTTCGGCTTTGCTGAGACGGTAGGCGCGCTGTGTCGCGTGTTCGGCACGAATCTGAATGACGGGGGGGACATCGTGGTGGAGGAGAACCCCAAGACGGTCCTCCAGAACAGGCTCGCGCGTGCTGGGAGGGCGCCGCGGTATGTCGTGGGCGTCATCGACGGCGAGACGGTCGCCTACGTGTATATACAGGAGGCGCTGATCGGGCGTGGCGTGGGCCCGAATAAAAAGGCCGCTGAGCGGGCGGCCGCGGAGCACGCGCTTCGTTCCCTGTGAGCACAGCAGGGCCGACGCTCCGCGCGTCGACCCTGCGATGGTTGCATGGCGCGGCAGAGAGAGGGAGAGACGATGGACCGAGAGACGTTCAACCACTTCGTAGCAATCCTGACCTTCCTGGAAACGGCGGGGATCCCGCACGCGGTCGGTGGGGCGGTCGCCATGGCCGCCTACGGATACAACCGCGCCACGTCGGACATCGACATCTTCATCGACCCGAACCAGCTGGATCCGGTGCTCGGTGCGATGCGTGCGCTCGGGTACAATGTGCGTCTGGTGTTCGATGAGACGCACTACGAGGTGTCCAGTCCAGAGCTGGACCGTCGCCGTGGGGACCGTGAGGCGCATGCAGATCTGCTGTTCGCATCAGCGGATCCGGACTGGTCGGCGTTGATGGCCCCGGATCTGGCGCGAATCTACGACCGTGAGATCAGTGTGTTCCCCGCAGTGTTGCTCGCAGCGGCCAAGTTCTACGCCGGGCGGGTGAAGGATGAGCTGGATCTCGTGGAGATGCTGAGCCGTGGCATCTACAACCCCGTCGAGGTCCAGGCGATGCTTCGTGCGATGCAGGATGAGGAGGCAGCGCTCGCATTCGAGGCGATGGTGGCGCGGTGGCGTGCACCGCGGCCCCGCCGGAACCGCCCCCCCAAAGGCACCCTGAGGCGCTAGTAAACCGACCTACGTTTGTAGTAGCGTACCACCCGAGCGCAGGGCACAGGGGCGCGCAGCGCGTCCCTGTGTCTGACGGTCGCATGGTGTGGCTAACAGAGCGGAAACGAGGTGCCAATGGCACGCGAAGCCCAGGCCCCCGGTGCCTTCGATCTCACCCCGATTCAGGGGTGGTTCGTCGACCGGGCCGAACAGAACACCCCCCTCCTCCGCGCGGCCCGCGAGGGTCCGTGGGGGGAAGATGACCCGAGCTGGCGACAGTTCGGCCGTGAGCTGGCCGCGCGGCTCTACACGCGCGACAAGCTCGCGCCCCTCGACAACCCTGACCCCCGCCTGGGCGCACTTCACGCCCAGCTTTCCGAGCTGAGTGAGTGGCAGGCGCTGCAAGGTGCCCTGCAGCAGCGCGATGACCCGACCGAGGTCGGGAACGCAGCGGCGGACCTGCTGAAGGGCATCACTGCCCTGGCCGAGCAGGACAACCTGCGCCGCGTCAACCTCAGTGGATTCGAGGGCGAGCGCATCGGTGCCGCGATGGTCGATGCGTGCCGGAATGCTGCGCAGCGCTCCCTCGACGAAGGCGAGCGCATGGCGGGGATGGGCTGGGGCAACGACGCCACGCAGCCGGGCCGCAACGCGGACCAGCGCCGCGCGCTGCTCAAGCGCATGGACCGGAGCCCGCGACTGAAGGCGATCCTCGCCCTGGCGGGGCGCATGCGCTTCGCGGCCCGCGCTGCGGCGTCCAGGCGCGTCCAGTCGGGCGTCGGGATGACCTTTGGCATTGAGCAGGGGGCCGACGTCTCGCGGCTCCTGCCCATCGAACAGGGCTACCTGACGTCGGACGATCCCGACCTGGAGATCCTGGGCCTTGCGCATCTCGCGCAGCGCCAAGCGCTCCAGTATCGCATGGTGGTGCGGCCCCCGGTGCAGGGCGGGCCGATCGTCGTGCTGCTCGACGTCTCGGGTTCGATGCAGGGCGAGTCAGAGGTTTGGGCGAAGGCGGTCTTCATCGGACTGTTGGAGCTGGCGCAGGAGAAGAAGCGCCCCGTGCACCTCGTCGCGTTCAACGGCGGCGTCGTAGGCCAGTGGCGCTTCGCACCCGGGGAGCGTGACTTCGACAAGCTCATCGACACGATGGGCGTGGCCTGCAAGGGCGGTACGAACTTCCACGAGCCGATGGCGCGCGGGATCAAGTGCATCGAAGGCGAGCAGACGATGCGTGACGCGGACGTGGTGATGATCACGGACGGGGCCGCAGATGTCAATGGCATCGTCGAGATGCTCGACGGGTGCTCGGTTGGGGTGCGGTGCTTCGGCATCGTGATCGGCGCGAGCACGGAACGGCTCGACGTCTTCTGCTCGAAGACGTGGGGCCTGGAGGATCTGACGGTGGAGGCGGCGAGCAGGTTGTTCGACGCGGTCGTGTAGCCACAGGGGAGGGGGGCGCCTACGGCGGCCCCCTCCCTGATGGCTGCATGGTGCGGCCTACCAGCACGGAGATTTGAGATGGAACACGGTTTCAAGAAGGCCCTGCGGGACGCGTTGGGGGCGCAGCGGCTCGTAGAGGCTCATGATGCTCTTCTGAGCCACATCGACTCTTTCGAGCCTGTCTGTCCGGCCCTCCCCTACCTCTACGTGGCGATCGCGCGGGGCACCATCATCGATCTGGACGTGACGGGCGTGGACAGCGACGAGGCCCAGCTCGTGGCGCTGCTGCGGAGCTGCTATCCAGACGCCGACCACTGGATCTGGGAGCACGTCCGCGTGGAAGCGGGTGTGGAGGGGTGCGTGGCGACTGCACCCGATGTCTGCATCGAGTGCGGGCGTGCGGACCTGACGGTGATGTGTGTCTCCGTAGACGGGGACGATGGCCGCCGTGCGTGGGTGTGCGACGACTGTGGCCACGCGCACCTGATCAACGACTGATCACGTACCACCCGAGCGCAGGACACAGGGGCGCGCAGCGCGTCCCTGTGTCTGACGGTCGGGTGGTGCAGCTGACGACGGAGGAGTTGAGGATGGCATCGCCCAAGGAGTTTGCCGCGACGTTGCGCGTCGTGCGCGAGATCACAGACATGGAGCGGCGCGACGACACGGGGTCTGGGGTGTACACCCAGCTCCTTCAGCAGCTGCGCGGGGACCTGCTCGTCCACGGTGCAGGGTACAAGCTCCCCCGTGGCGGACACGCGTCGACCTTTGGAGACGCGCTCGTGGCGTGGCAGGCGGAGGCCCGCAAGATCGATGTGGACGACCCCGACGTCTGGTGGCGTCGAGTCCACAAGGCGCAGGCCCTCGACGAGCGCATCGCGCGGGGTGACGCTGCGACCCCGGACTTCGACGCCGCCGTCGAGTCGCTCGCCAGTGACATTCGGACCGAGACGGGGCTCTACGCGCTGCCCGACGAGAACCTCACCGCGGACCGCGAACGCGCTCTGCAGCAGTGGCGGTACTACTCGCGCACGCCTCGCGACTGAGCAGCCACAGGGGGTGGGGACGCGTGCGGCGCGCGCCCCCACCCCTGATGGTCGCACGGTGCGGCTGGAACGGATCAAGGAGGCGACGCATGAATGCGTGCAAGGTGCAGTGGATCGGGGTGGACGGCAGCCCCTGTGAGGCGTGGGTGGCCAAGCCCCGCAGTGAGGCCGGCTTCGTGTTGCCCATGATGGGCGCCTACCCGACCTACAAGGCCGCGATGCACGCGGCGTGGCAGGTCGAGGAGGGACACACTCCCGAGATCAAGGTGTTCGATCAGGACACCATCTTCGAGTGGGAGGGCACCTTCATGGAGTTCGCGCTCGCCAACGCGAGCACGCCTGACGTCGTCGAGCGGGTGCGTCGCGCCCAGCTGGGGTCGGTCGAGGTGTTCGGGGGCGGTGGAGCGAGCGTCTGCAAGGTGCTCAAGCTCGGTGGTCCCGTGCCGGGCGGTGCATCGTGAGTGACAAGGCGCTCTTCCCGCTGGGCCAGACCGTGATGACGGCTGGCTTCGAGGATCTGTTCGGTGAGTATGCACGAGAGGTCGCGACGATCGCGCTGACACGGCACGTCCACGGTGATTGGGGCGACCTCGACAACCACGACCGCGCGGTCAACGCACGGGCGCTCCGGGATGGCGGACGCCTGATGAGCGTCTACAAGTTCGACGACGGCCTCACGCACTGGGTGATCACGGAGGCGGATCGATCCGTGACGACGGTGCTGCTACCGCATGACTACTGAACCCCGTGAGCACAAGGGAGGGGTGCGCCCTGCGCGCACCCCTCCCTGATGGTCACGTGGTGTGACCGATCGACCTTCACAGAAGGAAGGCTTCACGATGATGCAGATGAATCGAATCGAGCGGGCCGTGCGAGAGCACGTCCAGGGGGGCTGGGACGATCGGGCGAAAGCCCTGATTCGTCGGGCAACTCACGACCTCTACGCCGGGCCATCGGTCTTGGGCTCCGAGGGCGGGGAGGGGATCGAGTGGCCTGGCTTCGCCGAGGCCATGGTCGAGCTTGGCGCCCTTGACCTTCCGGGGACGCTCTGGTGGGACACCACCGCAGAGATGCTCCTGGAGTGTGGGCCTCAGGGCTACACCGACGAGGATACGGGCGAGTACGTGGAGCCGTTCTACGAGGATTACGTGGAGCTGGATCTCCGCGAGATCCGTCGCATGGTCTTCGGGCGCGAACTCGCGCCCTACGTGCGCTGATGGACACGCAGACGGACACCCCGCGCGAGGTCCCGAGCTACCCCGGCCTCCCCGTCGTCAAGGCCCTGGTGAAGAAGATGGGGCGGCTCCGATTGCGCGACGCTGTCGCCCGTGTCTGCGTGTCGGACTTCGGGATCGTGCGCTGTGACAACAAGCCGCAACTGACCCTGAGCTTCGTCAACTCGCGCGGTAAGCGTGTGGACTGGTCCGTGAGCCTGGACCGGACGCCTGCGACGGAGGTCTACGACCAGCTGCGTCAACTGGAGGGTCAGCTGATCTTCCTGCTCGCGAGTGGGCGGCTGTACACCGTGCTGACCTACAGCGCGATGAACCGCGGTGAGTCCGTGCGGCGTCGTGTCACGGGGACATCGCGGACGCGGTTCCGGGGGCAGTTCGTGATCGACGTCGAAGCCTTCCCCGAGTAGCCACAGGGGAGGGGGTCGCCTTCGGCGACCCCCTCCCTGATGGTCACGCGGTGTGATCAACAGGGACCTGGAGGAAGCGATGTCCGAACGGACGCATACGTGCGTGGACGGCAAGCAGTCTGTCGCCCCGACCTACTGGCTCTACGACGGGCGAGGCATCCCGCCCTGTCGGGCGTGCCCGCAGTGTGAGGCCGAGAAGTACGGGCGCTATCGCCCCGACATTGTCGAGCGGGCCTACAGCGCGGCGGATGTCGACGAACCGATCGAGGAGGACGAGTGATGGCGATCAAGCGTGGGTTACGGCCCCCGGCCATGTACGCCGTCGTCGCGACAACACTGCGGGGAGTCAGGGCAGCTGATCCCGAGACTGCTGAAGACGAGGCTGTGCGGTATCACGTCAAGCCGGGCGCATCACGTCAAGCCGGGCGCGCGTGCCATCATCGCGAAGTGTGTCGACCGCGCCGAGGCTGATCGGTGGCTCGCCGAGTTCAAGGCGGAGATTGAGGCCGACATCGCTGACGCTGAAGTTGATATGGCCAGCAAGGGTGCCCGGTTCGACTGGGACCGGGGCGGGATCGACATGGGCGATGGCGTTTTCATCCCGACGCTCCGCGTGGCGATCGTGCCCATCACGGATCTCGAAGACGACGCTGATCCCGAGTAGCCACAGCGACAGGGGTGCGCATCGCGCCCCTGTCGTGATGGTCACGCGGTGTGACCGGATCGACAACCCCGGACGGGAGAACGCAATGAATCCTCGACAGAGTGTGCACGAAGACATGCGGCGGGATGCGGAGGAGGCATACCGCGATCACCAGATCGCGGGGGCCGGTGACCAGCACTGGTTCATCCGACGCACCCGAGACAGCGCCTACTGGGGGGAGATCGCGGTCCTGCGCGGGGCCCACATCGTGATCGTGGGTGACGGTCCGAAACTGATCGTGCGTGGCGGCGAGGACTTCGCGCATGACCCGATGGCGCACCTCCAGTGGTTCGCCGAGGGCGGTGCAGAGTACATCGCGGGGAAGGTCGTCGGAGATGGCGGCTTCACATGGGATGAGGGCGTGGCCACCGCGATGCTCAACAACATGATCAGCGACGCCCAACGGGCCGACGACGGGGATCAAGCGCGCGACCTGCGCGAGTTCCGGGAGGCTCTCTGCGAGAGCGCTGACGAACACGTCTGGGCCGAGCTCCTCAGCGACGACTTCGGCGACCTGGGCTTCACCCCGGACACGTTCGGGCGCGTCATCGCGGTCGACGTGTTCATGGCGCAGGCCGCGGTCCGGCGGCTGCTCCACCTGCTGCGCGAGCAGGGTTGACCTACGTCTGTAGGTCGAATATCCTGACGCGACTGTAGGAGCAACCCTGATGACCCGTGACCAACTTCGCGTGCGCCTGATTGCGCTCGCGATGCTCAGTTCACCCCTGGGCGACGAGCCCTACACGAACCTTCTGCGGAGGATTCACGACGCGCGACCCGACGGCATTGACCTGACCAACGTGGATGTCGTCGCGCTCGTGGCCGAGCTGTGTCGGACGATCCCGATGGCGCACCTGCGCCCGCTCGGCTTCTACGAGGGTGCGTACGGGATCGGCCAAGCGTGCTCGCTTTGGCGCTACGAACCCAGCCTGGACAAGTGGTCCATGCTCAAGGTTTACCCCGATCCAGCAGCTCTGGTCGAGGTTATCCTGACCGAGCCCATCCTACCAGCGAAGCTCTCGCCTGCCAAGCGCCAACTCCAGGGCGGGGGCCTCGTTCTCATCAAGTCCTGATCCGCGTGAAGTCCAACCGACCTCAGTGACGGGGGCGCCTCTGGTGCCCCCGTCACGATGGCTGAGTGGACGGCCTCATTGACGAGACGGAGGTGTGGACGGTGAACATCGATCTCCCCATTCCCTATACTCGGCGTACGGTGGCCCTCGACCGATTCGCGCTCATCTATGGCGCGAACGGCGCTGGGGTGAGCGCGCTCATGGGCGTCATCGCACAGCGGTGCCGGCATCTCGCACCGCGAGATCCGGTCATCATCGTCCGGGGGACCGAGATCCTCTGGGGGGGCGCCTGGATCGACGTCGAGGAGTTTATCGAGCGCATTCACATGGGCGCTGACGACCGGACGGCGTTGGCGCTCTACTGCGAGCAGGCATGGGGCAGCGCCCCCGAAGACTGGACGCCGCTGCCCCCGCGTGGGTGGACGGCAATCCGGGCCGCGCTCGCCGCAACGTTCGCTACGTCGCGCGAAGTCGTGCAGCTGCACGATCTGGGGGATTCGCTGGATCCGTTCCGTCAGCGAGAGTTGTACGGTGCTTTGCAGCGTCGGCTGGAGGCCCGTCCCGAGCTGCGCATCGTGGGGGCGACGCACAACGTGGGGATGGTCCTGTTGGCAGACCGCGGGACGCCGAGTCCGCAGCTCTGGATCGTCCAGGCGACAGGGGGGCAGCGGAACGTCTGCAACGTGGGGTTCGACACGAACGAGCGTACAGACGACATCGTGGATCGGATCCTGGACGGCGAGCGCGCGGATCCGCTGTACTGGCTGCGTTCCTTCGGCGACGAGGGGGCGTGAGCGATGGCTGAACCACACGACTCCGTCGAGGCAGCGTTCCAACCGAGACTCGATCAAATCAAGCTCCTGCTCCAACAGGACGCACCCACGTACCGCGACCTCATCAATGCGGAGCTGATGCTTGCTGGCGTGATCGGTGCGAGTGTCGGCACGGATCACGTCAGCGGAATCCGCGCTCGCGTCGAGGAGGCGGTCGCTGAGATGGGCAACGTGCTCGTGCCGTAGCAGACGGCGGCGGCACGCTCATCGACGTCGCCCGACAAGGCGTGGGAGATCCTGCAGGGCGCAATCCCGCGGCTCTGGGAAGTACAGCGGAGGCTGGTACGCGCACTGCGCGACGCCAAGTAGTCACAGGGGAGGGGGGCGCCAACGGCGACCCCCTCCCTGATGGCCGCATGGTGTGGCTCGAATCGACTAGGATGAAAGGAGCTTCTCGATGGGTCTGACGACCATCCAAATCGAGACCGGGAAGGGGAAGAAGGGGCGCTCGTTCAACGCGACACTGCTCGCGTGGATCGACGCCCCAACGTTCCTCCAGTGCGACACAACGAAGGGTACTGAGCGACCTGTATTCGTCGTCTACGCGACGTCGGTGCAGGGACATCGACCCTTCACGACCAACTTCCTCGCTGGCACTGTCGCGACGGGACTTGGGCATCGCGGGACCAAGTACCAGATCCTGAAGACGGGCGGCTATGGCTACCATAGTCGGAAGACGGAGGAGATGGTGGTCACCACTGTCTTCTGTCGATCCGCGTTCCAGACGGACCCTGGGATGGTCGACCCGGAGAAGATCCGCTTTCTGCTGCTGCAGAGCGCGGCGCGCTACGCCCGCGCGGGCGCTGCGCTGGACGCGAGCCTGATCGCGAATGTCGCGGCCTTCGCCGAGCGGAACCGGCTCGCGATTCCGGGCTGGCGCTGGCCGGAGGCGCTGACGGACCGTGAGATCGTGGAGGCGCGCTTCCGCGAGGCGGAGCGCCTGCGTCGTGCGGAGGAACTCGGCATCGACCAGGGCGACGAGGACGAGGATGAGAGCGTCGATGAGGACGATCGCGGTGACGATCGCCCCGCGCGCCTCGAAACGATCCTGCGTCCCCTCCTCGTCGAAGCGGCCCTGTTCTGGCAGTATCTCGACCGCCGCACGCGCTATCCGATGATCACGGATACGCGATTCGCACTGCAACTGATGCTGCGGTGTCTCCAGGAGGGCGTCGCGCGGCAGCCCCAGGGCGGACACAGCCCCCAGCACAGGTTCCTCTTCGAGTACGAGGAGCACGGGCTGGCCGACGTCGGACTCGCGCCGGGGATCGCTCTGGCGACCGACCACGAGACCTTCGGGAAGATCCTGGCCGAGGAGGTCACGAAATGGCACGCCTAGAGTCGGTCCGCGTGGCGGGTTATTACGCGGCCGACGATTCCGCCGTCGATCTGTTCCAGCAGATGCTGATCTTCCCCGTGCGGAACCCCGAGCGGCGGTGGTCCTCAGGGAACGAGTCGACGCACCTCGTCGATCCCTGCGCTGGTGAGGGCCGCGCCATCCTCCAACTCCGCGGTCTGAAGCTCGACAACACGCCCGAGCGGCGCGTCTACGGTGTCGAGCTGGAAGCGACGCGCGCCGCGACCTTCAAGGATGGCGAGCACTGCCCCTACGGCTACGTGGAGCACTGGCGCGATCAGATCGTCCACGGTGACTTCTTCCACCTCTACACGGGCGATCAGCGCGCCGAGGGCGGCGGAGCGTCGATGCTCTGGCTGAACCCGCCCTACGACACCGACCGCGACTTCAAGCGCCTGGAAGAGCGCTGGCTCCAGCGTGCGACGCCCCTGCTCTCCTACGGCGGCCTGCTCGCGTTCGTCGTGCCGCACTACGCGCTGGCGGCCAGTGCGCACACCATCGCGATGAACTATCGCGACGTGGCCTGCTACCGCTTCCCAAACAACGCATGGGGCGCCTACAAGCAGGTCATCCTCGTCGGTCATCGCTGTCTCGCGATGGACACGCGCTTCGTCGATGCGACGGTCGTCGCCCGGATCCAGTCCTGGGCGCAGGATGCGTTCACGGCACCGACGCTGGACGACGCAGTTGCGGACGGCGTCACCTACGCCGTCCCGCCTGCACGCGGCTTCTCGACGTGGGAGCTCGCCCCGCTCGATCTCTCGCGGCTGGCCGAGGACTACGACCCGTGGATCGCGGACCGCGGGCCTGTGATCGGTCACACGCCACCAGACGATCCGCTCGCTGTCTTCAGTCGGCGCTACCCGGTCGCGAGTCGACCGCGCGCAGCGCACATCTCGGCGGCTCTCGCGGCTGGCGTCTTCAACGGCGTGCGCGTCGTGCCCGACGACGTGAACTCGACGCTCCCCCCGCTCCTCGTCAAGGGTGTCTTCGACAAGGAGTACAAGACGATCGACACGAAGACGAACAAGGACGGTGAGGTTGTCGCTGAGGTGCAGGTGCAGCAACCGCGCCTCACCGTCACGGTGCTCGACCTGACGACGGGACTGTTCCACACGGTCGCAGGCGCAGACAAGCCGTCGACCGCAGTGGGTGTCGACACGCTGACCATGCGGGACCTATTGGAGCACTACGGGCACGCGCTCATGCACGCGATGCTAGACGCCTGCCCGGTGCTCCACGACCCGGACAACGATCCGGATCCGATCGTGCTGCCCGAGACTGCGCGAACGCCGTTCCCGGCACAGGCCGACGCGATCCGCACGACGCTGAAGCTCCTGCACCAGCGCCCGGATCGCGGTGTCCTGATCCTCGGCGAGATTGGTGTCGGGAAGACCACCGTCGCGCTCATCGCGGCGAGGGCGTGCCACGCACGACGCATCCTCGTGCTCACGCCTCCACACCTGCTGAAGTCCTGGGCCGATCAGGTCAAGGCTGTGCTACCCGATGCGCGCGTGATGGTGCTGGGGACCATCCCTGACGTGCGCGCCTTCGCGTCGTGCGACGACGAGGGCGTGGTCATCGCGCTGCTGTCCCGGGAGCGCGCCAAGCTCGGGCACGGCTGGGTCGAAGTCTCGGGGTCCCGGTGCCCCGGGTGCGGCGGCCAGATCAATCGCAGTCGCAACCTCGCGAAGACCAGGGCGCGGTGCGAGGTCAAGACCTACCGCGCGCGCAACGACTGGGCGAAGTGGTGCGAAGCGTGGCTCCCGCTCCTGATGCCCTACATCCCGCAGCACCGCGCGATGGGGGTCGTCAGCCTGCGTCGAGTGTTGGCACTGCGCCTGAAGATGATCGGGGAGGCGCGGGAGAGCCCGTTCCAGGATGCGAACGTGCGCGCCGCGATCGGTGCGGCTGTGCGTATCCTGGGGTGCGACCCCGACGACACCACGGGCCGCGTGCTGGCGTCGCTCTGCATGCCGCGCTACGCGTTCAGCTTGGCGCAGAGCGTCAAGTCGAGCGGGTGGGATCCCAACAGCATCCGAGGTGAGATCCTGAACGTGCTGGAGCCGGGGTCGACGCACGTGCGTCTCGCGCGGATGCTCTTTGCACTGTCTGCCTACGAGAGCACGTACAGGTCTGACACGACCTACACGTCGTGGGTGGCGAAGCACAGCGCGCTCTACGCGGGGCAGGCGCAGGACGGTTGGAGCCACCGAACGGGAAAGCACCAGACCGTGCGCGTGGTGGACGGTGCGCTGCAGGTTGACGGTGTCGAGGCAGAGACGACGGCTGCGCTCGCGGCGCTCGTCGATCACATCGTGTCCCGTGCGTCGTGGAAGTCGAAGAAGTGCGGGGAGCAGTTGTTCCAGGCGACAGGGCCTGTGCGCTACCCGCTCGCACGCTACCTCAAGCAGCACGCGCCAGACTGCTACGACTTCCTCATCGCGGACGAGGTGCAGGAGTTCGGGTCACGAGACAGCGCGCAGACCGATGCGGCACAACGCCTGTTCCAGACGAAGGCGCCTCGCTTGGCATTGACCGGATCGCTCGTCAACGGCTACGCCGAGAGCGTGTTCATGAATATGTACGCGCTCTCGCCGGAGTTCGCCAGCCTTTTCGGTCGGGATGGCATCGTGCCCTTCATCGATCGCTACGGGTACTGGAAGCGCGTCGTCGAGGACAAGGATCGCGACGGGAAGATCATCGAGTTCGGCTCGCAGTCCAGTCGCGTGATTCGAGGCGCGCGGAAGGTGGGCCCGGCGCCTGGGGTGCTTCCGGTGTTCCAGCTCGAACACCTGCTCCCGATGGCGGTCACGCTCCAAAAGGAGGATCTCCGCATGGGGATTCCGCCGCACACGGAGGAGCGAATCGACATCGAAGCCGAGGGTGATCTGCTCGGAAACTACACGTGCCTGCTCAAAGCGCTGAAGGCCGAGATCAAGGCGTCCAGGTTCATCGCGGGGCGCGCTGGCAAGCTCTGGGGAGCCCTGGCGCGTCTGCCTTCGTATCTCGACCTCGCAGCAGTCGGGAACACCGACGACGGCACCTTCGAGATCCGTTGGCCTGACGACACCGAGGATGTCGGGGGTCAGTTGGTCGCGTCCGTACCGATCTTGGATCCGAGCATCACGCAGGCTAAAGAGCAGTGGATGCTCGACCGAATCCAGGCCGAGGTCGACGCGGGACGCAACGTCATGGTCATCCCGTGGCATACGCGGCTCGCCACGCGCGCGACGCGCCTCGTGCGTGATGCTGGGTTCCGTGTGGTCCACCTCGACCCGAGCAAGGTCGCTACGGGCGTGCGGGAGGCCTGGATCGACAAGCACGTGATCAAGGCGAAGGCCCAGGTTCTCGTCGTCAATCCGGTCGCGGTCCAGACGGGGCTCAACAACCTCGTGTGGTTCTCGACGCAGATCTGGCTGGAGAACCCAGGGTGCAACGCGATCGTGTACCGGCAGGCAGGCGGTCGCATCGACCGCATCGGCCAGACCGAGCCCAGCCACCTCGTGATGCCGGTCTACGGCAACACGGCTCAGGACGCGCAGCACAAGCTCTTGCTGCACAAGGTGGCCGTGTCGAAGGGCGTGGATGGCCTGGACCCTGAAGAGGCGCTGCGGGCCGCTGGGATCTTGGAGCAGGACGAGTTCTCGGGCCTGTCGGTCGGCAAGGCCCTGTACCAGATGATCGTCGGTGGGGAGGACTGAACGATGAGCATTGACGACGCGGTGGGGCGGGCGCTTGAAGCGCTCGCCGAGAAGCTCGAAGTCGCGGAGGCCGAAGTCGTGCGTCTCAAGCAGGTCGTGAAGCGCGAGCGGATCCCTGATCCCGGGGCAGATGCTTTCGGGGTGGGGTTCGCCCTGCCTGTCCCGCGCCTGCAGATGTCTGTGGTCGACGACTCTGGCGGTGGGTTCACGGCCTGGACGGGGCTCGTCACGCGCGCATTCTTGGATCGCACCGTGCTGCGCTGGGTGCAAGTCGAATACACGATGTCGAGCAGCGGACTCGGCCCGCGCACGAGCATGGTGCGCGAACCGCATCGAGGATCATGTCACCTGCGCCACGACGCTGATACGCTCGGCCTACCCGCGTTCGTGATCGATCACAACGCGGGTCTGTGGGCACGGGTCGGAACGTCTCTCAGCGGGCTGCGCTACGTCGAGCAGGGCGCGCTGGCAGATCTGGTCGCGCCAGTTGTCGCGGCGGGCGAGGAGGACTGAACGATGCGACTGATGAAGGACTCGCGCCTGCTGTGGTCGCAACGGGAAGACGCAGCGTTCGCAGCGTTCTGTCAGGTCAAGCGACACGTGCTCTGCGAGAACAGCGTCGAGGGGAACCGCTGCGTCTGGATCGCGATGTCGGAGTTGGAGAAGGACAGGTACAGGGACGCGGTGGACGCCGCAGTGGGCGCGCTGTACTCGTGGGGGTGTGCAGTCGTGCACCCTTGGGGGGTCAAGGCGTCATGACTCGTTACGCCTGCGAGTTCGATGGCAAGTCGGTCACCTACCGTTTCGGAAAGGAGAAGATCTGGAGCATCGCCGCGACGAGTCTCGCGCGGGCTGTCCGCGCGTTTCGTGTGGGTGCGCTCCACCCGCACCAGTACAGCACTGCGCGGGTCCAGACCAGGGGAGTGAGCGACACCGGGAGCACGGATTACCTGTATCTGTCTTCGGAGCCTGGGGGTGTCGTCCCTGTGCGGGTCGGGAGCCAGCACGTCGCGGACATCGCTCCCGAGGGTGATGAAGCTGCAGACTACCAGCTCGGCGTGCTCCCGACAGAGGTCGTGGGCAGCCTCTCGGACTCGACCAGTCTTCAAGTCGCCGGGACTGCGACGGGGCTCGATGTGGCCGCGCGGTGCGAGATCGAAGCGCGGACGCGCGCGCTCACGGAGAAGATGGGCCAGCTCGCACAGATGCGACACGAGCTGATGCGTCAGCGCCAGGAGTTGGAGGCCGAGGTGGCTCGACGAGTCGAGCAGATCTGGCTGATCGAGCTGTTCCTGGGGACGAAGGAGGAAGTCCATGTCCTCCGCGAAGGGGAGCCTGCGCTCGCGTCTACGCGGATCACGGTGCGTCAGCAGGTGCTCTGCATGGACGAGGAGATCGCGGTCTACGACTGGGTCCACGACCTGGACCGCGACGGGGGGTTCGACTACCGCGACCTGGAGGCATTCGACCGCTGGCTCCTCGACGATGCGGGACACCTCAACGCAGTCCTCCCTGAGCCCAAAGGGATCGCAGCTTTCCGCGTACGGCGCTGGATCAAGGATCGACCGAACCACGATTTCGTAGCTGGCACAAGGTGAAGGCGGCTGGGCGTGAGCGCGAGCGCCCCTTCGTCGCGCTGGTCCTTCAACAGCAGACCTCTGTCGCTGCGCCCACTGAAACTGATCTGGCGCGGGTCGAGCGCCTTGTTCGCTGGTGGAAGATGAAGACCAAGGAGAACCGCGACATCGACGGCGATAGCGCGAAGGCGTTGCGGATGATCGTGCGCGCCTTCGACGCGGGCGAAGACTACGACAACGATCCAGAGCGCCTCCTCTTTGGGGCGCGTGACGAGCAGGTGGAGAAGTGAGCCTTTACACGCCACACCGCGGGATCGGCGCCGTGGACATGGGCCAATGTCGCGTGGAGGTCTACCATTCCATTGGTGGCCTCGCGCAGTGCGCGCGCAAGCCAGTCGTGGTCGTCGAGGACATCGGCTACTGTCGCCAGCACGCGCCCGAAGGCACGCTGAAGATCTCGACCGAGACGCTCTACAGCGCCCACATCGCAGAAGGACGTGTGCGGGTCGCGACGACGAGAGCGCTGCCCACTCCCAAGGGCTGGACACTCACCAGCTCCGGTGATGCGTTCGGCCACGCTCGACGCCTCTTTCGCGAGGACGTTGGCAAGGCGATTGGTCGGTCGCGCAAGTACCTCGGCCTGACCGCGGATGAGGCGGTCTCGGCCCTGCGCGTCGCCCTGTCGCGCCGGGTGACGAGCCTGCGTACTCAACTGGAGAGCGACACCAACGATCTGAAGGCGGTCGAATACCATCTTCAACGTGTCGGGGCTGAGGGCGCCTCGCCCGCAGGCCCGACCTCTGAGGACTGATCTCCAGGCTTGTCCCTCGATTCCTCCCTGCCTATACTTCGGGACGGATTGCTGCAGGAGTTCCCGCATGCGCCTCCGTCTTGCCCTCCTGGCCTTGCTCGGGCTCCTCCTGCCCGCAGCCGCCGGCGGTCAACAGTCCGTCACGATCTACTCGGGGGCGCACGTTTGCGCCCTGGACTTGTCGACCATCAACAACACCACCTGGAACGATCTGACCAGCGCGTCCTTCTTCGATCAGACCAGCGCCGACGGGACCGCTTGCCCGGCAGGCGCGACCATCGTCGCGCTGTCATGCTACATGGCCGCGAGCACCGACGACACGCGCTTGGCGCTCACGGCGCGCGACGCGGCTGATCCGGCAACCAACGCGATCCTTTGCCCAGGGGCTGGTGCTGTCTCGCTGTCGCTCTACGGCGTGGAGTGGACCGTCGCGGGTGTGCACACCATCAGCGTCAAGAAGACTACGGCGGGTGATGCTGGGTACCTTCTGATCTGGACCAACCAGTGAGCGGCGTGATGCTGAGATGGGCCCGTGTGTGGACGCTGGTGTCCACAGCGCTCTTCGCGACACACGTAGCGCGGGCTGACCCTGCCGGCCCCCCTGGCGGTTTCACGCCTCCGGGCGGTGGTGGAGGCACGCCCCTCCCTGCGGCTCTGCAGGATCTGGCGGACGCTGGCCTGGCTGCGTCGGCGGATCTGTTCTACTACACCACCGCGGCTGAAACCTGGGCTTACGGCGCCGTCACAGCTGTGGCGCGTACGCTCATGGCGGCGACGACTGTCGTCGCTCAGCGTACAGCGCTCGGGCTCGGCGCCTTGGCGATCGTGGACGACACGTCGGGTGTCCCCATCGCGAGCTGTGCCGATGACGCCAACTGGACAGGGGGTGTCTGCCCGAGCTTCGAGGACGAGGCGGATAACCAACTCGCGTTTCGCGTCCAGACGCTCGAAGATGCGACTGTCAGTGCAGGCGCGGTCACGCAGGACGTGTTTGCACTCGCGCATGGGTTCTCAGTCGGGACGATCGTCCAGCTCACGGGTGTCGGTTGGGTAGGTGCGCAGGCAGACTCCCTGACGAATGCGCAGTGGCAGGGAATGGTGTCTGCGATCCCCGACGTGGACAACTTCACCGTGACGTTGGCCGGTGCAGTCTCACCGCTGTTCGGGTTGACGACCGGGACTGAGTATTACCTGGATTCTGGCATCGCTGGTGGGTTCACGGCGACTGAGCCGAGTCCGCCAGACGTGTCGGCGCCGATCGGGTACGCAGTAAGCGGCAACACGATGTGGATCCAGCCGCTGCGGCCGTTGGATTTCAACGGCGCAGACGGGCTCGCGTATACGCCAACGACTTCGAGTGACTGGAATCCGGTCCCCACTGACGTTCAGGGCGCACTGGATGAGTTGGGTTCCCGGACGTTCCCCAGTGCGACACCAAATCCGAGCCCATCGGTTGCACCAACTGTCGAGTGGCACCCCAACGACGACACGCTGCGGGCGATAGGGAGCGCCGCCTTCGCCCTCTCGTCTGGGACCGTCAGCACGATTCGCAGTGCGGGCAAGAGTGTCGTCGTCTTCAATGGTTCCACGTTCTACACATTCGGGACAAATCTAGGCTACCCGGCAAGCTACACGTTTGTCTTCGCGGTGCACTTCACTACGATTGGCGCTCAGGAGTATATAATGGGGGCTGCGCCAGCTACTGGCGCTAATGAGGACACATGGGGCGGCATGGAGCTGCTGGCGACAGGGCAACTCCGATACTACTTCGGGGATGGCGCCGCGGGCAGCTATGGGATAACGACACTTGCACCAATCGCAGCCGCGAAGACATGGTACGTCATCGCAATGCGGTACACGACTGGATCCACAGAATGTGAGATCTGGGTCGACGGCACGTCGTACGCGATAACGACTGAGGTTACCGCCGCGTCTGCTGCTGGCGGCGACGGTGTGAGCCCCTTTCGAATCGGACGGCTCGGGCTTTATAGCAGTGGCCTCGCGTTGAATGCGACCCTCGGCGACTTCTACTACTGGGACAGTCCTCTCTCGGACGCCAACCGGATCATCGTGCAGGACGCACTTCAGGTGGCGTACTGATGTTGAGCAAGCAGCGTAAAGCGATTCTGACCCTGCAGGCACAAGTGCTCATCACCACACTCGGCATTTGGGCGGCCGCGCCTGAATGGGCAGCCGAGCAACTCGTGTATGCGCTCGTGGTAGGCGTGAGCGGTAATGTCGTCGAGCGACTTTCAGGGACAGTCGCAGCCCAAGCGCACGATCCGCGGGACTTGGACGATCAGCGGAAATTCTACCTGACTTTCTGGGGTCAGATCCTACTCTTCATCCTGGGCGTCCGTGCTGGCTGGTCAGCAGACGACGGCCCACCTGAATGGGCGGCACAGTGGTTGGTCTTGGGCCTCGCTGCAGGGACAGGAGCTAACGTACTGGAACACCTGACCGCAACCTGGGCACGTATCAATCGGAGAAAGACAGCAGACTCAGTGCCGGGTATAGACGCCGTGCCAGTGCCGGTACTAGTGTCTGAGGTGCCTACATGAGCGCCTTGCGTATCCTCCGCTCTGCCCTGGTCCACCAACTCGAACCGACGCTGCGCGACCGCATTGCGCGGGCACACGCCGCGTTGGAGGACGCTGAGGCACGTCTCGAAGCCCATAGCGCCGAGAAGGCCCGCGCCGTCACGTCGGCCCTCGAAGAACGCGACATCCAGATTGGACGCGTGACGCAGCTGAGCCGAGAGGCCGCGGACGCCGTTCGTCAGCTCGCGGACGCCCGTGTCGAGTTCGACCTCAAGCTCGCCGATTACACACAACAGATCACGACTCTCAGCGACGCGCTCACGACATTGCAGGCGACCGCGACGGACGCCATCGCGGACATGATGGGGCGGGCCCGTGCAGAGCGCGCAGAGCACGCAGCACGCGAGGCGGCCCTGGATCTACAACGTGACGAGGCCGCCCAGCAGGCACAGGGGTACCTGCGTGGCCTCCGCATCTGGCGCGTCTCGGCGATCGCCGCGTGGGTTGGGCTTGCAGTGGGCGTGGTGGCGCTCTAGCCAAAGTCGGCCACTTTCCCGCTTGACGGCGCACCTACGTTTGTATTAGGGTCCCTGCTGTTTCGCCCTGCGCCCTTCGTAGGACTGCACGTTCAGCACCCGAGGTTCACGGTGTGGATCGCGTGGCGCTGGCGCTTGAGGGCGCGGCAGAGGTCATCGAGCGGGGAGGGCACTGGCGATGAATCGACGACTACCGACCTGCGCGTGGTGTGGCGAGCGCCTACGTGGCGCGCAAATCCGCGTCATCTACCGCGATCTCCCCGGAGCCCCGGAGGTCGGCTGGCACGCCGACACAGGGGGCGTGGACCGCCGCAGAGGCCCACTCAAGCGGTGCTGGGACGAGGACCCGATGTTTCAGGCGCTCATGGATAGCCGCGACGCCCGAGACGACGCCGAGACGGAGGGGCACATCCGCACGATCCAGACGCGCGGCGACAACCGCGTTTCGGCGCGCCGGGCGTGGCACGATTACCTGCGCCTGACGGCCGTGCCGCTGTAGTGCGAGATGTCCGGCGGCGGCTGCATCGTCGTGCGCGTAGAGGGCAAACCAAACCGATTCGTGAGAAAGGCAAGGATCCGCTGATGGACGACGAGAGCACTTGGCTTGGCCAGGGCACTGTGATCAAAGCGACGGATCGCGCACTGCTGATCCGTATCGTGACTCGCGACGAGCCCATCTGGGTCCCCAAGTCGCAAATCCACGACGACTCCGAGGTCTACGCCGAGGGCCACGAAGGTGACGTCTACGTCACGTCCTGGTGGGCGGCGAAGGAAGGGTTGGACTGACTCGATGTCGAAGCCGAGTCGAGACACCGTCCCGCCCATCCCGCGGCCAGCGAGACTTCCTGATTCGGCGCCCGATGGGGCTCAGTGAGTTCGAGAGCCACGTGTTTCACCTACTTGCGCTCCACATCCAACCAGACAAGCTCGAAGCTGCGATCGCCGCATCCTTTGGGCTCACCACGCCGGAGCTGCAGGAGATCATCGCGGAGACCTTGGACCCATACTACAACCGCCTCGGGCTCGCCGAACAGAAACGGTTGCGTGAACAACGCACCGTGCGCCACACGACGGCCTGATCGGGGGCTGCGTTTCCGTGAACCAGGATCGTCCAGTTGCTACGCCGTCACGCCCGAATACGCTGGAGCATGTGCAGCTCGCTGCAGAGGTCTCGACGCTACGCCTTGCGCTTCGTCGAACCCACGCGGCTCGACGCGGAGTGGCGACTGTGGACGTCGCGCTGGACCGTGAGGATCAGGAGGATTAGACGTGGCTGACGCCTACCTGCTTGCACGACTGTCGACGCTCAGTGGACAGATCCGGGAGATCGAGATCCACTGCGAGCGGGTACCTCCGCCAGCAGACTTGGACCCGAGCTGGTCCGTGTGGGCGGTGTTGCTAGATGGATCAGCGTTGCCCGTTTCGCCGTTCGTTCGTTCGCTGGCTGATTCCGAACCGACGCGCACTCGCGTTCGTGTACGCCAGCAACAGCATCATCACTCAGCTCAGGTCGCCCGAGTGGACCTGGGCCCATCGCTTCTTGCGACCCCAACTTCGAGATGAGGTTCTTCGCCAATGACCGTCGAGAAGGGCAGCACGACCCCCCTCGAAGCCGCCGAGAGCGCACTCGCCAACGCGACGCGCGATGCCGAGACGGCGTCCCGGTGTGCAGCCGCAATCAAGATCGAGGCCGGTGCTCCCCCTGCTGTTGCGTCCCACGCGGCTCAGGCCTACGCCGCCGCAGCACAAGCCTGGGGCGCTGTCGCACAGGCCGAGGCAACGCTCTACGCGGCGGTCTCAGGCGGGGTGCAGGCACGAGCCGTGCTGACCGCGACGGAGCGACTGACGGCGCCGCGATGAGCACGAACTACTACTGGCGCGTCACGCAGGACGACGAGGAGAGTGTGCTGCCTGACGTCGGCGACTCGAACCCGAGTATCCACATCGGGAAGTTCGCAAGTTGTACACCACGCACGGGTTTCCCGCACGCGAAGGTTCTGCGAGAGTCGACGGTGCGCACGACGTTCGCCTGGACGCAGCACTTCGTGGGGTCGCGGATCTACGCGGAACGGCTCAGCGAGGGTCCCGCCGTGTTCAGCGTGACGATCCAGGCTGCGGGGACCTGACCGCCTCGTGGTCGACTGCGCCGACCTGAAAATGTGGGGGGAGGGGGCGGGCTCCGAGGTCGTCGCCCCTGGTCAGTGGTGCTGATCCACCATGGGTTGACGAGACGCACCTGCTGTCGCATCATGTGGGCGTGTATCAACCGCCTCGCCCACGCGTCTTCCGCGCCGCTGTGCACGTACGGCCGACGCACTCTCACGCGTTCGGGGGTCCGCCTGTACTGCAGGCGTCAGACGAGCGCCGCGTCGAGGGTCAAGTCCTCTCCTACCCCAACGCGGAGATCACCCACCCTGGTCTCGTTATTGTGATCCCGCCGCCCAATGGCGGTGCCGTAGCAGCGGCCAACGCCGTTGATGCCATCTGGTGGAAGACTGCAATCGTGCAGGGCTTCGCTCAGGCAATCTCCTTTGCCACCTTCGGTGTGGCCCTGTACCTGCTTCAGCGCGCTCAGGGCAAGAAGAGCGAGTTCCAGATGCCGACGCCCGTCGGGACGCCATTACCCCGTTGACAATCGACCTACGTTTGCAGTAGGGTCCGCCCTGACGCTTCAGGGGGTCCCGATGCAAGAGTCAGAGCCCACGTCACTGGTCACAGCGCTGTTCTACGGTACGCTCGCCGATGCGCTGGGACTCCCTGCCGATGCGAGGCGTCCCGCCGACGTCATCGCACGCGTACGGCAGCTCGTCGCGTTCCGCGCGCAGGTTCGTGTGCCGGTGCGAGATGCGCTGCGTGACTACCTGCTGAAGGCGTCGATTGCCGAGGATGCCGTGGTCCTGCGACGCGCACACAACGGATCTGCCATGACCGCAGGCGAGATGCTCGACGTGCTGGAGTCAGCGAGTCCCGTCGCCGACGACTTCCTGGCCGACGTGTACGGTGCCGCGATCCTCGCAGTCGCGACGCGGGAGGCCCAACGCCCTGAACCCGGGACCTACGAGCTGAAGCAGGTCTGCCGTGCACCCGCGATCGCGGTGCAGCACCTGTTCGCGCCCCTGTGTGCCAAACGGGACCGCTACGCCCACTTGACAGTCCTCGCGGATCACGTGGTCGAGCTGCGCGGACGACCGTCGCAACACGGACGCGAGATCTCACCCGGTGAGTGGGCTTTCAAGACGACCTTGGGAGACGCCTACCTGCAGCTCGTACCCACGCGAGGTCTGGCCCTGATCAGCGCGACAGAGGCCACATTCGGCGCGCAATTCGCGGCGGATGAGTCGTCCGACGTGCTGCTCGACGAGACGCTCGCGCGAGCACGGGCGTGCCACGAAGAGGCGCGGGTCCCGCTCGACGCGCTCTGCGCGATGCTGATGGGGGCTGGGCTGCGGCGTGGGCAGATTCAACTGCTGCGGTGGTCGTCGAGCGGCTGGGACGCCTACGACAGTGGGATGCTCGCGTGGTACAAGCGCAACCTCTATGTGTAGAGGCATGATCGGCCCACCCGCGCAAGCGCGTGTGGGCCGATCAGAGCGTACACCGCTAAATGCCAGCGACCGTCCCGAGAGGGAACGAGACGGCCGCTAAACTGGCGCGATGCGCGCCCTGAAAGGCGCGCCGTAGCAGGGCCGGGCCTTTCGCTGAAAAATGTACCAGCGCCTGTGTGCGACGTCAAGACTGGCGACGGAGGTCCGCAGTGGCCCGACAAGAAACGATGTACGCAGCCAACTGGTCCGACCGGGTGGGTCGGTACTGCTCAGTGTTCATGTTCTGGAACCGGGCCATGGTGTCCACGTGCGGCGGACCACACGAGCCGGTCCAGGTCGAAGAGGTCCCCTATGGCGAGCCCGAGGGCCCGTACTGGGCTTGGGAGGACTGGACCCGGGATCAACGGCCCTGGCGGATGGTCCAGTGTAGCCTGCCACAGCTTGAGATGTGCTCCCCAGACGAGTTTCGTTCTGCCATCGCAGACGGCCAAGGCCGGATCGTCAACCTTCGTCCTGTACCTGCAACGGAGACCACCCCGTGAACGAGTTCCGTGTCCTCGTCGTCGCTGACACCCACGTTGACGATCGTATGGCCCTGGGCGGCGCCACGCCAACCCTTCCCAACGGGGAGCCCCTCGTCCTGGCCCAGGCGCGTACCATGATGGCCTGGGTGGGTGCAGTCGCACGAGACTATGGCGTCTCGACCATCGTGCACACTGGTGATCTGTACGAGCGGCCCCAACCGACGCCTGCTTCTGAGACAGTGGCTGCTGAGGCGCTGGATGCGTGGTGCGAAATCGCAGACGTGGTCCTGCTGCTCGGTAACCACGACCGGCCACAGGGTGTGGCCAAGCACGCTTTGGAGCCACTCAGAGGACGTCGCCCTGGCCGGCTCCATGTGATCGATCGGCCAGCCACGCGCTCGCTGCCACACTTCCTGGTCGCAGCTGTCCCGACGCCGACACGTACCTACGCGATGCGTGTCGCAGATGGGCGTGAGATCAGCAACGCGCTGCTCTCCGAGCACCTGGATCAGATCGTCGCGGACTTCGCGCAGATCGCACGCAACAATCCGAATGTCCCTTCACTCCTTGTGGGCCACGGGACACTCGGGGGCGCGACCTTCCACGCGTATCAGACCGCTCCGATCAGCGACGTGCGAATCTCCACGGCGCACTTCGACGCCTTCACGACGACTGCCTGGGGCCACCTCCATCGGCGGCAAGGTGCGCCCGGCTGGCCCGGGTCGCATGGCTACGTCGGCTCCCCCGACCGCCACGACTTCGGTGAGGAGGGTGAGGCGAAGGGCGTTACGGTCTTCACCTTCAAGCGAAGCGCCGAAGGTGAAGCCTGGACCGCAACGTGGGAGTTCGTCGAGAACCTGCACGCGCGCGTCTTCCGTACCATCCCCGTCGAGACGTTCGCCCAGGCCCCTTTCGACACGTTGGCGGCGACGCTCATCGGGACCATCTCGCGCGTGACGGGCGAGATGGAGGACGGTGCCGATCTCGACGCGGTCGTGCAGACCATCCAGGCGCTCAAGCGGCGGGGCCTCATCGTGCGCAACGAGGTCACGACCGTCTGCCACGACCGCTCGCGGCTCGGGCCACAGGGCGCCCGAGAGGCGTTCACGTTGATGAACGCGGTCGCAGCTGCGTGCGAGGCCCGCGATGACCTGCGCCCCCACAAGGATCTCATCTTGTCGACCGTCGCCGAACTGCGCGGAGGTGCCCTATGATCTTGCTACGCGTCTCGATTCGGGACTACCGCATCATCCGCACGGTGGATCTGGACTTCACGGAGATCACAGCGGCCGCCATCGCGGGACGCAATGGCGAAGGGAAGTCCTCGCTCATCGAGGCGATCTGGTGGTGCCTCTTCGGGCGGAGTCGATCCGGCTTCGACGGACCGCGCGTGATCCGGCACGCTGTCAAGCGCGCGTCGGTCGAGGTCGAGGTCGAGGTCGCCGGTGCGCAGTGGAAGGTCACGCGGACACAGACCCGATCCAGCCAGGATGTGCAGCTCTGGTTCTGGACCGGGGTCGAGTGGGAGAACAGATCAGGGAAGACCGCGAAGCGCGGTACGGATACAACGCAGGACCGCATCGTCGCGGCGCTGAAGGTCTCGTACGAGATCTTGATGGCGGGCCCCGTCGCGATGCAGGACGACAGCGATCGCTTCGCGCGAGCTGCACCCGAGGACCGTCGCGAGGTCGTGCGTCAGATCCTCAACCTCGACGAGTACAAGCGCCTCGCTACTGAAGCTACCCAGCAGGCCAACGCGACGATGGCTGAGGCCACAGCGGCTACGCGGCTGGTCCCGCTGATAGAGGCGCTGGACGAGAGTCTCGCGCTGTCGCAGGCCGTCAGGGCGTCGGCGGAGGTTGCTGCAGGCGCTGCGGCAAATGCACTGGAGGCGGCCCACATCGTCGAGGCCGATGCGCGTCGGGCCGAGGGCGTCGTCGCTGCACAGGCGGCGGAGGCGCAGACTGCACAGGCCCAGTTGCCCGCCCTCCGCGCGAGTCGCGATGCGTGCGCACAGGCGCGACACGCGGCCGCGCAGGAAGTTAACCGGCTCATCCTGGTGGTCGAGGGGATGCCGGCGCTCCAAGCCCGAGCCGTCAAGCTGCCCGTAGCACGACAGGCGGACGCGTCTGCGCGTGACGCCCTTCAGGCCGCAGTCACGTCGACCGCCGAGCGTGAGCGCCTCGTAGCGCGACGTGAGGAGTTGTCAGCAGTCGTCGCAGCTGAGACGGGGCGAATGGACGCTGCTCGCGCAGAGCTGGAGCATTGCCCTCGTCTGGAAGCTGTCGTCGCGACGATCCCTGTGCTCGAAGCGCGCCTTGCCCAGGTGCGGGGGACCCTGGCGGCAGCTACCGACGCGGAGCGCGCGCTGCTCGAAGCGGTGGGGGACATCGACAACGCGCTTGACGTCGCTGCGAGCCGAGATGCTCGTGTACGGGCTCTCGCGCAGCAGGCAGAGTCCGAGGCGGCTGTAGCCGCAGCGCGACAGGTGCGGGACAACGCGCGTGAGGTGATGCACACTGCTGAGCGCACCCGACATCAGGCAGGGGTCGATCATGAGCAGCGACAGAGTGATCTCAGCACTGTGCAGGAGCGCGCTGGACTCCTGTCTGACGTTCCGTGCACAGCCCACCCAGAGTGGACTGGGCCCAGGGGTTTCCCATGTGACCTCGCAGGGACGTGTCCACTCCTTGCTGATGCGCATGGTGCAGCGGGGCGCGTCGAGGTCCTGGCGGCTGAGCTGCTGACCTCCGATGAGAAACGCGCACTCGCCGAGCAGGCGTGGATCGAAGCCAGTGCGCACCACGTCACCACGTGCCAGAACCTGTACGCGGTCGAGGAGCATCTCGGCCTCGTGCAGGAGTCGCTGCGACGCGCAGACACCGCACTCGCGACCGCGCGACAAGTTGCCCAGGCCCGAGCCTGCGACCAGTACGCGACGGCTCAGCGCACTGTCCAGCAGGCCCAGGGTGCCCTGGACGACGTCACGTCCGACTGGCACGAAGCGCAGGGGGCCCGGCAGGCTCTGGCGGCCCTCCAGGGCGCCCAGGGGCGTCTCGACGCAGCGACGCAAGCGCATCGTGAAGCAGCATGCGCCCGTTTCGACATCGACGACCAAATCGCGTGTTTGCAGGTCCCAGATCAGGCCCAGCTCCGCCTCGCCGTCACGCGTGCAGAGGCCGCCCTGCAGGACGCCATGGACGCGACAGCACAGCTCACGGCGGCCAGCGCGGCGACGGCACAGCTCGAAGCCGCGCGCGCAAGCTACACGGCCCGCACGGCGGACCTGACGACGGCACAGGAGAAGGTCGACGCCGCCTCGCAGGTGTCTGACGCGCCGATCCGAGCCCTCGAAGCGGCGTGTACACGTGTCCGCGAGGCAGCCCAAGCGCGTGCAGGCTGTGCACGGGCCCTGGAGCAAGCACGCGACGTACTGCGTGACATCCAGGGCACCCAGGCCAGGGACACGGCCGAGCGCGTGCGCCTCCAGGGCGAGATCGACCGGGGAGCTGTCCACGCAGAGCGCGCGCGGCTCTACCAGCGGACGTCGGACGCGCTGACCATCGCGGCGATCGATCAAGTCGAGCGCGCGCTACCTCTCGTCGAGAGCGCGGCCAACGCGGTGCTGTCGATGACGTCCAGCCGCGGGATGACGGTGCACCTGCGGACGCAGCGTGTGAAACGCGACGGCACAGGCGTCATCGAAACCCTCGACATCGTGGTGCAGGACAACGAAGGGACGCGACTCCGCGAAGACCTGAGCGGCGGCGAGAAGTTTCGCGTGGACATGGCCTTGCGGCTCGGGCTCGCGCGGCTGCTGTCGGACCGTGAGGGCACGCCTGTAGACTTCGTCATCATCGACGAAGGTGGCATCGGGTCGCTGGACCTTGAGGGCGCCAACGCGGTCAAGGAGGTTGTCGCAGGTCTCCAGCGGATGTTCAAGCTCGTTCTGCTGGTGACGCACATCCCGGACGTCGCTGAGTGCCTCCCAGTCCGAATCCAGATGCAACTGACAGATCAGGGCTCGATTGTCGAAGTGCAGACCACATGAGCAAGGCGCTGAAACGGCCGTGCCGGACCTGTCCCTACCGTCAAAGCTCGAAGGCGTGTGACATGCCGGGTGGCTTCGATCTGACGAACGCAGAGAGGTTCGCAGTTGGGACAGTCACGCAGGGCTTCGGCCCGATCGCGATCTGCCACGATCACGACGATGACGATCTCGTGCTCTGTGCTGGCTACGTGCGTGCCCAGCTACTCGACGGTGTGCCGAACATCAACCTGCGTATAGAGATGATTCGGCGGCGCTTGCTCGGGACACCTGTTGAGATGCCCGAGGGCGACGCCGACTTGCTCGATACGTATGAAGAGATGGTGGCGAAGATGCAGGGAGATCCGGGGAGCCGCCGCAGTCGACGTTAGCCGACGCGCCGCCAACGCCGCGGTTGACCCGTGTGCTCAGCGAGGCCCTTCTGGCGAAGGAGTTGTAGCGCGCGGTTGGCCTTGGGTGCGCTGCACGTGCGGACGTCCAGCGTGCGCGCGATCTGGGCGCGAATCTCCTCGGCCGATCGATCGTCCTGCGGTCGGCCGAGGACGCCATACAACCGCCACAGCTCCTCTTCGGTGAGGACCCAGTACGGATCAAGGGCATCGTCGTAGCGACCTCCCTGCCACGTCTTGCCCGACCACGTCGCGGGCCAGTTGGCCGGACGATTCGTCTCAGACATCGAGCGACTCCTCTTGATCTCGAACTGCGCGGCACATTTCATCGCTGGACGACCAGCATCGTGCCATTGGTGCCAGTACATCATCGAGTAGATGCGGTGGCGTGCGTAGGATGAACGGGAGCAGGGACAGACGCGCGTGCATCGTCGCGCGCGTTTGGACAGCGCGAGGATGTCCACAGACAGGGCACGTTGTCGGCGGTGCTGTGCTCATGCGTGACCCGGCTCTGTGCCAAGTCGGCGCTGAACGTCCGACCACAGGTTGCGCACGGGCTTCGACTGGCGCTCCGCGTAACTGATCGCGTTCGCTGTCCCGCCTGTCGGTGATCCATCCCACACGGCCCAGACCACGTCAGCCCGGTCGACCATCCACTCATTGCGACGTTGTAGCTTCCAAGCAGCGTAGGGTGGTTGGGCGACGAAGACGACGCGTGTGGCCTGCGACAGGATGCCCGTGTAGTCGTCGCGCGACGACGGGGGCCATGGCGCCTCCTGGCCTGGGAAGGGGACAGCCGCGACGAGAGGGATACTGAGCGCGAGCGTGATTCGCACTGCGATTTGGTCGACCCCGAGCGCCATGCCGGAGATGACCTGTGTTGGGCGGGCCTCGATCAGTGCTGCGTGAATGGCGTCGTACACGGCACGCTGCACCGGGTTTGGAGCGTAGCCACCTAGTTTGTTTCTTGGCTATCCGGTTGCCTCAGAATCGGCCCCCTCTCCCGGATCCTGGGATCCAGGAAGCCCGCGACGCCAGCCCCGCCTGTATCCTACTCGCACCTACAGACGTGAGCTAGCTAGCGGCGCGCGGTCTAGTGTCCGACTGCTTGTACGGTCACCCACACTTCGGCACTGTCATTAGTGTTCAGGTGCGTGAGCGTGAGCCGCGTTGCAGTGAAGTGCCACACGGACTGCTCGACATCCTGGGAAGGATCACACTCCCGACGGGGGCCCGCCTGCCCCGCTGCGTTATAGGTTTGGGCGCAGACAGCACCCCTGCGTACATAGACGCGTACGATAGCCGGGTGGCAGCCGTTTACCACTTCGTAGGAAAGTGGCAGCTTCCGGTCACCACTCGGGAATCGGTACAGAGTCGACAAGTCGCTCATGATCTCAGTCCGAGGTTCTATTGTCACAGCGCCACCTCCCAATTAGGCGCGCTGGACCCTTGTCAGAGCGGCCACGATCCACTATGGTCGTGGCTAGCTTGGGCGCTCTGATTGGTCCAGTGCGCACACACTCGAAGCCGCTCGGGGTACCAGCCCGAGCGGCTTCAACCTCCCTAGATAGTAAGCCCATCCAAACGGGCGGTCTAGGCTTTCGTCGCACCTACAAGCATAGGTTGCCATCCGCGTCCCACACGGGCGCGAACCCGTAGGCCAGCAACTCCTCGGGCAGCACACTGAACACGTCCCCGACACCCACGCCATCCCACGAGCCCCCCGGGTTCTCCCTCACGTTCGCCAGCCCGTTGTAGTGCGCGCGGTACGTCACCGCAGGGGTTTCGGCACCGATCTGGAGCAAGGTTCGGAACGACCGCATCCGGGCGAAGCGCCGGTTGAAGCGGAACACGTACTCGTTGAGGTACTCCTGTAAGTGCTACTTGCGCACGGCGCCGTGATACGTGCCGAGCAACCACGCCTTGAGATTCGAGATCACGAGGTGCACGAGCGGCACCCAGCTCTCGATGACCTCCTTGTTCTTCTTCGTGACCAGCCACTCATGAACGTAGCCCAGCTCGTTGAGGCCCATGTAGCTCTGATCCGCGTCGGACAGCACAACAGATCCCGGCTCGGTCCAATCCTGCACGAACTTCTCGACGGTCACGGCCTTCTTGTCGGGGATCTTCCGCATCCGAAGGCGCCCGGCATAGAAGCGCTGCTTCTTCTCGCGGAGGTTCTTGGGCGGCGTCCCTTCGCGCATTTCGACGCCGATGATCACCAGCGCCTTCCGCGTCTTCCCGCGGCCTTCGCCACGGTTGACGCCGCCGACGTAGGCGATGTCCAGCTCTACGGGGTACTCGCCACCGATCTTGTCCTGGTTGAGGCGCGTCATGCCCTCGCGGAGCTTGCGTAGGAGCATGTAGGCGGTCTCGTAGCGACCGATCCCGAGCTGTTTCCTGAACTCCAGAGCGGAGAGTCCAGGCGTCGAGGTCGCGACGAGGTAGGCGCCCCAGAACCAGACGCGAAGCGGCTGCTTGGTGCGGTGCATGATCGTGCCCGCGGTGACGCTGGTCTGGTGTCGGCAGGCACGGCATTCGAGAAGGCCGCGCGTCGCGATAACGTAGGGGTAGTCTCGCACGCCACAGGCCGGACAGGTGAAGCCGTTGGGCCAGCGGACCTCCGCGAGATAGCGTACGCAGGCTGCATCGTCGGGGAACATCTGCTGAAATTCGATCAGGTTGCGAGGGTAGGTCGGGAGGGGGTTCGCGCGCACGTGCGGGACCTATGGATATAGGAGGATGCGTCCACCGTAGTGACGCGCGGCACGACGGTCAACGCGAAGAGGCGAACGGGAAAACGTAGGTACAAACGTAGGTCAAGTACGCGGCACGAAACGAGAAATCGTCATTTGGGCCTTGCGCGGATCGGTTCGGGTCAGTATTTCTTTGGGCGTACCGAACTGGGAGGTGGCTCCCCTAAATCCTCGGATTCGGCAATGGTGTCGGGTCCAGGAATGCGAAACCCCCGCGGATAGCCGTCCGGGGGGGTTTCTTCGAAAGACAGTGCTGAAGCTAGCAGCACAGCCCACGCAAACGTAACCGTACCCGATTACGTCTGTTGCTGCAAGGCATTAGCACTTCACGTTCTGCGCAAGCGGAGAGGAGGTTCTATGTCGAGCAGTAGCTCCAAGTTCATCGCTGTCATCGTCGCCCGTGTTCTGCGCGAGGTTCAGTGGTTCCTCGACCACCCGGACGTCGCCACGGTCTACGTCGGCCGCACCTACGACCTCAAGCGGCGACGCCGTGATCACGTCGCCGCGGGTCGTGGGAGCATCTTCTTCCCCCTGACGCGCATCATCGGCCACCGCCTCACCGAGCTGGTCGAGACGATGGTCCTCACGCTCCTCTGGGGGCATCCGAAGCTCATCAACCGCGAGGCCGATGGGCGGGGCGCCCTGCACGCTGGCGCGAACTTCATCTACGTGATGGTGGAGGTGTGCACGAAGCAGCGCCGCGACTCGCGCCTCGCTCTCGACGAGGACCGCGTGGAGAAGGCGACCAGCACCGGGGGGTTCATCTTGATTTGAGCTACTGCAGGCACCACGGCTCCAACAAGGCGTTCCACGACTCGACGGCCTGCCAGTAACTCCCTGGTGGGCTGCACGCTACTCTCAAGAGAAACCCTCTTTAGACGTAGCGTGCAGCCCGTTAACGAGCCTCGCACGCCTTCGTTCCCCGGGCTATACTCCCGTGAGTATCTCTCAGGGAGGTGAGCCAATGTTCCAGGTAGCAGACAGTCGTGATGGACGCGGTGTGTTGCTCGGCGTTCGCGGGCTTGGGGCCAGTGGGGCGCGCGAAGCTGAACGCCTCGCGCGGCTGGCCATGCCGGCCGGCGGGGCGCGCCCCGCAGTCGGACGCCAATGCTGGTGGGTTGAAGGTCAGCTCCGCTGCGCCAACGTCTATGCCAAGTCCTCGATCGCTGCAAAGCGTGAGGCTGTGGAGCCGCTCCACTTTGGCGTTCGTGGGCTCGGGACGGCCGTGCCGACGTACCCGGGGTACACCCTGTCCACACGGAACGCGCCCCGGGTTTCTTTGCCGAGTAGCGAACCGCGACTGACCCTGGCAAGCCGCGGTCAGTCGTGGGGTGCGCTGGCGCTAGGTGGTCTGGCACTACTCGGCGTGGGGCTGTGGATCGGGAAGCTGCGCTAAGTACACGATCCCGCTTGGCTGATAGAAGGGGCGGGCCCTATAACTGCCACGGCGCAAGTAGCGTGGCCCACGCAGCACGCTTCTGCGCGTACTCCGCTGGACAGCGGTCCACGCGTTGCTGGAAGTCCGGGAAGATCTCGACCAAGAAGCCGTAGGACGCAGGGTCGCTCCCGTAGACCAGACAGATCATGTTGTAGAAGCGCTGGAGGTTCAGGCCATGCTCGTCGGCCAAGGCGATGTTAGGGGCTGCGTCCTGCCCCGTCAGGTACCAGTAGACCGCTGCGAAGACTGCGGCCTCCCCATGTCCGACCGCGATCAGATAGATCGAGGCGAACTCATCAACAGCGTCCTCCTCGCGTCCCACAGCGGGTAAATTGAGCAGGTGGATGAGCCCGTGTCCAGCTTCGTGGAGGAAGATGAAAGCCCAGGTCCACAGGCTCGCGTTTTCGACCTCCTCCGGAGTCCAGGCCTCCACTCCTGCAAACCCAAACCAGATCTCCTGTAGCAGGTCCAAGCACAGGGTTATCTGCGCGTCAGCTGGGTAGTAATAGGCGTTCGCTTGGCCGCACACCTGATGGAAGATCGGTACAGTGGTCGGCAGTGCGAGAACAGCGTTTAGCGAGTCGACCATGATTCCGAGACGTCCATCGTTGATAACGAAGTCCTGATACGCGCCAAGCTCCAGGTCGGGAACCTCGTCCCATTCGAGGACGAAGTCTCCCAAGTCGGGCGGACCAGGATCCCCGCCGAATCCTGAGTCGCCCCCAAAACCGCCAAAGCCACTGGGGTCGCCGCCAAAGCCGGGATCCCCGCCGAGCGAGGGCTCACCACCAGCTCCGGGTTCGTCCCCACCCGCACCAGGAACAGCCCCAGCATCTCGGGGCGGCGGGTTCTGAGGTGAGGCGTCCCTGGGCGGGAACGGCGAGAAGACTGTGGCGTCCGCCGTGCTGCCGCCACTCCCGCCTGCTCCACCTGACGGAGGCACACAGCGCCACGTGTCCTCACGCTGCTCACACACGAGGCCTGCGCCGCACCCGCTAGAGCTGGATAGGCACCCGTCGTCGTCCCCGCCCTGGCCTTCACAGCCCGCGAGGGCAACCACGATCATGATCAGTCCGACAATCCTCATTAGCCCCTCCCCCTTGTAGGGCCTTGGTTAGCCCCAGCAGTACACCAGACCCCGTGTCCGGCCAGTACGGCATACCGGACTTCGCGCCGGCCGCCAACATCTACGTTTCCACCCCGCGGAGGTCCGGGGTGGATGAGCTTCAGCAGAGGATGGTGAACCGGATCCGTGAGCTGGCGCGAAAGCGCGGGATTGCGATCACGCACATACCGGATCGGTGTGGAGTCGGGCGCTCGCACTTCTTCGAGGTGATGGCGGGCCGGGCGTCGCCGACCCTGGAGTGGGTAACGAAGATCGCGGTGGTGTTCGAGGTGGATCCGGGAGAGCTATTGGCGCCAGGCGCTCAAGGTGCTGGTGGCGCCCCCTGAGAAGCCGGTTGCGGTGTTTGACGAGCGACGGCGTCCCGGTACATCCCGTAGCTCGCTATAGCCGCGAGGACAAACGTCAGAATGACGAGCGCCCACGTAGCGTGCCGCGTACTACTAGCGATCTGCGCCACCCTCGCATCCGCGCGCCGGTTCTCCTCCTCCATTCGCTCAAGCCAGGCGGCGAAGTGCTCGTCGCGCGCCATCTCCACCTCCTTCGCTAAAGAGTCGAGCGAGGCCTGCCACGCGGGTAACTGGTCGACAGTAAGCTTATGTCCTGTCGCCATCTCTCAGAAATTCTCGGCGCTAGCACAGTAGACTCGTCGTGCCTCTTTGAGCTTGTCGTCAGCGTCTATAAGTCGAGACATGGGCGCACCTCCTGTGCGCCGCAACGTATCCACGAACTGATCAGTTTACCAACTTCCTTCGGAAGTCATTCCGAGTGATAATAGGCAGTCTACCGCGCGCGCGTCGGGCTCTCCGTGTCGGTCACGTAGCGCCGAGCCGGATGAAGCTCGCCGTCAACCCGACCTCGAATGGACCAGTGGTGCATCAATGGGACTCCGGGTATGCGCGTCGACATCGCGCTGGTGTCAAGGGCTGTTCTACTGCAAACGTAGGTCGGCGTCAATCGCCGTGAAGGGGTGTCGAGTCTTCCCAGATGCGCTGGACAGCGTCCTGCAGATCGTGGAACGAGGTCGCCCAGCGCTCAACGAACTCGGGTGCGACACCGTAACGGATCGCCACTGGTCCTATCTGACACCCGAAGGGCGCTTGCGGCGACGTGTGTCGCACAACGGTCTGCACAGCACACCGCAACCCCGCCGTGTCGGCCCACGGCGTGCCGTCGGGGGCGACGATGTCCAGGTAGGCGTAGATGGGGTTCCCCCCGAGGGGTGCGACGGTGTGCATCCGCAGTAGCGTGCCAGGGTTCGCCTCGGGGAAGTCCTGTAGGGACGTAGGCCACGGGATTGGACCATGCTCGTAGAGGAACGCGTGGATCGCGGTCTCGTCAGTGCCCTTGGCGCGGATGATGTGGGCTGAGCCGTACACGCGGCACCTACTGCGCTTCCTGGCTGGCGGCGTACTTCTCGCCGAGGATGGCGCGGAGCGTCTCGGTTTGCTCACGCAACTGGGCGCGTCCCCGGCGAAGCAGCTTCGGCAAGGGCTCACCTGCAGCGGCCTCGACCGCCGCTCGCGTGATGGAGATCGTGTTGACGATGCTGTCCGTGTGGTCGTAGTAGTCCGCGAGCAGGGGCCCCTCACGCTGCGCGCGGGGGAGGGCGTCGAATCGCTGCTGTGCTTCGGGCTCATCCCACGTCGCAGCGGCAAGCTGGACGAAGGCATTGGCGCGCTGGTCGACGTATACGAAGACGATGGAGCCGTGCTTGGCTGTGTCGGACATCTGGGGGCACTCCTGCGACGATCAGCCTTGGAACTTGGCCTTGAGTCGTTGGAACTCGGCGTGTTCCGCGGCGTCTCGCTGGGCCTGCTCGTCAGCGTCCAGGGCCGCCTCGTGTGCGGCTCGGAGGCGTTCGAGGTCGAAGGGGACGCGGCTGGCCTCGTACAGCTCGACCGTGTCGATTCGCGATTCACTGTCGGCGTGGAGACCACCCATCTCACGGAGGTGCTCTGCAGCGGCCGCCAGGGCGTCGCCCGGACCATATGCATCGATCTGCACGACGCGTACACCGCAGCCGATAGTGTAGTCGCAGCCCTCGCTCTGTCGCATCACGAGAATGTACATGCGCTTCCTCAATGTCGTTTATGGGGATACAGGACCACGTCCGGTCCAGCGCTCGGCGATGAGCGATTCAGGCTCGACGTCCTGATACTTCCACGCCCAGTAGTACACGGAGTCGATGCTACGTGTAGGTGGTGCGTGGTCGTGGCAGATCGTGTACTCGTCGTCCTGGACGCTGATGATCACGCCTGTGGGACAGAAGCTGGCCTTCGGCGACGTGACACGCACGCGCGTGCCGACGAAGAGCACACCGGGACGCGCCTTCCAGAAGCGCCACGACCCTCGCGTGCAATATGCCAGTGCGACGCGGTGCGCCGCATCGAGACCGACACCTGCGAACGTCGCGAACTCGCACTTGGGGTGATCTGTCCAGCTGCCGAGCAGTGTATACTGCTCGGCGCGTTCCCAGCACTCGGTCTCTGCCAGCACGACAACGACGGGCTTCCCGAGCCCCAGTGCCATCCCCACCTCGACCAGCGCGCCCTTCAAGGGCAGGTCGGGCCGATCGACGTAGAGTATCAGGAACGCCGAGGCAGCAACCTCGCGCTGGATGCGTGTCCACAGCTCCGCAGTGTTCCGCGTCTCACCGGGACCCGCCTCATCGATCCAGGTCGACACGACATTGAAGCCCTCGTCGCGGAGCTGGCGCCACATCGCGGGGCGTGCTGGCACGCTGGCTCGGCTCGCGACGTAGAAGGGGACTGGTGGTGGGGTGGTGGTCATTACGAGTCGGCTCCCGATCTGTCTGGCGATGGGTTACAGCACGTCAGTCCGGGGCGCGTGTCTCAGCCACCTGCGCGCCTCGGGCGCGTGCGCGCTCCTCGACTGATCCTGCCCAGGCAATTGCCTTCTCGATGAGGGCCTCGACGCTGGGCGCTCCGATGATGATGTTGTAGACTCGCGCACGGGAGTGTGAGCGAGCGCGGCCATCCGCACCGAACGTCTTCGCTGGCGCGCTCACGAAAGCGAGCCAGCCTTCGAGACTGTCTTCCTCGAACGCGTCACGGATGTTCGGAACGTTGTCAACCTGCCAGCCGAGCGGGTACTGGTACAGTTTGAATCGGGACGGGCCGCGTCGAGGCGCTGCTGGGGGACGCTGCGCGAGGCTGCGACCATGTCGTCGGGGGTGGGGAAGTCGTTGTTGTCGTTGTCGGGCATCGGCTATTGCTCCTTCGTCGGTTCAGGACGTGTCCGTTGGTCCCTCGGGCGCGCGTCTTTCCGCTTGCCGCGCCCGTCAGGGCGCAGCCCCTCGCGCCACGCTCGACGCCACCCAAGTCGCATGTGTGTCCCGGGGCGTCCAGGAGCACGTAGCCGTTGCCGTTGACGACGATCCCGTATCCGGCATGCAGGACACCCAACATAGTGGAGATGCGGATCTTGGTAGGAGGGTCAGTCTGCTCTACGTTGTCGATCAGTGCGATGCCGTAGTGGCCATTCACGATCACACTTAGAGAATAACGCGAGCCTTCCCACTCATGATGGCACGTCGGGCACAGCCACTGGATTTGGTTCCCCGCAGGAGTGGCGTAGCACACGTCGATTCGACAGTCGCAGCGTGGGCAGCTCATGCGTCGGGCCCCTCGACGTCAGTGCGCGTGGTGCCGACTAAACGAGTCAGTCGGTAGCGCTTTTCGCCGACACAGGTAACGAAGTCCTCGCCGACCTCTAGCGGATGGTACCCCGCGAGTCGGAGCATCAGGTCTGGGACCGACACCTCTTGGCCTGCGAGCAGAGACAACGTCGCAATGGCGGTGATCGCATCGTCAAACCGTCGCTGGCACAGTGCCTCGACGATCTCCTCACTGTAGCCACGGATCATGTTGTCGATGTTGGTCAGAGCGGACATTCTGTCTCCCTATCGGTCAAGGTGGGGGCACGCGGAAGCACGCTGCCGGCAGCCGTAGCGTGCGCGCCTCTACCACACGTCCTGCGAGAGCTGGTGGTCATCGGTGCCGTTGTCCCCGATCAACCCGAGGTATGCTGGGTTGTCTCGGCGTGACAGCTCCGTCGCCCAGAGCGTGCCGTCCGCCGTGACGGGGGGCGCCCCGGGCCCTTCCGTCCGCCAGCACAGCACGTCGCGCATCGCGAACGTACGTAATGCCTGCCGATCCTGAGCGAAGGCGTCGAGCAGCCACTGCTTCTCTGAGTGAGCGGGAGACTCCCCGAAGAACAGATGAAGAGGCGTGCACTCACGCCACGCGACCTCGCCGCGGTGGTTGCGGTAGAGCAGCCACACGGTGTTGTCAGACCACGCGTCGTGGCAAGTCAGACACGACCAGTCCTGAATCCCCGCCACGTCGCTGGGTCTCTCGTAGATTTTGTCCACGGGCGCGCCACAGTAGGGACAACGGGTGTAGCTCATCGACTCGTGTCCTTGTTCTCGTAGAGTGTCCCGAAGAGCAACGCCTTGAGGTGCGCTCACTCTTCGGGGACACGCACTTCGGCCAGCTGACGAACAGCCGCACCGCGCTCTACCACGTAGTCCGGATCGAACGTGTACGTGTCAGGATTCTCGGGGTCGAGCATCGCCAGGGCCAAGTCGGCGTACCCCTTCGCGCAGGCGAGGAGATCCCGGACGGTGCCGAGGCCACGCACGCGTCCCATGCGGAACCGGAATGCGCCCCCACAGTCCTGGATACCCCAGCGTGCGCGCACCTCACGTACGCGACCGTGATCAAGGCCACGGTAGAATCGGCCAGTGGGGCTGAGGGAGAACTCGACGTCAGCCAACGCCCACGCGACGAACCGCCCCTGAGCACGGCGAAAGCTCACGTGCTCAGTACCATGTTCCAGGTCGGGCTCCCAGCGTTCGATGAGGCCCTGATCCCGCTGAACGCAGATGTCGCGCAGGGTGCGCAGGTACCGTGCTTCGATGTCGGCGATGTCGGGCGGGGGATCGGTTGGCGTCATGGTATGGGCTCCAGGCGGATATAGCGCGACCCTACTACAAACGTAGGTCAGCGTCAAGCTGCCATCACCCCACCACCCCGTACTCGACAGTGGCGATGACGGTGTCGCCCTCGACGCGGTAGGTCACGCGTGTGATGTCGCTGGGAAGGTGTTCGTCCTCGTCACGCTGAGCGTCATCGAAGAGGGCAGCAGCTCGGAGGGCCGCCTCCTCGACACGTTTCACGACAGCGAGCGCCGCGAAGAACTCGGCGCGCGCTGCAGCGTCCAGATCGATCTCGACGACGGACTGCTGTGAGACGCGGTCGGACTCTGTGGATCGGAGGCGGGTTTTCACTGTGTGACCTCCCGCTGGACCAATGCAAGTCGCCAGCGCGTCCAGGCGACGGCGTACGTATCGCGCCCCGCGCCGACGACAACCAGGACACCAGCAGCGAACGGTTCCCAGTCCACGCCCTCTGGCGCAGGGGGTTCACCTGTAGCCTCCACAGGCAGGGGTCCGACGTAGTTGCCGGGCCGGTCCTTGGGGGCTTCGGCGCGTTTTCCCCTGGTCGTGGTTGTCGTCCACTGCGTTACATAGGCCATTTCCCCGACCTCCTCGTACGTGACCTCTCGCACGGACTCTAGCACGACTTCTGGGCCTAGTGTACGATAAAGTCCCTTATCGTACAGTTGGATGCTAGGGGTTACACGGACTTACAGTGTGGGCCCGGCAGGTCCAACGGCAGGCCCCCCGTCTCGACGAAGTGGTGCAGCAACGGCAAGAGCGCCTGGACCATCTCCACGGTGAGGTGCATCCGGGTGTTGATGGACAACTGACCGTCCACCAGCGCCTTGAGGTCGACGGGCACGAAGCCCACGTCGGGGACACACACCTTCGGGTCGGGGTCGCGAACCCCGAGCCAGATGGCTGCCCGATCCCCGCAACTCGACTCCTGGATCACGCAGACCGCCCCAAAGTGGTCCACGAACTCACCGATGGTGAAGCCGCGCTCCGTGCTGCGCATGCTGATGGGATTCATTCAGATCTCCTCACGTTGGATCGTGGGTGTAGGTCAGCCCTGCGCAGTCGCGTCGTATTCCAGGTGGTGCCACGCGTCGCGGTCGATCACCACACCCTTCGCACACGCCGTCATCGTGTCGTAGCTGTAGACCCTGGGTCCGACCTGCGTGCCGCGAAGACGACAACTGATCTCCCAGCGGTACGTGTCGGCGACTGGGCAACTACGCCAGTAGCCCTTGGCGATTACGAACGCGTCCGGGTTGACGACCACGTGCATGTCGTGTTGTTCGCGGAAGGCGCGTTCAATCGCGTGAGCCAAGCGTCGTCGTAGACTACTCATCGCCGTGTCAGATCCGTCCACCAGTGCACCAGATGCACCGCTCAACCGACCCCACTGTGGGCGCTGCATCGTCCCAGGAGAAGTACGAGTGTCCGCACGCGAAGTGGACCTTCCACTGGGCGCCGTCTGCGCCACTATCGAGCGGAGCTAGCTCTACGCTGACAATTCGCCGCGGTACCGTGCGGCACCTGTGGCGCTTGTGCTGTGATCCGCGGCGGCTCACGGTTGCTTGCGCGTCCTTTGGAGACCCCAACCAGACGGGTTGGTCTCAGTCGGCACATGCGCCCAGTGTCCCCGGGCCAATGCGCCGATCCCAGCAGGCGTCAATGCGAAGTCCGTCAGCTCTGCGGGGGTTGCCCAATACAGCGCGCTGTGCACCTTCAGTGACGGCAGTCCGACGGTGTATACACGATAGGTCCGTGCGGTGAAAGCGGGGACGTCTGGCGTGGCCTCGAAACGCTGCGTATAGCACAAGTCTCCGACAGCGATATCCAGATCCAGCTCCTCGCGCCACTCACGCTGCAAGGCCGCTTCGTCGCTCTCGCCGGGCTCAACCTTGCCGCCTGGGAACTCCCACAGGCCGCCGCAGCGATCCTCTGCGCGCCTATGGCCCAGGAGGACCCTGTCTGTGCGCCAGAGTGCGCCGATCACCACGACGAGTGTCATGAGCAACCCTCCACCGTGTAGGTCCCATCAGGTCCTAACGCGCCCGATGTACTGGTCGTCGGCGTACTCTCCGTTCTCGTGGTCGTCGTACCAGGGGCATCCATGCGGGTTGTTGCCGTACCCGAGCAAGAGTAGCACCCACCCTCTCCGCGTCTGTACGATGAACACAGGCTGATCGTAGTACGCAGCGAACTCCAACGCCCTCATGCTGAGGTCGACCCAGTTGGCGTCAGCGGAGCGCTCTCCCAAGCTCGACGACAGATCCCCAATGAAGCTCGGATGGAGCACCGCGAGAAGACCCGTCCGGTCTGACGGGAACGGCTCTTGCGGGTACTGGTGTTCGGCGCGGGGCTGCTTGTTGGTGTACCGTAGGTCCCGCGCGGCTGGTTGAAGCGATACCGGCAGGGACGTCGTGCTCGTGGGCAGCTTCATTACACCATCCCCTTGGCGCGCCGCATGAGCTGCTCGTCTTCAGTACGCGTTGGGTCGGTGCTGGCGCTCATACAGGCTTCCCCAACGTCGCCGGTACACGCCACAGCGTTGTGGATACCCGCGTCGGATGCCACCCCACGGCTTCCGCGACGTCGAGAGCGACCCTCCACAGCAACGACGCGTCGACCTGATCGTCTACCCCTGGCGTGATGTAGACGGTGAGGCACCACCCGACTTGCAGCCCAGCAGATCCCTGCTCGACGTCACGATCCAAGTGCACGTCGTGCACATAAGGGAAGGTCTGCTGCAGGGTGTGCAGGAGGGCTGTCCGACGTCCTTCTCGATCAGCTGCGTGCCACTGAAGTAGGGCAGCAACACGCTTCCCCGCTTCATCCACAAAGCCGGCCATCTTCACATCCTCCAGTGTCGTCACCACCGCTTCAGACGCAACGGGTTCTGCGAGATTCGTGATCACCGCCCTGCGCAGGGAATGAAGCTCTCCTCCATTGAAGATCGCACAGCAGAACTCGCAGAGGCGAATCGAACGGCCACCCTCATCTTCAGCCTCGGTCAGGACGAAGATAGCCTCGTCCGAGCACCTGACCCGACTCGCCTGCCGATCTAGCGCAGGGAACGCCCAACCAGAATAACGCGCTGGCTTCTCGGCTTCGCACTGCATCAGTCTGTCCTCACGCGTTGTCGACGCCGCTGTTCGTGTCCGACGGCTTCCAGTCGATGATCACTCGGCTCGGGTGAAGGTCCTAGTGCCTCAGCTGCGTCTGCGGCCCTCGTCAGCAGGCACGGGATGTCGAAACTGCTGACAGACGCTGATTCGGGCAACATGACGCAGAGCGTCCGCCGTGCTTTCAGGGCCCACCTGTATCGCCCTGAGCGCCCATGCAGCTGATGCGTGTGGGCCAGCAGGACGCTGTGAACCGGAAAGTCGCGGCGGAGGTTGTCGCGTAGTGCTGCCAGTCGCTTGGTCTGATCGGTGGCGTGTTGCTGTGCCAGTGCTGCGTAGTCACGGTCGGGTGCATCGGGCTGGTTGTGGTTCATCGCGCGATCCGCTGGTAGGTGTGGGCGTTGCACGCACAGCGGTAGGCTGCACACAGCCGATTTCCGCAGTAGTCGCACAGCTTCCGCTTGGTTCGTACGCTGCAATGATCACACGGGCCAGACTTGGGGCCTGTCGGGGCGTGCTTGATCAGCGGTGACTCGTTCATGCCACCCTCCGCAGCGGAAGTCGACGCCACCACGTCACACCGACCTGAGGCACAGACGTGTAGCCCCAATAGGCCCCGGCGCAGTGCTCGTCTGGCACCGCAGGCACATGACCGTCGATTTGGTCGCTGCGAAGCCCCGGTCGACGGCCAGGGCTCAAGCCGTCCTCGTCGACCAGCTTCGCGTCTCTGCCGTGGACCGCACACGCGCAGTCCACGCACAGCAGATCGATCTCGACGTTATTGTAACCACGCCACAGCTTCACGCCGTGCGCGTTGCACTTGCCACAGCGGTAGTGGTCCGCATTCTTGTGGCTGGGCGAACCGATCATGGTGTTCCCTCGCTGAGATCACGCGCCGGTGCCTTCTGGCGCGACCCGATGCCAATGTCCCCGTCCCCATGGTTCCACGCCAACGTGGCTCGCAACCACGCGATGCGCTCCCGGACCCAGCGATCTAGATCCTGGCCGCTGTGCGGCAGGTACTGAAACTCGATCGTCGTCCGCTCCATCGCGTGTCGCTGCCCCGTGGTGAGCCACACACGGATGCCGAGGTGAGGCAGCGTCGCTTGCTTGCCCACCTCGTGCTCGGCCCGGTAGTTGATGATGAAGCCGCTCATGAAGCTCTCGCAGGAGAATCCCGCGCGAGTGAAGCGCCGCGTAACGTTGGTCGCGAGCAGCCTGCCGAGTCGGACGTGCTCACGGCGCGCGTGGTCGAGCGCCTGCTTGCGCTTTCGGTACGCCTCTTCGGCTTCGCGGGCCACGGGGACAGGCAGCGCGGCCAGCGCGGCGATGATCTCGGCTGTGGTCATGGCAGCGGTCTCCTCTGCATTGGGCACGTGGTCTTGTCGCACAGCCCGCCGCACCCGCAAACAGCGCACGTGGCGTCGCCGTAGCGGCACTTGTCCAGCCTGCGTCCGTGCGTCTCGCAGTGGGTCTCTTCGCGGTAGCGACGCCGGCGCTCGCTGCGCTTGCGGTCCATCTGCTTGCCCACATAGGGCATCAGACCATCCCCCGCTCGGCTTCCGCGAGGATCGCCGAACAGAGCACCGTCGCGGCCGTCAACTCCTCGTTCGCACCGCCCGCCTCGATGTGACCCTGGATGCGGCGCACCTTCTCGGCAAGGTTCCGGGCGAACCGCCGGGCGTCTTCTCGTTCCGCGCGTGCCTTGACGACTCCCCTCGCGGCGTCCGTCAGCCGGTCCAGCACGATGCCGAACGCTTCTCCGTGTCCCGCCTCGCGCGCGTCCCGCTCCTTCGTTGCGGCGAGGGCGATCTGACAGCACGTACACGTCAGCGGGTCGTGGGCTGGGCTCGACGCCGGCGGCATTTCGGCCACCATGATCTGGCACGTCGCCGGCTCGTGCAGATTGATACCGCTCGCGCTGTCGTGGCGGACTCGAACGTCAGACACTCTGCAGCGGTCGCATGTGTAGGGCTTATCACTCACTGGTCGCCTCCTCCTCGCGCAGCGCGCGAACTCGACTCGCTGGGAACTGGCGCAGGAGTCGCGAGACGTACTCCCACCGCCGCCGGAACGAGAGCATCGCGCGCTCGGCCTCATGCGCACGCTTGAGCAAGCTGGCACGCTCGTCTGCCCACTTCCTGCGCTCTACCGTCAGCGTCGCCGCACGCTCGCCCAGCCTGGCCTTGCAGCGGTCGAGGTCGCGCCGGAGTTGCGCTTTCTCGGCACGGGCCAGCGCGAGGTCATCCTCGATGCGCTGGAGGTCGTAGCGGTCGATCTGGACGAGCCGCGTGCGTGCAGCCTCGGCGTCGAACTGAGCGCGAAAGTGCGCCTTGTCGCGGCCCTCCTTTGCTATGCCCATCACAGCTCCTCACATTCGGCATCCGGCGGCAGGAGTTGGCGCACCGCGTTGATCGCATCTTCGGGCGTCCACTCAGACTCGCCGTGCAGCAGTTCCGCAATCTCGGTCAGCGCTGCCAACCGGGCACACAGCCAGTCAATGCAGACGTCTGGATCCTCGAAGTCGCAGCCGAACTTCCGAAGCACGCGGTCGTACTCGGCAACGGTTTCCCACTCGTCAGTCCTGGCCTGCTTGATTCGCCGGATCTCCTGCGCGTCCGACCTCATCGGCTCGCCCGACTCGGCCAACTCTCGGTCGCCGAGGGCGGCATCGATCCCAGCCGAGTAGCGCAGGTGTCGGCGCTCTGCCCACTCCAGCGCGTCGAGCAGTTCCAGCATGTCACCTCCACCGAAGATGGTCGGCCCGTCTTTGCCGATCGGCATCCCCAGCAGACCACGCAGTCGCTTTCGGCCGATGGGCGACGTCCAGCGCCCTGCGTCTTGGCCCGCTTCGGTTGGGTGGCGGCACTCGGACCCTTTCGGGCCGCCGTGCCCTCTTGGCATGCCGTCCTTGCGCGGTCGGAACAGACCACCGCAGGCTCGGCACTCGACGCGCTCCGATCCGGTGTCGCTGATCCGGGGACAGGTTTCGGTGTGCCGCTCGCGAAGCGCGGCCTCACTTCGCGGCTTCTGGCTGTTAATCACGGTCGCCTCCTTCGGGGCTGTTAACCGTTTCGATCTTGGTTGCCCCGGACTCGGCTGCTCGGACGATGGCGTGGAAGTCCACAAGATCGTCCGTCATGCCGGCGGCGAGATCACGGATCTGCTTCGCCTGCACGTCCGAGCCGAAGTGCTTGCGTAGCCGAACCTCCAGGATTCGTTGCTGATCTTGCCGTCCGAGTCGGTAGGCCAGACGCGCGGCCCGGTAGATGTCGGTGTCCATGCTGTTAACCTTGTCGGTTATTAAACGCTCAGTCATTCAGGAATGCCTCGGGTACGTCGGGCTGATCGTAGTTCATCGTGCGTGTCCTATCTGAGCGGTGGGGCCTTCAGACCTTGGCTATCCGGTTGACTCAGAATTGGCCGGCGCTCCAGGATCCCGGGATCTAGGCACATAGGTTACTGTGGCAAGCCGCGCCAGATCATGACCGCCGTGAGAAGCGCGATCACAATGGTTGCGCAGCCTGTGACCCACGCCGCCATACGCACACTCCGCTCGTTCTTCTCCGCACTACGGAGGTAGTCACGCATGACATTCTCGATGAGGTCTGCTTCGGCTTGGCGTTTGGTTTCATTCAAGGCAGCAAGCTCACTCTGAAAGTCCTGAGCGCGGCGATTTTCTTCCTTGCTCAAGAAGTGCGCAATTCGGTTGCGCGCCTGCACGAGCCGCTCACGGACCTCTGCCGCCGTTGCTGGTGGCTCGTACACAGAATCGAAGTCGAACACGTCCACAGCACACCCCCTGTGCGCACTCCCGAGCTTGTCCCCAGGCGCGTGCCGCTGCGTGATCCAGGACCCCACGACGACTTGGGGCTTGTACGCCTCGACGGCCTCCAGCGCCTCGTAGCGCTCGATGTCGGCACCGTATTCGACGCGCGGCTGCCCTGTGAGCCTGTAGAAGCCCGCGACCTCTGGATTGTCCTGGATTCGCGAGTCCGTTCGAGGAATGCACAGAGCACGCCCCAACGCACCGTTGCCAGAACCGATCTCGATTGCGGCCCGGTCGCCGATGATGTGACGAATGTACTCGACCAGCTCGACAGTCGGGAGGCCGTAGACGCCGTGGATGTGGCACCAGTAACGCAGAACCTTCTGGGGGGTGTCCCTGAGATCCGCTGCGGGGAGAACGCGGATCCGACCATCCGGATCACGGAGCTGCATGTCGAGGCGGGTAGCTGCGGCAACCAGCGCAGGCGTGACTTCGATGTGCTCCACAACAGGCCTCACGATGAATGTCCCCCCGACGTACGTTCAGACTCAGCACGCCAACTCATTGACTTCAGCCAGAGATCCGCTGCACAGACGTAGCGTCGAACTCGCTGATTGATCTCCGCTAGCTCACGACCCCACCCTGCAGTAGGGCGTCGCGGGAAGGACGCGTCGGCGAGCACACACGTCACGACGACCATCGGGATACGTCGACCGTCGTTTTTGAAAGTCGCATGGTCCAACTCGACTACGAGATCCACGACGTGCTCGCCGAAGTCGGTTCGGTCACGCTGGAGCGCCGCGCGCAGCTGATCTACGAGATGATCCGGATCCTCGTAGAACGGGGGCGCCCAGCGCGCCTGGAACTGGTCTGGGCTCTGCAGTGCCGGCTGGCCATTTGCGGACACGACCACGTACGCGCCGGCGCGCCCGAAGAGTGGATACCCGGGCGCGTCCTGGTCAAGCGGCAATCGACGGATCTCCAATGTGGGGGGCGTGTCCTCGTCGTTCGGATCACCACACCGTCGACAGTCGTACTTCTCCCCCAACCAGCGCGCGATCACGCGTGTGGTCTCCTCCGACCCGTCCCAGAGCAGTGCGTCCACTTGCGGCGGGCGGTAGTGGTATGTGCGTGGGATCATCGAACAGACGCCCCGCGCGCTGGGCGCCAGTCCACAGGCACGACCGACACACCGTGTTCGCGGAGCCACTCACCGAGCGTCACGTCACCCGAGTGCTCGCGCCGCCAACCGAAATTGGGGCGATCACCCACCATCCCCACTTCCATTGCGATCTGTTGTCGAGCCACCTGGACCGTCTCAGCGTCGTAACTTCCGACGTAGTCACCAGCGGTTCGGAGCTGACCTGCGAAACACGCGTTGAGGACGTGGTCCAGGCCATCTCGCCCGGATGCCTCGGATGCCTCCACGAGTTGCTGGAACGTCTCGACGTCATCGACATTCCCGAACCACGCGTTGGCGTCGTAGGTGAACGCAGGCCACGGTGCGTCAGATATGGGCATCAGTGCAACTCCACTGGACCCTCAAGGATCACACACTTCACGAGCGCCCCTGCGTCGCCACCCCACGGATGAACAGCAACTAGACCCGCTGTGTCGCGACAGAACTGATCCCAACGTCGTGCGCAGGCACTCAGGCGCCGATGACGACCATCGACGTCGAACGTGACGTGGCCCCGGCTCACACTGACGACACGATACCGACACGTGCCCAGCTTGAAGCTGTCGCCGGGCTCCAACTTCGAGAAATCGAGACGGTCGAAGACCACGTGAGACGCCTACTCGCTGTCGTTGCAAGCGGACCCTACTGCAAACGTAGGTCGGCGTCAACCCCGACGTATCAGTCCATGTACCCCAACTCCTCCAGCATCAACCCGATCGCCGCCTCGCGGTTTGCCGTCAGGTCCACCCCTGGCTGAAAGGTCCGCATCGGAAGGACCCCACCCCACTTGATTGCGGCGATCACCCCGCCGACTCGGTAGTCGTTGACGTGGCGCGCGAAGTAGCGCTCACGACGCTCCTGCACCCAGTCCTGCGCCTCGTCCCAGTCGATGTGCGTCGGGTCACCTGCGCAGAGGACGTCCCACAGGTAGTAGGCGTGGTCCTCTGTGAAGCGCGTCGGCGGGGTCCCGCCCGTGCCGTGTCGGGCCCACAGGTCCGGGTAGCCCTTCCGTACAGCTTCGGCGAGGTCGCGTGGAAACCAGGGCCACATTTTCCGAGGTGACGACACGATTTCCCCCTTCCGCAGCCCCACGTTAGCCCTGTATAGTGGTCAGCGCAATGAGAGGACCACCGACGCGCTGATCGCGCTTGCCACAACAACTACGTTTGTAGTAAGGTCCACCCTGGTTTCGCAATCGGGGGCATCTCGTGGACCAGCTATCGTCGCTCCGGCTCGTCAACTGGCGGGCGTTCCACGACATCACGATCGACTTCGACCAGACCACCGTGATCTACGGTGACAACGGGTCCGGTCGGACTGCGATCGTCGAGGCGCTGACCCTCCTGTCGCAGATTGGACGCCAGCGCTACCCGGCTTTGCTGCGCAACGATGGCGCGGACTCACGTCTGCGTGCTGGCGCAGCCACAGCAGGACAGCCGACTCAGGTGAGTGTGGTCTTCAAGTCGCGTGAGTCTGCCCCTGTAGCCACCTACGGGTTCGACATCAACCCGGCAGGTTACGTCGACACTGAGTGGGTCCGAGTCACGGGTGTGGTGCACTTCTTCCAACACCTGAGCTTCCCCTACGGACACCCCCAGGCGATCCGCGCAGCAGCTCACTGGAATCGTCACCGATGTGCGTCCAGCCCAGCCTTGGTCGTCGGCGAGATCGACGACCTCCCTGGCGATCATGGCCCCCTCGGCACAGCGCTTGGTCACCGTGTCCGCGACGCGCTGCGCAGCATCCACGTCTCGACTCCTGACTCCCGGCCACGCTACGCAGTCCCGACTTGGCTGGAAGACGTCGACGAGGACAATGCCCAACGCGCACTGGAGATCATGGCCCTGGGCCTGAGCGGCGACGGATGCGTCGGGACGCCACACGGCCTGCATCATCTCCCCGACGGCCCCCGCGGCGCAATCGTCCTGCACAACGACGGGGCACCTGTGCCGATGTCCCGGGGTGACTGGGCATGGCTCAGCATCGCAAGCAAGCTCCTCCAACCGGCACACCACACCATCACCGTGATCGACGATGTCGACGACCACCTGAGTGAGCACCATCTCCCACGGCTGGCGGAATTGATCGAGTCGGCGCCCGAGTCCGCGCAGCGCATCGTGACGACACGGCGACGGGACCTACTCGACTGCCTGACAGCGCCTGTGGCGAGCGTGCGTGTGCTCCAGCGGCACGGGCCGTTGGTGGGCTGCCACCGACTCGACCCGTTCCACCTCGCGGCCTTCGTCGACGGCTTCGGGAGCCTCGGGTCGGTCATGCGGTCCGGCTACCTGGGTCGGGTTCTCGCCGACGATGACGAGCCGCAGCCGACGTTGCCGTTGTAGGCCGCCCTCAACGCGGCAAGTGCCCCCGCATGACCTCTGCCGTGGCTTCAGCGTCGGCCTTGGCATCGCGTGACCCGTCGCCTGCGTAGTAGGTCTTCGCCTCGTTCAACGCGTTGCCGTCGTACCAGCAGGCACACCACTCGCCGTCCAACTTCTTGACCACGACGCGCGACAGGCGTGCACCTGAGGGGCGCGCTGCGCGCTTCCTGGGTGCCGCCCCATTGGCCCGCGCGTGTGCAGGCAGCTTCGCTCCTGTCAGATCCGCGTCGTTGAGGTTCGCACCATCGAGGTTCACCCCCCGCAAATCGGCGTAGCGCAGGACCGTCCGTCGAAAGAGCACGTTGCGCATGTCGGCGTTGCGCAAGTCCGCGTTCGCGAGCATCGCGTCCGTCAGCCTCGCACCTGAGAGATCCGTCTCGCGCAGGTTCGCGTCCGTCAACCGCGCGCGAGCGAAGTTGACCCCCGCCAGATCGGCGCCCTCAAAGTTTGCGCCTGCGAGCTGCTTCCCGCTGAAGTCCTGCCCGCGCAAGTCCTGATCGACGAAGTAGGGTGCGTTGGGGCGTGGCGTAGACACGCCATATGCTCCCGTGAAGTCGGCGCCGTCGACCTTGGCACCTTCGAGCTTGGCGCCGCTCAAGTTGGCGCCACGCAGCACAGCGTTGCGAAGATCCGTCCGACGCAGATCTGCGCTCATGAGCAACGCGCCAGGCAGATCTGCGTGCCGCAGATCCGCCCCACGCAGGTCCGCGCCGTCCAGGTTGACGTTGTGCCCAAGTACCCACTGGAGATCTGCCCGTTGCAGATCGGCCCCGGAGAGATCGGCCCCGCCGATGACGGCGCCGTGGAGATCCTGTCCGTAGAGATCGGCCCCCGGCAGGTAGGCGTCGCCCAGGTTAGCCTGCCGCCCAGTTGCTCCACCCGACCGACGCCACTTCTTCTGCTCGTCGAGGATGTAGCGCAGCTCGCTGCGCGGAATCGTGCGGCCATTCACGCGTGCGGCAGGGCGTGTTGGCTTCTTCGTCTCGGGCGAGACCTTGACCCTGCGCCGAGTCGTGTTCGTCAGGTTGGCACCCGTCAGGTTGGCGCCACGCCAATCGACCTGCTGTAGAGTCGCACCCGTCAGATCAGCGCCCTCCAAGTCCGCACGTGCCATCCTCGCGTTGCTGATCTGCGCGTCGCGCAGGATCGCACCCGTCAGATCGGCGCCCTCCAAGTTCACCGTGTGGAGCCGCGCGCCGTCGAGGTTCGCCGCGGTGAAGCGCGCACCCGACAGATCAGCGTGGTTCAACGCGGCCTGACGCAGGTCGGCGTTGTCGAAGCTCGCTCGAACTGCATCGACGAGTGTCAGATCCGCTCGAATCAGCCGCGCGCCTCGCAGGTCAGCCCCGGTCAGGATGGCGCCGTACAAGTTGCGCCCAGAGAGCACGACGTCCCGCAGATCGGCGTTGCTGAGGTTCGCCTGTGCCCCTTGCGCCTCCTCGGAGTCGACCCACAGCTCGTGTGCGTCGATGATGCGAGCAAGATCCGTCGCGGTGATTCGGCGCTTGGCCATCGGACAACCCCATAAAACGAAACGAGATCCGTTATAGCAGCCCCTCGGCCGGGTTGTCACGGAAGAGATTGGCCTCGCGGATGTACCGCTCGACCATCGCAGTGCTCTTGTGGCGTGTCTGGCGCTTGATCACGTGCGCGGGGCGCCCTGCCCGTGCAGCGGCAGTGGCGAACCCCGCACGCAAGGAGTGGCCTGAGTAGGCATCGGGGTTCGGGACGCCTGCGACCGCGGCTGCACGCTTCGCGAGTCGGTTGACGGCCTGCGTGCTCATTCGCTGCTCGGTGAGCACGTCGCCGTGCGGCCCGTAGATCACCAACCACAGCGGATCGCGTGGCTCCCCATCACCGATCGCGTCCAGCCACGCTCGCAGGTTCCGTACGGGGCAGGTCACGCGGCGTGTCCCGTACGGCACCGCGAGACGCGCCCCATAGCCCTCCTGATCCGTCTTCGAGCGTCGGATCGTGACCACGACGCCTCCGGTGTCGAACGTGACGTCGGCTCGGTTGAGGGCCACCAGCTCCGACCGTCGCAGAGCGGCCGCGAAGCCGATGGTGAGCACGGCCCGGTCGCGAATGCCCCGGAGAGTGTCTGGGAGGCCCTCACACGCCTTTCGGAGCAGGTCGGGGACGTGAGGGGCAGCTTGGCGTTGTGGAGCCCCTGAGACCTGCCGTCGGAACGCCTGGAGGCGATACTTGACCTCGGGGTGCGCCTTGGGCGACGGGTGACCTGCCGCGACGTGGGCGTGGTTGATGGCGACGACCGCCGTGTCCAGCGTCGTTCGGCTCTTCCCCTCGGCGACCAGGGTGCCCAGGTAAGCCACGATGTGCGCTGGGACTGCTGGGATGGGGCGCACCTGACGTGAGTGGCACCACAGCTCGTAGCGGCGAAGCGCGCCTTGGTACGCACGGCGTGTGTTGTCGGACCAGATGGCCTGCCCAAGATCGGCGGCCTGCTCCATGTCCGCGATGAGCAGGGGGCTGTCCTCGACGCGCCCGACTTCGTCGAGAGCGTCGAGGGTATCCACGTCGATGATCATGAGGTCGGTGGACAGAGGTGCGGCCTCCACGCTGTACATGAAGAGGCTACCACACGGGCTGGCGTCGCAGGTTGAAAGAGAGGCTTGACCCCAACCTACGTTCGTAGTAGGGTCCGCCCTGCGCCTGAGCCGCTGCGAGGACGACAGGGCCAACATGGACAAGAGCCCACCGCTCCTGGGCCAGCTACTCACAGGTCACCTGGATCTCCGCGACCTGCTCATCGCAGGTGCCGTCGAGGTGTGGGGTCTCCGCGAAGACGGCTGCGCGTCCATACACCCGTCGCCAGATTTCCGAGGGCGTGTCCGTGAAGCTCGACACAAGTTGAAGGAGATCACAGCGACGATCGCTGAAGTCGAGGCGTGGCCTGCAACTGAGGCGCAACTGCACCACAAAGCGCACTGCAATGCCGTCACAGAGGACCTGGACGACGCCAAGCGCTACCGCGCTGACTTGCGCCGACTCCGAGCAGAGCTGCGGGACTTCGTCGCAGCACTTCAACCGGAGCGCGTCGAAGGGCACGCGCAGGTATTGGCAGCGGCCGACAAGGCGCGGCCGACAAGGCGCGGCCGCTCCTACACGCACTTCGACAGTACGTCGACTGGAACCGCGACGTATCCACCGCAGCCAACTTCCTCTGCCTGGGCTACACCTCCGAGGCGTTTCGCATGATGCGACTCTGTGCGCTCATGGCCGACAAGGCGCGCTGGGGGCGCGAGCTTGAGGCCGCCCAAGAAGAAGCTGCGGAGTACGCCGCGTTCGCCGAGGCGTTCCTCGCCGCTCTGCCAGAACCCACCCCAGAACCGGAGCCTGCGTGACCGACGAGCAGACAAGCGAGGCGATCACCGCCCTCAAGACCATCATCTGCGCGGAGGTCAATCGCGAGGCCCCGCGCTTCCCACTCCTCAACGCCTACACCGGGGCGCTCCGGGCTACGCTGGCACACACAGGCGACATGCCGCTGGACGCGGTCAACGACTTCGCGTTGGGCGACGACGACGGACTGGGCCGCTACATCGTACTCCAGGTGGGAGAACGACCACCAAAAGATCACGCCGTACACGGCGGGACTCTACCGGGCGCTCCGCGCATCAATCCAGCGCGACCCGTCCGTAGGTGCACGTGCGCGCGCCATCTCGATCGACGCAGGCCCTGTCGCTGCGCTCTACTGCCTGCTCCACCCGGGCTACGAGGCGGCTACGCGCGAGCCCTGACCCGCGCTCGCGCTGCACGCCCTGCAGCCTTCGCACGCTCGCGCTCACCCTGGTTGGGTCGCGACCCTGCCGCCCCGAACTTGGGATCGGGGCGCCACACCAGTACGGCGTCGCCGACGATCGGCGCACCCAGCAGGATCATCGCCGTCAGGTTCCAGGCAGCGTCCTTGAGACGCCCGTCGTCGTCGACTGCCAACTCCCACTTCGACGGGTCGAGCATCAGCACTCGACGAATGTCCTGGCGCATCCTCGCCAAGTTCTCGGGCAGGGGGACAGGCACGACCTGCTGCGGGCGAACCACGTCGATCGTCTGCGCCCTGGTGGCCTTGTAGTAGAAGTCGAGCGGGAAGTGATCCAGCAGTGGGAGCCCCGGCTGGTAGACGGCGTCTGCGAGAGGGACGGAGTCCTCGACACGCTCGCGGAGCAGGAACGCCACCACGCGATCGGGTAGGCCTTGCGGACCCTCGGAGAGGTTGGGACGCTGCCCTCGTGAGGGCGACGGCTCCTGCCCGGGAGGAGGTGGTGTCGCTGTGATGTAGTACGCGTTCGCTGGCCCGCCACTGTACTCCCCACCGCCGTGACGCTTCCAGGGCGACGTGTGCTGGCGACCCCCATCCTCGATCGCGGCTTCCTTCGCAGCGGTGAGGTTGCGGTAGGGGCCGCCGACGTACTTGAACGGTGAGGCTCGGTGGCCACCCTGAAGCCAATACGGACCCTGGGTCTGCCCGACTGGCCCTGCGTTGGCCCGCACACTGTGCTTTGCTGCCCCCACACCAAGGTGCTCCGCGTAGTCGATCACGGACTCCTCGAAGCCGCGCCCCCGTACGAAGAACCCATCCTCGAAAGCGCCTGCGACGTCGTCGTCCCACCAGTCGACGATGGTTTTCCCGGTGCGCTGATCTTCGATACTCACGTGTGCGCGGTCCCGCTCGAACCACTGCGTGACCCGCACTTCGCCTGCCCGCCAGCGGTCCTTCAGGCTCCTCTTCGCCATGTTCCGTCTCCTCCAGGCGCCAGGATGCAGGTTCAGACGCGGGTCGTCAACCGACGCAACGCCGGTTCAGATGTCCTGCCCAGGTCGAGCAAGGCGAAGACCACGACTGCGCGCTTCCACCTCGATTTGAGACCAGATGATGATCGACTGCGTCCCGTAGTGCTTCGCGACCGCCTCGACGGCCTTCATCGCCCGAGCGTAGAGCTTGTCCTCGTCCTTGGGACGGACCTTGGCGATGGATCCGAGGTAGACTTGCATGGCGGCGACTGCCGCCTCGATCTTCGCAGTGGGGCGACGCACGCCGGCATTCTCCCGTGGTGGACGCTGCTTGCCCATCTTGGCGCGACGCCGCACACGCGTGTTGTAGAGGTCGGTGACCAGTACCACCGCGTCGACGTCTTTGATCTGTCCGGGATCTGCGCCGACTTCCACAGCTATCGCTCGCACAGCATCTCCGATCCGCTGCGCAATGATCAGCATGGGCTCAAAAGGCATCGCCCTACGCTGCGCGAGGGTCTCCGGCCCTACGTGGTCAGCGCAGCCTTGCGGATCTGGGCGACCTCCGGTTAGGCCACGGTACGGGACCCACACGTCGTAGACATCTGGCCCCGGTTGACCCCCGAACAGGGTCCCGCGTCGTGTGCTGTCCACAGGGCGACACGGATCATCGTACGGCAGTGTGGTCCGTCGCCAGAGACGCCCGTCCGGCGTCTCCAGGAGATCGGCTGCTAAACTCCCGCGTAGCTCTTGGACGTAGGCTTCCAGGGAACGCGCCGCGGTGCGTCGGAAGTGGTCTCGGTCGCGCGCAACGGTGCTCAGCTCGAACGGGCTGTATGCAACCGTCGGTTCGTAGACGCGCAACGCGAGTCGGAGCAGCCGCTCCTGCAAGTCCTCGCCGTGCTCATGTACGTGCTCCGGCTCGTAGTCGACCTCCGACCCCGCAGTGGTGTCCCGCGCCTCCAGAGCTTCCGCAAGAAAACCTTCCAACCAATCCCCGATCTCAGCTGCACGTTCCCAGTGTGTCGTTGCGCGTTCGTGTAGTCCGTGCGTCTCGGCCGTCTCAGCTTCACGCTCGTGATGATCAAGCTGCGCCCAGGCCGCGCGAAGCCGCTCGCGATCGCGCACTGAGAGCGCCGCCCACAGCACCTGGACGTCAACATCATCCAGGTCGACACCTGACGCGTTCGCGCGGGACCTTCGAGCATGACCGAGCCGCACGCCAGCATTCTCCCGCGGCGACTCGCCTCTGGACTTGACCTCCAGGAGCATTCGATGAACAAGGCTGCCGCCGTTCGCAGTCCGCGTCCGCCCGTGAACCTCGACAACCCAGAAGTCCGGCCCCTGGCGCTTGCGCACGATGGTGATCGCAGTCAGCGCTGGGTTGTGCTGTCGAGCGGCTGAAAGTGCGGCGCGATCCACGTCGTCGGCACTCGGATCGCCTCCGTTTCGACGCGCGGCTCGGATCGGCGTGATGGTGACCACACCGTGGTCTGCCATCGCCGCGTTGACGTCGGGGAGGTCGTCGTAGTGGAGCGTCGATTGGAGCCCAACAGCCCGAATCACCTTGGCCCTGTCAGAGCCAGTAAGGTACACTCCAGTGACTGGTAGGTCATACTGGCGGACGGCATCGGCGACCGAGAGCGGTGCGAGCTTGTCCGTACGACGCGACCGCGCGCTCACGATGTAGCACTTGGCGTGTCGAGCGTCTGCGCGTAAGCGTTCGTGCATGTACGCGATCGGCTTGCCGCTCGGCGTGAACAGCGTGTCGTCGAAGTCGTAGGTGACGACAAGCGGACTGCGGTTCATCAATCACGCCGCCGAGCGCGTCCCGCGCTGAGACGTCGCTGCCCGAACCAGTGCGATGACAACTGCGGGCAGCGGGAACGCGTAGGCACCACCTGCCCACATCCCCAGCGACAGCGGGGACGCGCCACGGCTGGCCTCTAGGCCAACCGTCAGACCCACCGCGACCGTGCTGGCGAGCCCACCAATGAGCATGGTCGTGATCTGATTGCCGAAGGTCGCAGCGCCGAGCGAGCACGCCGGGGGCGCCTTTCGGAGCGGCTGACCACCAGACGCCATCAACTGGTGCGCGCGCGAGACGTGCTGGAGCGCACGCTCCGCGTACTCGGCCCCCCACATCCCCAAGTCACGCTGTGCGCGCTGGGTGAGCTGCGCAACGTCACGCAGGTAGGCTGGGTTCCAGTTGACGGGTGCACCCGCAGGCGTCGGCCCGACGCGATTCAGGAGCGACTGCAGGATGTTGGCGAGGTCACCTTGAATGCGCTCGCGCAGGATCGGATCGCCGGCCCGCATTGAACGCCCCCCACGCGTCAGCACGATCAGGGCGCTACCCGCCCCCGCGAGGGCTGTGGTGATCGGGTCACGGTGCGCGACGGGCATCATCGGCGAAGTGTTCATGGAAAGGGAGACTAACCGGATCTGTGCGGCTCTGCAACAGCCTCTCAGATTCGACGGTACGCCGAGATCCGACTGCGCGAAGGTAGCCCCCCCAGCGACAAGATCCCCACCGCCCGCTGCTTCACCAGCGACCGCGCACGAGCCCGCGCGATCATCTGCACCACCAACGCCCGCACCGCGATCACGAGCCCCAGTGCGGTCTGCGCCTGAGGCCCCGCTGACCGGAGCTGCAGGTCGTAGCTCGACGACGCGCCTGGCATCCGCAAGGTGACCCCCTGCGGCATCATCGACGTCACTGCCCCCGGACTACTGGCCCCAAACGGCGACAGTGGCGGCGGTGCAAACCCCAGTCCTCCCTGCACTCGAAGTCGGCGCCTGGGCGGCCGAAGGCCACCGAGGCCCGACGCCCCGGACAACCGGATGGCGCCGAGTGTGAGGCGCGCCCGCCAGATCAGGCCCACTGCCTTGCGCACGTCCGGATCATCCACCGACGACAGCGCGGACTCGATGTCGTCGAGGCCAGTCAAGATCCCGTCAACTCGGCCCGAGCCGTAGCCCTGGCCGACACGCAGATCCATTGCGAGGCGTTGGATCTGTGGGATCACAGCGTTGAGGCGCATGAAGATGTAGTCGAGATTGGCGGTCTGGCGCATGTGGGCCAGGATAGCTGGCCGACTGACGTGGCGCTAGATCGGACGAACAGCGCGACCGATCGCGAAGCCGAGTCCGATCCCGAGGAGACCGACGATCACGGACGTCGCGTCGACCGGGCTTCCGCCGCCGTCGAGCCCGTCGTCCGCACCGAAGCCCGAGAAGGGCGATGCTGGCGATCCGTACATCGCGGCGCGCTTCCGCGCGACGGCCTTGCGACTCGTGTCCAACCGCTGGCCGTACCGGACTCCAGTGTCCTCGTCGATCCGGTACCCCGGGACGTACTGACGTGCGCCACTCGCGATGGCCGCCCCAAGCCCGTCGAGCCCGTCAGCGACACCCTGGAAGTAGGCCGGGGAGGTGACCGCGCGCTTCCGTGCAACGGCCTTGGCGCTGTTGTCCCAGCGTCGCCCGTAGATCTGCCCCGTGTCCTTGTTGATGATGTAGTTGTGGTTCGCCGTGGTGCTCCCGTCACGGAAGACAACGGCCGCCCCGAGTCCATCATTGCGATCTTCGACGTAGAACACTGTGACCGTCCCTGAGAGAAAGTGCCGACTGTTGTGGACAGTATCAGGGGAGGGGGTCCCTCTGTCAAGGGGCCTAGATCAGATCGCTAGAACAACGAATTGAGCAGCCAATAGCCGAGCCCCCAGCACAGCGCCGCGATCGGGACCCCCCAGAAGCACCCGTAAGCCGCGCCCACGTCCTGATCGTCACCATCGCTCATGTTCAACGCCCCCGCCCGTCTTCCTGCCGCAGCGTCCGCAGGTGCTCGCGCACGAGCCCCGAGATCTGAAAGAACTCCGTCACGCCCTCGCTGTCACAAACCTCCATCTCGAAGTGGTCCCCGCCTGCCGTCGTGTAGCGGTAGAGGATTCCACCACGGATCAAGCTCCGCGTGAGCAGCAGCGTGGAGAAGTCTCCCCGTGCCATCGACGCGACGAGTCCGTCCAGCGCTGGATCCAACAACACGTTCGCGTGATCAGTTGGGGTCACGTGCACAAGCTCGTCGCCGCGCCAAGCCGCGAAGCAGATCGGGACGATGATGTCGGCCCGGTGGAAGTACACGCACAACTGCACGTCAGATGGGCTGAGGTCATCGTCGAACTGGTCGAGGATTTCGTAGATCGCCTCTCGACAGAGGCCAACGAGGGCGTCCGTGTGAGACTCGTTCGAGGCGGAGATTACGCGGCTCACGTTCGTCGACACCGCCATGTGCATTTCGAGTTGCGGCCCTCGGGGTGAGGACTATCGTACTACGAACCTACTTCCACCGTCCCCAAGATTCCGCCCGGGGATACCACTCGGAGATCGCATGCACAGTAGCTACTTCAACCAGAACCCGGTGAGCGATGTCACTGGGCGCCCGAGGTCCCTCCGCACCTACATCCTGGACGGCCTCCGCGCTGCCCTCAACAACCACGTCGGCCTGCACGATCCCACGCACGTCCTGCACGACTTCGAGAGCCGCCTGTCCGCGGTCCAGGGCTGGTCGTCCGAGGACGCGGAGCGCGTCCTGGACAAGCAGCGCGCCAAGCGGCACAACGAACGGATGTGGCGGGAGGAAGCCCATGAGTGGCTGACTCAGATGCGGCGCGACGTGCACGCCCTCCGGGACGCGTGTGTGGGCGAGCCCGATGCGCCGCGCGGCCTCTCGACGGTGCTGGACGCTGCGTTCAATGGGCTCGAATACGGCGCCCATTTCGCCTACCGCGCGGACCCTGTGACCGAGCCTCCTGGCCTCGACTACGACTACATCACGGCCGCCGGCTACCAGCAGCGCTGCATCACCTACCTGGAGGGCGAGGTCAAGCACAACCGCGTGCAGGTGCACGTGTTCAACGCACGCCACGCCGAGATGGTCCAGACCATCGAATTCCTCAAGGCCAACCTGCCAACCCCCACCGAGGACGAGGCGCGGATGGAGCAGGATCCGCAGAAGGCGCTGCGTGACCTCTTCCATGTGCCAGGGTGCGATGCGTCGCCGGGCGATTCGGCGGCCCTCGCCATGTTCACCCAGAGCATCGAAGGCATGAACTCGGAGATCCTCTTCGCCTTCGGGCCCCTCATGGCCTTCGTCGCGAGGGACACTGCGACCCACGACATCCTGCACGCGGCAGCGACTGGTGTCTGGCCCACCCTCGGGGACCGTATCCGCGCGACGGAGAACCCCGAGCTGCTGACGGCCTTCGAGCAGGTGGACCAGCTGATGCGCGAGGCCCAGGCGCGACGGGATCGCGGCGAGGTCGGCTGACGAGGCGGGCTAGGTGGCATCGGCCTTCGGTTCGGCGCCACCTAGCAGCCTGTACTCCACCGAACGCCCCTCGCGCTCCGCACGCAGGATCCCCACTGTCATCCCCGGCGACACCCCGCGATCCGCGTAGACCACAGTGGCCTCGGCCTTCGCCCCCCAGGCCAACCCTGCTTCGATGCCCAGCATGCGCTCTGTACGCACCTTGTCGTCCAGGACGAGCGGGTACAGCGCGTGGGACGCGAACGGTGCCTCACCACGAGCGAGGCAATCTCGCATCGCTTGCTTGAGGTACTCGAAGTTCGCTTCCCAGGCCTCTGGCGTGACGCCTGCGAACGGTGATTCGATCAGTACCAGTCTCATGTCGTACTGCTCCGTCAGACCTGGAGTCCCAGGGCTTGCGCGCGGGGTTGGAGGATGTCGTAGGAGACCCGCCGGGTCCACGCTGCGTCCATGAGCGCGTTGTGGGCGACGTGCTCGTCCAGCTTCGGGAACTGTCGAACCCCCAGCAGGTCGCTGAGCTGCTTGATGTCCTTTGTGTGCATCGGCATCCCCTCAGGCAGCTTGGCCATCGTCCCGAACAGCCAGCAGAGCATGACGTGGTCGTAGGCCGCGTAGTAGCCCCACAACTCGGTATGCACGCGCTCGGATGGTCCGATGAAGCGAAGCACCGCGTCGCGGATCTCCCGGCACGTCATCCACGTGGGGTCGTCAGGGTCGGGCAGCTTCTGGAGCACGTTCTGCCGCACCCAGCCGTTTGCCAGAGAGAAGTCGGCTTCGCGGTTGCAGCAGTGTAGGTCCGCTCGACCATTCGCGTTGACCATGTCGATCGAGATCAGTTCCAACCTTGGCTATCCGGTTGCCTCAGAATCGGCCCGGCCGGCCAGGATCCTGGGATCCAGACCGGCCCCAGCTTCTCCCACGCGACCCCCTACCCGATGGTCACCCGGAAGCTGGCGACACCGCCCTTCTCGGGGACTTCCACGTCGACTCGACGGGCTCGGAAGTTCCAGACCGTCTGTCGCCCATGCAGATACGCGATCTCGAACCGATCCGATACGGTGCCACTCTTGTCGTACAGCGCGACTTCCAGAGTTCCACGCTTCATCTCCACGCGGACCTTAGAGGGGTCAGGGCCGCGTACCACTTCAATGATCCCACCATCCTCGCGTAGTCGGTAACTCGTATTCATGTTGTCCTCGATGATGGTTTCCTGAGAGACGTTTAGCGTCTCGTCAGAATCAGTCTGCCGGGCAACCACAACCGCCACCTCGACGGGCCGCGAACGGCCAAGCTGAGGCGCACTGGACCCTTGTCAGAGCGGCCACGATCCACTATGGTCGTGACTGGCTTGGGCGCTCTGATTCGACCAGTGCGCACACCCGAAGCCGCTTGGGCTGCAATCCCGAGCGGCTTCAACTTTTCTACGGTAGTCGTTCGACGGATCGTAATCCAACCGTTTTCGACGCATTCGATAGGCACCTACAAACGTAGGTCCCTCAGTCCTCGACGAACCCGAACCTCATCAGGTCTTCGGGCAACACGCTGGTCCAGCCACCACCCGGGTTCTCCCTCACAGGCGCTGTGCCGTCGTAGTGACCTCGATACGTCACGGCGTCCGCCCCCGTCCCGATCTGTAGCAGCGTGCAGAACGACCGCATCCGGGCGAAGCGCCGATTGAAGCGGAAGACGTACTCGTTGAGGTACTCCTGAAGGTGCTTCTTCCGCACGGCCCCGTGGTACGTGCCCAGGATCCATGCCTTCAGGTTTGAGATCACGAGGTGAACCAGTGGCACCCAACTCTCGATGGTCACCTTGTCCTTCCTCGTGACGAGCCACTCGTGAACGAATCCAAACTCTGGCGAGCTTCAAGCGAGGCCCGGCGGAAGTTGCCGCTTCATCACTGGATGCAGGATTACCCTACAGGGGGTTTCGGGAGGTGCTGCGAGTCCACATGCAGTCGTCGAGGTCGCACGAGTCGACCAGCCCGAGTGAGGTCGAGGCGTAGGCGCGATTACAGTCGGGTAAGACATTCTGCGCGCAGTTGGCCTAGTTTACCGAGGCTATCGAGGGTACACTGGTCGAAGTGAATCCCGGGACCCGGATCTGCGTGTGCGCCAGTGTGGGCTGGGGGTCATTCTGAGGCAACCGGATAGCCAAGGTTCCAACTGCCCTGGGGCTTCCATGAACTCGGTGTCGTAGAAGAATCGGCGCGTTGGCTTCATGTGAACAACTCCTTCAGGAACGCTGGCACCTGTCGCCAGACAGTCGGGCTGACCAGACAGCTCAACAGGAAGCGCCACTGGTCGAGGTAGTCGAGGATCGCGTCAGTGCGCATTGGTGCCGCCATGCGGCTCGCAGGCACGCTCGACGACGTGTGCGAGCGCGTAGATACCCGCGATGATGCCGAGCGTGTGTCCCATAGTAGGCAGTGCCTGCGTGGTCTTACCACAAGGGCAGACAATCTCACCGCAGGGCAGGCTGTTCGGGATCGTCTCGATCGTGAGTGTCGCCGCGAACTGCGCACAGTGTGGACAGCGCACGGGATTGAGGGTCAACTTGACGGTCTCGGCCATCGTACGGCCAGCGAGGTTGTCGGGGCGGTCTGCCACTTTCACACCTCCCCCCAATGTCTACCGATCTTGGAATCAATCGGGAAGCTCCACTCTCCCTCGATCCCTGCGAACTTGTACCGTCCAGGCATCTCCTGATGCAGCAGGGCCTGCATCGCCTGCGCGTTCGCCTCTGGGACCTCGTACACGAGGCTGTCGTGAACCTGGGCCACCAGCCGTGCGCCGAGCGCACGACTCGGCGCGTCCAGGCGAATCAGCGCTGCGTTCGTGATGTCTGCACCGCCACTCTGGATGGGATAGTTTGCGGCATCCGTGATGGCGAAGTCGACGCCGCTCCAGTAGCGACGACGTCCCATAATCGGGCTCTCCAGCCACCCGTACCCGTGCTGCAGCTTGCGCTTGAAGTAGAGGTCGTAGTTCTTGTGCGCCACCTGCGTGATCTCGGGGTTGACCTCGCGCCACCCGCGCAACAGCGCCGAGACCTCGCCGAGCTGAAGCCCTGGGAAGTCCCGCAGAAGCACCGCCCAGATGGTCGCGTCTGAGCCCTCGTAGTTCGCGTTGTAGACGAAGCGCTTGGCCTGCACTCGCAGCTGCACGAGCTTGGTCCAAAGCGTCTCGGTCGCAGCCTGCGCGATCGTTGCGCAGTGTGGGCAGTAGTCCAGGTGAAACTCAGCCCAGATCGCGCCGTCGCCCTTCCCCTTGTCGAACAGGCGCACACGCTCCGAGCCCCAGGGCACCGTCGCCGGCCTGGTCAGCTGCTCCGGCGTCATCTGATCCTTCGTGATGATCCGGAACCATGCGTGACCCTCGTCGAGGGTCCCGGTGTGCGCAGCGCAGCGGGCCCTCGCCGCTTCGGCCATCTTCGCCTGGAAGTCGAGCTTGAAGAGCAGCTCGGCGTTCTTCCGGTGCACGTCCGATGACTTGAGCGCCCGGAGCAGGTTCACGGCCCCTGTGTAGATCGCGACGATCCACAGCTCCAGCGCCGAGTAGTCCGCGCCGACGAGCACGTACCCGTCCTCCGCGATGTACATGGCGCGGAGCCACTTCGGGATGGTCTGCAGGCCGGGGTCTTCGCAGGAGTACCGCCCCGACACTGTCCCGTACTGCTTCCAGATCGCACGCACGCGGCCATCTGCGCCGACGCGCAGGTTCTCGACGAAGGTCGATCGCGCCTTCTCGGCGCCACGCAGCCCCAACAGCCCTGCGCCATCGCTGGTTGCGTCGAACGCACTCCCGATGAAGGCACGTCCCGCGTCGTCGAGAAAGGGAAGTTGCTGGATGAGGTCGTCCTCGGCCGTCGAATGCTGCGTCCCCTTCTCGGTCATCGGCGTCCGAATCTGGAACAGATCCAGAGTCGCCATCATGTGACCAGGCCGCCCGGGGCGATAGAACTGGCGCAGGAACGACTCGTCGTCGGGGTAGGTCAACAACACGAGGTTGCGGATCTTGGTCAGGAGACCCGGGCTGTCGACCACACCAGCCGCCGCCTCGGCCTTGCTCGACCCGAGCACCTCCCCGGACACCCGGACGACGTAGCCACCCTTCACACGAATCAGCACGTCAAAACGAAGCCCGAGGTCGATTACCTCCTTCGGAGGGAGCAATGCCTGCTTGAAAATCAGGGCCCGGTCGGGGTAATCTGCCATCTCAGTGAGCAATGCTTCGATCAGCTCATCCGTACACCGACGCTCGACGTCGGCGAACTTCTCCAGGAAGGTTTCACGCTTGTCCGCGTCGAGGCGGAAGCCGATGCACGTCATCGCGACGATGATGCGCTGACCTGCCATCGACTGCTCGTAGAGCGGCATCAGCCCATCCGCTGCCAAGACCTTGCGCATGATCGCCATGAGCGGTGTGGTCTGGTGGACGTCGTAGGCGTTGTAGAGCCACAGCTGACGATCGTCCTGCACGGTCAGGCCGTGTGTGCCATCGCCAAGCCCCTTCCACGACGGACAGTCCAACGCGACCGACGCGCAGAACGCCAGGGAGTGTGGCAGCTCGCTCTCGATGAGGTGGTGCGCGAGGAGCGTATCGTCACACGGGTCGAGCACCTGGATGTCGTTGGACTCCAGGCTGCCCCGGTCGTAGGCGCCCTGGTGGGCACCCTTCCTGATCTTCGGGTGCGCGAACACACGCCTGACGATCTGCCACGTCGCGCCGTCGAGGATCGACTCGCCCGCGATGGTGCAGACCGGGACCACGACGACGGTGTTGGGCGCCCACCCCATCGATAGCACGCGAAGCTGCGCATACACAGGGTGTAGGCCGTCGGTCTCGACGTCGTACCCCATGTCGATCTCGGGGCCGTCCGTTTCCAAGCGACGGTCAGCCTCGGCGAGCAGGCGGAGCAACGCCTCGCACACGGTGCGTGGCTGGTAGATCGGTTCGGGGTCAGTCCAGAAAAAGCCCTCCCGGTGAATCCGCACAGCCTTCGCGACCCACAGCGCGAATGCCTCCCGGTACTTCTCCATGCCACGCATGATGGCGGCCGGGTGCACGGTCGCGAGGGCCATCCGCTTCCCGTCCGCGAACGGGATGGGGAAGCCCTGCTCGGCCATGATCCCCTCGCGCCCTGTGATCGCCTTCAGGGCCACCTTGCCCAAGAGCAAGTAGAACTTGGCACGGGCCACGTCGCGAATCAGCCGCGGGCGGCAGCACTCGATTGGCGTGAGGATCGGATCGGTGTCGGGCGGCTGGGCGGGGAGCGCAAGCAGCGCGGGCTCCGGTGGGATCGCGACCTCAGCCGGCATCTTGGGCGGCGGGACCGCCTGATAGACGGTCGTCTCCCACGTGGGAATCTCGATCTCAGGTGACAGCGGCGGGTCGATGAGCGGTCGATCCTCTTTCTCAGCCCGCTCCTGGAGGCGCTTGCGCTCCCGCTCCCACACCGCGATGTCGCGAGCGTGCTCCTTCGTCGCCTTCGCGTACACCTTCTCGCGGTTGAGCCGCTCCTTCGCGACGCTCTTCTCCCAGCGCTCCCACGCCTTGGCGAACTTGTCCCTCCAGGTCGTGTCGCGCCGCGTGATGGCCTTCTCGCGCTTCGCCACTGCGCTCTCGAACGCACGCTGGATCTTCGCGACCGCGACCTCCCACTGGCGCAATGTGCGGGCACGGATCCGATTCTGCGCCTTGATCTCTTTGAGGAAGGCACCCAGGTCACCATCGCCGGGGGGGCGACAGAGCATCACGTTCGTCGCACGGCAGGCGTGGCGTGGGAGCCCGCTGTTTGCCAGGGCGCGGTTGAGCATCTGCCCAGAGGCGCCCACGAGAGGACGCCCCTGTTCGACCTCGTTGTAACCCGGCGCCTCGGCGACGATCACGAAGTCCGCATCGCGTGGCCCGTCCATCGGGACAGGCTGACAGCCCTTGAGAGGGCACTCGTCGCATCGCGCGCCGTGGTCGCGTGGATCGTACGTGCTCATCGTAGGTGCTTCGGCTTCCAGTCCTCGACGTGCTTGATCGCAGCGCTGCGTAGCTCGTGGTAGGTGGTGAGCGCAGCACCCGCTTCGGGTCCAGACTCCCTGGCTTCACGGAAGTCCCTGTGGGCTGCGTGGATGGCGGCCTGCATGTCCCACGGGACCTTGGCCCAGCAATACCTGCACATCATGTAGTCAACGGAACACCGCCGAACACACGTGCTACAGGAGCAGGCTCGCATCTCCTTGGCCATCAGGATCAGATCTCCTCGCGCTGGGCCTTGGTCTGCTCGGCGAGAGCCTTGAGTCGTTCATCCCGAACCGCGTCCTCTGCGTCGAGGGCTGCGTGCGCCCGCCGAATGCCCTCGGACCGCGTGAACCCGCACAGGGTGCAGGTCGCCTCGTTGCCGTCCCACACGACAGTGGTCATCAGGATGCCCGGGGGTGAGTGAAGCGGACAGAACCACGCCTTCACCGGAGCCTGATCGAGCGCTGCCATCACATCGTCCTGCTTCATGTGTCTTCCTTCCACGTGCGGTTTGCCAGGATGTCCCGAACCGTTGCGACGCTCACCCCATACTGGCCTGCGAGGTACTTGGGGTCGCGGTTGTAACGTGCGTGGTCGCGGAGCTGCGCGACCCGCGTCACGTCCAACTTGGTGCCCCCGTAGCGCACACGACCATTGCGATGAGCGTCGGCACGATTCTGGCTGTGTGTGCCGTAAGCCAAGTTCTGGTGCGAGCAGTTTTCTTTTTGATCGTCGAGGTGGCGTACGACCTGCCCTACGGGCTGAGGTCCGATGAAGGTCACGGCGACGATGGTGTGGAGCCGCCAGCGAACCCACTTGAACCCGTCGTAGACGTTGAGTTGCGGGTAGCCCCACTTGTCGAGCGTCGGGTAAAGCGGCCGGGGCTCTCGCAGGACACGCCCCCGAGAGCGGTACGTCCGCACCTTGCCATCAGGGTGCGCCTCGTAGTGCGGGAGCCCAGGGACGCCACGCCAAGCAAGGTGCATTAGCAGCGCGTCGAACAAATCCACTGGCACTTCGACCCGAGGGCCAAAACTGTCAGCGCGCAGTGCCTGGAGCTTGTCGACGAGCGTCATCACGTACAGGTGCCCTGAGCGTTGAGAAAAGCGGCGGAGGTGGGGAAACCCCACAAGGTGACCAGGAGGTGTGCGAGACCGAGAAATCGCCTCCCCCGAGGGGCTCCGCCATAGCGAGGGGGACTGTCGTAGACAGCCCCCCTCGCGGTGCCGAGGTCCCGTGCGGGATCAGGCGTCCGCGGGGATCTCGCCGTCGCCGCTGGGCGGCGGCGTGGCGTCCTTGAGCGACTGGCCGATGCCGTTGCGCACCTTGATCTGCTCGTAGGTGTAGCAGTTCTCGATGTCACCCTTGCGGATGGTCTTCGTCTCGGGCTTGCCGTCGGCGCCCAGCTTGGGCTGCTTGGTGACCTTGTCCTTGACGACGAAGGTGTCGTCGTAGACCTTGATGTAGCCCCAGGTCTTGCGGCCCTTCCACGTGTCGGGCTCGACCGTCATCGTGCGCTTGCCGGCGCTGTCGCGGGCGCCCAGGTCGATGCCGATGCCGATGAGGAAGTCGCGCATGCGCATCTTCTGCATGTTCGGCATGATCTTCTCGTACTCGACCTCCTTCTCGGGGGGGATCGACATGAAGAACAGCCGCGCCGTGCCAGGGCACGGGGCCCCAGCCGCGTCCGTGAGCACCTTGCAGCTGATCTGCCAGTTGGTGCAGCCGGGGTAGTTGGCGTTGTCGGTGACCTGGATGTTGGTCACTTCCATGAGGTAGTCACCGGACTTCTCCGGCGGTGCGAAAGACCCCTCGCGCCCCTTCTGGGCGTCCTCCGGGGTCCCGTAGTTCATCACGTAGGGCATCGTCTTCCTTCTCCACGAAGAGCGCACGGAGGTCGTCTCCGAGCGCAGGTTGGGCGAGGGGGGCTTCGCCGCCCCTCGCGACTTGATTTCAGCGACGGATCGGAGTCCAGGGTGGATCGACTGGCACCCCGATCACGCACAGGTAGGGCGGCTGGACGGCCTTCGACACGACCCCACCGGGCAAGCAAGGCGCGTCTTCCGGCGCGAGGTGCACCTGCAGCACACGATACCCCCAGCGCCCCTCAAGCGCGTCCACGAAGTACGCGGAGGCACCCTTTAGGAGCCGCCCCGCGATGTAGGAGTACGGGTGGTCGCGCCGAAGCGGTTCCCAGTCACCCCCGTTCCGACGCGTCTGCACGATGAACCGATCCCCAATCATCCAGATCAGGTGGACCTCCGGTTCAGGGGGGCCCATGTGCATGTAGCGCGAACGCGTGTCGCCCCGATCCACATACGGGACCTCGCTGAGCTGCGCGTACCAGCACCCGACGCAGCTGGGCAGATCCACGGCGGGCCGGATATCATCGGGTACACGCGTGATCTCGTCGATGTGCTCCTCGACGTCGATGCCAACCGCATCCGGTGCGTATACGAGCGACTCGTCGATGAACTCCCGCGCGCCGCAGTGCGCTGAAGCTGCATCGAAAATGCGTTCTTCAGCAGGTAGCGCGTCGATCACATCATTGGCGCTTTTTCGGAGGAAGCGCTCCAACGATGGGCTCGCGGAGTCGAGGCGACCAGAGCCCCAGATACGGGGCAGGCAGCTCTCGACCGAGTGAGGCCTGAACTTCGAGACGCCGAGTAGCGAACGACCCTTGTCGGGTGTCAGATCGTCGACTGCGGCCTGACGATCAGCTGCACACCACTCCGCTAGGCTCGGCGCAGGTACATCAGACTGCGTACGCGCGTCTCGGCGCTGAGCCGCAGCCTTCACATCTGCAACCAGTGCGGCGCGTTCCGCCCGGATTGCCCGCAGATCCTCTAACCGCGATGCTGGATCAACGCCGGCGCAATCCTCATAGTCCTGGGCGCTGCTGGTGCTGGACGGCGCCTGACGCAGCCCCAGTCGCACGAGGAGGCGGCCCCACCAACGCTGCAAACGACTCCACATACGTAGCCCCATCCGCCCCCACTCTCAGTCCAGGATCCCCAGCGCCTCGTTCTTCTTCTCGGCCTCGGTCTTCGCTGGGAGCGCCTTGAAGACGTCCTCGACCTCGCTCTCTGCGAGGAATCCCATCTTCGCGAGGATCAACATGGCCTCGGGGGGCTCCGTCGGCGACAGCACCCCCACGTTGTCCTTCGCCGCCCAGTTGTCCTTGAGGGTCGTGTGTACGCGGAAGATCGCATCACGCCCTGCGACCTCGACCTTCTCGACCCGAAGCACCGCCGAGCACGCCGTCGGGATGAGCTTCGCGGCCTGATTGGGCAGGTCGGGCCCACCCTCGGTCTCCAGACCCTCGAACTCGCCTACCCGCTTGTACCGCGGCGGCGTGTGACCCGCCAGCCAGCAGACGTGCGCAGGGATCCGGTGAATCGCGTAGCGCAGCTCTGTCAGGCGCTGCTTCAAGACGTTGTAGCCGAGCTGGTCCATCGCCTCCGGGATCGTCTTCTTGCTCGCCTCGTAGCTCGCCACCCGCGCGGCGAAGACCTCGCGCATGACCTGCTCGCAAGCGGCGGTGATGGAGTCGAACACCACCGACCGGACCTTGCCGGCCTCGGCGAGCTTGGCGACCTCGGCGATGGCTTCCTGCATATCGGCCCAGGTCTCGACGCTCAGGAAGATCGCGGGCATCCGGTTCGTCTCGCCTGGAGGCTGGAACAGCCGCGGGAGGGCCTTGTAGTCGCGCCGCAAGGGCAGACCGGCGTTGTTCTCCGTCGCGATCACCGCGCGGGGACCGGGCATCGTCGCGCCGAAAGTCGACTTGCCTGCACCTGTTGGCCCGTAGACCAGGATGCGCCCGAAGGTGTCCTGCGGGAGTCCGCCCACGAATTTCTTGACTGCCACGTCAGTCCTCCAACGGCTGGTTCAGAAACGCATCCATTGCGGGATCAGTCCAAGAGCCACGATCGACGACCTCGACGGCCTTCTCGACAGGCAGAGGCATCGGTTCGTCCAGGTGCCACGTCGGCGTCAGCGGATCCACCTTCACCACACCATCAGCCTCAGCTTGCTTTTGCCCAGCTTCGGTGATCTGGTACAGTGGCTTCACGACATCAGCCCCGTCGTGGCAGAGGTGCCGGTACTCGCAGCGTCCGCCAACCCCGTCGCACAGCCCGTAGAGGCTCCCGAGCTTTGGCCAGTTGGCCGCACGAGCAGCGCCTGGGCGTGCCTTCGCGTGCGCCTCCAACAACGTGTCGACCTTGCGTCCAGCTGCAACCACGATCTGTGCGTACTGGCGCTGCCTGGGGACCGTGACGGCGACCCACTCGCGGTGAGCGCGAGGCTTGCCCGACTTGAAGCCGAGGTTCAGCAAGACTGCGTTCATCCGTCCGTGCTTCGCCACCCGCGCGGGATCTGAGTTCCAGGCCAGCGCATGGCCCGACATCTGCCCCGACATCGCGTAGCGCTCCAACACGAACTTGCTCGCGCTCGACAGGAACTTGTGCTCGACCGCCGCTACCCCGTCGTCGGTCACGATCACGAGATCGGCCTGACTCTGATACCGTGCGGTCTGCCCGCCGTAGGACACTGTGGACGACACGTCGACCTCGGGGCTCCCGAGCACACGAAAGGCGCCGCCGTGCAGCGCACGCAAGTGGTGCTCCAAGTACGCCTCGAAGCCCCGAACCGCCTCGTCGATGGCCTTCGCCTCGGCGCGCTCCAGGTACCACGCGACCACGTCCGCGGTCGTCCGTAGCACTGGGTTCCCGTCTGTCCCGCGAAGAGGCTGATCCTTCAGCACGTCGGGCGTGTAGTGGACCTCGCACAGCGTGTGGAAGACTGATCCCGCGGCGAGCGCGCCTGCCGACTTCTTCCCGACCCGCGGTGCGCGACGCACCTCGACCATCTGATCCAAGTAGGCTCGACGCGGGCAAGCCAGCTTGGAGAGGACGCTGTAGCTCCGACGACGGAAGCGGAAGCCTGGGTGCGGCATGTCAAAGCCCCAACCGCGCCAGGATGGTGTCGACCGTGCCGACACCGCGTAGGGTGTCGCCCAGCTCATCGTCACCAGGCAGCAGCTTCGCGCGATCCTCGACCTTGTCGATCAAGGTCTCGACGAGGAGCTGGTCGTAGCTACCCTCCACCACGACGTAGCCGAAGGGGACGGGATCCTTTCGCCCTGTTCGGGCAAGGCGCCCCTCCAACTGCAACGCTTCCTCGATGGTCCACGGCAACTCGACGCAGTAGCCTGCGGCGAGCCCCGAGCAGTCGACGCTCTCGCGCATCGCACCGCTCGTCGTGACGATTACGCCACGCCCAACCGCCATGACTTCCTCGACGAGACGCAGTCGCCGCGCCAAAGGCATCCGCGATCCGACGATCCCGTGTGCAGGGATGGTCGACGCGAGTGCCTTGACGATGGCGTTGACGGCCTCCTCCCGCTGCACGGAGACGAGGAACGTGTGCTGACCGCGAACCTCAGCCTCTACGATCAGCTTCTTGAGAACGGGGATCTTCTTGGGCGTCGCTGCGTAGAGGGCCTTCGCCAGCGCACGTCGCGTGTCGTCCTGCGTCGCGTTGTCTTTGAGGCGGCGCATCGACTCGGCGATCGCGTGTCGCGCCCCCGGATGATCGACGCCAATCAGAGTGCGGTGCACGGGCGGCAGATCTGCGGCGAGCGCGTCGCGGTTGACCTCGCGCCGGATGGTCCGCTCCAGGCGCAGGCGCAGCTCGTCGGTGTGCGTTGCCCCCCGGATGGTGTAGCCCCCGAAGAGGTTGACGTCGGCCCCCGCGTAGCGCCGCGTGAACGCACCGAAGCTACCGAACGCCCCCGGGTGCACCATGTCGAGCTGGTTGTAGAGGCCGTCGCCACGCGACCAGATGGGCGTCGCCGAGAGTCCCACGACGATGGGCGCGCACGCAGCGATCGCGCCACGCATCCCAATGGACCACCGAGACTTGCGGCCGCGCAGCGCATGGATCTCGTCGAGCACGAGCATGTCCCAATCGAGCGCCGAGAGCGCAGTCGCCCAGTCCTCCGCGATCTCGTAGTTGACGAAGTGCCAACCCTCGGTCGTGATCCGTGTTGGACGCACACCCCTAAGGACGTTGAGGGTTCGATCGGGGAACCACTTCCGTACCTCACGTTGCCACGTGAACCGGGCGAGCGCCGGGCCTGCGAAGAGCACATTCTTGGCGTCGTAGGAGGCTGCCGCCGCGAGTCCCACGAGGCTCTTCCCACCTGATGTCCGATGCGCGATGATACCCCCACCCCACATGCGCAGAAACGCCAGATCGGCCTGCTGTGCAACGCGGAGGGGCACGCTCGTGGGCGCATCCATCCACCCGGTGCGGGGGGCCGGTGGACCGTAACCCAGGATGTCCGCGACGTCGTCGGGAACACGCCATTGGGCGGTTCCGTAGACGCGACGGCACCCAGGCACGTCTGCCGCAACTGCGGCGCGCTGGCTGGTGAGTAGAATGTCTCGCACGACGACGGACCCTAGTACGTTTCGATCTACGTTGCAAGGAATTTTTCAGGCCCTCACCTGCACGATCGACAGGGCGTTACCTGAGTCGCTGGCGTAGGGGCGTGTGCCCAATTACAATGTGCCCGTGTACATCATCTCCCCACAAGCCGGTCTCGGCCTCACCCTCCCCATCCTGTCGTCAGGGGTCGTGCTCGACACGGCGCTAGCCCAACTTCGCCCCGTCTACCTGCAGCAGGTGCAGCGTGCGCGTCCCTGGTTGGAGGCGCAGGGCCGCAACGCAGGCCGCGCGCTGCTGCTCTCGGCGGGCAACGCGCTCCCCGGCCGCACGCCGCCCCCCAGAGACACCCCACAGTGGATCGTCGAGTGGGTCGACCCCATCGTCGATCCTGTCCTACACGGCCTGCGCCAGGAGCTGGCGCCCACACTCCAGTCGGTGGGTATCGGCGTAGGGGCAGGCGCCCTCTTTGCCCTCGTCCTCGCCTTCATGGTCGGTAGGGCCACGAACCGCTAGGCCCTGTACTTTTCGATCTACGTATTGACATACAAACGGAGGCGTCGTAGGTTCCTGCCCAAACAGCCCTGAGGTTTTCCCCCATGCGCTATGGGCCCCCCGATGCGGACGGCATCGTCGAGGAAGTCGACACGCCTGAAGGATCAGACGATCTCTTTTGCGTCTTCCACGAGATCCTGCCTCGCTTGCTCCCGGGCTTCGCGCCCAGGCCCGCACAGTGGGCGATGGCGCTCGCTGTCGAGGAGACGATCACCAGCAAGACGCACTCGGGGCGGCTATGCGTCGAGGCGCCGTGTGGGACGGGCAAGTCCCTAGCCTACGGCGTCCCCGCGGCGCTCTACGCTGCGCGACGCGACCGCAGCAACGACCCTCCCATCGTCATCGCCACCGCCGGCATCGCGCTGCAGGAGCAGCTCATCGCGAAGGATCTGCCTCTCATCCAACGCGCCCTCGCCGCGATGGGGTTGGACTTCACCTTCGCGCTGCTCAAGGGACTCGACAACTACGCGTGCCGCGCGCTCATCTCGACCAACCACCTGACCGGCTTCGACCGGACACGGGACGCGCATCTGCTCGACGAGGCGCTCGCGTGGGTACAGGACACCGACACGGGTGACCGCTCTGATCTGGCCTTCGATCCCCCGCCCCACATCTGGCGGCAGATCGCGATCCCGTCGACGGAGTGTCTCAAGCGTGCGTGCCCCGAGCGCAACGTGTGCTTCGGCGCACACGCGCAGGATCGTAGCCGAGATGCCGACATCATCGTCACCAACCAGCACATGCTCTGCGCACACGTGAAGATCGGTGGGCTGCTCGACGAGCACATCCTGATCGTGGACGAGGGCCACGAGCTACCCGACGTCGCGCGAAAGGTGCTCGGGTCGAGCCTGTTCAAGGGATCAGCGCTGAAGGCTGCACGGCTCATCACGGAGCAGCTCCACGGCAGCTACGGGCACGTCCTCGACCAGATTCGCGTCGAGGTCGACGAGGTCTGGGCGCGCCTGACTGTGCATGTCCAGTCCAAGGACTACAAGGCCTACCTTCGCCACCCGAACATCGCCCAGGCCGGGACGCTCATCGAGATCCTCACCGCGCTCTTTCGAGAAGCGGTCAAAGAGATCAACGAAATCGGTCGAGTCGAGTGGGCTGCGCTTTCATCGTCACAGCGCCAGCGCCTCACGCGCCTCAACATGGGCGCGCAGCGCACCCAGGACACTGTCACCGACCTGAAGTACATCGACACGCCGGATCCAGCCTATGCGATCTCGCTCGAAAACCGACTGCACATGGCGGTCTTCGTCGAGCGCTACCTCATCGATCCCTCGCAGGCCCTGACCCTCGGCGCGTACGATCCCTGTCCCGCAGTGATCGCGACCTCGGCCACGCTGACCACGAACAAGGGCAGCTTCGCCTACGCAGAGCGCACGATGGGGATCGGCGGCTCCACGACGCAGACCATGCAGGTCCCGAGCCCCTTCGACTTCCCGAGTCAGGGGCTCCTCGTGCTCCCCGAGCTGCCTGTGCCAGACCCCAACGACCCGGCCTTCATGGGGCTCATGGTCCGCTTGTGCATCGAGAGCGTCCAGGCATCGGGCGGCGGCGCGCTCTGCCTCTTCACGAGTCATCGGGCAATCGAGGCGGCGTTCGCCGAGATGAGCAAGCTGCCCTGGGCAGTCCTCCAGCAGAAGGACATGCCCAAGATGAAGCTATTGGAGCGCTTCCGCGACGACCCGCACTCCATCCTCCTTGGCACGTCGTCGTTCTGGACTGGGGTCGACGTCCAGGGCGACAGCCTGCGCTTGCTGTTCATCGACAAGATCCCGTTTCCGCAGATGAGCAACCCTGTCGGCTCGGCGATCGCGGACCTGGACCCCAAGGGCTGGTTTGGCAAGCACTCCCTGCCCATCGCGAGCCTGAAGCTGCAACAGGGCGTCGGCCGTCTGATCCGTTCAGTGTCGGACACAGGGGTCTGCGTGATCGCTGATCCCCGCATGACCACCAGGGGCTACGGGAAGCAGCTCGTGAGCGACCTGCCCGCGATGCGTCGGACGTCGGACGTGACGGAGATCGGGCGGTTCTTCGCGGCGCGGGCTGCGTCGTGAAGCTGCACCCGTTGGATCGACACGGCCACATTCTCGCATCGACGATCTACAGCTGGTGGGATCCCCTGAGAAGGGCGCACGAACAGTATGAATCAACGGTCACCCAACCTAGCCTGGAGTCCTGGCTCGCGCTGTCTGCAGAGTGGCAGCTCCGCGCCTTCGCCGACGCGCTCGCAACGCTACCGCGCCACTACACGACAGAAGCATACCGTATCCCGGAGTGGCTCCG
>Ga0210057_1000149_pt1 | contig 130117 bp, 159 predicted proteins | sample CryGeyCG2114_010_2_FD_183968 | JGI IMG/M metagenome (GOLD analysis project Ga0210057, IMG submission 183968) | Groundwater microbial communities from aquifer - Crystal Geyser CG10_big_fil_rev_8/21/14_0.10 (SPAdes) (version 2) | ecosystem: Environmental > Aquatic > Deep subsurface > Groundwater...
GTTTCAGCTCTGATTACTAAACAAGATGCCTGTCTCTTTATTCTATGCAGGAATTCTGCTATTGGTAAACGGGCTGCATAATATCCTCCTACACAATTACTTGCATAATTATTTCTTCCGTAATAATCTTCATAGTCTGTCATCATTTCTATTTTTCCTGTGAAATTCCAAACTGCTCCTGGCAAGTACATTTCAAATAATTCATAGGACCAGATTTCTGGGAACATCATTATGAAATAGACGTTCCCAAAATAAACCCCTGTGTATAACCTATATTCATCTATTGTTTCATTATATTTTATTTCTTTTAGTAATTGTTTTCCCAGCGCATCATCTATTGCTGTTATTGAATGGCGTGTTGGAACTAGTTTCCTGTTCTTTTTTATTCCCATAGTTCCTATTGTTAATAATTGTGTTAAAGCGTGTTCATCAAAACCTTTAGAATACAAATAATCTATTGCACTTATTGCTTTTAGATCCGTGTCGTAGAATACTTTTTCTATTTTGGGAGATATTTTTGGGTTTTCTGTTATTTTCAATTTTTTTAGATTTGCCGAGGGTCCAAAAGGCATCGAGATAGGTTCGAATTCAGGTATCTTTTTTGGTTTGTTGCTTAAAGTCACTTCAAAATTTACCGGCTGCAAGGACATTCCTATCTCTTGGCTTAGTTCCAGGAATTTACTTGATTTTCTTACATCAAATACATTGCTTTTGAATCTGGAGTTCATTAAATTCATTCTTAAATGGACCACTTGCTTTATTGAGAATCTTTCTTGGTACCATGTCTTTGGTGCATCATAGATCTCTGGCTTGTTGGTTTCCTCTAAAGGGCTTAGAATTCCCACATTAACACTTGGATATTTTAATCTTGACCCTATGAATATTGTTGGAGGAGTATAATTTGAGAAATCTTCCTGGCTGATAATTTTGTTTGTTTTTGTGAACGTTTGAAATCTTGTTAAAATCGGACAGTAATCTCTACCACAGTACATTTTAGATGAATTTCCTTTACATCTTAAGCATTGCTCTGCATTCATGACACTAAAAAGTATTTAGAATTTATAAAGTTTAAGCAGGCATGTCAAGTGTGTCAAGTGAGTTAGTTTATTCTTTTTGATAGAACTTGACTGATCACTCCATTGTACATTATTTTTCCTGTTTTTTTTAATCCAAATAACTGTTTGTATTTATCTCCAAGTTGATATCTTGAAACATCTGAAGGATTATTACTTGGAGGAGCAACTTCTGCCAAAGCTATATCAAAATTAGAAACTTCTTCTTTTACAGGACTTATTAAAGATTTTAGTGTTTGTATTCCTCTGGCTTCTGGAAGTATGGCTAGTTTTGTGATTTTTGCAACTTTTTTTGTTGTATCTATTTGGTATTTTTTTAGCACATCCGTTAATCCAGTCCAGTCTACCACAGATACCGAACCAGAAGGACTGCCATCTACAATAACAATATAATGATTAGATAAAGCATCCCACTCATTAAAAACCATCCTGTCTGCTCTTGGGAATTTCAATTCCTCTTCAAAAACCTTCTTTCTAAACCCATAGACATATCTAAGAAAATCTCTATCTTGTCTCGAAATTTGTTCTAGTTTAAGCATAGTTTTATGAGAAAATATAGGTTTATAAAACTTATTATGTGTTACTACTTTATAATTAGACTATCCCAAATACCATCAGTAATCCTATTAAAACTAAAAGAATTCCTGCTATCATATGTAGGATTTTAATGTTTTTCTCCTTCCATCCAGAGACGTTTTCAACTGTTGTGAATCCTATGTAAATTATTAAAGTAATTGCGAGCATTGGTAAGACAAAAATTAGGTTATAGTAAAGTAACCAAGGAAGTGTTTTTAGGATGTCTAATGCAGATAAAATTCCTGAAGCGATTATATATGGACCAATTGTGCATGGTAATAAAAATAGGGTAACAAAAATTCCAATTATGAAGGCTCCTGCAGGAGATGTTATCTTTGCAATTAAATTTTTCATCTTTGGTCTCAAGAATAGAGGCATTTCTGTTGCAAAACTTCCTGGCTTGTAGCGTATTGCATCTTTTATATTTAAAATTCCAAGTAGGATTGCTAAAGCTCCAAGACCATAGTATATGTAAATCTTAATTGTATCTATGGAGTTTATGAATGTTTTAAAGAATTGAATTAAAATTAAACCGTAGATTAAATAGATAACATAGACAGATAAGGTAAATGACAATCCGGCAAGCAAAACATTTCTTCTCTTTTCAGGATTTGCTGTTAGAACAGCTATTAAAACTAATGTGAGAACAGCTAAGGCACATGGATTAACTGCGTCTGCTGCTGCTAATGCTGTTATTTTTCCTATGGTTAAATCAAGCACAGTTTGTCACCCTTTTTAGGACATCTAATTCTTGTACCCCTACCAATTGGGTTCCATCATTTAAGACCCATGTTGGTGTTCCTGTAATATCTGCCTCTAAACATTTACCTGGTTCTAGTTTACAGGAAATTTTGTTTAGATATTGATAGTTATCCCCAAACATTTTTTCTTGTTTTGTGCAGTAAATACAGGATTCTGACATGTATAGTGTTGCTTCCTTTGCAATGCACTCAGTTTCTTCTTTTGTTATTTCTACTTCTGAGCCATTTCCTATCACAGTCACTTTTAAGATTAAGATTATTATTGCTAAAACTATCAAAGAGGTTATTATTGTTATTTTTTTCATAATTATCTTCTTTTCAAATTAGTATTTAAATTTACCTTTTTATTATCTTAAAATTCCCTCCTTCTATTTTTATTGCTTTGCCATTGATAATCGCGTCTGCTATTTTTCTTCTTGCAGATAAGACTAAGCGATGAAATGTTGGCTGTGAAATGTTCATTTTTTTTGATACCATGCAATAATGTTAAAAAACATTTAAATAAGATTTAATATTGGTTTTTATTGAGATCATTGTTCTTCGTGAATTTTGGTCTCGGCCCTTCGGGGTCAATTTTCTAAGAAAGTTTTTTATATGACTAATCTCTTGAAAAGGTATGAAAAAAAAGAGGAATAAAGAGAATAACTACTTGCTTCTTGGTATTAATCCTTATTCTAGGGCTAATTATTTTTTAACTCACCTTGATGCCAGGAAGAAAGGGCTAAAGAAAGAGGATAGAGATAAATTAGATCAGCTATGGAAAAGATTTAAACATGCCGAATATAAGTTAAGAACTTTAAAAACTACCAGATTAATTGCTTTAATATTATTATATTCTTCTATTGTTTCTGCTATAAGCTCCACTTTCTTAGTAAGTTATGTTTTGGGTTTAGAAACATTAACAACAACTATCGTGGAGATTTCTGGTATCATTGGAAGTACATTTTTTGTTATCATTGTTGGAATAACCACAAAGTTTATAGAGATGTATTTGGGAGATATTTATATCTTAACTGCTAAAATGATAGCAATCTACACCAAGTACGACAGATAAAATGTTAATTACCTTAAAAGAACTATTATATTTTGTAGTCCTGACAGTAGGAATTGGTTACATATTTACTGGGCTGTTTAATTATAGAGTTAAGACGGTTTACCATTACATGAATCCAAGAAGATTTGATTTGAGAGACTTTTATTTTGCTATTGCTGTTGCTGCCCCTGCGGTTATTTTGCATGAATTGGGGCATAAGTTTATGGCTATGTTTTTTGGTTTTAATGCAAGCTTTGAAGTATTTTGGTTTGGATTGGGGTTGGGAGTACTTTTGAAATTAATCAGCAGCCCCTTTTTGATTATTGCTCCAGCCTATGTTACATTTCCAATATTGGGAATGACTGATTTACAGTATAGATTGGTTGCTTTTGCTGGTCCAGGTATTAATTTAATATTATTTTTTGTTGCAATGGCTTTCTTGAAGTTTAAAACAAATATTAACAGAAGGGAAACTGCATTTTGGGCTTTTACAAAAAAGTTGAATTTATTATTATTTATTTTCAATATGATTCCTTTTGGACCCTTAGATGGAGCTAAAGTAATATTTGGGTTGGGTTAGTTATCTTCTTTTTCTGGATTTCTTTTTTGGTTTTCTAACTTTTCTCTTAGTTTTTTTAGAAATTTTGTTTGATTTCGTCTTTTTGGGTCTTTTAGAAATAGATTTTTTAACTTTTTTCTTGGAAGTTTTTTTCTTGATTTTCTTCCTAGGAGGTCTTTTCTTAGCCTTTTTCTTTTTGGCTTTCTTCTTGACCTTCTTAGTTATTTTTTTCTTAGTCTTCTTCTTGATTTCTTTTTTCTTGACTTTTGGTCTTTTTATCTTTTCTTCTACATAGAACTTATCTTTGGCTTCTAAATCTTGAAGTCTCTCTTTTACCTTTTCTATTCTCTTTACGTTGTCTTCCTGTTCTAGAACTTGACCACATTCTGGACACTTGAAGTCAATTTCCATTGCTTCCGTAGCATTAAATCTTAATTTATCTTCTTTACAATGATAATATTGTTCTTGTTGTTCATCTACCAGCATCTTGTGTAGTTTTTCTATTTTCAGATTTAGTAACCTGTCAAATATTTCTTTAGCTCTAGCCTCCTCAAATGTCCAATAGTAGATATACCATCCTTTTTTCTTGTCTTTTCTTCTTGTGAATGAAACTAAGTTATAATTTGAAAGTCTGTAAAGCATATTTCTGACTTCATTAACACTTATGCTCATTTTCTCAGCTATTTTGAATTCAGAAACATCAAATTTTCCCCTGATTAACTCAATCATGGGCATTATATCTTTTCCAGCGATTTCAGTTATAAGAATCTCGACAGCTTGGTTGGAAAGTTTCATAGGAATAAATAGGATTGTTGTTTTTGGTTTAAATAAGTTTCTATTTTTCGTTTTAAAAGAAAGTTTTATATAGTGGAATAATATTTTTTAGAGTAGTTAAAAGGAGGTGTACTAATGGGGCTATTTAAGAAAAAAAAAGATAAGTCAGACATGTCTTTCTCAAAGCGTTCTTCTGAAGATATCAGACCACCAAGTTTTCCAGGTTCACAGAAATTTGAATTACCAAGTTTTCCAACTTATGAACCAACAATGACAGATCATTCTGAAATAAAGAATGAAGTCAGCAGAGAAGATTATGACGATTACGAGGAAGAAAGACCTATAATGCAAGAGGATAAAGCTATTTTTGTTAAGATTAATAAGTATAAGGCTGCTATGGACACTTTGGAAGTTATCAAGGAGAAATTGAAAACAGCGGAAATAATCATTGATGAGCTTTCTAAGATAAGGGAAAAAGAAGAAGCAGAATTTAATGAGTGGCAAAATTCTATTCAGGAAATTAAAAATAAATTGAGTCAAGTGGATAGGAACTTATTTGAGGTATAGATTTAGGATGACTAAAAAAAAGAGGTCTGTAAATAAGAATATCAGAACTAGCAAGACTGATAATGAGAATGTCTTGGTTCATGCAAGAATTTCTAATCCCATATTTGTTAGGAAGACTTTGTTGGAAGGAGCTATTGTGGGAGTAGACATTCTGAAAGGCTATGAAGTGATAAAAAAGTTAGAAATAAAGAAAAAACATTATAGATTAGAAGTCAAGAAAATTCTTAGAGATCTCAAAAAATTAGTTAATGAGCTGGAGACAGAGCATTTACCCAAAGTTCCACATATTGCTGGACCCACAAAACAGCTTGTTCGCAAAGATGAAATGATTAAGAAAGAAATGAAAGAACAAGAAAAAGTTAAGCGGGTTGAAAGACCTAAACTTATACCCAAAGTAAAAACCCATATAGATGCTTTGGATGAAGAGATAAAGAAGTTGCAAGGAAGAATCAATAACCTTTAAATAATCTCTATTTCTTTTTTATTTTATGAAATCAGATGAGATAAGAAAGAGGTTTATTAGTTTCTTTAAGAATCATGAGCATAAACTAGTTGAGCCTGCTTCTTTGAAAACTGATGATCCTTCTGTATTATTGACAACTGCTGGGATGCAGCAATTCAAAGAGTATTACACTGGGAAAAAAAATCCTGAGAAAGACTTTAAGAGCAAAAATCTTATTTCTATACAACCCTGTTTTAGAACTAGTGATATTGATGAAGTTGGTGATGAGAGTCATTTGACATTATTTGAAATGCTTGGTAATTTTTCTTTTGACGGTTATTTTAAAGATGATGCTATAAAAATGGCTTATGAGTTTTTTAATGAACTTGGAATTGATAAACAAAGAATGTTTGTGACTATCTTTGAAGGCGAGAATGGAATTCCAAGAGATGAGGAAAGTGAAAAAATATGGAAGAAATTGAGTATGATGAACATTAAAATGGGCAAGGGAAAAGATAACTTCTGGGGTCCAACTGGGGATGAGGGTCCTTGCGGTCCTACAACTGAGATTTATGTTGATGGATGCGAGATTTGGAATATTGTTTTTAATGAGTATCTGAAAGACAAGAATGGAAAATTTCATCCTTTAGAACAAAAAGGTGTTGATACTGGAATGGGTCTTGAAAGACTTGCTATGGTCATGCAGGGAAAGAAGAATGTTTTTGAAACTGACTTGTTCTTGCCAATAATTGAGAAAATAAAAGAGTTGAAGGTTGTAAATAAAAATAATGAAAAGGCTTATAGAATAATTGCTGACCACATAAGAGGAAGTGTTTTTTTAATTAAAGATGGAGTTAGGCCAAGTAATGTTGAAGAAGGCTATATTTTGAGGAGAGTTTTGAGGAGGGCAATTAGGTATGGTAAATTATTGTTATTAAAAGGAGACTATTTGCAAGATTTAGTTGATGTTGTTGTCAAAATTTATGGGAAACATTATGAACTTAATAAAAACGAGATTATTAAAGTCATTCATGAGGAATATAATAAATTTGAGAGCAGTCTGGATAAAGGATTAAAGGAGTTTAACAAAAGAGTATTTGATAAGAAGATTTCTGGGAAAGAGGCTTTCTTACTATATCAGAGTTATGGTTTTCCTTTGGAATTGACTAAGGATTTAGCTGAAGAAAAAAAATTGAAAGTTGATGAAAAGGAGTTTTATGAAGAATTTGAGAAACATCAGAATGCAAGCAGAGGAAAGTCTTTCAAATCTGGATTGGCAGATAAGTCTGACAATACTGTTAAGCTACATACTGCTTCTCATTTGTTATTGCAGGCTTTGAATGATGTTCTTACAGAAGATATACAACAAAAAGGAAGCAATATTACCCCCGAAAGATTGAGGTTTGATTTTAATTTTCCAAGAAAGTTGACTGATAAGGAGATTAAACAAGTTGAAGAGATTGTTAATGAAAAGATAAAAGAGAAACTGGATGTTGAAATGGAAGAAATGCCCTATGCAGAGGCAGTTAAAAGAGGATTTAGAGGTGCTTTTGAAGCCAAATATCCTCAAGTTGTTTCTTGTTATAGTATGGGCAATTATTCTAGGGAAATTTGTACTGGTCCTCATGTGAGAAACACTAAAGAGCTTGGCAAATTTAAAATTGTTAAAGAGGAGAGCAGTTCTGGTGGTATTAGAAGGATTAGAGCTGTTTTGGAATAGGAAGGTTTATAAACTATAGTGTTCTATAGGTTGCTATGGTAACTACAATACAAATTAGTGAAAGCTTACAAGAAGAATTGTCCAAAAGAAAATTTTCTGATAGGGAAAGCTATGAAGAAGTTATATGGGACTTAATAGAGGACACTATGGAATTAAGCGAAGAAACAAAAAGAAATATTAAACAAGCTGAGAAAGAGTTTAAAGAAGGAAAATTCTATACCCATGAACAACTTAAAAAGGAGCTTGGGCTTTGATGTATGAACTTACATACTCCCAACAATTTTCAAAACAACTAAGAAAGTTAAGTAGAAAAATTCAGGAAAGAGTTGTTATTTCCCTTGAAAGATGCAGAATTAGGCCACATGACCATGTCAAGAAATTAGTTGGAGTGCCTTATTTTAGCTTGAGAGTCGGAGATTACAGAATCATAATGGATATTAATGAAGGTAATTTAAGAATATTTGTTATTGAAATGGGGCATAGAAAAAATGTGTATAAATGATTATTTTTTAATTGCAAAAATCCATCTTTTTCTCTTTTCAAAATTTGGGTCTGTAAACCATATCTTTTCAAAGTAATCTTTTTTTATTTTATAATTATCACCAAACCAAGGATCTTGTAAAATTACATCCTCCGAATCTATTTTTTTGATAACTGTGTAATGATCTACTCTTTCATCCTCAACAAAGAAGCATGTTATTATTTGAAATCCCCTTTTCATTAAATTCTTTATTCTATCTAATTTTATATCTTCTTCTTCAATAAATAAAAAGATTTTTATATAACCGATATGTATCCTATCCAATGTGGAAAGCAAAAATAGCTGTTTATGATGAGAATGGAGTTTTTGCATCTAGAGCAAAGAAGTTTAATGTTGGTATTTATGGTTATATGTTAAATTATTATGCTGATAAAGGATCTTATTATTTTACATTATTGGCCTTTATTGATGGAGATGAAGAATTACGAGAGAAGTTTATAAAAGATTTAAAGAAAGATAAAAAATGCGATAAAATAGAGAATCAAGGAAATTTTTTAATAGCTAGAGGAAAGGAGAGCAAGAGTAAAAAAAAGAAGAAATACATTAGTTTATTCTATAATCCATTACTTATTCAAATGAAACCTTTTGTGGTTTATCCTAATGGGTGGGAAGAATTAGAGCTTGCATCATTTGAAAGAAAACACCTTGAGGGAATAATAAATATCTCTGATAAAAAATTTAATCTAAAACTTTTGTACATTAAAAAAGAGAAATTAGATAGCATTGGGATATTAAGCGTGTTTCCAAAACTAACAGAAAAACAAAGAAATGCTGTTGAATTTGCAATTGCTAATGGTTATTATGAATATCCCAGAAAGATAGATGTTCAGGATTTGGCTAAGAAAAAAAAGTTGTCATTTTCAACATTCCAAGAGCATTTGAGGAAAGCAGAAAACAAACTTATTCCATTTTCTATTAAAAAATCAGAATAATCCTGATAGGATATATATCGGTAGAAATTAAATATAACTCTAATTTCTAATTGGTAGTATCTTATGGGGGACAAAAATGGAAGAAAGAAAGTATGAAACTCGTGCGGAATATTTACAAGCATTTGCAGATAGATTGGTTACTGTTGGTTGGGGTAAGCATAAGAAAGAACATAATGATGATGTAACACAAGAAATTTATGAATTTACTCATAGGAATTTTGAAAATCTCAAAATTACAATAGAGATTGGAGACATGGGTCTGTTGGGTATGACTTCTTGCGATGCCACCCTTAGAGGTGAAAAAGAAGAAATAAACGAATTTGTGAGGGCTGCAGGAGCATATTTGGATAACTTAGTTAATAGTGAAAGATGTGTTCACGACCAAGTTTATGGAAGTTGGAGTCATCTTTTACAAAATAAATTTTCAAATTTTTTACATGATAAATATGATGAAACCCGAGACCATTTTAAAATATTACATAGAATACTTAAAGGTGATAATGAATATACTCATGTCAATGGTGAACAGATGTATCGTAGCGGTCCTCTTGTTATGATGATGTATGATAGCATAACCTTTGCAAATAGAATTGGCTTAGATGTTGGTTATGGGGCTCTTAGAAAAAAACCCACTAAATTGGATTAAACCTGAAAGGAAAATATGGTAGTAAGGGTGTTAGAAGAAAAAAAGAATAATCATTCAAGATATATTGCAGGCTTTCCTGGCTTGCATTTTGTTGATTTGTTTTCTGGATCGTATTTTCCTTTCTCATTGACTGCATAAATATCAACTTCTAACTTAGGAAGCGCTTTTTCTATTTGTTTTGAATTTTCTTTGTAAATCTCTTTTTCTTTTGGAATACAATAGATTACAACTCTTTTGGGTTCAAATTTTACTAAATTCAAAATGTTTCTTATATCTTTTATTGTTGTTTCTATTAAATTTTCAGAAGCCTCTATTTTGTCATCTATTTTTTTGCTATCAAACTGAGGCCATTTTTCTAGCGAAATTAAATTTTTATTTCCAAGTTTATTCCAAAGCTCTTCACATAAATGTGGTGTGAAAGGAGCCAATAGTAATAGTAAAGTTTCTGCTGCTTGTTTTGGACAGTTTTCTTTTTGTATGTAATTAAAATAGTCCATTATTCTTATTAAAGCCTTATTGAATTCAATGTTATCAATTAGTTTTCCAACATCGCGTATTGTTCTGTTTATTTTGTTGTCAAAGTACGGATTTGATTTTGTTGAAAATTTAGTGTTAGTTATAAAATTGTAAATTCTTATTAAACTTTTATGAACTGATTCTACGCCAGTGTCGTCCCATTCCATGTCTGATTCTGGTGCAGCTACAAACAATAAGTAGAATCTTAAAGCATCTGCAGGGTATTTGTTAATAATCTCCATGGGGTCTACTACATTCCCAAGAGACTTTGCCATTTTTTTCCCATCTTTGGTTACTGTCCCCTGATTGATTAATTTTGTAAAAGGTTCGTCAAAGTTCAAATATTTTAAATCTCTAAGAACCTTTGTGAAGAATCTTGCGTATAATAAGTGCATTACTGCGTGCTCTGCTCCTCCGATGTATTGGTCTACGGGCATCCAGTAATTGGTTTTTTTCTTATCAAATGGCTGTTTAGTATTTTTAGGATCGCAGAATCTTAAGAAATACCATGATGAATCAAAGAAAGTATCCATAGTATCTGTTTCTCTTCTTGCTTTGCCTTTACATTTTGGGCATTTTACATTCTGGAATTTTTTTGAAGATTTTATTGGATTATCTTTTCCAAATTTAACATCTGTAGGCAGTTTGACTGGCAAGTCTTCAGCTGGAATAATTCCGCACCTATCACAGTAAATTATAGGAATTGGTGTTCCCCAATATCTTTGTCTTGAAACTAACCAATCTCTGAGTTTAAATTGGACTGTTTCTTTTCCTATTTTTTGTTTTGTTATATAATCGTTGATATGTGATATTGCTTCTCTGTTGTTTAATTTATCAAATCTTTCAGAGTTTACAAGAATCCCATCTTCAACATAGGCTCTTTCCAGCTTTTCTGGTTTAAGATTCTGATTTTTAGGTTGAATAACAACTTTGATTGGAATACTATATTTCTTTGCAAACTCAAAGTCTCTTTGGTCATGAGCTGGAACTGCCATAACTGCCCCTGTTCCATAATCTGAGACTACAAAATTTGCTATGTAAATAGGGATTTCTTCTTTTGTTAAAGGATTAATTGCGTGTTTACCAATAAACATTCCTTCTTTTTCCTTATCCTCTGCTGTTCTTTCAAATTTATCTTCTAAAACAATTTTGTTTATGAATTTCTTTACTTTTTCCTCGTGTTTTGTGTCTTTTACTAAATCCAAAACAACAGGGTGTTCTGGTGCGATGACCATAAATGTTACTCCATAAACAGTATCTATCCTTGTTGTGAATACAGGGATTTTTTCTTTACTTCCTTTTACTGGAAATTCGATTAAAGTTCCTGTTGATCTTCCTATCCAGTTTCTTTGCATTGCCTTTATCCTTTCAGGCCAATTTAGAGTATCTATCAAATCAAGCAATTCATTAGCATAGTCTGTTATTTTCAGGAACCACTGTTCTAACTGTTTTATTTCTACTTTAGTATCTTCATGCCTCCAACAACATCCACTTACAACTTGTTCATTTGCTAAAACAGTATTACATTTTGGACACCAATTAACTGGTGCTTTTTTCTTGTATGCTAATCCTTTTTTGAAAAATTCTATGAACAGGAATTGATTCCATTTGTAATAATCTTCCTGACACGTTGATATTAATCTTTCCCAATCGTAAGATAATCCAAGAGACTTTTGTTGTTTTATTATATTTTTAATGGAGGTTTCTGTGAATATTTTTGGGTGTGTTTTGTTTTTTATTGCGGCATTTTCTGCTGGTAATCCAAATGAATCATAGCCTGTGGGGTATAAAACATTAAATCCCTGCATTCTTTTGAATCTGGCGTAAACATCTCCTATTGTAAAGTTTTCAGCATGTCCCATATGCAATCCATAACCCGATGGATAAGCAAACATTTCAAGAACATAGTATTTGTTTTTAGCCTCTTTGGTCTTGAATGTTTTTTTAGTTTCCCATGCTTTTTGCCATTTTTTCTCAATAGAATGGAAGTTTACCATAACATAAATTTAAAACAGGGATATTTAAAAGTTTTGTCAATCAAAATCCCAGGATTCCAAAGCATCTTTGTTTTTTTCAAAAACCCTTCTGTTTATTCTTATGGTTTCTAATGATTGTTGAATTGTTCTTTTGGCTATCTGTACTGGATTTTTTTTGAAGAAATTTTCAACTTCTCTTTCTTTTTCTAATGTTTTGAAGTCATTGACTGAAGATGTTATTATGTTGTTTATTATTCTACTATTGGAATATCTTTTATACAGTTCTTTCCAGTTTTTCTTTACAAATTCCCACGCTATGTCTCCGGATGTTGGATTACTGTAAACTCCTCCAAAGTTAGAGATTATGTCTTGTGGTCTTACATATTTTGATAAACCAAATTCTAAGGATTTTTTAATGAGGATGGGTTGTTTGAATTTACCCAATGCTGATAAGATTCTTACTTTTTCTTGCTGCAATTCAGATTTCTTGTATAAATTTTCTAAATCATTGTATGTTTTTTCATCACCCTCTCTGGCTGCTATTGTATAAACAGACCCTCTAATATTAGGATTAATTTTTTTGCCCTTTAAATGATCTGAAAATCTCTTCTTTGCCTCTTGAATAACTTCTTTATTTCCATTTAAACCTAACTTTGTTATGATTATATTCCTTAATAATAAATCCGTGTGTTTTTCGTTTTTCTTTTCTTCCCAACCTATTTTTTGATAAATGTCTTGGAATAAACTTAATACTAGCTTTTCATAAGTGTCTTTGAATTTTGTGTAATAAAATAAACTTCCAATTTCGGATAGATTTGAGGATAAATCCGCCCACGTTGTAAAATCTGTTTCTTTTTTGTAAGCCAGGGTTAAATCAAGGAAATTTGTTATGGGGGCTTTACAGGATTTGGCCATCATGAATGTGTTATTTTGCAATCCAAATCTGTCAAGAGAATTTAATTTTTTTTCCTTTATAGCTTTGATTAGTTTTTGAAGCGTTTCTTTTTCATAATTCACAACAAAATAGCCTGCTTGAGATGCATTTACTAATGGAGAATCATAATTGAGATTTAATGATTTTTCATCCATATCATAATATCTTAGTTTTCCTTTCTGCTGCACTGCTATAGGGATGTGCCATTTAGTCTTGTCTTTTTTATTTGTATAAAAGAATCTTTCTTGTTTTAATTCCAGTTTAGAATCTTTTTCTGAAACTGATACAAATGGGAAACCAGTTTGTTTTGTCCAGCCGTCCATTATCTTTTTGATTGGTTTTTCTGAGACTATTTCTAAAGATTTCCATAAATCATCTGTTTTTGCATTTTTATATGAGTGTAATTTTAGATAATGCTGTAATCCTTTTCTAAATGTTTCTCTTCCTAAATAATGCTCCAACATTCTTATTATTGATGCACCCTTGCTGTAACTTACAGTATCAAAAATCTCATTTATCTCATCGGGGTTTTTGACTTTTATTTCAATAGCATGGCTTGTTTCTAATGCATCTAAGGACAGAGCCCTTGCTTGATCTGAAAGCAGGAATTGATTCCACATTTCCCACTGGGGGAAAAGATGATCTACTGCCATATATTCTATCCAGGAAGCAAATCCTTCATTTAGCCATAGATCGTCCCACCAATCCATTGTAACAAGATTTCCAAACCATTGGTGTGCTATTTCGTGGGCTACTACAACAGCAACCCTTTGTTTATTAGAAACAGAAGAGTTTTCTTTATCAAACAATAAGGCAGTTTCTCTGTAAGTTATTGCTCCCCAATTTTCCATTGCTCCTGCATCAAAATCTGGTATGGCAATCATATCTAATTTTGGCAGAGGATAAGGAATCCCAAAATATGAATTGTAAAAGTCTAAAATTTTTACTGCTGTATCCAGTGCGAACTCTCCTTGGTGTTTTTTCCCGGGAGTAGTGTAGACTCTGACTCTCACATTATCTTTTGTTTTTGTTTCTAAATACTCTAGTTCTCCAATGATGAAAGCAAGCAGATAGGTAGACATTATTGGACTTTCTTCAAATATAACTGTTTTTGTGTTTCCTTTAACTTTTTCTTCTTTTATAGGCATATTAGAGACTACTGTCAATTTTTTTGGAACATTGAATGTTACATTGAAGTTTGCCTTTAAGTTTGGTTCATCAAAACATGGGAAAGCTCTTCTGGCATCACTAGGTTCAAATTGAGTTGTAGCCATGATTTTTTCCTTCCCATTCAAATCGTATTTGCTTTTGTATAATCCTCTCATATCTTCTCTTAGTTTTCCGTTGAATTTTAGGAATAATTCTGTATCATTGTCTATTGATTTTTTGAATGTTAGAACTACCACTTCTTTTTCATGCTTTATTTTAGAACATTTATTATTTTTAATTTCTGCTGAAGTTACCCTTATACCGGCAGCGTTTATTTTGATTTCTTTTGTGGGATTTGTTATCTCTAGTTTAATGTTTTCCTCTCCATAGAATGATAGTTTGTTCATATCTAATGAGAAATTTATATTATACACAAGAGGTTTAATATTTTTGGGTAAAATATAGGGATTTTTTTCCATCTTGATTATTAGATTGATATTCTTTAAATAAGTTTTGAAAAGGTTTATAAATCAAAATTAGATTGTTTTTCTATGGACCCGTAGCTCAGCTTGGATAGAGCACTTGCCTTCTAAGCAAGGGGTCGCGGGTTCAAATCCCGTCGGGTCCGCTTCTATCTTTTCTAAAATATATATTAAACTCAGTTGACATACTTGACATGGGTGCGTAGCGCTTATATACAATCTTTTGTTTATTTTAGATATGAATATCTATGAGTTGATTGGAGTGATTATTGGAGATGGCTCTATTCTGTATAATCCAAAAAAATACCAATATAGATTGGAGATATTTGGGAATGCTACTGAGGATTATAAATACTTTTTAAAATTAAAACAATTTATTAATGAAATATCTGGTAAGGAACCTAGAATGAGATTTAGAAAACCTGGCAAGGGTCTTACTCTTTATATTGATAACAAACAGTTTGTTGAGTATCTTATTAATAAACTAAAGCTTCCTCATGGTAATAAAACATTTACAGTTAAGATTCCATCAAAATTTGTTTCTTGGGAATATTCAAAACACATAATAAGAGGTATATTTGAGAGCGATGGCTGTTTATATTTTTCTAAAAGTAAAGTTCATGAGTATCCTACATATCCAAGAATAGAGATTCGGTCGTCAAGCCCAGAATTAGTAAATCAAATAGTAACCATATTGAGAAAAAACTCTTTTAAAGTTCAGACATTAAACCCTAAAATTGGTAATACTGCAAAAGTCTACATTTCTGGTGATTTAATGTTGGAAAAATGGCTAGAAGAGATAGGCATTAATAATCCTAAGAATTTGACTAAATTTAAAATTTGGAAAAAACAAGGATATTATGTTCCTAGATGCACCTTAAAAGAAAGAGAAACTCTTTTAAATTAGAATTTTAACGTTCTAATTAATGGATGCGTCGCCAAGCAGTAAGGCAACCGATGTTCCCTTAAAGAACAGTTGAACCTGCAGTTATTGTTTGGCAGATAGCGGTTATCGGGGGTGCAATTCCCTCCGCATCCTTTTAAAATGATACAAGATATACTGAAAGCAATTTTGGGAAACAAGTGGCTATATGCTTTAGTCTTGACTATCCTTTTTTATTTAGGTGCAAAGTTATTGGCTTGGATTTTAAGAGTTGTTGTTCACGCCTTTGTTAAAAAGACTAAGACAAATTTAGATGATTTGATACTTGAAAAAACAAAAATATGGGTTGTTGGACTTTTCTTTTTTATTGCTTTAAGGATATGGGTTATACCTATTTTAGATGGAGATTTATTGAGTAAGATAAACAACTCAATTATTGTTTTCTTGGTCAGTATGATTGTTATAATTATTGCAGGCATTTCTATAAATGTTTGGGGTAAAATCTGGGCAAAGAGAACCAAGAGCACTTTGGATGATAACTTACTACCTTTATTTAGAAAACTTTCAAATGTTATCTTTGGGATTGCCGGGCTATTATCTATATTAAAAATATGGAGTATTGATATAACTCCTTTCTTAGCTGGTGCTGGTGTTGCTGGTCTTGTTCTTGGATTAGCTTTGAAGGATACTCTTGCAAATATATTTGGAGGAATCTCTTTGATATTAGATAAAAATTTTCAGATTGATGACACAATCAAATTAAGTTCTGGTGAGATTGGTAAGATAATGGATATTGGGTTGAGAAGCACCAAAATAAGCACTTTTGATAATGAGCTACTTGTTATTCCAAATGCTAATTTGGCAAATGCTACAATACAAAATTTTGCAAAACCTGAGCCAAAAGCAAGAGTTGTTGTAGAGTTTGGAGTTGTTTATGGTTCTGATGTTGAAAAAGTTAGAAAAACAGTATTGAATGCTGTAAAAAAAATTAAAGAGATTTCTGATGATCCCGCTCCAAGGGTGTATTTTAATGCTATGAATGATTTTAGTTTAGGATTTAGACTGTACTTCTGGGTTGATAGTTATACAAAGAGATTTGATGCAAAGGAAGAAGCCACTGAGTTAATTTATAATGCTTTGAACAAAGCTAAGATTGAAATACCTTTCCCAACACATACTGTTTATTTGAAGAAATAATTTTATACATTACTTAAGTTTGGAAGAGTCATTAAACTTTTATCTATTTTATCCTTCCCCGGTTTGTATTCCATTTCGTTTAGTATCTTGACAAGGTTTGTTGGAAGTTTTTTTGTTGCAGACTTAGGTTTTATTGTTAAATGATGCCTCCAAACATAATCACTTATGAATGCTCCGCTTAATTCCTGTAAAACTTCTGAATCTATAACCAATATGAGATTATACAACACCCCATTTTTTCCACTTAATAAGAAGTGTCCGGTTATGCCTTCAATGTCATAACTATCTAGATTTATTGCATTATCTTTCAACCATTCATAGATTTTGTCATCCTTACGATCTTTGCATTTTCCTCTCCACCGGTATATCTCTGGATTTTCTTTAAGGTGTTGAGCATCTTCTCCTGAATCGGAATCGTATCTAGAAACATATATTGGAGAGCTATATTCCATTGTATTTGTTGGTTCTGGCATAAAACAAATATTTTTTAACTATTTTTAAATATGATTGGTTTGTAAACTATATTACTACTATTTTATATCAACCTTTCAAAACACCAATCGGAACTAATCTTGTAACAGGTATTGAAACATTAGCACCTTTTACAGAGTCCTATATTTTTTTGAAATATATTTTAGACTCACTTGACACAGTTGACATGTGTGCGTAGGCTATTTAAACAAATTTAATTTATTATGTTTCTATGTACCAAGTAAGAGTTACTAAAGACGGTTGTAAGTTAAGATTTACAATTCCTGCTAAAATAATTAGGGAGATGAATGCTAAATTTGGAGATTATTTGAAGATTATAATTAACGGACGAGAAGATTTAAAATATTATATCAAGGTTCCTAAGATATGCCCAAGCAGAACTAATCTACAAACAAAAAGGGCTATACCCCAAAATATTGTTAAACTTCTAAAAATAAAAGATGGAGATATACTTAATGTTGATATTTCTTTAGTTGATAATTATAGATCTGAAAATTTAATTGTTAATAGTATGTTGGATATTTTAGCAACCACCCCAAGATATGAAAGAGATTGTCCCATTATGATTGATTTGGAGAAAGAAAATGGAGAAGAATTTTGTAATATCTGGTATTGCAGTGGACAGGGAGGGAATGCTAAATTGGTTAGGTTAAAAAGATATATAAAAATAGATAGACAATTAGGGGAATTTTTTGGATTAATGCAGGCAGAATCTAGAAAGAATGGTCCTAAGTTTGATTTTACTAATAATCTTCTTTTAGAGCATGAATTATTTATGAATATTGGTGAGAGATTTGGAATATCTAAAGCTCTTTGGAATTATCAATTGTTTTTTAATTCTAATATGGATAATGATGGATTAAACAAGGACATAAATAAAATTAAGAAGATGTTTAACGTTAGCAAGAAGATAATCTTAACTGAAAATAACTTATTGAATAAAGTAGCATTGACAATTTATATTGATTCTAATTTACTTGCAGTTATTATGATAAATCTCATGAAAATACTGAGAAAGAGGGTAGCGGATAGGTTAGATGATGATTCTTTAAAAGAATTTGCAATTGGTTTTGTTTCTAAAGATTTACTTGGAGATGGAACAGTTGTATCCAGAGGAGGAGAGGCAGATATTACTATTTCAGAACAGGATTTATGTTCACAAAAGGATATTGTTAAAATTTTTGAGAATTTAGGAATAAGAACGAGTATATATAAAAATAGGATACTTCTCAAAACTGATTTAAGTACATATCTTTGGTTTATAGAGAATAAAGTTTTTGAAGGGCATAAGAATAGAGAAAAGATAGTTAAATCAATATTGAGTAATTATTATGTAAAGAGTTTATATGGTCGGTTTAAGGGACATGATTTTTATACAGCAAAAGATTTATCAGAGAAATTTAAACTTAAGAAAAGTACAGCATATATGTTTTTGCTTCGTAATAAGAGAAGAGGATTTTTAACCAGCAAAGAAGGATATTTTATGTTGACTAATAAGGGGCGTGAATTTATAGAAATGATAAATAAAGCTAAAAATGAACTTACTAACCTTTCATGACGCCCATGGGGGTTAACTTTATGACTTTGGGGGATATTCCTGCTCCATCCACACTGGCTATAACTTCATCTACATCTTTGTAGCTTAGAGGACTTTCCTCTGCTAAACTTTTCCATGATGTAGCCTTTGTAATAATTCCCTTGTGTTGCAATAAGTCGTGACTGATTTTTTCTCCCTTGAATTCTTTTAATGCCTTACTACGTGACATTACCCTTCCAGCCCCATGAACGGTTGAGCCGAATGTTTTTTTCATTGCTGTTTCTGTTCCTTTACAAATGTAAGATGCTGTGCCCATAGTCCCAGCTATTAATGCTGGAATGTCTGGAAATGCTCTTGTGGCACCTTTACGTGTTATATATACGTCTCTTTTCTTTCCTTCTATGAGGTGTTTTTCTTTCTTTGTTATGTTGTGGGCAATAGAATAAACAGTATTCATATCCATTTCTTCCCAGGACTTTTTGAATACTTTCTCAAAAGCTTCTCTAATCCATTGGGTCATTACTAGCCTGTTTGTGAAGGAATAATTAACTGCTGCTTTCATTGCCGCATAATAGTCTTGTCCTTCTTGACTTGTTGTTGGTGCTCCAACCAATTGCATGTCTGGGAAGTTTAGTTTGTATTTCTTTGCAACACTTTCATGTATTTTTAAGTAATCTGTTGCTACTTGATGACCAAGCCCTCTAGAGCCGCAATGTAGCATTATCAAAACTTGATTGGTATTTGTGATTCCTAGCTTTTTTGCATATTTTTTGTCAAATATTTCTGAAACTTTTTGAACTTCTAAAAAATGGTTTCCTGCTCCCAGGGTCCCTAGTTGAGACAACCCCCTTTTTTTTGCTAACTCTGAAACTTTTGTTGGATCTGCTCCTTTCATACATCCATTTTCTTCCATATTTTTTATATCGTTTTTTGTTCCGTACCCATTTTTTACTGCCCAGTTTACCCCTTTTACTAAGACTTCATCTAATTGGTCCTTGGTTAATTTTAACTTTCCTTTGCTTCCTACTCCACATGGCACGGCATCAAATAAAGTTTGAACTAATTCCTTTAATTTTTTATTTACTTCTTCAAAAGTTAGATTTGTTCTTATCGAGTTGACTCCACAATTTATGTCGAAGCCTGTTAAGCCAGAAGATATTATTCCCTCTTTATCGTCGAAAGCTGCTACAGACCCGACGGGAAACCCGTATCCGATGTGCATATCAGATAACCCGACTACGGGACCTATTATTCCCGGTAGAACTGTTACGTTCGTTAATTGTTCAACAGCTTCATCTTCTAAAATATTTAGTATTTTCTTAGAGGCAATTATCTTAGCATCTACATTCATGCCCTCTTTAGATTCTTTAGGAAGAATCCATTCAAAATCGTTAATTTGTTTTAGTTTTTCTTTCATTGTATCTTTTATATATCAAGGATCGCAGTTGCTTTATAACTTTTGCTATTTTTTTCTACTTTAAACCTATAGTTTGTTACAGATTTTACAACAACTTTTCCTTTTTTAGGACTAATCTCTTCTCCGTAGACTGTTGCTTCTAATCTTTTATCTGAGATTTTTTCTATTTTGAACTTTGAGAAGAACATTTCTTCTATATCGACTAAAGCAATTAATTGTTGTAGCCAGGAAAACATTAGCTCTTGAAGATTATCAGCCTTTAAGGATATCTTTCTTGATTTTAATGGCTTAACTTTTTTTATTTCACACATTATTGAGAATAAAGCAACAGCAGAATTTTCGAACAACTCTTTTGGATTTTTTCCATAAGATTCAAATCCTATCTCAGCAGTGACTTCCTCAATTATTTTAAATTTCATAATTTTAAAATAGAAAGAAGGTATAAAAGTTTATCTGATTATTTTTAAGTATAAATCTCTAATTTTTGGATAGTGTTTTTTCTTTGCTAATTCCGGAAGGGAATCGTATTCAATCATTATTTTTTTGTACACTTCTTTGGCTTCTTCCTTATTTTTATTTACTAAGTTGTTTGCTTCTCTTATCATTGAAGAGATGCTATCACTTTCAAATACCTGCTTATTATCCCTTCCTATATGTGCATAGATTTCATCAATTTGTTCTTGGGTTTTTCTTGCTTTTTCTACTTTTTCATCTCTTAAGTCTCTCTTTAATTCTCCTAATAAAGCTGGAAGAGACAGTTGGAGTATTTCGTTCTTTAAGGGTCTTAATTGTGAGTAAAGTCTTTGGTGTGTTGTTTCAGGAACATCTTCAGGAATTTTTTTAAATTCTTGATTAGCCTTTTCATATAATCTTTTTGCTTTTTCTGCATTTCTGTTTCTTAAGTTTATTTTTATTTCTGATATTATCTTTTCTATCTTTTCTGTGTTGCTTTTTATCTTACTTATCTGTATTCTCGGAGGTGCTGAAGCTCTTTTGAATCTCTCTCTTATATCTTCTTCAATTTCTTGTGTTGTCTCACTAACTTTTTTCTTTTCCCTCATTATTGAGTCTATATCCTCTTCAACCTCTCTTTTGATCTTATGTTCTGCTCCTCTTAGGAGGTCAAAGGTTCTGCTGTAGAATGATTCTGCTTTTTTGGTATCGCCTCTCTCTAAGAATTCTTTTGTTTGTTTTGCTAATTCTTTTATATGCTCTTCTCTTTCTTTTACAATTCTTTTTTCTTTTCCTGGATGGATAATCTTTTCTTTTATATCTCTATATTCTGGATTATACTTTGTGCTCTTTAGTTTTTCTTTTAATTTTGAGAAGATTCCCTGTTTTGTCTTCTTTTTCTTTTCTCTTGGTAATTGTTGATATAATGAGTCTATTTGTTTATCTATTCTGCTTGCTAATTTTGTATCTCCCCTTCTTAATGCCTTTTTTAATTCTTCTTCTAAAATTTCTATCTTTTTATCTGGATGTAAATCTTCACCTTTTAATTTTTGTATCTGGTCTTTTAAGAAATTAGTCTTTAATTTCCTTATGTTTTCTTCTCTCTTTTGCCTTTCTCTTTCTAAATCTTTAATCTTTTCTTCTGGAGATCTAAATAACTTTAATTTGTTATGAATAAATGAGGCTAATTTTCTTTTTACAATTTTGCTTTCTTCTTTTGATTTTTCTTCAAGTGATGCTAATCCCTCTTTTAATTTTTCCTCTTCTTGTCTGAATTTTTTGCCAAACTCTTTTTCTTTTATTTTCAGCTCTTCCTTCCTTCCTTCCTTTTCTTTTTCCTTTTTTAATTCTTCAATTGCTTTTTTTCTTTTAATCTCCTCTTTTTCTGCCGGTGTTCTATAGAAACCAAGTTTATCATGCAAGAAATTTCTTAGAGTTTTTTTCCTCTCCTTTTCTTTCTCTCTTGCTTCTTTTTCTTCTATCTGTTTTGTTCTTACCTTTCTTGCTTTTTCTAATGCTTTTTCTCTCTTTAAATCTGTTATTTCTTTATCTGTCTTATATAATCCAAACTTATCATGCAAGAATTTTCTTAATTTCCTCTTTCTCTCTTCTTTCTTTCTTTTATTTTCTTCTTCTTTTCTGTGCTTTTCTCTTGTTTTCTTTGCTTTCTCAACTGTACTTTCTATCTTTTCTTTTTTGACATCATAACTAGTTTTATACAGCCCTATTTTGTGTAGGAATTCTCTAAATTTCTTCTTTCTTTCTTCTTTCTTCTCTTCTTTCTTCTCTTGTTTCTCTCTTTCTTTTCTTCTCTTTTTGGCTTCTTTTTCATGTCTTGCTAATTCCTTTTCTCTATCCTTTCTAGCTTTTTCCAAATATTTGGCTCTTTTTATGTTTAGAATTTCTTTATCTGTTTTATACAAACCAAGATTATGTAAGTAATGCTTAAATGAATTCTTTATCTCTCTTTTTTTTCTTTCTTTTTCTTTCTTTTTCAATTCATTTAGTCTTTCCTTTTCTTTTTCTACCCTTCTCCTTTCTGCTTCCTTTCTTTTCTTTACTTCCTCATCCTTTCTTTTGTTTTCTTTAATATCCTTTATTTTATCTTTTATTCTTTCAAATTGGGTCTTGAATCCAAATCCCCTGAGAATCTTATTTATTTCTAAGGATGGAACCCCAAGTCTTCTTTCTTTTTCAACTTCTTTTGTTGCTTTTTTTACTTCTCTTCCAATACTTTTTAATTCTTTTTTTTGGAAGAGATTAATTAGTTTTACAATAAAAGAAACCTGTTTTTCTTTCGAGATCAAATATCTCTTTTTCTTGCTTAACACTTGTTCTATTAGACCTTTCGAAATTGAAGCTAATTTTTTGATTTGTTTGTTGTCAACTTCTCTTCCACTAAACTTAAGATCTGAAATTTCTTTTGATAATTTTATTATATTATTCTTTAGATTATTATCTAAACTGTCAAGCATTATTTCCTGACTTAATCCAGAGTATGTTCCTGAGTATTTCTGCTGCACACATGCTTTGAAGAATTCTTTTATTATTTCAAAAAACGCATCTGCATCCTTTACATTTTCAATTTCTTTTAGTGCCCTCTTAATTTTTAAATAATTGCTTTTTTCAATTTCTATTTCTTCGCTTTTCTTTTCAAACTTGGAGAAAAATCTCTTTATTTGTGTTGAATAATGGTCTTTTGCATAAAATATTCCTACCAGCAACATTGATAAAATTATGAAAATTACCGGGACTATTAATAACAATGATGTTCCATCTTCTTGTATTTCTTCTCCCCCCGTCCCCACAGGGGTTACAACCAAAGCTATTTTGGGTTTTTCTGTTCTGATATTATTAACAAGTTTATCTTCAAATCCTACATCAAGATCTACACTCTCTCCAACGCTTAGTTTGATTAATTTGTTCTCCTTAGAAGCAGTTACTTTTGCTTCTGGACCCAATTCATTTTCTAATTTTTCAATAAGTTTTTTTACTATTTCATAATTTGTAGAGTTGCTTAATTCTTCCTGTAGACTTCTTAGAATTTCCTCTTTTTCTAAAGGCGTTGGTTCTTTTTCTTCATATGCTTTTAATTTTCCTAGAGCTTCTTCAACTGTAACTTCTTGAGCTGTAATTATAAAAACAATCCTTCTTGTTCCTGTCCAATCTATATTTGGGGTTAGGGTAGCTATTCCAGTTTCTTGATCTATGGCTATTGCTATCTCTGTCGGTGCGCTAGCTACATACTTTTCCCCCGGGGCTCTTCTTACTGAGAAATAATCATCAAGATTAATCTTTGTTTCTTGCCCCTGGCCCCATGAATAAAGATACATCTCCAAGAAAGGAACATTTTCTACTTGGAACTCGTGAGCTGTTTGAGCCAAACCAGTTGGTACTAACAACATTGCTAATGCTATCCAGATTAACACCTCTTTTTTCATCTTTTTTCTATCTTATCTAGTAGTCTATTTATTAATTCTTCGAATGATTCTCCCATGCGTCCATGCTTTTGTAGTCTTTGTTTTGTTTTTTCAGAGACCTTCAATGTTTTTACTTTTTTTGTGTTGTCAATCCAATTTATGTTTAAATTCTTATATTTTGATGGTTTGTTTTTTATATCTTCAAACTTGATAACTAATGTAGGAATTTTATCATCATCCTTAAATGCCAATACAGTTGTATTTTTCTTATCATTCAGTTTTTCATACTGTGATTGATAGAATATTATTTGGGTGCCAGTTATTCTTTTTATTTCGTAATCTTTGTCGGGTGTTGTGAATGTTGGAGAAGAATTTTGTTTGAATAGTATCTCTGATTCTTTGTAGCCCTTTGAGATTAGCCATTCAAATGCCTTTTTTTGTGTCTTATTCATATTACATATGCATTACTTATATATTACTTATATATAGTTAACTATACATTTACAATAGTTATATAGTGTAATCCTAATAGAAACATATTTAAATATCTTTCTAATATTAAAAAGATAAGATTTAAGTAGTAATTATGGATAATATAGTTTGAAAGAGAGGTGTGAAATGCATAATGAATTGTCAAAAGGGGATGTAGAGAGCATAAGAAAAGATATTGATGCTATAAAGAAAGAGGTTTCAAAAGTCATTGTTGGTCAGGATAAAGTTACTGACAGCTTTATCAAAGGAATACTCTGTGATGGAAACATAATGGTCGAGGGTGTTCCGGGAATTGCTAAAACATTATTAATTAGATCTTTAGCAGCTGTCACTTCATGCAAATTCAATAGAATTCAGTTTACAGCAGATTTATTGCCAACAGATATTACAGGGATAGTTGCTTATGAGCCTAAGAAAGGATTTTATACTGTAAAGGGTCCAGTCTTTTCTAATTTTATCCTAGCAGATGAAATAAACAGAGCTCCAGGTAAAACTCAGGGTGCTTTGTTAGAGGCAATGCAGGAAAGACAAGTTACTATAGGTAGAGAAACTTTTCCCTTGCAAAGACCGTTCTTTGTTCTGGCGACTTTAAATCCAATTGAGACCTTTGGTACTTACCCCCTGCCTGAAGCACAGGTGGATAGATTTTTGTTTAAAATATTCATGGATTATCCTACCAAGAAAGAGGAAGGAGACATTTTAAAACAGAACGTAGACATAAAAGATTTTAATGATTACAAATTAAGACCGGTTGTTTCCTCTCAAGAGATTATAAAAATGCAGGAGATGGTTAAGAAGGTTTATCTTGATAAGGACATTGAAAAATACATTGTTGATCTGGTGAATGCTACAAGACATTCAAGCGAATATAAGATTAGAATTGGGAAATACATAAAATATGGAAGTTCTCCAAGAGCAAGTATTGGTTTGTTTATTGCTTCTAAGGCAAATGCATTGATGAAAGGAAAAACTTTTGTTACACCTCAAGATGTAAAAGATGTAGCCTATGAAATATTTAGACATAGATTAATCTTGAATTATGAAGGACAGGCTGAAGGAATAAAACCAGAAGACTTTATTACTGAACTTCTATTGAAAGTTCCTACCCCATGAGAAGATTAAAACTAGACATAAAAGATTTGAGTAGAAAGTTAGAGGTTGTTAGCAGAGATTTAGTTACCAGTAGTTTTGTTGGAGGGTATAAGAGTGTATTCAAGGGAAAAGGATTGGAGTTTGACACTTATAGAGAATACACCAGCCAGGACGATTCCAAACTTATTGATTGGAAGGCAACTAAAAGAGCTAATAAGGTTTTAATAAAAGAGTTTATTGAAGAAAGAAGTCTAGATGTTTTTATTTTATTTGATGTTAGCAGCAGTATGATATTTGGAAGCACTAAAAAGCTGAAGAATGTTTATGGAGCTGAATTGGTAGCTTCTTTATCTTATGCTATGATTAACGCTGATGATGCCGTGGGTATGGCTATGTTTAATGATGATATTGTAAAATTCTCTTTACCAATTGGAGGGATAAAACAGTATTATACTATCCTGAATTTAATAACTAACTTGGAGTTGTATGGGGGAAAACATAACTTGCAGAAAGCATTGGAGTTTGCTGTGAACAGGTTATCTGTCGGTGCTTTGTTGATTATTGTTTCTGACTTTATTGGAGGGGTAGATGAGAAATCTATGCAATTGCTAAAAGTCTGTGGGGAGAAATTCCAGGTGGTTGGGATAATGATAAGAGACCCAATAGATAAGGAGCTGCCTTATGATGTTGGGCAAATTTTTGTTTCAGATCCTTATGATGGGAAGAAAGTGGTTATAGAACCAAAAAAAATAAGAGATATCTATCAAATTTATGCAAAACAGCAAGAGAAAGAAGTAGAGGGTCTATTTAGAGAATCAAAATCTGATTTCATCAAATTAGTTACTGACAAAGCATTTGTTGGACCAATGATCACATTCTTTAAAGGGAGGACTGAAAAATAGTATTCACTTTTCAAAATCCGGAATATTTATGGTTTATATTAGCCTTACCTGCACTTTTTATAGTCCATATTTTAAGTGTTAAGTATACTAAAATAAGAGCGCTTAGATTTGCTAATTTTGAAGTATTGCAAAAAGCCTTGGGCACCAAAGGATATGGAGTAAGTAAAAATTATACTTTATTTTTTATTAGGTCTTTTGTGCTTATATTACTAATCCTTGCAGCAGCAGGGACAATTTATTGGTATGATGGGAGAGGCAGCGCCTTTAATTATGTGATAGCAGTGGATGCGAGTGTTAGTATGAATGCAGATGATTATGACCCCAATAGATTGGAAGCTGCGAAAAATGCGGCTTTAACATTTTTAGATATCTTAGATGCAAAGGCAGACATTGGGGTTGTGACATTCACAGGCATTACTTTTGTAAAACAAAGGATGACCAACAATCTTGGAGATGTTAAATCAGCAATAAGGGGAATTGGAATTGAAGAGGCAGGCGGAACTTCTTTGGGGAATGCCTTAATTACTGCAACCAACCTTTTTGAAGATAATAAAAAAGCGAATGTAGTTATTTTGATTACTGATGGACAGCACAATGTAGGTATAGACCCAAGAGAAGCCATTGATTATTTGAACCAAAACAATGTTCTGGTAAATACTATTGGAATCGGAACTTCTGAAGGAGGGGAGATAGTTGAAGGTCTTTCAGGGGTCAGCAGATTAGATGAAGACACACTGAAGTTTATTGCAGAAGCCACTAATGGTGAATATTTTAGAGCAGAAAACCAAAATCAACTGGAAAATGCATTTGGAAGTATAGCTAAGTCTAAAAGAGAAAGATTGAGTGTTGCATTGGGGCCCGTTTTTATGTTGATTGCTGTCACAATACTTATTTTAGAATGGGGCTTGATGAATACAAGATTCAGAATGTTGCCTTGATTATTTTTTCTTAATAAAATCGCCCACTCTCAAATTGCTGACAATAGAAGATTCATCTTTGGAAATTATTTCCCCATTTATTGCATTAATCTTGAAGTTTATGGTTTTAAATGAAGTCGTTAAATAAGTAATATTCCATACTTCCTTATCATTTAATACTTGCAATACCACTATTAGTTTTGAAGGCTTTTCCTTTGTCTGAGTCTCTACAACCTTTAATGCCTGTTCTAAACTAAATTTTATTTTTTCTAAGTTCAATGGAATCATTTCTGTTTTTTCTTTTCTAAACAATTCTGATTCCTTTATTTGCACTGATTCGTTTTTTTGTGTAAAGCTTGTGATTTTATCTTTGTCTTCTGAATAGTAATCTATTTGCCACCCCTCATTTTCGTTTAAAATTATAAAAGTGTCAGCAAGGAATAAATCTGGATTTTCTTCTTTGTATTTTTTGAATTCCTCTGTCTCTTCTATCTTCTTTATTGCTTCTTTTATTTTAGAAATCATTATCCGACAAACCTTGGTCTTTTTGATAGTAGTTTGGGTAAAGGTAATGGAAGGAAAGGCATATTTTTTGTGCTCTTCTTTATGTTTTTTAACAAGGTATTCATCGTTAGAAGTTTTTGTTTGCCCATTGATCTTATTCTTACATTAATCTTGTCAGAGTTTAATTCCTTATCACCAATTACAATTGTGTAGGGAACCCATTCTTCTTCTGATTTTAATATTTTCTTTGATAGAGTTTGAGGTTCATCATCTATGTCTACCCTGATGTTTTCTTTTTCTAACTGCTTGGCTATTTTTTCACAGTGTTTTAGATGTTTTTCTTCTGATATAGGTATTAATCTTATTTGGGTTGGAGACAACCAGGTTGGCAGTACAGGATGTTTTTTCTTTAAAGATTCTTCTAAAATAACATACATCCATCTTTCTATGCTTCCAATTGAGGAATGACAGATTATACATCCTTTATTTTTTCCATCTTTATCTGCGTAAGTAATTCCGTATGTTTCTGCATCTTTAACGTCTAACTGAACAGTTGATAATTGGAGATTTCCATTTACAGAGTCTATTCCCTGGAATTCATGCTTTACAGCCCAGTAATGTTTCATACCTGAAAGCGTTTCTATAAATGCCGGTTTATTGGCGTATTTTAACATTTCAATTATTCTTTTTTTGTGTTTATTATAAAATTCTTCAACAATCCTGAATCCAACAGCGTATTCTATTTTTGTTGCGTTTGCTAAATCAGTATAACTTTTGAATAATGCCTGATATTCATCCCATCCCTGTTCCAAATCAGTACAGAATGAATGGATGTCCGGCATATGGAATGCTCGTAATCTTTTTAATCCTGATAATTCTCCTCTCTTCTCATATCTAAAACTTTTTGAGAACTCATAAACTCTTAATGGAAGATTTCTGTAAGAGATTGTTGCCCTTTTCATCATTTTGAATAATCCAAAGTCTCCTGCAAATCTCAAAATTAATTCTTTTTTACTTTCATCTGGAACTTTTACTGAGTAATGCCTTTCATGGAAACTTCCTGCCTGTTCTCTTATCTCTTCGTCTCCCCAGTCATATAAAATTGGTGTTTCTATTTGGATAGATTCCAAATCTTCTATTGCTACCTTGTCTGCCCATCTCTTCAATAATTCAAATATCATATTTCCTTTAGGATAAAATTTGAAGTTTCCAGGATCACATTCAGGAGCATAGTCTACTAATTCTAATTGCTGCATTGCTTTTATTGATGGAGGCTCTAATTTGGGTTGCCCTTTGATTTCTTCTGAGAATACATATTTGGAAAGTGTCTGGTCGTTTATTTTTTCCAATGTTTTAATTAATTCATCTGTTTTTTGTAGATTGAGTTTGTATTCTTTTCCTGTTGGTGTTAAAATATAGTGTTTTCTTTTTATTGACTCAACAACTTCTTCCCTTGTTTTTAGTTTTTCCTCTTTTGGACTGAACTCCCTTGATAATTCTGACAATGGATGACCTTTACAGCTAATTGTAAATGCTTTATAGTACCCAAAAGGAGCTCTTTGAACTTTGAAATCTTTACTTAAAACATCTTCTGCTTCTTTCAATATTTTTATTGCTTTTCCTGGAGAGGCTAGGTTAGAACTTAAATGAGCGTATGGGTAGAGAACAATGTTCTTTACTTTTACCTGGCTAGCTATCTTTTCTACTTCTTCTGCTAATTGTTTTGCAGCTTGTTCTGGCTGAGATTCGTCTTGTGATTCTACTGCTGTGAAAACCACCAAGCATTCTTTTATTTGTACTTCTTTGTTATCAGATTCTTCTGCGTCTTTTAATGCCTTCTTTTTTACTTGAAATTTCAAAAAATCTGAGTGTATTGTGAGTATTTTCATGGTCTAAATTGTGAAGAATATATATTTAAGTTTAATTGTTTTATATAGTAAAGAACCTTAGAAAATTATATAAGCAAGTTTGATATCTTATTTATTAAATGAGGCGTTTATTTATACTATTAGTACTACTAATGGTAATTCCGGTGGCTTATGCAGATATCTACATAGATAGTTTTAGCAAACAAAATTATAATCTCGGGGAAGAAATAGGTGTTAATGGCTATGTTTTGCAATCTGGTGCAGTTCAGGGAATTTTTAAGATGGATTTTGTTTGTAATCAAAGCACCCCTGTTTTCTTTAATTTAATCAACTTAGAACCTGATGAAAAGTATGATTTTTCACAAACTTTCCCTCTTAGGAAGAGTATGGTTGGAGATTGTTATGTTTCTGTTAAATTGGAAGAAGATTCTTTGATTAGCAGTAAGGAATCTGATACTGTTCAAGTCAGTAATGAACTGAAAATAAGTGTTAGAACTAGTAAAATAACTTATTTCCCAAGGGAGGGGGTTGTTGTTAGTGGAGATGTTGAAACTATTAATGGTAATATAGTTGCTAAGGGGAATGTTGTTGTTGAAATTGATGGAAGAAAATATAATGGCGAGATTAATGAAGGGCTATTTAGTTACACGTTGAATCTGCCAGAAGACGTTACTGGTGGTGAACATAACATCTTTATTAGTGCTGAAGACAATTATGGGAATTTAGGCAGCGGGGAAATTAAGATTAGTGTTGAGTCTGTTGTGACTAACATTAATTTAGAAGTTGGAAATTTGGTCTATAAGCCTGGTGAAGATGTAAGCCTAACTGCCCATGTCTATGATCAAGCAGGAGATAGTATGGATAGTAGCATTGTTTTTGAACTTGTTGATCCTAACGGAAATGTAAAAGAGGTTAGGAATATTGCTTCTAACCAAGAATTTACTTTTAAAATAGAAGACATGTCTGTTCCTGGTGGCTGGATTCTTAGGGCTAGAGAAGGAACCGTTGTTGAAGAGGAGATCATTACTGTTGATATCCTTAAAAAAGTGGACATGTGGTTAGTAAATAACACCTTGTTTGTGAAAAATATAGGAAATGTTGATTATGAAGATACTATAGAAGTTGATTTGAAAGGCGAGAAAATGTATCAACTTAGCAAGACTCAATTGATAAAACCGGGGCAAACAATTGAATTTGACCTTAGTGATGATGTGCCTTCGGGGGAGTATGAAGTTGTTGTTCCTTCAAACAATTTAATAACTGGTAATGTTGTTTTAGGGAGTGGAAAAGCTGGTCTTAACAAAAATGCCGGTTATTTTGTAGTTGGAATATTATTCTTATTTCTGATTTATATGGTTGCTAAACGGGGCGGAAGTAGTTCTTCTGATGGAAGATTAAGACAAAGAGAAATAATGGAAGGAAGGAAGATGAGAGAGAAATTAACCCAACCCGTTAAAAAACCAAGATTTGGATTCTCTGAAAGAAAAATAAACGAAAGTGACATGAAACACTGGGTTGAAAAGGCTACTGGTGAGAAAAAAGATGATAACAAAGGGCTCTTTGATGTATTTAAGTGAGGAAAAAATGACCGAAGAACTGAAATGTTGCATATGTGGTAAGAGGATTGAAGAGTTTGATGAGGATGCAATAATAGGGGTTCCTTTTGGTGAAGATGTTGTTAATTATTGTAGTATGAGATGTATGGATGCTCTTAAGATTTAAGTTTCTTTATAATTTCACAAGCATTACAGATTTCTTTTGCGCACGGTTCTTCACAAGATTTACAATATTGCACCTTTCCTGACTTGTATTTTTCTTTTAACAGTGGAAGAACTTCTAGGAAAGATGCTACTAAGCCATGTTTTGATCCGGGGTATTTTTCTTCTAAATCATTAATCATATCCCTTATGTAATTCCTAAAATTATTTTTTGCATAGGGGCATTCCGTGTATTCCGAATTAAACTTTTTCAAGAATGCGTATGTTGCAGTTTCTTTTTCTGTGAGTAAATAAAGGGGTTTTATCCTCCGTATGAAGCTTTTGAATTTAGCAATGCCTGTTATTGGTCCTAAACGTGCGGATAATTCAATATTATTCTTTATCTGATTCATTAGAATTGATTGTGCTTCATCGTCTAGGTTGTGCCCTACTGCGAGTTTTGTTGCCCCAAGCTCTCTTGATTTTTTATTTAGCAGGTATCTTCTTAGAACCCCACAAATAGCACACGAATTTATTTTAAGTTTTTTAATCATTTCATCTAAGGTGTATCCAAATTCTTCTTTGTAAGAATAGATGTGAAGAGAAACTTTATTTTTTTTGCAGAAAGCTTTAGCGTCTTTTATTGTTTTACCCCTATAGCCTTTAATACCCTCATCTATCAATAAGCCCTCTACCTTAATATCTCTCTTGGTTTCTGCTATTCTGTTTAGGATGTATAATAATGTTAGAGAATCTTTTCCACCAGAAACACCTACCACTATGTGATCATTTTTGTTTATTAGCTTGAATTGCCTTATAGTTTTGTACACTTTCTTTTCAAAATAACTCATAAAACATGACTTACATAGAGAAACGTTTGAATTAGGAAGAGTAATTACAGGTTTTGTCTTACAAATTTTACAGGGCATTTATCCTCCAGAAATAACCGGCATTATTTTTATCTTATCTTTAGAAGAAGGTTTATAGTCTCCTATTACCAATTCGTCGTTTACACTTACTAAATAGATTGTAGGGTTTAATTTTAGGTTTTTTAGGACTTCAGAGATTGTAGTTGCCTCTACTTGCTTTGTTTTATTTTCTTTTTCTAAATAAATCTTTAATTTTGGCATTTTAATCTATATTCTTGAAAACAGTTATTTTTTAATACTTTTGCATCTTGGTTTTTTTGTGACCAATAGATTAGAAAGTTATCTTACTTTAGATAAAAATGGAGCCGATAGAAAATTAAGACAGGCTATTGATTATTGTAAACAAAGTATAGTTCTGCTTGCAAATTCTGGTGGAGCTTCTGGAGAAGAATATTATTTGGTTATGAATCCTGTAAGAAAAAATTTTGTAAATCTTTTTGATTTTTTTAAATATTACCATAGAGCATCCAAAGATGTAAAAAGAGAATTTTCTAGAGTTTTTCAAGATCTTTGTTTTATTGTTAATCAGCCTAGTCACCCAGATACTTCGAGTAAACACTCTTAGCTTCTTGTTCTGATTTGGCTCTTATTATGGCTCTTCCATCTTTTAGCATTGTTAATTCCTTAAATATCAAACAGTAATCATTTACAATCACATTCCCCAATTTTTCTAATTTTTTTGCTGTTTCTTTTAGGTCTAGTACATGCCCTTTCATCTGGTATGCATTATTTCCACAAAGTTTTATTACTTCTTTTGTTTTTTCACCTGTCAGATATTTGTATTTTCCATTACATGTAGGACACTTTGGATTTTTAGGGACTTTTGTTTTGTTTAACTTTTGTTTCCACAGATCATAATAAAGAAGTTCCTTCATTATAGGTTGTTTTGTTAAAATTTTTATTGCTTCTGTTATCTGTAAAGATGAGATCATAGTCGTTGTTGTATTTAGAATTCCTTCAGTATCACATGTTCCTAAAACCTCTTCAGGCTCTCTGAAAATACATGAAAAACAAGGAGTTCTTTTTGGGATAATATTGAAAAGCATTCCTGTGCTCCCAATGACTGAGCAGAATATCCAAGGGATGTTTTTTTCAAGGCAGTATTCATTTAATAAAAATCTTGTCTCCATGTTGTCAGTGCAGTCTAATACCAAATCTCCTTTTACGAATGATTCTATATTATTGTGTGTAATATCTTTGAAACATGTTTTGATTTTTATCTTAGAATTTATTTTTTTTAGATGAGATTCTGCTTGGAATACCTTTGGAAGATTTAGGTCATCTTCTGTGTATAATGTTTGCCTTTGTAAATTTGATAGTTCTATAATATCTCTGTCAATTAGGATTAGATTGCCTACTCCTGCCCTCGTCAATAACTCTGCAGATCTGGATCCAGTTGCTCCCAATCCAATAATACAGACCGTACTTTTTTCTAATTTGTTTTGCCCTTCTTTACCTATTTTCTCAAAAATTATCTGCCTTAGGAATCTCATTGGTAGTTGATAGAAGAGATTAGCTTTTAAAGATTATGCAAAATCTTATATATAAAATAACCATTATGATTATATGCCAAAAAAGAGAGTTAGTAAGAAAATAAACAATAGCCATACTGAATTGACTATGGGTCAGAGATATGCAGACTTATTGACCAAACTGGCTGGTAGTTGGGGATTTATTCTTAGTCTATTGGGACTTTTGTTTATATGGATGATCATTAATGTCATTGTTCTTATAGAAGGGTGGGATCCGTATCCATTTATCTTGCTCAATCTAATTTTAAGTTGTTTGGCTGCAATACAAGCACCCATAATTCTTATGAGTCAGAATAGACAACAAGAGAGAGACAGGACAAGAACAGAGTATGATTATGCTGTCAATAGAAAAGCCGAAAGAGAAATTGAAAAAATTCAAAAACAAATAGAAAGTCTTAGAAGAATGCTGAAAAAATAGAGGGAAGATATTAAATCTTCCTCGCTGGTTCCTCTTTTTATTGTTCTTTTCCCCAGGTTGTTATGATAAGGATATAACACTTAAGGAAATTGCTTTTAAAAATACTTGTGTTATTAAAAAAACTATTTAGGAAGTCACTGTTTTATTATACTGATTATAATACTCCTGTTTCTCGGACCATCAAACTCAGCCAACATTACTGATTGCCAGACCCCTAATTGTAATTTTCCATCTTTTATAGGTATTAGTTGGGAAGGTCCAAATAGCATGGCTTTTATGTGTGAAGGAGCATTTTTTGGCTCATTAGGGGGACAATCTCTTTCTTCTATATCATCGTGTTTGTAATGCTTATTTGAAGGGGCTATGTCTTTAAAAAATTCTATGATGTCTTCCAGTAGCCTAGACTCATTTTCATTGATTAAAACTGCTGCAGTGGTGTGCTGAACATACACATGTGCGAATCCGTTTTTCACATTCTCTTTATCTATTATATCTTGGACTTTTTTTGTAATATTTATCAGTTCTACTTTATTTTTGGTATTAATCTCTAATTTCATTACATCATCCGCAGGATACCCAATCTTTTAAGATTGGGGGGAATGCGGTTCCTCCATAACATTTTTCTTTTAACATTTTTATCATAAAGAGTGCGGAGCGATTTTGCCGCACTCATCACAAGACTGTGATAGTGTGAGCTCCGTAAAAACGGAGGTGGTTCCAATGGAACTTAAATCTACACAGCATGGGTATGGTCAAAACACATACCACTTAGTATTTGTGCCAAGATGCAGGCACAAATTATTCAAAATTCCCAGTGTGAAGGAATTTTGTGAGCGGGCTTTTCATGAAGTTGCTCAAAAATACAGCTTCATAATCCACGCTCTTGAAATCCAGCCAGACCATGTGCATTTATTTGCTGAATTCTCTCCAACTTACTCTGTGAGTAGGGTGGTGCAATTATTTAAGGGGATATCTGCATATAAAATTTTGCATAGGCATCCTCATCTAAGGTATAGTTACCTTAGAAACGGCCATTTTTGGTCTGCAGGAAAATTCTACAGATCAGTTGGCAATGTGACTGCTGATACAATCCAGCATTACATCAAACAAAGCCAATACGGCTGGAACTTTGAACATCAGACAAAGTTACTCTAACTTTGTCCTCACGAGATACCTCGCCCTTTAGGGCGAGGAGTATCATTTTTTTGTGGGAAATGTTTATATATAAATAGATTATGGTATCTAATATGAAATCAGAAGGGGGTATTGATTCTAAGATAAAAAAATATTTTTCTCTCACTGAGGAAGCATTAAAGAAGGTTAAAATTGCTAAAAAATTAAGTAAGAAAGATTATAAAATTGCTGAAGATTATTTGAGGTTGAGTAAGAGTTATTATGAAGATGCCAAGTTCTTTAACAAAAAGAAAGATAGATTAAATGCCTTTGCTGCTTTGTGTTACGCCCATGCTTTTTTGGATGCGGGAGCAATTTCTGGTGTTTTTGATGTCAAAGATAATAAATTGTTTATGGTGGATTAATATGGATGATAGAGAAAGAATAGAGTATATAGTAGAAATGTTGAATAGAGAAAGAAAAATAGCATTTAGGTCAGAGGAGATTGGAGAGGATTACGATATAGATAAATTTTATGAATTGTTAAAAAAATCAAATGGAATACTTGGTGATATTCTAATAAATGGAAGTAGGGAAGTATTCTTTGAAACTATTGAACTTGCTTTGAGATATCATCATGCTGAGGGGGAATATGAAAATAGAAATCCTAATGCGGGATTAAATTTAGATATGTTATATAGATTATGTAATGATGCAAATGAGGGTTTTGTTATAAGGAACTCCCGTAATGTTTTAGATTTCTCTAAGCAGTTTAGGAATCGGGTTAGAGAATATATTGATTGGGCTCAAAAATGAAAACATACGTAATTTCAGTTGGAGGCAGCTTGATTATCCCAAATAAAGTGGATTATAACTTTTTGATTAAATTAAAAAAAAGCATTAACAAGTTAAATAAGAAATACAAAATAGTTATTGTTACTGGCGGTGGGAAGACTGCCAGAACTTATATTGAACCATTAAAAAAAGCTGGATTTAATAATGAAGTTCAAAGTTTACTTGGAATTAAATCTACCCAATTAAACGCTATGTTGGTAAGCAATTTTATGAAAGCAAATAAATTATTACCCAACTCTCTTATTGAAATCAAGAATTTATTAAAAAGAACTAATTTAGTTGTTACAGGCAGTATTGGATTTAAACCAAATATGACTAGTGATGGAGATAGTGCCGATATTGCTAGATATTTGAATGCTGAAGCTATGATTAATATGACTGATGTTGATGGACTATTCACAAAAAATCCAAAACAGTTTAGAGATGCCAAATTCATTCCAGATATTTCTTTTAATAAATTTTCAGAGATAGCTAATAAAATTAAGTTTAAAGCTGGACAACATTTTGTTTTAGATCAAAGTGCCGCCAAAATTATTAAAAAATATGGAGTTAAGACGGTTATTCTGAAAGGTGTAGATAATATGGAAAAGTTTGTAGAAGGAAAAAATTTTAAGGGAACTATTATTTCAAACTAATTCTTGGATTTTTATTTCTAATTGTTTTGCACTTAGACCTTCATATTTTGCCATTATGGTTCCATTTTCTGTAGTTTGTCCATAAAATTTTCTCGTCGGTATGCGATATTCAAGATTTATCTCCACTGTAACGTTCTTTAAATTGAGCAATACTTTTTCTGAATTTTCGGGAGGGTCTGATAGCCATCTATTTTCTTCAAAAAGTGAGTTAACACCATCTTTTTTAAATTGAGACGTTGATATGCTGACTTTGGATCCTAACAGATATGCTTCTAGAACAAAACCATTTAAGCCTCTTCTTGAATAATGATCTGTTATACTATTATATACTTTTTGTAATCTTCTATTTATTGTGGCTATATCTTTAGGAAACATATAATGTAGTGTGGTTTCTAACATTAGGCGATGTAGAAAAAGTCTTGAATAAATAAATTTTAATCATATCAAGATTATGATTTATTGCCTTGCAATAAATTTGAACTCTTTGCGTGATAAAGAGTTTGGAGCTCACGCTATCCCCATATTTAATTTTTATTGCTGAGAATGTAGACTCTCCATTATTTCTATGATTGTATATCCACGGGTCAAAACAATCCCTCATCTGCTTTCTGTATTTCCCACGAAAGCAGCCCTTCCTTGCAGGGATAATGCTGTAAATCCCTTGTTCTCTGCAAAACCCGTGTATTGCTTCAGAATCATAGCCTTTATCCATTGTTATTAGTTCTGGCTTTACTTTTGCTTTCTTAATCAGATATCTGACATCTTTTGTGTCATGGCTCTTTTCCCTTGCTCTTGTTCTCAGGCTCAGCACCTGATTTGTTTTACAATCACTGAGGATACTGAGTTTGAGTGCTTGTTTTATGGGCTTTGTTCTGTCAATCCTTCTTTTGTAGTGCTCACTTGCATATTGCCTGGAAATTCCAGTAGCATCTACAGATGCAAATTCCACTTTTCTCAGCTTTGCTGAGAAAAATAACACCATGTTCAATAAGCTTGCAGAGATTCTCTTTGCGAACTTCTGCAGCGTCGTGAAGTGCGGTATTTTCTTCATAAATAATTCAGCCATTTCTATTGTTCTTCTGTAAGAAAGATGGTATCTCTCTTTTAGGATTAATAACTGAAATATTTCCCAAGAAATATATTTCTTTGGTCCGAAATGGTGCAACCATTTGGGGAAATTAGTGCGTCTTTTGAAAGCGTTAAGTTTTTTTAGTAGTGTTCCTTCTCTTTTTCCATACATTTTGGGGTCTCCTCAACCCCCATAAGGGTTGGGGTCACCCCTATTTAAAAAGATTTTCTACATCGCCCTAACATTATAAACATTTTTATAGTCAAAAGGATACTAAACAAATGTGAAAAAAGCTATATGTGTTTCTGGCAGTGTTGGTTCTGGTAAAACTACCTATGCTAAAAAATTAGCTAAAAAATTAAAAGCTAAATATGTTGATGTTAATGAAATAATAAAGAAAAATAGTCTAGTTGAAAGTTATGACAAAAAAAGAAAATGCAATGTTGTTGACATTAAAGAATTGAAAAAAACTTTAGAAAAGATGATTAAACATAGCAAGGAGAAATTGGTTATTGATAGTCATATGAGTCATTTTTTAGATCCTAAACTTGTTGAATATGTAATTATTGTCAGGACTTCTTTGAAAAAGTTAAGGAACAGATTGGAAAAAAGGAATTATAGCAAGAAGAAAATTGATGAAAATTTAGAAGTTGAAATAATGGAAGTCTGTTTGAATGAAGCCAAAGAATTAGGGCATAACATAAAAATTGTGGAGACTTAATTATTTACCAAAACGCCTTTCTCTTTTTTGAAAATCTTTAATCATTTCATCCAATTCCTCTGGAGAAAAATCTGGCCATCTTGTTTTTGTGAAAAACAGTTCTGTGTAAGCAGCATCATAAAGCAAAAATGCAGAGATTCTCTTTTCAGGATTCATCCCTGTTTTTATCATCATATCTGGGGGGGGAATTTCTCTGGTGTATAAATGCTGTTTGATTGTTTCTCTATCAATATTCTCGGGGGGTACCCCTTCTTTTATTAATTCTTTTACTGCGTCCACTATTTCATCTTGGCCGTTATAAGCTAAACAAACGTTAAACATAAGTTTTGAGAATTTTTTTGTCTTTTCTTCTGCTTGTTTTATCAATTCCTGCTCATCTTTTGGCAATAACTCTTTTCTTCCTAGAACTTGGAATCTAACTTCGTCTTTTTCAAATTGATAGGTATCTAAAATCTCTTCTTTTATGTATTTTTTATGCAATCCAAAATGAACAGCCAATTCTTCTTTTGATCTTTTTAGATTTTCAGATGATAATGCATAGACTGTTAGAACCTTAATTCCTATATTTTTGCAGTGTTTTATTATTTTTTTTAATGTTTTGGCGCCTTCTCTGTGTCCTTCAAGTGCGTTTCCTTTATTTTCTCTGCCCCATCTCCTGTTTCCATCCATCTGGATTGCGATGTGGACTGGGAAATTATTTTTTTCCATAATAATTCACTTTGTTTTTGTTTAATAGGATTGATGGACTTAAAGACCTTTAAAAATCTTACTATATTTTCTTTGTTATATATTTTGATATTGCAGTTACGATATTTATATCTGTAAACATATGGTCCTGTCCAGATAATTCCTAATTTTTTACTAATCTCTTTTATTTCATAAAGTATCTTTGGATAAGATTGTGTTATAAATATTTGAGAATATCCTTCTTTGCTTATTCTATAGCATCCGTCTGCATCAAAAAAACCAGTTATAAACCATTTTTGTAATTCCAAATTAGATTCTTTAATAATTCTAGGTATTTTAATTTTGTCAAACTTCTTTCCTGTTGGTAATTCACATATCTCTACTAAGAATCTATGAATTGCTTTTACTCTTATAACAAACCTGTAAAACTCTTTATTTGTTTTTGATTTTTCAGAATATATACTTGGCTCATAATCAAATAGTTCTTTGAATATCTGCCTTAGTTGTAGAAATGTTTCTCTATTCCCATCTGTGATTCTTAATTCAGAATTATAACTTGTTTTTTTATCATAAGCTCTGTTTGGATTTGCTAAGTGACCATCCCCCAAAATTACTCCTAATAAATAAGCTAGATTTTTATCTAATTGTTTTGGCAGTTTTACTGTCTTATTGATTGTGTTTCCAAAATAAAAAGCATCCTTATAAATATTATCCCATAAATCATTAAACTCTTTCTCTGTTTTGTTACAGACCCTTTTCCAATACTTACATATCTTGTATAAATCCTGTATGGCAATTCCGTGTCTTTCTAATTTCCAGTACAAAAATAAATCTTTAGAAAATAGTTCTTCTCCTAACTGTTTGTAATGTTTGTATTTTTTTAATTCACTATGTATTCCCTCTATTATTGTTCCTATTTTGTAGATTCTTATGTTATCTGAGCCCTTTCTTATGTGTTTTTTGTGGTCTAATTTTAACAAGTAGTTATCTAGCGGAATCTTCATACAACTATAAACCACCAACGTTATATAAGTTCTACGAGGGCATGTCAAGTGTGTCAAGTGAGTTAAAAGTATATTTTAGATAATAATATTTCCGAATTATTTATATAGTTTACTTTTATAAATATTCTTATGGATTTTGTTTTAAAAGATAGCGAAAGTATAATAGAATATGCTAAAAAACTTAATTCTGAGCTTATTGTTGTGGAGTTGATTAAATCCCGAGAGGTTAGAGATCTCAAAAGACAACTTGATAAAGCCAATGGTTTAGTTGTCGTAGAGGGGGGGGATGATCAAATCAATAGAACTGCTCTAGAAAGCAAAAAAGTTGATATCCTTTTGAGTCCTGAAAAAGACAGAGAAAAGGATTTTATGAAAGTCAGAGATTCTGGGCTTAATCAAGTTTTGTGCAAACTAGCAAAAAATAATAATATCGCTATTGGCTTTAATTTTAATGATATTCTGAATGCCAATAGCCTTGAGAGGAGCAGAATACTTGGTAAAATGATACAGAACGTTGATCTTTGTAAAAAATATAAGGTTAGAACTGTAGTGGGAAGTTTTGCTTCAAGGTGGGAGGATTTAAGAAGTGAGAGTGATTTAGAGTCTTTTGCAAGAGTAATAGGAATCGAAAAAGTTAATAATAAGAACGTAATTTCTAAATTAAAAAATAAAAAAGATTATATAATTGATGGTGTTAAACTACTAAAATGAAAAAGGTGATTATTACTATTTTTTTGGTTTTTCTTGGGTTATTTATAGTTGGTAGCGGTTGTCAGGTTGATTCTCCTGACTTTGAGTGCTTAAAAGATAGTGATTGTGCTGTTGCAGGGTGTAGTAGTCAATTATGTGTTGTTGCCGGAGATGCTGAAGGTGTAGTTACAACGTGTGATTTTAAAGAAGAGTATAATTGTTTGAGATTTACTAACTGTGGATGTAATGAAAGAAAGTGTTCTTGGGTTGAAGACCCAGATTATTTAGACTGTTTGGAAGAGGTGAATAAATGAGGAAGATTTTACTTTTAGTTTTGTTAATCGCGGTGGTTTCATTCGTGTTTGCTGTTGAAGAAGAAAATAATGTTGACGAAAAGGTTATTGAAATTTTAGAACAACAGGAAACAGTTGATGTTATTGTTATTCTAGAAGATACTTCTGATGTTGAAGTTGCTGCAAACATGAAGGAAGATGTTATTGAAAATCTTAATTCTGATGAATTTGAGAAAAAACATGAGTTTAGTAGCTTTAATGGTTTTTCAGGAGAAGTGGATTCTGATGGTCTTGAAAAATTAAAGAATGATCCCAATGTTAAAATGATTGAATATGATGCGCCGGTTAGTGCTTTTTTATTTGATAGTGTTCCTTTGATTAACGCTTCTATCCTACAAGCCTTTCAGCTTAATGATAATATAACTGGATTAGGAGAAACTGTCTGTGTTATAGATACAGGCATTGACTATACTCATGAGAGCCTTGGAAGTTGTAATAATGAAACATTTTTAACGGGGGATTGTGGTAAGGTTCTTGGAGGTTATGATTTTGTAAATAATGATTTAGATCCCTATGATGATAATGGTCATGGTACTCATGTTTCTGGTATTGTTGCGGCAAATGGAACTGTTTGGGGTATCGCTCCAAGTGCAAATTTAGTTTCTCTTAAAGTCTTAGACTCAAGTGGATTCGGTTCTACTTCAAATGTTATTGCGGCCATTGATTGGTGCGTATCTAATAGCGTCTTGTTTGATATTTCTGTTATATCTATGAGTTTAGGTAATGGTCAAAATTATACTGATTATTGCGATGATGATCAAACAAGTTATGCAGACTCTATAAATGCAGCGGTTGCTAAAAATATAACTGTTGTTGTGGCTGCAGGCAATGATGGAAATACAAATGCAATTTCAAGTCCTGCATGTATTAAAAATGCTACCTCTGTTGGTTCAACAACCAAGACAGATGGAATCTCAAGTTTTAGCAATCGGGGGAGTATCTTAGACTTATTTGCTCCTGGAGAGAGTATTATTTCCACAAGTTTGAATGGTGGAAGCGAGACTAAGGATGGAACTTCTATGGCTACGCCGCATGTTGCTGGTGCGGTTGCTTTGTTACAGCAATTTAACAGGGAAGAAGGAAATAGTATGTTGGTTCCTTCTAGTATTTTGGAAGTATTAAATCAAACTGGAAAACAAATTAATGATTCAACTGGTTTAATATTTTCAAGAATTGATGTTTGGGAAGCCATTTTGGAACTAACTAAACCTGTTGTTTATTCTTCATTAAAAGATAATTCTGTTTTTGGAACCAATAATATAACTGTTAATGCTACTTTTAATGATTATGATGAGATCTTAAATTGTACTTTATACTTTGATGATGCATGGAATCAAAATGTGAATATTTCTAGTGGTTATGAGTTTAGCACTATATTGGTAGAAGGAACACACAACTCAAGTGTAGGTTGTACTGACAGTTTAAATCAAATAGGGAATTCTGGTTGGGTAGATTTTAGAATTGACTTAACTGAGCCTGTTGTTTACCTGGAAAGTCCTGATAGCAATGGAATTGTTAAAGATGGAAATACCTCTTTTAATGTTGACTTTAATTTTAATGTTAGTGATGTGGAGATTGATAGCTGTAGTTTGTTTATTGATGGAATTGCAAACTCTAATTCATCATCTGTTGATGTAAACATCTCTCAAACAATACAAAGCCAAAGTTTGTTGGATAATGGAACCTATCTTTGGAGTGTTCAGTGTTATGATAAAGCAGGCTGGTCAAATACTTCTGAAGAAAGAGTTATTGGTGTTTGTGTTGAAAGCTGGACCTGTGGTGATTGGGGAGATTTTGACAGTTGGAGTGAATGCAGTGGAGGAGAAAGAGAAAGAACAAGGACAAGAGACTGTAATGATATTAACGAGTGTGGAAATACTGTGGGTAAGCCTGCTGAAAGTGAAAAAGAAACAAGCACCTGTGGAGAAAGTTCTTCTGGCACAGGATCTTCTTCTGGTGGAGCTTCAGGGGGAGGAGGTTCTCCTGGTGGAAGTTCTATTACGGGGAGTACTGTAAAAGAAGTAGGAAGTAATTTTGAGTTTAGTTCTGATCCGGATGAAGTTAAGAAATTTGAGTTTAATGAAGATGTTGGATTTACTGGGTTGGAAATTAATCTAAAAGATGCTGTTGCTGGTGCCACTCTTGCTGTAACCAAATTAAACTCCAAACCTGCAGAAGTTAGCGACTTAAGTGGAGTTGTTCACAGTTATATCCAAGTTGATAAGCAAGATTTGGAAGATAGTAGCATTAATCAGGTTTTAATAAAATTCAAAGTTGAAAAAGCATGGTTAGAAGGTAATAGTGGAGATATTATTTTGAACAGATACAATGGGGGGTGGAATAAACTGCCTACACTAAGGACGGATGAGGACTCACTTTATAATTATTATGAAGCTATAAGCCCTGGATTTTCTGTTTTTGCAATAAGCTCCGAAGCAGGAAGTTCTTCAACTGCTACAAAAGAATCTTCAAATGAAACTGCTGGTCTTGGAGTCTTAACAGGATTTATTGGAAAAAATTTACCTCCGTCATGGGGGGAATGGGTAGATGAAAAGGTATTGAGCATTGAGCTTGTTAGTCTAGTGTTAACTAAAGCACAATTGATTAACACTTATTATTGGTTGGGAAGTTTAGTTTTTGTTTGCTTACTTGTTGTTACTGTTGTTTATAGAAAGAAAATTTTTAGCAAGGCTGGTCATGAAGAGAAAGAATTTGATAGAGATGAGAAAGAGGATAAAAGGACTAAAAAACAAAAAGAAAAACAGGAAAAATTAGAGGAAAAGAAAAAGAAAAAAATTGAAAGATTAAAAAAACAATTGGGCAAATTAGAACAAGGAGAATCTGTTGGCTTCTTTGGTAGGGTTAAGAGTAAGTTTAGGAAAGAAAAAGGAGATGTTCATGAAGAGAAACCTGAAGTGAAAAGAAAAGCAGAACCAGAAGGGGAAGATAGGGGAATATTTGCAATAGCTAAAAAGAAATTTAGAGGAGATATTAGTGAAGATAAAGTAAGAGAAGTTATGGAATCTTCTAAGAAAAAAGGACAAATAAAAGAAGAGGTCAAGGAAGAGCCAAAAGGTCCCGGGTTATTTGGAAGATTTAAGATGAAGATGGAAGAGAAAAAACAGAGAAAAGCAGAGCTGCATAAACAGTTTGAGTTTAAAGATATTAAGAGATAAAACAGAATGGCTGAAAAAAATAATCACAAACTGAAAAAAGCACTAGCAAGTCATAAGAGGTTGGCTCAGGAAAGAACAATTTTGGCTAATGAAAGGAATACTCTCGCTTATGTAAGGACTGGATTTGGCTCTTTTGCATTAGGGATTGCCTTAATTAAACTATTTGAAGAGCATGTAAACTATGTTTATGCTGGTTATTTTGCCATTATCTTAGGCATTGCTCTTATTTTATTGGGGATTGTTTATTATCCTTTAAGAAAGAAAAAGATACTTTCTTATTAGTAAGATATTTATACCAGGGTTCTTTAGTAGATATATGGTCGAATGGGAGATAATTCTTGTAAGTGTATTGTTTTTAGTATTTGGGGCTATTACCTCGTTTAAGCCTCAGTGGTACATCAGATTTGTACAGTGGCAAACTAAAAAGATTTGGAAGGCAGAATTTAGGCCTACAAAGGCTACAGAAGTAAGAATGAGGATTTTAAGCATATTATTCTGGATATTTGGGCTATGGTTGTTGTATTATCACCTAATTTTGGGCAAAACGTAAGATTTATAAAGGTTAATTCTATTTTTATGTTGTGAGAGAGAAAAAACATACAAATACGCTTTTTAATGAAAAAAGGCTATTTTTTCTCAGGAAATGAAAAATATTTTACCAAGTTTAAGAGAAGACAAAAGATATATTGTATTTGAAGTATTGAGCGAAGATAAGGTTAAAGATTTTAAGACTCTTAGGACTGAAATAATTGGAGGAGTGCATAATTTCTTAGGTCAACTAGAGACCAGCAAAGCTGGTGTTATGTTTCTTAAAGATTTGTGGTTTAAGGATAAACAGAAAGGGATTTTGAGTGTGAATTCTAAGTATGTTGATAAAGTAAAGACTTCATTAATGCTGATGAAAAAATTAGAAGGAAAAGACGTAATTTTAAATAATATTGCTGTTAGTGGAATACTAAATAAGGCTAAAAAGCATGTCTAAAAGGAGGTTGTAAAATGCAACAAAATATGTCACATCAAATGATGGGTTATGATAGAACAAGTACGATGTTTAGTCCAGATGGAAGATTATTACAAGTGGAGTATGCAAAGAAAACTGTAAGGCAGGGAAGTACTGCTATCGGCATTGTTTTTAATAACGGAGTTTTATTGGTAACTGATAGAAGAGTTAATGATAAATTAATTGTGGCTGAATCTGTTGAGAAATTGTTTAAAGTAGATGATCACATAGGTGCTGCAGTTTCAGGATTTATTAGTGATGGAAGAGTTTTAATTGAAAAAGCAAGAGTTAAGGCACAACAATACAGGGTTACTTATGATGAATCCATAGATGTTTTAGAACTTGTTAAAAATATCAGTGATATGAAACAAGCATTCAGTCAGTATGGCGGAGCAAGACCTTTTGGTGTTTCAATATTATTTGCTGGTGCTGATGATTCTGGTGCAAAACTTTATGCTACAGAGCCAAGCGGCATTTTCTTTGAGTATAAAGCAACAGCTATCGGAGAAGGTGAACTGGAAATCACTAAATTTTTGAGTGAGCAATACAAAGAAGAAATGAGTTTGGATGAGGCCTTCAAATTAGCTATCAAATGTTTCAAGAATGTTCTTGGAAAAGATTTTGATCCTGTAAGGATTACAGCTGGTTATGTCGAAGCTACTGAAAGGAAATTTATTAAGTATGATCCAAATCAAATTAAAAAATTAGTCAAATAAAATGGATATCAACAAGGCAGTAATTGCAAAAATAAAGAAAGGCGGAGAAGATTTTGAGATATTAGTAGATTGTGATAAAGCCATCGAGTTCAAGAGTGGCAAAGGAACAATCCAAGATGCCGTTGCTGCTGAGTATATCTACAAAGATTCCAAGAAAGGAGACAAGGCTTCTGAGCATGAAATGGCAAAATTTTTTGGTTCACATGATTTCTATAAAGTTGCCGAGAAGATTTTGAAAGATGGAGAAATTCAGTTAACTGCAGAGTATAGGGGAAAATTAAGAGAAGAAAAAAGAAAGAAGATTATAGAGATAATACACAGAAATGCTATTGACAGCAAAACTGGGTTACCTCATCCTGCTCAAAGAATTGAAGCTGCAATGGAAGAAGCCAAAGTTCATATTGATGAATTTAAGGCTGCTGAAGAGCAAGTTGAAGACATATTGGAAAAAATAAAAGTTATTATTCCTATAAGATTCGAGATTAAGAGATTCTGGATTAGAATACCTGCTAAATTTAGTGGACAAGCATATCCTGTTCTTAAGAGACTCGGAAAAGTTGTTAAAGAAGATTGGAGCACTGGAGATCTTTCTGTAGAAGTTGATATTCTGGGTGGTCTTTCTGAAGAATTCTTTGACAAGATTAATGGAATGACTCATGGAGATATTGAGAGTAGGGAGATAAAAGAATGAATGATTTAAGAGATGCTCTTGAGACTTACGGTTTAATTAGCAGAATTGGATTATCTCTTGAGATGGATCCTTATATTAATTTGAATCCATGGAATAATTTCCTTAGCAATTCTGAGAAATTAGGAATTATGCAAAAAAGAGGAATAATAACAGAAGCAGAAGCCGTTGGTTTACAACAGTATTTGAATAATAATAAAAATCAAGGAGAGTTAGAAAATGTTAGGAATATTTTGTAGGCCTGAAACTTTAACCGATGCTTTGAAAAGGGAAGGAATTTATTCAGATATATTACAAGGAGGAATTGACTTTTTTAGTGTAAATAGAACCCGGTTTGTCTTTGAAGGTATTTTAAAGTCTGGCATGCCTGAACAAGAAAAGCTAAACAAGTTACTTGAGAATGGATTTGTTGATAATAGAGAGTATAGTTTATTGGAAAGAGATATTAGCACTGAAAAAACATTGCCAAAAATAATTTCAGATGTTTTTAGTGTTGGTCCTATTGGGTTAAGAGAGGCTGTATACGCCTTTTGTGAAAATCCTTTGGTTGTAGAAGCGTTTGAAGAAAGATGTAGTAATATTGGTGTTTATGAAGATAAAAAAGTATTACATGATTTATTTAATGAGGGATTAATGAGTCCTTTTGATTATAATATCATATTAAAAAATATAGGAGAGTTAGAAAATGAGCAAATTATTAGTTGAAGATAAAGCAATTGTAGTTCCTGGGGAGGTTCTTGCAGAAGGTATGGATTACCTGCCTGCAGGAGGTGTTTTCAGGGAAGATGATAAACTTGTAGCCTCACAAATAGGAATCGTGAGCGTTGACAACAGATTAGTCAAGTTAATACCTCTGACTGGAAGTTATAATCCAAGAAAAGGAGACACCATTATCGGTAGAATTGTAAATATCAATTTTAGTGGATGGAGTGTTGACATAGGATATACAAATCATGCCATGTTACCCATCAGAGATGCCACTTCTGATTTTATTGAGAGAGGAGCAGACCTGAGTAAATTTTATGATTTTGATGATGTGGTTGTTGCTAAAATATCCAACTTAAGTTCACAGAACCTGATTGACTTGACAATGAAAGGCCCGGGGCTCATGAAACTAAGAGGGGGAATATTAATTGATGTTACACCCTCAAAAGTTCCAAGAATAATTGGAAAGCAGGGAAGCATGATTAATATGATTAAGGATAAAACAGGATGTAAAATTATTGTCGGCCAGAATGGTAAGGTGTGGATTAAGGGAGATAATTTTGAGAGCGAGAAGAAATCAATGGATGCTATTAATCTGATTGAGAAAGAAGCACATACTGGAGGACTTACCGATAAAATTGGTGCTTTCTTAGGAGAAGAAAAATGAGTTACGAAAGAAAAGATAGGAAATTAAATGAAATGAGAAAAATTGAAGCTAAAGTGGGAGTTATAAAAAGAGCTGATGGAAGTGCTATGTTCAAGATAGGAGATACTATTGCCATAGCAGCTGTTTATGGTCCAAGAAATTTATATCCTAAATTTATGCAGGATCCTGAAAAAGGAATTTTAAGAGTTAATTATAATATGATATCATTTTCAGTTTCAGAAAGAATCAGGCCTGGTCCAAGCAGAAGAAGTAAGGAGATTAGTTTAGTCACTGAAAATGCATTAAGGCCTTGTTTGAACTTACAGGATTTTCCAAATGCAGTTGTGGATGTTTTTGTTGAAATAATACAAGCGGATGCCGGAACAAGATGTGCTGGTATCTGTGCAGCATCAATGGCATTGGCTGATGCTGGAATTCCAATGAAAGATTTGGTTAGTGCTGTTAGTGTTGGTAAGATGGGAGATACTCTTGTTGTTGATTTAGACAAACATGAGGAAGATTATGAGGGCGGAAGTACTGATATGCCGGTTGCAATGTTGCCAAGAAATAATAAAGTTTCATTATTACAGATGGACGGTAATATGAGCAGAGAGGATATCAAAAAGGCTTTGGAGATGGCTAAAGATGCATGCCATGAGATTTATGAAATACAGAAGAACGCCTTAAAAGAGAAGTATAAGGGGGAGGCACAAAATGAATAATCTTAGTAAAGAATACATTGTCAATCTTTTGAATAATGGGAAAAGGTTAGATGGAAGAAGTTTGACTGATTATAGAGAAATAACTATTGAATATGGGGTTAGTAAACATGCAGAGGGAAGTGCAAAAGTAAAAATAGGAGAAACAGAAGTTATTGCAGGTGTAAAATTAGAAACTGGAACTCCTTACCCGGACAATCTGGATGAAGGGACCATAATTGTAAATGCTGAGTTCTTGCCTTTATCTAATCCAGATTTTGAGTCTGGTCCACCTGGTATTGAAAGCATTGAGTTAGCCAGAGTTGTTGATAGAGGGATTAGAGAGAGTAAGGCTTTAGATTTCAAGAAGCTTTGTATCAGAGAAGGGGAATTAATCTGGATGGTTTTAATTGATATTTATCCTCTAAATGATGCTGGAAATCTGCAGGATGCCGCCTCTTTGGCTGCCTTGGCTGCCTTATCAAAAGCTAGCTTCCCTAAATTATTGGATAATGATAAAATTGATTATAAAGAGCATACAGAGCCTTTACCTCTGGTTAAAAGACCTGTTGAGTGTACGGTAATCAAAATAGGGAATAACTTACTTGTAGATCCTACAAAGGATGAAGAAGAGTTTATTGAAGCAAGATTGACTGTTGCTGTAGATGAGGATGGAAGGATAAATGCTATGCAAAAAGGAGAACAGAAACCTTTAAGTATGGAAGAAGTGGACCAAATGATTGAGATTGCCTTGCAAAAAACTAAGGAATTGAGGAGCATAATATGAAATTAACAAAATACGAAAAGGCGAGAATTATTGGGGCAAGAGCATTACAAATCTCTTCAGGAGCACCTCTTTTGCTTAAATTAAAGAAAGAGGATTTTGAAAAAATCAATTATAGCTCTGTTGAAATCGCTAAATTGGAGTTTGAGAAAGGTATTATTCCTATAACTATAAAGAGACCATTGCCTCCTAAAGTTTTGCATCACGATTTATAAAAACTTTTTTATATTCTACTTATTTCTTATTTCTATGAATAAAATTAAAATATTGGGGATTGGAAATATAAATGAGCATAATTATCTTAATGTTAGAAAAAACAAAGACTTTTTTGAATGGCTTAGAGAATTATTATCTGGGTCTTTTAAAGTGTATGATGTTGGAACATACTACACAACCAAAAAATATATCCAAAAAGATAAAAATATCAAGAATTTTGTAGATAAGCATGAAAATTATTATGGCAGTGATAAAGATAACAATGTAAGAATTGATATATTTTATGGGAAGAGAGATGTTTTTTTTATTTTAAACATGACTTCAGCTCAAAGAAAGAAATTTATAAAAAAACTCGAGGAAATTTCTATCTGGGTTAAACCTAAAAAACCAAAAAAAGATAATGTTAGAAAGACTGTCAGAAATTAGCATAAAGTTTATAAGGTTCTTTTCTTTTTCTTAATTTATGAAAATCAAAGAGGTTAGTGCCAGAAAGATAATCAATTCTAAGGGAGATCAGACTATTGAAGTTGAAGTTAATGGTTTTATATCCTCTATTGGCAATGGTACAAGCACTGGCAAATTCGAAGTCAATGCCTTGCCAAGTAATATTGACAATGTTGTTAGAAGATTTAATACTACAATAACAAAAAATATTATTAATATGAGTTTTAATTCTTTTGAAGATTTGGATAAAGTGGAGAGAGTCATCAGGGCAGAAGATTTTAGTAATGATTTTAGAGAGCTAGGAGGAAATTTACTTGTTGATTTGCAATTGGCTATTTTAAAGGCCGTTAGTGAAGGAAAAGTTTATGAGCTACTTGGTGGAAAAAAGCTTCCCTTACCTGTTGGCAATATAATTGGCGGCGGAAAACATGCAGGAGTTAAGAGCCCTGACATACAGGAATTTTTGATAATTCCAAGAGCTAAAACCATTGAAGATGCAGTATTTGCAAATGTAAGTTTTCATAGCATGATTAGGGAAAAGATAGCCAAGATAGATAAAAATTTTAATTTTGGAAGAAACATTGAAGGAGCATGGTGTCCTGCGTTGAATAATTATGAAATTCTTGATTTGTTGAAAAAGAACAAAGAAAAAATTGAGAAAGAATTTAAACTTAAAATTGATTTGGGAATTGATATGGCTGCTTCTGGCTTGTGGAACGGTAGGATGTATCAATACAAGAATTTTTCAAGATTTAGCCAGAAAAGAGTTATTTCAAGAAAAGAACAGATTGCCTTTGTCAGGAAATTAATTAATAACTATGATTTGAAATATGTTGAAGATCCTTTACATGAAGAAGATTTTGAAGGGTTTAAAGAATTAAAAGGAAGTTCTATGATTGTTGGTGATGATTTGACTGCCACAAATATTGAAAGATTAAAACAAGCAGAAGGATGCATTAATGCGGTGATTGTCAAGCCTAATCAGATTGGCAGTTTGTTGAAAGTAAAACAGGTTATTGATTATGCCAAAAGCAAGAAAATAAAAATTATTGTAAGCCATAGAAGCGGTGAGACAGAGGATAATATTCTTTCTCATTTAGCTGTTGGTTGGGGTGCTGATTATATAAAGACGGGGATAGAAGGTGCGAGAATAAGTAAACTGAATGAGCTGTTGAGAATTAGTGATAGGTACAGTAAAGTTTAAATATAAACATTATATTATAAAATATATAAAAAAGGAGGTGTTTTGATGATAGAATTTGAACAAGCAGGTATTGCAATTCTTAATCCATTTGAAAGTATCTGGTTAAGCTTTATAGGTGTACTTCCTTCTCTTATCGCTGCCATTTTATTGATTGTGTTAGGCTATCTTTTAGGTTCTGCGTTAGGTCATGTATTAAAAGTTGCTTTACACAAGATTGGCATTGAAAAGAGATTACATAATTCAGATGTTGCTAAAGCTATAGGGAGAATGAATCTGTCCTCTCTGTTTGGAGAATTGCTTAAATGGTATGTATTTATAATATTCTTGCAAGCAGGCGTTGATTTACTTGAGCTAGGAACATTATCTGTTGTTTTAACAAGCTTTGTTAACTGGCTACCTCAATTAATTGTTGCTGTAGTAATAATATTGTTTGGAATTTTGGTGGCACAGTATGTTGAAGTAAAAATAAGACAGCATAGCAATGTTAAAGGCGTTAAGGCAAGTGCAGTTATTTTGAAATGGGTTATTGTATTTGTTGTTATTTTGTCTGCCTTAAAACAGATTGGTGTCGAAACTAGTTTATTTGAAAATGCCTTTTATCTAATAATAGGGGCTTTGGCAATTGGTCTTGCATTGGCTCTAGGAATTGGATTAGGAATGGGCATGAGAAAAGGTGGAGACAGGCTAGTTCAGAAGCTTACTGACAGCTTCTAATTTTTTTCTTTTTTTATTGAATAATTAATTCTTTTTCAGATCCTTTTATTAAATTCCAATCTAATTTTATTAGTTGCTTTATTGCAGGGTTGTTTGTGTTAAGTTTATACAGATTTGATTTTCCTACTCTTCTTGTTTTTATAACAATATTGTTTCTTTCTAATTTATCCCAAAATGTTTGTAATGTGGAGTAACTCACTTCTGAATTTTTAGCTATCTCTGTTAGTGGATAGTCAAATAATTGGAATGTTATAAGAAAATCTAAGACTTTCATTACAGGATTGTTTCCAAAGACTTCTAAAAAGATTGTTTCATTTTTCATATTCTACTATCACTACCTACCTATATAAATGTTTCTATTTATGTTTTTATATTACAATATTAGAAATATTTAAATATCATTAAGATATTATAAATTGATGTTATCAGAAGAAGATAGAATTAAAGCTACTATTTTGTATCATCTAAGAAGAAAAAAAGTTATTGGGGGAGCTCATACTCACTTTGACACTTTGAAAAAAGGATTTCCATCACATATGGGTAAAGATATTGAGAAAATAGCAAAAAAATTGATTAGAGAAGGATGGGTATTAAAAAAGCCTACATCTTATGGTCTACAAGTTTCATTGAACAAAGATAAACTAAATGAAATAGAAGATTTTATCTCTAAAGCATTAGGACCTGAGTTTTGTTGAGGAAAACTTTATAAACCCTATTTTTCTGATTTCTCTTATGACAGAAGAACAAGAGTTATTAGTGCCTTTAGATGACTATTTGAAGGCTGGATTACATATTGGAACTAAGTTTAGGACCAAATATATGGCTCCTTTTATCTATAAAGTAAGATCTGATGGGCTTAGTGTCTTGAATGTTCAGGAAATAGATAATAGAATTAAGATAGCTGGGGACTTTTTAAGCCAGTATGAACCCGGAGATATTTTAGTTGTATGCAGAAGGGAAAACGGCTGGCATGCTGTTAAGATGTTTTCTAAAGTTACTGGAACAAGAGTTTTTGCTGGTAGATATCCACCCGGTTCTTTGACAAATCCCAGTTTGAAAGATTTCTTTGAAGTTAAGTTGATTTTTGTTTGTGATCCCTGGCCTGATAAGAATATAGTAGATGATGCTCATCAACTTGGGATTCCTGTAATTGCGTTAGCAGATTCTAACAATACAAGCAATAATGTTGATTTGATTGTTCCTTGTAATAATAAAGGAAAGAAAAGTCTTGGACTAGTGTTCTGGATATTAGCTAGAGACTATTTGAAAAATAGGAAAATGGGCGTTTTGAAAGCCACTGTCGAAGATTTTACTGATTTGGATTAATATTTTTTAGCTTTCCAAAATTATAAATTTTATCTTCTACAGCATATACCTCAAAGTTATCTAAATTTCCTTGCAGATAAGGTGAAAGTAAGGACTCTCTTTTTATGTTTGTTCCTTCTGTGATTAAATTGAATGATGGCAGAACAATCAATTGATGTTTTTTCCATTTGCCCTTTAGGAAACACTTGTATTTTTCTGTTCTTATTCCATCTGATATTGTTATTGCTGGGTGTTCATGTCCTATAATAATAAATTCTGTTTCTATTTTTATTATTTTATCGCCGTGTGTTATTGTTGCATTCTCTGTCTTGTAAAAATTTAAAATTTGAACATCTCGTTTCTTTGCTATTGGTCCTGCTATGTTGTCATGGTTTCCTTTTATTATTATTACAGGAGCGTATTTTAGACACAAATCTAAAATTCTTAAAGTATTTCTCCACTCTTGATCTGAAATAGTTCCAAATTCGTGCTTTAAATCTCCGTTGATTATTATTTTTTCAATTTTTCTTTTGTCTAGAATTTTTTTTAATCTTTTTTGCATCTCTTGGTATTGGAAATGAGGTATAAGAATTCCCTGTTTGTTTAATGCTTCTTCTAATCCTATATGGGGATCTGCTATGATCAATATTTTTTCCTTTTCCAAGTATAATGCTAAATCTATAATTTCCATATTTGGAGCTATTTTCATTCTATCTTATGGTCTTTTCCTATTTTTGCCATGACTAAATTATGCATTCTTTGTATAAATTCAAGTTTATCTTCTATTTTATAAATGTCTGTGTGCGCCTGGACTATTAGGTTAAATGCAAAAGGAGAGGGTATGGTGGTGGATATTTCTTTTATTTCTATTTTTTCCCTTTCTATATCCTGTAAAACTTTTTTAGCACTATTAATGTCCATTAAATCTTCCAGAACTTCTCTTTTGGTTTCTTTGATAATTGAAAAGTTTGGAGATATTCTTTTTAGTGCGCTCAAAAGGATCATAGAGGATACCTGCTGTCGCCCAACGTTTTTCCTCTTTCCCTTATATTCTCTTAAAATCATTAAAGCACGAGTTGCTACATGTCTGAATCTTCTTGATAGCACTTGTGTTTTTTCTATTGACAAATCCATTATTTTTTCTAATTCTTCAGATTTTATTTTTTTTAATGCTTGAATAGCTGGGATATTTGACTTTGAAGCCAGGAAAAATCCATTGTCGTTAATTCCTATTTCTACATCTTTGTGCTGCATCTTTGATATTGCGAAAGCTATGGCTCTTGAAAGAACATCATTCACTCTTCTTCCATATAATGAATGGAATATAACATATTTTTTATCATGAGAGAAATAGTGCTCTACTACTATTTTTTTATCGTGCGGAATTTCTTTTTTGTATAAAAATTGTTCCTGGAAATAATTGTAAATGGCATCTGCTGCATATTTATCGACGTAAACATAGTCTAAAATAAACTGGACTATTTCTTCTTTTTTCTTTTTTGATTTGAATTTTTCCTCCAATAACCTTCTAAACTTTCCAATTTCTAATGCTAAATCAAATGATAATGGAAGCATTTCTGAAAACCATGAAGGTATTGTTGGTTGTCTATCAGGAGCAGGTCTTGCCTGTGCTGTCATTCCTCTGCTGAATAAAAACATATACCTGCTTCCTCCCAATGTAAAAACGTCTCCTCTCTTTAGCCTCTCAAGAAACATTTCATCAATATGTCCTACAATTTCCTCTCCTACCTTCACTATTATAAATGACTCATCCGGAATTGTTCCTGTGTTTGTCATGTAAATAACTCTTGCTAATTTCCCTTTTTTACCAATCATTCCTGTTTCTTGGTCATACCAAATTTTCGCGTAGATATGTCTGTCTTCTAAAGAAGTGTATTCTCCTGATAAATATTCTATTATTTGTTTGAAATCTCCTACGGTTAAATCTTTGTAAGGATAAGCTTGTTTTACTAATTTGTATAGATCTTCATATGAAATTTGATCTGATATTGCTATTCCATAAATTTGTTGTGCAAGAACATCTAAACAGTTAGTTGGGATATGTATCTTATCTATCTTTTTTTCTATCGCAGATTTTAACAAAACAGAGCATTCAACTAAATCATCCCTGTCTAGAACAATAATCCTTCCTTTTGATGTTTCATGCAGCTTGTGCCCTGATCTACCACAATTGTGAGTAATAATATTTCCAACGATGAAGTTATTGTTTGGATCTTGTAGAGTTAAATTATATGTTGGATTATTATATTTTATTTTTTTAATTTCTTTTATATCAAGCCAATGAATATATTTTTCTTGTTGAGAAAGATTTTTTGGACATTTTTTTTCAATTTTATTTATTATTTTCTTGGAGTTTCTTGCTTTATCCCCATAAATAGGTAAAGAATTTAGTAATTTTTTAGTATCTTCATGTTTTGTAACTGATATACAATATATATCTTTTAATTTTATTATTTTTATTAATTTAGATGTTTTGCTTTTATATTTATTGACATTATTATTATAACCAAGCCTGTTAAGTAATGAATGTAAACCCATTGCAAATTTTTTACTTGCTGTGAAGATCCTTATCATACTATATCTTCTATTAAAATTACCATCTCCTTCAAATACTCCTTCCAGATAAGCGTGTTGTAGTTCTGGGCTAAGAGAAAATATTGGTTCTCCAACTTCAATATTTTTAGTTTTATTTTTATGCTTAATTCCAAGAGAGAACATTAAAAATGAGAGAAGGTTTGATCCACATTCTAGGGATGTAAAATTATCTATTTCTCTTGTATACTGATGACATTTAAATCCATATTTGTTTAGTATTTTTTTTGCTTCTTTTAGTAATCTTTCAGACCTATTTCCTATTTTTATGTGATAATAAACTGTCCCACGCTTTTTATCTTTGTGTTTTACAATACAACCATCTGTAGCTATTATTCCTGCTAGCCACATTAAATCTTTTGTTAGTTTTAATGGCAAAGAATTTCTAAAATTTGATGCTGTTTTTAGATTTTTTAAGTATTTTATATAACTGCTTTTTGGGATTTCAGCAATTTTACAAGCATTTAGGAAATAGTCTAGCCTTATGCTTTTTCTTCTTCCTTTGAGTCTTCTACAATCTATTAATCTACTATAAGGTATTTTGTATTTTTCAGAGAATTTTTTTACATTAAGACTATTTTCTTTTCTGAATTTATCTATTATTTTTTGGTAGAAATTATTCCTATTTTCTATAAATATTTTCTCTTGTGGTAAAAGTTCATAGATATATGGCTCTTTATTATTAAAATTAATTTTATAACAAATAACACCTATTTTATCTTTTTTTGTTATCTCTTCTGCTTTTTTCCAACCTTCTTTAGTCAGAATCGGATGATCTTTTGTGCATTTTATTGTTTCTTCTGATTTTATTTTTATTGAATATAGCGCTTCTGAGTTGTTTTTGATATAATTGACAATTTTATTTTTAATGAATCCTTTTTTGTTATCATAAGAAATAATTTCAATTGGTAATTTTTCTTCAACTATCTTTCCAATTTCTACATAATTTCCTTCTGAAGTTAGTACTTTAGCATTATAAGGTAAACATCTTTGAAGTGCTCTTGCTACTGACTTTGGAGAGCCTAACAAGATTACTAAATCAATATAACCAATATCAATTCCTAATTCCAATGAAGTTGAGCAGACTACAGCTTTTAATTTTCCTTCCCTTAAACTATTCTCAATGTTTAACCTGTGTTTTTTTGATAATGAACCGTGATGCGCTCCTATGTTCTCTGAATAATTTTGAGGGAATTTTTCTTTTAGATGGTCAACTACTCTTTCTGTTGCTGAACGTGTGTTTGTGAATATCAAAGTTGTTTTGTGGTCCTGTATTAAAGAATCTATTAATTTGTACATCTCTGTGTGCAGTTTTTTTGGTTCAATGTTAATTATATCTGGAACCGGGGATAATACCTTTAAATCCATCTTTTTTATGAATTGGATATCTACAATCTTGCACGGTCTTGGCTTGTTTTTCTCTAATCCAACGAGGAATTGTGCAATTTCGTCCAGGGGGGAAATGGTTGCTGATAAACCAATTCTTGTCAGGTTTTCACTTGTTATTCTTTGTAATCTTTCTAATGATAATGATAAATGAGTTCCCCTTTTTGAATCTGCCAAAGCATGAATTTCATCTACAATCATGTATTTTGTTTGGGAAAGATGTTCTCTGAATTTTGTTGAAGTTAAAATAATTGATAGTGATTCCGGGGTTGTTATTAAAATATGTGGAACCTTTCTTACCATCTTTTGTCTTTCTGATGCTGTTGTGTCTCCTGTTCTTGCTGCAATTCTGATTCCAAACTCTTTTTCTGCCAGTTCTTCAATTTCTTTTAATGGGTTTATTAAATTTACATTCACATCGTGAACCAATGCTTTTAATGGAGATGTATATATCGCATAGGTCTTATCTTCTAATACCCCAGCTTCTGATAAAGTTATTAATTCGTTTAAAATAGACAAGAATGCTGTTAATGTTTTTCCACTACCTGTAGGAGATGAAATTAAAATGTTTTGTTCTTTATGAATTTGCATAACACCATACTTTTGAGGTATACAAAAACTTCCAAATTTATTTTTAAACCATTTCTTAACAATGGGGTGCAGAATATCAAAAAGTTCTTTATCTGTATTCTCCTTCTGTATATATTCTATTTGGCTCATATTTGTACATTCCTTCTAATCTCTCTTGTTTTCTTTTTATTGTAAATCCCACACCTTCTTTGAATAACATTATATTTTCTCTTCTGCCAATTAATATGGTGGGATAATTATAATTTTTAACTTTACTCTTTATATTCAATCTTTTTAATAATCTAGATATTTCTAAAATTCCCTTTTTATTTATTGATGCTAAACTTATACTATACTTTGTTACACTACCTTCACTATCATAAAAACCCTTTAAAAACTTTGCCATTACTTCTTTATTTGAATTGAGTATTTCTAATGGAACATTCCATGTCTTTGTCCTGAAGTTTCCATATTTATTTAAATCCTTACACATTGTCATATTTGAAATAGCCAATACAAAAGTGTTTCTTTTTTTGTAGTATTTATATTCATATTTTAATCCGTATACTTTTTCTATACATTCTGAGAATTCTTTAATGAACTCTTCATCTTTTCTTATTTCTAATCTGATTACTTTTTTGTCTATGTACCCATCCCCACATAGAACTCCTAGGATATATGATTTTTCTGAACTTAAATTTTCATGCTTCTTTGTGGGTCTTTTTAATCTTAAATTAGCTAACTCTTCTTTTATCTTATATGTATTCATAGATTCGGTGTGTGTTCTTGTTTTTACATTGTATTTATTGAGCCAATTTATTACTATAATTGTTGATACCCTAAACTTTTTGGCAATTGTACTTGCACTTAATTTTTGGGTTATATATAGGTTATATAGAACTTTTCTTGGTGGAATTGGTTTTGGTTTAAATTGTGTTTTTTCATTGGCAAAAGGAATTAATTTTTTATGAATCCATCCAGAAACAGTGTTTTCTGATATATTAATATTAAATTTTTTCTTTATTTCTCTGTTTATTCTCCTCTGTCCAAATTCTCTTTCCTTTCTTACGTTTAGAGCAAATTGGTGGATTTCTAATATTAAATTTTTGGAAATATTTTTGTAACTCAATTTATAATAAAAATTATTTGCTTATTTATAAGTACTACGAAGGCATGTCAAGTGTGTCAAGTGAGTGGAAAGTATATATCAGAAGATTACTTTTCCATATAAACTATAGTCATTTCTTCATCTTTAAATTCTTTGATTATCTTAAATCCATTATTAAGATAGAAATTAACTGCGTTGGGATGAGTATACAGAAAAAGTTTTTTTATTTTATTTTTTTTAGCTTCCTTCTCAATTCTTTTTAATATTACTGAACCTATGCCTTTATTTTGAAACTCTGGAGGAACATACATCGTCTTAACTTCATTATTTTTTAATGCTCCCATTCCACATAGAATATTATTCTTTTCATAAACAAAATAATTTCTATCTCTACTCTTTTTGATTAGCACCTCTGGTGTAGAAGTAGATTTTAGATGTTTTTTTGCTTTCTTTGTTAAATCTTTACTTTTATCCAAACAATCTGATATAATTTTACTGCATTCTTCTGCATCTTCCTTTCTGAATTTTCTTATCATTTTTTTAATCAAAATAGTAAGCTTTTTAAGGTTAATTAGCTTATTAATTTTTAATAATCAAAGAGGTGATAAAATGATGAATTATGGTATTATGCCATGGGGAACAGGTTTTGGTGCTTTTCTAATTGTGCTTACAATTTGGAGCTTGATATGGAAAGGAATCGGAATGTGGAAAGCTGCTAAAAATGATCATTTACCGTGGTTTGTGGCAATGTTAATCCTTAACACAGCAGGAATACTTCCAATAATTTATATAGTTTTCTTCTCAAAAAAGAAACCTGCTAATGTTGTGTTAACACCAAGAATCGTAAACTCTAGGAAAACTAAGAAAAAAGCCAAAAGAAAGTCTAAGAAGAGATAGGCCTTTTCTTTAATTTTTTTATTGTTGTTTTTCCTGATTCTCCAAGTCTTAAAAAGTAACTTCCAAATCTAGATACCACTGAAGACAAAATTATTGAGTATAATAAAAATATAAACGCTAGAGACTGTATACCTTCCAATGAGGGATTTTTGTAGCTTGCTATTGTGAATATAACGATTGCTGTTGCTATTCCCTTTGGAACATTTAGGGACATAAATATCTTTTCTTTATTTGTAAGATTGCTTTTTCTGAATGTTATGTTAACTGCAAAATGCCTTACTAATAAGTAGATTGCAAACAAGATTAATGATTTTATCAAAAATGACCCTGTTAATGGAATCTTTATTACCATGCCTATTAAGATAAATACTAGAATTGTAAGAAATTCTGTAAATAAGGTGTTGAACTTTTGTATTGTTATTTTTTCTCTGAATTTTGAGTATCCATATAATATTCCAAATGTTGTTATTGCCAGTATTCCGGAGCCCCCAATTTGTTCTGTTAAGGTGTAAGTTCCAAGAACTAATCCTATGATTAGCAATGAAGAACCTCCTTCTATCTTTATTTTGTTAAACAATCTGAAGATGATATATCCGAGAATTAATCCTGCTCCAATTCCAGTCATTATTTGTTGTAAGAATGTTACCGCGAATGAAGCTACCTCCCCCTTTCCCAAATAAAAGTTTAATAATAAGACTGGAATTAAAACTGTTAAAGGGGTGTTTATTATGGACTCTATTTTTAATATTTCAATTAATCTGTTTTTTGATTCCTTTAAAGCTGATAGAGCTATTGATGGATCTGTTCCAACCATTAATGATGAGAAAATCAAACTTATAAGAAGTGTTTTTACCTCTAAAATTTCTTCTGCAAATAATAATTGAGTGAATATTGTCAATAAAAATAGGGTTGAGATAACAAATACAATTGCCAATTTAAGAGCATGAGGGGAGAGGGATTTTATCTCTCCAATCTTGAATTTTGAAGAAGATTCAAATACAATCATGATTAAGGCAAATAAACTTACGCCAGTTATTATGTTGTATGGAAGAATTCCCCGGATGTTTAATGTGTTTCCTGCGATTAATCCAATAATTATTAGTAATAATATCTCTGGAATACGTATTTTATTTGCAACTATTGTTGAGATTATCCCAATTAGTAGTAATAATGAGAACCATGATAACCCTACAGTAAAAGCATCCATAACCTGTATTCTGTTGTCTATATATATAAAGTTTTTTACAGAATTTAGCTTGCTATAACCTTTAGAGATGTTTTTTTCATAGCTTCGTTTATTAAAGATTTCTCTAAATTCAAAATATTTTTAGTTATAGGGCTTTCTGTGTTTAGTTTGTATAGCTTGGTTTTTCCAAACTTTCTTGTTACTATTACAATATTTCTCTTTTCTAATTCTTTCCAGTAGTTGAATAATGAAGCTCTGGATATTCCACCCCCCTCTATTATTTCTTTTTTACTTAGGTCTAATCCTTTATTCTCTATTAAAAAGTCTATAATCCTAAATAAAGGAAGTTCTCCCGTTAATTGTAATAATAATGATTTCTCCATAAAACTTTACAATTAGAAAAGTATATAAATCTTGTGTATCAAAGTATGTTCGGGTAGACTTATGTGGACAGATGATGAAATAAAAGGGAAAATATTACATAAACTAACAAGACTTGGGAAATTTAAACATAGCCATACTTCTGTAGATAATTTGCCTAAAGGTTTTCCTTCTGAAATCAAAGGTAAAGTTAAAAATATAATAAAAGAACTTATTAAGGAGAGAATTTTATTCAAAAAACCAACAAGTTATGGAATGGAGGTTTCAATAAATTTAGAAAAAAGAGAAAAAATAATGGAGTATATCTCTATTTTCTTGGAGAAAAAGTAAAATGTTAATTTGTGGTGTAGATGAGGCAGCCAGGGGACCAGTTGTCGGTTCTCTATTCATAGCAGGAGCTGTATTTGAAGAAGAGCAAATTGTTGAATTACAAGAGGAGGGTATTAAGGATTCTAAACTGTTAAGTCAAAAAAGAAGAGAGCAGTTATGCACTTTTATTGAAAAAAGAGCTTTAAGATGGAAAGTTATTCAAGTTAAACCTGAAGAAATAGATGAAGCTGTCGATGGAAACACTTTTATGAACCTTAATTGGTTAGAAGCTTTAAAGACTGCTGAGATTATCAATGAGCTGAAGCCTGATGTGGCTATTGTTGATTGTCCAAGTCCAAATATTGAAAAATATACTGATTTTCTTAGAAGATTTGTTAAGAATAAAGAAATTAAGTTAATTGTTGAGCATAAAGCGGATACCAAATATTTTCCTGTTGGTGCTGCTTCTATATTGGCAAAGTGTGCCAGAGAAAATGAGGTTTTAGAAATTGAGAAGAAAGTTGGTGAGAGTATTGGTTCTGGATATATGAGCAATCCGGTCTGTAAGGAATTCTTGAAGAATAACTGGGAGAAACATCCTGAACTGTTTAGGCATAGCTGGGAGCCTGTAAAGAAACATAAAATTCAGAAGAAGCAAAGTAGTTTGGGTGATTTTTAGAAATGTTTAAATATACTTTTTGTTAATTTTCTAGTGATGGCAGCAATAGAGAAGATTAAAATGCAGGGATTTAAGTCCTTTGCCAAGGCTACAGAGTTGCCTTTAGGTAGTGATTTTAGTGTTATATTGGGCCCAAACGGATCTGGAAAATCTAATTTGAGTGATGCCATATGCTTTGTACTTGGAAGATTGAGTGCCAAGAGTTTAAGGGCAGACAAAAGCGCTAATTTGATCTATAATGGCGGAAAAAAGGGACAGCCTGCTAAGAATGCGGAAGTCAGTATCACTTTTGATAATTCTAATAAGATTTTTCCTTCAGATTCTAAGAAAATAAAGATTTCCAGGTATATAAAGCAGAATGGGCAGAGTGTTTATAGGATTAATGATGAGGTAAGGACAAGACAGCAAATTTTGGAATTATTAGGAGCCGGTAAAATAAACCCAGATGGGTATAATATTGTATTGCAGGGAGATATTGTGCACATGACTGAGATGCCTGCTGAAGAAAGAAGAAGGATAATTGAGGATATTTCTGGAATTGGTATTTATGAAGAGAAAAAAGAAAAGGCATTGAGAGAATTAGAAAAGACAGATTCCAAGCTAAATGATGCCAGGATTGTTCTGAAAGAAAGGGAGACTTATCTGAATGAGTTAAAGAAAGATAGAGATCATGCTGCTAAATATAGGGATTTGGAGAAAAATATCAAGAGAAATAAAGCTACGTTCTTACATTTACAGATTAAAGACAAAGAGAGCAAAAGAGAAGATATTGAAAAAAGGGTGAGCAAAGCAAATGAGGATATAGAAAAAATAAGAAAGGGCATTGATGAGCTTAGAGATGATGTTAACAAGAAGAAAGAAGAAATTAGTGCTATCAACAAAGACATTGAAGAAAAGGGAGAAGTAGAACAGGTTGAGCTTCACAGAACTATTGAAGACTTAAAAGAGAAGAAGGCAAGAGATCAGGCAAGATTTGAAAGTCTTGGGAATGAACTTAACAGGATTAATATCAGAAAACAACAATTAGAGCTTGATTTGAAAGAAATTGATGAGAAAATTATCGAGCTAAGTGAAGAGAAAAAAGACTTAACACTAAAGAAAAAAGTTGTTGCTGAAAAAGAAACTCTTCTTAATAATAAACTGCAGGGAATCAGAGGGAAAAGTGGAAGTGATGAAGAAAGCAGTTTAATAAAAATTGAACAGGATATTAGTAAAAATGAGTCTGAGTTAGAAGAGCTCGGGAATAAAAAAAGAATTTTACTCAGAGATAAAGACAAATTAGAATTACAATTAGGTTCCTTGAGTTCTATGAGCCAGAACAAAGAGGATATTGATAAATTAAAAGAATTGAAAACCAAAGTAAAAGACCTGTCTAATTTTTTAGAGAAATCTTTGAAAGAGAATGACAGTCTGGTTGTTCAATTATCCAGAGCAAGGAGCAAACTAAACGAATCTATGGAAGAGCAATCAAGGCTTAATGTTAGAAATGCAGGTATCCAAGAAAATTTGTATGGAGATGTTGCACTGAAAAAAATTAAAGAATTAAAAATAAAAGGAATTCATGGCACTATTGCTGAACTGGGTCATGTCGATAAGAAATTTTCCACTGCTTTAGAAGTTGCTGCAGGCGGAAGAATAAAAAGCGTGGTTGTTGACGACGATAAAGTTGCCTCACAATGCATTAAATACCTGAAAGATAATAAGCTCGGGGTTGTTACATTTCTGCCATTAAATAAACTGAAGGTTCCTGATGTTGTTAGTAAGAAAGTAGGTTATGGTCTGGCTTTGAGTTTAATTAAGTATGATAAGAGATTTGATAAAGCTTTTACTTATGTCTTTGGGAATACAGTTGTTGTAGAAAATATTAATCAGGCCAGAAATATTGGGGTTGGAAAAATAAGGATGGTTACCCTTGATGGAGACTTAATTGAGAGTTCTGGTGCCATGATTGGAGGATTTAGAAGTAAGAAAGTTGGGAGTTTTAGACAAATTGATTTAAGCAAAGATTTGGATGGTTTAGACGGGGAGATCAATAGATTAAGAGAGATTATTGATGCATTGGATAAAAGGAAGTTGGAAAATGAGGAGAATGTTTATCTTCTTAAGAATGATAGATCTGCCCTTGAAGGTGAGATTATTAAGTTAGAGAAGAGTTTTGGGGGAAAGGATAGCAAAGACCTTCTTAGTGAAAGAAAACAGCTTGAGAAAAATTTGGGTGATGTTGATAGAGAATTAAAAACTGTTTCTGAGCAATACAGAAAATGGTATAGTTCTATGGAAGACATGAAGAAGAAAAGAAGTGAATTGCGGGAAAAGGTAAGCAGACTCGCTGGTGGTGGTGAGAGGGATAAAGTAAGTGATGAATTAAGACAAATTAGTGAAGAGAGGGTTGTTTTGGACAGCGAATTAAAAAATATTGATATTCAGATTAGAGATGGATTATTACCTGAAAAAGAAAATATTATTAGAATTCTAAAAGAGCATGAAAAAGAAATTAGCGAATTCCAAAAAGAGAGTGAGGGGATAAGCAACAGACTAATTGAAGTTTTAAAAGATTTAAAGCAAAAAGAGAAAGCCGAAAAAGAATTTTACTCTAATTTCAAAAATATGTTTAATAAAAGAAATAAACTGACTGAGGAGATTCAGAGTAAAGAACTCAAGAGTGCAAATGAATTTAATAGAGTCAGAGGCATTGAAGATAAAGTTAATTCTTCTAATTTAGACAGGGCCAAGATAGTTGCTGAACTTGAAGGTCTAAAGACGGAGTTTGAGGAATTCCAAGAGGTTCAATTGAGAAAAGGTGTTGAGTTGCAACAATTAAAGGATGAGATAAGGGACTTTGAGAGGATGATGGGAGGCTTGGGGAATGTTAATCTTAGAGCCTTAGAGATCTATGATGAAATTGAAAAAGAGTATAAAATTTTAATTGACAAGGCTGATAAAATTAAAACAGAAAAAGAGGATGTTATGGGTATGATAAATGAGATTGAGGCTAATAAAGGTGATATGTTTATGAAGAGTTTCAATGAAATCAGCAGAAACTTTGAAAGAATATTTTCTGAGTTGACTGATAAAGGAACTGCTCATTTGGTCTTGGAAGATAAGGAAAATCCGTTTAATGGTGGAATAAGAATTCTTGTTAGGATAGCTAAAGGAAAGTATCTGGATATAAAGAGTTTATCTGGTGGAGAGAAGACTTTGACAGCCCTTGCTTTCATATTTGCTATGCAGGAGCATGATCCTGGGCACTTCTATGTATTTGATGAGGTAGATGCTGCTCTGGATAAAGCCAACTCTATGAAGCTTGCTAAATTGATAAAGAAGTACAGCGAGAGAGCTCAATATATTGTAATAAGCCATAATGATTATATTATTGGAGAAGCAAATCAATTATACGGTGTTAGTATGAGAGAAGATGGTATTAGTAAGATTGTTAGTCTGAAGGTTTAGAAATCTTTATATAAGAATTTATTCTTTTTAATTTATGGCTAGAACTCTTGTTGGTAAAATTATTGAGTTCTTAATAGGATTTTTTTTAGTTCCTCTTGTTGTAGGGATTGTAGGAGGAATAGCTTTATTGTTTATTATTGGTAGTCTAGGTTTAGCATCGAGTGAGGAACAATTTATGGCTTATTCTCTCATAGGTTTGTGGATTCTTAAGGGATTAGTTATACTATTATTGTTATTCTTTAGAAGGCATATTGCGTATGGTTATATCGCAGGAATAATATTAGACTTCTTTTCGGGATTTAGTGGTTTATTATTAGGTTATGTTAGTTAAGTTTTAAAAAATAAGAAAAAAGAAAAAGCTCAAATGAGCTTAGTAATAAGTTTGTCCAGCAGATGGCTCTTCTAGATCCTCTTCGCCTTCATCTTCTCTAAGTTTTCTGAAAGCAATTATCAATCCTAAAACAACTAAAATTATTGCTAAGATTGCGAATCCAATTTGTAGAGCGCTCTTTAAGCTACCTGCGCTTGTGCCTTGTACATTAGCTTCTAGGTTCAACTCTTTCACGGTTTGTCCAGCAGACTTAATCTTTACTGTGAATGGGTAGTTTCCAGATTGTACATTTTCGTTAACACTTAGCTTTACATATAATTCTCCAGTTTCTTCTGGTTGAATTGTTACGAATGCTGGGTTAACTGAAGCACTTGCGAAAGTTCCTACACCTGCAACTTCAACTGAGTAAACAGCTTTTTCACCATTGAAGTTTGCAAACATAATCTTGTAGATAGCTTCTTCGCCAGATTTTACTGTCTTACTTGTTGAATCAACGCTTACCATTGAGTCAGGCAATACAGATCCACTTGTTCCTGAAACGTGAAGAGTTTTAGTCTCTCTTAGAACTGTATGTCCTCTGTTGTAGCTAACTTCGATTTCAACTTCGTAATCTCCAGTTTTTGCATCTGAAGGTATTCTTACGAATAGTTCTACATCGCCTGAGGACTCATCGTCTCTGTTCTTATCATCTTCTTGTGTTTGAGTTATTAACTCATCAAGGTAATCAGAGGTTGAAACGCCCAAGTCAGGTATAATCAAACTAACTTTAATGTCTTCTTCTTTCTTGTATCCCAGGTTTTCAAGTCTAACTGTAGTAAATAAAGCTGCGTCAGCTTCTATTGAACTTGAAGGTCTAAAGATAACGTCTTGAATTACAACATCGTGTCTAGCTTCTCTAACTCTAACGTCGTATTCTTCTGTTACAGAATCACTCTTGTCTGATACCTCAACTTTCAATGTGTAAGTTTCGGAAGCGTCTATGTCACTAGGAATGTCTAAGTATAGAGTTTTCTTGTATGTAACGCCAGATTCAACTTCGAAAATTTCTGTTCTATCATCTATTGAACCGTGTTCATAACCATCAATCTCTACATCTACTCTTACGTTGTCTTTATTTCCAGTACCTGTAACCCATACTTCAATTGGTACTTGTTCTCCTCTTTCAACTTGTGCTACACTATCTGCAGACACATCATTGATTTTCACATCTTTTATGTTGTAGTTATCAGAACTTGCGTATACTCCTGTTAATAAAACTAACATTGCAAGTACGATTGCTAATACTTTTTTCATTTTTTAACCCCCCATATATGGTTTAGTGGTAATATTATGTTGTTATTTATGAGTTAATACTCATTTATAAGCTTTTCTATTGATTTACTCCAATGTAATGGAGACATATTTGACGTCTTTATCTTTGTTGTTACTTACCGTGACAATAGCCACGTAGTCTTTCTTATCTGTATTTACTGGAAGTTGGAACATGAAGTTCTCAACCTTTGTCTCTTTAGGCTTTAATTTAAAGCCTTGCGAATATTGCATTTCACTTAACTCTGGCAAGGATACAGTGATTCTTACATCGCTTTCTGTTCTTCCTGCAAGATTCTTAGCATAAACTGTTATTGGGAAATATTCTCCAGTTTCTACCTTGTCCATGTAGTTTACTATTATTCTTTGGATTCCTATATCGTGCTTTGTTGCTCTTATAGCACTTGGTTCTTCTGTTACAGTAATTACTGCTGCTTCTTGGTCTTCTAAGATTCCATCAGTTACTTTGAAGTTTATATTGAAATTTCCAGTTTGAGTTGGAGTCCATGAAAATGCTTCATTTTCAAATACTGCTCCTTCCGGCAAGTTTACTACACTAAATATTAGTTCATTTTCTCCAGTGTACTCTGTCTCTAATGTGAATGAAACAGATTGCCCAAGCATTATTGATTTTGATGGGATTTCCTTTAAGTCTAGGATTTTCCCAGATTCTGTTACTTTGATGTTAACAATCAAAACATCTTTTGCTTCTTCAGTATCTTTAACTTCAAACCATGCTTGATATTTTCCAGTTTGAGTTGGAGTCCATGAAAATTCATTTGTTTCTGAGTCAAAATTTGCACTTGTTGGGATTACAATTATTCTATATGTTAATTCATCATTATCTTCATCAGTAGCTCCTATTGTGAATTTAACTTTCTCTCCAACCTCAACAGTGATGTCATCTATTTCATTAAATACTGGAGCGTGGTTTTCTCCTGGAATAACTTCAGCTTCACTTACAACTATTAATATGTCCTGGGTTGCTGTTGCTTGTCCGTCAGATGCGGTTATTGTTGAGATATATTTTCCTGCATCCCCTATTCCTGTCTGCCATTCACCATTCTGGTCTAATGGAGATGTGTAGGAATATGTTAATTCGTCAAAGTCCAAGTCTGTGAATCCTTCTGTTGGTACTATCTTTACCAAATCTCCTTCTGTTACTATAATTGGACCGATTGGATTTAGAACATGCGGCCATTGATTAACATCTCTTACAGATATGGTTACTTCTTGTTGATCATTTAGATTTCCACCAGATACTTTGAATGTTACTTTGAAATCACATTTTCCATCGTCTCTACATTCCTTGTCGTTGTTAAAGAATTTTGTTATTACATCTTTTATTGTGTCAAAGATTGTAGTTTCATGTTTTACTGTTTCATAATCTGGTGTCCATGTGAATTTGTATCCAAGTAGTGGAGCTGGGTAATTTAGTACTCCTGAGCCATAAATTGGTTCGAATACTGCTCCTTCCGGTAAGTTTTCTGCATTATATTGTATTGTTTCTTGTCCTGTATAGATATTAGGCATTACAAAGAATGTCAATTCTGAGCCTTCATCTACAACTTGGTTTGGTAAGAATTTTAATTCTAATATAGGTTCTTCAGGAATATCTGATTTTGGATATACTGTTAATGGAATTGTTAATACTTGACTTGGATAGTTTTCTAAACCAGTACATTTTGCATCTGTTGCAATTCCTGATACCTCAATTCTATAATCTCCTGGTTGTGTTGGAACCCAGTTGAATTCAAAAGTATCTTTTGTTTGAGTATAAACAATTTGTGTTCCTTTGTAGATTTTTAATGTTACTTGTGAATCTACAGGTTCAATATTTTGGTAATTATCAATGTAATAGGATGATTTGTCTCCTGTGATTACAATGTTCTCATCAACTTCTGCATCTATTGGGTTAGAAGTTCCGGGTCTGTTGATTAGAGTGTAACAAGCATTTGATGGAACATCTTCATGCACCATAAATGATGCAGTTGCAGTTTGTTGTTTTGAAGATGAGCATTGGTTGTCAATTACTTCTGTTGTTATCAATACAAAATAATCATCTTGCTCTGTTGGAGTCCAAGTAAATTGAACTGGTTGAGATGAATCCATGAATAAGTTTAGTATTTTTTCTTCTCTATATTCGTAAGATGAAGTATTCAAATCTTTGGAAATCAATAATGTTACTTTAGTTTCAGCTGAGTAAAAGTCTTCATATCCTTCTGGTGTGTAAGCAGGAGTGTTTGAATTTGAGTGGAATGCTGAATAAGTATCTGCATCCAATGAAGCTGAAACATCTATTACTAAAGGAATATTAGGTCTTACATCATTTAATACTTCTATATGGTCAATTGGTGCTGAACATAGTTCCACTTTGTTTAATTGAATATTGACATCTGTTGAACCTGTTCCCCATGCATCAATAAAGTACTCTTTAGGAATGTATCCTTCTTTGTAAAAGTATAACGCGTATCCGTATTGAGATTCTTTTTCTGATGGATATGTTATTTGTAAGTCATCGTTTGGAGAATAATCATTTGAGTTTGCTTCTATTCTTGGTCCTAAAACTGAACTACAAGATGCATCTTGGCAGGTGTATACTAGTGCATCTACATCACTTACCTTATTGTTGTTCTGATCTTTGAAAAAGTAATTTACGCTGTAGGCGTTTACAGCACTCACTACTAATAACAAAGTTACAAAAATTAATATTGGGAATCTAAATTTCATTTTTCCTCCGTTTTAGTGAGAGCTGAATGCATCTCCACCAGATTGTGAATATCCGCCTGTTGTAGCTGGTTGTCCGTTTCCGTCACCTATTTTACTTAATCCATAACCGAGTAGGATTGTTCCTACAGTCCATCCAGCTTTTTTTGCGATTCCTTTTTTGCTAAAATCTTTATCCCAACCGATTGTGTTATACCAAGCGGTTTTTTCAGTGTTTTTTGCAGCTGCGGAATAATAATCATTGTGTAGTCTCATTAATTGTCCGCCAATTGGATTTATCTCATTTCTAATGTAGTCTGTTGCTGCTGTTAACTGTGCTTCTAATGTTTTGTACTGCGTTGAATTTTCTCCAAATTGTTCTTTTACTGTTTCTTTTACTGTCTTAAGCATGTCTTTCATCCCCTCGATCTCTGAAGTTTTTTCATTGATTATGAAGAAATTGTTTTTGTAAGCTAAGCTGTCTTCTGAAGCGGTGTAAGCATCATCTTCTAAAATGTCGTTTAGGTTGTTTGTACTGTAGCTTATTCTTCTATTTAATGATCTAGCTTGATCTCCGTACATTTCTAAAGCTTTTAATGCAAGAGAATCTATTGGTTCTACAACACCCTCTCCTACATCTCCATACAATGTATCAGGAATGCCTAAGAAATCTCTTACTGAGTCTATGCTTCCTTCTACCCTTTGAGTTGTCTGTTCAACTCTCTCTTGCGATATTCCTGAGATGTCTATAGTTGGTTTTTCTGAATCTGCTAAAGCTCTTGCAGATGGACCAAAAGCCATTACGGCTGCTAAATATAAAGGCAATATTTTTTTCATTTTAGTTCTTCCCCCAATCTTTATTTTTTTCTAACCATCCTTTTATTCTTAATTTCTTTTTTTGTATTGGTTTTGTTGCTTCTGGAGCATAGTTTTCTCCTACTCCAAGAGCTCTACTTCCTTCGATGACTCCATTATAAATTTTGAATAGGTAGATTGTGTTATTGTCTAAGTCTTCTGGACCTATTATTTTTTTATTGAATTTGTATCCTGCTGTTTTTATTTCGTTTCCTGTTGCTATAATTCCTTCATCAAATTGGTATCCGTTGTTCCACCCATTAATCCAATCAGTTACATCATTAGCGTTGTTTATTGTTGAGATTATACTGTCTCTTCTTGCTGTATTTTTTATTGCTAAATCTTCTAACTTTTCTGTAAATGCAAAGTCTGAACTTCCCAGAGAAACATTGTGTTTTTCTTGTCTAAATCTTTTTACATTTCCATTTTGATCATAAATTATTGAGCTTGTCCTGTACTCTACTTGGTTATCTTTTATATTATCAAAAAGATACCAATCAGGGTTATCTAATCTTGCTTTTTTTAGAATTCCAATTGTTTCTCCAATTCCCCCTTGGACTAGCGCATTTGCATTTGCTCTTTGGGTATTTCTTTGTTCTATCTTTAACTTAGCTTCTCCAAGAATTTCTGCATAAGCATCTGATCTTGTCTCTGCAATTGCTACTTCTGATGTGTCCTTTACTAATTCTTTAGCTCTTGCCTCTGCAGCTTTAATCAAACTTGGATTTATTTTGTATAAATCACTCGAATCTTTTAATGTTTGAATATTATAACTAAAAGTTCTTGTACTATCTTCTTGTGCTTTTTGGAATGTAATAGTTTCTAGATTTCCTCTAATATTTGCAACAATGGGAACATTAATGTCTCTTCCTGTGCTCATACCATCATATTTAATCTCTTGTTTTACACTGTCTATTTTTTCAGAGCTTCTTTTGTATATTTTATGAATGGATGGTATGGCTATTGTAGTAGCAATAGTAGCAAGGGCTATTTTTCTTCCATGACTTTTCCAAAATCCAACATTCTTTACACTTTTTCCAATATTAGATGGTGAGTTACTATCAACAGTCGCTCTTAATCTTTTTAATACAGGATCGTTCATTTTGTTCCTCCGACTCTCTTTTTTATTGTGCTGTTTATTGTGAAATTGATGACCTTGTCTACTTCCCTACAATAATCTATTGGTCTTCCGTTTAATATAGCAGGTTTCAAAATTTTTCTAGTAAATAAATCTTGATCCATTTTTTTATCATAAAATATAATCGCTCCGTGATCTAATTTTAAAACTGAGGATAAATCAGTCCTCACTTCATTCAAAAATGCTTCAGCTTCATTAGTTCCTTTCCCTTTTAGTGTCGGTATTTGTTCAGATAATTTTTTTGTAAATTGTTCCATCATTTCAGATTTTACCCTATTCAATATTAGCACGTTTTCTGCAGTTTGTCTTTGATATTCTTCATTTATGTCATTGTCTATTGCTGTTTTTATTCCTTCTATGCCCACTTCGTTAGGGACGACAACCATTAATCTGTAATCAAAATACCTCATTAATTCTGCTATGTTTGGATCAGACATGCTTCCACTTCCAAAATCACAGACTAAAAAGTCCATCTTTGATTTGTAAGCTGAGGCTCTTGTAAATAAAGAAAATATCTCTTGATATACTTCATCTTTTTTCTTATCTAATCTGGAAGGAATATCACTGAAGAGAGTATATATTTTTGGATCCTTTGTTGTTGCCATACGGCCATATAAGAAATCGGCCACTTGTCCCTTTTTTAATATCTCTTTTTTTTCTTCTTCTGTTATTCCATATTTACTTCCAGTTAATTCTTTGGTGAGTATTGATGTTAAACAGCCTATGCCGTCCACCATGTATTCTAGTTCTGTAGAAAGTAACTTTTTGTCATTTGGGTCAAGAATATCTAAGTCCAATAAACCAACCTTATAAATCCCTAGATTGCCTAGGCCCAAAGAAAAATTAGTTGCAAACGTACTTTTTCCATTACCCCCCTTTTGAGAAATAACTGCTATTAAGCTAGTTCTTTTTGGGAAATAATTTGGTTTATTTTGTCTGAAGAAAGATTCTGTTTCTTCTGCTGAGTGTCCTGCTTTTTTGAATCTTTCCAATTCTTGATAAAGTTGTTGAGCATACTGAAATTCAATCATATTATTCCCCCTAGGTATTCTTTTTTTGAGATGTTATCATTATTTAAATGTTTCGGTATAGTTACCATTTTTAAATAGTTAATTTTTCCCATATTTCTCTACCCACTCTTTTATCCTTAATCTCTTTTTTGGTGGTTCTTTTTTAGTGTAAACAGAATCTATCTTTGTTGTATCTGTGTAAGTTGAATCTGGTCTGAAAATTAAGATGTTTGGAAAATATTGATAGCCTGTTTTTCCTCTAAAACTATTGTCCGTCGGTATTTCTTCCTGAATAAAAAAAGGAATTGCTGTTTTATTTCTAAGTAGTAAACGTAATGAGTCGTTTTCCACTGGAGACAATTTGTTATCACTGAAACAAACGTCAAAGTAATTTAAGACTGAATAATCCAAAGTTATTCTTGAGTATAAAGAATCCTCTAAAGACATTCTTACAGGGTTTAAAATGTCTTCTCCGCATATTTCATTTAGGATAGGTGTAAGAATTTCTCCTTGTATATTTCTTTTTGATGATTCTACTCTTACTCCGTTTGGATCTGAATAACTATTTTTTTGGGATATAATAAAAGGACCTTTTCCGATTTCAATTATTCTTTCTGTTGGATATGGGAAAGATATGTTTTGAGATGGATCCGGTATTAATTTGTAATTTCTAGAATCTGAATTTGCATTAGTTGAAATTAGTAAAGGCAGTAATGCAGTAGCAAGCAAACTTCTAAATTTCATGTGGTTTTTACTTAAAAGTAGTTATTTAAATGTTTTGGTAAGTGGGGACTGAGGGAGTCGCACCCCCGAATAGCGGTTTGGAGCCGCTCAGTTTACTGCTAGCCTAAGCCCCCGTTGATAAAAACCTTATATTTATAGTATTTAAACATTTGGGAAAGTTTTATTAAATCTTCCAAATTGTTTTTGTTATGGAAGGGAAAGTTATTCTTATTACGGGTTCAAGCATTGGAATTGGTAAAGAAGCTGTTTTGAAATTTGCAAAAGAGAAGGCAAGAGTTGTTATCACCTATAATAATAGTGAGGAAGAGGCTAGGAAAACTGAGGAAGAATGTAAGGCATTGGGTTCTGAAGTTCTTGTTGTTAAGTTAGATATTACAAATGATGAAGATATTAAAAGAGTTGTAAAAGAAGTTATTGAGAAGTTTGGGCATATAGATATTTTGGTGAATAATGCTGGTTGGGCTGTTCAAGAGAAACTGGAAAATAGTAGTTATGAGAATATTGAGAAACAGTTAAGGATTAATGTTGAAGGTTTAATTAAAATGACAAAAGAGTGTTTACCTCATATTAAAGATTGTATTATCAATATTGGGAGTGGTATTGCAAAGAAAGGTTTTGGGACACTTTCTGTATATTCTGCAACTAAATTTGCAGTTCGAGGTTTTACTCAAGCCTTGTCACAAGAAGTTGATTTTGATGTTTTCTGTGTTAATCCTGGAATGACTGCCACTAAACTAACTAGTTTCAAAGGAACTCCTGCTGAGAAAGTTGGAGAAGTTATATTAAAAACTGCTAAGAGAGAATATGGAAAGAGTTCTGGACAAGACATAGATGTTTGGGAATATGTATAAGGAATTTATTAATCAGGGACTAGCATGGTTAACCTTAGCTGGAGGAATTTTCTTAGTTTTATTTTTAATTGGAAAGATTTTCAAAAAAAGATTTAATTTTTTCCAGAAGAACGCTTTACTTTTTGCATTTATTGTTTCTTTAATTGCTACATTAGGAAGCTTGTTCTTTTCCGAGATTATGTTGTATGAACCTTGTAAATTATGCTGGTATCAGAGAATATTTATGTACCCACAAGTTATTTTATTTGGTGTTCTCTTGTACAGAAAAGGAAAAGATGGGTTGGTTTTTAGCCTGATAATGTCTGTTATTGGAGCTTTAATTGCTGGATTCCATTATGTACAACAGATATTTCCAAGTTCTGTTTTATCTTGTGATACTTTGGGTTATTCTGTTTCTTGTGTACAGACATTCTTCTTAGAATTTGGTTATATAACAATTCCAATGATGGCGTTTACTGCCTTTTTGATGTTAATTGTTTTTGTTTATTTGGAGCATATTAAGTAAAGATAAATTTCTTCAAAAAAATGCTTTTCTTTTTCCAGTAATTTAAACTTAAAATTATTCTTTTTAATTAATTCATTCACTTTCTCTTTGTTTGTTAAAGAAGAGAATATTAATAGGATTTTTCCGTTTTCTTTTAAATGTGACTTGGCTTGCTTTAGGAATTTCTCTATTATTTCATAACCTTTCTTTCCTCCATCTAATGCTTTGTCTTTTACTAAGGGGTCATTTGGAAGGTATGGCGGGTTGAAGAGGATTAAATCGAATTTTTCTTTTATGTTTGAGAATAAATTTGAAACTTTGAAAGTTATATTTTTCTTTTTGATTGTACTTTTACAGTGTTTTATTGCTTCTTTGTCAAGGTCTACTGCCAGAACTTTCTTACAGTATCTGGAAGCCTCTTTTGCCAAGATTCCAGAGCCCGTGCCTACGTCCAAGCAGCTATTTGAAGGATAATTTTTAATATGTTTTTCAATTAAATAAGAATCTTCTTCTGGGTCGTACATGTTATGACTTTATTTTATTTGATATTTAAAATTTGTTAAATTGATAAACTTTTGGGTTGGCGGGTGCTCGATAAATTTATAATATTATTGTTATTTTTAATTCTAATGAATTTAGTAGTTGCAAATAATCAATTAGGACCTGAAGATTTAGAATCCAAATTGAGAGAAGAACTAAATAGGGGGTTTCCTATTAACTGGAAATTATTTCAACAAATTCTGCATTGGGGTGGTTGCAATCATTCTTCCTATCAAAAAATTGTTGATTTGTTATTGCATTTAAATATTTTATCATTGGAATTAGATGGGAATATTGTTCTTAGAGACCCCGATGTAACAACAAGGGGTGGTACTGGAAACCCAAGACATTACAAATTTAAAAATGTAGACTGTGGTAATGATGTTCTCTATTTCACGAGAGATCAAGATGCGATAGATTATATTAAAACAGGAGAAGAACTTAAACACATAGTAAAAGGATTACAAGCACAGAGAGTTTATGTAATTAAATAAGGCACAGTCCGCCGAGTAATATTTCATAATAAATATCAAAATCCTTCTATTCTTTCAATCTGTTTTATTTCCTGTTCTGTAATTGCGCAACCATTTAACTTTGCTCCCCACAATAATCCATCTAATAATTCCTTTTTTAGGTTTTCATGGGATAAATGATCTTTTTTTGTTAAATTGTTTAACATTCCTTTTGAATATGCTACTGTTACCAATTCTGATGAGCGTATAATATTCACTTTGATTTCTTTTTGTAGTTCATTTAGATTGTTCTTATCTATTGCGATGTTTGTGTGCAGTTTTCTTTTGAATATTTCTTTTAATCCTTCTGGGTCTTCTACTAACATCCTCATAGTTCTTTCATCTACGACATAAGTTCCCTGCAATAAACTTGCCAGAACCAATGATTCTACCTCTGCCTTGTCTACTAATTTTATGTAGTTTCCTTTGGCCTTAAAAATACTATTTGATAGATTTAGTAAGTGCTGTGTTTGTTTTTCTATGCTTTGTCCGTATATTTCTAAAGTGCCATCAAGAATTAATTGCTGTATCTGCAATGCTTCTAATTTGAACCTTCTAGAGCTTAGTGGTTTGTCTATTATCTCTCTTTTAACATCTTCTGTGATCAAGAACTGTCCGTTAAATCTGTGCTTTAAGTCTGGAAGAATGTGTAAAAGATTATTCAATGATAATGTAATAATTGTTGAGGTGTCAAAAACTAGTACTTTCATAACAATTGGAAATATCCTATGATATATATTTCTTTTGATAATTGATAATAAAAAGATTTATAAGCGATGGGGGGGTCTCAAAAAATTATATCCCACCAATTGTTAAAATGAATATACTCCAAATATCCACAGTGTGGGTTCCAACCCATCCTAATATGAAGTATGGCGGAACTGAAAGAGTCGTAAACTATTTAGATAAACAGTTTGTTAAGATGGGACATAATGCTTATGTAGCTGCTCCAGGAGATTCAATTGTAAGTGGAACTCTTTTGGAGACTCTTCCTAGAAGTATATGGAGTTTGGCTGAAGATAATGCAACCAGACAGATTACAAGATCTAATGACCATTACAAGGATCATTATAGAATTGTTGTAGAAAAACTTTTGGAAGGAGATATTGATGTTGCTCATGATCATGCTGGTAATAGTATTTTTACTTCTGATGCTTATTCTACATATGGAAGCAAGGTTAGACAGCCTATATTAACAACATTACACGGCTCTTTGAATTTGGAAAGGAATGCAGAAAAATATGGTTTGTGGAATCAAATTAGGGTGGATGGAAGGGGAATATTTTTCAATGCTATCAGTAATTCACAAAAGAGAGAATTTGAAGGAGAGGTAGATATATGTGAGGTTATCTATCATGGATTGCCTTTGGAAAATTTTCGATTTAGTGCAAAAAAAAGTGATTACTTATTTTCTTTAGGAAGAATTTCCTCTGAAAAAGGTCAACATATAGCCATTGAAGTTGCAAAAAAAGCTGGGGAAAGATTGGTAATTGGGGGAGAAGTGCATTCTATAAATACCAGATATTTTGATGAACAAGTAAAACCCCACATTGATGGAGACCAAATTAAGTTTATTGGTTCTCTTGATGAAGTGCAGAAAACAGAATGGTATAAGAATGCAAAAGCATTCTTAATGCCTATCCAATGGAATGAACCCTTTGGATTAGTTATGATAGAAGCAATGGCTACTGGAACACCTGTTGTAGCATTTAATAGGGCTTCTGTTTCAGAAGTTGTTGAAGATGGCAAAACAGGGTTTATTGTTGAGAATTTAGAAGAAATGGTTGATGCTGTAAAGAAAATTGACTCTATTAATCCATATGATTGTAGACTTGCTGTTGAATCAAGATTTACAATAGAGAGAGAAGCACAAGCCTATTTGGATTTATATAAAAAACTAATTGATTCTAATTAAACAAAGACTTAGCAAACTCTAATCTCTTTTTTACATCCTTTATTCTTGCTTTTTCTGAGATTCCTGTTTTCCCTGTGTACTGCTGAACATCCCATTGCGAAGTATTTAGTGTTTTTGCTGCCTGTCCTAAGGAGACCCCATGCTCTGTTATCCTTGAAGCTTTTGCAATTTTAGAGGACTCAAAAACGTTGTTAATCTCATTTTGAAGGTCTGGTTTTAAAACCTTAATCTCTTCTTGAATTCTGTTTATTTCTTTTGTGTATTCCTGTTCTTGACCATTCTTTATGTATTCTTTCGCAAGAGTTAAATGTTTTATTAGATGTTCATAAAATTTATTCCATCCTTTTTCCTGCTGATAATCTGATCTTGATAGTATCTTGTATAAGGAATATGAGATTACTGCTATGTCTCGGGATAGTTCATCCTGGAATATAGTCAATGAGTGGATTGTTTGATTACTTAAATCTTTAATTTCCCTAATATTGTTTGTTTTTACAGCTTTTAGAAGTCTTGTTAGTATTTCTAATAAATGATCTTTGAATCCTGATTGCATGATTTATTAAATTCAATTAAATATAAATAGCTTTGTTTAATTAGTTTTTATTTTATAGGGGTAACAAACGGAAAGATTTATAAATTATTAGAATAGCATATTTTTATGAAAAACTCAGAGTTCATAATTTTGGATGGAAAAGGAAAATATCCTGATTTTTATGTTTCTATGTATAGGCTTGGTTATGATAAAAATGTTGGAAAAGTTGCCAATGAATTAGATTTCAATGTAGAAAATACTGCTGAAGAGGGAAATGGGTTTGGATATGTGGGAAATATTAACCATAATCAGGCATTAACTCTAAACACAAAACTAGGCGGATTTACTCTTCCTACATTATACTTTGCAGACATGCTTTATCAATTAATAGAAACAATAAAAGGAAATAGAAAAACATATGATGGAGATAAAAAAGAGATTGATTCTAAAAAAATAGAATTATTTTATGATGAAATTACTGGAGTGAGAGGTCCTTGGAGGGGTGAGCATCTTGATGGTGAATTTGGAGATAATACAATAACTTATCATAAGTTTGTTAATGGAAAGTTCCAAAAAGTAACTGAAGAGCTGGAAGATTGTTTAATGCAGGATAAATTACCAGGAATTGATTTGGAAGACTGGGTAAAAAATCCAAATAGTCAGGGATTACCAAGAAAGGAAGCAAAAAAAGGAAGTTCGTATCACGGGTTTCCAAGAGACGGAGCTGCCGCTTGGTTCAGCGCCGATTCCGTTTGGGCTGGCCTCAGTTGCGACGGGGGTCCTCGGGTCTCGTATGCTGGGCTTGGGGTAAGATTTTGTGCCGAAGACACCGCACAAAAAATTTCAGTAGAAGAATCTTACACACCTAAACAGATCTCATCTGCATTAAAAGAACTAAATATTCTTGGATTAGAAAAACAAATTTTTGAGAAATTAAGAGAGTAATTCTTTCAAAAACAAAAAGTATATAAGTAAGTATACTCTTTAGTATATTAAATGGTTATAGGAAAGATAAGTTTAAGACCAACTAAGCATTATCTTTTACATCACTTGGATGTTAGTTGGGATTTGGTTATTAAAACTATACTATCACCGCACAAGTCAAGATTAAATAAAAGAAAAGGCAAGGATAGATTTACTTATGTAAAATATTTTAACGCCCTTGTGATTGAAGTTCATGCCAAAAAAGATAATATAGAAAATATTATTTGGGTTATAAATGCTTTTAAGCATGGGAGATAAAGATGGAATGTCCTGAGTGCAAATCAAAAATGAAAAAAGTTAAGTTTGAGGTAGGTTATGGTATAGAAGTTGATTCTTTACACTGTGATAAATGTGGATTTAATATAACAGATGACAGTGTCTTAAATAAAGCCTTGGTAAACTTGAGAAATCAAATGGCAAAAGAGGTTAAGATTATTGAAATAGGCACGGGATTGGGTATAAGATTTCCTAATGAGATTGTAAGAAGCTTTAATCTAAAAAGAGGAAAAGAGATTATGGTCAAACCAGAGTCTGATGGATTGAAACTTGTTCCTTCAAATTAAAATGGATGATAGATACCAAAATCAGACTTTTTTTGTAAGAGTGTATAGATGGATGAAATGGAAACCCGTATTTTTTATTAAAGGAGTTTATTTTGTTTTCAAGACTTTCTTGAATAAAGAGTTGTTATGGGATTCTCATGAAAAAGCATATTTTAGAAGAAGATTTATTTTTAAGTCAGTTTATAGACAATCCGAATCTAAGATGAAGCATTATTATCATGGCTATGAACTTTTTGATAAATTCTGAGGTTATGTTTATAAATCCTCATGCCTTTATAGAGGAATGAACAAGAAAGACATTCTTTTTCCTTATGATGAGCTTAGAAAAGGGCAGGAAGAGTTTATTAGAGATGTAAATACCACCATTGGTTTTGGCGGCAATTTACTTGCTAATGTTCCTACTGGCGTTGGAAAGACTGTATCTGTTTTGGGACCTTTGTTATCTTTTATTTTGGATAGAAGTTTTACAGGTGTTTTCCTTACTCCTAAGCATTCTCAGCATAAGATTGCGATAGATACTTTAAGACAGATTAAAGAAAAATATGACCTTAAGTTTAATGCTGTTGATTTTATTGGTAAAAAATTTATGTGCGGTCAGGATGGCGTTGAAATCTTAAAAAATGGTGAGTTTCATGAGTTTTGTAGAGATGTTAGAGAGAAAAAGGTTTGCAGTTTTTATAACAAATGTAATAGCAAGAGAGATTCTGTTGAAAAAGAATTACTTGTTAAGAAACTAAAAGATTTGGGTCCATTGCATGTTGAAGAAGTGAATAAATATTGCATTGAAGCTGGTTTCTGCCCTTTTGAAATTGCTGCTTTATTAGCAAAAGATGCTAAGGTTATAATAGCTGATTATTATCATGTTTTAAGTTCTGGTGTCAGAGATGCTTTTTTTACTAAAACAAATAAGAGTTTAGAAAAAAGTATTCTTATATTTGATGAAGGACACAATATGGTTAGTAGGACTAGAGATTTGATGACTAGTAATTTGAGCACTTTTGTTTTGGAGAATGCGATAAAGGAAGCTAAAAATTTTCATTATGATGATTATGTCGATAGGCTAGAGGAGTTGAAAGAGAAATTAGAAAATTTGAATCAGAGCAAATTAAATGTGGAAATTAATGAAATTTTAGTTAGAAAAAGTGACTTTGTTTTTGATTCTCAATTAATTCAGGATTTTTCTTTGATGGCTGATGAAGTTAGAGAAGTTAAAAAAAGAAGTTTTATTGGGCTTGTTGGTGCTTTTTTAGATTCTTGGCTTGGTGAAGATAGGGGCTATGCAAGAATTCTTAACAGGGGGTTTTTGAAATCTGGAAAAGTGAATATAGGCTTGAATTATAGGTGCTTAGATCCTTCTTTGGTTACAAGAAAAATAATCAATGAGGCTCATTCAACTATTGTGATGAGTGGCACGTTAGTTCCTTTGGAGATGTATAGAGATTTACTTGGATTTGATGAATGTAAAATGAAAGAGTATGACAATCCTTTTCCTGTTGAAAATAAACTTAATTTAGTTGTTCCTTCTGTTAGCACTAAGTTCACCCATAGGGGAGAAGACATGTACAAGAAGATTGCAAATGAAATTGCTGAAGTTGCCAATTCTGTTCCCGGAAATGTGGCTGTATTTTTTCCAAGTTATTATTTATTAAAAGAAGTTGATAAATTTGTTACTCCTTTATTGAAGAAGACTAGTTTCTATGAAGTTCAGGGAATGAGTAAAGAGGAGAAATCTGAAGTTCTTGAGAAATTTAAAAAATATAAGGATCATGGAGGAGTTTTGTTTGGCGTTTCTGGTGGAAGCTTTTCGGAGGGAATAGATTTGATTGGAGATTTGTTGAAAGGCGTTATTGTAGTTGGATTGCCTTTGGCTAAACCTGATGTTGAAACTAAAGAACTAATTAATTATTATGATGACAAATTTTCAAAAGGATGGGATTATGGCTATACTCTTCCTGCTATGACCAAAGCAATACAGGCTGCTGGAAGATGTATTAGAAGTGAGACTGATAAAGGTATTGTAGTGTTTTTAGATGAGAGGTATTCTTGGGATATGTATAGCAAATGTTTTCCAAAAGATTGGGATGTGAAAATTACTAAGCTGCCAAAAGACAGAATTGATAGGTTCTTTAAGGGTTAGAAATGTTTATATATGCAAAAATTAATACAACCTTAGTGAGCAGAAATGGATAAAAACTATGAATTTTTTATGGAAACTAATGTTGATTCTTATATTGGACAGTGGATTGCCATATGTAATCAAAAAATAATTTCTCATGGTAAAGATGTAAAAAAAGTTTTCGAGGAAGCCAAAAAAAAATGTCCAAATGAGAGACCTTTAATAACAAGAATTCCAGATAAACAATCTATGATATTTTAAAATGACAATTAGTTTTAGATATAAGACTGTTAAGAGACCAGATGGTACCAAAGTTAAAACTCCTTCCATACCTATATTGTTAGAATGTAAAGAAAAATTTGAAACAATAGCTCTTTTGGATTCTGGTGCTGATATTTCTGCTATGCCCAAGGACATCGCTGAAATTTTAGGATTAAATCTAAACGGTGAAAAAACTCCTGCCTATGGAATTGGTGGAGAAGTAGAGTCTATTGAGACTAAAGTGAATATAACTATAGAAAAAGGTCATGAACGCTATACTTTCCAAATTCCTATAAAAGTAATTTTGGGCAAATATGATTTTCCTATTCTTCTGGGTAGATCTGGATTTTTTAATAAGTTTGTAATTTCCTTTGATCAATCAAAAGAAAAAGTCTCACTTAAGAGAGCTACTAGGGGGCAGAATTGATAGGTTTTTTACTAATAAGTAGTTATCAATAGAAAGGTTTTTAAGCGTAAAATAATGTTTTTTTCTTATGAAATTTTTAGAAAATACCCTTCATGGAGATGAAGCAGATATAGAAACAATAACTTATTTTCAGGATTTGGATCATCCTCCCATTGTTTTTGGTATTGGTCTCGGTGGTTCTGCGGATGAGGGATTTAACTCTAATCTAGTTCGCAGTCTTGTTATGAAAGATTATAAAGTTAATATGAATAATAAACAAACAGTATTTTGTTCCCAATAAAATCCGTGTTGAAGGATAATTTTATAAAATCAATTTCTATACTTTTATTATGATAGTCATACGAAAGATTTAAATATTAACACATATTACACATATTACAAATAAATACGCTGGAGGATAAAAATGGTAAATATAACTTTGTCATTGCCAACGGAGCTAAAGAATAAAATGGATAACTTTGAGGAAATAAACTGGAGTGCTATAGCAAGAAAAGCATTTAGTGATGAAATAAGGGACTTAGAAGTTATAAAAGAATTCAAATCAAAGAGCACTTTAACAGAGAAAGATGCTATAAAATTGGGAAGAGAATTAAACAAGAAATTAGTTAATAGAAAGTAGAAGGCGCTAGGATGAATTTAAGGATGCTGAATATCTTTTGAAAGTTTATGAGAATGATAGTCATACATTATAGTGAAATAGGAACCAAGGGAGACAACAGGAGTTATTTTGAGAATCAGTTAGTTAATAATATCAAAAAAAATATCAAAGGGGAAGTTTACAAAAGATATGGAAGGATTATTGTTGACACTAAAGAAAAAAAAGATTTGAGTTTGATTCCGGGAATTGCACATTATTCTTATGCTGAGAAAGCTAAACTTGACTTGGATGATATTAAGAAAAAAAGTTTAGCACTAATGAAGAAAGAAAAATTTGATAATTTTAGAGTTGAATCAAGCAGAAGCAATAAAAAATTTAAATTAACCTCTCCTGAATTGAATGGAGAACTTGGTGGTTATATCTCTGAGAAATTAAATAAAAAAGTTAAACTGAAAAACTCTGAGAAAACCTTGTATGTTGAAGTTGGTGAGAAAGAAGTTTTTTTATATTGTGATAAGATAAAAGGTCTTGGCGGCTTGCCTGTTGGAGTTTCTGGGAAAGTTGCATGCTCATTATCTGGCGGATTGGACAGCCCTGTTGCAGGATTTTTGATGATGAACAGGGGATGCAATGTTATTTTTGTTCATGTTTATAACAAAACTCTGCATGGAGAAGGAATGAAAAGCAAATTGAAGAAGATTGTCAAAGAGCTTTCCAAAATTCAGGGAAAAACTAAAATTTACATGGTTTCTTTTGGAGACTTGCAAAATGAAATAATCGAGAAAGTTGATGCCAAATATAGAATGATTGTTTATAGGAGATTTATGACAAGAATAATTGAGAAGATTGCCAGAAAAGAGAAGTGCAAGGGAATTGTTACAGGGGATAATGTCGGACAGGTTGCTTCACAGACCTTAGAAAATTTGGAATGCATATGGTCTGTTTCTGGCATGAATATATTTGCGCCTTTAATTGGACTTAATAAACAAGACATAATTGAAATCTCTAAGAAAATCAACACTTATGAAGCATCTATAATGCCCTATCCTGACTGCTGCTCTTACATGATTGCCAAACATCCAAGCACTAAATCTAAATTGGTCAATATAGAAAAAGAGGAAGAAGATATTGATTTAAAATTAGTGGACGAGAGTGTTAGTAAGGCTGAAGTAGAGATTATTTAACACAAATCTTTATAATTCTTATTTTTTTGAGTAATTCATGAACAAAGCTTTAGCAATGTTGGGATTGGCATTTTTTCTTAATTCTGAACCTGCTACGCCTAAAAAAGAATTAGTTATAGAAGGGAAGACTGAATTGGAAGAGATGATTTTAAAGCAAGATGTTAAAGTAGATTCTTTTGTTGTTAGTTATTCTGATTATCCAGATGCTGAGAAAGGAGAGGCTTTTTTTATAACCCATGGTCTAGGAGACAGCGTGTCTTATGCTGAATTAATATTGGATATTCCTCAAGGTCCAAAAGTTGCAGGAACTTTGTGGGGGAGACTTGTTCCGGAGTTAAAAAAAGATTATAGTAATATTAGTGGAAAGTTTAATTTTTATAGATTAAATGAGAATACCTATCCTTTAGAAGAAAATGAGAAAACACTAATTCAGTTTTGGAATGAATTAATTAAGGATATTCCTGAGATGGATATTGTTTCTGTCTATTCTTCTGAAGTTGTAAAAGATGTTGTGAGAGAAATTAAAGTTGAAGATGGTAAAAGACAAATTAAAAAATATGATTTTGTTGTAAATTATCTGGGGCTTGATGAAGATAGCAATTATTTGCTTGTCAAGTTCTTTCCATTAGATGGCGGGTTATATGGTTTAGGTTCTGTTTACATGTATTTAACAAGAGACGGAAAAATGGCTGAATTTGAGATAAATATGAAATTTCCCCTAAAAAACTATACTGCCCGTTCAAAAGAATTTTATAAAAAATAATTATTTCTTTAAAGCTTTTTTTAATTTAGGCCAGTGTTTTTCATCCAAGATGTATCCAACGCAGTTTTTAGAACCGCATTTGCACCTGTGATCCTTCCATTCATCAAAGTCATAACCATAATTATATGTTAGTTCTTCGCCTTTTTTTATGTTTCTTATTGAAATAATCCATATTTTTCCTTTGAGAATGTCTGTTTCACAGTTTGGGTCGCATGAATGATTTATGTATCTTGCTGTGTTGTAAGGAACATTGCCATCAATATCACATTTTTTATTTAATTCAAAAATATAGACAACCCCGTTTTTTTTGTTTTTCTCTGCCCTGTCCAAATGTTTTTCCCATATTCTGTCAGATTCTTCTTTTGTTACTTTATCTCCAACATATTCTATAATCTTTGTTTTTTTTGGGATGTCTTTCTTTGCAAATACTCCCTTATTGTGGATTTTAGAAGTTCTGACTATTATCCATTGTGATGTGGTTTTTTTCATCCAAGAATTTTTTTAATCTGAATTTAAATAGTTTTTTGTTTATTAAATTTCATCATACACATCTTTTCTGTGCCCAACTTTGATAACTTCTATTAATCTTTTATCTTCTTGGATGTCTATCAATGCTCTGTAATCTCCTATTCTTAAGCTCCAGATATTCTTTGATTCTAATTTTTTCATAAAACTTTGCGGGGTGTCTTTAATTAAAATTACTTTTTTAAGAATTCTTTCAGTAATATCTTTGGGTAGTTTTTTTAGCTGCTTAAGTGCTTTCGGTTTTATCTTTACTTCATAAGTCAATCTTAACACCCAATTCTTTTATTGCTTGACTTAGAGGAATTCCTTTTTCTTTTCTTGCTTCATCTATGTCTCTCTTGGTTTGTTCTGTCAATTTTGGTTCTGTAATCTCTTTTAATTTCATTAGCTTATTGATCACCTCGTTATAGCTCTCTCTACGATATTCCTTGAATGCTTTTAATTTGTTTAAAGTGTCTTTTTCCACTTGGATTGTAGTCATTTCCATATAATCACCTATATATCTATTATACAGTTATTATATAAAGTTTTCTGTTATGGATAAATTTTTTCCTCTATAAATGGATGTTTTAGTGCATCTTCCTCTGATTCAGGCCAGCATATTAAAGAAAATTCTATTCCGGTGTCATGTATTAATGTTAATTCTACGTCAGTTATCTTATCTTCGAATTCTTCATCATACCTGTAATCTTCTTTTAACAAATAGTATGCTAACTGATCTTTGTTTTGGGTCTTACCCTTAAATACGGCGGAGAAGCTGTTCTTTTTAGCAAATTCTGCTAGTTTATCTTCTATCTCAATTATTTCTTTTTTTTTAACAATTTTCCTCTAGAAGAAGAAATAGGTGGCTTTGGAGGCTCAACTCCAAGCTTTCTTATGTCCTCAACTTTAATTTCCTTTTCATGCCTGTCAACAGCCTCTTTTGCAAGCCTGTCTAAGTTCTGAAGCATTCTTCTAGGATTTTTGTTTGAAAGCAAGAAGACTCTTCTTATTATCTCATCTGAAACAAGCTCGTTTTCACCAATTCTGTTTCTTACCAAATCAACAGACTCCTCTTCTGTCAGCTCTTTTACTTTTATAATATTACTCCCAATCCTTTCTTTTACAGAATCATGGAAATTAGTGTCTTTGAAACTTGTTCCTGTGAATACCACAGATTTGATGTTCCCCTGATCAAAGAAGTATTTTATTCTTTCAGTGTTGGCTTCTGACAAATCCTGTGCTTCATCTAATAGTACAATCATGTTCTTCGGTTTTAACCCAAATAATCTTCCCCAGAATCCATATTTTCCTTTTAGTAATTCTTCTATGTTCAGATCATGCTCAATTCTGTTACATGAGAAGAATATTACTCTTTTCTTTCCTCTGTACTGCTCGATTATCTTATGCATCATAGAAGTCTTACCTGTTCCTAAAGGCCCCTCTAGGAAGATCATATTGCCTGCAGGAATCAAATATGATAAATCTTCTGTAAGTTTCTCCTGCCCGAATATTTTATTATCAAAAGGTGCTGGTTTTATAGTAAAAGGATTATTGAAAAATCCGAATTTCCTAAACCACAATTCTGCTTCATTTGTTTCCATTTTTTATCCTCCTTTTTTATAGAGTAGCTTTAACTTCCCTTGCTTTTTGCCTGTACTTTTCTGCTTTCTTCATTGTTTGTTCAGCCAAGTTAGGGAATCCGTCTTTGTGATATTCTTCAGCTGTCTTGTGCAAATCTGCTGCTTTTCTATAATATTTATCTATTAATTTTTCTTCATCCTTGTCTAATGCTTTGTAGATGAAGTAAATCAGTATTAAGATTATTATAAATCCCAGAATGTATCTGCCCGGGTTTGTCATTACGTCTGTCTTCACTTTTGATAGTGTAGATGTTGTTGTTTCTCCCACACTAGGAATTATTACTTCTCCATTATCTGTAATGTCTGGCACTGCTATATTATTATCTATCAGCACAGAATCGTTTGTCTCATCTTGTGCCTGTACTAAAACTATTGCCAGTAAAAGTGTTAGTAGTAGTATTGTCTTTTTCAATGTTATTCCTCCTCTTTTGTTTATATAAAACTCTTAGTTTAATATTTAAACATTGTTGTAGTGGAGTAATAAAAAGAAAGTGTTATCGGTTGGTGGCACTAACCTAGAATTCCTCTTGCTTTTTTTAAACCTTGTTCTCTTGCTTTTTCTTTTGAATTATATATAAAGATTTATGTTGATAATTATAGTAGATTTTTGTAGCCTTTTATATTCTTTATATTATACATTTTTATGATCTTTGCTTTTCCTTCTTTTGTTTTGGATAATTCTTGGATTACTTTATTGGCTTTTTCAAACTGAGAGTCTATGAATTCTGTATGGTGTTTTTTCCATTCACTTGGGTTGTCTTTCATGAATTTAACCCAGCGTTCTATAAAATCTTCATGCAGTTCTCTCATTTTAACCTTATGTCTTTTATAAGTTTTTTAATATATTTTATTTCTTCTTCATCTACAGTAAATATACTTCTTAAGTGTTTTGCATCTTCCATATCTTTGGGAGACTTTAATAGCTCTTCTTTGAATGCTATGTTTGTCTCTATTGAGCTAAACCAGATGTCTAATCCGGTAATCTTTAATTTTTTTCTGTTTTTTAACTGGTAGCTGTCTAGTAAATCTTTTGCAAACTTTACTTCCATCTCTGGCAATGGTTTGTTTTTATATGTGTACCTTACAGATAAGTTTTCTTTTAAATAATCATATATCTCTTCTGGATCATCAGATTGCATGCATACAAAATTATCTTTTGTTAAATCTTTATGTAGTGATTTGAATTTGTCTTTTTCTAATTTTTCTATAATCATATCAATATCTTCTGTTCCTCTTACTCTTCCTGATGAGATGGCTACAAATCCTGAAACTATGATGTATTTGCAGTGTTTTTCTGTTATTTTGCAGAACTCTATGCAGAATTTGTCCAAAATGCTTTTTGGTTGCTCTCTCATTCTTAAGTAATGTTTTTAGAATATTTAAATTTATAGTTAGTTTTAAATAAGTTTTTAGATTATTATAATTATGAATGTTTTGTTTGTTTGTGATAGAGGGATAGGAAGTATTGCAGAACAGCTATTCAAGGGTAAGTTTAATGTCAGATCTGCTGTTTTGCACACTTTAGACCTTAGAGACTTGCTGACTGAAGACACTTTTAGTTGGGCTAATATTGTTTATGTTGAAAGCAGCAAGCAAATGGAAGAGATAGAAAAAAGATTTCCTAAAATTTACAAGCATAAGAAAATAGTTTCTCTGGATCTTCCAAGAGATTATGATCCACATGGTTTAGCTGAAATCTTAAGAAGTAAAATAAAGTTATAACTCTTCCGGGTCGTATTCTCCGCCGTGTTCATTTATGATTTTTTTTAATTTTATATGGTCTTCGTAGAATTCTCTTCCTTCTGGAGTTCCTTGTTTTATTTGCTCCATTAACTCAGAAATGGAGTATGTTTTGTTTCCAAATATAATCCCCTGAGGGGTTTCTTCCTCTATTATCTCTAAATGTTGTGCTATTTCTTCTAAGACTTTCGGGTCTGGTTTCCACTCTGTCATTTTATCTCATTCAACTCTTTTTTTAGAACTTAATGATAACTTCCAGAAGGTATGTAATTTTTACCCTTGCCTTTACCGAATGGATTTTTTATTGATAATCTCCATACTAATCCTATTACTAAGATTACTCCGACTACTACAACTATTGTGCTGCTGTTATTCTTTAACCCACCAATTACTGCACCTGTGATTGCTCCTAGACCAGATGGCGTTTCTTCAGTTGTTTCTTCAGTTGTTTCTTCTACTGGAACTTCTACTTCTTCTTCAGGCTCTTGTGTTACAGTTACCCTGTTAGATCCTACTGAACCTCCTGCTGTTGAAGTTGGAGTCTCTGCTGTTGCTGTTATTGGAACGCTTGTGTCAGCCAATAAGGAAAATTTAGTGAAATGAGATACTTTGAATGTTATTTCATTATCTACTGACCTATCTATGTCTGAGATACCATCATTTACCCATGTTCCTGTATTTTCATCATAATAATAAGGAATTATTTTACTTTCATCTGTGATTCCTGCCAAAGTTAATTCATCATCTGTGTATGAAATTGTTAATGTAATTGGAGTGTTAAATTTAGTTCCTGAAGGTAGGTCGGTGCCTGCATTATGAAGTTTGAACTCAAATACTTTTGACATTACTTTTAATGTTGCTGTTGTGGGTGCATTTACTGCTGTTTTTGCAATTTGTTGTACTTTAAGTCCTGTTGCTCCCACTTCTGTTAATAAATTTGCAGGTATTGTTATTTTTGAACTTCCCACATTAATTTCATTTTCTACTGTGGGATCTGCAATAGTTTCTGATATTTCTGAAGCACTTACATCGAATGTTGAAGAGCCTCTGAAGTTAGCTTGGTTATCATCTGTTCCACCGTAAACTTTTGCTTCAACTTTTACATCTTGACCTACAAATGATCCAGGTAGTTGAGATTGGTCAATTCCTATGGTATATGTGATTACTCCATATCCCGGTCCTGTTATTCCTCTTGTTCCTGAACCATAACCATAACCGTATCCAAAGTCCTGCCATCCATAACCATATCCGTAACCATAACCGTATCCAAAGTCCTGCCTGGAATCTAGGTTGTTAACATTTGTTTGAACTGAGTTGATAAAATCACAGTCTGCAGTATTATCTTCAATTGTGCATGTTAATTCATCTTCACCATCATCAAAAATTAGTTCTGTGTATTGTACTGGCAAGAATTCTCCTTCATTTACTTGAACACTAATCGTGAATGTGTAATCAGCATCAGAATCAAAAACATCAATGTTTTGTGTGTTAACAGTAACCTCGATAGCCCTTGCTGGACCTGATAACATTAGTAAACCTATGATTAATATTGTTAAGAATCCACTAATAACATTTTTCTTTGTGTTGTTCATTAGGTATCTTAGGAGAAACTTATGATTTAAAAGCGTTTCTATCTATTTTGTTGTAGTTAAAGATATATATTGGACTAGTACTCACACCATTCATCATAGTATGTTTCACCATTGTGAGTCACACATTGTGTTTGGTATCTTGACTGGCATTCATAATTAGTATATTTTCCATCTCTAAATGTTGTTAAATCAATCACTTGTTCATTTCCAATTGCTTGGCTATTTGAACATTGTTTTACTGTTCTGTGGAGTATTTTTGGTTTTGATGAATCTTCCTCTCCAGACAATTGTGTTTCTTCTGGTTCCATTTCACATTCAATATATTCGAAGGGCCATACCCATGCATTATTATTGAAACCTTTTATGTTGCTGTTTGGATCATAATACATATAAGTTCCGTCAGGTTTGTTTGGTCTAGGTTCTGAGCTTGGTATTTGCATTTTGTTGTATCTTGCCCATGCTGCAGCAGTGAAATCATATTGAGTTACAGTTTTCTTGATTTTATAATCGAATGCTTTAGCACCATCATGTTCATATTTACAATATAAGTTTGCAGCTGCTACACCCTCATAATCATACCATGGAAGTGATTGACTTCCTGCAAATGCTGTATGGTAAGCAACTGGAAGATTATTAACTGTTGGATTATCAAATCTTACTGTGCTTGGTTTTTCTGCTAATCCCTCATCTACTAATCCATTACAGTTGTCATCTCTGTCATTTCTGTATTCTTCTGCATCAGGATGCACTTTTATGTTTGCATCTGCACAGTCTCCTGAAACTGTTGCCCTGTATAAATCTGTAGCATGTTCTAATTCAAGGAATTTATCGCTTCTTCCATAACCATCATTGTCTTTATCATAGTAAAATATAATTAAGTTTGTTGTTTCTCTTTCTCCTAAGGTAAATAATGATAAGTGGTCAGTTATAGCCCAAACATAATTTGCTATTGTGTTTACTCCTGAGTTTGGCTCTTGTACCCATTTTTCTTGCACTTCATTATAATAATATAATCTTAAGGAAGCTTCTGGTAAGTCTCCAAGGTCTGCTTCATCATAATTTACTTTAATTAATGCCTGTTTGACATCATTTTCAATGTTTACATCCGGGGTGATTACAATAAATTTAGGCTTTGTTAATCCTTGAACTGTGAAACTTGCTTGTTGAGGAACTTCAGTATATGTTTTTACTTCAATTTTTCCTGACTGACCATTGTTTGTTGATAAGGACAACTCCATTCCAGTTGTTTCTGGATTTGTTTCTATTTTCTTTAATACTTTTTCAGCCTGAGCAATATCATTAACTATTTCTGTAATTATTGGGATTGTGACTACTGTTTCAATTTTTGCTTCTGGTTCTGGAACATTTTGCTCGTTTTCACATGCTCCGTAGAATCCATTTGATTGACATGTTCTGTCTCCATTGAATCCACACTCAATTACAGTTCCTGGTGAGCATACTTGAAGTGAACCTCCTTCTGTCCCGACTAAATGTGAAAAGCAATCTACATCATTTGTGTCTATGAAACCATCTCCATCATTATCAACACCATCATCACATTGTGGTTTTATTACTGGTGGTGGGGGTGGAGGAGGAGGTGGAGGTGGTGGTGGCGGAGGTGTTGTACATACATTTCCTTCGTCTGTTGAACCATCACAATCATCATCTTTATCATTACATGTTTCATCTTTTGGGTAAATAGCTGATAGTGTTTCTCCCCATACTCCTGCTGTACATGCTTGTGTTCCATATCTACATTCACCAACATCTGTCTGACCAAATGTTTTTGTTAATGATTCATCTATTGATCCATCACAATCATCATCTAGATTATTACAGGCTTCTGTTGCTGGTCCAATTGCTCCAACACATGAACCCCATTGTCCATTACTTTGACAAGTTTCAGTTCCGTATGAACATGCTCCTACGTCTGTTGAGCCACAAGGGCGTGTATCACTTGGAGTACAAACGCCTGCAACAGAGAATTGATTTGATTCTTTGTAATATGTGAAAGAGTTGTCTCCTACTGAGTTTATTGAAAGAGAAGCTGTGAAATCAGCATATTGAATATTCTGGGAAGCTAAATCCCATGTTATTTCATAAATTAAATTTCCAGTGTAACCTTCTAAGTTTCCACCGTAACCATAACCGTATCCGAAGAATGTATTTTGATTTACATAATTAGAGCCGGAGTAACCATAACCGTATCCCCATAGTTCTGGGCTGGGACCAAATGCACCAAGAGAAATTGGAGTAATTGTTAGATATTGACAGCCAGAGACAGGTGTTCCGTCAGGTTGGAAAATACAGTCTTTTTGGAAAGAAGATTGATCTTTAATTGTTAATTTTAATTCCTGAATTGGAATTCTTTCATTGCTTGGAATGTTAATATTTGCGTTGAAAGTGATTGTTTCCGAGGAAATATAAGAGGATTTGTCTGTTGAGAATGTCAAGTCTACAGCTCTTGCTGTTCCTGCAAACAATAAAATAGCGATTACTGAAATGGTTATAATACTACTAAGAAGATTTTTCCCCCTTTTGTTAAGCCTCATTTAGATTATCTTTGGAGGATAGGAGATATATAAAGATTTTTGTTGTGCAGTATGCATAAGGATACTTAGAATTGATTAATAAGAGGAAATTGTTAAGCTTAATTGTCAAGTATGTCCCTTTTAGTTAGTCTTAAATAATATTTTAACACTAAATAATTAGTCTTGATTTAACATGTTTAGAATTTTACTGAGTTTTCCTTCTAGGTCCTGTTTGTAAACATAGAATTCTTTTTGATAGTGCTGTCCTTCCACTAACCCTGTCCTTCCCTCTAATTCTGCTTGTTTTATGACTGAGCATATAATCAAAGGGATGTTTTTTTTGTTTATTTCTTCTACGAGCTTGATTAGGTCTCTTCTTCTCTCTGGGTTGTTAATTCCAGCCTGGGATGGTTCTATAATTGCTGCACTGTATGAATCGTTGTAATTTAAGACCTCTAAAGCCTCTTTATATTTGGGGGCATTATCAATATTTGCGTTCGTTTCTTTTTCAATAAGGTACCAACTAGGACTGTTCTCACTGTATGTTGCGTCACTCATAATAATATTCATTTTTCCTTATGCCATCCAATTATTGGAGAAATTCTCTTGTACCAAGGTCCTTTTGCTCCCCTGAGAGTTAGTATTCCAATCTGTAAATAATTTCCGTCCCTTGCGTAACATACTGGGGCTATCTGAACTCCGTGTAGCTCTTCTGTTACAACGTTTGCCAATAATCCAAGCTGACCACCATTCAAAAAAACAGAGGCATTAACAGCCCCAAGCTGAACTCCATCTATGTTCACAGCAGCATTAAGAACTCCTGCTTGAGCTCCATCCAACGCATCAGATGTATTATAAAACCCAGTTTGAACCCCTTTCATAATCTCATTCTGATTCAATAATCCAAGCTGAACCCCTTTTGAATCTTCACTTAAATTGTAAATTACCCCTGCCTGAACTCCCTCTAGATTGTTAGAAACATTAATTAATCCAAGCTGAACCCCTTCTGAAACTTTACTTCCGTTAAACAAACTTAGTTGTAGTCCTGAATAATTCTTGCTTGAGTTTGCGAGTCCTATTTTTGCTTCTAAAGATAACATTTTATTTTAATTTTACGTATTTCTTAGAAATTCTGAATTTTATTAATATTTAAACGTTACTATTATTAAGTAATGGATATTTTTAATCAGTTTTATAAATATTTAAAAATTAACTGTATAAATGATTAATAGTGGTGTTGTTCATAAGGTTCCTTCAGATTTGCGGAAAGCTCTTAGTTCTTCTCAGAAAGTTTTAGAGAAGTGGAATGATCTCACTCCTTTGTCTCGTAATGAATGGATTTGCTGGGTTACTTCTGTGAAGAAAAAAGAAACTAGGGAAGAGCATATTAAGAGAGTATGTGAGGATCTTCTTAACGGGAAAAGAAGGCCTTGCTGCTGGCCCGGATGTTCTCATCGTTGAAAAAGATTAGTTTAGAAGAATTTGTGTAGGCTATTAATTGTTTTTCTTTAAGAATACCTTAAGAGCTATTGGAAACTTTAGGAAAGCTTCATCAAATAGAAAGATTTATATATAAATATGGGATAATATATTATCATAAAATGGAAAATTTAATAACATTGAACATGGTAAAAGAAAATGAGGATAAGCTAGAGGGGATAATATTTACAAGCCTACAGCTAAACATCCTAAAAAAAAGGCTGCAAAAAAAGCAATTAAGCTCAAATGAAAAGACTTACTACTACAAGTATATAAAGCCAAAATTAAAAGCAATGCTTTCATTTTTTGACATAAATGAGATAAATATCAAGGGGAAAGAACATATGATTGACAAAAGGATAGAGACAGCAATAAATATATTAAATAAAATAAAGAGAAAGCACAAGGGCAAGAAGATCATGATTTCAGGGTCTTTCTTATTCAACAAAAATTATAATGATATAGATGTGTTTATATTCACAAAGTATGATAAAGAAGATTATAACAAGGGAGGAATACATGTTAACTTTCTTCCAGAAAATGCCATTGATTCTTTGTTCTTTTCTTCATTATCAGAGGTAAGCATCAGCAATTTTCAATATACTCCTAAAAATGAGTTTAATGTCGAATTAAGTAATATTCTGCAAAATTACGAGTTTTTAGTCAATAGTATTTTGAACAGGGAAGACTATCAGAAGGAGTTAAGGGATTTTCTGCTTAATACAGAATATATTTCCAAGGGGGTTATTCTAAACACAAAGCAGTTATACCTATTAAGAAAGAGAATAAATAAGATAAAAATTATTTCCAGTATGCTTATTAATGCACTTCTGCTCAGATACAACAAGGATAAATTAATTAACTTAAAAAAAAATATAAGTGATTATAAGGGATTGTTAAAGCAGTACAAATCAAAGAATTTAGATGAGTATATTCAAACTTATGAAAAGGTGATTGAACTTGCAGCATGAAGAAGCCAGAGAAATAATAAAAGGAATTCTTAATGGGATAAAATTTGAAGGGCATTTCAATAAATGCTTTGATAATCTAAAAGAGAACCAGCAGAAAGAGCTTGTTAAATGGATAGAAGAGTGCAAAGATCATAAAGTAAACCCCATACAGTCAAAAAAAGACCGGAATTTGATTGGCTTTGTTAGGAAATTCGGAAGTAATCTGAGAACAATCCTGACAAAAGAGAAAGAGGGATATTTTCTCGTTCTTTTTTTGGATAAGCACAAATATTATGAATTTGAAATGTTGAAGCTGGGTTTTTGAATTTTCTTGAAAAAGATTAGTTTTAAATAAGTTTTTACTTTGAGTTTAAGTATTGGGGAGGGTTAAAATGACATGCGAATATTTAGCAGACAATTTTGAATGTAAGACTTATGGAGGAAAGTGTGTAGCTTATTTTCAAAATGAGAAAGGAGAAGAGGGAATTGATAACGGAGTTTTAGAAGTTTCAAGTTGTTATGAAACACAAGATATTTCTAAAACCGTAGAGGCTTTATTGGAATGAAGAGTGTAATATTAGCTGGAGAGATTAATAATGAGGCCATTTGATTATTATATTTTTATTGATTTTTCTGAGAATTATATAGGCTATAGCTTAATTGAATCTAAAAAAATTTCTTTAGTGCTGCCATTGATTAGAAAGTTTAAACATTACAGAGATTCTAAATTTAAAAAATTATATATAAAAAATATAAATAAAACCGTTAAGAAAGACAAAATAAAAGATTATTTTTATAAAATAAAGATTAGAGAGATAAAATCTACCCCTGAAATTTATGCTGATTTGGCTGAATTTATTACAAAACATAAAAATATCTTTATTTCAGTTGATAATAGTCAGTATAGAAACTTTAAAAAATTTGTAAATATCATAGATGGTGAAAATATTTTAGTCAAGAAAGAAAGTGAGTTGAAAAGAGACAGCATAGAACATAAACTAAGCTTAGTTATTGATAATCTTTTAAACATTAAACGGAGGGAAAATGAATAGAGTAAGAAGGCCCGTCTATCCTACTAACCGTGTCAAGCACGGGATTCGTCAGGACCTATTCCTCTGTAGCATAGGAGGTTTTTATACTATATAAAGTTTACTAAAATGAAGAGTGTAATATTAGCTGGAGGATTTGGTGAAAGACTTAATGGAGATTCTGGAGCTAAAGCGTTGATTGACATTAATGGAAAGACAATATTGGAAAGGGCTGTTGAGTCTATTAGTTTTCCCAGGATAAGCAAGATTTACATCTTAACAAATAATCTTTTTTTTCAAGATTTTATTAATTGGGCTGATTCTTATGAAGGTAATAAAGACAAGATTCAGATTGTAAATAATCTAGTTGACAAAAAAGAAAATAGAAAAGGCAGTGTAGGTGATTTAGGTTATATTATTAGTGAGAGAAAGTTAGAAGGGCATTCCTTGTTGGTTTTAGGTTCTGATAATTTGTTTAATTTTGATATTTCAAAAATGCTTTATACTTATGATGAAATTGCAAGAAATAATACTGTTGTTGGGTTGTATAATCTGGGGGACAAAGAAGAGGCTAAGAGAATGGGAGTTCCTGTTCTTGATGGGTGGAGAATAAAAGAGGTAGAAGAGAAACCTAAGGATCCCAAATACAGCTGGGTCAATACTTTCCTGTATGTCTTTAGCAGTCATGATGTTTCTGAAGTTCAAAAATATTTGGAAACTGCTAAGGAAGAAGAAAGAGATCATATGGGTCGTTATATTAATTATTTAGCTAGGAACTTTGAAGTTTATGGTCATCCTTTCTTTGAAGGGAAATGGTTTGATATTGGAACTAAAGAATCATTAGAAAGAGCCAGAAGGGAATTTTAATCTATTTTTGATAATTAAAATAAATAAGAAAAAGATAACAATAAACAAGAAGTAATCCAAGTTTAATATCTTAAAATTAAAAATTATTTGTGCTAGTAGGAATATGATAAATAAGATTAATAGCTTGTCAAATAACTCTTTTAGCATTCTTTTCTTTTATTAATAATATATATAAAATAATTGGTTGGGAAGAAGTTGTTTAGGTTAATTATTAGTAATTGAGAAGAGTTATTGGAAACTTTAAGAAAGTTTCATCAAATTCTTTTTGATAAATTTGTTATTATTTTCTGGATTGTATTTTTATTTATATGTATATAATTTTTGGGAATCATAAACCCTTCATAGGAGATACGGTTTCTGTAGTCCCTCATTTGTTGCAAGAATTGTCTTGTTTTTTCATCAATATACTTCTTTTTAGCAATATACTCAATTAGTTCTTGATGCGCTCCTTCTCCTTTTATTTTGATTCCTTCCTTTATGGTCAAAGCTTCCATTAGTTTATGCAGGACATCATAATAATCTAAGAGAGTATTACTGGGATATTTTTCTTTATCGGTTTTGTTGAGTCTTTCTAAAGTAACTTTTGCCATTTTCTTTAAGGAGTTAGCTTTTTGCTTATCTTTACTTATTCTTGTGATCATTTATATCCCTCTAAAAAACCATTTAATGTAATTCCGTTGATTATGTTATTTTTAAGCTCTTTGCTTAGTTTGTTAAAATTTTCTCTAAAGATTATGCTAACATTTCTGTTTAGTATTTTTTCAAATTCTTTTAGGTCTAGTGATTCTTGTTTGCATTCTATGAATAAATCTATATCTGAATCTTCTGTATCTTCTCCTCTTGAATAAGATCCAAATAATACTATGGATTTTGGAGCTAATTTGTCTTGTAGGTGTTCTATTAAATTTGAGTGTAATAATGCTGATAGATTGTATACTTTCTTTTGTTTTTTGAACTCTTTATTGTTTATGTTTGCTTTGTAAAAGGGGAATTTCCTTTTTCCTTTTTTTTCTATGGACTCTATAATTAACCCTTGTTTTTCTAAATTAGTTAGGTTCTTTTTTACAGAGGTGTGTGCTATTTTTATTTTTCTGCTTATATCCATTAAGTAATGTTGTTTTGTTGGATTGATAAAGAATATTTCTAAGGTTTTTGATATACTACTTTTTTGTAACATATCTTACATAATTGTAATATACTATTTAAATCTTTCTATTTGTTTTATGTGCTTATAATGAGGAAGGGAATGTTGGGAGAGTTATCAAATAATTAAGTTATACTAAGCTCTCAAACTCTTTTCTAATATTATCGATTTGTTCATTATCCAAATTTTTGATAAATAATTTTATTTTTATATTAAATTCTTCAGCATTTTTTAACAGTTCTTTAGCTGATTCTTTTGTTACTTCTGTTGTAACATAATATTGCTTGTCAATTCTTTCTTTTTTTGCATCAGATATTATCTTAAATAAATCATTCTTTTTAAATAACATTTTAAATAACAAGATAGACCCAGAATGATTTTCACACTTTATTCCTGTTTTAAATAGTAGGGCAAGAAGAAGATTATACATCGAATAATAAGACATAGTTATAGAATTTTCATATAAATTATTTTTCAACAGCAATTTTGCAGATTTTAGGCAATTATCTGATTTATCTGAGTAAGACTCATAAATCTCTTGAGATGGCTCTACCAGCCCTAATTTTTCCTCAGTTTTTAGCTTGCTTAGAAATTTGTTTTTCATAAAACTCCTCAATACCTCTTATTATAACATGGTCTTTTATGATCTCCTTTATCAATAGGGAGTTAATGTCAAATAGACCGATCTTAACGTTAATGTTTGAATGTATATCTTCAACAGACTTTTTAATGTTTTTGTTTTCTGTTTCTATATAAATATCAATGTCGCTGTTTTTTTTAGCCAGATTTTTTGCATAAGACCCAAAGAGGATGATTAATTTTTCATCTGTTCTTTTTAAAATTTCTTCGAAGATTATGCTTAGCTCTGGGTATTTTCTTAATATTTTGTTTAATTTATTTAATTCTGTTTTTAGGATGTAGGTTTTTGTGATAATATTGTTCTTTAGGAAGAATATCTTATTTTTTCCTTCTTTTCTTGAATCTACTACATTCTCTTTTTTAAGATTATTTAGTTTCCTTAGGATTGTAGAGTGAGATTCATTTAGGATTTTGGCAATTCCTCTGATGTGGCTTTCTTTCTTGATTAATAATTCGATTATTTCTAATTCTATATTGTCTTTTTTATGAACCATATGGATTAATTATGAACCAATACTATTTAAAGGTTTCTGTTTGTTTTAAGTGATAAATATTGGATGCTTTAGGTGATAGATATTTTGTGAAAAATCTGTAATAATACCAGCTTATAATGAGGAAGGGAATGTTGTTGTTTTATTTGAAAAAACTATCTATTAACAGTAGGAATAAGATTCTATTAAGGATAGAAAGATTTATATATGTTTTATGCCCATAATACTATGGTTTAATATGGTAAATGAAGCAGATAGTATATTAAAAATATTAATAGAAAACAAAAAAGAGAAATTTAGTATAAGGAAGCTTTCTAAATTAAGGAATATAAATTATAAATCAGCATATAATGCAATAATAAAGCTTAATGACGAAGGGATAATAGATTTGAAAAAACTAGGCAATACAACACTTTGTTCTTTTAATTTAAAATTTAATTCAAGGGTTTTTAATGTGGAATGTGAAAGAAGGAATTCTTTATTAAAGAATAAGGATTTTGAAGTACTATGCTCAAGATTGAGTAAAATACCATTACAATTTACAGTATTGCTATTCGGATCTTATGCAAAGAAAACTTATGACAAGCATTCTGATATTGATTTATTAATAATAGGAAAAAATTTAAAGAGGGTTGAGGAAGAGACCTCTTTGATGCCTTTAAAGATACACTTAACCCTGGTTTCGGAGGTGGAATTTTTAAATATGGCTAGAAACAGAGAGTTTAGTGTTGTTTCAGAAGCTGTAGAAAATAACGTAATCTTATTAAGTATAGAAAATTATTACAGGTTATTGGAAAATGCTGGATAAAAAAAGAATAAAGGAAGCGGAAGTAAATGTTAAAAGTTACTTAGAAGAAGGATTATTGAAAAAAACTAAAGAAACCAATATAAAAATTTTAGAAATCTTAAAAAATAATTCCCAAGAAAGCCTGAAAATAGCAAAGATTGTTTCCAAAGAATCTAGTTTATGGGCAATTGTATGCTCTTATTATTCCATGTATTATATTGCCAATGCTGTTTTATTTAAATTAGGGTATAAGGTAGGAGAGAAGATCAGTCATAAAGTAACTTCAGACGCCTTAATTGTTTATGTTAGAAATAAATTAAAAATTAAATTAATAGAAGAGTTTGAGGAAGCCAAAGAGGAAGCATCTGAGATTGCCGGTTTGAAGACTGATTCTTTGCTGGAATCTTTTGATTTTGAAAGAGGGAAAAGGAGCAGGATGCAGTACAATATGACAGAAGAAGTCAAGAAATCCAAAGCCAAAACATCACTGGAAAGAGCTAAATCATTTGTTTTTGAGATGGAAAAACTTCTAAAGGACTGAATTCAAAATAATTCTTTTCATCAAAATAAGCGCAGACAAAGTATTTTAATGGAATCTTAGTTATCTCACTTAAGGCTTTTGCATACAAATAAACCTGGGATTGAGCATGTTTTTCTTTTTCTGCTTCTGGCTTATAATCTAAAATATGAATTTTATTGAATCTCAATTGTAAAAAATCTATGTGGCCTGTTATTGTTTTTCCATTTAATTTTAAATAAACAGGAACTTCGGTTGCTATTGTTGCAGTATCATTTCTCAGCATGAAATTTTGCAGGATCTGATGCCTTTTTCTATTATCCTTTATAGATTTTAAAACTAAACTCGTTAATTTGCATGCATTATTGTTTTTTAACCTCATTTTTAGATTTAGATTAAGATTTTCTTTTGAGCATCTGTTATTTGTATTGAATAAATGATTAGGGCAATTATCTTTTATTTCTAATAAATAATTTTTTAACTTTGGATATTTTCTTAGAAAATGGATTTTTGAATTATGATATTGGTATAGGTAAGGCTGCTGGTTATGATAAAAGTTCCTTTTTACAATCATGTCTTTTGGGTTATTGTATTCTAATGCTTTTTCTCTTATTCTTGAAAAACTGCAGAGTTCTTCAAATTCTTTGAGCCAGTTTCTTATAGATTGGGGTGAAATGGAAATTTTGTGCTTCTTGTTTATTGTTTCTGCTGAAGTGTTTAAGCTGTAACCCTGATTATAGAAATTTAATGAGTCTAAGATTATTTTAATGTCATAGGTCTTGTTTTTTATATTGTTGTTAGTAAAGTATTTATTGCAGGATTTGCATTGGAATTTCTGAAACTCCTGGAATTTATTTATCTGTTTTCCCTTTTTTACTATTTTTTCTGAGTTACAATTTGGACATTGCATATGCCTGTTTTTTCTTTTAATGTTTTAAAGATTTATTTTGTAGGTGATAGATATTGGATGCTTTAGGTGATGGATTTTTTGTATGAAGCAAGAAGAGATGATATAATTAGATAAAATTTACAGTAGAAAAATATTTATAAAATCAAAGGTATTCAAAGTTAAAATGCCTTTTAAAGTATATACTACACCAGAATTCGATAGATTGTTTGAAGAACTTCCCAAAGATGATAGGTTAGCCATAGATAAGTTAACAAAAGAAAAACTTCCTGAGAATCCTTATCAAGGTAGAGCTTTAGGATTTAAATTCTTTAGAGAAAAAAGGGTAAATGGGAAAAGGGTTTATTTTTTAATTTATGATGATTATGTTTTAGTTCTTATGGTTGCAATTGGAAATAAGAAAACTCAAAAGAAAGATATAGAACAGATAAAAGTAAATCGTGAAACATATTTAAAATTGGCCGAGGATTTGTCTAGAAATATCTAAGCAATTCTTCTAATTTGTCCTTGAGAGGCTTGTTTTAAGGAACGATTTATAGATCTTACAACAGAATTGCTTAAACCAGAGATGGTTCTAACTATCTTTTGGTCTTCTTTTAGTTCTTTATATTCTTTTTTCGAAATACAAACTTCTCTTTTCATAATGGATTGGAGGTTATAATGTTATTTAAATGTTTCTTTTAAACTTGGGTGATGGATTCTTTACGGTTTAGGTGATAGATATTTGGTTGTTGGGAGCTTAGAAAAGCTTATATTATTTGAAAATACTACCCTATTATGAAAGCTTTGTTTGTGTGCAATCAGAATAAGAATAGAAGTAAGACTGCTGAGGAAATTTTTAAGGATAGATTTGAGACTAAATCAGCCGGGTTGTATACTTTGGACGTTAAAAATCTATTAACAGAAGATTCTTTAGAGTGGGCTGATGTTGTTTTTGTTATGGATGATGAGCAGAGAAGCGAAATAGCAAAGAGATTTCCAAAACAGTATATGAAAAAAAGAATACTTTCTTTAAATATAGATGATATATATGCTTATAATAATCCTTTGTTAATTAATTTATTAGAGAAAAAAATGGAAAAAATTATGCCCCCATCCATTCATTAAACTGTTCTAATGCTTTTTCTTTTGAATTGAATACTTTTGTTTCTGCTACAGACATTTCTGGAAGTCTTCTTGTAACCTTGTATCTTTTGCCTTCTTTTTCTTCTATTTCCATAATAGATATTTCCCACTTTTTTGTTGGATGTTTTTTAGTTTCTTTCATTCTAGTCCTATTTCTTTTTGAACCATATAAATTTTCTTGTTTGATCATAATGGGAGATATATTTTGGATTAAACAGATTAAATTTAGTTGTTGAAATGGATATTGGGAAATAAAATGAGATCTAGGTGATGGATATTTGGGTTAGTAGGTGATAGATTTTGGATGCTTTAGGTGATGGATATTTTACATTCTAGGTGATGGATTTTTTGTGAAAAATCTGGCGCTTTTGGGCTGAGAAGGCTGTGTGTGGGCAGGAGAGGGGTTTTGGGATTGGCGGTGACCCTTTGTGGTCTTGATTTGGGATGGCGGTGACGCAGATAATCCTCAATCAGCTTTATGCCTTTTAAAAAGATTAGTTTTAAATAGGTTTTTAATCTGCTTTTATTACTTAGGGGGGTTAAATATGATATCTGTAATAATACCAGCTTATAATGAGGAAGGGAATGTTGCTGTTTTATTTGAGGGAGAAGAATAGATGAAGTATGAGGAGATAATAGATTTGATAAAAGTTGGAGAAGGTTATAATTTAGAGTTTAAAAAAAATTTTAATAATTCTATAGGAAAAGAAATTTGTGCCTTTGCTAATGCTTCTGGAGGAAAGATTATCCTTGGTGTTAATGATGGTGGGGCAGTTACTGGAACAAACATCTCTAACAGGGAACTTTCACAGATTCAGGATATTGCAAGAAATATGGATCCTTCTTTTGAAGTATTTATTGAAAAAATTAAAGATTTGATTGTTGTTAATGTTCCAGAGGGAAACAAAAAACCCTATTCTGTAGGAGGATATTTTTATTTGAGAACAGGAGCAAGTTCACAGCAATTAAAAAGAGATGAAATCAGAGAATTTTTCAAATCAGAAGGATTGGTTCTTTTTGATGATAAATTAAATGAAGATTTTGAATTAAACAAAGATTTTGATGATTATAAATTTAGCAATTTTTTGAAACTGGCAAAAATAACAGAAAATCAGGATAAGAATTTAATTTTAAAGAATCTTGGTTTGTTAAGAAAAGGCAAATTAGTTAATGCAGGAGTTTTAATGTTCTGCCATAGAATCTCAAAGTTTTTTTTACAAGGGAAGGTAACTTGCGTTTTGTTTGAAGGGACTTCAAGCAATATAATTGACAAAAAAGAGTTTGATGCTGACTTAATTTCAAATTATGATAATGCCTACAATTTTATTTTATCAAAGTTAAATACAAAATACATAATAAAGGAAAAAAGAGAGGAGAAACTTGAATTGCCTAAGGAAGCAATAAGAGAGGCGTTAATGAATGCCTTTGTTCATAGAGATTATTTTTCAACAGGGCATGTTCAGGTGAATATTTTTATTGATAGAATTGAGATAAATAATCCTGGCGGGCTTGTTAAGGGATTAAATGAGGAGGATCTTGGTAAGGTTAGCATTCCAAGAAATCCCCTGTTATTTGATTTATTGTCTAGAACCTCTTATGTTGAGAAAGCAGGAACAGGAATTAAAAGGATTAAGGATGCCATGAAAAAATATGGTTTGAAAGTTGATTTTAAAAGTACAGGCATTTTTAGAACAATATTTGAAAGGGAGAGACAAACTACCCGGAAAACTGTGGAGAAAACTGTGGAGAAAACTGTGGAGAAGATAATTGAACTTATAAATAAGAATTCAAGAATAACCCAAAAAGAACTTGCAGAAAAAACAGGGCTAACAAGAAGAGGCGTAGAGTGGAATATTAATAAGCTTAAAGAAGAAGGTAAAATTAAAAGGGTTGGTCCTGCAAAAGGCGGATATTGGGAAATAAAATGAGGTTTGGGTGATAAATATTTTACATTCTAGGTGATGGATTTTTGGTATGATGAGGTTAGATTTAAAATAATTTATCTAGAAGAAGTTGATAAGAGTTATTGTTAGGCTATCTTAAAGAAAAATAGTAGGTGAAGTTGAAACTTTAGAAAAGTTTCATCAAAAAAGATATAAACTTGGAAGGTATAAATGCTTTATGTTAAGGGTTATCTTTGATACTAATATTTACGGTAGGATTATAGATGAGGAAGATTTTGAGTCTATAGCTACGAAAATAAAAGAGGACAGCGATTTCAAAGTATATGGGTTCAGCCTAATTAGAAAAGAGCTCAGAGATATCCCCCAAACTGAAAAATTAGGAAAGTTAAGTAAAAGAAATTTATTACTAAATTTATATGATGGAATTACCTCGGGAAGAAACCTTAAAGATGCTCTTCAAATTCATAAGATAGCGATGAAGTTCTACAATTCATATAGACAATTTAAGGGCATTAAAAACTGGGACAAAACAAATATTAATGTTGACTTTACCATTGTAGCCTGTGCAAGTTTTTATAAATTGGATATTGTTATTTCAGATGACTCCAAAACCATGTTGAGTAAGCCCGCACTAAAAGCATTCAAACATATTTGTGTTAAAGAAGGTCTTTGGCACCCCAATTTCTGGAAATACTCAGATTTAAAAACAAGATATAATTTTTAACTAGTTGTTGCTCTAATAAACTGCTTTAATTCCCTCTTAAATTGGGGGTCTTTTTTAGCTTCCTTGATTTCCTTTATTAATTCTTTCCATTGCATAATAAGTAATAGAAGAAGAGATTATTTAAAGATTTCTGTTTGTTTTAGGTGATAAATATTTTACATTCTAGGTGATAGATATTGGATGCTTTAGGTGATGGATTTTTTACGTTTCAGGTGATAGATTCTTTGCAAAAAATTTGGTGCTTTTGGGCTGAGAAGGCTGATTTGAGAGTTATACGGGTTTTTGAGTTGGCGGTGTCGTAAATTAAAAATGCTTATTAAAAAGATTAGTTTTAAATAGGTTTTTATCTGGGATTTATTACTTAGTGGGGTTAAATATGATATCTGTAATAATACCAGCGTATAATGAAGAAGGGAATGTTGCTGTTTTATTTGAAAAGATAAAGAAAGCCTTAGCTGGGAGAGATTATGAGGTTATCTTTATTGATGATGGCTCAACTGACAGAACCTTTGAAAGGCTGGACAACATTAAAGACAAGCATCTTAAGATTATTAAGTTTAGAAAGAATTTTGGGCAGACTGCTGCATGGAGTGCTGGTTTTTCTCAAGCAAAAGGAGATATATTAGTTACTTTAGATGCTGACTTGCAGAATGATCCAAATGATATTCCCAGATTATTAGAGAAAATAGATGAGGGTTATGATGCTGTTAGTGGTTGGAGAGTAAATAGGCATGATAAATTTTCTAAGAAGGTTTTTAGTAAAGTTGCAAATAGATTAAGAGGCTTTTTGGTGAAAGATCCTATTCATGATGCTGGTTGTTCTTTGAAGGCTTATAGAAAAGAGTGTTTTAAGGAATTAGAGTTGTATGGAGAGATGCATAGGTATGTTATTGCTTTACTTAATTGGAAAGGGTTTAAGATTGGAGAAGTTCCAGTTAAACATTATTTTAGACATTCTGGTAAAACAAAGTATGGTCTTGGAAGAGTATGGAAAGGAATGCTTGATTTGATTAATGTCTGGTTCTGGAAGAAGTATTCAAATAGGCCATTGCATGTGTTTGGTGGTCTTGGTATTTTATTAATGATTGTTTCTGGTTTATTTGGAGTTTTATTGCTGTATTGGAGATTAAAAGGGGAGATTTCTTTAATTAACAGTTCTCTTCCTACTTTAGCTGTCTTGGGAATGATAATTGGTGTTCAGTTCTTTGTTTCTGGTTTACTTGCTGATATTGCAATAAAGAACTATTACGGACATAATGGAAGGAAGACTTATTCAATAGAGAGGGTTGTTGAGAAATGAGAATAATAATGCTTAATAGATTACTTGAATGGAGAAAACTTTATAAATGCCAAAACTACCTTGATTTTAGCAATCTTCGGATTGTGACGATATTCCCCGGTAATCTCAGGGTTGCCGGATGTATTAATATTTCTGGAGGATTTCTATAATGGATGATTGTATTGTTTTAGTAGATAATGGATTTTTTAAATTAGTTAAAAAAGAATTTGAGAAAAAAACAAAGAAACCCAAAAAATTCCTTCAAACATTTAGGAATATCTGTGAAAAAGAGAAATTGAATCTTGAGCATTTATTTGTTTATATGGCTCCACCATTCCAAGGCAGAATTCCTAGTAGAGATGAGAAAAAAAGGAAAAGTATTTATGACAAAATAAAGAAAATGCTTGACTCAAAAGAATGGGCAACTGTAAGGGAGGGGAGATGCCAGAAAATATTTAATAAAAAAGGTAAAGTCTCTTTTAATCAGAAAGGTGTGGATTCATGGATTGTTGCTGATTTGTGCTTATTTAAAGAGGAATTTCCCAAGATAAATAAAGTAATTTTAATTTCTTCAGATTCTGATTTTGCTCCGATAATAGAAATGATAAAAGAAAAAAAGAGTATTGAAGTGATTTTATATACATATTTTGATAAAGACAGAAAAGGGAAATTCCACAGATCAAATCATTTAATAAAATCCTGTTCATGTTATAGAAAATTATTTCCGGAGGATTTTGAATGAGAATATTAATGCTTAATTATGAGTTTCCTCCTTTGGGGGGCGGGGCTGGAAATGCTAATTATTATTTACTTAAAGAGTTTAGTAAAAAAGATATTCATATTGATTTAGTAACAAGTTCTGATGGAAAATTTAAGGTTGAGAAGTTTTCTGACAATATTACAATACATAAGTTGGATGTTGGAAAGAAGAATATACATTATTGGACTATGAAGGAGATGTTGAGATGGACTATGAAGGCTTATAGATATTCTAAGAAGTTAGTAAAGAAAAAGGAATATGACTTAGTTCATTGTTGGTTTGGATGGCCTTCTGGTTGGATTGGTTATAAATTAAAATTGCCTTATATTGTGGCTTTACGCGGAAGTGATGTTCCTGGCTATAATAATAGGCTTAAATTTTTGGATAGTTTATTGTTTAAGCCAATTTCCAAGAAAGTCTGGAAGAAAGCTAGGAAAGTTATTGCTAATTCTTCAGGATTGAAAGATTTGGCTTTGAAAACTTATAATAGGGATATAGATATTATTTATAATGGGGTTGATGTTGATTACTTCAAGCCTTCTAAGAAGAATAATAAGAAAATAAGATTAATAAGTACTGGGAGATTAATTGAGAGGAAAGGTTATGGTTATTTGATTGATGCTTTAGGTGAAGAAGAATTAGTTTTGATTGGTGAAGGTAATTTAGTTGGAGAATTGAAAGAGAAGGCTAAGGGGAAGGATGTTAAGTTTTTGGGTAGACTTGAGAAAAGAGAATTGGTTAAAGAGTTGCAGAAAAGTGATGTTTTTGTTTTGCCTAGTTTGAATGAAGGTATGAGTAATTCTGTTTTGGAAGCTATGGCTTGTGGTTTGCCTTTAATTGTTACAGATGTTGGCGGTTCAAAAGAGTTAGTTGATGGGAATGGGTTTATAATTGAGAAAGGGAGTGTTGAGAGTATTAAGAATGTTTTAAATAAGATAAATAGGAAAGATTTAGTTAAAATGGGAAAAAAGTCAAGAGAGATAGCTGAAGGAATGAGCTGGAAAGAAGTTGGGAAAGAATATGAGGGGGTTTATGAAAATAATAAAGCATATTAGTAAAGAGCAATATATATGTGAAGTATTAAAAGATGATTTATCTTCTGATAAAATCTTAGAATTAGAAAAACATAGAGAACTTATTGAAAATCCAAACTTTGAATCTCAAGAACAAAATAAAATTAGATTAGCCTTAATTAGATCTAATGGTGCTTTCGGGAACATATTTGAAAAAGGGGATTTTGATAGTATCTTTTTAGCAGAAATAAACGAGGTGGAATTTTTAAATCTATACTGGTGTCCTAAAGGAACTGAACTGGAAGATGAAATTGATATTATTTCTGAAGGAGACAGAAAATTAACTTCAATCCTATCTAATTTGGGTAATCCCCGATTAACAGAAATACAAAAAGTTAAAGACTATTTGGATAACTTTTTTGTTGATAGAGGAGAAATTAAACCCGAAAATAATAGACTCTTTTTATTTGAACATCAAAACAAATTGTGTATTCAAGACGGAAACCATCGTGCAGGGGGAATTATAAAAAGACTATATATTGGTAAAGAACATTCTTTCCTAATTAATGTATTTGTTGTTAGAGGGATGAAACTAACATGAACCTGCGTAAACCTGTTATTTATGGACTATTGTATTTATCTGGAAGCAAGATTCCTAGATATTTGAATGAGATAGAGAAAGTTGATAAGTTATCTAAAGAGGAAATCAAAGAATATCAAGCAAAGAAATTAAAAAAATTATTATTACATGCTTATGAAAATGTTCCCTATTATCATAAAGTTTTAGAAGGCATTGTTGTTAAGGATGGAAAAGTTGATTTAGGTAAATTTGAGGAAATTCCTGTTTTAAGTAGAGATATTTTAACTAAAGAATTTGATAATCTTAAAAGCAAAGATTTAAAGAATAGAAAATGGTTTTTGAATCATTCTGGAGGCTCTACTGGAAATCCTGTTGCTTTTATACAAGATAATGATTATTGGGATTCAAATGTTGCAAATAAGATTTATTATGCTCATTTAAATGGGAAAATTATTGGAGAAAAAGAAATAAAATTATGGGGTTCTGATAAGGATATTTTACAAGGAACAATAGGTTTTAAGGCTAAAGTTCAAAATTTTTTGTATAATAGAATTTTTTTGAATAGTTTTAATATGAATGAAAATAAAATTGAAGATTATATTAAAATCATAAATAAAGAAAAACCTAAATTACTATGGGGATATGTTAATTCCTTAGAAATTTTATCTGATTATATAATTGAGAAAGATATGAAGGTTTATTCGCCTAAAATTATATTTTCTGCTGCTGGGACTTTAACTAATGATATGAGAGCTAAAATTAAAAAGGCATTTAATACAAAGGTTGTTAATATTTACGGTACTAGAGAAGTTGGAGATGTTGCTTTTGAAACTAAGGAAAACGGAGGTTTAATGATAACTGATTATAGTCATAAGTTGGAAGTGGATGAAAACGGGAGAATATTAATAACAACTTTAAATAATTACTCTATGCCATTAATAAGATATGATATAGGAGATATTTCTTCAGGTTTTGATTCTAAAATAAATTCTAAATTTTCTGTTCTTAAAGATGTTATTGGAAGAAGAACTAGTATATTTAAAACTAAAGATGGTAAGAAAATTCCTCCTGAGTATTTTATTCATATGGTCGGGGTAGCTTTTAATACTGGATTTATAAAGAAATTTCAGGTTATTCAAAAGAATTATGATAAAATCTTAGTTAAGATTGTTTTGAATAGTGATAAAGATATTAATCAACTGAAAAAGATTGAAAGTTCAATAAAAAAAGTTATGGGAACGAATTGTAAAGTTAAATTTGAATTTGTTGATGAAATTAAATCTAATAAAAGCGGGAAATATTTGTATACTGTGAGCGAGGTAAGATGAGTATTAAGAAATTTTTTAAAGATAATGAAAACAATATTTCAAAGAATTTGATAGGGACTGAAAATTACTGGAAGAGAAGTCCTGCAGGAATAGTATTATTAAAAGAGTTAAAATATATGTTTAAGAAATATACAAAAGGAAAAACTTTGGATGCTGGTGCTGGAAAATTGATTTATAAGCACCTTATAAAAAAATATGCTTACTCTTACGAGTCTGTGGATTTTAAGAATACCCATCCTGATTTGGATTATGTAGCGAATGTAGAAAGATTACCTTTTAAAAATAATACTTATAACACCATTTTTTGTTCTCAAGTTTTAGAGCACGTTCCTAATCCTGAGAAAGCGTTGAGGGAATTCTATAGAATTTTAAAAAAAGACGGTATTCTAATCCTTTCTGTTCCTCACTTGGCTTATTTACACAATGAACCCTATGATTTTTATAGGTATACCAATTATGGCATAGAGCATTTAACCAAAAAAGTAGGTTTTAATACATTGGAAATTAAACCTTGTGGCGGTTTATTTGTTTTTATTGGTTATATCTCTTCTAGACTAATGGGAATACTTTTTAATCTCCCTCTTGTGGGTAAAATATTTTTTTATTTGAATATAGGAATATCCAAATTTCTTATTTTTCTCGATAAAATCACTAAAAATAAAAAAATATTTCCAGTTTATTATATTGCAGTACTTAGAAAATGAAAAAAATAGCTTTATACAAATTCAATGAAAAGAAATTAGATTTATTAATATCTAAAGGATTTAAACAATTTGATATGGATAAAAAACTAAAAAAAATGAAATTAGTTATGATTAAACCTAATTTAGTTACAGACATCAAGGAGTACATTGATAATGGAGCCAATACAGATATAAGAATTATTGAATCGTTATTGAAATATTTGTCTAAGTTTAATCTTAGAGTTGTAATTGCTGAAAGCGAGACTGGAACAAAGATTAAAGGTAGAAAATTACATAAAGCATTATCACTGATGGGAGTGATTAAGTTAAGAGAAAAATACAATTTTGATATTGTTAACCTAACTTATGATAAACAAATTCCTGTTAATTTTAATGGTAAAACATTAAAAACTGTTAGTATGGGAAAAACTTCCTTGGACGCGGATTTAATAATAAATGTTCCTAAGTTAAAAACACACAAGTATTCTACGATTACATGTGCTTTAAAAAATATGTTTGGTACTATCCCAGACCCTTTAAGAGTTATATATCATAGGAATATCCATCAAACTATTTTTGATTTGAATTCTATATACCTTGATAGAACTTTTGTTGTTTTGGATGGTATTACAGCTATGGAGGGTAAGGGGCCCCTATTTGGAGAGAAAGTTGATATGAATTTAATAGGATTTAGTAATGATATGGTGGTTAATGATATCATGGGTGCTAAATTAATGGGATTTGATCCTCATGAAGTTAAACATTTAAATTATTATATCAGAAATGAGATTAATATAGAAGAGGTAGGAGATTTAAAAGTGAATGATATTGCAAGAAAATTTGAACCTTGCAAAAAAAATTTATTTGTTAAGGTTGAAGAACAGTTGATGAGGAATCCTCATCTTGTAAGGTTCTTGTTAAGTGATTTTGTTAGGAAAAATATAAGTTATAATCTAAGAAAAGTTATTAAAAAATTTAGAGGTGGAAGTTATAATTGGTATATAAAAAAATGAAGAAAAATCTAGTGTCGGTTGTTATTCCTACTTATAACAGAGCGTGGTGTATCAAAAGAGCAATTGATTCTGTTCTTAGGCAAACCTATGTGGATTGGGAATTGATTATTGTTGATGATGGGTCCACGGATAATACAAAGGAAATTATTGATGCATACCCACAAGACAAAAGAATAAATTATTACAAAAAATCCAATGGGGGCGTTCATTCTGCTAGGAATTTGGGGATTATTAAAAGTACTGGAGACTATATTACCTATTTAGATAGTGATGACGAATTTGTTGAGGATTATCTTGAAAATGCTGTAAATTTGTTTGTTTCAATGAGTAATTGTAATTTGTTAAAAGATGTAGCCGTTATTCATTTTAACACATTACATAACTCTTCAAAAACCAAAAATGGTATGTTGCCATTTAAATTTGCATTGTTAAATTTTGAGGATTATCTTTCTTCTGATATTTATGGTTTTGAATCTTGTATGGTGGAAAAAACCAAGGTTATTAAAGATGAGAAATTCTTTTTTGATGAAGATATATTCAGAGAGAGCGTGAGACATGCTAGAATTATGAAAAAATATCCCATATTATATTTTAATAATATATCTAGAATATGGCACACGGAAGGGCAAGATAGAATATTGTTTAAAATAGATAATAAAAAATTTAATATGCAGTATAAAGGGATTCTTAGATACATAGAAGAAAATGGAAAAATCCTAAAAAATATAAATATAAGATTGTTTAATACAGAAATTAAAAAGATGGTGTTTTATGGTGCTCTTTCGGGCGTACCCTTGTCTAAACTGATTAAAGATTTATCTTTATTAAAAGGTCAAATTTTGTTTAAAATTTTTGTCCTTATTTATTATGTTTTGTTTAGGAAAATAGGTTTTATAATATTTTTGAAAACATTTAAATTATTTAGTCGGAGATATTGAATATGATTTATTTTTTTAAAAAAAATTTAAAATGGATTAAAGCCTTTGTGGGGATTATGGTTATACTAATTCTATTTTTGACATTTGATTTTAATAAAGTAATAAGTGATTTAAAGAATATTCCCTTGAAGTATATCATTTTTGTTTTTTTAATCCAGTATGTTAAACTATTTTTATATGTTACAAAGTGGATAGTTGTTGTAAATACCTATTCAAAAATTAAATTCAAAAATGCTTTTTTGATATATTGGGGGGGTAATTTCGCAAATCTTTTTGGATTGGGGAGTTTAGGACAAGAGTTTTTTAAGATTTTTAATTTTGATAATAAGCTAAAAGGATTTCTTTTGTCCATTCTTGATAGAGGACTCTCTTTTTGTTGGTTTATTTTTATTGCATTTATTGGATATTTTTTAGTATTATTGAATTTTGAATCTTTTTTATATCTTTTAGGCATCTTATCTGTTTTAATGTTTTCTTATTGGGTAATAAAATTTAGACCTAATTATATAATTTGGGCCTTACAAAAATTTAAGTTTAGTGAGATTATTAATCCCTTGATCTTTTCTTTTACAAAGATTAAGCCTAACCTTCTTGTTAAGCATCTCATAATTTCTATTAGTCTTATACTGGTGGGGTCTTTTGAATTTTCATTACTTTTTAAATCTTTAAATCTTGATATCAATTTTTTCTCTTTTTTTGTTCTCATTCCCCTATTATCAACAATTATTATTCTTCCAATAACTTATAATGGGATGGGTTTGAGAGAACTTGTTTTTCTTTTTTATTCTAGGGTGTTTGGTTATCCATTTGAATCCTTAATTGCATTTTCGTTACTTTTATATTTTATTGGATTTTTGTATCAAATTACAGGTATAATCCCCTTTGTGCTTATTAAGAATCATAAGATAAAATAACCAAGGTCCAAATGATAACTAGATATCTTAAAATAATATTAAAGAAAAAGAAACCTCTTAGATTTATTTTTGGTATTTTTTTATCATTGGTAGGAATTTCTAGGTTTTTTATCATTGATAGGAAAGGCTATAGATTAAGATTTTACCCCACGAGTTTATCATTAAACTACTGGTATGATAATTCTCAGCGCACATATGATGAAGATATTCTTAGGAACTATTTGAAAGAAGGAGATTTTTTTGTGGATATAGGTTCAAATGTTGGGGCTTTAACCCTCTTAGCATCTAAATTAGTTGGTCCAAAAGGATTAATCTATTCTATAGAACCAAATCCTCGCATTTATTCTTATTTGTTAGGGAATCTCAGGTTGAATAACAGCAAGGATAATGTTGTTTCTTTAAATATTGCTTTGGGAGAGAGAGATGGTTTTGTTAATATTTCAAACTCAGTTCAAGATGATTGTAACTCTATTTCTGATGAAGGTGGTATTAAGATTAGATTGAATAAATTGGATTCAATATTGCCCAAAAGAATAGCTCAAATAGATTTACTAAAAATTGATGTAGAGGGATATGAAAAATTTGTTCTAGAAGGATGTAAAAACTCTTTAATCAAAATAAAATATATTTATTTTGAATCTTTTGAAACAAACTTTAATAAGTATGGTTATAAATCATCAGACTTGTTTGATTTTTTGATAAAAAATGGATATACTATCCACAAAATAGAAAATGGGTTTATAAGCAATAAAATAAAAAATAATTACTCCTCTACAAAATGTGAGAATTTACTTGCAGTTAGGCACAATTAATATTTTAGTTTATAAATATCTGCTTCCCATGTCTTTTTGTAGTTTGTTTTACTCAAGGACATTTCTTTTATATAGTTTTTATTTATAAATTCTTTAAATCTTTTATCTTTTAAATAAGAATCCTTTAAATAGTAATCTACTATAATAATTTTTGGTGGACTTTTTTCTATATTTGAGACTACTTTGCTTATGCTCTCTTCATCATAGTATCCATGTGAAAGATCCATGAAGTGTCTTCTGCCTGACAAGAAAGAATAGATTGGATTTCCTCCGAAAATTGTTTCGTTTTTGTATGTATTTTCTTTTATATATTGTGCTACCTCTTGGCTTCCTTCTTTATGATATATGCCTTTGTATTCTTTTATAAATTTATACGATTCTAAGTTAGAAACTGCTAATAAGGATAATATCATAAAGATAGTCACTATTTTAAAAATTCTTTTTTTGGGTATTTTTGTTATGTACGATATTGTTAACCCTATTGCTATAGAATAAAATGGTGCGAATTCCATTAGATATTGGGGCCAAAATCCTTGTCTAAATGCGTTATAAGTGTAAAAACAAGCTAATGAAAAAATTGTTAAATGTGGTAAGATAAGATTATATCTTATTTTTTTATCCCCTTTATACAAATAAAAAGATAAAAATATTATCGATATGGATATTAAATATAATATTAAATAAAAGTCTGAGAAATAATCTGGAATTAGACTTAGTCTAGATTTGCTTAAGGAATCTATATCCCAGCTTACTTTTATAGATGATTCTATGATCTTCTTTTCTGAGTTATAAAATATTACAGAGCTAAAAACTAGAAATATTATTACAGTTATTAATAAATATAACAATAATTTTTTTATATGTTTTATGATTTCTTTTTTGGAATCTATCCTCCATAAAATTAACCCCAAAAATGAAGGTGCAAAGAAGATAGCTGATTCTCTACAAAATAAAGCCAAAATAAATAGAAATAAACTAAAAACTATGGTGAATTTATTCTTTTTTGTTAAATAAGTATCAAATAATAACAAAGAAGATAATACTAGTGGAACTTCAAAACTTTGAGTTTTTACATGCAATAACATTATTAATATTGGAGCGGTACTAAATATAAGCGTAGAAATTAATGCTATTTTCTCATTGAATAATCTCTTGCTTAATAAATAAACTAAAAAACTGCTTATTATAGCTAGAAGAATGGAAAGGACATAAAGAGGGGTTATGGAGTTTCCGAGCAAGGAAATATAAATTGAGAGGCTGTAGATTACTAATGGTGCACGAGCTTCAAAATCTTTGAATGGTGTTTTTCCTTGGGTGATTAGGTTAGCATCATAAAACAACCTTCCTTCGTCTGTATCAATAAATTTTATTGCTAACAGATTAAAAAGATATAAAGATATTATTAATGTGATTAATATTGCTTTTACAATTTTACTATATTTATGTTTATCTTCTTCTTTAGACTTTTTTGTTATTCTATCTTTATTGTACAATATTAATATAATCCCACTGTAAACTAGAATCGTTATTAGAATACTCTTACTAAATATTTCATTTATTAGTAGATTATAACTATTTATGATCAAACTAACAATAAAAATTAATTTTATATTCCACATAAAAAAGTTACTCTTTTTTTCGTGTAACCCAATTAATAAGGATATAAATACAGCGGTTAAGCCAAATAAAATTAAGGCATCTGTGTTAATTATATTGTCTACTTTTATAATGTTAAATCTTTCTAAAGTATATAAAATTATAGATGCCAAGAAGATATTTATCCCCAATATTTTAATTTCTTTTTTAAATTTAAACTTCATTTTTGATATTTACATTTATTGAAAATAATTTGCCTCCATTAGACATTATAGGTACTACAATCTTTTTTATATCTCCTTGGTATACTACTTTTTTTAGAACTTGGCTTATATCATTTTTGATTATTCTTGTATCTTTAATACAGCCCACAAAGTTGTTTGATGATCCATGCAAGCTTAATCCCCAGCTCAAGTCTGTGTCTCGGTTATAATTGTTATCTATTTTGCCATTTATACTTTTCATTGCGACAGAATCGTGTTCCAAAAATATACTAATATATTTTTTATCTGGATTATAAATAATTAAGGCATTGTTTGTTTTTTTATAAAAATCATCATCTTTTATTGGATAATCTAATATTATAAAATCCTTTTTATCCCCAATCATTTTTCCTATTCTAAATGATATGCTATCTTTATTTTGGTAGATTTCCCAATTGTAATGTCCCATTATCTCTTGGAAGTTTTTATTATTATTTTCTGGGATCCATGAAATATACATTGTTAATGGTCCATCTTCAAATTTATCTTTTGTATTGGGATATGTGAGTCTAGACTCTCCATTAAAATATACGCATCCTTTTTTAGAATCATACTCAGCATTTCCCTCAAGAAAGTTTGGTATGCCCTTTGAAAAATCTATGTTTAGTTCTTCTTCCCAATAAGTATTATTCATATTTTCTATTTGGGGGACAATGTATGTATCTTCTCCATCAATCTCAATCTCAATCTCTGAATTTTTTAACACTTCCTTGGGACTTATTACTAATAGTATAGGTCCATTTACTTCTCTATAAGACTCCCCGTATTTGTCTTCTAATGGATCTGACATATAACTATTTTTTTCTAGATATATGTCTTTATTTGTATTTGTATCACCAATAGTTCCAACATCAATGTTGTATGTCTTTTCAAACCCAAAAGGTAGCCAATTCATATAAATTACATACCCTATAACCAATAAGGGTATTCCATACACTATCAAGAGATTTAAAATCTTCCTTATGAGATTTTCTTTTTTTGACTTATTGGTCTCTTTTTTTATCAGATTTTTGAATTTAAAATAGAACAATAAAGCAAAATTTATTAAAAATAAGCTTATAAATACCTTAAAATATACTTCTTTTACATAACTAAATATTGTAATCAATAGTAATACAGTAAGGCTTATTAATAATCCTCTAATAAATTTTCTTTTCTTCATACACCACTTCTTAGTGCGGATATTATTTAAAAAGATTTCTAACATGTATATACAGTAATCCCTGACCAAATGTTCTTGTTTTCAGAGGCTTTTTCTATAATATTCATCGAATCTAATTGTTTTCTTAAATCTGAATTAATTCTTCTGTAAGATAATTTGTCAATTATTATATAACATTGACTCAGATTTTTTAATGTATCCAAGTCTATATATGTAATATTTGTGTACCAGTCAGCGTTTTTATCCCATATATCTCCTTCCCTTCCACTCAAACTAAATCTAAATGAATAATCTATTTTTTCTAAATATAATTGTCCTATTGATGGAAACGCATCTACTATAGTCGTATCATTATCTGTGTGAGTCCTAACATAAGAATAAGCTTTGTCAAAGTTTGGCTGTGGAGTTTCTCTTTCAAGATCATAATAAGATTGTGGAATAAAAATAAAGCCATTAATTAGAATTCCAAGTAAAAGAATAACAAGAACAGGAATCTTAAATTTTTTGAAGATAGAAGAAACATAATCTATAGTTTTTCCTGTTAAAATAAAAAGTAAGGGGAAAATAATAAAGAGATATCTATAATGAATTACATAAACAAACAGACTAACAAAAATAAAAGGAATCAACAAAGAAAGAAAAAACAAATATCCCAGTCTGAAATCATCTTTTAACAATAAAAATGTACCGATTATACCAAGATAAAAGAAGGAAGGATTTACTGTTTTCATATAATAAATGTATGCGGGCAAATAGTTTACAAGAAGAAAATTAAAACTAATAAAAGAATCAATTGCAATGTATATAACGGGTATTAATAACAATATGAGGATTATAATCTTCTTATCTTCCTTTAGCGAATCTTGGATGTATTTATTATCTATCTTATTGAATATAACATATAAAAAATAAATTAAGATTAAAACAAATCCCAACCTATGGGAAAGGATAGCCAAGAAAGCACTAATCAAGGAATAAACTAAATCTTTTATTTTTGAGTTTTTAGTAAAATTGTAAAAGAGGTATATTGATAATAAGAAAAGAAATTGAAACAAAACATACATTCTGGCTTGTCTAGACCATGCAATCTCCCAGACAGAAAAGGCAACAAGAATACAAGCTACAATTCCCGTGGTTTTATTTATTTTTTTTCCAAGATAGTAAGTTAGTGGGATTACAGCAGTTCCAAACAAAACAGAAACAAGTCTTGCTCCGAATATGTCATTGCTAAAAACAAGCATAAACAAGGAAATAATATATGTGTGAAGCAAAGTTCCTGTGTAATAAATACCGGAGTCCATTAAAGGAATGCCGTGCTTTAAAACTGCAAGAGCTGCATTTATTGAAAAGCCTTCATCTATCCATAAAGATTGTGTTGAAAGTGAGTAAATTCTTATAATAAAGCCAAGAAGCATTAAGATCAAAATGATAATTAATGTTTTGTCTTTTCTAAGGGGATTTTCCATTATTTTTGTTTAGAGAATAAGATTTATAAGTTTGCTTATCTCAAGGTCATTAACTACTTTATAATACTAACCGATATATTTATATAGTTCTTTATTAATAAATTTAAAATGGAAAAAATTGGGTTAAATATTGTTGTAGAAAAGGAGAAAATTAAAGATAGCACTATGTTTATAGCTACCAGCCCGGATATCAATGTTTTTGCAGAGGGGAAAACAATAGACGAGGCAGTTAATAAATTTACTGAAGGAGCAAGATTTCATCTAGAAAGTTTTCCGGAAGAGAGAGACTCTCTTATAGAATCTGATGAAGAAAAGTTTGAAATGCCAATGTTAACAAAAGTATTCTTATAAAAACTCTTCAACGGGTATCCCTGTCTTTTTAGAAATTTGCTTGTAGACTCCAATGGTTGTTAGTGGAAGAACAACAGTAATATTAATCTCTTTATTTGAAAGAGAAACATGACTTCCTCTTTGCCTTTTGATTTCATAACCATGTTTAACAAGTGTTTTGAGAATATCTTTACCTTTAACGACTTTTGGAAGTTTTGACATTTTCTACATTACTATTAAGTTACTCATTTATAAGCATTATTGTATTATTTAATAAATCTAAAGATATTTTAAATGATTTTGTTTCTCTGATTTATTTTTTCTATTTTTTTGATGAAACTTTTTCTTAAAGTTTCCAAGTAATCTACAAGTATTCTTTAAGATAACCTAATAATAACTCTTATCATCTACTTAGAATTAAACTAGTTTAAAATAAACACCAAAAGAATTACCGCCAATCCTATTTCCCGTATAAACCCTGAATTCAGCCACGAGAAGGCAAAAGTGATGGATATTTTGTGAAATATTTATCACCTACCAACCCAAATATCTGTCACCTGGAAAGTAAGAATTTATCACCTAAGAACATAGTAAAAGACAAATAGAAAGATTTATATATCATTAATAGTGATAATATTCTCATAAAAAGTGATAATATGAAACTAGAATTAAAAATTGTGGATCTATTAAACAGAAATAAGGAAAAAGAGTTCACTATAAATGAAGTGGCTAAATCTTTAGATCAGCACTATTCATTTGTTCATAGAATTATAGAAAGATTATCTGAAGACAATATAATCATAAAGAAGAAGATAGGAAAATCCTATGCATGTTCATTAAACATGGGTAATGAAAAAACAACAGCATTATTATCTCTTGCAGAAATAGAAAGAAAAGAAGCATTTTATCAAAAAAATAGAGAAATTAAGTTAATCTTAGAAAACTTCATAGACTTAATAAAAAAAGAAACCTATTCTGTTATTTTATTTGGAAGCTATGCAAAAGGAACTGCAGTTAGAGATAGTGATTTAGATATCCTAATAATCGTAAAAAATAAAATTTTGATTAATAAGGTAATAAGAGAATTATATGCAAAATACGGTAAAGAAATAAATGTTATAATGTTAACTTTGGAGGAATTTGCTCAACAGATGGATAAGGAGTTTGTTAAAGAGATTATTCGCAATCATTATATTCTTTACGGCACTGAAATATTCACTAAGGAGGCAGTTAAATGAAAGCAAAGGCAAAAGTGATGGATTTTTTGTGAAAAATTTATCACCTGGGTTGTAAAATATTTATCACCTGAAGCGTAAAGAATTTATCACCTAAGAACATAGTAAAAGACAAATAGAAAGATTTAAATACTAAAGTGAATAACACTATTCATAAAAGGAATAACTAATATGAGACAAAAAACCCTGCTTAAAATTATTGGATTAATGAGAACAAATTTGGACAGAGGATTGACTATTTTAGAAATCTCAAAAAAACTAAAAATAGGATATAGACCAGCATATAATCATATAACAGAAATGGAAAAAGAAGGAATAGTTCACGTAGAAAAAGTTGGTAGTTCAAAACAATGCAAATTAAATCTAGCAAGCCCCCATGCAAGGCATCTTCTGGAATCTTTGGATCTTGAAAAAAAAGAAGAAATATGCAAAAAAAATCCAAAACTTAAAGCCATATTCGAGAATTTAATATCAAAACTTACTGAAAGATACCCTTCTGACATTATTTCTGTTGTTTTATTCGGAAGCTATGCAAAGGGAACAGCTACAAAACAATCAGATGTAGACTTGATGTTTGTAGTAACTGATATAAAAAGTAAACCTTTAAGGGAATCAATAGAAGGAGAGTGCGCAAGCTATCAAATATCTTACAATATTAAGATAAGTCCGCTGATTACAAATATTGAAGAGCTGAAAAATATGCTGAGATCAAAGGATTTAAATGCTGGAAAAGAAACAAGAGAATTTGGAATATCCTTATATGGTCATGAAATGTTCTGGAGGATAATCATATGAAAGACAGAAAAGAAATCCTAAAAAGGAAAATTGAGCTTTATCTCAAAAAAGAACAAATCTTTCAATCTGATGAGCATAAAAAACTTGAAAAACCATTTTTGACAAAGGCAAGGAAGAATTTTGGTGTTGGCAATTTGTTATTTAAGATTTCAGAGCAGGAAGACATCAAAAAAATGATTAATCTTGCTTCTGATTTTGATGCTTATGATTGGGTAACAATTATCTCTTATTATGCTATGTATACCTCTGCTCTTGCTGCATTGGCAAAATTTGGCTTCAAATCAAAGAGCCATGCCGCAACAATATCTATTTTAGAGCATTATTATGTTAAGGAAAGAAAATTGGAGTCAAAAGACATTCATAAACTTGTAAAAGCATATGCAATAAGTGAACAGCTAATAACAAAATTGATTCAGACAAAAACAAAAAGAGAAACTGCACAATACGATGTAACCCCATCAATCTCCAAAGAAATGGCAAAGACTGCATTGGATGATGCTGATGAATTTATCACGAAGATTGAAGAGACATTAGAAATGATAGAAGCAATGAAAAGAAATAAAAATGGAGATGCAAGTAAAAAAACTAAAGACACCAAGAGATAGGGTTTGATGAAACTTTCCTAAAGTTTCTACTTACTCTATTGTATTCCTTCTTATTAACCTAACAGTAGCTCTTAGAGTATTCTTCTCTTGAATCTATTTTAAAATAAACAGGAATTCTTTGGATTTTAGGTAAGGATGCATTATTTAACCTTGTTAGATAAGCTTTTAAGTCTTTTTTTATCTTAATAAAAAATGGAGATACCGTTAGGAACACTAAAAGAGATTGCAAGAATATTTTTATCTGTGCTTGAACAGGAAAAAATAAACTTTAGAGAAGACCTAGAGGAAAGGCTTAGAACTAGTGTTATACTGAACGATTCTACCCTTATTTCTATAGAATCAAGACCATCCAATAACAATACTTTTTGCTATACGCTTAGCTATACTATTGAAAAAGTAGGAATTCCTATTGAATTAAGGATAAACCCTCTATTGAATTATACCATGATAATCCTAAAGGCTCAGGAGAGAATAGATGGATACGAACAATTTGCTCTTGACTCTCATAGTAACATTGTCCAGAGTAAACTCATAAAATCTTCTGACTTTTCTGTGGTAAGAAAAGAGCTTGAAAATATATACCTATAGATTACAAGATGCTTTACACTGATTATAGAAAATAGGGTTTGGAGAGTTGTGTGTTAGAAATTTTTAAATATATTTTACTATATCTAAATATTAATAAATATCTTTCCCGAATTAGGTTCTATGTGGAAGAAAGATAGATTTCATGTTGGACTTGTTGATTCAGAAATTATTCAAAAAGGATTTTTAATGCTAGAAGGCTCTACACTCCAGTATTCTTTTCAAAAAGGACAAGAAATCCCATTTGAAAGACATTTTTGGACACCCACTGTATATTTGTTTAAGGTCCATAGAGATAATCCTTTATTAGTCCAAAGTTCAGGAACTGGATCCCTATATGTTTATCCTGCAAAAGAATTAAAGAAAAAGAATCAAAGAATGCCTTCTGAGGTTTATCAGGATAAAAATGCTTGGGACATTACAACTTTTTTAATGCTCCCTTTTTTAGATGGAGACTTTGGTTCTTGGCATCAATATAAAATTCCGGATGGATTTACTTCTGTTTCTGGAGAAAAAGGAGAAGGTTCTTTATTATATCTTAATCATGGAAGTATACATGTACAAGACTCGTTGGTTGCTTTTAATTTAATGCCTTCTCAAGTTATATCTTATCTTAATCATTGGATGTATGAAGGGAGAAAAATTAATTCGCATGAGAAGACCTTTAATCAAAAATTAGAAGGAATGGTTTCTGTTCCACACCCAACTAGATTTAATGTTTTACAAGAAATAACAAGCGAATTAGAAAAAAATTACAGAACAAGACTTTCTTTTAAGGATTGAAATTATAAGGCTTTTGATGGGTTAAATTGTCCACTTTTTAAATAATTTTATTTATCTGTGGACAAATGAATCTGATCCAACATTATTTCAAACATTTTATTACAGTATTCTTTATACTTTTTATCATTATGTAAATCAATTGCTTCATAGTACTGTTGTTTTTTCTTTACAGGGATAAACAGTTTGGGATACCCTGCTTTTATCAAGGTCCAATTCATCAAAACTCTTCCGGTTCTACCATTTCCATCCTCAAAAGGGTGGATTTCAACGAATATAGCATGGATTAGGCAGGCCATTACAAAAGGATGGAATCTATTCTTGTTTTGGTAGTAAAAACTAATCAACTCTTTAAGTAATCTTTTTACATCTTTTGCATCAGGAGGAATAAAATCGGCTCCGCTGATTTTTATGGGAAAAAATCTGATTCTTCCGGGGTATAGAACTCCTGTATTTTTTGTGAGAATCCCATTTAACTTTTCGATAAACTCAATCGTAATCTTGTTTTTGTAATTTTTTAAGAAATCAAATGCTTCTCTTCCATTAATAGCTTCGTTATAGTCTTTTGGAGGAGCACCAGAGGGAATTTGTTTCTCATTAATGATAAGATAGGTGTCTCTTAAAGTTAAACGATTCCCTTCTATTGCATTGGAGTTATATGTGAACCTTATAACAAAATCAGACTCTTCCTTTTCGATTATAGTTTTTGGTAGTTTTTTAATATGGTTTTGATAAACTTCCTTAAAATCGTCAATGACTTCAAGCTTGTTTGCATCAATAAAATCTTCATTGTATACTTTATATTGTTCCAACCTTAACTCTCTAAGTTTTTTTGTGATAATCTCTTTGGATGGTTTTTTTGTACCTAATTTTACCCTAATCTTCTTCCACTTATTTTTTCCAATCCTCAATGTTTTTCCTAAATAATAGAATGTTTTATCTCCAGACTTAATTTTGTCAACATATGCCATATATTTTATATAGTCCACATTGTATATAAATATTTCTATTTTGTGGACAATAATATACTCTTTTTGATGAAACTTTTTCAAAGTTTCGACTTAATCTTTTTGTATTCTTTTCGTTAATGTTTTATGTTAATCTTTAGGTATCGGTTATATTAAAATACATCCGATACCGATATATTTATAAATAATAAAAATTTAGTAGAGTTATGATAATAGATAAGGAATTGTATGAGAGAATTCTAGAAAAGAAAAAACAATTAGCTTTGCTTAGACCTCTGGACAAAGAGCAGTTAAAATTGATTAAAGAACAGATAGAGGTAGAGTATGCTTATAACTCAACAGCGATTGAGGGAAACACATTAAGCCTGAATGAAACAAGACTAATCTTGGAAGAGGGCATGACCATTTCAGGAAAATCCCTAAGAGAGCATTTAGATGTTATTAACCAAAAAGAAGCCATCTCTTGGATTGAAAGTTTTATTAAAAATAAAGATAGAATAAAAGAAGCAGATATTATAGAGATGCACAGATTAACATTAAAGAGCATTTCCAATAATTGGGCAGGCAAATATAAGACCTCCCAGAATAGGATTGTTGGGTCAAAGTTAAAAACAACACCTCCATATAAAGTGCATTCTGAAATGGATGCTTTAGCCCATAAAATTAATAATAATAAAGAATTTAATGCAATAGAATTAGCAGCATACGCCCACCATGAGTTAGTAAAGATTCACCCATTTATTGATGGAAATGGGAGAACTGCTAGACTGCTGATGAATTTAATTTTAATGCAGGAAGGATATCCGCTAGTGGTAATTATAAAGAAAGAAAGAAAGAAATATTTTGACAGTTTGGAAAGAGCTCATTTTGGCAACTTTAAAGATTTTTTTAACTTTGTAGCAAGAGCTGTTGAAAGATCGTTAAATTTGTACTTGAATGCCTTAACTCCAACTACAAAGGAAACTGAATTAATTCCATTAAGAGAACTAGCAAAAGAAACAAAATATTCCCAGGAGTATTTAAGCTTAAGAGCAAGGCAGAATAAATTAAATGCCACTAAGATTAATGGAGTCTGGCATGCAACAAGAAAAGACATGAAAGACTATTTTAATAAATATCGGTAGTGTTAAATATTATGATATTCCGATACTTATCTTTTTGATGAAACTTTTCTAAAGTTTCGACTTACTCTTAGAGATTTCTTTAATATGAACTCAACAGTAACTCTTCTCTATTACTTAGAAATAAATCTTTCCAAACAAGCTTGGTATTCTCCGTTTTCTTGTATAAGTTCTTTTCTTTCTAGCAAGAAATCTATGTTTTTTTGTAGTTCTTCTCTTAAAGCAGGATTTTTAATTAAGAAGGCTTGTCTTGGACTGATAGGAGCATTTGCAATGGTATCCAATGTTCTATACCCCTCTTCTACTTTGGAAAGGATATAAGCTTGCAGACGTATTTCTCTAATCTTGTCTCTATTCTCTGGAGTATCTGGTATACCTGCATGATATGGCATGATAAGAAAATTGTTGGTGATTATATAAATATTTGGGGTGTTAGAAATATGTTTTTATAAGGCGGGGAGAAGGTTTATAAGTTTGTTTATCTTAATAAAAAAGACAAAGAATAGGGAGGTTAAAATGGGAGTATCAAGAGAGGATAGGGAAGCTTATGAAAGAGGGCAAGCAGATGCAGAGTGGGAAAGAGAGAATCCAGTGGCGGATTTTATCCAAGAGGGGATAGAGGCTATAACTGGTGAAAGTTTTAGAGGCAGTGACTCTGAGAAATCTGCATATGACAAGGGACATAGTGGAAAACAGCTTGATGACAATGATTGCAGCTCTAGTTCTGGTTGTTATATAACAACAGCCTGTTTAGATGCTATGAATCTACCAAGAAATTCTTTAGAGATGAGAGCAATGAAAATCTTAACAAGAAAACACATACTAAGAAGTTTTAGCGGAAGAAGGGACTTTTTGTTATACGGTAGAAAAGCACCAGTAGTTGTTCAGGCTATTGAAGCAAGAAGCGATGCAAGAGAAATATGGAATGGAGTGTATGAAAGACTAAAGAGTGTAACAGAAAATACTGTCTCAGGAAACTATAAAACAGCACACGAGGAATACAGAGATTTGGTTCTTGGTTTGGAAAGAGAATTTGTTCCAAACTAATTTTTTTGTTCTTACATAGTGGTTACTGATAAATAGATTTATAAACAGATTATTTAGATATAATACTGATTAAAATGGGCAATAAAGAAACAGCGAAGATATTGTTTAGGGTACTGCCTGTTCCGCAAGAGCAACTAGCAAAACTACACAGGAGAGGAAGACTTAAGGAAAAAGTTGAGCAGCTTATTCCTTTATTAAGACGTAGTTATGCAAGGGTATTTCATTCTGATTCTGAGAGAAATGACAAGCGTTTGTTAGATGATATACTACAAGACATTAATTCTGGTCTTGATGATATAAAAAATATTGATGAAGCTTCTTACTCTGGCTTGGTTAGAGATCTTCAAAACTATGAGCTAGGGATTAGTATAAGTCCTGAAAAATTACAGGAATTAAAAGATACCACAAATGCCTTAGAAGAGCTTTTAGTCAAAACTGAAGATCTACAAAGAGAGCTTGATGATTTAAGAAAAAGTTCTCCTGATATTAGAGAGGCTAGATTTTATTCTTCTTTGATTGACACTTATGGAGAATATCTTGGCACTATGAGCAATCTTAAAAGAGATGAAAATACTAATTTGGTCAACAGCAAGGATTTGTTAAGATTAAGAAATAGCCTTAGACAATTAAGAGATTTGGCGCAAACAAAAGGCAAGTTTAACAATAGCTATGCAAAACAAGTGGTCAGACATGCTGAAAACGTGTTCAGAGAAATTAAGAGAGATGATTTAGAAGTTCTGGAAAATTTGTGCAACAAGTATGAAAGAATATCCGAAAAGAAAATAGGAAAAATGTCTGATGCAGAAATAGAAGAAATCCAGGAAAAAATAAAAGGGTATAGAGAAATTTTTGAATTATATAATGTTGGAGGACTAAAATGACAGACTTAGATAAATACAAAAGATTGGTGAGCAAGAACAATCAGATTATTTCTTCTGCTGATCCAAAGTTGATTCCAGAAGAGACACCAAAAAGTTTTGATCCTGATTTGGCCAAAAGGTTAAGCAGACTGGGAGTTAAGATTCCAGGAGTTCAAATAGATCAAGACCTTTACACAATCATTGCTTTTGACACAACAGGAAGCATGAGTGATTGCATAGATGCAGTAAGGAAGAACATCAGAGAAATTTCTCATGAGTTATTAGAACAGGAAGATAGTGTCCAAATTATGCTTGGTGGTGTTGGGGAATATTGTGATATACCTTATACACTGCAGTTAAAAGATTTTAGAAAGGACCCAAAGAGCCTGGAGAGAGATATCGAAGAGATAAGGAATACACCTGGAGGCGGGGCATGCCAAGTTTCTTTAGAGCTATTGTTCAGAGAGCTAAATAATAGATATGTTCAAAAAGATAAAAACTATGCTCTGGTTGTCTTTACAGATCAAATTGCACATGGTCAAGATAATGGAGAAAAGCGTCCAAGAGCCGATTATAAGCTTGAGCTTGAAAAATTGAAGGAAAATTTAGGAGCTTTTTACATTGTAAATTGCGGAGACGATGTGGAGGTTATAAGGTTACAAAGGGATTTATTAGACCCTTATAATAGTAATGAGAAACAGATATTATTAGAAGATGCATTGGCAAATTCAAAATTAATTTCCAGCCTGATAATTGCCATGGTCAAAAGAACTATTTCGGTTGACAGGGAAAGAGATTATCTTGCAAAACTTAAAGGCGGGACAGAAGAGCAGAGAGGAATAGCAGAAGATATAGAAAGAAAATATCTGCCTTTTTAGAATATGACAGACGACCTTGAGAAAAGATTAAAGGATTTGGAAGAGAAGTTTTCAAAGAATTCTGGTAGATCAAGGAGTAATGGTTTGGGGGGGATTGTTGGAGGATTGTTAGTTGGAGGGTTTGCTTATCTCTGCAATAGTATGGTAAAAAGACCCCTTAAAACTGGTTTGGTAGTTTTTGGGGCCTTGATGGGAACTATGATTATGTTAGAGTATAATGTCAATCAGGCAATACAATCATATGGGCAACAGCAGGAAGAAATTTATAGTAAGCCTCAAA
>Ga0210057_1000150_pt1 | contig 130030 bp, 140 predicted proteins | sample CryGeyCG2114_010_2_FD_183968 | JGI IMG/M metagenome (GOLD analysis project Ga0210057, IMG submission 183968) | Groundwater microbial communities from aquifer - Crystal Geyser CG10_big_fil_rev_8/21/14_0.10 (SPAdes) (version 2) | ecosystem: Environmental > Aquatic > Deep subsurface > Groundwater...
GTTTGGATTTACCGGACTTATCGCCATTGCATGGAAGTCAACCGGGCCATTTGCGCCGTTTGATATTTTCTTCCATGTCGCCCCGCCGTCATCCGACCTTTGGAAGCCGAGGTTGCCGCCGCGAGACAGATGGCCACTCGTAAAAAAGATACTTGGGTCTGTCGGGTGAACTGAAAAACCCATGTAGTCATCTCTCGATTTCCCAACTCGGTAGAGGTCTTTTTCGTTTTCGAGCAGCAGGAGGCCGTAGTGGGTGGCTATCCATAATTTGCTCGGGTCTGCCACATCAACTACTAGGCCATGGCCGTGGGATATTGATTGTTCGGGAATGAGGTTGCTTTGAGGAGAAGCAGAGCCGTTGTTATCCTGTCGCGCCAGAAAGATTATCCCTCCAATTACCACAAGAATGACCAGAATCCAAACATATTTTTTAGATGTTTTTGTCATGGTTATGATTATTGCTGCTGCCGTGCCTGCAGACGGACGGTAGCAAGTTTTTCCCCCAGTTCTTTCCCCGTAGTCCCGCCCATAGAAAACAGCTCATCGTTAATGATAATCCCGGGACTCGACATGATGCCGAATTTGCTGATGAGTTCTTGCCCTTGAGGCGTCGTCATATCTATTTCTTCCACCACAAGCTCGGGATATTCGGGCTGTATCTTTTTTAAGAGCTCTTTCGTCTGCGCGCAATGCACACACCCTTCTTTCGTAACGAGAGTAAGATTAATTTTGCTCATATTTTGCTTTGTTTATATTTCTAATTCGCTTGGCTACGACTATGGCCAAGATAATAATAACAAGAGCTAAGATAGGACCAAGAACATTGTCAGTGGTCACAGTCGTGGCCCCCTCTTCATGGGCGTAAGCAACTTGTATTATTGAAAACATTATATTCATTGTATAACTTGACTTTGCCTGCCCCGTAGCTCGCCGGAGGCGATGGTTCGGGGTAATAACTTCTTGCGCTGAACCCCGTTAGAAATTTCATTTCTAACGGGGTGAACAAACGCATCCCAAATAATCACCACTCCGACCATAATACCGATAAACACCCACGGCAAAATGGTTGCAGTGCCTCCTTGAATGTTCAGCAATTCTTCAATGCTCTCGCTTTCGGCTATGCTTGGCAGGGTCTTGCTCACGATGTTGTTCCAGGCAACATGAAAGATTGAGCCCTCCCAAAACGCCATCTTAAACGGCAGATATTGAAAAAGATACGCGCCTATGCCGACCAGTCCCCACGCCATAACCCGTTCAATTTTTCCCTGCGAGCGGCTGACCCAATTTAAGGTATTGATGCCGAGAATGGCAAGGATGACGAGGAAAATAAGCGGAGTGGCTCTTCCCAGTCCATGCACCACGCCCAAAAGAATGCCGTCACTTACTGTCCCTACGGTTGCAATGTATGTGAGCAGTATATAGAAAGCGGGATTGGGACAGCCCACGCCGGCATTGCCCAAGAAAAGGCCCATGAAAAACGATTTTGAGTAATCGCCGCCTTTTTGCAAGCGCGTCGGCAGCACTTTTGCCATAAAAGGCAGACGGAAAATGATGAGCTTTAATTCAGAAAGCCCAAATACAAGTGCCATCGCTCCAGCGATGCCGAACATCCAGCGAATTAAACTATTCATGCCGATATAATTCCCAACCCAGGCAACGGCCGCGCCATAGACAGAGAGCGTAATGGCAAGTCCTAATCCGAAAAGTACTGCCATCGCAAGACCTTTGAGCGGCGACTGCTTCATAGCCAAAGGCACGATGACAAATACCAAAGGCAAGGTGCAGGGCAAGAAAATCATGGAGAGACCGGCCGCGTAGGCGAAAATAAGGCCAGCTTGCGCCCCGGGCGTGGTCACCAGCCAAAAAATACCGATGATGGTGATCGAGAGGAGAAGAAAAGAAAAAATGATTAAGCTGTTACGAATTTCAGATGTCATGGGCTTGCTTATATACCCCCGCTTGCTCCGGGTACCCGTTCGGGGCCTTTATTAGTGTAGCGCTTGATAAAATCTTTAATTCTTTCAATGGACAATGCGTTATTCTCTATATTAAATGTATCAAGCCGACCCCACGCAGCAACCGCGATGTCTGTTTCGTTTGCTTCGCGTGGCGTGATGATGACTTTTGCGGCCCCGAATTGCTTCAATTCTTCCACTATTTCTTCCGCAATGCGCGGATGGTACGCAATCCATATATCGCCGTGCTCAAGGTTATGAATAATGTTTTGATCGGGAAGTGCTTCATCGCGAAAACCCGAACGGGCGGTTTGACCGTAGTGCGGCCCAGATGTTGGCGGGTTTGAAGTGTACTCGGGCAGTTGACTGCCTACTGCGATATGGCTCGCCTCCATTAAAGGAATTACTCGGCTAAAATCTTTTCCTTTCGGCGCGGCACTTTTTGATAAAAAGTAGATACCGTACCCTACGGCGACTATTATTACAACGACGAGCGCATAATTCCTGAATTTGCGCATTGAGCGACCTCGCTGCCTTGCGCTCTGCTCTGCCTCTTTTTCCTGTCTACGCAGTTCCCGCCGCTCCTGTTTTGTGGGTTGTTCTATGGTTTGATTATTTTCCATGGTTATTAATGTTTATGTTCTTCGTCTCCGCCGCACCCGTCAGATAAATTCCATAATTCGGTAATCTGCTCGCCGGTAAAGCCATGGTTTTGAATAAGAAACTTCGCCAAACCGCCATACACATACCAACGCCAGCATTTACAGCAACATGGGCCTTTCTCGCCTGAATTGAGCATGGCGTAATCGTATGCCGCTTGCTCATCGGGGGTTAGTTCAATATCGTAGTATGAGATAAGTCGCTTTGCCAGTCCGGCTTCAATGCCATACGGATCATCGGGAATTTCAGCTATATTCTGGCCGGGTCTTGATTTGAATGTTTGCAGTCCCTCAACTTGTTCGGTGTAGCGATGCATGTCCATCGGAGAACAGCATGACCCCTTGATACGGGCACTCTCCGGCATATCCGCGATTGATTCTTTATATCCTCCCGCGCAGGACGAGTTACCGTTTTGCGACAAGTCTTCAAACTTTGCGGCGAGCGCGGTATTGGCAAAACTACTGCCTTGCTTCGACTGTTCAGGCGAACGGCCGAGAAAAAATACTCCTCCGATGAGTACCACGGTTATTGCGATAGCAAAAATTGTTTGTTTATTCATATTCATACTGGCTTACACGTTAATGGCGCGGCGATTTTCTTGCTGATGAGGACGAGCGAGAATGCAAGCAGAATGACACTCAAAATACCAAACTCCCCACCCCGAAGCGGTAAGAGAGCGAGCGCGCTTGCGGCACCGAAAGAAGAAAGCGCGGTGGTTAAAATGAACGACCCGCAAGCGGCGCAACCGATACCAAGCGCGCCGCTCGCTATGCCACCGAACCCGGCAGCCACATCTTGCCCCGCAAGACGAGTCCGTGTCCGTTTCAAGAAATAGACAACCATTGCGATATTTACTCCAAAAAGTGCGGAAATCGCGATAGTGTATCCGGCGGAAAGAAAACTAAAATTCGTACTGATACCGCCGAGTAATGTAATCGCAACTTTGAGCTTTGCCGCAAGCGGCGCGCTTGAAGTGCCAAACACTTCGCCAATGAGGCCGAAATTGGGAAGCCAGACAGCAAAGAGAAAAGCGGCAATCGCAAGCGTACTCGCGAGCGCGATATACGAAGTGTTGGCAAACACTTCACCAAATGCCACTTGCAGATTTTTGCGATAGTTTCTCATAATTATTTTTCTTGAAGCGCAAGCTCTATAAGTTGCTTAACCGCTTCGTATGGTTGCGCGCCCGAGAGAGGATACTTCTTGCCGCTTGCCGTTACGACGATGCTCCAAGGTGTGCCGTTGCCTCCGGTTGCGGTCGCATTGTCGAGGTCATCTTGAACGTGCTTGTCGTACTTTTTGCTTGCGAGACATGAGTTAAATTTCACTTCGTCAAGCCCGATTTCCCGCGCGATTTGCGGCAATACGGTGGCGATGTTTGTCTGATTGTTTGACGAAGTAAGTTCAAAGAATCGGTCGGTGTATTTCCAAAATGCGTCGTTTCCGCCAAGCTCATTCGCGCATTCGCTTGCAACTGCTTCCGTTCTCGCCTGCGAGTGAATAGAATCAAGCGGAAAATGGCGATACACCCACGCCACTTTTCCGTCTTTGCCATACTCGTCCATGACTTGTTGCATTGTGAAATGAAAACGCTTGCAGAACGGGCACTCCATGTCCGAGTACTCAACGATTTTGACCGGAGAATTCGGGTTGCCGCGAATGTGGTCAGAATCTTCAATTGAGTTCATGTTCTCAAGCCCTGCGATATTTCCCGCCACCGCTTGCGGTTGCGGCGCGACAGCAACGCCATCTCCTCCTCGCGCGCTCCAGTACACAGCTCCCGCTATGAATGCTCCGGCAATAACGATTGCTATTGGTACCGCGAGATTGTTCTGCTTGGATTCAATTTGCATCATATTTCATATGTTAGTTAAGTTCTTATTTTTAATATACTAAATTTTTCCATACACGAAAAAGCTGATGGTTATATACAACAGCTTAATTGCGATAAATCTTTTTTAAAAGACAGCGCCACATACTTTATAGCCTCAGAAAGTGTAGGGAACACTGGGAGCGAATTAAGCACATCATCTATAGTGTTTTTGTTTTTTATCAGTACCATGGCCTCGGCTATTAAATCGGCGGCATTAGGCGCCAAAATATGCACACCGACAATCACTCCGGTTTTTGGGTCAACTCCCATTTTAATCATCCCTTCAGGCCGTCCGATGATTCCCGCTTTTGGGATAAGCATGAATGGCACGGTACGACACGCACATACATTGTCGCGCTTCATTTGCGCCTCTTCTGTTAGACCAACACTGGCGTATCCTGGGTCGGTAAATATGGCGTAAGGCACCGTACTGTAGTCAATTTTGTTTCGTTTCCCTTCAAATATATTTTCAGCTACCATTGTTCCTTCGTGTCCCGCCGTAGTCTCTAGTCGCATTGGTAAACTCGTTACATCACCAACCGCAAAGATATACGGTATATTTGTTGTAAAATATTCATCAACAATAATCGCCTTTTGTTTGTTGGTCGCTACGCCAATAGCCCCGAGATTCAAATCATCAGTATTGGCGGTCTTACCGGCGGCCAGTAGTATTTCGTCCACGGCAATAGTTTGCCCTGCTCCGTTTACGGTAAAAGAAAGCATTTTCTTTCCGTCTTTCATTTCCACTTTTTGCGCGTCTGCTTTTGTATGTATGGTAATTCCTTCATTTTCAAGCGCTGCATGAAGGCCGACAATCAAGTCCTGTTCGCCCTGGGGAAAAATGCGCTCACGATGTTGAAGGATGGTGACCTTAGTGCCGAAACGGGCATACACTTGTGCCAACTCCAGACCGACTGGTCCCGCACCGATTACAAGCATTTCTTTTGGTTGTTCTTTGAGAGCCAAAGCTCCAATGTGGGTAACATAGCCGACTTCGTGTATACCCTCTATCGGCGGCACATTGGCGGTTGAGCCGGTGGCGATAACGAATTTTTCAGCCGTATATTTTTCAGTGCCAACCGTAATTTCTTTTTCTCCAGAAAAGAACGCGCGTCCTTCCATAAAAGTCACCTGCTCCAGATTTTTGAGAACCTTTTGATACTTCTCGTTACGAAACATTTCTACCATTCCGAGCTCATGTTCAATAATCTTTTTGAGGTCAACATTTTTAACCTCAATTTCTATTCCTGGAATCCCATGCTGTTTCGCTTGATGAATAACTTCACCGGCATGAACGAGTATTTTAGATGGCACACAGCCGACATTGACACAGGTACCCCCGGCAGGCAGCCCACCATTAATGATTAATGTTTTCTTCTTCAGTTCATTAGCTTTAATACCGGCCGCAAACGCGCCCGCTCCTCCACCTATAATGATCAAATCAAAATTATTCATAGTTTTAAGATAAGTTATTGTCAATATTGCACGCCTTACAATCTTTCTCATATTTTGAAAATGACCACCACGCGACAGCAATCATTACTGCTAGAAATGGAAATAAAACGTAGTCAAGGTAGGGAGTAAAGACACTAAAACCAACTACTCCTAAAGTAATTACTAACAAAGGGGTAAAGCAACAAAGTGCGATTAAAACTACACCCGTTATTGATGCGTAAAGTCCTTTCTTGGGGGGTTGTTTTATTGTATTGCTCATAAAAATTATACTTCCAAGCGGCCCCTTAACATTTTAGAGAAGGGTGTTTGAGCTAATTTGTAATATACCGTTCGGAATTCTCGACGGTTTTCAACCATTCCCGCCTTTTGTAATTTTTTGAGCGTATGAGAAACAGCCGAAATGGAAACACCGATAATTTCTGAAATTTCACTCACCGCGAGCTCCTTGTGCCGACACAAGAGATAGCAAATCTTGAGCCGCGTCGGGTCGCCCACCATGTTGAACTCTGCGGCGCATTGGAGAATTACTTTTCTATCTTTCATCTCCTTTTTGATTTTCTCAATATCTTTCATTTGCATATACATTCAAATGATAACAAATCAGAATAAAAAAGACAATAATAATTTCAAGATTATAGATAATCTAGTAGTCCTTCATAATTGATGAAATCAAGCAACTCGTACCCGTATTGAATAGTGAGTCCGAAGTTATCGGTTGCAAGAAGTAATCCAAGAAGAATCAAGAATATGCCACCAATAACAGAAACAGCTTTGAGATACTTGGAAATTCTGTCAATGTAAGCGGTGGCCCTAGAAAAAGCTAACGCGATGATAATAAAGGGTATCGCTAGGCCAATAGAAAAGACAGTAAGCATCACTCCTCCGGTCAAGGCCGTGCCACTCGTGCCGGCTAAGAGGAGAATAGAGCCAAGGATGGGACCGACACACGGCGTCCAGCCGAGCGCAAATGTACCGCCGATAAAGAGCGAGCTTGATGGTTTGCCAAGCGTAAGCCATTTCGGAATCTGGATTCGTTTATCAATTTGGAAAAATGGGAGCTTGAAAAATCCAAGCATAAAAAGTCCAAATAGAATCACCAGCGCGCCCCCAACGCGGGCAAGCCATATGCGATACGGTGCCAGAGCGGTGCCGGCAAATCCAGCCAGTACCCCAAACACTATGAAAATAAGTGAGAACCCGGCGATAAATGCAAGACCATTTAAGAAAATTTTACGGCGAGCCGCTTTTGCGGTTTCGGGGTTCTTGAGCGCCTCCTGATCCACACCGCTTATAAAGCCCAAATATGCGGGTACCAGCGGTAAGGTGCAGGGTGCGAGGAACGTAAGCAATCCTGCAAAAAATGACGCCGCTATAAATCCAATACTTAGTTCAATCATGATGACGCTTCGTTAGTGCTGATAATTTTATTCGTATGTTCGCGCATTTCATCTAACACCATCGGCCCACGCTTGTGCACAACAATTGCACCGGCATCATTTACAAAAATCGTTTCTGGCATTGAAAACCCGCCGATTGATTTGTAAAAGGAATCAGACGAGTCGAGAAGAAAGAGCATATCGTCAGTAATTCCCAGTTCATCAGTGAAACTCTTGGTTTTCTCAAGTGGTTCCTGTCGGTCAACTGCGATAACAACTATTTGATCGCTAAATTCTTTTTGCAATTCTGCAAAATCAGTAAGCTCTGCACGACAAAACGGACACCATATCGCCCAACTGTTTATAACAAGTGGCTTCCCACGGAAATCTTCTAGTGATACTACATTGCTTTCGTAATCAGTAAGGGTAACTTTAGCGAACCTGTCAAAATCACTCTTGCTCATAAGGGGCTTGTTGTCGCCGCTGTTAAAGCTAAAGAAAACTACACTGGCAACTATCGCGATAATGAAAATTAAAGTTGTTTTTGTCTTCATATATTTTTCTTTTTAGGACCATAATCCCATAAATACGCCTACATAATGGACAACTACATACAGGAAGAAAATATACCCGACAACACCTGCAATCAGTGAAAGTGCGACGATATTAAAAATCTCATTACGCCTTTTCTTTGCTTCGTCTAATGTGCACACTCCTCTACGGCGCAGATAAATAACAAGTGCCACGATTAAAGAAACAAGACCAGCCAATCTAAAATACCATTTATAATCTCCATAAAAAGTATCGGCTAGCGAAGCCGCTAAACTGACAGTTGATACACCAATCAAAACAAGTATTATCGGTGCTAGACAGCACAATGAGGCGAAGACAACTGGTATCGAAGATATTTTTAATGACTCTTTGATTTTCTGGTTCATATATAAATCAAGAAGTTAATTATTCCGAGCTTGTTCAATTACATTCATTACCTGTTCAAATGAAAGTGCGCCGCTAAATGGCATCAGCTTACCGGTTGGAGTAACTACAACCACATACGGTGTACCCCGGCCGCCAACGGCAATAACTTCATCAAGATCCTGTTGCACCCCTTCTGCGACTGCCTTATTATTTAAGCAAATTTCAAACACGCCAGCATCAATCCCTGCTTCCTGGACAAATCCTCTATAGAATCTATCGCCAAGTTGTCTTTGATTTGCAAATGCTGTGTCAGCAAAATCCCAAAAAACATCATTACCACCAGCTTGATCAATACATTCCGACGCAACTGCCGCCGAAAACGCATTAGTGTGAGAATTGAGGGGGAAGTGTCTATACACCCAAGCCACGTCATCATTTTCTTCAACGACACGAGTTAGGGTTGGGTGGAGCCGACCACAAAATGGACACTCAAAATCACTGAACTCTACAACTACAATTTTCGCATCTGGATTGCCGCGAACGTGGTCGGTTTCATCCGGCATTCTAAACCCACCTGCCTGCGCAGGATGGCTACTTGGTTGACCGCCCTTGATGTCTTCCGCGGTATTCGAAGCAACGCTACCACTGCTTCCCGTCCAGAAAACAGCTCCGGCAATTAAGAGCCCCGCAACAACAATTGCGATTGGTACTCCGTATCTGTTTTGCGCTTGCGTGTTTGTTTTCATAAGAATATTTTTGTTAAAAGCCACTGTGGCCTGTTTGTACATCACGTACTCTTTCAGGCCCACGATTGTCATATCGGCTAATAAAATCTTTAATGCGTTCATCGTCCACAACTCCATTCTCAATACCAAATGTATCAACTCTACTCCAAGCAACAAGTGATATATCTCCCTCATTTTCAAAGCGAGGAGATACAACAACATACCGTCCGGCAAAAGATTCAAGGATTTCTTTTGCTTCGCCACTTATATCAGAACGATACGCAATCCAAATATCTCCGTGCTCAAGATTGTGTATCACTCGTTCGTCAGGTAATGATTCTTCGTAAAATCCTCCATGAGCCGGTGAAGCGTAGTGCCAACCAGAAGACGGCGGATTTGAGTTGTAGGGAAGATGCAATGCACCATCAGCGATGTGATCACGCCCTTGTATTTCATAGCGAGTGCTAAAATCTTCTCCGTCAGGGCCCGCTGTTTGAGCAAGAAGGAAAACACCATATCCGATAACTACAAGAGTGAGAATCCAAAAACCATATCGTACAAGCGATTTATGTATTTTCGCAAAGTTATCCTGTCGTCGCTCTCTTTCGCGAGTCTTTTCTCGTTCCTGCTTCTTGAGTTCGTAGTTATTTTTTGTTTCTTCCATAATTACTTTAATAATTCCGTCTCCGGATGAACCGCAAGCCACGAGAACCAAAAGCCTGGGATTGAGGCGAGTGACTCTCCATTGACTGTAAAGCGAATCTCGCCAAAATCAGTTTTTGTGACAACAATACTCATACCTCCAAACGTGTCAGTTATCGTTCCGGAAAGCGCGCCATCGTGATATGCCTTATATTGTCCGCCGATTTCGATGCCATGCACCAGAGCTTTCGGGTGCAGACGAGTATCGGTGAATGTCGCGCCAAACGAAACCGATTCACTGGTATAATAATCGCCATACGGATCACGGCCGTAACTTCGCACAACACCTGTATCTTGCGACAGTACTTTAGTATTAGGGTGCGCTCGCCTCCAATCGCCAAAGCGTACAACATCCGACCGTACAATCGTTAGCTTTTTTTCCGTATGTACGCCGAGGACGGCTTCGCCAAGCACTTGAGACCAGAGCGACTCATTTTTCTCATTTCCAGCACGGTTATACATCAAAAGATTTGATTGCCAAAGTCTACCCGACACTCCAAACTCTTGCACCTCGCCATCAACCCTCCGATCAAAAACGATTCCGGTTGCGCAAAGCGGACAGTAGGTTACTAAGACCGGCTCTCCAACAACCCTGTCGTTGACTATTTCATGCCAGACAAGAATGCGATATGGATAGAATCGACTTTCTCCGTTTATAGTCAAACCAAGTCCCGGGTCGCTGTCATTAAGAAAAGTAGCTTCACTCGCCAAAATGAATTTCGGATCATCTATAGAAGGAATACCGTCTTTGCCGGGACCACCAGATAATATTTCACTAAGCGGAATAGAGTGCCTAACTCCATCTGTAACCAAAATTTCTCTTTGTGTTTGCATAATTTGATTTGTAGAAGTATCAAGAGCCGTCTCAACAGAAGATTCTTTGTTTTCGTTATCGAACAATACTGTTTCCCCACCCGGAATAGGAAATGATGACCTGCTTTGAAAATACCAAAAAACACCAACCCCGGCGAGAATGATAATTAAGATAGTAATTTTAATTTGAGTATTCGTCTTCTTTGATTGCATACTTAACGATATCCAAGTTGCAGCTTTTATTTCTCTTACACCACGCTTCACATTTCTTCACAGTTGCCTCGTCGTGATACTTCATTTTGCATTCACTACATATAAACACTACCTGGTAGCTTTGTTTAATTGTCTTTCCCATAGCTATTTTAGCTGTTAATATTTAAAAGTTCTCGCAGTTTTTGCTCATCAAAACCCGCTACCATCTCATCATCAACAAAAATGACCGGTACGCCCATCTGTCCACTTTTTTGAATCATCTCGTCGCGCCTCGCAGAATCTTTAGAAACGTTATAGTCAGTGAATACAATATTGTGTTCCTTGAAAAATTCTTTAGTCGCATGACAGAAGTGACAAGTTGGCGTTGAATATATGGTTACGTTTTTCATAATATTTTTAAGTTATTTTTTTAACTATATTAAATTCATAATTTTCTTAATTCTGGGATCGTCTATCTTTGGCTTATAACACATCATCTGCCCCATCCTTTCGCCCTCAACCATCCTCGACATCTCAAGTATCCGCAGATGCTGTGATACTGCCGATACTGAAATATCCAGAACATTAGCAAGATCGGTAACACACATCTCTCCTTGCTCGATAAGGAGTTTTATAATAAGGAACCGGCTTTTATCCCCGAGCAAACTAAACACATCGACCAAAGAAATGTTTTGTGTCTTTAGGGATTCTTTAATTTTTGATATTTGTGACGATTCTAACATATTTAAGTATTTGCGTTAATGCTTAAATATTACTCCTATAGATAACCATAGTCAAATCTTGTATACGTGGATAACCTGTCCGCCCCAAATCCCGTCAAAACAAAAAGCGGAGCAAATAGAAAATTCCTCCCCAAACCCCTCCTTTTCCATTTGAGACATCCGAATTCAAAAACAAATCAGCCGAAGTTTTGGCAAATCCTTTCCCCAAAAAATAGCTTTGCCAAAACTTCGGCCGCATTGTTCCGCCACCTGCCTGAATACTTGGAAGGCAGAACCCCAAAAAGAAAAATGTCCTTTCCATTTTAGAAAAAACCATCCCCGCGAAAATCAAAAAAGCAAGGAACATTTTTTCTTTTTGGGGTTGCCGAGTGAAGCGAGGCAGTGGCGGGGCTTACTCGGAGCGTACGATTCAATTTAGAGATACCATGGGCTCCGCGCGTGCTATCACTACTATAGTGCCTTCGATAGGAATCGAACCTATATTACTCGCTTCGGAAGCGAACGTCCTATCCGTTGAACGACGAAGGCTACTTTGCTTCTTTCTCGGTTTGCGGCTGGACCAGCTGGCTAACAGCAATACCAATCACTACCCAGAGCATCAGCCGCCCCGGCTGAATGGTCCACAAAAAGTGATCAAACAAGCCAAAAACCAGTAAAGAAACCAAGGCTCCAAGCGTGAATAGCTTCACAAGCGGCAACTGACGCCTGATAAGCTGCCACAACAAGATAGCCAAGAAAAAGAGAAAACTCAAGAGGCCGACAATGCCCACCTCGCTACCAATAAGCAAGTAGAGGTTATGAATAGGCTCCCACTCCCAAACCTGACTCAACCCATGGGCTTGGTACACCCCACCCCTAACCGAGTGCAACACCTGACTACCAACCCCAACCCCAAGGGGATACTGATCCACAAGCTCTGTACCGATCTGATTGTATACCAAGCGATAACTCACGGCGGGCTCTGTAGAAGAAAGTTGCGCGCGCTCGTTTAATACCGGAGAAAGAAGCCAGTAAACAGCGAGTGCTGTAAAAAACAAAGTAAAAAGCAGGCGTAGTAGAGAGCGGACCCTATGCCGTAGGAGCATAATGACCGTAATAACGCTTAATCCCGCTAACGCCGATATCCAGGCGCCTCTTGAAAAAGTTACCGCCAAACCAAGTAAGACAACGAAGAATCCGACCGCGATAATTAATCGCGAATAAAACGCATGATTATGAATAAAAAGCTGCCAGTTCTCTTTCACTGTTTTATTAGAGTCGTAACGATAAAGTTTCCAGTCCAGGTATACGTAGAAATAAATAAGCGCGAACAAACCAATCAATAAGAACGCTCCGAGAATATTCGGATGCGGGAAAGTACCATACGCTCGCAGCAGACCCGCGCCAAACGGAATCTTACTACCGGCTCCAGGTAGTACCGGGTCCAAATATGACTCCCCAAATAACTCCAGGCCAAGCGAACCCTGCAAGCTAAACTGGGCTATCCCTATAAAAGCCTGGATAACTGCCACAACAGCCAAAACAGCCACAGTCATCTGTAAAACTCGGTGCTTAGTCAAAAATATCGGTATTGCCCACCATGCCAGTAAAGTCAGCAAAAAAAGACGCGCGAACGCGTACAACGAAAGAGCAAAAGAAGGAGCAACAGCCACTGAAACACCCGCCGCTATAACAAACAAGAAGATAGGAACCACCAACTGGTGCAACGATCTCCCATGCCACTCTTCCTTATGGTGTCTATGAAGACCAAAAGCAAATAACAAAAGTAAAAGAAGAAGGACATCCGTCCCGTACAAAAACAAAGCTTCGTACTCATGAAAACCACGCGTCACATGTCCAAGCAGCACCCTGGTTGTAAACGGCAAAAGTATTAGAAATACATACCAAGCCGCCCGCATCCAACGATCCTCGATCAGGAAAGAGCCCATCTGATTCATGCCAGACCGGATAACAACAACTGTTCGCTCAAGAGCTATGATGGCGACTCTCATTCTATAGATCTGATTAATGTGGAACCAAGATTATCCAGTGAATACTCTTAAGAATCATCGCGAACGGCGCGCAAGTTCGGATCATACGTCCCGCTAGAATGCGCTTTTTGATCCGTGGCGCGAATAACAGGTATCAACTTTGCTAGCAGTTCTTGCGGCGTATTCGCAAAGACCGTCTGCCCATAACCTCGCTTAGCTTTTTTCAAAATATCTCGGATCATATCCGCCGTGCCGCCACTCCCCTCTAACACCCCGCACGGCTTCTTGTCTTCAAAAGCGACCGTAAACTCGTTCAGGGTTCCAATGCGTCCGCAGATAGTGATTACTGCGTCCGACGCTCTAGTTAACAACAGGTTCCTGCCGCCATACTCAAATCCAGTATAAATAAGCATGTCGTGATAATCGGTCGGCAAGCGGTACGTCTTGATATGCGAGATCTCCGAGCTGGCCGGCGAAAGGCCGATGACCATCCCGCCCGCCTCCTTCGCTCCCTTGGCCGCCCAGTACGGAATCCCGGTGGTTGCGCCAGTCACAAGCACCATCCCGGCCCTAGCTATCTCTCGGCCCATCTCCTCTGCCAGCTGGATGGCGTTTTTAGAACATAAGCCTGTCTCGGCCGCTCCGGAGACGCAGATCTTATACTTCAAATGATCACGCGGATTTAACCGAGCCAAATTCTTAGTAGTCGCCCTCCCCCCAACCCGCTTTATTGCTTTCTTTTTTGTTACCATAAATTTTGGTGCTTGTTATTAAGTATACTATAACTCTACTATATCCCCCGGCGTAGGTATCTCTGCTTCCAAGTCCAGATCTGTTTTTAACTTATCCTTAAACGCGGTCGCGGCGTCTAACTCACCCTGAACCAACCAAATCTTTTTTACTCTACCTTTCAGCGGCTTTACCCATTCTAAAAGCTGCCGCTGATCCGCGTGCGCGGAAAACGCACCAATCGCCTTGATATGGGCCCGCACCGGTACGTCTTCTCCCAAAATCCGAACCGACTTTTCACCATCTAGCAACCGCCTTCCAAGCGAACCCGTCGCCTGATAGCCAAAAATAAGTAGCGTGCTTTTCGGATCCGGCAAATAACGCTTCTCATGATGAATAATCCGCCCTGCTGTGCTCATTCCCGAGCCGGCAATAACGATCTTTGGATTCTGTACGCGGTTTATTCCCTTTGACTCTTCAGTCGTTAACGTCTGCTTCAAGCCCGGAAACCGAAACATATACTCAATGTCCGCATACCGGCTCTGAATCTCTTCTTTAAAATAATGACGATAGTGATTATAGACAGCGGTCAAACTAATCGCGAGCGGGCTATCCAAGAAAATCGGCACTTCCGGAATGTTGTTCTTCCGCAACATATCTTTAAGCTCCATCAACAGTATCTGTGTCCGCTCCATCGCAAAAGCTGGGATCATCATCACGCCCCCATCTGCCACGCTTTGGCGAACCACCTCTTCCAGCTTCTCACTCCGCCGTTGTCTGTCTTCATGATTCCGGTTACCATAGACCGTCTCCATCAACACATAATCAATATCCTTAGGGATCTCAGACGGCTCGATAAGCGGCGATGGGTTATTCCCAAGGTCGCCACTAAATAAAATCTTCTTGCCCTCAGCCGCTATTTCAATAGAAGCCGAACCAAGAATATGCCCGGCATTATGTAGCGTCACCTCTGCCGCCGGTGTCCCATGAGCCTCTCCACCCAACGTTATCTTTTGATGGTAGTTAGTCCCCTGCCAACGGTTCATCAGCTCCACAATATTCTCTTCTTCGTAAAGCGTCTCCTTATTATCTCGCTCTGCCTCCAAGGCTAAAATATGCATAGAGTCCTTCAACAGCAACTCAGCAAAATCTCGCGTTGGTGGCGTGGAGTGCACTACTCCATCAAACCCATGCTTAACAAGTTTCGGTAGTAAACCAGTGTGGTCTATGTGCGCATGAGTGATAAAAACGTCAGAAATTTCCGCCGGATCATACGCAAACGGCTCGTAGTTACGCTCCTCCACAAACTTCCCACCCTGATTCATCCCGCAATCCACCAAAATCTTCCGCATACCACTCGGCATACTCGGATCCTTAAACTCCAATAGATAGTTGGCACCAGTCACCGACTGCGCCCCACCAAAAAAGGTCAGCTTCATGTTTTTAGTATATCAGATAATCTTCCCCTCTCCCCTACCCTTGCATTCCTCTTTCTCCCAATCCCCTCCATTATATCATAGTTCAGACGGCCGTCTGAACTATGATATAATGGAGGGGCGCACAATCAAAAAGTTAAGTAACGAATCTTGACCTATGCCCTCTTACTATCGTGGTCGACCTAAAAACCGATATGAAGTCTTACGAGAACTCCGAGAACGAGAAATGGCCCGCGATGAGCTGGAAAAATTTTTCGGCTTACTTCTTAGTCCCCTCGATGGCCTTATCCCCAAAGAAAAATATGTGGATAAAAGTCTTACAACTACCAAATTCAAAATCCCAGAAGCAAAATTAAACAAGTCGGCGAAAAAGCGATTTTCCCAGCTTACCTATGAACTGCGCCGCGACCAGCTTATCGCGATAGATCCTAAATCCCAAAAATTTCAAATCACGACAACCGGCCGCGACTGGCTCCATCAATTTTTAAAAAAGAAATCACCCGAGTTACCAGAGTATAATCCTAAAACCCAACCACAAAAAACAGTTACTGTTTTTAGCTATGATATCCCGGAAAAGCAACGCATATATCGCAACTGGGTACGAGCAACTGTCGTTAGTTTTGGCATGAAGCCACTTCAACAAAGTGTATACATTGGAAAGATAAAGCTCCCGGAAGAATTTATCAAAGACCTTGTCTCCTTCGAGCTTGATGAGTATGTAGAAATATTTGAGATAACCAAAGCCGGCACCCTCCGCCAGCGTATCTAGCTCCCACATCTATCTAATCCACCACCCTAATCCCCTACTGACCTTGCGTCTCCCAAAATCCAAATATCATAACTCAGACGGCCGTCTGAGTTATGATATTTGGAGCGAAGAATAGAAATAAGAATAAGAATAAGATGCGAGATGCAATGACGAGCTGTAATTACATAAACTGAGCCTAGCTTAGAATGCTATCTTACAACATCCGACATCCACACCATTGCAGTTAATATAAAAGTGAACGACCCTGACAGAACTTCTGTCAGGGCCGTAGGGTTTGCGGGTCCGAGGGGCCAAGGGTCAGGCGACCCAAGGTCCCCAGCCACCCGGAGCCGAACTACTTGCCGCCCGCCGGCTGCGCCGCGGGCTCGAGGGAGAGGAAACGACCGCGGGCGTCGACGAAGTTGTCCACCCAGACGTCGTCGCAGTCGAAGCCGTCCCCGTCCCGGATGACGTACCACGCACAGACGCGGCCGTTCCGCGGGCTGCGCCAGCGAGTCTTGCCGAAGACGGCGTAGACGCCGACAGGCCAGACCTCCTTGGAGATCTCGCCGCGGTTGCCGGCATCACGCACCGCGAAGGCGGCACGCTGACCCCAGCTCGTCTCCGGATTGGCCTCGGCCCGGTCGCAGGCCTCGCCGAAGCGGATGACGTCGCCGTCACCCGGCTGGAGCGCGGGCAGGAGCTGGATGCGGCTGATCACCAGCCGTTCGTCTCCCGGCCCGTCAGCGACCAGCTCTGCACCCGTGAAGGGAGGGGAGATCTCGGGGCCGAAGCTGGTCGGGGTCAGCAGACCCTGCTCCAGCTGGTCCGGGTTGAAGCCCGGATCCGTGATCCTCGCGAACCAGCGGTGCCGCCGCTAGTACTCGTCCGCCGTCAACCGCTTGGCCAACGTCAAGAGCTCCATCCCCTGGTCGATCGTGATTGTCTGCTTCGCCATGATAGATCCCTCCTTTGAGATCCATCGAACCACTTACTAACCCGCCAACAAGGCAGGTGTTCAGAAGCTCTGCACTAGCGGCTCTCTTTTGGCCGCACAGATAGATTCATTAAACCTGGATTCCCAGTCAAGCTAAGAATGACAAACCTAAGAAACCTATTTGTGCGGCTAAAATCACCCGCGATAAACTCAAGATAAACAAGTAGCTATTTCAAACTTCTATCTACAATTATAGCACAGTATTGGCTATTTTGTCAAGATGTCCCCTTTTAGCTCTTTTCCCTGAGCAAGATCTCCAGCGTCTGCCTGCGCGCCTCGTCTATCTCCAGCTTATCCCAATACCGGCGTAGTTCTCGCTCGCTGATTTTTTCGCCATTCAAACCAAAATTAATCAGCTGTTCCAGCCGCCAGATAGCATACTTTTCCGGGTCTTTCTTTAATTCAGTTGTGTCCGTTGACCAGTTATACATCTGCCATATTATACCATATTTATATGAATTTTATAAGAGCGATCTCTGCACCGCCTCCCGGTCGCTCCAGGGTAGCTTCTGCTTGCCGATGTACTGATACGTCTGGCTTCCCATGCCCGTAATCGCCACGACGTCACCCGGATTCGCACGATTAATCGCACGATTAATCGCACGATTCCTATCTAAAATAATCTCCACCTTGCTTTTATCTTTTATTCCGGCCGCTATCTCCTCCACGATCCCTTGTTGGCTCTCGGTATACGGGTCGTCGTTAGTTAACAATATCTTGGCGCAGTACTTGTCTGCTATCTCGCCCAGCTTCGGACGCTTCCAGGTGTCGCGGCCACCACCGGCACTGCCGAAGACGCAGATCAATCGGCTTTTAGCCGAGCTAGTAGCTAGTAGCGAGTAGTGAGTAGCTAAATACTGGTAGAGTGCTTCCAAGGACTCGGGAGTAAGCGCGGCGTCTATAACAACTCGCTTGCCATCCGTCCCCTCCAGTATCTCCAGCCGGCCGGCCACTCCGGAAAACTCACTCAATCCCACCAGCACCTGCTGCGCACTTACACCATAGGCAAGCGCCACAACTGCTGCCGCTGCCGCGTTCTCCAGATTAAAATCCGCCCTTAACCACGGGCTGATCTTTTCTATCTCATTTTTTAAAAAATCATGCACCAGCCACTTGCGGTCATACCAGCTTACTTTATAGTCGCCAATCGCCTCCGCAAAGTACCGCCCATGCTCACTAGCTGAATTGATAAAAAACTTCTTCTCCTTTTTGGTGTGTCCGAATATCGAATAAAACAACGAATCAACGAATCTTAAAAATCCGAATTCTGCCATTCGTTGATTCGCGGTCGCGGATTCGTTATTCGCAAACCCTCCAGCCACATACTCAAAAAAACTCACCTTGGCCGCACGATACGCCTCAAAACTTCCATGCGCCTCCACGTGCTCCGGGTGCAGATTTGTGAACACAGCCGCGTCAAACTCTATCCACTCATGCCTGTGTTGCAAAACCCCCTGACTAGTTACCTCTAAGACCGCGTATTTACAACCGCTTGTCACCGCCCGCCTTAAAAAGCGCGCAATTGCAAACCGCCCCGGCATCGTATTACCCGTGCGCGGGCTAACACCGTTACCACTGTCCATATTTGCCGAAGATAAAAATGCCACTCGCTCACCCCCGGTTCGGAGTAAGGCCGCAATCAACTCCACGCTCGTCGTTTTCCCCTTCGTTCCCGTCACGCCAATTACAATCAGCTTCCGCGAAGGAAAACCATAGAAAATGGCAGAGATTCTAGCGAGCAACCAATGATATGAATTCTTTAGTGCAACGATCATAAGAATTTTCAATTTTCAATTTCTAATTTTCAAACAATGATCTAATGTTTAAAACATTCTAAAATTTTAATAATTGGAAATTGTTTGGAAATTGAAAATTCGTAAATTGGAAATTAACCCTGCTTCTTCAAAGCAGCTTTCAGCCTATCATTAAACCCCCTTAGCTCCGGGTCTATTTTCGCGATAGCCGCCCGCGCGGAGGCGCGTGTCAGTCCAAGCCCAACCAAAGTCTCCTCCAGGTCCACGTCCGCATCCATCTGCCCCACCGTCTGCCCGGTGTCGCCAATAGACAGCTTCCCTTTCAGCTCCAGTACTATCCTCTCCGCTGTCTTCCCACCAACTCCGCTCGCCTTTTTTAGTAGATCCGCGCGCCCCTCATTAATCGCCGCCGTTAACTGCTCTACCGGCGCCACGCTCATCACATTTAGCGCCGACCGCGGGCCAACACCACTTATCCCAATCAGCGCCTCAAACAACTCCAGTTCTGCAGCAGTCAAAAAACCAAACAACTCTTGGCTATCTTCGCGCACATGTAGATGCGTTAAAAACTCCACCGGCTCCCCAGTCGCCGGCAAAGCCGCTATGGTTGAAGCAGAAGTATAAACTCGATAGGCCACGCAGTCAGCCTGAATAACCGCGCTGGTAGCCTGCTTTAATCGTAGTGTCCCGGAAATGCTGTAAATCATGAGATTAGCTGTTTAACTGTTTAGCTTATTAGCTGTTTAGCCTGCCTGCCGGTAGGCAGGCTTATTAGCTGTTTAGCCTGCCTGCCGGTAGGCAGGCTTATTAGATTTTGGCCGCGGCCTACCCGCCTAAAAAGCTAAGCAGCTAAGCAGCTCTTTAATGGATACATTATAGCAAGCTCTACGCCGCTACTCTAATTGACAGAATTGGGATATTCCTGTATCTTTATGAGCACTAACCAAAAGCCCACCTTATCAGTAAGCACCAAATCCCAAAAATCAAATACCAAATAAATCCGAATTTCGAAAGTTTAAACTTCGAAACTTGAAAATTTTTTGGAATTTGGATATTGTAATTTGGAATTTAACCACATATGCCTGTAATTGAATCAGTCAGAAAGGCCCTGCGCCAAAACGAAAAACGACGCAAAATAAACGCGTCTAAAAAGCTAGCCCTGAAAAAAACCATCAAGCAGTACCATAAACTACTTGCCGAAGACACTAAAAAGGCAGAAGCATTCTTATCCACTGTCTACAAGGGCCTTGATAAGGCAGCCAAAACAAAGTTGATCAAGCCAAACAAGGCGTCTCGAACCAAATCACGTTTAGCGGCCAAGCTCAAAAAATAAACAAAACATCCGTCCCGATCTATGGATCGCGGACGGATTTTTTGTTCTACTGTAAAGCAACGGAAAGAAGTGCGTCCGGGTATTCCAACTTGCCACTCTTAATGGCCGCGTCGTAGTCAGCCATGGCCACCTTAGCCACCCCGGAAGTAAAAGCCGCCGCCATGTTAAAAACTAGGGCCGGCTCACTGTACTCTAGTAGATAGTAAAGGGTTCGCAATCTCTCCGCCGGCGACCGAGCATAGCTGAACTGTTTAATCAGATCAAAAAAAACTGGCGGTGTCTCCAGCGCCTCCAAACTACTCCCTACCGCCAACTTATCTAGCTCCGTACTAACGGCCCAGAAGTCCCCAGGGTAAGCCACTGCTAACTGCTTAATCTGCTCCGCGGACACATTAATCGCCCGCTTCGTTGCCTCCGCTTTTACAAAACTTAAAAACTCTGGCGGCGTCAGTTTTTTAAACTCCCAACTCTTCACGGGCTCAGCCAATAAAAAATCAAACGGCTTGCCAAGCTTTTTCTCACAAACCAAAACCAAGGTCGTCTTCGAATGCTCTAAAAACTCCTGTAGTAACGGCTTAAGTTGTTTGGTCTCCACCGCCTCTGCTCCACTGGCAACTACTAGCTTCGTCGAGTCAAAAAGCCCTTGATTGCCAACAAACTCGCGCAAGCGCTCTAACTCGCCTGTACGGCTTAGATCAAAATACCCCTGGCTACCTGAGGGATGCTTGGCTAGATATGGCTTTAATATCTTCTCGGCCAGTGCCTGCTGCCGGCGATAATCATCGGGACCATGTAAATAAAGAATCATAATTCTTTAGAAATTTTCAATTCTCAATTTCCAAATTCCAAATAAATCACAAAATTCAAATTAAAACTAGCTACTTTTATTTAGAATTGCTGATAATATCTTTTTTAATTCAGTTGCTTCATTTAACAAATCACGGCACTCATCAGTAAAATCAGGACCATTTACAGCAAGGATTATGCGCACCCAATAAATCGTTTCCTTAGCTTCTTTCCGAGAAATCTTTATTCTTAAAACAAAGTCTTTCTTACTCAAAGATTCATTTGCCTCAATGTAATTTGCCCCGATTGAACCGGAAGAACGAATCACTTGTTTACCGTCTTCAATATTTTGAGAATTTTTTGGTAATTTCGCTATAAATTTACGAACATCAATTGCGAACTGTAATGTCCGCTCTTCCAAGTCATACTGTTTCTCCATGTTTGTTATTTGGAGTTTATTTGGTATTTGATGCTTGGTATTTGGAATTTTCAAAGCTAGCGATTCTTTGCTCCGCTAGCTTTGATGAATGCCATAAACAGCGGATGCGGGTCTAGCGGCCGGCTGATAAGCTCCGGATGCGCCTGTGTACCTAAGAAAAATGGGTGCTTGCTCTTCGGAAGCTCTGCCATCTCCATCAGCCGCCTGTCCGGGCTAGCCGCGGAAAACACCAAACCGGCTTTTTCAATCTGCTCAATGTATTCCGGATTAACCTCGTATCTGTGCCGGTGCCGCTCCACAACTGATTCTTTTTTATAGGCAGCGTAGGCAACCGTCCCCTTCTTAATTTTAGCCGGATAATTACCAAGCCGCATGGTCGCGCCAAAATTGTTTCCTTTTAAAATCTCTTTCTGCTCCGGCATAATATCAATTACCGGATGTCCGGTCTTCTCGTCCACCTCAGTAGTGTGCGCACCTTTTAGGCCGGCCACGTGCCGCGCATACTCCACCACCATCAACTGCATGCCGTAACACAAACCCAAGTATGGAATCTTATTTTCCCGGCAATACTGAACAACATTTATTTTGCCTTCAATAGCCCGAGTACCAAACCCGCCCGGCACTATCACCCCGTCTTGCTTTTGTAATTCCTTTAATCGTGCGCCCGCTCCCTTACCTTCAAAATCAGATGAGTCTAACCATGTAAATTCGGGTTTAAATCCCTGCCAAGCACAGGCCTGCTTAACCGCTTCAATAACGGAAATATAGGCATCGGTAAGTACGAAATTTCCAGCCGAAAAATATTTTCCAACGATAGCCACCTTCACCGTCTTCTTCGCATTCTTTACCTTATTCACAAAAGTCGTCCACTCTTTCATGTCCCGACTACCCTTTGGTAAATTAAGCTTCTCCAACAAAGAATCGCTCAAACCATCCTTTTCAAAATTAAGCGGGATCTCATAAATACTCTCCACATCCGGCGCGGAGATAACGTCTTGCGGACGAATACCGCAATTAAAAGCAATTTTTTCTTTCCGCATCCTGTCTATCGGCACCGCCGCTCTGGCGATGATAAAGTCCGGCTGGATTCCAGCGCTGTTTGCCGTCCGAATAGCGTACTGGGTCGGCTTACTCTTCAGCTCGCCGCCATTTTGAATTGGCAGATAACTCACTAGCACAAAGACGGAGCTCTTAGGGTTTCGCGTCTTTAATATTCGATACGCCTCCAAAAAAAGAATATTCTGGTATTCACCAAGAGTTCCTCCCACCTCCACCACAACCGCGTCTGCATTAGCCTTAGCCACCGCCCGGTCAATCTGCTCAATAACCGCGTTCGGAATATCCGGCACCACCTCAACATTCTTCCCCTTATACTCCAAAGCTCTTTCCTTAGCGATGACCGAAAGGTAAATACTACCCGTTGTCATGTAGTTCACGCTAGGCAGATCCATATTCAAAAATCGCTCGTAGTTGCCTAGGTCTTGGTCCGTCTCCAGGCCATCACTAAGCACAAATACCTCGCCGTGCTCAACCGGGTTCATGGTGCCGGCGTCCACATTCACATACGGATCAATCTTCATCGCCGTCACTTTCAGCCCTCGTGCCTGCAAAATTCTTGCAATTGAAGAGGCGGTTATTCCCGCCCGCCACAAAGATATATTTAGTTTGCTTTCCCTTTTTAGACATAGTTAAAAAATCAATCACTTAGAGCATACAAATTAATTCCCAATAACGCAAATTACCCAGAAAGTTACGAGGTTCGGCCTCATAACTTTTGGCACTTAGGGCAAAAATGAGCGCTTCGACCCCCTATTTTTTGACGAACCATAAGCACGCCGCACCGGCCGCAAGCCTCCCCATGCCGGTGATAAGCCACCCGTTCTTTTGCGTAGCCACCCGGCTGTCCATATGGATCTCTAAAATCACCAATCGTCGTTCCTCTTAAGCGCACTGCCTTGCGCAAGACCCGCCGCACCGCTAAAAACAAATTCTTCGCTTCTGCGTCTGTTAATTGATTCGCCGGTTTACTTGGGCTTATCTGCGCGTGCCACAAAGCATCATCAGAATAGATATTCCCAATACCGGCAATCTTGCCCGGATCCAGCAACACCGTCTTAATTGCCCGCCCAGAACTGCGCACTCGCCGACTAAACTCTACTGGTTTTAATTTAGGATCAAGCGCATCCGGCCCCAATGTTAAAAGCTCCGGAAGAGTCTTGATAATTTTTGTCGGACCAAATAATACCTTGGCAAAGCGCCGCAGATCTGAAAGAGCAATCATTTCTCCATTTTCTAAATACAATATAAGACGGATATAACCGTTCATGGAATCCTCCACCATCTCTTTCGGTGCTAACGCCACCGGCGCTCCTTTTACCAGCTTCCACCTGCCCAGTAGAAGATGGCCGCTCATCTTTTGATGAACCAACATCACATAATCTGCCTCCGCTCGACCGGAAGCGTCGCTGGAAAGATAGATTAAAATATTCTTGGCTACCCGCTCCGCTCGAACTATTTTCTTACCAATAATATTCTTTCTAAAATCCAAAACCGCCTTTTTTGATACTACCAACCGACTCTGCTTTAGCGGATCTTTTACCAATTTTGGCCAATCAAACCAAACGGCCGTTATCGTCCGGCCTATCACATGCTTATTCAGCGTCCTTACCACAGTTTCAACCTCCGGCAGCTCGGGCATATGTAAAGAATTATTCTTATATCCTATCCACCAGCGACGCAAAACCAAACTTTTTGAAGTAGGCAGACAACCGCTCTTTATCAAACTCCTTCGCAGTCACCGCCTCTAACCCGTTTAGCTCAATAGGCGCAGCTCGCTCCACGGTCGCCAACCTCTTAGACAGTAGCGCCTGCTCTTTGTTGCCTTCTAATTTTTTCGCGTGCTTCTCCGGGATAATTACCAGGTTTTCATAAACCCCTTCCACGCTACCAAAATCCTTCAGCAGCAGCGTCGCCGTCTTCTGCCCCACATTCGGTACACCCGGAATATTATCCGAGGCGTCTCCCATTAACCCCTTTAAATCCGGGATCTGGTCCGGCCGCAACTCATATTTAGCAATCACCGCCTCTTCATTGTATCTGTCCACCTCACTAGCCCCGCTCTTGATCATATCCGCAACCACCTTCTCATCCACCACTAACTGCAACAGGTCCCTGTCGCCGGATAAAATAACGATCTGTAGATCCGGAGTATCCTTGTAATTCTCCACAATGGTCGCGATCAAATCATCTGCCTCATATCCGGCCAGCTCATACACCGGGATCCCAAAAGCCGCGAATGTACTGCGCGACTCAATCAGCTGTGGAATTATATCCGGCATCGTCGCCGCCCGCGTGGCCTTGTACGCTTCAAACTCCTGTTTGCGAAAAGTCGGCTCCGGCCGATCAAAGCACGCCGCGATATAGTCCGGCTGCTCCTCCCGCACTATTTTTATCAGTAACTGACACAACCCATAAATAGCCCCTACCGGCTCATTGTCTTCCGTGGTCAGCGGCGGCATCCCGTGAAACAGCCGGTGAATAAGCGCATGTGAGTCTATGAGTAAAAGTTTACGCATGAATTGTTCCAATTGCCTTAAGAAATACCAAATACCTGCCTGCGACGACCCCTCCCCTTAAAATAAGGGGAGGCTGGGAGGGGTTATGAATTTAGAAATTAGAGTACTTAGTATAATTAGAAATTCTCTCAGCTTGCCTTTATCATACCTACCGTGCTATAAAAAAGCCAGAAAGTGAAGTGTGCCATGACCAGCTGCGAACTCAGGATTCGATCAAACATTCGCTTCAATCAGGGAAGCGTTCTCTGTACCTTGGCGCTGATTCCAACCAGCCTCGGTTGGATGAAAACAACCGTGGCCATGCTCAGCGCGGGTTCGCTTCTCTCCTTTTACGGCGCCGTCATCCTCGGCAGACGCGCCAGTAAAGTCGAGAGGGATGAGTTCCTCGCCAGAATGGCCGGCTAGACCGAGACCCGCACAATCTGTCCGAAAGGAAGATCCGAAGCGCGGGTCTTTCTTTTTATAAATCCATCCCGCTCACTTTGAGGGAACGTTTGTTGCCGTCTTCGTGGCTAAACTCCAGCCGAATCGCGTCCGGCGGTAACAGCTCCTCTACTCTGTCTGCCCACTCAATTAATACCAGGTGCTTCGGATCATCCAGAACTTTTTCAATCTCTAATTTCTTCAACTCTGCCACCGGCTCTTCTAAGCGATACGTATCGATGTGATGGGCTAGTTCGTAGTACTTAGTACTTAGTACGTAGGATTTAATGATAACAAAAGTTGGGCTTACAATTTGCTCCGTAACGCCTAAAAATTTCAGAAAATGCTTGCTGAACGTAGTCTTCCCCGCGCCCAGCTCGCCAATCAGCGCCAGCACGGTCGCTCGTTTGCGAAGCGGCTGACTAAGCAGTGCCTCGGCCACCTCGCCAGCCACACCGGCTAATTCAGATTCATTGTTTAGTAAATATTCCATAACTTCCAAGTAGAAGATACCAATATACAAATGGAGTACGAATGATACTAATCATACCAATGTGGAATATAGCACGGGCAGATTAGTAGTCATTCGTTTCATTTGTACACATTTGTATATTGGTATCTTTTATTAAGGCTTCTTCGCGTTCTTAAAAATATACATGGCAAGATTCGCCAGCACAACCCCGGCTAAGACCAGGATCAACCAAAACTGTCCTGAATAAATTCCAGTTGCCTGATCAACAGACTTTCCCGGCCCGGCCAACTCATCAAAAAGCTGTGCCCTCACCTCCTCCGAAAGCGCCGCGGCCTGGAGCACTGGCTGATCTTCCGCAACCGCCGCCGTGTAACTGATCGCATCCTCCACTTCGCCAGCCGAGTTCAGGAGCTCCACGACCTCATCTGAGTTATTCAACGTTATTTTAGTCACGCTATACATGAACTTCAACCCCTCGCCAGCCGGCAACTCATACCCATCCAAACGAAACATCTTGCCACTTTTATCTCGTAAAGCCCAGCCGCTCAAACTCACCGAACTACTCGCCTGATTAACTAAAATAATATACTCTCCATCCTTATCCGCCCCCGCCGGGTTTGGTAGAACCTCCTGGATTTTTATCATATAAAAATCAAATTACAAAATCCAATATCTAAATTCCAAATAAATCTCAAATCGCAAGTTTTAAAATTTTGAAATTGGAACTTATTTGATATTTGGTGCTTGAAATTTGTTATTTACAACATCTTGGCCTGATGCGAACGGCCAAGGTGTTGGTATGCTGCCTCAGTGACTTTCCGCCCACCCGGTGTCCGCGTTAGTAGTCCAATACTCATTAAGTATGGCTCGTACACATCCTCAATCACCCCGGCGTCTTCATTCATAGCCGCTCCTAATGTCGCCAGGCCAACCGGCCCACCACCAAACTTATCAATAATTATTTCCAGGATCCGCCGGTCATGCGAGTCTAACCCCAACTCATCTATCTCCAACATCTCCATAGTCTTTAACGCCGCCGCCTCATCAATTACACCCGTACCATGCACCTCAGCATAGTCACGCGCGCGGCGCAGTAATCTATTCGCGGTTCGCGGTGTGTACCGACTGGCCCGCGCGATAATAGAGATCGCCTTGTCATCTATCTGCACCCCCAGTAAACGCGCGCTCCGTCGTACAATCGCCTCAATATCCACCACCTCGTAATAATCCAATTTAAAGCTCGCCCCAAAGCGGCTCCGCAGGGGCGCCGACAACAAGTTTGGCCGCGTGGTCGCCGCCACAAGCGTAAACGGCGGCAGATCCATGGTCACCGTCCGCGCCGCCGGCCCCTTACCAACCACTAAGTGCAACTTACGCATCTCCATCGCCGGGTAAAGCACCTCCTCTATCAACCGATTCAGTCTGTGCACCTCGTCCACAAACAAAACATCTCCGGCATTCAAGTTAGTTAGCACCGCGGCCAGATCTGCCATCTTCTCTAAGGCCGGCCCCGAAGTTATCCGCAGGGGCGCGCCCAACTCCAAGGCAACTAAATTCGCCAGCGTGGTCTTTCCTAATCCGGCCTGGCCAAAAAAAAGCAGATGGTCGCATGCCTCTTTCCGCTTTAACGCCGCGCCTAAGATAACCTTTAAGTTGCGCTTAACCTTGTCTTGGCCAACATAGTCGTCCCAGTTCTGCGGCCTCAGCACTAGATCCACCGCTCGGTCATCCCCCGGTTTACCCTGAGCACCGTCGAAGGGCTCCTGATTCATTTCTGTACTCATAACGTCTTGAGTATAGCAAAAAGCCGCACATAATGGAGCAACCCCCAAATAATACCATCTCCGATTAACGCTTTCACATTAACAAATTCCTTAATTTTAGGCGAAAAACAAGCTGGAGTTAGAGTCATATTAGGGATATGGCGAGAGCGAAGCGAAGTTTTGTAGCCAAAATTCAGGAATTTGTGTGAAATGATTAATTGGAGATGGTATAAATAAAAAAACGCTCAGTAGTGGGCAAAATCAGTACCTGGGGAGATTACTGATTGGATTCTCTTGTATAAAATAGAAGAGGTAAGAACGCGGTCGAGGAGTGATCCAGTCGAAACCAGACCATCCAAATCAACAATGCATTCCAGTTGCCCACTACCAAACGTTTTTTAAGCGTTTCAGGCAGTATAAAATTACTATAGCACATGAGTATAAATTTGTCAATACCCACCTACTAAACACTTTAAACCCGCGCCAAAAGGCGCGAATAAGCCACTAGTATAGCAAAAGCCTAGGTTTTGTCAACCCCCATCCGCCCCCTACCACTGCAACTCTCCGGTTACGCTCTCCACCTCCTCAAAGCTGGTATCTCCTTTTAAAACTCGTAAAATTCCGTCCTGTTGAAGCATAACCATCCCTCGCCCGCGCGCAAAGTCTTCAATCTCCCCCTCGCCCGCGCGCTTATTAATCAGCGTCTCCATCTCCTTCCCAGCCTTCAGTAATTCATAAATACCCACTCGCCCCTTGTAGCTATGTGTATTACAAGTCTCACAACCACCCTCCTTAGGCCCGAACAAAGTTATCGCGGCGGACTCAGGGCGCTTCACCCGCTCTGGTAGCTCTTTTAGAAAAGCATCTATCTTTGTTTTAAGCTCCGGAGTAATTTCCAATGAGACCTTGCAGTCTTTACAAAGTCGCCGCACCAGCCGCTGAGCAATAATAAGATTTAAGGCCGGGCCAATACTGCTTGGTGACGCCCCCAAGTCAAGCAAACGAGGAATAGCACCGCTGGCAGAGTTGGTGTGAAGCGTTGAGAACACCAGGTGGCCCGTTAAGGCCGCCTGCAAAGCAATGCCGGCCGTCTCGGTATCTCTCACCTCACCAACCAAAATAACATCCGGATCTTGCCGCATCATCGCCGACAACCCATTAGCAAATGTATATCCAGCCTCCACGTTCACCTGGGTCTGCTCTATCCCCTCTAGGTGGTACTCCACCGGATCTTCAATTGTGATTGTTTTTGTGGCCGCGTCCGTTATTGTCCGCAAAAAAGCGTACAGCGTAGTCGTCTTACCACTACCGGTTGGCCCAGTGTTAAGGATCATGCCGTTCGGGGCCCGAATCTCAGCCTGCATTATTGCTAAGTCATCATCTCGAATACCTAAGTCTGTAAGCTCCAGCTGGATAGAACGCGGATCTAACACCCGCATCACGATAGACTCACCAAAAGGCGCCGGCACCACCGAAACTCGCAACTCAATATTCACCTCCCCCATCCCAATCGTAAACCGACCATCCTGACTCTCGGTGGTGATATTTATTCGCAGATTAGATAACAACTTAAGACGCGAAATTATCAGCTTATAAACTTGCGGCGGAATCTGCTCAATAACTACTTGTAGCATGCCATCAATTCGGTAGCGAAGTTTAAACCCACCCTCGCTTGTCTCAAAATGCAGATCTGAAGCTCGGTTAGTCAGCGCCCCAGCCAGCGCCACCTCCATTATCTCTTTTGTGGAGATATTATCAGTCGCGCTAAAAAGCTGCGCCAGCCGATCGCGAACCTTACCGACCGTCACCAACTCTTTTTGCAACTTCGCCACCATCTCCGGCTCAATATTAACCTTGCTTGTTATTTGTGAAGAGTCTTGCGGAACGAATTTATAAAACCCAAGGGCGTAGTCCAGGCTTTCCTGAGAGATCAAAAACACACTCAGCTCAAAACCCCGATCCTGAAACTCTTTAATCAGCGACCCCACCGCCGGCTCGTCAGGGCGCAGCGCCCCCAAAGCCGCTTTATGCCCTTTGTGTTCAAAAATAACCGCTTTAAGCTCCCTCGCGCGCTCCTCCGGAACAAGCTTCAGCCCATCCAGCTCAATCGGCGCGGTCATCAGATCAATATACTGAGCTTTTTTATCAGAGGCGCTTTTTTTAGCCAAACGCTCCTGACTCTCCCGAGCCAGTCGCTCCAGCTGTGCTTGTAATTTTGGGTTCGCGTTGGGAATCATGCCGTAACGAGCTGTTTAGCTGTTTAGCTTTTTAGCTGATTAGGATTAAAAAGCTGAACCATTATATTTAGAATACCACCTTTACGAAAAAGTAATAAGATAATAAGCTTCCAAAGAAACTACTCCTACCTTCCTAAGAAGCCTGCCTACCGGCAGGCAGGCTAAACAGCTAATAAGCTAAAAAATATGGCTGGACATAGTAAGTGGAAACAAATAAAACACAAAAAGGAAGCGCAAGACAAGAAAAAAGGCGCTACTTTTTCCAAATTTCTTGCCGCAATCTCTAGCGCGGCTCGAACTGACGCTAACCCGGATACAAACCCCACCCTCCGGTCGTTAATAGAACAAGCCGGCGCCGCTAACGTACCCCAGGAGAACATTACGCGAGCTCTTAGTCGCCAACAAGAAAAAGATCTCAGCGAATTCACCATGGAGGCCTATGGCCCGGAAGGAGTCGCGCTTATCATCACCTGCGCCACCGACAACACCAACCGAATCAACCACGAGCTACGCAAGATAATAACTGACGCCGGCGGGAAGATAGCCGACCCCGGCAGCGTCTTGTGGGCTTTTGCAAAAACCACCGACTCATGGATAGCCAAATTCCCCCAAGCCATTACCGAATCCAGCCAGGTTGAACTATCTAAACTTACCCAGGCCATTAAATCCCACCCGGACGTCCAATCCGTTTTTACCAACGCAGCGAATTCGCATTATTAACTGTCGCTCATCCGTATTATTCGCGATTACTCAAATGAAAATTTTAGGCATCGACCCCGGCTCCGCCCTTATGGGCTACGGAGTAATAAAAGAAAATACAGATGGCTCTCTTAGCGAGCAGGCCCATGGTGTTTTAGTCATTAAAGCTAAAACGATCCCGGACAAACTTAACCTGCTCGCCCATGATCTTCGAGAACTTTTAAAAAAACACCAACCCGACATCGCCGGGGTTGAGACTCTCTTCTTTTCCAAAAACAAAAAAACCGCTTTTGAGGTCGCCCACGCCCGCGGCGTCATTCTACTCCTTCTTCTTGAGCACAATATCCCAATCTACGAATACACACCCGGCCAGATCAAAAGCGCAGTCACCGGTTATGGTAACGCCGACAAAGAAATGGTCGCAAAAATGGTCCGCCATCTTCTTTCTGTAAAGTTAAAAGGTGATGATAACGCCAGCGACGCCCTAGCAGTAGCAATAACCACCGCTCACCACACCAGACTTGCCCGCAAGTCATCAAACTAATTACGAATGTAATTACGAATTTACGTATGGCTGCAGCGATTCGTAAATACGTATGAGTGAATTCGTTATTCGTTTGATGGCGGGGGGCTTGACAGCTTTAATCCCCTGACTATAATTACGCTACTTATTTCATTTTGAAGTTAAAAGTAACACCGAAAGGTCGAAGTATTACATATCGGGTTGAACAATCAAAACAGTAATTATGTATTCAGACACCCAGTCCACCCTCGACATCGACATTGAGGCCTTGGAGCAAGATGTGCTTGCCCTCATAGAAGGCGATGAGGATGAGGAGGCAATGGACGGTGAGGCGATCGCCCTCATTGACGAGGAAGAAGATGTTGACGAAGTTGAAGCATCTGACGACGACGAGGACGAAGATGATCTCGACGACGAGGACGACATTGAGGACGACGAGGAAATACTTGTTGACGACGACGAGGACGAAGAGGTCTAAGAGGTCTAAGAAACCAAAAACCTCCTGGATATATCCGGGAGGTTTTTGGTTTGGTATACTTACATAGACTCTTGACCATACAAAGACCAGACACCAACTTCAAAACTTGGAATCTACCCATAGCTATGTCCAAAAAGAAAACCCGCCGCTTTTTAAAATACACGCTTATAGCCGCCGCTGGCGTTTTTTTAGTCATCCTCGGCACAGTCGCCGTTATTGCCATCGCCACCCTTAACTCTCTGCCACCACTAGAGCTCCTTGAGAACCAACAGATCTCTGAATCAACCAAGATCTATGACCGAACCGGAGAGCGCGTCCTGTTTGAACTTTACGACGAAGAGCGCCGCACCATTATAGCCTTTGACCAGATCCCTCAATATGTTAAAGATGCGACCGTCGCCATTGAAGATAGCGATTTTTACAACCACCACGGTTTTAGCATCCGGGGCTTTATAAGAGCCCTTTGGATAAACGCCCGCACCGGAGAACGCACCGCCGGAGGATCCACCATCACTCAACAACTCGCTAAAAATGTCTTTTTATCTCCCGAAAAGACTTTTACCCGCAAGCTCAAAGAGCTCGTCTTAAGCTACAAGCTTGAAAGCACCTTTGATAAAGACAGGATCCTTGAGCTATATCTGAACGAGATACCTTACGGTGGCACCGCTTATGGGATTGAATCCGCCAGTGAGACCTACTTCTCAAAGAGCACAAACGACCTAACCCTAGCCGAATCCGCACTCCTGGCCAGCCTTCCACAAGCGCCAACCTACTACTCACCGTGGGGAAGCCATGTTGATGATCTTATGGAGCGCAAAAACACCGTTCTCCGCCGCATGGCCGACCTCGGCTACATTACCGAAGCCGAAATGACAGCCGCCCAAGAAGAAGAACTTCAATTCGCCAAACCCCGCAACTCAAAAATAGCAACCCACTTTGTCATTGGTATTAAAGAGTATTTAGATGAAAAGTATGGCGAAGACTTTGTCCGCCGCAGCGGCCTAAAAGTGGTCACAACCTTAGACGCCGACCTGCAAGAAATAGCCGAGGCCGCGGTCTCTGCCGGAGCAGAGCGCAACACAGACCTTTACGGCGGCACCAACGCCGCTCTGGTGGCCCAAGACGCGACTACGGGCCAGATACTTGCCATGGTTGGCTCTAGAGACTACTTTGACGAAGAAATAGACGGACAGTTCAACGTGGCCACCCAAGGCCTACGCCAGCCAGGGTCCGCCCTTAAACCATTCGCCTACCTCGCCGCCCTAAAAATGGGCTACCCAGAGCAAACCGTTCTCTTTGATGTCCAGACAGAGTTCAACTCAACTGGCGCGAGTAGCTACCAACCACAAAACTTTGACAGCCGCTTCCGCGGCCCGGTCAACTTCCGCACCGCCCTTTCTCAGTCCATTAACGTTCCAGCTGTTAAAACCTTATACCTCATCGGTATCAACAACCTCATTGAAACGCTTGATTCATTTGGTGTTCAGACCCTAACCGACCCACGGCGCTATGGCCTCTCTTTAGTGCTTGGCGGCGGCGAGGTAAAGCTTATTGATCTTGTCGGTGCTTACTCCACCCTGGCTCAAGAAGGCATCTACCACGAGAAGACTATGATCTTAAAAATAACCACCCGAGAAGGAAAGATACTAGAAGAGTACGAAGACAAGGCAACCCAAGTCATTGAACCGGAGTACCCACGCGTAATCAACGATATTCTATCAGATGTTCAGGCTCGCTCCGGACTCTTTTCAAGTAGCCTCAACTTAACAGTCTTCCCCGGGCACGACGTAGCTATTAAAACCGGAACCACAAACGACTACCGAGACGCATGGGCCGTAGGCTACACCCCGGCGCTTGCCGTTGGTGTCTGGGCCGGCAACAACGACAGCACGCCCATGATTGCCCAAGGTGGCAGTATTTTAGCGGCCGTGCCCATGCTCAGTGCCTTTTTATCAGAAGCTCTAGAAACGCAAACACCCGTCAGCTTCGCCCCCATCGCCCCATCACCAGAGACCCGCCCCATGCTCAACGGCCAGTACACCGCCTACTACACAAGCGGCGACAACACCTACCCACACATTCACAACATCCTCCACTACGTGAACAAGCGAACCCCGACCGGCTCCCCGCCAACCAACCCGGCCAGCGACTCGCAGTACGCAAACTGGGAAACCTCTGTGCTTCAGTGGGCCCACGCCAACATCCCCGGCTTCATCCCGGGCATCACCTACAACCAACCCGTCCCCCCTTCCAGCCGCCTAACCCAAAAACCTATCCCGAGGCCAGCCGACCCAACCGAAACCGATGAGGACTTCACTAACAACGAAAATCACTAATCAAACCAAGCCATTTAGCGCGGCTATTCGTGCGATTAGTGATTATTGGTGATTAGTGACGTCTAGTTAGGATTTATCGGCATCACGATATAAAACACCGAATCATCTCCCACCGGCTTAATTATCGCCGGTTTGGCCTCACTGGAAAACCCGAGTGATATCTGCTCGCCGACTAGTGGCCGGATCCCGTCTATTAAATAACGCCAATTAAAAGACAGCTCCAGAACCTCTCCGGCCTGATACTTCTTTATCGGCACTAAATAATTATTCTCGCCCACATACTGATCAGCGGCATAGATCTCCAGCTCTCCGCCACCCTCACGAATCTTCAACCGAATATCACTACCCTTACCGGAAAACCCGCTCACAAGCTTTAGCCCCGCCAAAAACTCACTCCGGCTCACTACCACCTCACTTGTAACAGCTTTTGGAATTATTTGAGTATAGTCCGGATACTCCGCGTCTATTAAACGAGATACAAGTTCAATAGAATCTGTGGTAAATACGATTTGATGCGGATCTATCTGCACCCGCACAGTTGAATCTGTCGGAAATATCCGCAACACCTCGCTAACCGTTTTTAGCGGCACAATAACCGAAAATCCATTTGTAAAATTCGTGGTGAAAGAATTATCTAAAAGAGTCTTCTCTGCCAACCTAAAACCGTCTGTAGCCGCAAATTTTAGCGCCCCAGACTCGTACTTGATCAAAACACTGTGCAGCTCCGGTTTAAGGTCTGACACTTGTGTAGCGCCAACCACCTGTGTCAACGCCTCTTGCAGTGCCGCGGCCTCTATTTCCAACTGATGGGTGTTATCTTCTATTTTTGGAATTATCGGGAAATCCTCGGAACTAATACCCTGGATCTTCGCGTCATAGTTATCGGTCTGCACCTCTAAAGTATTTTCGTGCGTCTCTAAATTTATCCGCTCACTGGCGCTGTTAGTGATAATGCTATGCAAAGCCGCCAGAGGCACTGTGATACTCCCCGGTTCCACTATCTTTCCGGCCGCCGTATAAGTTACCCCTATCTCAAGGTTTGTCGCCGCTAGCACAAGCTGCTTATCTGCCCTTAGTAAAACATTCTTTAAAATAGGTAGCTGAGAATTATCTGTCGCCGCTCTCTCTAAAGCAGATAGACCTTCTTTTAAATTTGTTCGTAGAATTATTAACTTCATAACTTACCTATTATTGTTATTGTTTTAGTTTTAAAAAAGCAAAGTCGCTCACTATAGGGGGTGTGGAAAAGTGGATAAGTAGTTGCGAGTAGGTATCTATCGTAGTTTCCATGAAGGTTTTGTGAAGTTAAACTTATGCACAGGTTTGTCCGAATCAGTAGTAATAGCTTGGGGTCTCTGGGTATAAGTTCACTCTTTTGGTTTGGGCGGATTTTTTTATCCACACAACCCCCTAAAATATCCAGCAGTTATTCCCGACTTATTAACTCTTTAATACTCATTATTTTTTGGTTAAGAGCTTGGTTTCTTGTGACCTCCTTCGCTATTTTTTCGTACGCGTACAAAGCAGTGGTGTGGTCTCTTTTACCAAGCCTCTCTCCTATGTTTGGGTATGACAGATCAAGCATCTCGCGTAGCATGTACATTGTTATCTGGCGTGGCCCAACCAACTCGCGCTTGCGTGAAGAGCTTTCCAAATCCGCCAAAGAGACCTCAAAGGCCTCGGCCACAGCCCGGATAACCGCGTTCGGGCTTATATTCTTAATTGGCTCAGACGCGAGCTCAGTGATTATCTGCTCGGCAAGCTTAACGCTAATCGGCATCCCTTTTGTTTTTTGGAAAAACAATATCCTGTTAATCGCCCCCTCTATCTCCCGGAAGTTCTTAGAAAGTTTTGCCGCGATAAACTCAACCACCGCATCCTCCATCTGCGCACCTTTGTCTTGGAGCTTGGACTTAATAATGGAGTAGCGGAGCTCGTAATCCGGGTAGTCTATGTCCGCGATCATCCCACCCTCAAACCTGCTTCGGAGTCTTTCTGCCAGATTCGGCATAAACTTTGGCGGCTTATCACTGGAGATGATTATCTGCTTGTTGTTTTCGTAAAGGGCGTTAAATGTGTGGAAAAACTCCTCTTCAGTGGCGGCTTTACCAATAATAAACTGAATATCATCAATAATAAGCACGTCTACAAGGCGATACTTCTCTTTCATCGTCTCCATCCGCTTGTTTCGGATAGCCCAAATAACATCATTCGTGAACTTCTCCGAAGAAACATAACGAACTTTTACCTTACCCTGGTGCTTCTTTTTTATTTCATTACCAACCGCCTGAATAAGGTGGGTTTTACCTAGTCCAACCCCGCCGTATATAAAAAGAGGGTTGTATTTTGTGCCCACGTCTTCCACAATCGCCGTGGCCGCCGCGTGGGATAGCTCGTTAGACTTTCCAACAATGTATGTATCAAGGGTGTAGCGCGGATTCAGATTGGTTTCCGCATCTATTTTAAACTCGGGGAAGGATGACTGAGCCTGGTTGTCGGCCACACTCGGCTTTTGGCGAACCGGCATAGCCGCCTTTGTGTTGGCAACCACAAAGGTTACCTTAGTGATGGTCTCGTCTAAGGCGCGCAGGGCGCCAAGCACGACTTTACAGTACTTATTCTCAATCCATTCTTTAGCAAAGTTGTTTGGTAGACTTATCTTCGCTTCGTTGTCCTCTTTACCTATCAGTTCACTGTTTTTAAACCAAGTAACAAAGTTTGGTCGGGAGACTTGGATCTCAATTTCTCCAAGCGCCGCCTGCCACAACGAACCTAAGTCATGCAGGTTGCCCCCAGAGTGATCAAACGAGCCCACGGTAGTCGTCTCCCCTTTTGTTTCCATATCTTAACTGTTTAGCTTATTAGCTTATTAACTGTTTAGCCCATAAAAGCTCCTGCCACACCCTACCCGCCTAAGAAGCTAATCAGCTAAGCAGCTCGTACTGCTACGTTCCTTCTATTGTAGTGGACTGCGGCCCTCGGTCAAACAACGGGAAAAGAATAAAATGTGGATAGAGTGTGGATAACTCGCCTCCGGCTTGCCACCAATCACAAATTGCTAACAAGTTCATGATTTGTGAAGTCCTATGTGTGACTTACTATACCCTACTCTGCTATAGCAATACAACTTGTCAAAACAAACGAAACCTAGTAGTATACCCACATGCCAAAACGAACCTATCAGCCTAAGAAAAAGAAGCGCGCCCGCACGCACGGCTACCTAAAGCGCTCCAGTAGCGCCACCGGGAAGAAAGTGCTCCAGCGGCGACGCCGAAAAGGCCGTAAAGAACTGACTGTTTAAAACAGTCAGTTTTTGCTATTGTTGATTCGCAATGTTGGCAAAGAAATTTCGTCTTCCGGCCCAGTCTGTCATTGGGAAAAAGGGCCAAGTAATCAGAGGCCGCTATACAGTGACCAAGATTTTTCCCGGAGCGGTCGCCCACGGACGGCTTGCCGTTGTTGTGAGCAAAAAAGTGGCCCCAAAGGCCCACGACCGCAACCGGCTCAAGCGCCTGGCGTATGATGTCATCTCTAAGCCAAACGATCAGCTACCGGCCCCTACCGATATACTCGTCACCCTACTACCATCCGTTACAGACGAAACCAGCGAGCGTGGTATGATAAAAGAGCTAAAATCAATATTAAAGTCTGCGAATAACGAATAAAAAAACGAATCGGCGAATGTTTCCCAAACGCCTTCTGATTATTCGTGGATTCGTTGGGGCGCATTCGTTATTCGAAAACCAGTTATGTCCGGTATTTTCAACACATTCTTAACAGATCCCCTCTTTAACGCCTTAGTCTTTCTTTTCGAGCGGGTTACTTTTGGCGACCTTGGCCTGGCCATCATTCTTTTAACAGTGTTTATCCGGCTTGTTCTTTATCCTGTCTTTTATAAAGGGCTGAAAAATCAGGCCTTGATGCAGAAGATGCAGCCCGAGCTCAAGGAGGTTCAAAAGAAACACAAAGGCAATCGAGAGGAGCAGGCTACCGCCATGATGGCACTTTACAAAAAGTACGAGGTAAACCCGTTTTCACCATTCCTCTACTTACTTATTCAGCTGCCTATTCTCTTCGCCGTTTACCGCGTATTTTTACAAGGTTTCTCTGAAGAGGCATTCACCAGGCTCTACTCCTTTATGCCCCAGCCGGAGCAACTCTCCACATTATTCCTGGGATTGATAGATGTTACAAAAACCAGTATCATAATCGTTGTTTTAGCAGTACTGGCCCAGTACCTGCAAACTAGAATAAGCCTTCGCCCGCGGCTAGATAAAGACGGGGAAAAATCAGGAAAGCCAAAAGACGCTAGCGCCCGCATGAGCCAGTCGATGATGTACATCGTGCCGGCGATTACCCTCATCTTCCTGTTAAACCTCCCCTCCGCTATCGGTCTGTACTGGCTTACGACGGCGGTGTTCTCTATCTTCCAGCAACGGGCAATTAACAAAAGGCTCTACGGGCAAGAGACTTCACCAATTACGAATAATCACTAATCCCACGAATACACAACAAGTAATGTGCTAGATTAGTTTGATTGGTGATTATTAGTGATTAGTGAGGTCAAAAAACATATGAATACATTGTCCGAGAGAATAAAAAAGATCGTTGAGCTTCTTGGTCTGCGCGCCGCCTCGGTGGAGTTTGACGAAGAAACAAAAAGAATAAGCATTGTCGCCGATGAAGACGAGTGGTTTAAAGCCCAGATCCCGACGCTTGTAAAAGACTTCAAGCATCTTATCACCCTGATGGCACGCAAAGATGGTGATGAGTCTAACTACTTTATTGATATAAACAACTATCGCAAAGAGCGCGAGCAACTTATCGTTCAGCTAGCCAAGGCTGCCGCTCAAAAAGCGACCACTATGCAAAAAGAAGTGCGTCTACCGGCCATGAACGCCTATGAGCGGCGTCTGGTTCATGTAGAGCTATCAATGCGTCCCGATGTAAAAACAGAGTCTGACGGCGAAGGTAGAGAGCGCGGAGTGATAATCAAGCCGCTATAGCGACAGCTTCTTAGCTTCTAGGGCCGCGACCTACAACCCTAAACAGCTAAGAAGCTAATCAGCTAGCTCTAGGCTATAAAGCCGACCATCGTACCGATTCATAAAGTACAAATGATCCCCGGCTATCTCTAACCGATATGCATCAATGCCAATCGGCGCGGCAAAATCATCCAGCCAAAGTGTTACTCGCTCCTCAGTTGTAAAATCAACGGCCAGCAGGGAATCCGCCGTGTACAAACCCCGCATATGATACTCATCAAAAAAGTTTACCGGTAAAGAGTCTTGGGGAACCGCGCAGTATAAAATATTCTCCGCCGCGGTGCACTTTGAGGGTAGGGTCTTAAAGAAGCGCTCCCCTCCAACAAGCTCTGGTAAGAAACCAACACTGACACTATTTTCCCTAGGCTCAAAAAGTATCACTCGGTCAGTATCAGGAATCCAGTTTACCGCTAACGAGCGCTGCGGCCCTATAACCAACTGCCATGTGCCGTCACCAATTAAGTAACGCCATAAATAAGACTCTGCTTGCCCAGAGGCCGGTGTGCTGATGTATAAAGCGTCAGCCGTGGGCCAGGCTAACTCCGCATCCAACAAATGGATGCTACTCACTCGCTGGCTAACTCCACTTGCAATATCAAGAAGATAGAGCGTTATCTGCCCCGCAGGCAATTCGTCGTGCTCCAAATAGGCAATCCTGGTGGCGTCTGGGCTCCAGGTTGCCGCCCTAACAGTCTCCGGCAAAGAGCGCCACGAGCGAGAAGTAGCGTTGAATATCCGAAACTGGGGTTGATTGTCCGGCCCAAACTCAATTATTGCCAGCGAGCCGTCATTAGAAGGGGTCACCGAGCGTAGACCCTCTAAGGCTAAGGTGGAGACAATCTCCGCCTCTTGGCCAACTGTTTTTTGTAGGATGGTGCCGCCGGGAGTTACATAGTAAATACTGCTGTCATCAGCACGCACCCAGTAATCAAAGACACTGGCCATGGTCACTGCCAGGGGAACCGGCGCAACCACCAGTTCTTCCCTAGTCCCCTCTTCAATAGTCGGATCGTTTACTTCGGTGGCCGTGTCATCCATGTAGGGCAGTGCAAAAAAACAACCAACGACCACTAAAGTCAAAACAAGAACGATGCCAATAATAATCAGTTTGCGTTTCATAGGTATTAGGGTTTAATATCTTTCCTTTCAAATGGGTCGTCCTTTAAGTAATCCGGTCCGTTAGCCGCGATAAAAGACGGATTGTTCCGCAACAAGGCAATCATCTGTCCAAACTCAATCGTGGGCAAGCCATCAGCAATGAGGTATATAGCGACTATTACCGCGTCTTGGTATGCCCTCCACTCCGCTACCGGTATGTCACGACTAGCCGCTGTTTGCATCAGTTCTAACAAATCAAATCCCAATGGTGATGGGCCCAGTAGGGCGCCCAAGCTTGCAATCGGATCATCCGGGTAATCTCGATGTTTAAGTATCCGCTGTCTTAGAACGAGAAGATCCTTCGCCGCCTCAGCTTCAACGGTTGAGGGAGAGACCGAGAGCCGCCCCATCGCCGCCGTGTACACCGGCCTATACCTCTCTACAAAAAGAGCCTGTCCGGATCCCTCAATCTCCTTCCCTACAGGTGGCACGCCCTCTTTAACCAGCCCCCATGGATCAGCGCTTAAATAATCTGTTCCCTTCACCGCCTTAAAGTCTTCATGGCCCCGAATCCGCTTTAGTAAAATTGCGAAATCCTTTGAATTTAGATTTTGAGCATTGTAATAGATAGCGGCGATAACCGCGTCCCGATACCCGCGCCGGACTGCCTCAGAGTTTTTATCATCCAAAGCCTCCGCCATGTACTCATGCAAGTCATCATCTCCGGTTTCCGGACCGACAATGTCAACAATATCATTACCATCACCCGAAACATAAATATCTGTTTCTGCCTTCATCTTATTATAAGCTTCAAGGCCAATGCCAAAGAGTCGGCCTCGCGCTGCCTCCCCCGCTTCTTTGTAAGAATTAAGAAAGGCGGCCTGGACGTTCAGTCGCGCCCCCTCCTCGGCAAGCAGTTGTTTCCCTTGGCGAATCCGCGCGCTATCTAAACCAATGTCCAGGGTACTAAGCGAAGGGTTTATGGTTGTTAAGATAAGTACCGCTCCTAAAAGAAGCACCAACCCCAAAAGCGCGTTTTTAATAGTGCTCTTAGCGCTGTCTTGACTACCAACACTGCCGGCCGAGAGCGTGTATTTAAACCCACCAAAAACCAGCATTCCCATCGCCAGAAGTGCCGCCAAACCAATGCTCCACTGGTAGATAGCCTTGATATACTCGCCTGGTGGAGTGTCTGTGGTGGTTGCGCCCGGGAACTGCACCAGTAGCTCTGTGCTCTGGGCCAGTGCATATGGCGCCGCCAAGACTAGTAGTCCTGCAGACAAACTTATTGCCATGCCAACTAGTACTAAAGAAAAGAAATACCGGCGCATACTTAACGCAAGATAAGCTTAATAGTATCTCGGCTACTCGCTAAGACATTTGCCCGGTCCCGGACTCGCACGCTGATTGTCGCCTTTTGGCCGACCAAGGCGTCAACCGGATCAAAAGCCAGCTTATGGACGCCGTTACCGCTTAAGACAGCTTCATTATTAACCTCCCACTCAAAAAGTAAGCCGGCTAAGCTTCGTACTGAAAAGAAGAACGGCCGAGCGCTTACGTGCACAGACTCACCAAATACATTATTTGAGGCGTAGGGGGCGTTAACAACAACCCGCGGCTCCATTATAGGAATACGCACCGTTGTTTCAACGCGCTTTCCGGCATAGTCTTCAATAAGTACCCGCACGGTCACGAGCCCAGCCGAATAGTCACGAGCTTCAAGTGTGGCCACGCGCATGCCCAAACCGCCTTGGAGTGGCCGGTTGTTTACCAGCCAGCGAATTGATGTCTGGTCCAGGTCAGTCGCCGGCCGGCCATCAACTAAAAGCTCAAAAACTAAATTAATGGTGCTAGTCCGCCCGGGCAGTACCTTCCCGTGATAGTCAGCCGGAGCGTAGCTATCAGCCTGCCAAGATATGATACCTAATATATCAGCCTCGGCGTCTGATTCTGTTTGCGCGGCTGCGCTCCCCGGTAAATATAAAAGAAGGGCAAACCCCACAAAAAGCATCGCCAAGTAGGTATTTTTTTTCGCGCACTCAGTCATATATATAGTATACACCTTAGTTCTGTGCTCCAGGCTGTTGTTTGTTAGCTAACACTTCTTCCGGGTTAGTAGTAATAAGCTGATTTTCGGCATACGAAGCTACAATCTGAATTGCCACATGGTTAAAACCGGCGAAGAAGAGCCCTTGGCCCACAGACGCCTCTAAGAGTAGACCCCTCTCCCCTTCCGACAAGTCAAAGGTCTTGGCAATAGAGTCCATCATCGCCGGTGCCTGTTTCAGTAGCAGCTGCAAGCTGGAGTTTGTGATTATCGGCCGTCCATACGGCGAGAGCAAAAAGTCTTCCACGTCTTGAGTAATCGTGGTCACGCCCAAGAAATACTTACGCGCTCGCTTTACCAGCCCGAACAAGAAGGTCGCGCTGTCTTGGTTTTTCATCAAGATCCACGCCTCGTCAATAAATACAATCCGCTTCTTTAGTCTTGCCCTAATTAAGCTCCAGATGAAGTTCAAGATGATATACATGGCAATTGGCCGCAGCTCGTCTTCCAAGTCGCGCATGGAGAAGATTATCAACCGATTGTTCAGGTCAATATTAGTCGGCTTGTTAGTAAATCCCGAGAAGCTGCCCTGGGTGTAGCGGTACAAACGGTCAGCAAGACTGGCGCCGCCATCCATGTTCCGTAAAATAGTCTCCATGTCTTTCAGGAGTGGCGGTTCCTTGCCGGCAAAATCTTGTCCGGCAATTATTTCGCGCGAGGCATATACTTCCGTCAAGGCGCGGTCAATTATAGTATCTTCTTCCGAAGAGGTTTCCCCAACCATCAGCTTAAGAAGCCCGGTCAGGTTCACGATATGAGTCCGTAGTACCTCCTCTGGGCTCTCGTCCTCCGGCACGACCGGGATATCAAAGGGGTTCACATTATACTCTGACGCAAGTGAGATTTTAAAGTAACTACCGCCGACTGCCTGGGCCAGTGTTTCATACTCATTCTCCGGGTCAATAATAAGAACATCCACCCCGGTCATTAGGAGGCGCAGTGCCTCCAGCTTCGCGGTGTACGACTTACCGGATCCAGACTTGGCAAAGATGACCATGTTTGCGTTCTCCAGACTAAAGCGGTCAAAAATAACCAAGGTATTGTTGTGGCGATTCACGCCGTACATTATCCCCTCATCCGAGGTCATGTTCAGGGACACAAACGGGAAAAAAGAAGAAAGTGGTCCGGAGTTAAGCGGCGTGGTTATACCAAGCTTGTCTTGGCCAGCCGGGAATACCGTGCCCAACCCCTCCATCTGTTGGAACAAGGCCGGCTTAGTGTAAATAAGGCGACTCTCTAACAAATTCGCGACCCTCCCCTCCAGTTTTTTTAGCGCGTCTACCGTCTCCGCGTACAAAGTGACATAAGCACCGGCTGTAAACAAATTCTCCTGTGCTTGCTGCAGGCTGTCGCGCAAAGACTCAATGTCTTCTCTAGCCGTCTCCAGGACAGGACTGCGGATCTTGCCGTCCTCTTCTTGTTCCATAAGCTGAGCCTCCACCTGAGTCGCCTTTTTCCGAAGGTTTTTAAGCGCCTCCGCGGCGTCAATCGGATTGATATGAATAGAGATATCAATCAGGTCCGGGTAGTTAATAACCGGACTAAACCAGCCGGTTGCCAAGTAGCGCGGATAGGTAAATATAAAAAGAGTCGTGGCATACTTATTGCCAAGTTTTATATAGTTCGGCGTTATCTCCACTGCCGCCGGCGCGATTATGTCTTTTACTCGTTCGTCCATGTTTTCGAGCTGTTTAGCTGTTTAGCTTCTTAGCTGGTTAGAGTCTTTCGTGATCATTTTATTTAGCATGCGCATAACTTCATCTAGAAGGGCATCCACTTTATTATAGTCTAGATTCGCGCCAAACGGTAAGGATTTTGAAATAATTACCTGAGTTTCTAGCTCTGCCCCCGAAGCATATGCCATAGTTAAAAAACGGTGAAAATCTTGCTTAGTACTCCTTCTGCGCCCCTCGGCTATATTAGACGGTATAGAAACCGAGCAGCGGCGCATTTGTGAAGTTAAGCCGTAAAGTTCAGAAGATGGAAACGTATCAGTAAGTTTATAAACCTCAACAACTAAAGTAATGGCTTTTTGCCAAACAATCAGGTCTTTGTAGGTGTTAATTTCTTTCTTCTTTTGCATGCGGCTCCTAAGAAGCTAAACAGCTAATAAGCTAAGCAGCTTTTTTTTCGTTATCATCCGAAAGATCCAGTCCTTTCTTCTCCACTGCGTCCGGATTGTATAAGTTATAAAAAAGCTCGACGACCTCATCATCGTTCAGTGCGACCGAACGCAACCCAAGCTGGTTCAGTCCTGTTGTTATCTGGTCAGTTCGCTGTGCCAACTGGCTCAGCTGTTTCGTGATGGTCGCATCTTCTGCGTCCGCCTGCTTTTTTTGGGCTTCGGCACCCTTCTTCTTTTTACCGAAAAACCCCAAAACTCCGCCGCTCCCCTTCCCCGGTATCTGAATAGGATCGTAAGGAACGACCACAAAAAAATTCTTGCTCATTATCGCATTCTCAATCGTAAAAGACTTGATAAACTCGCGATATTCACCCAGCTGAGTTTTAAGTAAGGGGTTTACTTCTCTTGCCTCCAGTTCCTGCAAGTGCTCCACATAGCTTTCTGTGTTTATCTTGCGCGAATGGACAAATATCTGCAGGGAGAAGTTAAGAGAGTTTAAAAAGCTCTGATAAGAAGCCACAATGGCTTGCTGTTCATCTTCCGACTTCAGGTCAAAGTTGATACCGGAGACAGCCAGTATCTGCCGGAGACTACCATTTTTAAGTATCAAAACTCCGTCTTTAGTTCCCTTTACTTCGACAAACTTCTGAGTTGGGAGCGCCTCTTTTGATTTTGATGATTGCGCTGGCGACATACTATATTAGTATACCATGCGTTATAAACTCCCTGAATCACTAAGTTGACTTCACGAATCACTAATAAGCACTAATCAAACTAATCCACCCAGCTTTACGCAACACATTCGTGAGATTGGTGGTTATTAGTGATTAGTGACGTCCTATGTTGTGCGTAGCCCCTCGCCTTTCAGCGCCGCCTGAGTTGCCTCTGGAGATTTTTTTTCACGTCCGGCAATGGACGACTTAGACGTAGACATACGCAGCAGCAGATTTTTTAGCGGATTTTTACTAATCCCCTGCTTTGGCAGGGGGCCAAACTTGATATCCGCCCCTGCTACTGTTGCCGGCTTGCTCTTCCAGAGGTAGAACTTCGGTTGCCAAAAATACTTACCCATCGCCCCAAGCATTACCAGCAAAGGACGGCCATTGTATTTTATAAACGCCAAGCCGGCCGCCATCCCCGTTAACAGAACAGTAATAACTATCCAGAGCCAGGTAACCAACACGAAAAATAAAACAAAGCTAAAAGCGCCAGCTATAGCCAAATAACCGAACTGCTTCAAGGTGAGCGGTCCGATTATCTTGTCTTCAATGTCTATAAATTGTGGTACTTGAAACTGCTGGCTCATGGACTTCACTAATCACTAATAATCACTAATCAAACGAATGTAAAATCAATTAACTATTCTTTTAAAAACTACTGCCGAAGAGCCAAAGTTTATCAAAATCGCTAATCGACAATCAGTAACCTTTAAGTATTCTATCACCTGAACGATATGTTTACGAGAGAAGCGCCTATCAGATTTTATTTCCACAACCACTTTATTTCCATCCCGATCCTCTACGAGAAAATCTAAATAATCTTTACCCACCAACTTATCCTTGTATTTAATTCTGTAGTAAACTTGTTCCTTAAAGGCGAGTCCGGCCTCAGTAAATGCTTGAGCTAAGGCACTTTGATAGTGTCTCTCTTTACGATCGCCACCTAACCCATTGTGGGCATTAAAAGCACAACCAACAATTCTATAACTAAGCTCCGGGTAAACAAGCTGCTGATCACTTTTTATTCCCCATTAGGCGATTCGTGATTATTAGTGATTAGTGAGGTCCTAATAATTTTCTCTGATGAGACCCCTATTCGTTATTCGGAGACCCTGATGGGTTTGGGTTCTGTTCAGTCAAGCTAAATGGGTGCTCTGGGTTGTTTTCTTTTGCCTGCGGCCCAGTTGGCTTTTCAGGCTTTGCTGTTGCCGGCTTAATGGGAGCCGGCTGTTTTGGTGGCGCAAAGCCCTTCTCCATCTCTATAGTTTTGGCCTGTAGTCCCTGTGCCTTTAAGTTGACTGTGTTCTGTGGCGACGCGGCCGGCTGTGGAGTTTCTAATTTAGGCTTCGGATTAACAGGTGGTGTTTCAAGTAAGTCAATGTCAATATGTAACCGGTTTTTCATTCCCATTTTAACAGGATGGAAAACACGCTCTTTGATCTGTTTAACCAAGGCAATCGCAATTTTCTGTTCAATGCCAAATTCTTGAACCAGTGTTTGGATAAATTCCGTCGGCTTTATATAGCCCAGTACTAGCCAGGTGCAGGTGTAGCCGATCGCACGCTCTCTTCCTAAATCTAAGAGATTAAATTTAGTATTGAGCTCTTCAACGATCCTTTCTACGGCCTCAGATTTAAGCCAGTCTGCAAGCTCAGGTGGCAAGTTCTCAAAGGGCCATGGCGATTGTGTGTGGGTGGTAGAGATCATGTGCTTTAATTACAGCTATTTTTACTTACCTTCCTCGCCATCTTTGGGTTTTGTTGGTTTCACCTGAGATCCCGTAGATCCAATATTAGCATTGAGATGTTTAATCTTCTCCAGCGCATTCTTCGCTTGATCGGTTAAGCTGAGATTCTTCGGGTTAAGTTCAGACACAGTCTCAGCACGCTCCGTTATAGCGACACGCAGATCCGCACGGGCTTTAAGGGCGTCTTCAGGTGTTTTCGCTTTTTTCTCACGCTCTCTAGCATCAGAGATGCTCGCATTAAGAGCCCGTAAGTCTTTAGAGATAAGCTCGGGAAGACCGCTGTCGCTCTCAGAAAGTATTTTAGTGAGCGAAGTTTGAATTGTATCCTCCTTTTCACCCGACGCTCGTGCAGCTGTAGTTAGCTGGTTACGTGTCAAAGTGAGTACAGTATCGCTGTCCTCCAACTGCTTTTTGGAAAGATTACCAAGTGCCTTGCCATCCATCTTGCTAAGCACCTCGCTCTTTGTCTGTCCTGTGATCTGCGGTGCCATATCCGGAAATGCCCTTGCCAGATCTTTAAGGTCGTCAATATCCTTGGCTTCCTTACCCGGATTCGCAGCCTTGATCATCTTGGCGAAAGCGCCAACTTTTTCTTCAGGAATATCGCCAAGCATATCTCGCTTCTTTGCCTCATCAAAGAGCGCCTGCCGCTGCGCCGGGTCCATATTAAGCATGCGACCAGCAAGCTCTTTTTTAATGGCTTCGTTGGTCTGATTTGCATACATGCCTTTTTGATACCGCTCCTTTTGTTTATCGTAAGAACCAGCCTTCATTAAAGTATTTCCAATACCAGTTAGACCAACCGCATTCATGCCCCTTCCCAGGAGACGCGACGTTGCTTTTCCGGCTCGCTCTGTACCAGAGCGGCGATAGGCAAATCCAGCCGTACCCTTGGTCGCTCCCCAGGCTAACTTTTTCGCGCCACTCCCGGCCATGCCGGCCATCTTCAGGCCGATCCCTGATCCGGTGCCGCCTAAGCTCGCCGCTACTTTCAAACCTCCGTAGATCAGGGCGCCCAGGATCAATAGCTGTATGCCCGTAGTGGAGAGCGTCTCCATCAACTTCGCCCCCACGCTGTCAGCCTCGCCAATGGACGGCAGGCCCTGGGTAAAAGGACTGTCCGCACGGCTCATTAGGGCAGTGGTAGAAATCGCCAACCACAAGAAGAATGTCGCCGTCGGCAGGTAAATAACCCCCCACTTAATAAAGTTATCCCACCACTCCTTGTGGTATTTTGACAGCATCGGGAAACCCCAAGCTCCCCACGAAAGTGGCATTAAAATAAGTAAGAAAGCCACCCACATATTACGCACCAGCGCCATGATAAATACAGTCGCCATTGTAATAAGCGCAAACGCGGTCAACCCAATGGACAATATTGTTACCTGTAAGCTGCCGACAAACCGATTCAGCCAATCTACGTCAACGCCGTCCGGAACAATGGTTGTAAAGCGCTGTGGCGCGAAGGCCGAACCGATAGACTCTCCGTTTAGGCCGCCACTAATAAAGAAGTTTGTTAGAACATTGCTAATATCAAGTAAAAAGCCGGCGATAAGCATGCTGAAATTAACCAGCAGGGCCGCCAGCACGATAAGACCCACCATTTTTTGCGCCTCTCGCTCGCCAATCCCCAGAATAATCCGGAAAGCAGCAATAATAATCCCCAGCACAAAAAGAAGGTTTACGACACTCAAAGATATTCTAAAGCCCTCACTCACCACCGGCAGTTTAATTATCTCCGTCCCCAATCCAATCATCCAAATCGCGGCTTGGCTTACCCAATTAAGCAATGTCCCAAAAAATAATTGAATGCTCGCCAGTAAAGTCAAGACAAGATTTCCTGTTTTACACCCAAAATCAAAAGTACTGCAGTCAACCTCAAGGGCACCAGGATCCACCGCATCCTGAGCTCCGGCAATCCCCGGCAACAAGAAAGCGCCAATCAGGAGCACTGCCACCAGGAAGACTATTTTCTTGTTTTTTAGGATTGAAAAATTCATAGATCAAATATTCTACTCCCACGGGAACGGCCTTTCCGGCACCGTGGTCCAACTGTCTCCGGAGTATGAGAACGGCAGAGTTCCCCCACTATAACTTCCGGCCGGCGACCGGTGCTTGGTGCAATCATCCAGTCTACCGGCCCAGTTTTGATCTTCCGTGAGCATGTTATACGCTCTGCCAAAGATCTTTCTCGCCCCTGTAATATTATTCTCAAACTGCCTGGCATCTACGACTATGCCTCCCCCCAAGCCGGCTTTCAGTTCAGTCAATGTCTGTCGTCCCTCCGGTGAATTGGCTACATCCGAGATCGCCGCCTGAATATCCGTCATTCTTCTCAACAGGTCTTGATTGCGCCCGGCCTCATCAACCGCCGCGTCTTCTAGTGCGTCCATCACCGATTCAACATCCTTTATCATATCTTCAATATCCGGCAAAACTCGGTTTTGCAAACGCTTGGCGATCCTGAAGTTCGCGGAACAAACGAACTGCTCATTTCCTGCATCATCAGTATATTTTGAGCTGTTCAAGTCGCCATCCTCATTAATTAAATAAAACTCATCGCGTAAGTATTCTAATGCCGCCAAAGCCGTCTCTCCATCCGCTAAGGAGACCGAGCCGGAGGCATTGTCATAAAAGGCCTGTCCTTTCTCGCGTAAAGAAATCGCCTGCTTAATATCTCTTAAGAAAGTTTTCTTTTCTTGACCGAAGCGAGCATTGTTAATCCCCCGGCCGGCGCCCCCCCCGGGCGGAACATTACCCCAGCCGCCGCTCCTACCGCTTCCCCCGCTGTTTAAGCTACCGATAACACTAGCCAGGCCCTTGTCCAAAATAGAACCCATGAGTGAGTTGGCGATTGCGTTGACGTATTCCTCCAGGCTGTCAGCGGCCAAGGTGTAGTCTATCTCAATGCCCGCAACCCTAGATGTTAGGTCCTTTATCACTGAACCGGGCGTTTTAATAAATCCGTCCACTGAGTCGCTGAGAAATCCCCCGCCCGCAACTCCTTCGGCTTCGGCCGCCCGCTCCGCTCTCTCCGCCACCGATGCCTGGACTGTCTCCGCGCGAACTAATGATAATATGTAGTTATTTTCCGGCCGCAGAGATTGTTGATACGCGTCCCAACCTCCTTCGCCAAAGTTCTTATCAAATTTAGCCGCCTCTCCAGCATCTGTACTACAGCCAACAGAAGCGCCCAATGACCATGTGCTTCCGCTAACACTCACACTACCAAGCGCTTGCAAGATCTGTGGCTTGAAAGAATCACAAAGATTCGCATCCGCGAAAAGACCGGCAACCGATCTTTTCGCGGAGTTCGCCGCCTCTCCAAGGAAAGAAGTCCAATTTTCCACAAACTTTGGCGCGCCGTCCAGGCCGTCGCCCACAAAACTAAGCACTTCGCTTGTTATCCAGTCAATTAACTCTCGGCGCAGTTTCTCGTTAGCTAGTTTTTCGGCCCACTCCAGCAACTGTTGACCAAGACTCTCCGCGGTACTGTAATCTGCGGCAACCGTCGAGGCCGCCGTAATCGGGCTAGCCGTAGAGTCAACATTAGCCGGCACGGCTTGTTGCGCTGTAGCTTGACGCGCCGTCGCTAAGCCTCCGCTAACTAAAATAAGTAACAGTAGCGCCGTAATAACCAATGGTATTTTTTTAACTTGTCGCTCCATACGTAACAATTAAATCTGATAGCGCCTCTGACAAAGCCGCTAGCTCATCCTCTACTCTTTGCAATACCGCGACTGCCAGCGAAGCAGCCAAGGGGTCTTGTTCGTAATTTACCAAGGTTTCAAAAAGCTTTTTTTGAATCTGTAACAACCGGATTTGCTCTGTGTGTGCAAACAAAAAGTTTTCCGGAGTCGAAGTATTGTAAAGACGGTCTATCGCTCGCTCATAAATAACACTCAGCAAAAGTAAATCCGTCACAGAGTCATCCGAAAAACTAATGTTGTTTTCTGCGATGGTTTTTGCGCTATCGTGAATTATTTTTGTGCGCCGCTCCAAGTAGTACTGCCAGTCCGCCTTGTCCGGATTCGGTATGATAATTAGTCTCTCCTCTTGAACCGGCTCATCAAGTAGCAACGAAATAGATTCTTCTATCTTGTTTCCTAAGACCGTATTAACCATTCGCTCCGGCGAAAGAGTCGCTATCTGCCCGATGCCATTAACGGTCTCCGGTCCTTCCGGGTTAGCTTCAAACATTATCTGAGCCACCTCTTTAGCCATGGCCTGGGTATTCAAAGGAGATTGAAATGACTTACTAAGTAAGGCGGTATTCCCGCCGAGTGGATTGCCTTCTATGCTCACTGTCGTTACCATGGCATCAAAGACAACGAGCAAAAAAAAGACAGTCAAACCAATACTGACAGTGATAATCAATGACTTTAAGAATCGCATAATGATGGTCAAGAAAGTATATTGAAAAATAGCGATCGCTTTATTAGCCAAACATGTCTAAACAGGCTCACAGTGAACAAATCACTCCTCTTATGATATCATGAAAAGCACATGAGCGGGCGGCAAAAAACACAGTGGATATCTTTCCTTGGTACTATTGTCACAATAGTTGTATTTTTTGGTTACTTTAACCTAGCTCAAGCTGATTTTTATAGAAATTTAAGTATCGGTGATTCCGGCCCGGATGTGCTTGAACTCCAAAAAACATTAAATTTTCTTTCCGTGACCAGGGTGGCGCAAACAGGGCCGGGCTCACCCGGGGCGGAGACCAGCTATTTTGGCCCGGCGACCTATGCGGCAGTAATTAAGTTCCAAGAGTTATACCGGAGTGTCATTCTAGCTCCGATTGGCTTGAGCGCCGGTACCGGCTTTGTCGGCCCGTCTACCCGCGCAAAGCTGAATCAGTTCTCGGGGCAGTCTGCCCAAGCTCAACCAACCAAAATAGTACCTACCTCACCGGCTCAGCCGCAGCCTACGGCCTCAACTCCAGCCCCATCTTCCCAGGCGCCCCAAATCACCCTTATTACGCCGAACCCGGTCCGGCGCGGCCAGACCGTGGTTGTCACCGGCACCGGCTTTACGAAGGACAACACCATCTCTCTGGGCCCTGACGAGATTTATCATCTCTCCTCCCCAGACGGCCAAAGGCTTGAATTCACCATGACTAGCTCCATTCCAGTATACAAAGACAACGAAGACGGCGGAGCAGAATTTCCATTTTGGGTGTATATTGATAATGACAACGGCACCAGCGGAAACTTTATTTTAAACTTTCGACCCTAGGCCTATGAAATCATTTATTAAAAAATACTGGGTTATCATAGTGGCGATAGTAATAGCTGTTACAGCCGCAAGCGGCGTCTTTTGGTACACCAGCCAGCCAGCCTATGGCATTCTCGGCTTTGGTGGGCAGATTTCGCAGGTATTTTACTGCACCTGTTCCGATGGAATCTTGTTGACTATCAGCGCTCCCGGGCCAGCCGGCACCTATGTGTATCAAGGGGGTCTCACTCAGGTCTATCCCTATGGACGAATTTACGCACCCGGCGCCCAGGCCCTAGGTACCTACAGCCCTGGGGGAGTTTGCTTGTATGTGACTGGTCCGACCTGTAGCAGCCAGTCGGTCACTAGGGGCACTATTCTAATGGTTGGGACATCGCAATAGCCAGCTGTCGAAGGCGTTCAACTGAAAGGTCTTGAGCCCTCGTTTTTTCGTCTATCCCTTGATTCGTAAATACCTCCAGAATCTGATTTTTTGGCATAGCTAATCCGGTTGCCAAGTTATTCAAAAGCATCTTCCTTGGCTGTTTAAAAGCCGCATGAATGAAGGCATAATAACTCTCTAACCCCTCTTTTTTTAACTCTCCAGGCTTTATTCTCAACTCCACAACCGCGGAGTTTACTTTCGGCGGCGGCGAAAAGTCTTTTGCCGGTACCTCAAATAAAACTCTAGCCTCGGCCCAGATCTGAGTGGCCGCGGCCAGCAGATTCATTTTCGGCGGCTGCGCGGCCAGCCGCTCCCCGACTTCTTTTTGAACCATTAAAACGCTCTGCTCGGGCTTGTGCTCCAGCTCACTGATGGTTCGCAATATCTTGCCGGTGATGTAATAGGGCAAATTACCCACGATCGCATAACGATCGAGAGGTAAGAAGTTAGAATTAAGAATTAAGGCAGGGAGTATCCTGAGCGCATCCCCGGCGATGATTTCGTATTTTCCCTTACTTCTTACTTCATAATTCTTCATTCTGGTGGCCAGCTCATGAGCGAGAGTTACATCTTTTTCGATTCCAATGTAGCTACAGCTCAATTTTTTGCACTGCTCAAATAGAGGCCACGTCAGCGCTCCTCTACCCGGCCCAATCTCAATAACTGTCTCTCCCTTTTTCAACTTTAAACCAGCGACGATCTTTTTGATCACCTCCGGATTTTTCAACCAATGTTGCCCAAGGTAGCGACTCATTGAAAATTGGAAATTGAGAATTGAAAATTATTCCTCTATCCACACATCACTCTCGTCCGGCAACTCATTGCACGTGCCCGTCGGACTGATGAAATCATAATACTCTCGAGGCACCTCGCGCAAAAAACGCGACGGAAAACTTTGGTAAAGCAGGTAAAGCACTTTGCGCGCCCGCGTCATCGCCACATACATCAGCCGTCGCTCCTCCTCAACATCCTCCTCTTTGCTCATACATCTCTCGTGCGGCAAAATACCCTCGTTACAGCCGATCAAAAAAACATAATCAAATTCCAAGCCCTTAGACATGTGGATACTCATCATCAACACCGGCGGCCGCTCCCCCTCTTTTGTCTCCTTAATGTCATCGGTCGCCTCCAGTAGCGAGATCCGCTCCAAAAACTCCTCTAAAGATTTAAATCTAGATGCGAACACTGTTAACTCTGCTATGTTTTCCAGTCGCTCCTGAGCATTGTCTGTTTTTCGCTCTAAAAACTCCGGATACTCGCTCTCTCGCAAAAACCAGTTGATCAAATCAACGGGTGCCTGCTCCGCAGATTGCCTGGTAATTGCCTCTACTAGCGGCTGACCTACGCGTTTGCCAAAAGCCTTTTCCAGCCGCTCTGTCGCTAACAGGTCGTCATGATTAAGCGCGATCCGGAGAACCGCCAGCACGTCTTTAACCTCCTTGCGGTCATAAAACTTAAACCCACCATAGATCTTGTAGCGGATATTCTCGCTAATCAGCGCCTGCTCCGGCGCTCGCGACTGCGCGTTTGTCCGGTACAAAATAGCAATGCCTGCCAGCGGCTCCTTATCACGAATATCCTGGATCTCATGCGCCACCCAAGTCGCCTCAATGTCCGGATCCACGGCCGCGACCATTTGAATCGGTTCGCCCGCCCCCCTGTCTGTCCAAAGCCTTTTTGGCGTACGCACCTTGTTATTTTCAATTACGGCATTTGAGGCTTCAATGATCGTACTAGTAGAGCGGTAATTTTGCTCAAGTTTTATAACAGTTGCCTCCGGCCAATCCGTACTGAAGTTAAGAAAGTTTCTAAAGTCTGCCAGACGGAAGCCGTAAATTGCTTGTGAATCATCACCGACGACAGTTATGTTTTTATGTTTTTCTACTAATATACGAATCAATTGATATTGCACGGTGTTAACGTCTTGGTATTCATCAACAAGGAGATGCGAAAAAAGTTTTTGGTACTTCTCCCGGACCTGTTTATTATTTTTGAACAAACGGACTATCTTTTCCAGTAGGTCATCAAAGTCAAACGCGTTGTGCGCCTCCAGTCGCGCTTCGTATTTTCCATAAAGCTCAGCCACTAACCCGTCAAACCACTCCCCTGAACTTGCTAGCTCGCTAACACTCTCCAGCTCGCTCTTTATCCGGCTTATCCGCGACTGCGCCACGCGAGGGTTGAACTTGTCCGCCGGAATGTCCATATCTTTCAATATCTTCTTGATTATGGAAAGAGAGCCATCAGAGTCCACGATGGAAAAGTTTCTGTTTCGGCTACCAACAGCCTCTATTTCCTGTTTAAGAAACCGAGCGCCAAGAGAGTGAAACGTACCCAAAAACGGCGTCCCCGGAACCGGAAATGTAGGCGACCACGCCGCCGGCGTCGACACCCCGAACACTCGCTCGCGCATCTCCTTCGCGGCTTTATTGGTAAAAGTGATTGCGATTATCTCGTGCGCCGGCACCCCTTTTTGAATAAGTAGTCTCAACCGAGCCGTTAGCGCCCTTGTCTTCCCACTCCCCGCCCCAGCGGCAATTAAAAGCGGCCCGCCCGGGTGTTCTACTGCTTGTTTTTGTCTTTCATTTAAATCCATATTTTTAGTACTTAGTACGTAGTACCTAGTGCGTAGTCGTTAACTGCTGAAACGCAATTTTTTACAAATAATAACTTCAATCGGAGCCAGTACCTAAGTACTAAGCACTACGTACTAAGCACTGGCCTCTCATTGTACTTGATATGACTCATTCACACAAAAAACCTCCAAAAAAGTGAATTTTTAGACCACAAAAAATATCCACCGCGGGGTACTTGACGCCCTATCTAGGCCTGCTAGTATGACCCTATGCCTGAGAAATTCATCAATTTTTCAGAATGCGAAAACGGACGCTATGCCCGAAAAACCTAGATTTTATAGGCTTTAAGAGCCCTAGGGCGTAGCCGACAGATAAGTAACCCTCTCTTATATAAGTACTCTTTTAACATACTGGAGTCGTGCTCTGCCATTTGTGAAAAAGGCAGTCACCACTCCACTTGGAATCACCGCCATCATCGTGCTTGGCGGACTTTTAGTTAACGCGGTCGCCCCGGTCCGGCCGAGCCAGACCCAGGCTGTGTTTGGTGGCGCTGACGACTCTGCCGGCCTAGTTAACGAAACGCTAGCTGCCCAAGACGCCACTCTACAAGCCGCCAACCCCTTACTTTCCGGCGAAATAGACTACGACGCCGCAGACGCGCTTCTCTTTAGTAGCGCCACCCTGTCCGGTAACGCCACGGGCGCTGGTACGGGCCCGGCGCGGAGCGAGGTCATAACTTATGTAGTTGAAGAGGGCGACAATCTTTCTGCGATTGCCTCCCGCTTTAACATCACCCTGACCACCCTTTTAAACAGCAATCCAAACATAAAGCCAAGCGCCTTAGCAATCGGTCAAAAACTGACTATCTTACCGGTTGACGGTGTTGTTCACACAGTCAAAAAAGGTGAGACTGTTGGCGCGCTTGCCATCCGCTACGGCGTTACCCCTTCTGTTATCACCAATGCTAACGAGATAAAAGAAAATATTATCGCTACCGGAGACGCACTCATTATCCCGGGCGGTAAGGCAACCATCGGCGGTAGTAGCGGTAGTAGCGCCGCGCGCTCTGTCGCCTCCTCGCTCACCGGCTATATAGCCCGCGTCAGCAACTCTGCAGTTTACCCGCTTGGATCACGTGGTCGGCAAACCGCGGGTCAGCACGGCCGCTATGGAGCTTACGACCTAGCCGCCCCAACAGGCACTAGTATCGTTGCCGTTGAAAACGGTATCGTGGAGTACGCCAAACGTGGTTGGGAGGGCGGCTATGGTAATCGGGTTATTATCCGTCACGACAACGGCCGCCAGACTTTGTACGCGCACATGTCCACCATTGATGTCTCTACTGGGCAGTACGTTAGCCGCGGCCAGCGCCTTGGTGGCGTTGGTTCTACCGGTAACTCCACCGGCCCACATCTACACTTCGAAGTGAGATAGACCTCACCAATCACTAATAATCACAAATCGCCTAATTCGCCGCCGTTAGACTTGATTTTCATTAGTTTGATTGGTGGATATTAGTGATTAGTGACGTCTATTCTGCTAAAATAGGAAGGTATGAGTGAAGCAGAATCTTCAGCAGAAAAAAAGAAACTCAAAATAGATCTGCTTGATCTTGTTCTATTGCTATTGCTGGCGATTGTCTTTGATTTGCTAAGTATCATCCCGGCTCTCGGCAGCGTCATTGGTCCGCTCGGCGTAGTTATCTTCCGGGTTGTATTTCATTTCATGGGCGTCAATACCAAGCTCATGAACGTGTCTCCAGTCATCGGCTTCATCATCGAACTTATCCCTATCGTGGAGATAATTCCTTCCAGCATTTTATACGTCGTGGTTGTTTATTTTGAAACTCGATATGCTGAAAAGATAGCGGCCAGGATTCCTGGCGGAGAAAAAGCTTTGAATCTCGCCGCGGCGGTCGGTGGAGACGTGAAGAGTATGCGCCAAGGTGCCGCCGGTGCCCGCCAAACTGTTGCCGCGCAAGCCGCCGCCACTGCTCATAAAAAAGAAAAGCCATCTGCGGGTACTCAAGGCTTCACCGCCACCGACCAGTTCGGCCAGACCATGGGTCCGCAGACAGCGGGAGGCAAGTCTTCTGAAAGCCCATACGCCCAACCCGGCGAACAGGCATCCACTCGCCCTCAAGGAAGACAGCCATCACACCCGGTCAATAAAGCCCGCTCGGAAGCAGGTACTGCTCGACGTGAAAGGGACGCATCCACCGGCCGACCCTCTGAAGACGAATCTAAACAAGAGGATACCGGCGAACTGGCCCGCGACCCTCGCTTAGACCAGTACGGTCAGCCAGGCCCGGTTTCTAAAGGTAAGTCAGTCGCCGGCGCCGAAGATGTAGGCCAACAAGCAAAGAAGTCAAAGTCAGCCGGCAAAATACTGAGCATGTCTGAAAAGCTGGCCAACGCCAAAAAACGCCGCGCCGCCTAGACACTCCCCTCCTTTTCCCCTACAATTAATCCTAATAAGCTAAACAGCTAATAAGCTAATCAGCTAAAAATATGATCGACCCACAAATCCAACAAGAACTGCGTCAGCAGCTAGAGACTGAAAAGAAAAAGCTCGAAAAAAACATTGCCGAGCTATCAAAGCCTGTAGATATGGGCGACGATATTGACTCTTTTGACGAAGAGACAGACGAGGCCGAGGCCTTTAGCGCCAACGTTGGCTCTGCCGAGTCGCTAAAAGCGAGACTCGGTCGCGTCACTGACGCCCTCGCCAAAATGGAGGTTGGCACTTATGGAAAGTGCGAGGGTTGCGAAGGAGTTATAGGCCTAGAGCTACTCAAGGCCGACCCGGAGTCCCGCCTCTGCCGAGACTGTAAGCTGAAAGAAAGAACACAAGCTGCTTAGCTTATTAGCTGTTTAGGGCAGTAGGCCACGGCTAGAAAAACCTAATAAGCTAAACAGCTAAACAGCTAAACAGCTAAACAGCTAAACAGCTAAACAGCTAAACAGCTAAACAGCTAAACAGCTAAACAGCTAAACAGCTAAACAGCTAAACAGCTAAACAGCTAAACAGCTAAACAACCATGTCCTCCAATTTTTCTCGAGTACTGTCCGCTGAACTGGAAGGAATTGAAGCAATGGCCATTGAGGTTGAGACCGACGTTCACGTCGGTCTTCATAATTTTACGATAGTCGGCCTTGCTGACAAGGCCCTCTCTGAGTCAAAAGAGCGAATAAATGCTGCGCTCAAGAACATTAAAGTTCGTCCACCCGCGGCGGAAAACCGACGAGTCATTGTTAATCTGGCTCCGGCCGACATAAAGAAAACCGGCTCGCAGTACGACCTGCCAATCGCCATCGGTTACTTGCAAGCCACCGGCCAGTTAGAGGGCTCTAGCGTTGACCTGGAAGAAACATTCATCGTCGGCGAGCTGGCTCTTTCCGGACAAGTACGACCAATAAGCGGCGCGCTTAGCATTGCCCGTTGTGCTAAAAAACAACAGGCCTACGAACTGCTCGTGCCGGCCGCCAACGCGGCTGAAGCGGCCATGGTTGAGGGTCTGCGCGTCATTCCAATAAAAAATCTCCGCCAAGCTATTGCTCATCTTGAGTCTCGCCAACCCATTCCGCCGATGCCGGTTACACGGGTTAACGACATCCCCGAAGAGTTTTCCATCACTATCGCTGATATCAAAGGCCAGCAACAGGCGAAACGTGCCCTGATGATCGCCGCCGCCGGCGGGCATAATGTTTTGATGAGCGGGCCGCCCGGCACTGGTAAGACCATGCTCGCCCAGGCCTTGGTCTCTATCTTGCCGCCGGCAACAGATCAAGAGGTCATTGAAATGACCCAGATATACAGCGCCGCCGGCCTACTTGGTGAGGAGCCCTGCATCAAGCGCCGGCCCTTCCGATCCCCGCATCAGACTGCTTCACCAGCCGCTATCTTTGGTGGCGGTGGCACGCCGCGACCCGGAGAAATAAGCCTTGCCCACCGGGGCATCCTCTTTTTAGATGAAATACCTGAATTTCGCCGCGACTTGCTTGAGTCTCTTCGCCAGCCGCTTGAAAGCGGCCGGGCAGTTGTTAGCCGAGTCCGAGGCAACCTAGAGTTTCCAGCCCGCTTTATTCTTATTGCCGCCATGAATCCCTGCCCTTGCGGTTATTATCAAGACAAGGAAAAAGTGTGCAGCTGCCCCATGGCCCAGATCCAGCGGTATCAAAAGAAGTTATCCGGCCCGCTTTTAGACAGGATTGATATTCAAATAATCGTGCCGCGACTTGATATTGAAGAGCTCCGCCAAAAAACAACCGAAGCCGATATTCAATCTTGGCAATCAACCCGTGAACAGGTCCACCGCGCTCGACTCATGCAGCAGCAGCGGTTTAGCGAGACCGGCACAAAACTCGTTACTAACAGTGAGATGAGCTCTAGGCTCGTCGAAAGCCTTATCCGCCCAGACTCTACTGCTGAAGAGCTCATCAAAAAGTTGTTCCAGGGCAATAAATTATCCCCTCGCAGTTATTACCGTTTGCTAAAGACGGCGCGAACAATCGCTGACCTTGAGGCCAGTGACCAGGTTCGCAAAGAGCACGTCAGCGAAGCCTACGGGTTCCGCGTCCGCGAAGACGACGAGCGGGAATAATACCTCGTCCCCTGCTCTTAAGCACCAAGCGCCACTCGGAGCTGTGGGTAAACGAAGTAGTAAAAGACAACCCCAAGAGCAATAAGCAGAATCAGCATCAGCACGCTTTTTGTTTTTGAGCCTCCTTCTTTTGAGCCTCCTTCTGTCTTTAAGTGCTCCGTCTCCGGCAGCATTAAAACTTCTGCGCTCGGCTGGTTGCCCCCACCGCCAATATCAGAGCTCATGGTTCGCAAAGATACCCGCGGCCTTGTTAAGACCGTGCTTACTTTCTGAGATTGATGCTGAGTGCTGTTCATCTATTACTACCTAACTCGCCCACCCAAGTAGGCGGATGGCCTCCTTCATTCCTTCAAACGAGGTACTGATAAGAACCTCGGTTTCATTTGCAAGGTATCCCAAAGAGGCACCGGCAGTTTCTGTCGGCGCAAAGCGGTCAGGCAAGCCTAAGACGGTACCGTTACGGAATTCCTGGAAATCCCCCGGGCTGGTTACAAAGAACTCACCCAAGCTACTAGCTTCCAAGGCCTCAAACCACGCGGTGAGCGCCGCCGGGTCAGTTGCGTCCAGCTTACCTATATAACCAGGCCAGATGCCATCCGCATTTTTGTAGATGAATGCGGTAAAGTCATCCGCGAAAAGCGCGGCAGTAGATTCCTGATCGCCAAGGCTTGGCGCGACTGCTGCCACAAATTGACCAAAGGGAACCTGGTTACCCGCTCCGTCAGTAAAGATTATTTCAGTCAAACCATCTGGCAACTCAGCCGCCTCCCGGCGTAGAGTTGTGGTCACCGCCGCGCTCGTCACAGTCCCATCGAGCGAGACAGTTATTTGCCCCTGCGGTGCTCCTTTAAAGGCGGAGGTGTGTGAGAGAAGCTCCGACTGTCCCGGCTGATCCTCTGTCGCCGGTTGCTCGGCAACAGGCGGATTGATCACTGGCTCGCCAGAGCTAAAGATCGGGTAAACTACAAAGTAGCCAATAAGTCCGAGAATGATTATACCCATAACAATTCCAAGGATCCACCAAAGGGTGTGAGATTTACTCCCTGCAATATCCGGCTCCATCTCCATGCCATTCGCTGTCTCCGGAGTGAACATCGGCTCATTCGCATCTATACCAGCAGGAGTAAAGGAAGGCTGGTTGGCTGGCGCCGCGGGAGGTGTCATCTGACCCATGTCAGTCATCATCGTGCGGGGCTGCTGCTGGTCCGCTGCAGCTGGACCTGGTTCCGGCACCAATTTATCCTGAGGGGCGCTTGCTGGCGCTGCACCAGGTAAATTCTGAGGCGGCTGTCCAGGGCTGGCCTGAGCAACGTTGTTAAGGCGGTCAGTCAAAGATCCGCTACCTTGGTCTCCTGCTCCCGTGTTAACGGGTTTACCCTGAGCATCGTCGAAGGGTTGACTCTGAGTATTGTCAAAAGATTGATTGTTATTGTTTGCCATAGGCAAAAATTCTTAATAATAAACGATATTTTCGTTCCCTTTACTATACCACAAAAACAAAGTGGTCTGCGAATAACGAATAAAAAACGAATCAACGAATAAGCGAAAAAAGCCCATGGGCCATTCGCCGATTCGTCTGTGTGTATTCGTTATTCGGACACCTCAGCTCTGCTCAATGCCTTTCATTGAAAGGCCGATCTTTCCGTGATCCATCTTGATTATCTTCGCTTTGACACGCTGTCCCACCTCCAGAACATCTTTGATATCTTTCACAAATCCATCCTTAACTTCAGAAATATGCACCATGCCGTCCTGACCGGCATCCATCTCAACAATACCGCCAAATTCCAAGAGCTTAATAACGGTACCCGTGACCAACTCCCCTATGTCATAGGTCTTGGTCAGTGCTCGCACTTCTTCCAGCGCCGCTTTTGCTGTCTCTCCACTATCACCGGCGATAAAGACGGTACCGTCTTCTTCAATATCAATAGATAGTGCGCCGGTCTTTTCAATGATGCCGTTGATAGTCTTTCCACCCGGACCAATGACCAGCCCAATCATGTCTGACGGGATCTTCAGCGAAAGCACGTGTGGTGCCAGCGGTGAAAGTTCCGGCCGCGGCGCCGGTAACACGCCTTTCATTACTTCAAGAATCTGCATTCGGGCAACTCTTGCCTGAGCCAGTCCCTCGCGCAGCATCGCTACTGTCAGACCCTCAATCTTCACATCCATCTGAATAGCGGTTACGCCGTCCGTAGTACCGGCTACTTTAAAGTCCGCGTCACCGTAGTGGTCTTCGTAACCTTGAATGTCAGTCAGTATCTTATAGTCGCCGCTCTTGTTGCTCATCAGCCCCATCGCTATGCCGGCCACCGGCTTTTTTAGCGGCACACCGGCGTCCATCATAGACAAAGTTCCCGCGCAAACCGTGGCCATTGAAGATGAACCGTTGCTTGCTAGGATTTCTGAAACTATTCTCAGTGTGTATGGGAAATCTTCTTTGGCAGGCAACATGTTCTGAAGCGCTTTACGCGCCAGGGCGCCATGCCCTATCTCGCGCCTGCCCGGACCGCGGAAAAAGCCCGTCTCACCAACCGAGTATGGCGGAAAGTTATAATGGAGCAAGAAGCGCTGCTTTTTAGACTCCGTCATCGACTCAACCAGCTGCTCGTCACCCGGCGCGCCAACAGTTGTTACTGCAAGGGCCTGGGTACCGCCACGAATGAAAAGGCCACTGCCGTGCGTCTTCGCAAGCAGTCCAACCTCACCATAAAGCGGCCGCACCTCGTCTAGCGCCCGTCCGTCCGGGCGCTTACCACTGTCTAAAACGTTCTTGTGGACGACTCCGTCGATTATTTCTTCTAAGATATGATCAACGTGCTTCAGTTTTTCGTCCTCTACTTCTTTTTCGACCAAGTGCTCGTCTATCTCCGCGCGGATCTTTTCTAGCGCCGCCTCACGCTCGGTTTTAACAGCCAGATAAATCGCCTCCTCCAGCTTTGCCATCGCAAACTCTGCAATTATCTTTCGCAACTCTTCATCTATGCCCGCCGTTTCTATCGTCACCTTTGGTTTACCAATCTTGGCCACCATCTCTTGCTGAAACTTGATAAGCGCCTCTACTTCCTTGCTCGCCATCTCAAAAGCGGCGACCACGTCTGCCTCGTCCGCCTCTCGTCCCTCTAGCTCGATCATATTGATGCGGTCAGCTTTACCGGCGACAAACGAATCAATCGTAAAGCCTTCCGCCTCGTCCGCACGCGGGTTCAGCAGGAACCGGTCGTCTTTTTTAACAACGCGCACACCGGCCACCGGCCCGGCCCAAGGTACGGAAGAAATCGCCAGCGCCGCTGAAGCCGTCATCAGCGCCAAAAAGTCTAAGTCTTCTTTCGGGTCCAGAGACAAAATAGTAATCACCACCTGAATCTCCCGGCGGATTTGATTATCAAAGAGCGGGCGGATAACCCGATCAATAACTCGGCCGGAAAGCACCGCTTCTTCAGACGGCCGACCCTCCCGGCGCATAAAGCGACTACCTAAGATCTTACCAATTGCGTAAAATCGTTCTTCGTAAATAACTTGAAGTGGGAAGTAAGGCAGATTAGACTCCTTACCCATGACCACGGTTGCCAACAAGGCGCTGTCTCCATACTTACCAAGTACGGCCGCGTTTGCCTGGTTCGCGAGTTCAGATACTTCTAATGTGAGTGGCCGTCCGGCGTGCGTAGTCGTAAACTGCTGTCTGTTTAAGTTCATCCCGTTAGTAATTGTTGTTAATTTTTTATTATCACTACTGAAATTTGTTGCAAACTATCCCCGCCTTGTATTGGATACAATCTGATCCAATTACTAACGGGATTCATATATATGTGTTATTAGGTAGTGTTCACACTACCCTGCCTAACCGCTAACACATGGGATGCAGGAATGAATGCTTGCCCGTACTGCTAAGTATTAGGGCGCCTCACTCGTTCCTATCCCCCACGATGTTTAGCTAGGTTGGCTGAATTAATTTGTTAATTTTTATCTGTTTTCGCCTTTTGGTTTGCGTCACCGCGACGCCCTCGTTTCCGAATGAGAACTTTTGGTATCTCCTCCAGAGCAAAAAATGAGTCTGCCTCTTCGCGCAGCTTAGAGTTTGTGGTTCGGCTGAAAGCGGCCACCTCCACTTCGCGCCCGCGCCCCCATTTTAAGTACTGGACCAGCGGCACAAAGTCTCCGTCACCTGTGACCAAAACCACCACATCCAAAAACTCCGCCATCCGCACCGCGTCTATCGCCATCCCCACATCCCAGTCCGCTTTTTTCGCTCCACCGGAAAAAACCTGAATGTCCTTTATCCGTAGCTCTATCCCAGCCTGCTTCAAAGCATCAAAGAAAGTAGACTCGCTTTTAGTGGTCCGCTCTTTGGCCTGTTCCTCGGTCAGCTGCATGCCGGCCACGCCCTCGGTCTGGACGACATACGCCAGCGCGCGAATCAGCTTTCTGTCGCCAAGCAAACTCGCCATCAACTCTTTATAGTTGACGCGAGCATTGTAAAGATTTTTTGAGGAGTGATAAAGATTTTGGATATCTATGAATATCCCAACTCTTTGATCACTGTGTTTGCTACTCATATAATAGTCTGCGAATATCGAATTCTTAACGAATCAACGAATGAAAATGAGCTTTTTGAACTGGATTCGCTGATTCGTTTTCCTATTCGTTATTCGGGAACAGCTACTTTTTGAGCCCCAGCTGCTTGATAAGCTTGGCGTGGCCCTTTTTATCAGTCTTTTCAAAGTAGCTCACAAGACGGCGGCGCTTGCCGACCATCAGCAGTAAGCCCCGGCGAGAGTGGTTGTCCTTTTTGTGCTTTTTCAGGTGTTTTGTCAGTTCGTTTATCCGGCGCGTCAAAAGAGCAACCTGGACCGGTACCGATCCGGTGTCCTTCTCCGTGGTCTTAACGTCTTTAATGGTTCGTTTTTTTTGCGTGGTTGATAACATATTTGTAGTAAATTTCTAATTCTCAATTTCTAATTTCTAAACAATTTTCAATGATTCAATTTTTCAATGTTTAAAACATTACAGAATTAATTCATTGTTTGAAAATTGAAAATTCGTAAATTGGAAATTAATCTTCCTTCTTCTCCAGCATCTTCAAGATTATTCGCTTCTCCGCCGGCTTAATGGAGTCAATGCGGAAAGTGTACTGCTGATTCAGGTTAATGCGCTGCTTCATCTCTTCTACGCCGCCAAACTCGGTAACGTGGATAAGGCCCTGAATTTCCGGAGTAAGGCCGACAAAAGCGCCAAACGGATTAAAACGAGTTACTGTGCCCTGCACCTCTTGGCCCTCGTTAAAGGTCTCCAAGATAGTGTCCCATGGGTTCGGCTTTAGGGCTTTCAGAGAGAGGCTGACTCGACCGTCTTTTATCTCAACGATCTTCGCCTTGATAACCTCGTCTACCTTAACAATTTCCTTGGGGTCTTCAATAAGCTTGTGGTCAAGCTCGGAGATGTGAATTAGGCCCTCAATTGACGGCTGGTCTGTAAAGCGCATAAAGGCACCAAAGTCAGCCACGCCGGAGATAGTCCCGTCTACCACGTCGCCAACCGAGTAGTTTTCCAACCGGACTTTAACGCTCTCGTCAGCCACCTCTCGCTCACTCACAATCAGTTTGTTTGTGTTCTGGGTGTTGCTGATTATCTTCACCTTCAGCACCTCGCCAACCAACTTTTTCAATTCTTCCAAGATCTTTTCTTTGCTACCATCGGAAACCCGCGGGTAGTGTTCGTTAGAAAGCTGGCTAACCGGCAAGAACGCCTTCATCCCCTCTACCTCGGTTAGCAAGCCGCCGGAGTTCGCGCCAGAAATGTGAACGCTAATCGGGTCATCTTGGTCTTTTATCTCTTTGATCCCCTCCCACTGCTTGGCCCGACCGGCCTCTGCCAGCGAAATTTCTACATAACCATCCACGTTCTCCTCTTCAACAACCTTGGCGGAGATCTTCTCGCCAATAGGCATCTTCTTGATGATGTCGCTTGCGTTCAAGTACTCAGCGCCAAAAACAATCCCCGTGCCAAAGCTCCCTAGATCAAAATAAGCCGCTCGCTTTACCTTCGCGATCAGCACACTGTCAACATAGTCGTTCGGCTTTAGGCTTTTAATGGTGCTCGCCTCCGCTTTAAGCAGCGCGGCCAGAGCAGAATCTTTAGTCTTAGTCGTAGTAGCCATATATTTAGTACAAGTATCTAGTGCTTAGTACCTAGTTGAACATCGCACCAGAATGTGTAGATACTAGCAAAAAAGGCATTTTTCGTCAAATGTAGCCACAAATCCTCAAAAAGCAAAGCGGCGCCTGCAGAGTTCCCTCCACAGACGCCGCCGCGTTTTGCCGCCATCCTACTTCGGCGGCTCTTCTAGCCCATTCGGGATGAAGAGGAGCCTGTCGGTTGACGGCAAGGCGATCGGCCACGATTCGCCCGTCTCGTCCTGCTCCTGCGTGCCGGACATAGCGCAGACGCAGGCAATACAGCCGGGCACCTCGCAGCTATCTGGCCTTATATGTAAGCTCAGAGCCATAGTGCACCTCCATATAAGAAGATAAGTAGTTTTCAAGGGGTTGTCAAAAAGCTGGTATACTAATCTATATGCAAACACTACGCGAGTCGCTCAGCTGGGCGCGAGAAAATAAAGTTGCCATCGGCCACTTCAATGCCGCCGACATCACTATGACTAAGGCCGTTATTGAGTCCGCCCTTGATGTGTCAAAGGATGTTGGCCACAAAATACCGGTCATCATCGGCTTTTCTGATGGCGAGCGCGACTTCTTTGGTATTCCGGAGGCCGTTGCCTATGTTCGCGCCGCCGCGAAAGAGTACGACCACCCGATCTACATAAACGCCGATCACACTGCCACAGTCCAGCGCTCTAAGGACGCCGTAGACGCCGACTTTGACAGTGTCATTATAGATGCCGCCAAAGAAACCCTGGAAGATAATATCCGCGCCACCAAAGAAGTGGTTGTTTACGCGCGCGGTAAAGCCTCCCCCGCCCTTATTGAAGGCGAGTTTGGCTATATTGGCTCCGGCTCTAAAGTAATGGACAGTCTACCCGAAGGCGCGGCCATCACCAAAGACGCCATCGCCTCCGTGGCCGACTCGCATCGCTTTGTCAGCGAGACCGGCGTAGACCTGTTCGCCCCGGCCGTTGGTAACGTCCACGGCATGCTCGCCAAAGGCAAGAATCCCCACCTCTTTATAGAGCGCATCGCTGAGATCCGCGAAGCAGTTGGCGTCCCGCTCGTCCTCCACGGCGGCTCCGGCGTCAGCGACGAAGACTTCACCGCCGCTATCGCCGCCGGCATCTCTATCATCCATATCTCCACCGAGATGCGCCGCGCCTGGCGCGAGGGTCTGGAAAAAGGCCTAGCCGACAAACCCGGCGAAATCGCGCCGTACAAAGTAGAACCCGCCGCCATCGACGCCATGAAAGCCGTCATTACCCGCCGCCTCCGCCTCTTCAACAACCTTTAAAAGTTACGAGGCCGAACCTCGTAACTTTTGGAACCCCCTCTCTTACCTCGCCCGTCCGTAGTCTTGACGAAGGTGGCCGCCTCTCCTCCCCTTAAGATAAGGGGAGGCTGGGAGGGGTTATGTGTAGCCCCCGCAGTCTAATTCTCCCTTTTTTAAAGGGAGTACTCCGACGGTTTACGTCGGAGGGAGGGATTTCCGATGTGCATGGCGAGTTATAAAAACCAATTATCAAATTAATATGCGGCCGCATATTAATTTGATAAAAGAAAAAGAGCCGTACCCGAAGGTCGTGCTCTGTTCTTATTGCGGACTCCCTCCTAGAACCCCAAGCCCAAGTCGATCCTGAGGCCGATAGAGGGTGGCTTCGGAGAGGTCGTTGACGAATTCTGCCGCCTGACCACTCCCCGAATGATCGGGTAGAAGAGAACCTCGTGCTTCGGGCTCGCGCGAACCAAGCGGTCTTTAGCTTCCTGGCTACAGACGGTGCTGACTATGCACTCGAAGCGCCTTCGCATCAAGGCATGCCACACCCGTATCTCGCACGCGCCATTGTGCGCATCCAGGATACGGCTGGCTTCCAGGAAAACGGCACGGTCGCTGAGACCGGTATCGAGCCTCATCCAGTCCATATATACCTCCTTAGCCATTTGCGGTGGCCAGCCGGGCTTTCGCCTTGGTTGTTAAAGATCACACTGACAAAGCCAATATACGTCAATCTTGACAAAACGTCAAAAAAGGTGATACAGTATTTGTATTAAAATACACAAAAGCTTGAAATATAAGGCTAAATATGCTATAAAATCTGTATGAAAAAGTCATACAATATATCTGAGCTTAAGCAGTTTTTAACCGATTTTGGCCTCACTAAAAAGCAGGCCGCCGTCTACCTCGCCTCCTTACAGCTTGGCCCGGTCTCCATCCAAGCCATCGCCAAAGCTGCCAAAACCCAGCGCACTAATCTCTACGATGCCGTGGAGGAGCTTATTGAGCGCGGCCTAATGGCCATTGTCCCCTTTGGCAAACGCAACCACTATCAAGCGCAAGACCCGACCGCCCTCAAAAGCCTACTACACGAAAAAGAGCGCGCTCTTAAAGACACGCTCCCCCAGTTTGCCTCACTCTACGATGCCGGCGAAACCAAACCTCATATTCGCTACTACCCAGGCCTAGAGGGTTATAAGCAGGCCTACGAAGACTCGCTCACCACCACTGATAAAAAACTCATTGGCATTTTCTCCACCCAGTCAATGTGGGAAGTTATTGGCCGCCAGGCCGCTGACGACATGGTCACTCGCCGCATCAAAAAATGCATTGCCCTGCGCGTTATTCGTTCCAAAGTTGGCGAGCCCAATCGCATTTACCCCAGTAGTCTTGGCGACTTACGCGAGATGCGCTGGGCGCCCAGTGGCATGGAGTTCCCTATCACTACCTACGTCTACGACAACAAGGTAATGATTCTCTCCTCCAAGCGCGAGACCTTTGGTTTGATTATTGAGTCGGCAGACATCGCCGCCGCCCACCGCCACTACTTTTCTGCTCTGTGGCAGCTCTCTACCCCCGACCGCCCCGACTTCTGCCTGCCACAGTTTCAGAATTAGCCGGAATATCTCGGCCTTCAGAGTATTTATGCAGAATTGAGCTAATCAAAGTTTGGTATGGTAGCCCCTCGCGTATAGCCGCGGCTTTCAGTCTCTGTAAAGACCGATTAGAGATCCGAATGTTAATGCTACGCGTCTTGTTAAGCGTCTCCCGCGCAACCGCCTGGTATCGCGCCATCTCCTTCTTAAGATTTTTAACAGGCTTGTATTTGCCGGCTGCAAAATCTTTTTCTATTTTCTTCTCCTCTGCATCAAGCTTGATGTATTTCATATGATTATTACTTTTCATCAATAATATATTTCTTTGTTTCTCTTCGACTCGGATAAATGGTTTTTAGAAAAATTTTTTCATCGTCTTCTACAAAAGGAACTTTATACGCATAATTTTCTATATTAACGATGAAGATTTTCTGATTCGGATACCTTTTTATATTACTATGGTCAACTACAGTGAGCAACTTTCCCGACTCAATAGCAGCAACAACGTCTTCAAAGCTGACATCGCGAGTTTCCTTCAACCATTTATTTTTAGCCAAATCCCAATCAACGTATTTCATATCCCATAATTAGTATATACAAATAGTATACTTTGTCAATAAAGGCTACGCCCGCTCGTAAGTCACAAAACTATACCCCTCGTGGTCCTCGCGTTCGGTCTCGCGCCACTCGTCCGTCTTTATCTCCGGGAAAAAGGCGTCTGCGCCTTCTACGTTCTGGTGCACGTGCGTTAGGTACATCCGGCCGGCATCGCAAATTGTTTGGTCAAATATCTGCCCGCCGCCGATTCCATAAATATCCTCGTCCGGGTGCGCCTTCACTGCGTCTTCTACGCTCGGGTACACCTCCACCGAATCCCATCCGTCATTCTGAGGCACATACCGAACCTGCCTGCCGGCAGGCAGGGAATCCCGAGATCCTTCACTACGTTCAGGATGACCAGGAGTATAATTTTGCTGTCGCGTAATCACAATATTCGTCCGATTCGGTAGCGGCTTACCTAGCCGCGCTACAATAGACTCAAAAGTCTTTCTCCCCATCAGCACGGTTTTACCCGAAGTGATTTTTTTAAAATGCTTCAAGTCCTCCGGTAAATACCAGGGCAGATCATTCTCTTTTCCTATTGCATTGTTTTCTGCGAGCGCAGCGACTAGAATAAGCATATATAGAATTATGACACAGTTTGACTTCAAATATCGAGAGGCGCTCCGAGAGATAATGAATCACGGCTTACGCGAGCGCAACGAGCGTACCGGCCATGAGACCGTCGCCCTGCCCGGCCTGACCATCGCGATAGACGAGGGCTTTCCCCTGTTGACCCTGCGCAAGATCCCTATCAAGCTCTTCGTCGCCGAGCAGATCTGGTTTTTAACCGGCTCTAACCGCCCCGACCCATTTTTAACCAAGTTTACCCACATCTGGGACGACTTTACCGAAGCCGACGGCACTATCGCCGCCGCCTATGGATATCGCTGGCGCCACCACTTTGGCCGAGATCAGATAGGTGACCTGGTCCGCCTTCTTCAAAATGAACCCGGATCTCGCCACGGCGTGGTCATGGCCTGGGACCCGGCGGACGACGGCCTGGGCACCGGCACCAAGAAAAAGAACGTCCCCTGCCCTTTTACCTTCACAGTGACCATCATCGCCAATAAGCTCCACCTGCACAGTATTATTCGTTCTAATGACATGATGCTCGGCGCTCCGCACGACGCCGCCGGCTTTGGCCTGCTTCAACATCTGCTCGCCGCCAAGCTTGGCTACCAAGTTGGTACTTATACTCACTCCATCAGCAACGCTCATATTTACGACATCCACTACGACCAGGCTTGGGAGCTGATTGATCGGGAAAATGACCATAAAGAGGTTTTTCTGGAGTGTCAGCCGGACTACTTTGATCGCGGTGAAAAAGGCGACGAATCCCTAGTTGATGAGATAGTTGAAAAAATAAACAGTCAGTATCACCCCCTCGGTCCGATTAAGGGCCTCAAGATCGTCTTGTAAAAAGTGAGCTACTTGGTATTCTGTAGAAACATTACTGCTAACCAAATTCAAAATTATTATGGGCATTCTCGGTAAAACAGATATTAAGAAGTACATTAAAGAAGGGAAGATAATTCTTGATCCAGTCGCTGACCAGTTTCAGATCCAGCCAAACTCTCTAGACCTTCGCGCCGGCTGGAACTTTTATGTACCTCAGCAGTGGCAGTACGGAGAGGCTGGTCGCACCGTCACTAGGCCCGACTACACAGAACACAAAGCAAACAGCGACGACTTTAAGTTAATAAAACTTCGCCCTGGCCAGTACTTTGAGTTCCTACCCAACGAGTTCGCAATCGTCTCTACCCTGGAAAAACTCAGCCTTAAAGCAAATGATTTAATGGCGCTCCTGTACCCGCGTAGCTCAATGATCCGCCGCGGCTTTGTAATTGAAAGCGGCGTTGTGGACGTCGGCTATTCAGGTCACCTTACAATTCCCGTTTACAACGCCACCCCACAACCCCTGCGTCTATACCCGGGTGAGCGCATGTATCAGCTCGTCTTTCACACCTTAGATACGCCACTTGCCGACGACGACGCCCAGCTGCACGGCGCTGTCAAAGCCAAGTACCAAGATGCCACCGCTCATAACCTGCAAGCGCGCACAGACAGTAGTGAGGAATTGGAGTTCATCAAAAGCGGCCAGCTAGAGAAAATAAAAGAGCAGTACAGGGCCAGCGAATAAACCCATGTCAGAATCAATTCATGGCGCAGGCAATCAGCGTCGGTTGGACGAGTACGTCCCTAGCTGGGGCACTCAGGAAACTGTATCCGCGGATAACGAATTCATGGCGCGGGCTCTCGCAGAGTGCGAGCAGATGAGAAAAGAGCACCCGGAGGTCAGCAATCCGGCCGCCGCTGTAATTGTTAAGGAAGGGAAGGTCCTTGCTGTTGCTAGAAACGGCTCCGCCCATGAAAGCTTTTGCCCGCGCATCGCCCTAAACTGCAAGAGCGGCGAAGACTACGACCTCTGCCCGGACCACTGCCACTTCAGCAATCATGCAGAGCCAGCTGCCGTGAAAGCCGTCCAGTCCGCCGGCGTTGATGCCACTGGCGCCGAGCTATACCTCGCCGGCCATTACTGGGCCTGCGCGCCATGCTGGGAAGCCATGAAAAGCATTGGTATTACAAAGCTTTTCTTACTAGACAACGCTGAGCAGGAGTACAAAAAGAAACGCGATGCCGGCAAGCAGGGCGGCGGCCGCATATCCCACCCACTCTATGTTGAGTATCGTGGCTTAAATTCAGAAGCTGTGCGCACCGCGCTGGAGAAAGTAAATATCTTCCCGGCTGATCCCGCTCATGAGCCCAGCTTCACCATCGTCTTAGCCGGCGGCGACCTGCCCGAGCCAGGGTCTAAGCTCCCGGTCTTTGACTATCGCGACCAGACTGACTATCGCCACGTCTTAGTCGAGCTGAGTCGTGAGCTAGACAACTTTCCAGAGCTGACCCGCCGCTAGACTTCTACCCCTCGCTAATCACGCCTGCCTGTCCGGTAGGCAGGAATAATCACAAATCGCCGAATGCGTGGCAAGCATTGAGACTGATTTGTGAGATTAGTGATCATTACCGATTAGTGAAGTCCAGAGCTTGCCAAAGCTCTATTTCTCTGCTACTCTTTCCCTATTCTGTACCAAAAGCTGATTAGCTGCTTAGGTTTCGGTTGCGGCCTACCTGCCTACTGCCTAAGAAGCTAAACAGCTAAACAGCTAAACAGCTAACTCTATGCAACTAGCAACTCAAAAGCGCGATCTGTTCGGTCGCCAGGTAAAGCAGCTCCGCCAGCAGGGCCTTGTCCCGGTTGAGCTCTACGGTCATGGTATCGGCAACGAACACCTCTCCGTTTCCAGTAAAGAATTTAATAAGGTTTTAAATGAGGCCGGTGAAAGTACCGTTGTTGAGCTTGTCGTGGGCGAGGAAAAGCGCCCCGTGCTAATTCACAACGTGCAGTACCACCCAATCACCGACGACGTCATCAGTGTAGATTTTTATCAGGTCCGCATGGACGAGAAAATATCTGCTGCCGTGGAGCTTGTCTTTGAAGGCGAGTCCCCGGCCGTTAAGACTTTAGGAGCCGTGTTGGTTAAGTCTGTTTCTGAGCTTGAAGTTGAAGCCCTACCGGCCCAGCTTCCTCACCACTTAACAGTTGACCTGACCAAGTTGGTAAACATTGGTGATTCTATCCACATCAAAGACCTGGCAATTCCTGAGGGTGTTGAGGTAGACGCCGACATGGAAACCGTGATAGCCACAGTTACCGAAAAGATGAGCGAAGAAGAAGACGCGGCCCTAAGCGCCGAAGCAGACGTCGCCTCTATCGCCACCGAGGCTGAAGTGAAAAAGCCTGAGGAGGGTGCTACCACCGAAGGCGGCGAGCCTAAAACCGAGTAAACATCAGGCGAATTACGAATCCAATAACGAATATACGAATTCGTAAATACGTAACTATATTCGTAATTCGTCTGATAGAGAGCCGCATAACAACGCGGCTCTCTTTTGTTTGCTATAATAGAGTAACTGCCGGGTCTACAAGCATGATTTCTCAAAACAAAAACAACCCGTCATATTTCAGCCGTATCATCCTGGCTTTTGTCCTAGGAGCATTTTTTGTTGTCGCGATCGCTCTGGCCGAGGTCGGGACTACATTTGCTCAACAAGATATGACCGCCTCCGAACGCGCCGACCTTGAGGCCGAGCTTGCTCAGCTTGAGCATGAAATAAAGATCCACGAAGAAGAGGCCCGCCGCTACCGCGCCCAAGGCAACAACCTAACCTCCGAGATCAATGGTTTGGATAGCAAGATAGCCAAACTAAATGCTCAGATCCAGTACATCAATACCACTCTTTCGCGCCTGAATCGTGATATCGCCAAAAACGAAGTAAGCATTATCACTACTGAACAAAAAATAGACAGGCAGCGGGCCGCTATCGCCAGCGCGCTCCAAACACTCTATGCCCAAGAACAGACAAGCCTTGTAGCTATCTTGCTTAAGAGCCCAAACCTCTCGGCCTTTTTTGATGACCTTAATAGCTTGATGGCCGTGCAGTCTCACCTGACAGTCAAAGTTCGGGAGGTCACCGCGCTTAAGAACGAGCTACTCGCCCATAAAGACGACCTTGCCACTCAAAAAACTGAAGCCTCAACTTTCCGCGCCTTCCAAGAATCACAAAAAACCGAGGTCGCCAGTGCTAAGGAGGTTAAAAAAGAACTACTGGATGTCACTAAGGACCAAGAGGCGCGTTACCAGCAAATTGCGGAAGCCCGCAAAGTCGAAGCCGCCCAGATCCGCTCCCGCCTCTTCCAGTTGCTCGGCGGCGGCGAGATGACCTTCCAGCAAGCTTACGAGTTTGCCAAGAACGCCCAAGATTTAACCGGCGTTACAGCATCTTTCCTGTTAGCCACCTTAGACCGCGAATCCGCGCTTGGCCGTAACGTTGGCAGCTGTACTTATCACACCGCCATGGCCCCGGGCCCGCCGGAATCTCGCCGAGACGACGTAACGCCATTCTTACAAATAACCGCCTCCCTTGGTTTGGATCCGGAAACCACTCTGGTCTCCTGCGCAAACTCTGATGGCGCTTACGGCGGCGCTATGGGTCCATCTCAGTTTATCCCTACGACTTGGGTCCTTTACAAAGACAAGGTCGCCAGTTTAACCGGTTCCAATCCGGCTTCTCCGTGGCGAAATTCCGACGCGTTTATTGCCACCGCCCTTCTACTTAAGGACAATCTAAACGCCTGCGCCAGTGAATACTCCGGCGATACTCAGATCCGCTGCGCCGCCGCTCGGTACTATGCCGGCGGATACTACAAATCTCACATGTGGGCCGGTTACGGCAGTGGCACCCTGGCACGCAAGAACCAGTTCGACGCCGACATTGCCACCATCACCGAGTAGTCAAATCATCAGCCAGGCTGGTAATTTGACACCTCATCCCCTGGCTACTATAGTAACTGCACGCTGAAAAAAACTAGACCCTCGTTACTGGCTACTTGTTACTCATATATCTTCTATGGCTCCTCAACCAACTCTTCGTGAACGCATCTTAGATTCTGCCGCGGCCAAAGACCTTGATATCGAGGCCATCGCCAAGGCTGCGGATATGCCGCTGAGCTATCTGCAGGCAATCGTGGAAAACGACCGAGAAAAGCTACCCGCCTTTCCTTATGTTCGCGCCCATTTGGCTAGCCTGGCCGAGGTTTTGGACATGGATCCGGTTGAGGTAAGTAGCGCCTACAAGCGCGAGTTTGACCATCGCATTTCCGGCAGTCGCGACCTCCTCCCCGGCAATCGTTTCGCCCTGCCCAAAAAAGGACGCCTCATCGCCATCTTAGTCGGCGTTGTCGTTGTGCTCGGAGTTGTTACTCTTTTGTGGGGCCCCGGAGTTCTGGGAGAGCCGGATCTACTGGTAACCAATCCGCCCGCCACTCCGCAGCCCTTTATAGTTACTACATCAACCATAATCCTTCGCGGCAAAATTGATCCACGCGATAAACTGTTAATAAACGACCAAATCGTTCCGGTTGAACCGGACGGTAGCTTCGCTCGGCCCTACAACTTTGACCCGGATATAAACTTCATTGAATTCCGAGTGGAACGCTTGCTCGGCGGCTCTACTCGCGTTGTTCGCGAAGTTTTCTATGAGTCAGTCCTTATTCCCACAAATACTAACTCCTCAACTGTTCCGACCCCTACGTCCACGCTTGAGGATACGACCACCAGCACCAGCTCGGTTTTAGAAGAACCGACGTTGTAGTATACTTAAAAGAAGCACCAAATCCCAAGCATCAAGCACCAAATAAATCTCAAGTTCGAATTTAAAAAATTGGAATTTATTTGGAATTTGGATATTGTTATTTGGAATTTAATCACCTATGGCCAAGAAGAAAAAAACTGAAGAAACCAAAGCCGAGTTTAAAGATATCCAAGGTCTGGTAGACGACCTCCGCGGCAAGTTTGGCGAGGGCTCCATTATGAGTCTTGGCGAGGCCAAGCTGGTAGACGTGGATGTTATCCCAACCGGTTCGTTTTCCTTAGACTTGGCCCTCGGCGTTGGCGGCCTACCTCAGGGGCGCATCGTGGAGATCTTCGGCCCTGAAAGCTCAGGCAAAAGTACCTTAGCCCTCAACGTAGTTGCCCAGTCTCAGGCCAAGGGTGGCCGTGCCGCCTACATTGACGCCGAGCACGCACTTGATCCTGTTTACGCCGCCCGTCTAGGTGTCAAAGTGAAAGACTTACTCATCAGCCAGCCGGATAATGGCGAAGAGGCCCTTAATATTCTAGAAAGCTTGGTTCGCTCCGGCATGATTGACCTGGTTGTGATAGATTCTGTGGCCGCCCTTACCCCCAAAAGCGAGATAGAAGGAGAGATGGGCCAGCAGTTCATGGGCCTGCAAGCTCGGATGATGAGCCAGGCTCTGCGCAAACTCACCGCCATCGTCGCTCGTTACAACGTCTCGGTTGTTTTTATCAACCAAATCCGTATGAAAATCGGAATTATGTTCGGGAGCCCGGAAACCCAGCCGGGAGGGCGCGCTCTGAAATTCGCCTCCTCGGTTCGCATCGACCTGCGCCGCACCGCCCAGATCAAGAAAGGCGAAGACGTGGTTGGTAGTCGTGTTAAAGCCAAAATCGTGAAAAACAAAGTCGCCCCGCCATTTCGCGTGGCCGAGTTTGACATCATGTACGGCACCGGCATCAACTACGAAGCCGACATCATCAACTCTGCTATGAAGCACGGCACCGTCACCCGCTCTGGTTCCACCTACAGCTTTGAGGGCGAAAAAATCGCCGTCGGTATTGATAAAACCGCCGACAAGCTCCGCGAAGACAAAAAACTCGCCAAAGAAATATCTAAAAAGACTATTGCCGCCGCCAAAGACGCCTTCACCTCCAGTTTCAACCCCACCGAAGAGCAAGACGAAAAAGAAGCCCCCGAACCCACCGACGACTAACGGCGGTCCCCTCTGTGCCACTTTTCAATATCCAAACATCATAGTTCAGACGGCCGTCTGAACTATGGTATTGGGTAAGCAACTCCGACCGATGCACTTAGGCAACTATGTTATAGATACCAAAAACAATAAAACCAAGAGTTATCAAGAATATAGGAACTGCAATCCACCAAACCCAGAGAGATGGTACAGTGGGTTTTTCAGCTCCAAGCCGTTTCTGCTGTTGCCATCCGTGCAATCCTAAAATCAGTGCTATAACTATCCCAAAGGATGCCACGAACAAAATAGTTGCTGGATCAAAAATACCATCCAACACCTTAGTTGGTACAAGGGCATAAATTAAAGATGATACTGAGCCCAAAAGCCACGCAATATTAAGAGGTGTTGAAGCTGGTGGTTGAAGCGTTGATTGGTTTTTCATATATGTAATAATACCGAAAAAGGATAGATCTTTGATTACAAGAGATAGAATTGGGCGAGTTAGGTAATGGGAACGGGATTCCTGCACCGACTTTTAAGCCATAATAGTACCTGATTTAAATGAGGCGCTAATGAAGCAATAGCCGCTAGGAATCTTTATTATCGTTCTTGCGCAGAGTCTGTCATCCCCGAGACGAGCGAAGCGAGGAGTCGGGGATCCAGCCTTAACAACAAACCTCTGGATTCCTGTACCACGGGCATTGCGATTTGTATCTACTCAAGTGCCTGCCTGCCGGCGGGCAGGCTCGTAGACAAATCGGGAACCTTCGCTAGAATGACAAGCAGGTGGTAGCCAGCATTTCATAAAATTTCCCGCACTGCTCGCCAAATTTGTGAGGGGGTGTAGCGTTCCATTTCTAAAATCCCTCCCCCTACGGGTACCTGCCTACCGGCAGGCAGGCTCCCTTTAGAAAAGGGAGAATAACCTAAGATGTCTCGGGGGCGAATCACCTCCTCTACCACGCCCACGTATTTTTTCAGTTCTCGAACATAATCCTCATCCGTAAAACCAGCGGTTTCTGCCGGCTTGTTTGCGGCGTTGATTATATAGATTTTTTTGGCTTCAGACTGCGCAACCGCCTCTTTCATACCAGTCACTAGAAAATTCGGAATTATAGAAGTATACAAGTCCCCCGGGCCAATAATGATTGCGTCCGCGCGCTCAATCGCCTGCCGCGCCCTTGGGTTAAGCGGCACCGGCTTCACAAACCCCACCCGCATAATCCCTACTCTAGTATTTTTACGCAGATCAATGTGCGTCTCCCCCACTATTCGATGACCATTAGCCAACACCGCATACAGCGTCGCCGGTGTCAGGCTGGCCGGTAAAATATCCCCGCGCACTTTTAGGGCTTTTTTCAGCTCTTCAATTGCCTCCTCAAAACCGCCAAGATTTCTGGCTAATCCGGCGATAATCAAATTTCCCAACACTTGCCCCTTCAGTGGTCCGGTTTCAAATCTATGCGTAAACGCGGCTAACGCTTTTTTATCCTTAGTCTCTGAAAGTGCCACCAGCGCCCGGCGCGCGTCTCCCGGCGCCATTATCTTAAAGTGAGCCCGCACCGCTCCGCCACTGCCACCATCATCCGCCGGCGTCTGAATGACGCTCAGGTGACCAACTCTCCTCTTGAGCGCCTGCAATACCGCCGCCGTTCCGTTAGCACCACCAATCACCACGATACGTTTATTTTTGAGTAGATGTTTTTTTAACATGGACGTCACTAATCACGAATAATCACTATTCCCACGAATAGCTCTCGGCGCCTTGTCTTAGATTAGTCTGATTCGTGCTTATTAGTGATTCGTGAGGTCAGGAGAGACCTCCTAACTTTTATGTCCTACCTCAGTACCACCCGCACCTGATGCTCTACCTGATCATCTTCCAGTTCCAGGGTGTTACCACGAGTCTGCGTGCTATCAATAAATACGGCGCGAACACCACTACATTTGCCAAGAGGATTTTCAATTGTAATAACGTAGTCCGTCTGCCCGTACCGGTAGGTTATTTCACACTCCTTCCAACTGCTTGGAATACACGGCTCAATCTGCAGGAGTGCCCCCTGCTTTTTCAAGCCAAAAATATACTCTACCAGCGTTCTGTAAAACAGGCCAGCCGACCCGGTATACCAAGTCCACCCCCCTCTTCCTGCATACGAAGGCTCAGTGTAGACCTCAGAAGAAACCACGTACGGCTCCACCCGATAACGATCTGCCTTTTCTTTACTGTCGCTCCGCTTAATTGGGTTAATCAGGTCTAGTAGAGCCATCGCATCGTCCCCCCGGCCCTGCCTGCAAAGTGCTTGCACTAACCAAATGGCCGCGTGATTGTACTGCGCCCCGTTTTCCCGCACACCGGGCGGGTAGTCTTTTAAGTAACCCGGGTTTAGCTCGCTCTTCTCTAGCGGCGGGGTTAGTAGACGGATAAACTGCTTATCTGGAGAAAGCAGTGCCAAGGCCGAATCAATCGCGAGCGCCGCCCGCTCCGGTTTACTGGCCCCACTCAGCACAGCCCAAGACTGAGCAATGGAGTCTATCCGGAACTCATCATTCAGCGAAGATCCCAAGGGCGCGCCATTGTCTAGATAAGCGCGTTTGTACCACTTGCCATCCCAGGCGTGGTCCTCCAGCGCGGTTTGCAGTCCCGTCTTAATATCAACAAAGCGCCTGGCGCGCTCCATATCAGAGCGTTGCTTTGCGACTGGCTCAAACTGGTCAAGCACTGTAAACAAGAACCAACCCAGCCAAACACTTTCTCCCCGCCCGCGCACACCGGCGTTATTAAGTCCGTCGTTCCAGTCCCCCTTACCAATTAGTGGCAGGCCATGCTCGCCAAAGCGTAGGCTGTGCTCTATTGCTCGGACAGCATGCTCGTAAAGCGAATGTGATTCAGTAGTAGTCTCCGGAACACCAAGCCACTCCGGCCGCTCAATAAAGTGCGGCACCGGCGCTATTAAAAATGGCAGCTCTTCGTTCAAAATAGCATAGTCTCCGGTGTGGGTAACGTAAAAACTAAGCACATACGGCAGCCAAAGCGCGTGGTCTGAAAAAAGTGCCCGCACGCCAAAATTATTATGCTCGTGCCACCAAGCCATCACGTCACCTTCTTGGAACTGGTGCCGCGCCGCTCGCAAAATATGCTCTCGCACTATCTCCGGCCTGGTCCAAACAAAAGCCATCACGTCTTGTAGCTGATCACGAAAACCATATGCGCCACTCGGCTGATACAAACCGGTCTTACCAAATAGCCGCGCGCTCGCAGTCTGGTATAAGAGCCAAGTATTACCAAGCAGGTCCAGGCTCTTGTCCGGTGTTTTAATGGCGACACCTTCAGAAAGCTCATCCCAGACGGCGCTTGTCTCGCTCCGAGATTCTATCGCCGGCCGCGCTCCGTAGCGTTCAATCAACTCCCGGGCCGCCACCTCGCTCTCCGCATCACCTAGCAAAATGGTTATCTCAACCGTGCTACCGGCTGGTAGCTTAATAGTGGACTGCATCGCCGCCGCCGGGTCAACCGGTTGGTCTATCGCACCGCTAAGCCGGTCATTACTAAGCGCCGCCGGCGCCTCCGGGCTACCGCAGTGGCCAAAGAATTCATGCCGGTCATTACTGAACGAAATCATTCCACTTGAAACAAACACAAAAGCCACTCGCCCCGCCAAGTCATTCCGCAGTGGATTTTGCATAAAGATCGCCCCCAGCGAGTCATCGGTCCAGATCCGCAGTCCATGCCGGGTCGTGTCGCGTTGGGGTCCAAGAGTCGGCTCAATTAGCGTGAATAAAGAAAGCCGACAATCTTCATCTCCTTTGTTCGTTAAGCTAAGCTTTTGTATTTTAACCGTGTCATTAACAGCCACAGTTACCATCAGATCCTGGCGGATCTTCTCGTGAGCGGTGGAGAATGTAGAGTAGCCTCGTCCATGTCTTACTTCGTAGTTGTGCCCTCGCCGCGCCGGTGCCGGTGTAGCGCTCCAAAACTCCCCGGTAGAGTCGTCGCGCAGATAAAGATACTCCCCTGTTCGCTCTACAAGAACATCATTATGCCACGGGGTTAAGCGATTATCGTAACTGTCTATAGACCAGGTTGTCGCGTTCCCTTCCGCGGTAACAATTGTCCCAAAGTTTGGCCGGCCGATGATGTTCGCCCAAGCCACCGGCGACCGGTCTTGATCTGTAAGCGTCATGCAGTACTCGCTTGTTTCCGGATCAAAACCGCCATACCCATTTTCAAATAGTTTAGCCGGCAACTCAGCAGATAACTTGGAAAGACTCGCCTGCGGTTTTGCCCGCTGGCCTGCACGCGCTACCAGTGGCACAACTGGCACAGCGTCAGTTGGCACAACCAGGCGCTTAAGCTGATCGCTTAAAGAGCCCTGCTTGCTATCCAGCTCTACCGAAGCCGCCGAGCGAATCATCGCCTCTTCCTCCGGCTGGATAAGCTTAGTTCGGATATGATAAATTCCGCCAAGCGACTCTTTTACGGACGAGCGGTTGTAGCTGATAATAAAGTCTATTTCGTCTTCCAGCGCTTTTATGTAGCCAACCGGGTAGTCATTTAAAATAGCGATATCTAAAGTAACGCCCTTGTAGCGAGCGTACTGTTCAAAGGCAAGCAGTCGCCGCGCGAACCAGATGTCTTCAAGGTCATGCACTTTGGCGACTAAAAGCGGTAGTGTTCCGGTCAGGCCGTGCTGCCACAAAGCGGCAATGGTTCCATTTTCCAAGCTCTGATTACTGCTCTGACCAGGCTTGCGCCGCCCCGTCATCACTCTGCTCAAAAGCTCCTGGAAAACCAGCGCGTCTTGAGACGCCGTCGCCAGCTTCGCTAATGTTCGGCTACTCTGCTTGTTGGTATTTTTCACCACACCATGACTGCTGGCCTCGTCCCGATATTTTTTCAAAAGCACTCGCAGCGCGTCTGCAGTCGGCGCGACCGCCGTGATAAAGGCTAGGCGCACCGACTTGCCTGCCGGCACCACAACCGTCTTTTTTAAACTCGCGACCGGGTCCAGTGGGTAGTTCGGAATCCCTTCTTGCGTCGCTCTCTGAAACAGGAGCGGCGTGCTTAGCGAGCCACTTCGGTCCACGCAGTCCTCACGAAGCACTCGCAACTCCGCATCCGCCTTACCTAGTTTGGTCAGCGTGTGTCCAAGGGTAATTCCCTCACCCCGTTTCTTTTCGGTGTTACCATTACTGCTACTGTTACTTCGGTCATTCCGGCTAAAGATTATCGCCTCATTTTTTTGGTCCGGCTCTGCCCGGACAAATAGTTTTTGAAACATCGGGTGGTGGCGGATCTGCCCCGGCTCCGCTAGTGCCACCTCGCCATAACTGGCCACCTCCAGCGTGTACAGCGTCTCGCCACTGTTAGTCAGGGTCAGCTCTCTGATCTCCACCGGCTCATCCGGGGCGACCGTCACAAACAACTCTGACTCCAGAGTCCCCCGCTCCGTCGTGAAGACAGCCGCGTTCTCTTTAAACTGAACAGCATACTTGCCGCCCGCCACCGGCAAAGGCGTTGGCGACCAAATTTCCCCACTTGCCTTGTCTCGAATGTAAAGCGCCAAACCGCCGCGCTCTAAAACAAAATCATCTTCGCCCTTGAAAAGTTCCGTCTGCAGATAACTGCTTCGGCCAACTCCGGCACTGCTAATAACTGTCTGCCAGCTGCCATTACCCAAATAAGCGTACTCCGGTTCGCCGGCAAACGCATCCGGCGTTCGGTGCGGGTCGCTCTCACTACTGCTCGCCGGCAGATACTTTAGCGGCAGATGATTGCGAAGCACTCGTGTCTTTGGCGGCACCACATTTGGCATTTTTTCATCAAGTAGTAGTGCGACCGAACGCAGGCGCGGGTCCGCCTCGCTTAGCTTGTGCAGGCGGTTGTCGCGCAAAGTGTTCAGCAGCGCCGCCATAATAAATCCTTGGTGGTGGGCGTAGTGCACCTCCGCCCTCACCCCTCGGGCGCGTTTTTTGTGGCTGTCTTTTGAAAAGTCTAGCGCGTCATAAAATCCATAGCGGCTAAACATCCCGCGCCGCATCATTCGGCGAAGATTCGCAACCGCTCTGGACGGCTTGGTAAACGGTAGCGCCAGGAAAGTTGTGTAAGGAGCGGCCACAAGATAGTTATTCAAATTCCGTTTTAAACCAAGCTCCGGCACACCAAAGACCTGGTACTGATAGTTTTGATTGATGTCCAAAGTGTCATAAGCCGACTCACCAATCCCCCACGGAACGCCATGGCGAGCACCATATTTAATATGCGCCCTGGTCGCGTTTGTTGCCGTCGCCCCAAGTACACTGAGCGGACTGGTCTTAAAGAAGAGCAGTGTGGTTAAGTATTCAAAAAGTGACCCCCCCCAGGAAGAGAGCAGCGGTCGCCCGCGGCCATTAATAAGTTTTCGGCTCAGGTAAAACCAGTGTTTTTTCGGTGCTTGGTTCTTTAGAATCGCAATCAGGCTGATGATATTTGTCTCTGAAGCCATCAGGTTGTAGTGGACCGTATCCATGGTCTCAAAAGCGGCGTTGTAGCCCACTCGGAACAAGCCCCGCTCCGGATTATACAAGAAAGAAAAGTCCGCCTCTTCGAAAAGTTGTTGGCATCTGGTTTCAAGTCCCGCAAAGCGCTCTATCTCCCCGGCCGCCTGTCTGCCACTTTCTTGAACACTCCTCATCAAATCACTAAGCCAAGTTCGTAGTGCCTCTTTTGTAATCAGCGGCAGCTGAGAATCTTTAATGCTGTTATAAAGGTCAAGACTATCCAGCCTGGCAACAAAGCGTCCGTCCGCCAGTTCTGCAAGGCTCACCGGCGTGCCAACCGCATCGGTAAAGACGTGGAGCTGTCGCGCAAACTGTTCGCTCCCGGGTTCATGTTGGACCGGCGCGCTTAGCGCGGCGGCGGTCGCAAATGGTAGCAGTGAGTCTATTAAGGCTCGGATCTGCTCGTCTGCTTTACCAAGACGCAGCAGCCAGTAATCAATATCAAAGAACTCTTCAATGCCGTGGCGAACTGCCACCTCTTCTAGCAGGGTCTGCCACTCCACTCGTTTGCTTGCCAGCTTGTCCAAGAACAAGAGCAACTCGGCCGGCCGCGGCGCTTGCCACTCAAGCTCTTTGGCAAGCTGAGCGGCCTCTTTGATAATTCGCTGCAGCACGATCTTCTTTTCTGCGTCGTGAGATATTTTCAGTAGATCCTCCGCCGAGTCGCGCGTGGCCAAAAGCATGTCTTGGATGCCTTGAAGCATCGCCGTATCAACAAGCGGCGTTTGAGTAAGCGATCGCAGTCCCTGGGCTAACAGAAGCAGGCTAAGGGAGAAGTTAGCGCTATCAACTGAGGACACATACTTAGGAAAGACCGGATTCTTTGTCTTCAGGTCATACCAGTTGAAGAAGTGCCCGCGCCAGCGCTCCATGCTCTCTAGCGCCCCCATAGTCGCGCTTATCCGATGCTCAAAATCCTTCAAACCAAGATAACCAAATTCATATGAAGCAAGCAGGCTTAAAAGCTGCATGCCGATATTTGTTGGCGAGGTCGTTGTTTGGATCTGGTTGTGCCGCTGCTCACTTAGGTTGTCCGGAATAAGCCAGTGATACTCCGGCAGGCCGTGCTCAATAAAGAACCGGGCAGTTCGGCAGGCAACCATCCGCAGGAACCGTTCTTGCCGCGCTGAAATATCCGGCGCTCGGGTTTCGCCGTCTTTGCCATATTCGTTTTGACTTATCAGGTAAGCAAACAGCGGCGAGGCCAGCCATAATAAACCCCAAGCCGCCAGGACCACACTCATCATCCGATCAGTTATCAGCAGCGCCGCCGCCACTAAAAACAAACCGATCGGCTGCGTGCTCCAGAGTGCCAAGGCCACTTCATGCAAGCGGTCGCTTGCTCGCGCCGCCACTGCGCTGGCCGAGTCCCACTCTAGCAACTTTCTCTTGGTGACTAACTGGCGGACTAGCGCGCTCCCAATCGCGCCCAAAGTGACGATGGTCTGATGAAGCAGAAACGAGGCCTGGAGCAAGATCCGACCCAAGATGGTCGCTAGCAGTTCCTTTATTAGAAGAAGGTATCGCTTTGGATGCTCGTTGGTAGTAAATTGACTAAAGCGAAGCAGCCACTGCAGCAAAATAGGTAAGCTTAAAAAGATAGCCACGCCGATTTGCCAAAACCAAAGCCCGGTCACCACCCCCGCCCAGCTCGCAATCAGTATCAGTAGTAGGGCCGGCCGGATAAGACTCCGCCGCAGATTATCCGCGATTTTCCACCGGTCAATTACCGCGAACCGTTCTTTGGCTCTCAGGATCCAGCTCACTATCTGCCAATCCCCGCGGATATGCCGATTCAGCCGGCGCATGTACTCGTGGTAGCGCTGCGGAAACTTCTCAAATATCTGGATATCGGTCGCCATCCCCACTCGAGCATAAATTCCCTCTAACAGATCATGACTAAGTACCAAATTCTCCGGGATCTTATCGGCCATGACCTGTTCAATAATATCAATGTCATAAATACCCTTACCATAAAAGATACCGGCTCCAAACAGGTCATGATAAAGATCTGTGCTTGTGGTGGAGTACGGGTCTAGCCCAACCGTAAAAGAAAAAAATCTGGAAAAAACCGAGCGGTGAGCGCTGTCCAGCTCAACCGTTACCGCCGGCTGGATTATCCCATAGCCTTCAGTAATAACTCCGCGTGCTTCGTCAAAGTAAGGGCGGTGTAGTGGATGGCTTATGCAGCCGATAAGCTCGCTCGCGCTCTCCCGCAGCAGCTGCGTGTCTTCATCTAAAGTAATGACATAGACAATGTCTTTTGGTATTGCTCGCCGCTGCGCCTCCGTTAGCTGATAGCTGGTTTGTGTATCTCCTCTCAACAGCTTATTCAACTCGCGCAGCTTACCGCGCTTTCGCTCCCACTCCATAAAGACTCCCTCCTGCGGGTTCCAGCGCCTGCTCCGCGGCAAGAAAAAGAAACGCAAACCCTGCTTACGCGGGTAGCGCTTATTCAGCTCCGCGACCATCAGCTGAGCGTAGGCTAACAGCTCCGCGTCAGTTGGCAGCGTTTCGGAGTCGGCATCCGGCAGTCCGCCAAGCAGAGAAAAAAATATATTCTCATCCCGGTTGCTTAAAAAGTGGTTTTCCAACTTCCGGGCCAACTCATCAATAACCGCCTTGCTTCGCAAAACAGCCGGTATCGCCACCATGGTTTTGTGCTGATCCAGCACGCCCTTAGTTAAATCCAGCCGAGGCAGTACCCGCGGCGGGATTATCCGAGCCACCAAGGTATTGGTAAGAGTCAAAGCGATCTCGCTTAAAATAAGTAAGAGAGCGAGCCAAACCACGACCAAAACACCAAGCGGCTGCCCAGATGAAACAGCTGGAATAAGCGGGCTTATCAGTATGCCCAAGCCAATGGTCAGCGCCGCTGCCGGCCCAAAGTAAGTAGCGTATGGATGGCGCTTTATTAATCTTCGAACTCGTTCAACTATCCGCGGCCGGTAGTGCAGTTCCCGCTCAATTAGCGCTCGACCTTCGCCGAGCAGATAGTAACCAACATGGTGCGTCCGCGGATCAGTGGTTGCGTCAGCTTGGGCATCCCTCGCGAACCGCAACGCTAGCCGAGCCACCTCCACCTCATGTACGCCACTGCGCTCGGCAATACTAACGGCCAGCGCCCTGAACAAGCCCCGGCTTTTTGCTTCAGTCAGGTGATAGAACCGTGCCGGATCTTCAAAAAGAACAGTATCAATACTGTTTACCTCTGCCGTAAAATCATCCCAAAGAAACTGATTAATCCAGTGCAGGCTCGCCAGATTGTTAGTTATCAAGTGCGAGTTGGCCTCCCGAGAGCTTCGCTCCAGCTCGCTTAGATTAGCACTATCAATCCCCTGTTTTTGAAAGTTGAGCCGGATCCACTGTTTTATCGGCGCCGTCGTTTTCAGGCCATCGCGAGTCAGTTTCTCTTGCAAAAAAAATCCCATATGCAGAGGCAAGACCGGATACTCATCAGTCAAGCTGTTAATGAGCTCAGAAAAGTTTGGGTTCTTACGTTCTGCCTCTTTGTGTATCTTTTCGTGCCAGTACCTAGACTGCTCATACTGCTTCAGTGATGTCAGGCTCCGCCTCATCAACTGCTGGATGTTCTCAACCAGCAGCGTTTTCAGGGCGTTTGGCAAAATAGTTAGCTCCAGAACAGAAAGAGGCGCGCTCTGTTGGTACGCCTCAATAAAAGTAGCCAGGGTCTTTTTCGTAACAACGTTCTTGGTCGTCTTTAGAAGCTTCTCAAAAACATAGTGTACTCGCGGCAGCGTGCGCCCTTGGCTGGTGGTTATCTGGGGCAGCTGTCTAAAAACCTTTTTCGGGATACTCTTCTGAATATCACTAAGCGCCGCCTCTATGATATAGAAGTTGTCTAAGATCCACTCCATCTCATGCGTGAGATGATTAGCTCTTTTTATCTCCTTGGTTAGGCGTTTGAAAAGTCGATAGGTGTCTCGGTGCTGCGATTGCAACGAGGCGTAAAATGAGCTCGCCGTACCCGATTCAAGTACTGATGCTGTCGCGCTGCCCAGACTAGCACCAAGTTGAGCGATCTTCTTTTTTAAAACTGGGTCAAGTTTTTTGTTCTGCCGGTTGTTCGGGTTGTCCTGTGAGTTTGGCATCTATCTTAGTATAACCCATCAGCCACTGTGTCAGCCACCGTCCCAGTAGAGCGATAGCGATAAGTACCACCACCACCAACTCTATCCGGTGCATCACGGCCTTCCAGCCGATAAGTTCAATAAAATGATAGAAGAGGTATCCGACAATCAGCATGATCACTGTCCAGAGTCCGCTCGCCCATAGCGTTATTCGCCAAAACTTTTTAAAATCCAACTTGTGCCAACCGGCCACAAACACCGTCGCGTGCGTCGTGAAGTAGAGAAACTTGGAAGCCAGCGCGTAGCGACTATAGCGGTCAACAATCTTCGCCCGCAACCAGTTACTTCGCTTTTCAAGGCAGCGATCCAGCCAGCAGCCAACCCGTGTGCCCCGCGAGTAATAACCGGCCGCGTACCAGGCCAAGTCGCCGACAACCACGCCGGAAAAAATAACTACCGCCAAAATGCTCCAAGCCAGGGTTTTGCCCGGACCGGCAAAGATAGACGACAGCAGTACAATGCCCTCTCCTTCAAAGGTCATCCCGAAAAAAATGATCAAATAGGTCAGGAGCGGATTCGCTACAATAAACGCCTCAACTGGTGTCATAGCATTTAGTATATCAAAGTTACGGCTCACAAAGAACGGCTCACTAGATAATGTGAGCCGTTCTTCTAATTTTTGAGGATATACCGTACCACCCTTCCTTCGCCTATCTGCTCTACTTTTCCTTCTTTTTCCAACGTATCCATGTACCGAGTCGCGGTCGCGTCTGATACTCCTGTCAGCGCCTGCACCTCATCATTAGTAACATAGTTCTTCACTTTGTTCTTTGCCTTCTTCTCCAAGGCGGTGATGATCTTTGCCTTATTGTCTTCTCGCTCAGCCTCTCGCTCTTTATGAAACTCCTCCAGTAGTTTCTGAGCCTTCTTTTTTTTCTCCGGCTTAACCGCCACCACCACTCCGCCGCCGAGCGCAACCCCATCCATCGAGGGCTTACTAAACTCATCTTCAAACACCTTCAACTCTTCATCTGTTCGGTCCTCAATATCAATCAGTTCGTTCCGTGCCTGCCTGGCTACTTTGATAAGCTCATCCAACTTCAAGTGGATTGCTTTAGAGTCTCGGTTCTGTGTATTTTGAATCAAAAACACCGTTAAAAATGTCGAGATGGTTGTAAAGGTATTGATGACTAACTGCCAAGTATTGGAAAAATTAAAAAATGGTCCAGAGGCCGCCCAGGCCACCAAGAGAACAATAGCAATCGAAAAAGCCCAAGGAGATCCAACCGCCGCCGCTGTCCTATGCGCAATACGCCTAAAAAATTCGTGTAACATATTTAAGCAGACGAATTACGAATCCTTTACGTATTTACGAATTCGCTAAAAACGTTTCTCCTACATACGTAAATTCGTATTGTATTCGTAATTATTTTAATGATTTTAATATAGCATAAAACCGAATGAATCGCGCTGTGAAAAACAAAATGGCCGCGGGGAAATGATCTTCCCCGCGGCCAGAAACCCACGCTCAGTCGGCTACGCCGACCGGCCTGCGGCGCTCTCCTGCCTCAGGTGCGCCACCAAGGCATTGTGCCTGACGCTCCGCTCCGCCATTCGCCTCGTTGCGTCCGGCACGTCCACCGGCAAGGCGGCCCTCACCTTCTCTGCCGCTTTGTCCGCCCGCCGCGCACTCTCAGCCGGGTCGATGTGAAAGCGACTCTTCGTCTGTCCCGCATTCATGCAGCAACTCCCTTCAACGAAAAAGAGCGCCCATTCGCTCTAGTACTTATTCTGCCTGATAAATTTTAAAAATCAACCCTTCGGTATCTTCTTGCTGAAGTAGTACGCCGCTATCGCCGTGGAAATCGGCACTGCGCGCACAAACCAAAAAACTCCAGCGCGTGCCGCTCTATCTTAAAGCTCGTCTGGCGCTCCAGCCGCCTCTCTGTTGCTGCCAGCGGCGCATCTACCTCCACGTCTTGCACGCGTGTACAGCCGACACAAATAAGGTGATGGTGATGCTTGGAGTCCGCCAACTCATACCGTTTTATCGCGTCGCCAAAGTCTACCTCTAGGATCAGGTTTTCCGCGCGTAGCATCTCCAACTCGCGATACACAGTCGTTTTATTGACCCGCAGCTTTTTTATGTCATCCCCGCGTAGGCGGGAATCCAGCGGGCCCAGAATATCCGCGGCCGCTAGCGGCGCGCCCGCCTCGCTTAAGATACCGGCGATCCCCTGCCTTGCTTTGGTCATTCTATAGCCGCGCTCTTTCAGCGTTTGCAAAATCTTATTCTGCATACGAGATACTATGCATTATGATCATCGCCTCGTCTTCATGATCGTCCACAATCCCCTGGCCGTGATCATCCTCCGGCACAAAAGTCAAAAGCAAGACCAAAATCAAAAAACCCACTCCAATCCCAGTTAAGTGCCCGCGGCGAGCCTCCGGCTCCGAAAACTCGCGCCACATCGCTCGCGCTAACACGAAAGCAATATAAAGGAACGTTCCGGTTACTAGCGGGATAACCACTCCCGAGATAGCCGGCAACCACTGGCTACTAAACCAAATGCCAACACCTCCCAAAAGCGATACCAGCGCCGACATAAAGTTCAAAAATAGCGCCCGCGCGCGACTAAGTCCTTCGCCCAGCAAAATACCAAAGTCCGCGATCTCTTGCGGGATCTCATGCGCCATCACCGCCACGGTCGCCGCAATCCCAACCTCCGTACTTGCTAAAAATGCCAACCCAATCAGCGCGCCATCCATAAAGTTGTGCAGTGCGTCGCCAAACAAGACCACGCCCACCAGCGACCCTTTATGTCCATGACCGCTATGATCGTGCCGGTGTTCATGCCCGACGAATCTTCTCAAAACCACAGAAAGGAAAAACCCGACCGCCAGCCAAAAAGCGACCATACTCCCCGAGGCCATCTCCAGCGCCTCCGGCAATAAGTCGAGCGCCGCCGCTCCCAAAAGCATCACCACCGCCAGCCCAGAGCTGATGTGTTTAAATCTCTCCTCGCCCAGCGGCAGTAGTAACAAGCCAACTAATGACACTCCACTAACTGCCAACAGCGCGATCACGATATAAATAAGTTCCATATACTAAACATACTAACGCAACTCAGTTGCAATAGTCAATAGTCGAAAGCCCGCCGTTCCCTTTTGGTACTAGGCGGGCAATGCGTTTGTGTGGCTAGGAATCAAGCCCTGGCCACACGCCGCTAGTGGCAGCCCACAGCGGCTCCTCAATCGGACTGTCCGAGGGGAGTCTCTCCGCCGGGTAGAATCCGGCGACCAGGATCACCTCCACATCCAGACCGATGTTCGAAAGCGCGCCGGCAATCCACTCCGCTCGCCCTTCCTCCGTGTCGTAGACACGAACGAATGAGTCGTCGCTTCCAGTCATGTTGCGCACCGTAACCCTGGGGTTCAAGGTGATGACCAGGTCAGCTACGAACGTCGCACTCTGGAAATAGCGAAACAAGTTTCTACCCAGGTGATCCGCGTCCACTTCTGAGAACCCAATCAGCTCGATGTTCGGCATCAGCCCCTCCTCTTTATCGGTTGATGAGCCAGACTCCCGCACACACCAGAGCCAGCCCGATGAACTTGGTTGCGTAGGCCGGATCGCGGAAGACCACGAGCATGCCCACCATGGACACCGCCGGTAGCATGCCGTACACAATTGGAATGTACTTGGACGCGTCTAGTCCAGGTGTACCTAGCAGTTTCCCGAACATGATCATGCCCAGGCCGTTGAGCGTGCCAGCGGCCAGAACAATCAGCACGCCGCGCCCCGTTGCCTGCCCCTCCTGTAAATTGAAAGTGAAGCCGACCACGACTAGCGTGCAAGCCGCGACCGCCACGGCAATCCACGACCCGGGGAATCCTGACCAGCGCGCAACCACGGGCCAACTCCCGAAACACAGCCCCGTCAGCAGACAGAGCGCGAGCGGATTGTTCATATTCCCCTCCACGGGAAAGCACATTCGTGCAAAGTTCAGGACAGATTGTTTCCAACTACCGGACAACGAGTCCGACAGTCATTTTTTCCTCTAATAAAATACAACACATCACCAATTTTGTAAACCGATTGACGAAAAAAAGAAAGTAGTGTATTTAATACATAGCACTGTGGAGGGGTTCCATGGGCACTGGTATGAAACACGGGAGGGACACATGTCCACCAGTCAGAGGCGCATTCCGAAGGGTTTCACCCTGATCGAGTTCATGATCGTGATTTCCATCCTCGCCATCATCATGATGCTCGTGATCCCCAACCTGCTGAACGCCGGAGACAGCAAAAAAAACGATCTGCGTGCTGTCGCGATCCTGAAGCAGATCGCCGCGGCGCAGGCAGACGCCAAGGTGCAGAAGCTGTTCGACAACGACTCCGACGGCGTCGGGGAGTACGGCTCGCTCTGGCAACTGTACCAGGCCAAGTCTCGAACCGGCCGGGAGATCTTCCCGCAACCAAGGCTGGAGTTCAACAAGATCGGCATCGCCTTCAGGCAACAGCCATCGTACGCCTTCTACGTCATGGTCAGCGAGACCGACCCGGACGTCAACGAGCAGTCATGGGTCGCCTACGCCTGGCCAACGTATCAGGGCGGCACGGCGCTCACGTTCCGTCTGGACTGGCAGGGCGAGCTCACCGCGACGCCAGCGCTGGTCTTCGACACAAACGGCAGTGCTCTGCCGTCGGAGGAGCTCGCCGGCAGGGTCTCGTGGGAGGCCTTTGATCCCGACAAGAACACCGAGGCGTCGGCAACCGCCGACTGACCTCGCCAACCGCAGGCCCCCGGGCGCGCATCGCGCACCCGGGGGCCTAGTCTATTTCAGGGGCGAATAGTCACCACCTTGAGTCTCTCTTAGACTCCACGTTTGGAGGCACCAACTCAGCTATTCTTCCACCGGTCATAAAAAGAAACGGCCGTTTCTTTTTATGACCGGTAGGCAAGGTAGTCAGCTATGAAGAAAAAGAATCTCTCCTCCCACTCTTACCACGCCACTCTTTTCTCTAAAGATTTCGTTGGCGTAAGGTGCCAGACTTGGTCATCTCAAAAATCTCAATGTGTTCGTCCAGTTCGTAGCGAACAATATCTTTTACCAGCTCCTCTGGTAGTTTTATCTTGCCGATATACACGCTCTGATGAACTTGCTTCATGCCCAGCTGATGCAACAGCACATAGCGAAGCCAATCCCGGAATATCCTCATTGATTCCGGAATATCATAACTAATGACGGTTACCGTCGCACGTTCTGCCGGCCCGGGCGCATAATCCGTAGTAGGCTTTTCTACAAAAGATTTTAGCCACCTCCTACCGACGGTGGTAATACTGTAACGCCCACTCTTTTTATCTTCTTGAACAAGTTTATCGCGTCGCAACTCATACATCAGTTGTTTGAAACGCTTTTTATCTACCGGCAATTTTTAAAGATCAAATTTTATTTCTGCATGGCTTTTATCTTCATATGGCTTTTCTGGAATAAGGGCGGCTATGGGGGCGGTAATGATCGCAAATAGTTCCAAAAGATCGTCGCGATCCATATCTTTTTGACGAAGTTCTCGCAAAAACTCCACACGATTTTTCGGTTTCCGGCCCCGATAATAGGAAGGCATAAGATGTTGAATTAAAAGATTGATAAGTAATCCTACTTATAAAAACAAACAAGTATCTCCTTACAAGCCAGAGTAACACAACCGGTCATAAAAAGAAACGGCCGTTTATTTTTATGACCGGTTATTATAAAAGTGGCAGATATGGAGAAACTGTCAGAGAGAGATTGTAATGCCCTCTTGTTTGTTTCGTTTACTTAGGTATGGTAAATGCTTCCAAAAAATCTCGCACCATACGTCGCTCTTGTATCGTATGCGGTAAAAAGCTGAACATTGTAGTCTACCCAAATCGTCGCTATCGCGGTGGCCATTATTTTCGTAGCGTTTTGCCAGAGAATAAAGAGTTTAAAAAAATCTTTGGAGAATATTGGGAGTGCGAGAAGTGCTATCAAGAGGCTAAGGCCGCTGACGCATTACCAGACGCTCCTTGAATACGCCATTGTTCTCTCGCCTCTCGTCATCCATGTCGAGCCAGATTAGCCTTAATGAGTTCAGCCACTTCCCGCAACTCAGCCTCCGGCGTGATCGGCCGCTTACCCGGCCGATATAAAAACTGCCGCGGATCGTATTCATAGATTCCTGTGTCCCCTTTTGTCCGCGGCACCACATGCAGGTGAAAGTGTGGCTCACTCTGCCCGGCCGCCTCGCCCTCGTTCCAGGCGGTATTAAATCCTTCCGCGCCAAAAGTTTTCCGCAGTGCCTCACAAACCTGCTCGCGCAATGCAAAAACCGCCGCTTGTTCTTCGGCAGTCATCTCGCCAAAAGTCGCCACACACCGCTTCGGCAAAATGAGTGTATGACCGACAGTGATCGGAATATAAGTTAAGCACGCGAATACTAGCTCGTTTTCCAGAATCTTCCGATCCTGTATCTGCGGGAGTGTACAAAAAGGACAAATTTTTTTCATAGCTCTGTACTTTCCGGATCCTTGATCTTAGTCAGATGCAGGTGAAAATGATTCGGGATAGATTTAATCTTTGTCACAGCCTCCATTATAAAGTGGTAGTTATTGTTGATATACTCTCCACATTTTATCTCCCAGAGCTCCTTCCTTTCTTCCTCTGTAAGGCCACCCTCCCCAGTGTGCCTTTTTGGAATAAGCATATCGTGAGTTTCAGCCACCCTGTCATACGGGAACTCATTCTTAATAACCCGCCAAAACCTAAACTCCTTTAGCGATTCTCGCTCACAAAGCGCGCAACCCTTCTCAAGCCCACCGTTATTTCGATAAGCTAAGTATTTATGGTGCGTCTCTTTGGTTCTTAACAAATACATACTCAGCCAATGTACCAGAAATTACAATCTCAATGAAGAGCAGGGTAATTCCTGCCCGCGCCTATGCTCAAACCACCTGTGAGATTAGGCTATCTATTTTCCCCAATCTTCTCATACAAATAAAAATGTAAAAACGTAAACAAGATAGTTACACCGTACAAGCCCAAGACTAGGGCAACCCCGATGTCACCATTAGCTGCCTGAAAAACTCCCTGCCTGTATAGATACGCAAACGCCAAGCCATAGAGCAGGGTATCAATCGTGGCAAAAGACCAAAACCAGTGTCGCCAGGTCAGTACAATATTTTTTCCCAGCCCCAGCGAGAGGAGCTTAATGACAATCGCCGCGCCAATTGGTGCCAGCAAAAACCAAGCATTCAGGTCAAAGTCCAATGCAAAGATTTCCGCGTTAAAACTAAAACTTCCCACCCCATCGGTCAAGCTGAGCTTATAGGTTATATAGCCAATCCCAAACACCAGCACCTGCGCGAAGAAAAACGGCGCCCCCACAAAAATAAACTCCACAAAGTATATAGGATGAGTCAGCAACCGTTTCATCACCCAGGCATAATTCATACTATTCAAAAAAATCTACCATCCTCTCCTTAATCATGACCACTGTTTCGTCCACGGTCAATTCACTGTTATCTATTTCTGCATATGTGTAGCCAGGATCCTCTTTGTCAAAGGGTTTTTCGCGTACAGCGTCTACAATGTCGCGCCACTCTTTTGTAGTTGGTTTTTCGCGCTCTATTCGCCGCTTATCTCTAACTTCTTGAGAGGCTGTAAGTTGCAGGACCAAAATCTTCGGGTTGTGCTTTAGTTTTGGCTTGAGTCTCTCATAACCATCTTGGCCATTTATAAAGCTCGCTGCCACTACGCGCTCATAGCCATGTTCAAAAAAGTTGTAGACCAGCGCCATTGAGTTAGCTATCGCCAGATCCTTAAACTCCGGCCCAAACACAAAAGGGTTCACCTGTAAGATGTTCTCCGCGTCAAAAGCAGCCCCGTTTTCCAGTTCCGGTAGCAGCGCCTTGGTCAGCGTGGACTTCCCCACCCCCTCCTGTCCCGCAATAATCAATAGCTTTTTCATAACTCAATTATACCTCAAAACGCGAACGACCCCTGAAGAAGTCGTTCTTCGGGGGTCAGCGAATGCGTAGCCCCGTAAAGGCCGGGTGGACAGGCCTCTCCGAGGCCCGCAGCTCAGCCACGGTACTCCTGGCCCACGCGACCCGCTCGCGCAGAGCCGCGAGAACGACGGTCTTGTCCAAGACGAGCGACCGCGCCGGAAACACCGGCTTCCCCGCCCGCAACGCAGCAAGAATCTCACCTTGTGTCATCAGACACCTCCTTCTATCCAAATCATGCCCCAAATCATCTAAAATTGCCAGGCCTTTAAAATTATGGGGTCAAACCTCATATTAGGGATCCCCTACCGCGTCCATCCGTAGTTCCTTGCGAAGGAGGAGCTAACCCCGCCTCGCCTTGAGCCTGTCGAAAGGTTCAACCCTGTTTAGTTTGAAAAGCGAAGCTAGCTGTTTTGCGTCGCAATCAAAATGCTCCCAAGAACAACGAGGCCAGATCCAAAAGCAGATATCCAGGAAATCTTGTCTCCAGAGATGAGCGAGTAAAAAAATCCAAAGAAAACGGTAGCTCCCACAAAAAGAGGAACACCCACGCTTAGCTTTAATCCTCGAGAGTAGGCGGTCACTAAAAAGATATCAAGCAACAAGACCGCAACACCAGCTAATACAGAGAACCCAAGCGCAGATTTCGAAAACTCGTGCCACTTGTTTTGAGCTGTCGCGGCAATAAGGCCCAAGATGCCCCCTGATAGAGAAATAAACGTTGCAACAAGAAGCGCATTAGTGCCACTCGGTAAAATCCTTCTAATAAATTCAACACTAGCCTGGGAAAAGCTCGCAAGGACAACTAAAAGAGTATCCATGTATAAAAACAAGTTAAAGGATGATATAGATTTAGTATATCATTTTTAAAATACAATAACATCGCAGGAGGAGTATTTCCTAAAAAAGATAGGCCTCGCCCTGACCTTGTCAGCTGGGTGTCCGACGGGGCTTGAACCCGCAACCGCTGCCTCCACAGAGCAGAGCTCTACCAATTGAGCTACGGACACCATGTCTCCTAGATCATTTCTTTTTACCGTCGTTGTAATGCTCTAAGAAATGACAATTATGACATAACCAAACAAGATTATCAAGATTATTGTTTTCTCTATTTCTATCCTTGTGGTGCACGAGCAGAACTTTAAATTTTTCAATTTTGCAGTCTCTGCAGATCGGGGGAACACCGGCTCGCTTCATTATGTTTCGATATGCATTCTTGCCATTGATCCAGCGCGGATGATTTTCGCCCGAGATGGCATACTTATTCTTCCAAACTGCGTGGCAAGCTTTATCACAGAAAAATCTTCCACTATTTGAGTGCTTAAAATGTCTTGGGGTGCGATAAACTTTTTTCTTGCAAGCCGCACACTGTACATACGATCCATTGCGTTGTGCGGCAAACTGACATTTCTGTGAACAATACTTACCCCAACCGATTTTCAGATGGCGCGGCTTTGCGTAAAAAGTTGCTTCACAGCGTATGCAGTTTACATGGGGCATAAATTAAGTATAATCCTCACGTAAGGAATTGTAAACCCAATGCACTGTGGAAATAACGCCGCCCTTCCTATCTATTGTTTTCAAGCCGAAAATATACTAAACTCAAACACATCTTGAGCTTTGATAAAGAGCGCAAGAGTATCTTAAAACGCCGCGGTAGCTCAGCGGTAGAGCGCGGCCCTGAAGAGGCCGGCGTCGGGTGTTCAACTCACCCCCGCGGCACATTCGTACCCCAAAACCCCATCTTTAAGATGGGATTTTGGTTTTTGTGTTTCCTCTATGGCGCGCATTCGTTTGATTAGTGATTATTTGTGATTCGTGACGAAATATTTGCGTCTTTTCCCCAAACAATCTCTGCCAAGTGGGTTGACTCGCAATGAAGACGATGGAGTACAATAGGAAGACCCGCCGGCGATCAAAAAATTGTCAGCGATCTTACAAAATAACCGGAAAAATTATAAAAATATGGCGAAAAAAAGCGTTTCTCGCCGAGCATCTGCCTCAAAAGCGACTGTTCGAGCGGCCAAGACCAATGTAAAGAAAGCTGTAATCTCTAAACGAACTGCAACTTCTGCTAGCCCGGTTAAAACCGACATGAAAAAGTTTGATAAAATGGTCAACGCTTCGTTTTCCGATAACGCCGAGCGCGTTATGAAAAAACGCTACCTCGCCATCAAGCCAAACGGCTCTCAAGAAACTCCGGCCGAGCTCTTCCACCGCGTCGCCCGCGGTCTGGCCGAGATAGAGAAGAGCTACGGCAAGTCTGCCAAGGAGGTCGCCGGCTTTGAGCAAGACTTCTTTGAAGTCATGGCCAACAAGGAGTACACTCCGGCCGGCCGGACGCTGACTAACGTCGGCGCCGGTACGCCAATCATCGCCAACTGCATCGTGATGCCGGTTCACGATACGCTTGATGATATTTTTCAGACTTTGAAAGAGTCGGCTCTCCTCCAGCAAGCCGGCTCCGGCCTTGGCTTTGCCTTTAGTCGCCTGCGCCCGGCCGGCTACCCGACCAAGCGCACCAACGGCATGAGCTCCGGTCCGGTTGAGTTCCTCCGCATCTACGACACCGCCTTTGGCATCATCAAACAGCAGGGCCGTCACGGCGCGAACATGGGTATCATGCGCATTGACCACCCGGATATTCTTGACTTCATTGAGTCCAAGAAAAAAGAAGGCGACATCCGCAACTTCAACATCTCTATCGGCATCACTGACGAGTTTATGAAGGCCGTGACGGAAAAGCCAAACGAGCCGTGGCTTGCTACCTTTAACGGTAAGAAGCTCAAGCCGCACCGCGTCTTGCGCGCCGGTAACGGCTCTGTCACCGGTTTTGAGGAAATAGACATCACCGCCAAGGATCTTTTTGACCGCCTGGTTGAAGGTGCTTGGCAAAACGGTGAGCCGGGCGTGGTCAACCTAGACGCCGCTAACCGCACCAACCCCCTGCCCCAGCTCGGCGACATTGATGCCACAAACCCATGCGGAGAGCAGTTCCTGCATCACTACGACGTCTGCAACCTTGGCTCGCTCAACCTCGCCGCCTTTGTGGAGAACAAGAAGGTCAAGTGGGAGCGCCTCCGTTTTGCCACCCGCGCCTCTGTGCGCATGATGGATAACGTCATAGACCTGTACGACCACCCGGTTAAGAAAGTTGATGATCAGGCTAAGAACAACCGCCGCATCGGTCTGGGTGTGATGGGCTTTGCCGACATGCTTTACAAGCTGCGCATCGGCTACAACACAGAGGAAGGACGCGCTCTGGGCGAAAAGGTAATGGCATTTGTGAACAAAGAAGCCCACAAGGCCAGTCAGGCGCTAGCCAAAGAAAAGGGCGTATTCCCAAACTGGGAAGGCAGCATCTTTGGTAAGAAGAAGGTAAAGATGCGAAACGCCGCCCTAACCACAGTCGCACCAACCGGCTCTATCTCAATGTTCACCGACTGCAGCTCCGGTATTGAACCGGAATTCGCCCTGTACTTCACCAAGCAAGACAAAGACGGCATCCAGTACCAGTATCTGAACCCTATTTTCAAAGCCGCGCTTGAAGAAGCCAAGATAGAAATTAGTGAGGGCGGCGTCATGGAGGAGCTTGGCAAGACCGGTTCTATCCAAGGACTGATGGCTCTTCCTGAAGAACTGCGCGAGACCTTCGTGGTTTCTATGGACATCAGTGCCGAAGACCACATCCGTATGCAGGCCGCCTTCCAGCGCCACACCGACAACTCCATCAGTAAGACCATCAACTTTCCGAACAGCGCCACTAGAGAAGACGTGGCCGAAGGTTACATCATGGCTTGGAGGCTCGGTTGCAAAGGTATGACCTTCTATCGCGATGGCTCTCGCCAGATCCAAGCAATCAGCATTGGTGACGGTAAGGACATGAAGTCCATCATGGACAGCCTAGATACTCCGGAGGCCGTTGCCGCTAAGACCGAAAAGCCGATGAATCTACCGATAGACCAAGGCAGAATAAGTCCGCGCGTCCGCCCGGATGTAGTTTTCGGCAAGACCTACAAGGTAAAGACCGGTTACGGCAATTTGTACGTGACCATCAACAACGACGAGGCCGGCGCGCCCCTGGAGGTGTTTGCCACTTTAGGCAAAAGCGGTGGCTTCTTCCAAGAGCAGTCCGAGGGCCTCTGCCGCCTTATCTCCACGGCTCTGCGCTCCGGCATCAAAGTAGAAGACATCATCAAAGAGCTCAAAGGCATCCGCGGTCCAATGCCGGTGATGACCAACCGCGGCACCATCCTCTCCCTGCCGGACGCGATCGCGCAGATAATGGAAGAGCATGTGAGTGGCACCGTGGAAGACAGCACTGAACAGCTGGCCGAGGCTCAGCAGCTTGCTGAGCTGGTTGCCGCTCCGGCGCCAACCGCGACAAACACTGAAGGAGCGCAAAAGAAAGCCGTCGGCAAGAAATCGCTAGCCGACATGGGCATGATGCCACAGTGTCCGGACTGCGGTGGCGCGCTCACCCTACAAGAGGGCTGCATGAGCTGTAAGTCCTGCGGCTTTTCCCGCTGCGGGTAACATCAGACGAATTACCTGCCTACCGGAAGGCAGGCGAATACAAAGCGAATTTACGAATCATTCGTCCGTGGCAAAATTAGTACCTGGGTTCAAAATCCCCCATCATCTGGGGGATTTTGATTTTGTAATTCTCCCTTTACTAAAGGGAGCCTGCCTGCCGGTAGGCAGGTACCCGCAGGGGGAGGGATTTCAAATCCTACGTCCGGCCAAAAAGCCGGCCACCTCCTTTAAAAAAGGAGGAATAAATCACTGTGATTGCGGTGCGTATGCTAAAATAGGAACATTCGTAAATTCGTACTTTATTCGTAATTCGTCTGATGATTTCCAATGAGATTTAAATCCAATCTCCACCTCCACTCCAGCGAAGATCCGCTAGACGGTAACAGCTGCGACTTCACCGCCAAAGAAATAATTGACCAAGCTGCTGAGCAGGGCTTTGATGTTCTGGCCCTCACTCTGCATACCGCTTGCGGCTACTCTCCCGAACTCGCCGCCTACGCTGAGAATCTTGGCATTCTACTCATTCCCGGCATTGAGCAGTATATCGAGGGAGCCCATGTGCTTATCTTAAATTGCGACACCCGCGCCGAGCACGTGCGCACATTTGTGGAGCTGGAGATGTATAAGAGCCTTAAGCCCGATATTTTTGTCGTCGCTCCTCACCCATATCACCCCGGCCCAATCTGCTTGCACGAAAAACTAGAGGCTAACATCAGCCTGTTTGATGCCATTGAGCACTCTTGGTTTTATATGTGGCTTTATAATCCAAATCGCCGGGCCGCCAAACTCGCCCGCCGCTATGGATTACCGCTGATCGCCACCAGTGACACCCACAAAAGAAAATATTTAAACACCAACTACGCTCTTATTATTGCCAAAACCAAGACCATCCCTGCCATCTTCGCCGCCATCCGCCGCCAACAGTTCACCAACGTCACCCGTCCAGCCCACTTCTGGACCGACATGGTCTACGCGATCGGCATCAAAGAGATCCTGGGCCACCCCGTCCGGTTCTTACTCGGAAATGCATTGACCAAAGACAAGAGTCGGGCCCCGGTCTCCGAGCCAGCTTCTGCCAAAGAGTAGGTCCATTCACTAACTTTATAAAGTTAGTGAAAAAAACAGAAACTTTTATAAAATTTGTAAATTAACCAAAAAGCAAACGACTCACCGCGGTGAGTCGTTTGCTTTTTGGTGCCCCCGGAGGGAATCGAACCCCCATCAAGACCTTAGAAGAGTCCTGCTTTATCCATTAAGCTACGAGGGCAAGTGAGGAGAAATGTTCAAATGCGAAGCATTTGTATATTTTCCGAATGCCGCCTTCGCAAGCTACCCGCTTACGAGGGCAAGTGAGGAGAAATGTTCAAATGCGAAGCATTTGTATATTTTCCGAATGCCGCCTTCGCAAGCTACCCGCTTACGAGGGCAAGTGAGGAGAAATGTTCAAATGCGAAGCATTTGTATATTTTCCGAATGCCGCCTTCGCAAGCTACCCGCTTACGAGGGCAAGTGAGGAGAAATGTTCAAATGCGAAGCATTTGTATATTTTCCGAATGCCGCCTTCGCAAGCTCTGCTTACGAGGGCATTCGCTTGTTACTATAACCTCACTCTCCATTTTTGCCAAATAAAAAACCCCCGCGCCAAGGAGGGCGCGGGGTGTTTTTTTGCCCGGCAGTGGGCCGGAGACTAAATCATCGGATGGTTAGAGGAGAGAGATTTTTTAGAATCTATCGCCATCCGTTGAATTTATCCCCAGCCCGCTAACGGGCAAATATTTTTGAGCGAGCGGGAGATAGTCGAAACCATCCCCCGCCCACACGCTACCCTTTCCGTCGACTCTCTCGAGCCAGCGAAACCCGCAGGATGACAGGGTGTGTTTTGTCATCCGGCCCGAAGTGCCACTTTGGGAATGTCTACGCCGGTGGCTAGTCCAGCTGGGAACCTATCGTGATACAATCTCCTTTCTTGACAGCCATCGCTACGACGGCTTGTCTTTGTCTAGCTTCGCCTTGAGGGCTGCAAGCTGTTGTTGCCACGGATCGAGCGCAGCAGGCATCTCTTGGTGGCGCGGAACATCCGGCTCTTCCCAAGCGGCTGCCCGGCCTTGTTGTGGCGCAGGTGCGGCAATCACCGCGGGCCTCCTTGACGGAAGACCACGAATGCGCCTCAGGGCCTTGGCATAATCTTGGTCGCCGTCGACCAGAAGATTACCCACCTCCCTGAATTCTCGGGAATCTCGGTCGATGTTGTCGCCCAAGCCCCGATACTCCTGCAGAGCCAGAAGCCGATCCGGCTCGCCGCCACGAAGGCGTTCTGCCAAACCTGTCCTGCCTGCTGCCAGATTTTCTACGACGTTCTGAAGTCCAACTGGCAATTGGACTCGCTCTCCTCTGACCTGCGCTGCCGCGTAGTAGTCAGAGAAGTTCTGCTTGTGGCCCCCGCTGAGCCACGCCACCATCTCCACCATTCCGTCACCACTTGCATGGGGCAGGAACTGGAGAATCTGGAGTGCAGCCGGAGAGAGCTTGGATCCGTAGACTGCGTCATCGCAGAAGTAGTACCAGCCATAGCCGGTCCACCGCTGGACGAAGTCATCCCGTCTCCAACTGTCCCCGATGTGGTCGAGAGTGGCCTTGAGAATCGCCACACCCAACTCACCTTCAAGGGCACTGCCTGCGCCGAGTAGCTTCGCGGCCTCTACTGAAAGCTCCAGCTTGCGCTTCGGAGTCAGCGAGGCCACAATCCACTGCTCGGTTTCGCGATACGGTCGGCAAGTCGCACACCAAGAAGTTTCCTCCTTGTTGTAACGAACCGTGCCGCACGAACCGCATGTCGGGTACTGGTTGAGGAGTTGCGCCTGAACCCATTTCGGCAGCTTGCCGTACGAAGTGTTTTCCCGAGTGTACTCGGTATTCACTGCGAAGTAGCAGTCCGCCGTCAGAGTCCATGCGTCGCTCCACACGAGTTCGAGCTTGTGTCCTCCGAAGTCGCCGTATCCCACCTTCACTTGCAAGACGGGAAGCTGCTCCGGTGCACCCTGCTCTTCTCGTGTCCCAGTATTAACCCAGACCATCTGTCCGGCAGTAACCTTTTCGGCCTGCTGGGTGTAGATCTTGGTCGCAACCCTCTCAACGAAGGACGAAACCTGATCAACTCCCCAGACGACCTTGAGATCGTGCCGAACCGACGGCGGGTCCCATTCGCGGGTTGCGAGTGGCCGAGTTTCCAGCACTCCCTCCTCGCTCTCTTGCAAGAGCCAGTTGGTCGAGATGGTCACCCGGCTCGCCGTGCCGTCACCGTTGTCGCGCCACTTTTCGGCGTACGCGACCGGCGCCGGCGATCCGCGATACATCATGTGCCCTGCGCTGTCAGGTTTGATCTCGCGTAGGGTCAGACGGACCTGCTGACCCGGCTCCACACCGTCAGGCATGAAAACCAGGTGGAACGGGCTCCGTCGGCCCGATCCGGCGGGACGATACGTACCGATCGCCCCGCGCTTTTTCTCGGCGTCCCACTTCTGGCCATGTTCGGCCGTCAGCGTAACGACGAGAGGCGCGGCTTGGTCAGACATCTCACCCCTCCTAGAAGTGGCTGAACACCTTGCTCTCCGCCTCCTCAGCCGTGAAGGACGAAGCTGTTTCAATAATGTCGGCGAACTTCGCAACGGTCGCCTCGGCGTTGTGGCCAGCGTCGCAGAGAACTGCGATGATGTTGACCTCCAACTCCTTCTTGATCGCTGCCAGTTCACCGAGGAACTTCTCCGAGACGGCGCAGTCGCCGTCCGTGATGAACACGATGTCGGCCTTCTTCAGGCCTTGCTCGCGAATCATCTCGAACGCTTTCCGAAGCGGCGCCTCGAAGTCTGTTCCTCCGCCTGCTCGAGATTCTGCAATCTCGAGCAGCCGCTCGGCAGACAGCCGCCCTTGTGGATACGTCCGACTCAGCCTGACGCCATAGTCGAACAATATCCACCCGAACGACCGCTTCTGGAGCTTGGCGTAGTGTGCGAGGGCGAGTGAAAGCGCCTTAGCCCACTGCAGCTTTGCTCCATCCATGGAGCCGGAACCGTCTTCGCAGACGACGACCGGACCATGGCCGAGTTTCTGCTTGGCCTGCTGGCCGCGCAGAGCGAGCTCTCCCTTGGCCCAGCGCATCAGCGCTTTCGCGCGTAGTGCCGGAACCGAGTGAGAGAGCGCGACGAGTTCGCTCGGCAAGGCACGCCGTAGATCACGGCCGGTTTCCACCGTCGTGATCCGTGCGCCCTCACCGCTCACCTTGGATCGTGCCTTGCGAGCCGCGATCTTGCGGATGCGTCCGAGCAGGGCAGCGAACTTCTGGAACGAGGTGTTGCGCCGCATACGCTCCAGCAACCCGAGTGACTCGGGAATGCCAGTGCGCATCAGCTCCGCCTCATCCAGTCCCCAGGAGTCGATAGTCTGCGAGGCCTTCTCGACTTTTTCCTGGGCGTTGCGGACGGCCTGGAGGCCGATCCGCGTCAGCTCACGCAGTTTTTCTTGCGCCTTGTCGCTACCGGGCTTGCCCAGCAACTCCTCGGCCAGAATCTCTGCGTCAAGCTCGGCCTCGTCGGCCAGCTCGCGCGCCGCCTGCGCATCTGCCTTGGCCTTCGCCGCGGCATTCGCCAGTTCGTTCGCGCGGGTCTGGGCCTGCGCCGGAGTCATGCCGCCCGAGCTTGCGCCCTGCGACTTGCCACTAGGTTGGCCCTGCCCAGCTTGAGAAACTGCAGCCCCCGCCAACATCTGCGCCGCTTGCGCGGCCGATTCAGCGTCTGCTGCCTCGTCCGCCTTAGCTTCAGCGTCGGCGGAGGCCTTGTCCAACTCCTGGAGCTTCTCACCGTCCTCTTCCGGCACCAGGGCAAGTACTGACTCGCCCATGGCCACCGTACCGAGAACCGACTTTAGCTCCGAGAGCTGCGTACCGGCGTGGAGCTCTTGGTAAGCGCTGGACTTCAGCGTCTCGCCAAGCATCTCCTTCCAGTACCTTCTCGACGGGGGCACCTCGTCCCGCACCGTCGGCTCTGGCGACCAGAGTCCGTGGTACAGATCGAGGAGCGCCCCCTCAGCTCCCGGGAACTTCTTCTCGGACTTCTGTGCCAGCTCCGGGATAGCCGGCACAGCTTCGCGGTGACGGAGGTACCGCAGACACCCGAAGGCATCCACGTCCGTCACCGCGAGCTCCATGAGCTCTGCCCATGTGACGGGCTTGGGCTTGTCGCCCATGTTGCACCTCCCTTACGCAGTCCGTTTGGCGCCCGTGACCACCGCGATCACGTCCGCTTTCTTCGCGTTCACCTGCGCGGTGAGCGCGTCGATCGCCGCCTGCATGGCGGCGTCACTTGCGTCGGAGCGCAGGCGCACCAACTCCTCCAGAGCGCTTTCGCACTGCTGGATGGCCGGAACGCCCTTGCCTCGATCGCCGCCGCAAACCGTCTGCACGGTTCCGGTCGGCGACAGGAGGGTATCGACTACCTCCTGCGCGTCGTTGAGTGGTGTCCGACAATACGGGGCGAGTTTCGCCTTGACCACCGGAATCTGCTCGGGGGTGTCCCAGAGCAGCCACTCCAGGACCGCGAGGTCCTGCTTGCCGACCGTCTGCCGACCTTCCAGCAGCGCTTTCGCCTGCAGGATGTCGAACAAACGGCCGAACCGCCGGTCGTCGGCCCATGCCCACGCGAAGTCGGCGGACTTGTCGTCGAGTAGTTCCTGGAGGATGTCCAGGACCACCGTGACGATGTCGTCCGGGATCTTCACGAAAGGTCGAGCCTGACGCAGGAGCGTCACCTCGTTCAGCGTGAGCTGGGCCGAGGTTGCCGTCTGCGCCGACTGTCGGTCGCGACCGAGCCGGGCCTTGACCAGCCCGATCTTGCCACTACGGTCGAGAGGCTGCACGACGACGCGAATCGTCATGCGACTCCAGACCGCTCCGAGGTTGCCCTCGGACTCCGGCAACTCGTTGGACGCCGACAAGAACGCCAGAAGCGGTGTCTTGACCAGCATCCCGTCGTGCCGCACGCCATCGCCCTTCGACAGGTCGATGAGCGTGTTGAGTACGCGGGGCTCGGCCTTCCAGATCTCGTCTGCGAAGACGATGTGGGCAGCCGCAGCCCGACCAAGCTGATCCCGAGTGCGGATCTGCTTGGCGCCGCCCGCATCGGTCGTCTCCTCGATGGAGGTGCTCTCCACGAGAAGCTGATCGGCCGAGGCGACCGTCGGCATGAGCGCGTCGTAGAACGACGCACCCGTGATCCGACCGGCGAGCGCTTGGACTGTGCCGGTCTTGTCCACCCCGGGAGATCCGAGGAAGAACGCCGGCCGGCCCGATACGAGCGACAGCAGTGTGGCGCGGATGACGTCTTCGCGTCCGATGTGCCGCGCCAGCACGTCGGAAACGATGCTCTGGATCTTGGCCGCCAAAGCTACGGCCTGTTGGAGCTTTTCCACTTCAGACTCCCTTTCCCTGCTTGTCGCAGGGGTTGTGGTTGAGGCGACGGTCGAGATCATCGAGCGCCGCCACGATCAGCGGGTACCCCTCTGGGTCCATCGACCGCCAAATCGGTAACGCCGCTCGCTGCAGACGCAGCACCTTGCGCTGGAACTTCTCCGGCGCAGCGTGCAAACAGCCGAAGTTGTCTAAGCGGTCGCAACGCTTGATGACAACTGCCAGCTGTCCGCCTGCAGCCACCCGGGCGTAGTAGATCGCCTCGGGTTCTTCCTCTTCGACGTGCGAAAGCGCGCGAACGACTCGCGCGACCTCACCGCCGAAAAAGTTCACGAGCTCCGTGTCGGTTGTCGGCGTGTCCTCGAGAACATCGTGGAGCACGCCGCACAGCGCGAGGGTCTCGAGCTGTTCCGGCAAATTTGCCAAAGCGTACTCGGCCCCCGCGATTCCAACGCGGAGAACATGGTTGACCTCTGGCTCGCCTCCGAGCCGGGTCCGATCGCCGTGGCGCTCGAGCACGAGCTCAATCGCCTTCGAAATCGGACGCCCTGGTACAAGCGTCCTAAGACGCTCCGCCAGCTCTTGTGTTGTGGGCATTGCAGCCCCTCCTTCCCGCCCGTGTTACCACGGGCAACGTTTGGTTTCCGTGCCCGCAATACTCGGCTCATACCCCCACACAAGGGCGTGAGTATTCCAGAAGGCGACTGCTCGCGCGAGTTCATCGCGCGTGCGAATCGTATTTCGGTCCCATGGTTCCGGCGGTGCCGGTGGCCCCAGGAAGGCGGTCAAGAGAACAAAATAGCCGCCAGCATCGTCTCTCTTCAGGACAACTCTGACGGCTGAAGTCGGAAGCGGTGCGCGGTTTTTGACAAACCGCGTGAGCCCCCGACGTCCGGACCGAACTGCATATACGATTTCGTCCCTCGGTCCGGTGGGAACGCAGATCGTCTCGCCAATTGGCCGACCGAAGTCGACCGATTCAACGAGAAAGTCCCTGCCCTGTGAACTAATTCGGGCGAGTGCCGCAGGCAGGTGCGGCATTACCGTGGGGTGGATGTGTGACCGATGCCGGTCTACCACCATCTCCCCTGATTTGAGCCGCCACATCGTGGCACCCTCCTTTTTATTTTCTCCTCTTGAGCCCCACGCGGGACGACTTTTAAGAAGAGATTTATGCGATGGATCGCGCTCCCCAGTGCGAAATGTTAATAAAATCCATCGCATGAATCTCAACTCAAAATGTAAATTTTGCTGAAGGGAGCTGGGCGAACCATGCTCCCTTCAGGCGCTGACCTAACCATTTCGACATGAGCCGGTCGTGCTCGTGTCCTAGCGGTTCTGCTTCCGCGTGGCTCTCCATTATGATTTCAGTTCACGACGGGGACAAAAACTGTTTACCTTTATTTACACTGCCGGATTTTGCAGCAACTCTGATTGCTCAGAGGTTTTCCTGACCGAACTAGTCGATCAGGTCGCCCACGGCGTACTGTCCGCCGTGGGCGATGGCGACCACGTACTTCCCCATCTTGGGGTCGAAGCACGCGACCCCCGTGAACCGGTGAGCGAGGTGGTGCGCGAGCACCATCGCCACCGGCAGGGATGCGGGCCCGTTCACGCGGGCCACGCCACCACCGGACAGCTCGCCGGCGGCCTCGAGCTCCTCGAGACGGGTGGCCGTCTCGAGGACGATCTGGTCATTCTGTGCGGGTGAGCCGAAGCTCACCCGAATCAGGAGGCCACCCTCCTGCTTCTCGATGTCCACGTTGTACAAGGACATGCTTCCTCCTTTAAGAGACAAAACCTCTCTTGCTGTTCCAGCCATGCCGCTGGAAAGAGGCGACCTTTTTTAGGGTCTTTGTAGAACAGAAAATGACGCACCAGCAAGGATCGCGTCATTTGGCTTCACACTACTTGGCGAGCGTCACCAGCCAGCTCGCCAGTGCCGCCACCATCGGCCGGTCGGCCACCGGTTCACCTCTTTCAAGGTGGTGCACGGCGCCGCGCAGGACCTGGTCGGGGCCAACGCCCTCGATCATGTCCTGCGTGCCGTGATAGTCGGAGTGAATCTCCGCCACCACGACAAGCCCGACCTTCCGGGCGAACTCGCGCCACTCGGCAACCTTGCTCATGTCTCCGGCAAGGATCACCACGTGAGTGGCCCCCGAACAGATCTGCTCGTTTTCAACGGAGGGGATGCCTCCGATGTCGACGAGCGTCAGCTCGAGCGAGCACCTCTCGACCGAAGTCTTGATGCGCTCGACGAATTCCGGCGTGAACTTGGCCTTGTAGGCCGCCTTGCACGCCGCCGCCAACGCCGGATCCGCGTTGACGGTTTCCTGGAACCACGACCCCTCCCCGTCGGGGCAGGCCGTGATTACGTACGGGTACGGCGCCCCAGGGATGCGCCGTATCGCCTGCTTGAGGCCCTCCCTCAAGCAGGACTTCCCGGACCGAGGCGGCCCGGCCAAGACGAACTTGCTCGCCATGACTAGCCTCCTTTGTCCACGCCGTTTATACTGTTGGCGCCACAGTTGAGTCCACAACGGACTCACCACCCCCGAGCTCTTTATGAGCTCGGGGTTTCGTGAATCAATTGTATTGTGTGTAGCAATCCAACATATCCATACCGCATCCACGCACTACGGCCAACAGGCACTCCGGTATATAATCCCCGAGTATCGCCTGTGTTTAGTACGCTTCTATTCAGTTGTTAAGGTACAACTCTCTATCTCTAGAGAGATTTCTGGACACAAGGCGGGTTTAGGTCCTTCTGTCCAGCGGATCTCCCTAGGAACTTTTACCCTGCGTAGCTTTATGCGAAGCGGGGCTCTCCTCAAAAGAAAAGTTCCTGAACCGTTTTGTCGTGGTTTTACCCGTTCCGGTCTCGCTCTCCAGCCAGACGTTCCCGAGCCGCTCCCACAACTGCCAGACCAACGATTGGTCAAGGCGAGAAATACCATCAGATGTCTAATTTTGCTCCCACTCCCTCCTCTTTACTGCCTTGCCGGCGCAGTTACCGCCCCGCTAGATGCTCTGAGTAAAGCTATCTAGTCAGGGTCAGGGGTGAAAAGCACGCATCCACTGACATTTCTTCAACTTTTCCTGTTAAGCGATTGCTCCAGCAACTTGTTTGTGGACCAACCCTCTTCTCAGGTTCTACAACCACTATAGCACCATTTACAAGATTTGTCAAGCCCTCGTGGCAATAGCAAAGGCCAAAATGCCAAAAACCCTAGATTTCAAGAGGTTTTAAGCACTTCTAGAAAAGCTCTAAAAATGTCATATTTCTGTGAAAGTTATCCACTTTCCACCCCTGCATTCAAATGATATCCTTGAGATAAGGCAGGCAAAATATGTACGAAAACACTCTTACCAAAGCCGGGCTGGCCCCGGATCAAGCCAGGGTTTACGAAATATTGCTTAAAAATGGCGCCCTGTCGGCCAGTGATATTAGTAAAAAATCCGGCCTCAAGCGCGGGCTGACCTACAAGGTTTTGGACGAGTTGGTAGCTATTGGCTTAGTTAAAAAGAGTAGCAAGCAAAAGGTGTTGCTTTTTGAGCCGGCCCACCCCCTGCGCCTGAAGGAGCTAGCCGAGCAGAAAGAGCAGTCTGCCAAAGTCGCCCAAGAGGCGCTGGGCGGAATAATCAACAACTTAACCTCAGACTTTAATCTCATCTCCGGCAAGCCGGGTGTGCAGTACTTTGAAGGCGCCAAGGCGGTTCGCATTCTGGCAGATGATACCCTAAAGTCCGGCGACGAGGTGCTCACCTATCTTGACCACGAGGTGATGGACAAGTACCTACCAGCGGAAAACGCTCGCTATATAAACGAGCGAGTCAGGCGCGGTATTCATAAACGTATTCTCGGGCCAGACACGAACTATGTTCGGTGCCTTGAAGACAAGCTGAAAAACCAGCTTGTCACCATCAGGTTAATTCCCCTTACCCAGAAACGTTTTAGTAGCATCGTGCAGATTTATAATCAAAAAGTAAGTTTTCTTAGCTATAACGAAAAAGCTCGCATCGGCGTGATCGTCGACGACCCATTCATCAGCCAAATGCACCGCACTTTATTCGAGTCGCTCTGGGAGACGGCGACACCATTTGTACAAGCAGATTTTTCTAAGCAGCCAGGCTCTTAGTCGCACCCTGCGGTCGACGAATCATCTTAAAGTAAGTGGCATCGCCAATTTTTAGGGTTTTGTCGCGTAGAATTTCATGTCCAAGTACTTTCGTGTGATACTCCATTAGTCTTGGGTTACCGGAAAATACGACTGCCTCCAGCGTTCTATCTGCATTCTCCCGCATAAACGCTTCTTCAATCAAGGCCGAGCCAATAGTGGATCCGCGAACATCCTGACTGGCCGTAAATGAACCGGCATAGACATTTCCATTTGGCAGGTCTTCAAAGCGCACAAAGGCAAGCACGGTGCCGTTGTACTTCGCAACATAAAAGCGGCCGATATTTTTCTCCAGCGCTTCTCTGAAGCCCTGTTCTAGAGCGGCAAGGTGCTCCGGACTGTACTTGTCATTCTCGCGAATCTGCTTGAATAGCGCAATCATCGCTTCACGATCCGCAGGAGGTATTTCCTTTGTCTGAAGGCTGGCAATCTCAGTTCCCTTAACATCCTCAAACTTGATTTGTTCGTGTTCGCCCGCCGTCTTTAAGGCCGCTCCAAATAACAAAATATCTGCCTTGATATTATCCAGTTCTTCTGGAATTTTCTCCGGAACATCCCCTTTTTCGTAGCGCGCCAACAACTCTTTACCCTTACTTAGTAGCTGTCGTGTAATCTTTTCTTCTGAGATTATGCTAGCAGCACCAGCTGGAAAATTATCCACCAGATACGCCGCGCTAGACTGAGCCGCATCAACAATCTCTGCATACTTCGCAAATAAAGCCCTCACAGAATCCTCAGGCATCCGCTCGGAAACATCAAGAATATCCTCACCAAAGCTAAGGTCATCACCCGTAGACAAAAAAGTTCTCAGTCCATCTTGCCCAAATTTTTCAGCAAACGGCTTGAGGCGCTCTGTCACCTCACGCTGAGATTTAGTCATTAAAAATCTAATCAGGTAAAACAGTTCCTGTGTTGATAACTCATGAATTTTTAAGTAGCTCTTACTACGACTTTCTACGCGTTGCTGATTAAAAGTATCATTAAAGCGGTCGTCACTAGATAAATGAGCGAAATCCGCCTCTATTCCACGCAAGATATACGGCTGCAAAAATATATCTTGGAATAATACGACCTGCTTCTCGATGTCTGTATCGCTTAACGCCTGGTCTGAATCAGTCAGTAAGTCGCGTATAGCTACAGAGCGTAGTGACGAAATTTCTCTTAGTTCCCGCTCGCGCTCCACATCCGATTCATCACCATTAATAACTGCGTTAACTCTAACACCGTCATCCTCGGCACATTCAAAAAGCCTATCCCCAAACTTAAATAGTCTCTTCCCTCCACGAATTGGAAGTGTATGATCTAGGGCTTCATCTTCCAGGAAAAGGCTTTCCTGGCGTATCGTTTCTTTTGCCTGTATAGATAGTAAATAGTTTGCCCGCGGGCTCTCTATAAACCTTTGGAGTGGTTCTTTGACAGCGTGAGCCGCCCTAGAGCCATCCTCACCCACACGACCCTGCAAGATATACAAAAGGTCAATCGTAGCTGATACTAAGTTCAGGTCCGGATTCTCAGGGCTAACAATTTCTTCAAAGGCCCACTGATATGCTTCTGTTTCGCCCTGCCTGAAACCTTCATCAAATTCGTCTTTTCCAACGTCTTCGCAGAGTCGGTCAAAAGCTTCTCTTCCTTCGGGGGTGTCTAGTGATCCTCGAATAGACCAAACATTCTTCACAAAATCACGCACCTTAACAGTTTGCAAAGACTCCGGCGCATGTTCCTGGTCAGTCCATTCAAATCTCATTCCCTCATTTTGCGGCATTTCACGCGCTGGTGTCAATTTTTGTCGGGCTGCTGGGAATTGAACCCAGTCCACCTGTTCCCAAAACAGGCATACTACCGGTATACGACAGCCCGAAAGTCTTGCTACTCTTAGATGGTGTTCACATTATCACGTCCTGATAAAATCCCAAAATCTCGAGCCTGCAGGCAAGCAAAGTGTGAGCACTATCTACTTCACGTACCGACTATCAAAATCATCCAGCAGTCCGTTGAAACTGGTGCTTAGACGATTTATAGCCTCCGCGTCCGCATTTATCTCCGCCAAAACAGCCGACACATTAACCTCGCTAGGAGCGCCGGTCAGCCTTGCTTGAATACCGGTAAACAGCTGATTCAGCGAATCGTTGTAATTGATCATCGTGCTGACCATCGCTACTCCGGTAGTTACGGCTTCAACCGCCAATCGCTCGGCAGCCGCCGGGTCCATCTCCGCTGTGGTTCTGGCCATCTGCTCCAACTGATTCGCAAGCAGCGACGCTGCCTCCTGTCGATCGGTCGCCGTATTTATCTCAAATTGAAGCAAGTCCAAGGCGCTGCTGACAGCCCCCTGGCGCTGGTACTCATCTATTTTCTTAAGATTTTGCAGAGAGTCATTAATAAGCCTGGCCATGTTCCTAGAGTCGTCTGCCGCGCGCAGGCGAGCCGCGAAAAACTGCCGCGGGATGACCGCATCTCCACTGGCTGAGCTAAAGAATAGCCCTAAAGTAACGATCAAGATCGCACTCGCCAAAACAGTGAAAATCAGATTCTTAACAGCTTTCATGGTGAAACCAGTATAGCGGAATAGCGGTTAAAATCAAGAGAATCACATTGATTCTAAAGCTAAAAAATTGTAGTATAGATAAATCGTGCGGGCCTGCCCGCCGAAGCTTTAGCGAAGGCGGGTATCGTATAGTGGTAATACTACAGGTTTCCAACCTGTCGACAGGGGTTCGATTCCCCTTACCCGCTCCATTCTCCGCCTTGGCGGAGAATGGCCCTGCGTAGCCTCGGCGAAGCACGGGCTTTTCTTAGCTAGTGGTAGTATATAATTTGGCTTCGCATGGCAGGCCTATGCGCTACGCAGTGCAAGCCATTCCAAGGCGAAGAAGTGCCCTGCGTAGCTTCAGCGAAGAAGGATTGAGCGAAGCATGGGCTTTTCTTAGCTAGTGGTAGTATATAATTTGGCTTCGCATGGCAGGCCAGAACACCAGGGTAACCAAACGCTAAGTCATTCGTTATATATGTTAGAAGATGAACAAGAGTTGATCCAGGCTGCTCAGCATGGCGATGATCAGGCTTTTGGCAGGCTCTACGACCACTATATCAAGGCTATCTATCGTTTTATAGCCGTAAAAGTGGGTAGTAAAGAGCAGGCTGAAGATCTGACCCATGAAGTCTTTTTAAGAGCCTGGCAAAAGCTGCCTTCATTTAAATCCCGGGGTTTCCCCTTCTCCAGCTGGTTGTATCGAATCGCTCGTAACCGAGTCATCGATCACTACCGGACCCAAAAGAGTCACCTGAACGTAGACGACTTGGTTGGGCAGATGGAGGAAGAGTTCCTTAAGGTCAGTTCGGATCAGCGCCAGCAACTTGATCTCAAGCTTGATCTGGAGAAAGTGATGAGCGCGCTTGAGCAGTTAACCCCTGACCAGCGCGAGGTAATGGAGCTCCGCTTTATCGAAGATCTGAGTCCAAAAGAAATAGCTGAAGTTATCGGCAAGCGCGAGGGTACGGTCCGGATCCTCCAACATCGCGCCACCAAAAAATTACAAGAACTACTCGCTGAAGATGATGAATAAAAAATTCACAACCGTCACCAACCTCCTCCGCTCGCTTGAACCTAGCCGCGAATTTATGGTTCGCTCCAAGCAGATGATCTTGTCTACCGCTCAAGAACCACTTCGCCGCCTACCGTTCCGCCTGCCAGTTCGTTTACCCGAGGGAGTGACTATCCAGACGGCCTTTGCTTTTGCTAGTGTCATCCTTGTGGTACTAGCGGGCGGCGTCACCTACTTTAATACAAGTTCAGGTCAGCTCGCGCAGTCTTTTAACGACGACACGCTCATGCAAGAGGTGCGCACCGCGAGCTTTGAGATCCAAATAGCCGAAGCGCAGTACTATGATCAGTCTGCCACCGCCGTCGCGTTAGCATTAGAAAAGATCTCTGGGGAGCAAGACAATGAAAAAACTATTGAATAGCTCAGTCGCCCGTACTTATAGCCTCGCTCTATTCGCCGCCATCTTGATCGGCTTTTTAGTCGTACCAAGTGGCGCCCAAGCTCAATCTGAGAAACTAAAAGAAGCCTTGGATCAAGTCAGCGAAAGCGTAGGAGCACTACCCGAAGAGTCTGCTGAAGCATCCAAAGAATTAAATTCCGAAGCAACTTCAACTGAGCCGGCCCCGCAAACAGTGCAGATCCAACAGGCGGCCCAACCTATAGACCAGGCCGAAGAGCTTGCCAGTCACCAAGAGGCTCTGGGTAGCATTGTTGATTTTTCTATTCTGGAAGTGGACGAGGTGCTAGTGAAGCTTCAGGCGGCTCTAAAGTCTCCGTCCATGAAGGACAGCGCCGCTTCTTACAAGCCGCTAGTCAATATGCTTAAGGAGCGCCGTCAGTACTTGGTTGATCTAAAGAAGACCGTCGCGTCAGACACTGTAGACTTGGAGTACATCAAGGCTACCGCCGCCGACTTAAAGTTTTGGCGCGAGCAGTTTTATAATCCGGAGGTGAAGTTGGCTATTGATGTTCCGCTACTTAGCCAGGCGGCAGAAGTGCTTGCTACCGCGCTAAACCGTTTTACCAAAATTAGCAACGACGTTTCTAAAATAGAGGCTCGGCTAAACACGCAGGTCCTTACCCCGATGCTCAAAGAGGCGCGCGCCTCGTTAGACAAAGCGCATTGGTATCGGCGCGGGAGCCAAGAGTTATTGATAAGCGAGATAAAGCAACGAGAAGCTTTGCTTGCTCAACTAAAAAAGAGCGAAGCTGATAGCGCTACAACAACCATAAGCATACTTCAGGACTTAATAATGCCGGCGACGACCTCTACCATGGTTGAATCAACGGAGCCCGTCTCTCTGCTCGCTCCCCTTGAGGAGCTGATCACCCAGGTAAACGAAATTGATATCGCCCACAAGACAGTTCAGCTCTACACCCAGCAGGTCTCTGACAACGTCAAAACAACGTATCAGGTATTTCTAAGCATGAGCGCCAAGGCCAAGCAGCTGCTCAACCGCTAAACAAATACTTCATTTAGATTTTGTTTAAATCGTGTTAACATCATACGGTTACTTTGCATATAAATAAAAAGAAAACTCCAAAAAATATATGAGTAATTTTGTTAAAAACTTTGTAGTCGCCGTTTTCGCCTTAGTGCTCGTCGCGCTCCTCTTCTCTTTCTTTTTTACACCCGTAGAAGAGCCGACCCAGCTTACCTTAGGCGAGGTGGCTCAGAAGATAAACTCACAACAGGTTGAGAAAATAGTCGTCAATGGGAACAATCTGGAGATAGGGCTCAAAGACGGCACTCAGGCAGAGGCCAAAAAAGAGTTTGAGGTTGGCATCACCGAAACTCTGCGCAACTACGGCGTGGATCAAATGGCCCTGCAACAGGTCAGTCTGGAAATTCAAGAAGAGTCTGGCAGCCGTTTCTGGCTCGGACTGATTCTGCCTTCGCTACTGCCGCTCTTACTGCTTATTGGTTTTTTCTGGTTCCTGTTCCGCGGCGCCAAAGGCGGCCAAAACCAAGTAATGAACTTCGGCAAGTCTAATCTAAAGATGTCTGCTACTGGTGGTAAAGAAAAGACTACCTTCAAAGATGTAGCCGGCATGGCCGAAATAAAACAGGAGCTGGTTGAGGTAGTGGACTTTCTTAAAAACCCCAAGAAGTTCACAGACATCGGCGCCAAGATCCCGCGCGGCGTACTGCTGATGGGCGCGCCCGGCTCCGGTAAGACTCTGCTTGCTCGCGCTATTGCCGGCGAGAGTGGCGTCCCCTTCTTTTATATGTCCGCTTCGGAGTTTGTGGAAATGTTTGTTGGTGTTGGCGCCAGCCGCATCCGCGACGCGTTTAATACCGCCAAAAAGCACTCCCCTTCAATTTTGTTCATAGACGAGATAGACGCGGTTGGACGTCAGCGCGGCGCCGGTGTTGGTGGCGGCCACGACGAACGCGAACAGACCCTGAACCAGATCTTGGTAGAGATGGACGGCTTTGACCGCGAGAACCGCGTTATCGTGCTTGCCGCCACAAACCGCCCTGACATTTTAGACTCCGCCCTTCTTCGCCCGGGCCGTTTTGACCGGCGCGTCTTTATAGACCTGCCGGACATTGACGAGCGTGAAGCAATCTTAGAGATCCACGCCCGCAACAAGCCGCTGGAAAAAGGCGTTGAACTGCGCCGCGTCGCTGTTCGCACTCCGGGCTTCTCCGGCGCCGACTTAGAGAATCTGCTCAACGAGGCTGCTATCTTCGCCGCCCGTCATAACCGCAAGACCGTCAGCCAAACAGACGTTTTCCAGTCTATTGAAAAAGTTCTGCTTGGCCCGGAACGAAAGACCAGAATAATTTCTGAAAAAGAAAAGAAAATAACCGCCTATCACGAAGCCGGCCACGCGCTCGTCGCCGCCAGTCTTAAGGACGCCGACCCGGTCCATAAGATCTCCATTATCAGTCGCGGTCGTGCCGGCGGTTACACCATGAAGCTGCCAATTGAAGAAAACCGGCTCAAGACCAAGAATCAGTTCCTGGCCGAGCTGGCCACTATGATGGGTGGCTACGCCGCGGAGCAGATAATCTTTAACGAGCTGACCACCGGCGCTTCTAACGACATTAAAGAAGCGACTAATCTTTCCCGAAGCATGGTCACTAAGTACGGCATGAGCGAAAAGCTCGGCCCGGTCACTTACGCCGACGGCGAAAATGTTTTCTTGGGAAGAGAAATGAACCACGACCGCCACTACTCAGAAACCATCGCCGCCGATATAGACCATGAAGTTTCTAACTTCTTGCACAAGTCTTATCAACTCGCCAAGAAAGTCATCACCTCCCGCAAAAAAGCTCTAGACGCCATCGCCAACAAGCTAATAGAAGAAGAGACTCTGGAGCAAGAAGAGTTCAACGCCGTCATCAAACCCTTCGACCTCAAACCCCTGCCCGTCTCCTAGCGACACAACACCCCAACATTCTACCTCCTACGCCAAGGCTAAGGGCGGACAAAGCAAGCATGTTGGGGTGTTGTATGCGTGGATTGAAACAAGCCGCTCACTGTGCTAATTTATACTTGCTTACCCTTCCGTAGCTTTACGCGAAGGAGGGCGCCTATAGTTTAACGGTAAAACTCGGATCTTATACATCCGTATCCATGGTTCAACTCCATGTGGGCGCACCACATTGTATTTTCTAGTTATTTTTAGTAGTATCTGTTTACAGGCGCGCTTAGCTTCTCACGTCGCTCTCGCATCTGCTCGAGCTTTGCGGGACAAGCAGTGATGATTCACAATTCAATTGCTTGCCCTTCGAAGCTCTGGTGTATACCAGGGCGAAGTAGGGCGCGCTTAGCTCAGTTGGTTAGAGCGGCTCGTTTACACCGAGTAGGTCGGGGGTTCGAATCCCTCAGCGCGCACAACAAAATTATCCACACGTATCCGTTGACAGATACATAGCCCTTCGCTAATCTATTATCTATACATATGAGTACCGCAGTTCGCCAACCAAATAGTTCAGCCACGGCCTTGATTCTTAGCCTCGTCCTTATTCTTCCCCCTGGGAGGCTTGTTCGCTTATTCTAAGAATCTAACCATAGAAAAAGCAACGCCTCCCTCTCGGGAGGCGTTTTTGTTTTGGTGGTCAGTGAGCGCAGATATAAGTAACAAATATATCTTCGCCCACTGCCTTCCAAGGAGGAAGGTAGAACTAGGTAGTGGTCATAGTGGAGGTGTTCCATGGCCAAGAAGCAACAGCATCCCAAGTTTGTCAGGCTGGCGAGCGTTGACTACGGCGCACGCCTGCGAGCCACGCGAACGCATGACGTTCGCAAGCTCAAGGGCACTCAGCCCGACGGTGGCCGGGGGAAGGAGGCCGACCGCGACCCCAGTCATTCAGGTTGGGGCCGCGAAAAGGGCGTCTGCAAGGGAGCCCTGTGAAAACACTGCCGCCTGAGCGGCAGTAGCCTGAACGGGCGCCCCGGCTTTTGTCGCGGGCGCCCGATCTCCATCCACTTTACAAGCTACTCCTTTCTAAGATACAATTTTCATACATGCAGATAGCGAAGATAAACAACTTCTTTTTTAGCTTTTTCTTTAGCCCAGCGGCCGCCGGGAGTTTTTCTGCATAGACTATCATCTAAGAAATCAGAAAAAAGCCCCGGCCGCCGGGGCTTTTTTCGTTGAAGCGCAGAGTAGTGAGCAGTCTGACCACTCCCCTGTGCTTCAGTAGGTAGCGCAGGTAAGTCGGACTCCAACAACGGGAGAAGCATCAATGGGACTGGATAACGACTGCGACGACATTGACGACCGACCAGAGCCCGATGAAGCCCTGGGCTGGGCACTTGTCGTCGGCCACGGCATCTAGCCGAGGCCAATCGCGCGCCCCGCCAAGCTCTTCGGAGCAAGGCGGGGCCACTTTTTCAGATCTTAAATTCAGAGACACCCACTTTCTCTTGTACCTGGATGATCGTCCCGTTAGGAATAAGCCTCCACTCAATGCCCTGCATTTCTCTTAGTGGCTCGGAACATAGAATATGAAATCCTTTCCCGCTATCTCCATGGTACAAAGTATAGTACCGGTGACACTCCTGCTCCGCCTCCAGCGAGCGCGTATTCACAATCCGACTACCCAAAAGCAGGCCATCTTTTGCAATAAGCGTATTCAGGGCCGTGTAGCGCAAGCCATCACCGGCGATATTCAGTGCCGCTACTCTCAGCGCTTTAGCCGGCGTCAGTTTATGCCCCGCCTGCAACAAGCGAATATGAGCAAACAACTTTTCACTATCAGTATTCCCGGCTAGCTGCGGCCAAGTACCCTCCGGCAAAGGAATCCGGGTATGATCAATAATAGAACCGTTATGCGCGAACAAAGCTCCGTCAAATTTAAAAGGCTGGCAATTTTCCGTGGCAACCTCGCCAATAAATGCCTTGCGCAAATGCGCCAACACAATTTTTGGTTTAGTAATAGCGACCTCTTCAATTAGCGTCAGGTAACTTGGGTCTGTCGCCGCACTCTGAACGGAGCGATGCCAGCGAGGGTTTGCTTCACCAAGTGTCGCCACCCCCCAACCATCACCATGACCGGGCGGAAAACCTTTTGGTATACAGCCGTTAGCCGCCAGTTTTTTAAAAGCCAAAAGAATCTCCCGCAACGGAGTTTTGTGTTCTTCTGAAGTTGTGATTATTCCAATTTGTCTACACATGTTAGTAAAAAAGTATTTGGCCACTGGCAGCGCGCAAGCGCGCTGCCAGTGGCTAGTGCTTTGGCCTAGTCGCCGATGACGACCGGCCCGACGATTGCGTCGCTGGCCCCGTGCAGGAGTAGTTGCGGGTATGGCCTGGCGAACCAGGTCCCGCCCAAGCACACCCACTGCCGCGTTGCCAGACAGAACGCGTAGCTGATCCGGTACAGGAGGTTGTGCTTGCCTCTGTCTGCCAGCTCTGCGATCACTGGTGCGATGAACGGCTGGCAGAAGAGCTTGCCGTGCCGACGCAGATGCGCCTCAGCCTGGTTCCGGCTGTACCCGGAGACCTTGGTGCCATCCGCCCGCCGCTTCTTGTTTCCACTTGCTCCCGGCCCGCACTCCGGATGCACGATGAGGATGTTCTGGCACTTGCTACCCTGGGTGGGCTTCAGGCAGAAGCCCTGGCCCAGGCCCGGCAGATCCTCTGGCCTGGTGACCGTACGCCACCAGCCCAACCTCTCGCCGTAGCTCTTGTCGCCCTCGGTACGGACAGGCGCAATCGCCCGTCCTGCCAAAGGCCAGAACTCTGTCTGAGTTGGCTCACAGCGAGTGACTACCAGTGTCTTCGAGTCAGCCGGCAACTCCGCCAGCCGGCACTCGTCGGTCCACAGATAGTCGTCGCCACCCCGGCGATGCGGACACGAGACCACGGTCACCCGTGGCCAAGAAGCCCGCACCTCCGCGAAGCGCTCCCTGAACCGGTAGTTGATCTCACCCCCAACCCCAAAGCCCTGTGGCCGGTCGTCGATTTCGCAGATCTGGAGCTCGTTTCGCTCCCAGTCCGGCACGCAGTCCAGCCGGACAATCAGCGACGGCAGACCCGCCTCTCTCTGGACCCAGGTCTCCTCCAACGGGAAGACATTGGCCCACTCCTCGATCAGCCTCCGGCCATGTTCAACCATCGCCGGCGTGATCGGCCTTAGCTCATCCAGCACGGTAACCTGCCAGTGATCTCGCCCCGGCTGACCGATCAGACACGTTCTCAGCGCAGTCGCCTCCACGATCCCTCCTTGGTTCGTGACCTCAGAAAATAAAAGAAAACCCGCTCACAATCCGTGAGCGGGCGCTATACTCATTGTTTTAAAAATAAGGACAGGGCTCGTTCACGGATATCGCATGCGTACGACAAAATATACGCAGATGCTAATTTGCATCGCAAGCATCATAAACAAACCCCAGAGCAACTGTGGCTGCGCGGAGATAAGGGACAGATTTAAACTATGACTAGTATCAACAGACATAAATTCAGATATACCCTTGATAACGCCCGCCAACAAATTTTGTTACACGGTCTAGAAATTTAGAAGGGCCCGCATGGTGTACATGCGGGCCCATGAGATCTCCTAGAAGACCTCTTGCGTTGCGCTAGCGACTAGGTCGCCAGCAAGACCGTCTTGCCGTCGGCCTCGAGGGTCAGATCCTCGATGTCGAACTCATCTCCGACTCGGATGGGCGGGTCCTGGATGCCGATTGCGACCAAGCCGTCGTCGACTTCGGAGAAGAAGCCGTGGACCGTGCCAGGCGAGACGTAGATGAATGTGCCCGGCGGGTTGCGGTGGGGGGTGATCTCGACTGAGCCCTCCCCTACTCGAGGAGTCCCCATCAGCGTCACTCCGGTCGGCTCCGGGAAGCCCTGCTCGGGTCCGAGCACCAGCAGCATGGAGTCGCCCCGGTGATGCCGGTGAATGGCCGGCGGTCCAGCCATGCCACGCATCATCATGATCTCGACTGCATTCGGATCTGGACCGAAGTAGAACCCCGTGTTGCAGACCCGCCTCTTGACCTCCGGGTCGAGCCAGGAGATCCGAGCACCCACACCGCCGAGCTGGCGCGAGTCCACGGTGAACGGACCATTGGTGCCGTCGCGGATCATCCGAGCCAAGTGTGACAGGATCATCTTCTTGACGAACTGCACGGGGTCGGACGGATCGGATCCCCGGTGAGCGCATCCCCAAGGAGGCATAGCCTCCTCCTTTCCGAGTCATAAAGACTCAAACCAGAAAACAAAAACGCCGCCTCCAAGGGCGGGTTTTACATTCACACGGCTAGTTAATCAGTGTACTAGTACATTGATACGCCAGCCGGATAGATAAACACAAAGCACGCCCTTGGAAGTTTTTGGGCGCGCCACCAAGAAAGGGGCAAAATAGTAATTTTTTTCTCAGAAATAAAATTCATACTTTTTACAATGAACCACCGCTAACTTTGTCACAGTGTACTAGCCGCGCCCCGTGGCGAATGCTATTCGGGGTACACTGATACCAACTACGCATTGCCGTTTCGTCCTCTGCTCTATAGCCGGACTCATCAGTGAGGGTCCTACCCTCAGACGGTGGGGATTTTGCAAGCCTTGGCTTGCTGGGACCCCGGCCCGATTGCTACGAAGTTCGCTCTAGGACGACCTCGCTTTCGCTGACACTGCTGACCCTATACCTCAGCCAGAAGTACAGGGGCGCGCTCACCATCACCTCATCTCCGACTGCCGCACGTGGCAGTTCAGAACGATTCACGGTCACCGGCTGTCCGCCGGGCGGAGCGCTCTCCAGCCTGACAATCGTCTGAAGACTCAGCCGACCAGATCCAAACAGATTGTGCATCGCGACCCCCAGGCAAAGTTAAAGGAACAGTTCTTGTATCAGCGTACTAGTACACTGTAACAGAGGAGAAATTCTTGTCAACCCCCACACCAATGGAGCAGCAGGAGCGCACCGTCTGGCAAAGACAGTCCTGCTCCATTCGTGTGGGGGTTGACCCCTCCCGAGTGCTAACGATCCAAGAGTTTACGAAACCCGCCGCGAGAGCGAAGTAAGGCGCGGGCGCCACGGACAACTGTGGCCAGGCCCACGTGCAGTTCGCCGGCGATTTCCCTCTGGTTCATCCCCTGCTCTAAGCGCTTAACTATTTGCCAACGATTCGCCATCTCACGATACTCGGCCGGCGTGAGCAGGTCCTGCAAAAGATCATCCAACAATCTCTTGTCCTTCGCGGCGGTTGCGATCAACTGTAAAAGCTCTTTCCTGTATTCCGGCTTTGGGGAGCCGCTCCCAGTTCGTTGTGTCATATGTGAAAGAAGTTAATTAAATTCAGTATAGCACTTTTGCATCAGCGTACTAGCACGCTACCTAGCCGCTATTTTGCCTTGTGAAACATGCCGTTAAGTGTTTCACGGGAACACGAATGCACCGGTAAAAGACCTGCTGTGCTATCCGGAAACGGAAATCCGGAAAAATAAGACTTCCGGATTTCCGCATTATTACTCGCCTAATCAAGTTATCCCTAAGATATACACAAAATCACCTAGTGTGAAACATTTTTGTGAAACATCAGACCGTGAAACAAAGCTAAATGTTTTAGGGGTGTTGGTCGTGAAACTTTTTTCAGGGGAAAAGAGGCAATAAATAATAGCACTAGCGGTTTTTAACCCGGCTTAGTGTTCGCTGTTTTACAAGTGTAAGGCTTTATGGAGCACCAAGGTAAGTTTCACGGTTCACACCATACAAGGATGGGTAACCCGGCCCGAGTCTGTAGCGAACTCGGACCGGGCCGATTTAAATGTGCCAACGGAACCATAAGTCGTGTTGGTCGTGAAACTTCTTTCAGCATCAGCAGGGTAAGCGTGATTAGTTTCACGTTTCAGAGGACATAGGGTTTAACTCTCAAAAACCATGCAATGTTCCACAAACCACACTGCAATAGCTTTTGTGCCTGAAGGCTTGATCGTGTTTCACGAACCACGCGCAACCAGGTTCTAGGCACAAAACCATGAAACGTGTTTCATATATTACCTCAACTGAGGTTGTTTGATAGTAAAACAAGAGTACAATAAAAGTAATGGCGAAAAACACAACCGCGAAAGGGGACTTTGGCGAAGCAATTGCCGCCATGTATCTCCGAGACAATGGGTACAAGATTCTGGAGGCTAAATTCAAAGTACCCGGCGGAGAACTGGATCTCGTTTGTCGCGAAACTTCTACCGGTGTTTTAGTGTTTGCCGAAGTAAAAACCATGACCGGAGCCAGCGATTCGTTTCGTGCGGAACACCTTTACGGATTTGCGAAGCAGAAAAAGACTCACCGCTCTGCTCAGTGGTATTCCGGAAAGTATCCGGAAAGAGTAGGGGAAGCCGGCTGGCGGTGCGACCTCGTCGCCATTACCGTTTTAAACCCGATATTGACAGATTATAAAAAAGATTGCATTATAAATCACTATCAAAATGTGTGAAAGGGAGGGTTGACCCCCACACCAATGGAGCAGGGCTGTCTTCGCCAGACGGTTCGCTTCTGCTGCTCCATTGGTGTGGGGGTTGACAAAACGCAAAATCGGAGTATTCTGCAATTATCTTGAAAGGTCGCCTCGCGGGGCGGCCTTTCGTCATCTACAACTAAATAACAATTAAATAATGTTGCGATTCTGCGCTAGTCTGCGGGTTTGCAAAGCAAAACAAATATGTTGATGGATCTAAAAACAATTAAACGAGCTATTGAGCAGGTGTCTGAAGAAAAAGGCATTGACGCTGCAAAAGTATTAGAGGCAATTGAGTCTAGTATCGCCGCCGCCTACAAAAAAGAATACGAAAAAAAAGGCGAAGTGATTCAGGCAAAGTTCGACCTAAAGACAGGCGAGCTGAAGTTCTGGCAGGTTAAGACTGTTGTTGACGAGACAACGGTTCGTTTTCGTGAAGAAAAAAGTGAGGACGAAGAAGGGGAGGAGCCAGAAGCCGCCCTGGAAGAAGAGTCTGAAGAAGGCGAAGAGGTTTTGCCGCGCTACAACTCTGACAGGCATATCACTCTTGAAGAAGCCAAGAAAATAAAAAAGGGTGCTGAGCTTAGCGAAGAGATGCTCTTCCCGCTGGAAACCCATGAAGAGTTTGGCCGCATCGCCGCCCAGTCCGCCAAGCAGGTTATCTTACAACGGCTGCGCGAAGCCGAGCGCGACTCTATTATTAAGGAGTTCAAGGGCCGTGAAGGCGAGATCGTCTCTGGAACTGTGCAACGCATGGAGCGCGGCACAGTGTTTATTGATGTCGGCCGCGCCACCGCAATAATGCCGTACAACGAGCAGATCCCGGCCGAGCACTATCGCATTGGCGAGCGCCTTAAATTCTTTATTGTTGAAGTTAAAGAAGACGCGCGCATCCCAAGCATCATCTTGTCTCGTGCCCACCCCGACTTTGTCCGCCACTTGTTTGAATTGGAAATTCCGGAAATAACAGACAACACAATTGAGCTAAAGGCTATTGCTCGAGAGCCGGGTAGCCGCACTAAAGTGGCGGTCGCCAGCAATGTTGAAGGCGTGGATCCGGTTGGCTCCTGTGTCGGTCAGCGCGGTACTCGCGTCATGGCCGTGTCTAACGAGCTTGGCCAAGAGAAAATAGACATCATTGAGTGGTCTGAAGACCCGGCTCACTTTATCGCCAGCTCGCTCTCACCGGCCAGAGTCAACGAAGTGGAGATCCTGCCAAACCAAGAGGCACGCGTGTTTGTACCAAACGACCAACTCTCACTAGCTATTGGTCGCGGTGGTCAGAATGTTCGCCTAGCCGCAAAGCTGACCGGCTGGAAGATAGATGTTCGTTCCATCACTGCCCCGGAAGAAGTGCACGAAGAAGGCGTGGCTGACTTTGGCGAAGGGGAAGATGCGACCACTGAGTCTGAAGTAAAGGCTGAAACCGAAACCGAAACAGAAACTCCCGTAAAGGAAGAGGAGGCGACCGAGGAGAAGGAAGAAAAAGCAAAAGAAGATTAAAAGTAATAAGCTAATAATCTAAACTTATGGAAATGCACCAAGGCTACTCACATTTTCATCGCATTAAGCAAGATGATGCGCCGCAGATCTTGAATCTTTTTGTGGAGATCCAGAAGGGGAGCGTGAACAAGTACGAATATAATAAAGAGGTCGGCATCCTAGAGCTTGACCGAGTACTTGAAGGGCCAACTGTCTATCCGACAAACTACTGCGATGTTCCAAGCACCTGGAATAGCGGCGATAACGATCCGCTTGACGCGGTTTTGTTTAGTAGCGGCGAGCCACTGATGCCAGGGATATTAGCTAAGGGCCGGGTCATAGGTATGATGGAAATGTTAGACGGTGGCGAAGTGGACCACAAGATAATCTGTGTAAACGCCAAAGACGCACGCTACGATCACGTTACCCATGTTGATCAACTAGCGCCGTATGAAAGAAAGGATCTCGCAACTTTCATGGAGATTTATAAGTTTGCTATCAAGGGTCCGGGCGCAGTGAAGATTGGCGAGTTTTTAGGTCCGGAAAAAGCCTACGAGCTTATTAAGGAGTCTATGGCAGAGTATGAGAAGAAATTCGGAACATCAACGAAAAACTAAGACATCACGAATCACTAATCAAACTAATCTAATTCAAAATCTTGAGAGCTATTCGTACGATTGGTGATTATTAGTGACTAGTGAAAGCTTCACAAAGTGAAAAAATGAAGAATAAAATCAAAAAATTAGAAAATTCCAAGATAGAGGTTGAGATAACTCTGGATAAAGCCGAGTTCCAGCAGTACTACCAGCCTATTTATGAAGACGCCTTGGCCGGCGTTGAGTTGAAGGGTTACAGGAAGGGGACTGCTCCAAAAGAGATGGCTGACCAAGCCATCAACAAAACCAAGGTATTTGAGGCGGCCCTTGAAGATGCTATCCGCCACAGCCTTGACGAGGTTAAGATAGAGAACGACTGGACCTTCATAGACCAGCCGCAAATAGAAGTAACTGAAAGCGTCAGCGGCGGCCTAACTTATAAAGCAACTCTGACTTTGTTCCCAGAAGTGAAACTGCCGGATTATAAAGCTATCGCCAAAGAGATATTTAGCCAGGAGCGAAAGACAGACGTCAGCGAAGAAGAGATGACCAAGACCACGCAGTGGATCTTAGAGTCGCGCGCCAAAGAGACCAGTGCCAACCGGCCGGCGAAGATGGGCGACCTGCTAGAGATAGACCTGGAGGCGTTCACGGGTGGTAAATCCATCCCAAACACCGCTTTTCAAAAAGAGCGTTTCATTTTAGGCGACAGCAAGTTCATCACCGGCTTTGACGAAGCGCTCGTCGGCAAGAGCGATGGCGATGACTTAGACTTCACTCTAACTGCGCCGAAAGACTACTGGCAAAAAGAGTTGCAAGGAAAAGATTTACAGTTTAAGGGTAAGGTAATCGGCGTGTATGAGCGCGATATACCAAAGCTCACCGACGAGTTTGCCGCCAGCCTTGCTCCGACATTCAAGACAGTCGCCGACCTGCACAAAAGCATGCGTGAAGGCCTAGGCATGGAGAAAGATCAAAAAGAGCTAGAGCGCCAACGCCTGGAGGTGCTAGCGAAGATAAACGACAAGACCAAGGTGGAGATCCCGGACATTTTGTTAGAGCGCACTTTGGATGGCATGGTTGAGCAGATGAAGCAGTCCATGCCCGCGCCGGACGACAAAACAGGGGAGACATTAGACAAAGAGCTTCGCGAAAAACTCCGTGACAAGGCCGCCAAGAATGTCACTAGTCATTTAGTGCTGTACAAAATCGCCCAAACAGAAAAGCTGGAGCCAACCCAAGAAGAGGTTGCCGCTCAGGCGCAAAAGCATGGCGTTGACCCAGAGACTCACGGCGGGTATATTTATGACACGGTCCAGACGCAAAAAGTTTTTGAGTTTTTGCAGTCCCAGGCACCTAAGAAAGAAAGCTAAATTATTCTAAGTACTCTAATTGTTCTAATTATTCTAAATAAGCACCAAGGTACGAATTCCGCACCCCCTCTCTTAAGGTAAGAGAGGGTTGGGGTGAGTTATGAGATTTGGAACAATTAGAAATTAGGTCAATTGAGGCAGGTAAAATAATTACATTATGAACAAAAACGAAATAACCCAATATCTAGTCCCAACCGTCTTAGAAAAGACCCAGTACGGCGAGCGCGCCTACGACATCTACTCGCGTCTACTTAAAGACAGGATTATCTTTTTAAGCGGACCAATAAACGACACCGTCGCTAACTTAGTCGTGGCCCAGCTTATTTTCTTAGAGCACGAAGACCCGAAGAAAGACATCAAGCTGTACATCAACAGCCCGGGCGGCTCTGTTCTTTCAGGCATGGCTATCTACGACACCATGCAGTACATCAGCTCGGACGTCTCTACTATCTGTGTGGGTATGGCCGCCAGTATGGCCGCTGTTATTCTTGCCGCCGGGCAAAAAAACAAGCGTTTTGCCCTGCCAAACTCCCAAGTGATGATTCACCAAGTGATGGGTGGCGCCGAAGGCCAGGCAAGCGACATTGAGATAACGGCCAAGCAGATAATCAAGATGAAGGAAAACCTAAACCAGATCTTGTCCAAGCACACCGGCCAGGCCGTTACCAAGGTGGAAAAAGACACCGACCGCGACTACTACCTTGACCCGACTGAAGCCAAAAAATACGGCATCATCGACGAAATCGTCAAAACCAGCAAGAAGGTGAAATAAGCTTTAGCTTATTTCATCCCGCCACCGCCGGGATCCACCCTCCCAAAAATCCCTCCTCGCCGGAGGGATTTTTGTTTACAGCTCCTCCCAAATGAAATAGAAAAGCGTCTTAAAAGTCTGCGAGATTGATTCGCTGGTAATTATAGTCCCAAAAACCGGCTTCTCCAGAGTTATCAAGGCGACGTTATCACCCCATATCAATATATCAGTCGGCGCATCCTTACATCTGGGAGGCAGAAATTTTATCGCATGTAGTGCACCACGCAACTCCTTAACCCGTTCAGCGCTCTTGCCCTGTGAAGATGCCGTAAAAATATCATCAAAAATAATCTTCCGCCTATGAAGCTCTTTAATGTACCAGTCGCCAAATTTTCCCAAGGTTGAGAAAAACTTTTCGCCATCCACAATAGCAATTAGTTTTTCTGCAGTCAGCGTCTGCCGATAGATTTCATGCACCTCTTCCAGGCCGTTATAAAAACGTATCTTCGGCTTATTCTTCTGGGTGGTATAGAGTTCTCGTAGTTCTGGCAAAGCACGCTGCGCGGCCTCGCGTTTTTTATCTATCGAAGTAACTAAAGACTCCGGATCACGGGCTAAATAAGTCTTCCTCTTTCGGACCAATTGTGACTGGACTAACTGCTTTTCCTCAAGCTCTCGCAGTACATGATAGCAGTTGGTTCTCGCTATCCCTGTGCCCCTCGCTATCTGCGGAGGAGTGGATACCCCATTTTCCAGCAGGTATAAATAGATTCTGGATTCCGAGGAGTGGAGACCAAGCTCTTTTAAAGTTTGTTTTATGTCCATATGTGCCTGCATGGTAGTGTAAATCGACCTTGGCGCCCGAGGATGTACAGTCGAGTTTCTACTACCCTGTCAATATAAAGTATACCGTATTTATCTAATTTTTAAAAGGGAAAATGGCAATAGTATAAATATATGATATATGATATATTGACTTTTGTCAAGTTTTTAGCCTAAGATTAAGCTAGGTCATTGAAAAGAGAATCTGTTCAACTGAAGGAGCATCATGCGGTTTTTCTTTCATTTCGCCCTCGCGCTCTTTCTGCTCACCAGCTGTGGGCCGTCCGTAGAGGATCTAAAGGATCGCATCGCCTACATCGAGAAGCATGGCTTTCGGAATTACGAAGCCGTGCTCGCAAGCGAGCCAAGAAACGCCCAGGGGCTCGGAAAGGAAGCAGTCTGGTTTCAGTTTCGGCGAATCAACTCCGGCAAGCCGGGTGCCATCAACAAGTGGCCGGCGGTCGCGCCGGCTGGCAAGTTCAACCGCGGTGATCGCGTCATGGTCGCCGCCTTCGTTGGGCAGGGGGGGGTCATCGTGACAGAACGCATCAACACAGAAGGAGAGTAGAGATGAGCAATGTGGATACTAATGAGGCGGCCGTTCTCTTCGTGCGGCTACAGCTCCTGTCTGTTCTAGTAGACATGTCCCACAGTGGGCTCGTGCTCTTCTTGAGGAAGAACGCAGTTCCGCTTCCTACAAGGGATACGATCATGAAGTTCTGGTGGCGGTGCTATCGGCTCCGGGCGCTCCTGCCGCGCCGGCTCACCCATCGCCAGAGCTTGACCCTCGCTCGTCAGATGGTTGGCGCGCACGGCCAGATGATGTGGCAGGATCTCGATCAGACACTCCTGCATTTCGCAAGAATCTGTCTAGTGGCCGCTTCCCATGGACCTG